>ENA-UONY01000004-UONY01000004.1-human-gut-metagenome-genome-assembly--contig:-CS9-NODE-4-length-460884-cov-32.195196_pt1 | contig 460884 bp, 405 predicted proteins | sample MGYA00242465_ERZ724012 | MGnify/ENA metagenome assembly ERZ724012 | reverse complement strand
GTAACAAGGTAGCCGTATCGGAAGGTGCGGCTGGATCACCTCCTTTCTATGGAGACCAAATCAGATGAAACAAGCTGGTTTAAATTCCAAGGTCAGCATTACGAAAGATTTCTTTCAAAACTCGTTGTTTAATTTTCAGGGTCCTGCCCGAGATATACGGGGGTATAGCTCAGCTGGGAGAGCACCTGCTTTGCAAGCAGGGGGTCAGCGGTTCGATCCCGCTTATCTCCACCATGAAAAGCAACAGCTTTTCAACAACGGCTTAAGAAATAACGAGCCAAACCAATATGGGCTTATAGCTCAGCCGGTTAGAGCGCACGCCTGATAAGCGTGAGGTCGGTGGTTCGAGTCCACTTAAGCCCACCAAAGAAGAGCCGAGGTTCACAGCAATGGCGAAGAACAACGGGGCTTGACATCATCAAGTCTAATCTCTTCTAAAAGCACCTTGAAAACTGAATAAAGAAGCAGATAAAGCGAGAAAAGTATTAGTTATACAGGTAAACAAACTCAAATGATAATTTGAATGCGTAAACCATAGGTAAAAAATACTACAATTAAGCTTAAGGGTAATAAGAAGATTAGTTATAAATAAACTAAAGGCTTATTAAACTGCGAAAAGAGTAATTAACATTACAAGAAAAGAAGAACCAAAGATATCTCATAATGGTCAAGCTACAAAGAGCACAAGGGGAATGCCTTGGCACCGAGAGCCGAAGAAGGACGTGACTAACTGCGATAAGCTGCGGGGAGCCGTAAGTAGGCTTTGATCCGCAGATTTCCGAATGGAGCAATCCGGCAAGAGGAAAGTCTTGTCATCATATACTGAATACATAGGTATATGAGGGGAACCGCCTGAACTGAAACATCTAAGTAGGGCGAGGAAGAGAAATCAACTGAGATTCCGTAAGTAGTGGCGAGCGAACGCGGAAGAGGCCAAACCGAGAGTAGTAATACTTTCGGGGTTCGGACAGAAAACGGTATTGTAAAGGTTTAGTGGAATGGAATGGGAAGTCCAACCGAAGAAGGTGAGAGTCCTGTACACGAAAAGCCTGAACAGCCATCTGTATCCAGAGTACCGCCGGACACGTGAAACCCGGTGGGAATACGGGGGGACCATCCTCCAAGCCTAAATACTACTCGGTGACCGATAGTGAAGAAGTACTGTGAAGGAAAGGTGAAAAGTACCCCTGACGGGGAGTGAAAAAGAACCTGAAACCTTGTGTTTACAAGCACCGAAAGCTCATCAAAGAGCGATCGGGTACCTTTTGTAGAATGGTCCGGCGAGTGAATGTAACCGGCGAGGTTAAGCACTTAAGGTGTGAAGCCGCAGCGAGAGCAAGTCTGAATAGGGCGTATGAAGTCGGTTGTATTCGACCCGAAACCGGGTGACCTACCCATGGTCAGGTTGAAGTAAAGGTAAAACTTTATGGAGGACCGAACCGACTCCCGTTGAAATGGTAGCGGATGAACTGTGGGTAGCGGAGAAATTCCAATCGAACCCGGAGATAGCTGGTTCTCTCCGAAATAGCTTTAGGGCTAGCCTTGAAATAGATTACCGGAGGTAAAGCACTGAATTGGCTAGGGGCCGAGAGGTTACTGAACCTTATCAAACTAAGAATGCCGGATAATCGTTTTTCAGGAGTCAGACAGTGGGAGATAAGTTTCATTGTCAAAAGGGAAACAGCCCAGACCCACAGCTAAGGTCCCCAAGTATAGTTAAGTGGAAAAGGATGTGGAATTGCACAGACAACCAGGATGTTGGCTTAGAAGCAGCCACTCATTAAAAGAGTGCGTAATAGCTCACTGGTCGAGTGACTCTGCGCCGAAAATTTAACGGGGCTAAACTATACACCGAAGCTTGGGATACATCTAATGTATGGTAGGAGAGCGTTCTGTATGGGGAGAAGTCGTAGCGAAAGCGGCGGTGGACTATACAGAAGTGAGAATGCCGGAATAAGTAGCGAGAATTAAGTGAGAATCTTAATGGCCGAAAGTCTAAGGTTTTTGGAGGAAGGTTCGTCCGCTCCAAGTAAGTCGGGAGCTAAGGTCAGGCCGAAAGGCGTAGCCGATGCACATACGGTTGATATTCCGTAACCATCTGTAATTTAAGCAAAGGGACACTTCAAAAGGGTGTGACCCGGGCGTTGGTTGACCCGGGCGTAAGGGACCGAAATTAGAGTAGGGAAGCACACTTAGCTGAAGGCGAGAAAAGCTTTGCGTATAGAAACAGATGCCCGTACCGCAAACCGACACAGGTGGACAGGAAGAGAATTCTAAGGCCAGCGGGAGAAGGGTAGTTAAGGAACTCGGCAAATTGACTCCGTAACTTCGGAATAAGGAGTGCTCGAAAGAGCCGCAGAGAATAGGCCCAGGCGACTGTTTAGCAAAAACACAGGTCTCTGCCAAATCGAAAGATGAAGTATAGGGGCTGACACCTGCCCGGTGCCGGAAGGTTAAGAGGAGGAGTGAGAGCTCCGAATTGAAGCCCCGGTAAACGGCGGCCGTAACTATAACGGTCCTAAGGTAGCGAAATTCCTTGTCGGGTAAGTTCCGACCCGCACGAATGGTGTAATGATCTGGGCACTGTCTCAATTACCCGCCCGGCGAAATTGTAGTACCGGTGAAGATGCCGGTTACCCGCGACAAGACGGAAAGACCCCATGGAGCTTTACTGTAGCCTAATATTGGGTTTCGATGTTGCATGCACAGGATAGATGGGACACTGGGAAACAATCGCTTTGGCGGTTGCGGAGTGGCCGTTGGGATACCATCCTTGCGATATTGGAATTCTAACCTGCGGCTCTGAATCGAGTCGGGGGACATTGTTAGGTGGGCAGTTTGACTGGGGCGGTCGCCTCCTAAAGAGTAACGGAGGCGCTCAAAGGTTCGCTCTGCATGGATGGAAACCATGCGTCAGAGTGTAAACGCAAAAGCGAGCCTAACTGCGAGAATGACGGTTCGAGCAGTAACGAAAGTTGGAGTTAGTGATCCGGCGGTATGTGAATGGAAATGCCGTCGCTCAACGGATAAAAGCTACCCTGGGGATAACAGGCTGATCTCCCCCAAGAGTCCACATCGACGGGGAGGTTTGGCACCTCGATGTCGGCTCATCGCATCCTGGGGCTGAATTCGGTCCCAAGGGTTTGGCTGTTCGCCAATTAAAGCGGTACGCGAGCTGGGTTCAGAACGTCGTGAGACAGTTCGGTCCCTATCTGTCGTGGGCGCAGGATATTTGAGGAGCTCTGTCCTTAGTACGAGAGGACCGGGATGGACGTACCTCTGGTGCACCAGTTGTCATGCCAATGGCACGGCTGGGCAGCTATGTACGGAACGGATAAACGCTGAAAGCATCTAAGCGTGAAGCCGACTCCAAGATTAGATATCCCATCGTATAACGAGTAAGACCCCTTGAAGACTACGAGGTTGATAGGCTGCGTGTGTAAGTGCCGTGAGGCATTCAGCTTGGCAGTACTAATAGGTCGAGGGCTTGACCACAAGATTTCTTTGGTCAGCTGTGTAGTATATACTTTAACCCGATTGGTCATTCCAATATGAATTCAACTAATCTTTCTTCTTAATCTTCTTTCCTTTATTCAGTTTTCAGGGTGTTTGAAAGAACACAGAGATGCACCATTAGCTCAGTTGGTAGAGCACCTGACTCTTAATCAGGGTGTCCCGGGTTCGAGCCCCTGATGGTGCACCAAGAGAAGTTGCAGGGGCTAATGAGAGCAAAGACCATTAGCCTTTGTGACGAAAGACAAGGCTCGTTGGTCAAGCGGTTAAGACTCCGGCCTCTCACGCCGGCAACGCGGGTTCGATTCCCGCACGAGTCACCAAAAGGTAAAAAAGCTGAAAGGCTTATAAATACAAAAGAATAGTTGGTGTTGATGACGCTGAGGGTCCACCTGTTCCCATACCGAACACAGAAGTTAAGCTCAGTGGTGCCGAAAATACTTGGCTGGTGACGGCCCGGGAAGATAGGGAGATGCCAACACAAAGCATACACCCAAACGGGTGTTTTGCTCTATATTCCTCCATAGCTCAGTCGGTAGTGCGAGTGTACAGAAATGTACCGGAAACTATTGCTTAGTTTGAGGAAACAACCAAATATGTTGTTTAAGTCCACTACCGGGGATTTAAATAACAAAAAAGATTGCTATTTGTGCAATCTTAACAGAACCTTTGGCAAAACCCAAAGAAAATTGTATATTCCTCCATAGCTCAGTCGGTAGAGCGCATGACTGTTAATCATGATGTCACTGGTTCGAGCCCAGTTGGGGGAGCCAACGAGAGGCTCATAGTTTTTCTATGAGCCTCAATTACTTATATACAAAATTTATTTCCGGTAGAAGTGATAATTGTTTTATCGGAAAGGAAAAGATATGGAGTTCGAAAATATGACAGACAAACAATTTGATGTTCTTATGAACTCAATTATCCAAATAGTAAAGGATTCTGAAACTAAAGATGTAGCTGTTGAAAAGCTACAAAATTTAGTTAAAGGTAAAGAAAACTGATTACTTTCGCTAATCTGCTTAATTTAATATTATCAAATATATGAGTCAATCATTATATTTCTTATTTTAGAGATATAGTAATTGGCTCTTTTTTTATTTGGCAGTCGTTTTAATTTTTTTGATTAGAACGGTTGCCTTTTTTATTTGCAAAAAATTTGAAAGGAATGATTTTAAATGTATTTTACCGACACACCCGAACTCAGAAAGTTTGAAAGGGAGATGCGACAGAAACCTAATTTTGACAGGAGAAATGATGATTGCGATGAAAATGAAATCTCACATTTCTCTGACAGCAAAAATGTCAATACAAACAGAAAAAAAGAAGGAGGTTGATTTTATGACAATAAAAATCAGAAGTCCCACTAATGGATATTGCTTGAATCAAAACTAAAAAATAGGAGATGTATAACTTGAACGAATACGAAAGACAGCGCAGAATAGCTGAAAGCACAAAGAAATTGTATCCGCCGGGTACAAGAATCGAACTTTTAAGTATGAGCGACTCCTACGCACCTGTTCCATCAGGCACAAGAGATACAGTAAAATTCGTTGATTCGATGGGAACGATATTCCCTGAGTGGGATAACAATCGAACCATTGGTATCGTTCCCGGTGAGGACTCATTCAGAAAGCTCACACAGGAAGAAATCGAAGCAGAAAACCAATCTAAATCAGAAGTTGAAGATGAAACTCCTGATGAGGATAGCGGAATGACAATGGGAATGTGAGGTGTTTTTTAATCTATAAATCTTCGGTGAGCTGAAGATTTATGGCAATCAGATTTTTTGATATGTTTGCTGGCATCGGCGGTTTCCGTTCCGGACTTGAAGCCATTGGCGGTTTTGAGTGCGTCGGATACTGCGAAATCGACAAGTATGCAAAGCAGGCATATGAAGCAATGTACGATACAGGAGGTGAACTTTACTTTGATGACGCAAGAAAAATTGTACCCGAACAGTTACCCGATTTCGACCTTCTTGTTGGAGGATTTCCCTGTCAGTCTTTCTCAATCGCCGGAGCAAGAAAAGGATTTGACGATACAAGAGGAACGCTGTTTTTTAGATTGCTCGAATTGCTTCCGTTAAAAAACCTAAGTATCTCTTCCTCGAAAATGTTCCCGGTCTGCTTAACCATGACTCAGGCAAAACATTTGAAACAATCCTCCGTACGGGGTCCCCGAAAAGCTGTAAGCTTTTTGGGGAGAGGAGGCACAGCATAGCGGACGAGCTTTTGACCGCTTGCGGTCGAAACGAGTAAGCAGAGCTTGTGCCGACGAGGGGTATGATGTATGCTGGCAGGTACAACAGCAAAAATGTCGGAGTACCGCAGTCACGAAATCGAGTGTACATTATCGGATATCATCGAGGACAATGTGCCGGAGAAGTACTATCTTTCACGCAAACAAGCGGAAAAGCTCTTATACAAAGAAAAGCCAACGCAAGGTGAACGAATCTACTCATCGAAAGGACTTAGCTGTACTCTTACAAGCGGTTCGGGTGGATTTGGCGGTCATTCGGGACTTTATCTCATTGAAGATACTGTAAACTTTGGTTTGCCGATAAAGTCTAAGACTAAAGACGGTTATCAGATCGCATATCCCGGCGACAGCATTGATACTGCTTTTTCTGGAAGAACTCAAGACGTGGTCGAGTCGGCAATCAGGTAGCACATACTCTGACAACTTCTGCAACGCAGGCTGTATTCTATCTTTTACCTAAAAGGGAAAATGGTAGAATTAGCCATCGACCGTTGACACAAAGTGTCAAACCGGTCGGGCGAAATGAATCTAATGAAATGGACACTCGTGTCCATTTCATCGACCTGCCCCCCGATCCAAAGCTGACAGAAATTGCAAGGTGCATAACTGCAAGGCACGATTCGGGAATCAGTAACCGAAAGGCTGAACATTCGGGTGTTTTCGTAGAAAGCATGAATATTGCAGATGATGAAAAATTCGCAGTTGCTTTTGTTGAGCCAAACGGAGAGTTCATATCGGCAGAATACGAAAGCTTACTCCGAGGGAGTGCTGGAAATTACAAGGTTTCACGGACGATCAATTCGACAAAGCAAAAGCGACAGGACTATCCGACAGCAGGCTCTACAAGATGGCAGGAAATGCTGTTACCGTGAATGTAATTTCTGAAATTGGAAAGATTATCAAAAAAGTAAACGATAAAAATTAAATAACAACAACTGATATCAATCGTTCCGAACGAGTGATATTAGTTTTCATATATATAGCCGTTGGTTGAGTTAAAAACTTAATCAACGGCTTTTTGTCGTTTTAGGAGCGATTGATATTCCGAAATGGAGTGATGAATATCAAAACCCCTGTGAGTTGGATGGGTAACAAAACATCCATCCTTCATATTTTGTACGCCCTGTTTCCTCTGAATTACGAAAGATATATTGAACCGTTCGGAGGTTCGGGAGCCGTACTTTTAGGCAAGAAAAAGCCTGATAAGTTCGAGGTGTACAACGATTACAACCATAATCTTGTAAACCTATTTCGCTGTATGCGGGACAGAACTATGGCGTTCATAAAAGAACTCGGATTTTATCCGCTTAATTCAAGGGATGATTTCAATGCAATAAAGAACTTTTTTAAACAGGAAAAGTTTGACGATAAGTACCTTGATGAAGAATTGGAACTGACAAAGATTATCCTGCCAGACTTGAAAGTTGAAGAAATCATTGAATTGTATATAAAAATGAAACAGGACTATGACTTGCGCAGAGCAGTAATGTTTCTTAAACTTCTGCGATACAGTTACTCAAGCGGTGGCAAATCCTTTGCCTGTCAGCCGTTTTCGGTTGTTAGTCTTTTCAAACTGATAGAGCAAGTCGGCAAAAGACTTGAAAATGTTGTGATTGAAAATCAGGATTTCGAGGTATTAATCAAGCATTATGACAGAGAAAACGCATTTTTCTACTGTGATCCTCCGTACTTCTCAAGCGAGTATGTGTATCAGTGCGGATTCACTTGGAATGACCATATAAGGCTGAAAAACGCACTTGCAAATTCAAAAGGAAAATGGCTTGTGTCATACAACGATTGCACTGAAATCAGAGAGTTATATGAGGGTTACTCATTCTTTGATTTCACAAGGCTTCACAATATGAAACAGCGAATCAACGCAGGTGAACAATTCCCCGAACTGCTTATCAGCAACTACGATATGTATGAAAGGCAGAGAAACAAGCCGTTACAGTTGAGTTTGCTTGACTTAACAACCGAACAACAAATTGATTTAGAACAAATTTTGAAGGAGTGTATTATTAACCATGGAAAATAGAATTTATGTAAGCATACCGCTTGACGCACTTATTGTATCAGGAATCACATCTGACTGTGCTGTGCAAATTTCAGCTATGGACGGAGCAATTCTGATTGAGAGGTGCGATGATGATTGTAAAGAATGTTGTTGCGACTGTATCTGCGATGAGTGCAGAGCAGAGCTTGCGGAAAGCGAGGATGAGTAATGATTAAAATATACAGAGTCCTCGGTAAAAAAGGAAGAATTACAATCCCTTTTGAAATTCGACAGCGAATAGGATTCAGATACAACGATGTTTTATCATTCACCCAGCAGGATGACGGCTCAGTACTTGTCAGTCGAGAAAAAATCTGCGACAACTGTAATGAATTTGCAGAAGAATATGAGGAAAATTACACCCTTGAAGATTTCCTCGACAGCCTGTCCGAGGAAGAACAGAGAAACGCACTTCTGCATCTTTCTCTGCTGTGGGCAGAAAAACAGAAACACTAAATCGGAGGTAAATTTATATGGCACAGAATACAAATTTCAAAGGGAACAAAAACAACAATCAGAAAAGGAAACTGCCGTATATCAAGGCAAGGATTGATAAGCTTGTTGATGTAGAAGATTGCAACACAAAGGCATTTGCAAGCGTTACTGTCGGCGGTGCGGTTGCAATTCACGGAATCAGAGTGATGAATTCAAGAAAAGGCTTATTTGTTGCAATGCCTGCAAGTAACTATGTTGACGAAAACGGCGAAACGAAGTTCAGCGAGATTGCTCACCCGATTTTCAAAGAAGCCAGAGATTTACTCAACAGCAAGGTTATGGAAGCGTATCATCAGGCACTTGATGAACAACAGAGTGAAGATGAAACCGAGGATATGTCAGAGGATGAATCTAAAAGTTTTGCACAGAGTATGTAAATCAGGTTGACTATATTTTTAGACTTAAGTATAATATTTTTGAAGTAAACTAAGTTTAAAAGGGGTTATTGTTATGAATATGCTTTTATCTGGAAACATTGAAAGTTCTACTAATCAAATGTCATTTATGTGGCTAGATTGGCAAGATATGATTACTATTGTTATTTCAGTAGCTGCACTTGTACTAGCAGTCTATCAGTATTTTGGAGATTATCGCAGGAAAAAAAGACAAGATACATTGGAAGCGTATAATGAGTTACAAAATGATGTGTTCACTCCACTAAATAAATTAAGAAAAGAATACGCAGAGTTACCTATTGATAATGATTTTGAAATGCGCTCAGAAGTAACGGGATATCTTGCCAAAATTGAACGCTTTTGTGTAGGTGTTAATCTTAAAATATACGACATAAAAACACTTAAGCGGTGTGGCGGGGCGTACTTCGTTAGACAATATTTATATCTTAAGCCTCTTATTGATATAAAAAAAGGACGGAATAATGGTGGTAAGCACTATGATGAGCTAGAAAAAGTAGTTTCAAAGTTAGAATCAATGTACAAACCTGAGGTTATTAGCATATCACATTCATTATCTGATGATTCAGATGTTAATGAAAATAAGGATATACCTTAAAGCAAAATAAAAAAGTTTTTTGGCTGTTTTGGCTAAATATATTTTAAATATATTTTATCATTCACGATAAATCTCTGGACATTTGAAATTCTTTGGATATACTTGTTGCTTGAAAGGAGCGATGAGAATATGAAAAAGAAAATCGCAATAATGCTGACATTGATTTTAGCAGCAGGAGCATTCACAGCTTGTACGGCAGAAGAAAAGGTAAATAACGATATTAAGACATCCGTAGTTTCAAGGGCTGCGGATGTTTCTGTATCCGAGGATACTTCTGCAACGACAAACTCCTCAACGGCAGAAAAGGAAACTACTGAAACAACCACCACCGAAAAAGCCACTGTTTCAAAAGAAACAGAGCCTTTGGAACAGGATACCAAAACCGAAGAAAAAGCCGACAGTGGGCAAAATTCGGCGGTTGTTTCGGCAACTGATCCGATTCAGAAAACACAAACAGAGGTTCAGAATAACAGCAAGAATACAGCGAATAGTAATCAGCAAAAATCGGAATCTACTGCTAAAAAAGAAACTGAAACTACTACTCAAAAGCCTGTGCAGAAGCCTACAGAAAAGCCAACGCAAAAGCCAACGCAAAAGCCTGCGCAAAAACCAACGCAGAAACCAACGCAGAAACCAACGGACAATACTACGCAACCGCCTACAAAGGCAAAAACGGTTGATGTTCAGTATGTGGTGAGTGCCTGCATAGCCTACGGTCAGCAGCTCGGAATGAAATATGATTCCTCACTGAATACAGGCAACGCAAGTTGGTTTTCGCCAACAAACGCATCATACTATGACAGCACTTCGGAACTTACGGCAGATTGCTATGGTGATGTTGAATATGCAGCCTACTACTACCAAAGCAGTGGCATTGCTCCAAGCGACTTATCATTCAATGTAATTGCAGAAAACAACAAAATATATGTAGTTTACTGCTAAATAAAGTATAGACAGCACTCTTAATCGGGTGCTGTTATTTTTTTGAAAGGAATGATCTCAATGAAAATAAACCAAATAACTCTAACAGACCTCCGCCGTATGAACGGCAAGGAAGGACTCATCCTGCAGGGATGCGGAGGTGAAACACAGGAATGGGTGGACGGCATTAATAAAATGCTCACGGATAAGGGAATACTTCTTCACAATACAAGGTTTGAGAATGTTTCTGTGTTCAAGAGTGACGGCGTTACCTGTATTCTCTATCCCTTTGAAGATGTCCACCTCGACATCGGCAAGCTTGCAATGTGGCGGTTGCAGTCATATACAGCCTTTGCAGGAATGTGGCTGTCCGATTATGTGGATAACAGGCTCGGCGGTTTTGAACCTGAGCAAAACAAAGCGGAAAAGGTCAAACCCGACTGTGCATTAATAGGCTGTGATTCCAACATATTCAATCTTATGGGCGTTGCAAGCCACACGCTCAAGCAAAACGGTATGGCTGACGAAGCAGAAATGATGTGTGCTCGAATAAGGGGTGCAAAAAACTACTGTGAAGCTCTGAACATTATCGGCGAATATGTAAATATTACGGATGGCAGTGAGCAGTCCGATGATATAGATGAAGATTTCAATGAAGGGCAGGTGATGAAATTATGATTGTATTTAAACAGAATAAGATGTCAATCGGGGCAAGGGTAAAATCTTGCCCCATATTTTTTATGAAAGGATTTTTAAAATGACTAAGTTAATCAGAAATAAGAAATTCACAAGAATAACTGCACTTTTACTCGTGGTTGCCGTAATATTCGGAACAATGTTCACTCTCCCCGTAAGTGCGGCAAGCGGTGATAAGGTGACAATCACCTTTGATTTTTGTTATGACAGCACAGGCAATATAATCAAGTTTCAGCAGACAACCGTCAGTGACGGTTACACAGTCGGAACACCCAGCGAAGAACTCTGCAAGATTTTTGCAGATGGAAAGGAAGCTTATTGTATTGAACCCGGTCACACGCTATACTCAGGCAATACGCTGACCGAAAGTGCCTCAACCGTGTGGAAAAATTTAGGCTCTGCAAAGCAGAAAGCAATCAATCTTGCACTGCTCTACGGCAAGCCCGGTTCGGGGAAAAATTTAAGCGGAACAGAGGATCAGAAATGGGTGGCAACACAGCTGATTGTATGGGAATTTGTTTCAGGATGCAGAAATACTGCCGACGGTTACAAGTGTACAAATACAAAGTTCATTGACGGCATTTGTGCAGGCGGCGCAAACCCCGGAGTTAAGTCGGTTTACAATGCAATCTCAAAAAGCCTTGCCAATTACTCAACCGTTCCAAGCTTTGCATCTGCAATCGCCTCAAAGGCTGAAACCTATGAGATGAAATATACAGACGGAAAATATACTTTAACACTTACAGACAGCAACAGTATTCTTTCGGATTTCAGTTTCAAGACCACAAGCGGAATTTCTGTTTCGAAATCCGGCAACAAGCTGACCTTGACTTCAACTTCACCCGTAAACGATGTAGTAACATTCAACTCTGCAAAGTCAATGCCCGATGTCGGCAAAACTGTGCTTGTTCCCTATGGAGATGTTACTTTGCAGGATGTAATCAGCGGTGTTGAAAACGACGCAGACCCGATAAGAGCATATTTCAAGGTCAAGACAAGCTCGGGCAATCTCAAACTTGTTAAAACCTCCGAGGATGGCAATGTTGCAAATATTGAGTTTACCGTCAAAGGCGACGATTACAGCAAAACTGTAAAAACAAACTCAAAAGGTGAATTTGAATTAACCGACCTTGTCCCCGGAAAATACACGGTTACCGAGCATACTCCGACAGAGTATGCCGAACAAAAATCAAAGACCGTAAATGTTGAAAGTGGAAAAACGGCAACTGTATCTTTCAGTAATGTTCTTAAAAAGTGGAATCTTACTGTTACTAAAACGGACGCTGAAACAAAATCTGCACAGGGTGACGCAACACTCGCAGGAGCAGTTTACGGTATCTACAATAACGGCAAGTTGGTAGACAAATACACCACAGACAAGAATGGCAGTTTTACAACTTCATACTATGTGTGCGGAGATAAGTGGACTTTGAAAGAAATTGAGCCGAGCGAGGGTTATCTGCTTGACGAAACCGAATATCATATCGGTGTAGAGGCGAAAAAATATACACTTGAAAACAACAGCGTTTCAATTGGAGTAACCGAAGATATACTGAAAGGAAAAATTGCAATCATAAAGCACACCGATGACGGCAGTACGAAAATTGAAACACCCGAAAAATGTGCAGAATTTCAGGTGTATCTGAAATCATCGGGAAGCTATGCAAAAGCAACAGAATCCGAAAGAGATACTCTTGTTTGTGATGAATACGGCTTTGCAGAAACAAAGGAATTGCCCTACGGAACATACACGGTTCATCAGACCAAAGGTTGGAACGGCACGGAATTCATTGCTGATTTTGATGTGTTTGTAAATGAGAACGGCAAAACCTATAAATATCTCATAAACAACTCTTCACTTGAAAGCTATGTAAAGATTGTAAAGGTTGATTCTGAAACAGGCAAACAGATTCCGTATGCAGGCGCAGGCTTTCAAATTTATGATCCTAACGACAAGCTCGTGACTATGACCTACACCTATCCCGAAGTAACGACTATTGACACCTTCTATACAAATTCTGATGGTTACCTTATCACACCTGAAACTCTGCCCTACGGCAAAGGCTATTCAGTCGTTGAAGTGCAGGCTCCTTACGGATATATCCTCGACAGCACACCTGTATATTTTGATATTACGGCAGAAAACACAAGTGAAGAAAACGGCGTTACAATCGTAAAAGTCGAGAAGAAAAATACTCCGCAGAAAGGTACAATTACCGTAGAAAAAACAGGTGATATTTTCTCGAATGTAACTGCAGTCGGCGGCGGATATACTGATGAAAACGGAAATGATGTTGCACTTACGACCATATATCAGCCTGAATATTCTGTAAGCGGTTTGTCGGGTGCAGTGTTTGAAATTTATGCAGATGAGGACATTACAACACCTGACGGAACAGTAAGAGCAAAGAAAGACGAGCTTGTCGCAACACTGAAAACAAACACAAAAGGCACAGCAACAAGCAAACAGATTCATCTCGGAAAATACCGTGTTGTAGAAAAAACAGCTCCTTACGGATTTGTTCTGAACAAGACTGTAAATCATATCGAGCTCACCTACTCAGGACAGAATGAAAAGGTAACTAACACCTCAACATCATTTACAAACGACAGGCAGAAAGTTGTAATTGACCTTACAAAAATTCTTGAACAGGACGAAAAATTCAACATTGGCAATAATGACGAAATTCTCAATGTTTCATTCGGACTTTACGCTGACGAAGATTTAAAGGCTTCAAACGGCACAGTCATTCCGGAGAACGGACTGATTGAAATAGTTACTTGCGATGAAAAAGGCAAAGCAACTTTCAAAACCGACCTTCCAATCGGGAAATATTATGTTAAGGAAATCAGCACAGATAACCACTACATTCTTTCCGATAGAAAATACCCCGTTGTATTTGAATATGCAGGACAGGATACAGCGAGTGTTCATATCTCTGTAAATGACGGTGAGCCAATCATCAACAGCATTATTTACGGCACAATCAAAGGCTTGAAGATAGACCGTGAAACAGGCGAAAAAATCACAGGCGCATTGTTCGGCTTATTCAGTAATAATGAAACCGAATTCACAGAAGAAACAGCAATCTTTACAGCCGAATCAAATGAGGAAGGAATCTTCACTTTTGAAAATGTTCCATACGGCGAATACATTGTCTGTGAATTAAAGCCTGCCACGGGATATCTTCCAAATGGTGAAAGCTATCCCATGACAATTTCAGAGAACAAGGAAGTTGTTGAAATTAACGTACTGAACGATAAAATTCCTGAACTGAAAACTACAGCAGCCATTGACGGCAAAAAGGAATTTACGGTAAACGGCGATGTAACTATTGATGATGTCGTGTCATACAAGCACCTTGTACCCGGCAAAGAATACACGGTTAAAGGTATTTTGATGGATAAAGCAACAGGCAAACCATTTCTTGTAGACGGTAAGGAAATCACCTCAGAAGTAACCTTTACAGCAGAAAAAGCAAACAGCGAAGTGACAGTCTCCTTTACCTTTGACGGTTCTGTAATTACCAAAGAAACAGAGATTGTAGTTTTTGAAGCTCTCTACCGTGAGGGAACAGAAATTGCAGTACACGCTGACATTGAAGATGAGGGTCAGACTGTAACAATTCATCCACAGCCTGAACCCGAAAAACCGCAGACTGGTGATAACTCAAATCTCGGCTTTTATATTGGCTTAGGTTCTGTTGCTGTCGGAGGTTTAATTGCATTTCTCATCATCAAATTCAAAAAGAAAGATGAGGACGATGAATAATGTACAGAGCATATGTCTGTTCACCCTTGGGTGGAAATATTACAGCCAACATTGAAAACGCAAAACGGTATTCACAATATGTTTTTAAGTGCGGTATGGCTCCTGTCATACCGCATTTTTATGCCCTCGTACTAAATGACGATAATCCCGAAGAAAGAAAACTCGGTATGCAGGCAGGAATTTCTCTGCTGTGGGTTTGCGATGAAGTATGGGTTTTCGGCAATCAAATTACAGATGGTATGAAAAAGGAAATCCGTTTTGCCGAAAAGCTGAATATCAAAGTCAGGTATATATCGGAAAACGCATTACAAAAGATGGAGGTTATCTAAATGAAAACTAATCGAATGAAATTCATTAAAATACTGATTAGTATTGCTGTTGTTGTGGCAATGCTTACAGTTTCAATTCTGCCTGCTTTTGCCGCAGGAGATGTTTCGTCTGCAATTCAAAGTACTTGGAATTCCGCTCAAACACAGATTAAAAATGTTGTAAACAATGTTGTCTTTCCTGCGGTAGATATGATTCTTGCTATACTTTTCTTTGTAAAACTCGCTACGGCGTATATGGATTACCGCAAACACGGTCAGTTTGAATTCACGGCGCCAGCAATACTTTTCGGTTGTCTTGTGTTCTCGCTGACTGCACCGCTATACATTTGGACGGTACTTTGATAACAATAAAAACAAAGGCTGTTGTGTTAAGTCATAACAGCCTTTTGTGGAGGTGATTTATATTTTTGACTGGTTAGGAGATTTTATCGGTGGTATCGGAAGTGCCATAGGCGAGGTGTTTGACTTCCTCGGTGAGCAAATCTCAAATGCTATATGGAACACAATGATTCAGTGGCTTTATGAAACGATTTACAACGCTGTTGCCGACTTCTTCACAATGATGGGAAATATGGGAGCAGATGTGTTCGACCTTGAATGGGTGCAGGCGACAATAAACCTGTTTACGCTTTTTGGCTGGGCATTGTTCGTCGCAGGAACGGTCGTTGCCGTATTTGATGTGGCTGTTGAATATCAGAACGGCAGAGCAAATATCAAAACAACAGCAATAAATGTATTAAAAGGTTTCTTTGCCTGTTCGCTGTTCGGCGTTGTGCCTGTGGAACTGTATAAATTTTGCATCAGCCTGCAAAACATATTCTCAAAGGATTTGTCCTCCATAATGGCAGGACAGCAAAGCATTGATTTAGCAGGACAAAGCACAAGTGTTTTAGAGGGCAGTTTTGCAGTTGCAAACCAGACAACATTCGGATTGTTGAATCTGTTATGCATGATAGCCTTTGCCTACTGCGTAATAAAAATCTTTTTTGCGAACATCAAGCGTGGAGGAATTCTGCTCATACAAATGGCGGTAGGTGCGTTGTATATGTTCAGCGTTCCGAGAGGATATCAGGACGGCTTTAATCAGTGGATGAAACAGATAGCGGCGCTTTGCCTGACAGCATTTATGCAGACAACATTATTATTTTTAGGACTTCTCACATTTCCAAGTAATATGTTACTTGGTTTAGGAATAATGCTTGCATCAAACGAAGTGCCGAGAATTGCACAGCAGTTCGGACTGGATTCATCAGTCAAGGTGAATATGACAAGCATTGTTCACGCAACTACAACTGCCGTGAACCTGACAAGAAGTGTTGCGAGGGCGGCAAAGTAAAGGAGAATTTATATTATGACAACTTATTTATATCCGCAAAACCTAAAAGCCACAGCCAATCTATGGCTGTGGAGCTTACGGGATTTTGCAATTATGGGCATAGCACTTTTGTTATCGATACTGATACTTGCACAGACGAGAATAATAGTACCTCTTGCAGTAACTCTCTGTTTCGGCTTTTTGTCAATAAGACTGGAAGATACAACAATTCTTGATTTCATACGCTATGCCGTAAAGTATTTTATATCAACTCAACAGATATATTTCTGGGCAGAAAGGGGCAAATAAATGAAGAACAAGCAGAAAAAAACAAAACAAAAAGGTAAATCTGTTCAGGATTTGATGGGCATAAAAACCTTTACGAAAAACGGTTTAAAGGTCGGTAAGGAAGAATTTATTTTCTATATGGTTCAGCCGACAAATATTTCCGTACTTTCTCACACGAATATCGAAATCAAGGTGCGCCACCTGATGATGGTGCTTTCTGCTGTGCCGGATATTGAGATCACCTGTACCGATTCCTGCGAGTGTTTCGATACAAACAAAAGCTATATCAAAGGCAGGATTGAAGCTGAACAGAACGAAAAGGTCAGAAAAATTCTGAATAAGGATTTGGATTTTCTCGACAGTATTCAGACCGAAACCTCAACCGCAAGACAGTTCCTGTTCATTGCAAGGTGTAAATCTTCAAAATCCGAAAATGTTTTGCAGAAAGCAAACAGAGTTGAGAAGATTATTTCAGACCAAGGCTTTGAAGTAACCAGAATGAAGAAAGCAGACATCAAGCGGTTTCTCGCAATCTACTTTGAGGCAAGTATGAACGGAGATTTAATGCCCGACTATGACGGCGAACAGTATATTTCGGAGGTGGAAAATGAAGAAGCATAAAAGGAAAATCCAAACGGGAATTGTGATAGGCATATTTTCTGTAATTATAATTGCCTGTTTGATTTCAATATTTTCACGGATGTACACCGAAAACAAGGAAAAGGAAGCATTCAGACAGCTTGCAGAAATCGTTACTGAGGAAACGACAGATACAACCATTGAAGAAACGATAAGAAAGCCAAATCTGTTAAAAGTCAGCGATTTTGATAATGAAGTTCAGGCTGAACAAACTGTGTATTGCACAACCTATTACGAACCTCATTCAATATCAGAACTCATTTCGATGAATTCCGAATGCTTCGGCTGGATAAGCATAGCAGGAACAAACATAAACTATCCTGTTATGCATACACCGAGTAATCCGCAGAAGTATCTGAACAAAAACTTTTACGGAGAATACAGTTTCAGCGGCACACCATTTCTTGATGCAAGGTGTTCATCCGACAGTACCAATCTCATAATCTACGGACACCATATGAACAACGGCACAATGTTTGCAGATCTCTGCAACTATAACGATTATTCTTATTTTACGGAGCATCCGACAGTTGTGCTTGAAACGAAAGACGGGGCATTTGCTTACTCCGTCTTTTCTGCTATGAAAGTAAAATCCGATGATGATTGGTACAGATTTATAACAACAGATTTGGACAAAACCTATGAAAAATGGATCAGTTATTCAAAAACAAAATCTCTGTATAACACAGAAATTACACCTGTTTACGGTCAGCAGATATTAACGCTTTCAACCTGTTACGGTGATAATCAAAATGACCGCATACTTGTGTTGGCAGTACGAAATTAAGGGGGGTAGAAAATGAAATTGCTCAATAGAAAACCAAAGGTGCTCACACCCGAACAGGCAGAAGAAATATACACCAAAGATTTCTTTGATATGATTCTGCCGTCTACCATTAAATTTTTCACCGATTATTACATAGTCGGTGACTCATACCGCAGTGTGTGGGCAGTCAGAGAATATCCGCCGAGTACGGAAGAACAGGCAATACTCTCACAGCTTGCCGACAGAAACGGCGTTACACTTCGCATATATCATCGCCTTGTGGAAAGTATGGAGCAGCGTAAAATCATACAGAATGCCACGCGCAAAAACAAGCTGAAATCAAGCGGTAACGATGTAAATGAAACCATCGAGGCGCAGGGCAATTTGCAGGATGTTGTCACGCTAATGGCAAATCTGAGGAAGAACAAAGAGGCTTTGCTGCATTGCTCGGTTTTTATTGAACTGAAAGCCAAAAGCAAGCAGAAATTAAAGGAGTTGCAAACCGATATTGCAATGGAGCTTACCCGTTCCAAGATTGAAGTGGATAGATTAACGCTACGGCAAAAGGAAGGTTTTTTATCTGTAAACCCTATCGGCAGTAATCAGTTCGGAAGTTTGTATGAGCGTGTTTTGCCTGCCTCGTCTGTCGCAAATTTATTCCCCTTTAACTTTTCGGGCAAGACCGATCCTAACGGCTTGTATATCGGTCGCGACAAGTACGGGTCGAACATTCTTGTTGACTTTGACAGACGGACAGAGGACAAGACAACCTCAAATATCCTTATACTCGGCAATTCAGGACAAGGAAAAAGCTATCTGCTCAAATTGATTTTGACGAATATCAGAGAAAGCGGCAAGAAAATAATTTGCCTTGATCCCGAATCCGAGTACGAGGACTTAACCAACGCGCTCGGCGGCTGTTACATCGATTTTATGTCGGGCGAGTACAAGATAAATCCTCTTGAGCCAAAGGATTGGGGGCAGGCGGATTCTGAAACCGACAGCAAAGCTCCCGAACCGTTCAAGAGAGTTACAAGACTATCTCAGCACATAGCCTTTTTAAAGGACTTTTTCCGTACATACAAGAATTTTACGGACGCACAGCTTGATACAATAGAAATTCTGCTTATGAAGCTGTACGCAAGATTTGGCATTACTGACACAACCGATTACCGTCAAAAGAAGCCCACTGACTTCCCTGTAATGAGTGATTTCTATGACTTGTGTGAAGAAGAATTTATGACCTACGACAAAAAGCGAAAGTATCTCTATACAGAAGAAATCCTGCAAGAGGTTTGCTTGGGTATTCATTCAATGTGCGTAGGTAGTGAAAGCAAATACTTCAACGGACATACAAACATCACCGACGACAGCTTCCTCTGCTTCGGCGTCAAGGGTTTGCTCGACACCAACCGTCGGCTCAAAGACGCGATGTTATTTAATATCCTGTCATATATGAGTAACAAGCTGCTCGGCGAGGGAAACACCGTTGCATCAATAGACGAGCTCTATTTATTTTTATCCAATCTCACGGCGATTGAGTACATCCGAAACGCAATGAAGCGTGTCCGTAAGAAAGATTCGGCGGTAATTCTTGCCTCGCAAAACATCGACGATTTTTTGATTCCAAGTGTTAAGGAATATACAAAACCGCTGTTTTCAATTCCAACTCATCATTTCTTATTCTTCCCCGGCAATATCAATCCAAAAGACTTTCAGGACGCACTGATGGTTGAGCCGAACGAGTATGGCTTAATAAAATTCGCAGAGCGCGGCACCTGTCTTTATAGGTGTGGCAATGAACGCTATCTTTTACTTGTTCAGGCTCCTGACTACAAAGCAGAGATTTTCGGCAGTGCTGGAGGTAGATGAATAATATTGACAAAATATTTGATGGTGTTATAATTTATTTAGTGAATTCTTAATTCGTGTCGATTGGAGATTTATAAATGCTCATAGATGAAATTGTTTCGTTCTGTAATAGTCAATATTCTCATGCAGATACAGAGCATATATGTGAAAGTTGCCAGCATGAAGAATGTCCTCAAAGTTGTAAGAAATGTTTAGAAGAAATACATTATCCATATAGATATCCAAATGGAAAAAAGGATTATGATTGTTGTAATTTGATATACTTTTATATGTGTGATTACACCTATAAATATGCTTCTGAAATTTGGTACTTGTTAAGAAAAAGTGAAGTGATTAAAAGTATAGAAACATTTCGGATATTATCGATAGGTTGTGGTGGGTGTCCTGACCTTATGGCATTTGAATCATACCTTAAAGAAAATGGTCAACGTAAAAAGATATCATATTTAGGAATTGATAAAAATGAGTTGTGGAGTCCTATTCATAATGAAATAAAAAATTATCGTAGTAATCTCATAAGAACAAGTTTTTGTTATGATGATGCTCTTGAACTTTTGAGTAGAAAGAGAGTTAATTCTGCTAATGTTTTAGTGTTGCAATATGTAATTTCGCATTTCTATAATACTGGGCAAATATGCAAAATTGAATTATTTTATGAAAGACTGATCGAAAATATAATTTTGCGCAAAGAAAAAGGAAAGCCTTTTGTAATTCTTATTAATGATGTTAATAGTAATAATCGAGGGCGGGATTTATTTGAAAGCTTGTGTAAAAAACTTGCTGATGCTGGTATGCATGGTAGTTACGCGAAGTACTACTTTAATTATAGAATACAAAATGACTATCAAAGATATGGTGAAGAACATACAAGTAATTCTTTACTGTATGATATGCCGTCAAATTTATCAAAATATGAGCCTTGGAAATACTGTTCAAGTGCTCAAATGATAATAGAAATTTCTGGGGTTGATTAATTGATTATTAGTGCAAGTAGAAGAACCGATATTCCAACGTACTATTCTGATTGGTTTTTTAACAGGATAAGAGATGGATATGTTTGTGTTCGTAACCCAATGAATATTCATCAGGTAAGTAAAATTTTCTTGTCTAAGCATTCTGTTGATGGAATAGTATTTTGGACAAAAAATCCAACACCAATGATTGATAGACTTGATGAATTAAAGGATTATATGTATTATTTTCAGTTCACTGTTAATCCATATGGAAAAGAGATTGAAGAAAATGTTCCAAGTAAAAATAATATTATAATCCCATCATTTAGGGAATTATCACGAATAATAGGACCAGAACGTATAATATGGAGATATGATCCGATTATATTAAGTAGAAAATATAGTATTGATTATCACATAACTTACTTTAATGAGATCGCTAAACGGCTATCTGGCTATACAAATAAATGTATAATTAGCTTTTTGGATATTTATCGTAACACTAAGTTGAATATGAAAAATTTGGAGTTATTACCGATTAGTGAAAACGAGATTTTCGCATTATCGCAGAGACTTGTTGATATTGCTCATAAAAATCATATTATAGTCGAATCTTGCGCAGAGAAAATAAATCTTGAGCAGTTTGGTATTAACCATGGTCATTGTATAGATTGTAATTTGTTAGAGCAGTTGCTCGGGTATAAGCTCGATTTATCTAAGGATAAGAATCAGCGTAAAGAATGTGGCTGTGTTACCAGTATTGACATTGGTATGTATAATACTTGTCAAAATGGTTGCAAATACTGCTATGCGAATTATAGTGAAAAATCGGTAATCCGTAATGTAAGTATGCATGATCCGTACTCTCCACTTATTTCTGGAAATATTTATTCAGATGATATAGTGAAAGAAAGAAATATTCAATCTTGTAAGAATTTTCAGTTGAATCTGTTTGATTAGTATAGTGTATTTATCCGATTGATTTTCGTATGAAGTCAATCGGATTTTTTGCGTTCAGGAGGTGAATTTTAATGAGTGCTACCATAGGTGCAGCATTAAAGAAAATAGCAGTTTCTCTGCTGACAGATAAAAAGGTCATAAAAACAATAGGCGGTATAATAATCGGCATAATCATAATTGTGGTTATGCCGATTATTGCTGTGGTGTCAGTTTTTAACGGCAGTATGGATATTGATACAGACAAACTCAAGCAGTCTATACAAGCAAACATTTCAGCAGAGAAGATGAAAAATCTACAGCTTATCAACGACACGATGACTGAGGTTGAAAACCAACTGAAAAATAAAAAGTTGTCCGACTATAACACGCAGGCAGAGGTTATCTATCTGTTTTCTCTGTCCGATAAATCAGAGAATGAGGACTTTGTAAAAAACTTTGTATCCTGTTTCAAGAAGAATCAGTCTGATGAGGATTTGATAAAAACCGTCAATCAGAAATTCGGAACGGAGATAAAGTATGACGAGTTCCAAAAGATGATGCAGTCAATCAAGGGCGCAGAAATCAGCACCGCAGGCTTTACTGACAAGACCACGAAGAACAATCTCGACCTTGTCAAGTGGTGCGAGAACGCATACAAAAATGGCTGGGGTTATGTGTATGGCGGTTACGGTCAAGTCTGCACAAAGCAATACCTTGACCAACAGGCAAGTCTGTTTCCCGGCAACAACGAGGCAGGCGGTGAAATGCGACAGGTCGGAGAAAAGTGGCTCGGAAAGAGAGTATGCGACTGCATAGGCTTGATAAAATCCTACGCTTGGTACAACGCTGACAGCGGAGAAATTGTAGCAGGTTCAAACGGGTTTACGGATTGCGGTGCAAATTCTATTTGGAACAATGTTACAGAAAGCGGTTCGATTTCAAGTATGCCGGAAACACCCGGACTTGCTGTCTGGATGGACGGACACATCGGAGTGTATATCGGCAACGGTGAAGTTATTGAAGCACAAGGCACAGCCTACGGCGTTGTCAAAACAGAGCTTAACGGTCGAGGTTGGACTAAGTGGCTTAAAATACCGAATATCAAATATGTAAATCAAAGCGATAAGAAATGACGAGGTGATTTTAATGAAGAAAACAAGCATGAGCATAATGTATGATGACGAAAAGCTGAATGCAATCAGGCTGTATATGTCACAGCGTGATTTGGATTTCAAGGAAGAGCTTGAAAAATCTGTGGACGCTCTGTACGCAAAATATGTCCCTGCAAATGTCAGGGAGTTCATTGATATGAAAGGTTCACAGGTAAAAACACCCAAGCCTAAAAAGCCAAAGCCACAGGAAGAAAATACAGAGCAGAGGTGGCAACTTGAAAAATCAGAATTTCGGAATAGAAATTGAAATGACCGGCATCACTCGTAGTACTGCGGCGAAAGTGATTGCCGGTTATTTTTATACGAACGCAACTCATGTCGGCGGTTGTTATGATGCGTATTCTGTTCGTGACAATGACGGGAGAATGTGGAAGATTATGCGTGACGCAAGCGTTCGTTGTGAAAACCGTTCGGGGCAGAATGCAAGCTCTCTGTACTCGGTTGAATTTGTCACTCCGATTTGCAACTATGATGATATAGAAACGATACAAGAACTTGTCAGAAAGCTTCGTGGTGCAGGAGCGAGAGTCAACTCAAGCTGTGGTTTACATTGTCATATTAATGCGGCTCCGCATACCCCTAAAACGCTTCGCAATATCGTAAACATTATGGCGGCGAAAGAGGATTTGCTCTACAAGGCATTAAAAGTGAATGTATCAAGAGAACATTACTGTCAAAAGATGGACACACGCTTCCTTGATGAAATCAATAACCGTCCGCCTATGTCAATGGAGCAGATAAAATCAATGTGGTATGACGGCGAGGACTACAGCTACCGTCATTATGATGATACTCGCTACCATGCACTGAATCTTCACAGCGTGTTCTACAAGGGTACGATTGAATTTCGTCTTTTTAATTCCACCTTACACGCAGGCGAGGTCAAAAGTGCTATTCAGCTTTGCCTTGCAATCAGTCATCAGGCTTTAATTCAGAAGTCTGCAAGACACGCTAAAACTGTATCGGATAATGAAAAGTACACTTTTAGAACTTGGCTTTTGAGATTAGGTTTGATAGGTGACGAGTTTAAGACAGCTCGTCATCATCTGCTGAAAAATCTTGACGGAAACATTGCGTGGAAGGATCCTGCACAGGCTGAAAAGCAAAAGGAAAGACTTGCACAACAGCGAGCCATCGAAATTATTAATACAAACGAAAATATAAATATCAACGAACCCGAAGTCAATCCTGTTCCAAATGATGAACAGGAAGATACTTCGGGTTTTGTTATGAGTATGTAAGGAGAGAAATCTATTATGAGTAAAAAATTATACATTGCCTACGGCAGTAACCTCAATCTTAAACAGATGAAATATCGTTGCCCCACAGCAAAGCTTATCGGCAAGGGTGTAGTCGAAAATTACGGATTGCAGTTCAAGGGTATGCCTCACTGTTCCTATGCAACAATCGCACCTTGCATTGGCAAGTCCGTTCCCGTTGCATTGTGGGAGCTTCAGCCGAGAGATGAAAAACTGCTTGACCGCTACGAGGGTTATCCCTCCCACTATTTTAAACAAGACTTGCCTGTGAAATTGAATAACGGTTCGGAACTTACTGCAATGGTTTACATTATGAATCTTAAGCAGCAGTTCGGTTTGCCCGGTGCAAGCTACTACGATACAGTGTCACAGGGTTACAAGGACTGCGATTTTGACTTGAATGTTTTAAACGAAGCCGTAACTGACAGTGCAGAAAAATTCTATGAAAACCTTGAACAGAACAATCTGTTTGATTCACCTGATGAAGATGAAGATATGGGGATGGGCGGTATGAGCTTATGAATGAGAGAAAGAAAATGAAAAGGCAACTGGTTGATAAATATATTTTCAAAATGTATCTGTCGGTGAACGAAGTCAAGAAATTACTTTCTGAAAATCCAAAAGACAAGCACGACACTCTGTTTGCTTCACTCACAGTCGGCTGTGTAAAAATCAACGCCGTAGTATTTCCTACTCCCGATAAAATGCTCCTCGGATTTGATATTCTTGTAAAGGACACACCCGAGAGCGAAGAATGGATTTGCTATGACACATTAAGTGATGAAATCAAGTTATCCCCTCGAAGTATTGAACAATCAATGTTCGATATTCTGAATCGTGAGGTTAAGGAGTACGGACTGTCATATACAGAGTGTAATTTTGAAGTAATAAACGGCAAATCAATAAAAGCAGAATAACGGCGGTATTCTCACCACATTCGCCCCGTGTCGGCTTTTAATGGAAAAGTCGGGAAAGTATCCGAAATCGAATAAAAGCCGAAATCGGGCGGTTTGTGGCAATGTGTGAAAAATCGAAGTTACGACATTTCGGGCAGTTTTTAAAGGGTGGAATTTTAAGCAGGAGAAAGACACGGGGTTGCAGTCGCTCCCTCGTGTCGGTTTACGGCAGACGGCAACGCCGACTGCCATGCGGTTTTTCGCACTTTTCAGCCTCAAAAATCCATAGGGGTTAATTTTCAGCCTTGGGGTTGTACTTGTGGGTTTAACTGCCCGATTAGCCGAATAAAATGCCAAAAATAAAGGAGTTGCAACTATGGGTTGTGGCTGTAAAGGAGGTTTTGCAGTTGAATGAAACGGATAACAGAAAAGAAGTAAAGCGAAAGTTTGCACTATGGATAAAGCAGTCAACAATTGATATGGTTCAGGATATTTACAAGGAAGATAACTGTGGGAGTCGAAGTGAATTTATTGAAAAGGCAATAATTTTCTATGTGGGTTACCTGTCCTCAAATGACAACAGTCAGTATCTTCCTAATGTGGTTACCTCTACATTGAAGTCTATAGTCGCTGAGAGCGACAACCGAATGAGCAGACTGATTTTTAAATTGGCTATTGAGCTTGCAATGACAATGAATATTATTGCTTCGTCACAGGACATAGACAAGATAACTCTTACAAAACTTCGTGGTGAGTGCGTCAAGGAAGTCAAACGGCTCAATGGTTCATTTTCTTTTGATGACGCATACGATTGGCAGAAAGGATAATTATTTGTGGCAAGGTTAGTTACAAAGTTTAAATACCTAAAGCCGAATCGTAAAGTAAGCGCAGGCGGTTATGCAAAATATATTGCCACCCGTGAGGGAGTTGAGAAAATTGATGACACTAAAAAGTTTGCTCCTGCAACAGAAAAACAGAAGAATCTAATCGAAAAAATCTTAAAGGATTTTCCCGACAGCAAGGATATGTTTGAATATGTCGATTACCTTGAAAAGCAAAATCAAGGCTCGGCATCTGATTTTATCTCAAGAGTTATGGAAGATTACGCTTATGAAATCTTGGGCAGAAAAGCATATGCCGATTACATTGCTACCCGTCCTCGTGCCGAGAAATTCGGTTCACACGGATTGTTTACCGATGACGGTATTCAGGTTCAGCTGAGTAAAGTAACTGAAGAACTTGACAAACACAAGGGCAATATCTGGACTGCAATAATATCAATACGCAGAGAAAATGCAGAAAGGCTTGGCTTTAACACAGGCTCACGCTGGCGGGATATGCTCCGCACACAGACCGAATCACTTGCGAAGAACTTGAAAATTCCAATGCAAAATCTGCGTTGGTATGCAGCGTTTCACAACGAATCGCATCACCCTCATGTGCATTTAATTGCGTATTCAACTGTTGAAAACGAGGGGTATCTCACGCAAAAGGGAGTTGAAAATCTGCGTTCATCATTTGCAAGAGATATTTTTCAGCAAGATTTATTGTGCATATATGAAAGGCAAACCGAGCATAGGGATAAGCTCCGAGCAGAGGCTCGTGACATTGTAGAGGATTTAGTTTCAAAAATCAACTCTGAAATATATATCAGCGCGTCAATTCAGAATAAGCTGTTGGAACTTGCTGACAGGCTTTCAAAAACGAAAGGTAAAAAGGTTTACGGCTATTTAAAGCCCGATGTAAAGGCGTTGGTTGATTCTATCGTTGAAGAACTGGCGAGTGATGACAGAATTAAAAAACTGTATGACCTGTGGTACGAGCAAAAAGAAAACACAATACGAACCTATACGGACGAGATGCCGCAAAGAATTCCGCTCGTGGACAACAAGGAATTTAAATCAATCAAGAATGCAATAATCAAGGAAGCGTTGAAATTAAATCTCACTGAAGATGAAGTTGAGAAAAACGAGAATACAGATGAAGAACCTGTTTTAAATCCCTTTGAATATGAAGAAAACACCTCTGCCGAATCAGTTTTTGATTCAGACAAAGGTGTTCTGTATCCTCATTATTCAATTAAAACCAACCGCAACAGCGTTGCAGTTTCTTCTCTTTATCTCCTGCGCTATCTTTGCAATATAATTCAAAATCAACTCCGCTTTGAAGAAAAGCAGAAAGCACAAAGGACGGATAAAAAATTACAGCAGAAGATTAATGATAAAAAGCAGGCTCAGGGGGTAAAAATGTAATTTGCAAAGGCACCCCATAAAATTCTGTGTAAATAATAATCCTTCAAGCAATAACAAAACAGCGGATTGCTGTGTAATCAGGCTTTCTGATTTGCCCCGTGTCAACTTTTCTTTCCTGTCTGCGGAATGTTATGCACGCCTTGCGTGAATAACATTTTGCGGACAGGGAATTCTATTCTCAGGGGCAAATCAAGCCGGTATTCTGTCCTCAAATATTATCGATAACTGGCTCAAAACAATATCCCAGTTTCGACATCTTTGCGTCCAGCGTTCGACAATTTTTTGCGACGCTAAATACAACATTTTGCGCAGGCTGTCATCATTTGTGAATGAGGGCTTGTTCTTCGTAATCTGCCTGAACTGGCGGTTCAGCCCTTCGATAATATTCGTTGTATATATTATCTTTCGAACCTCGGGCGGATATGCGAAAAACGTGGATAGAATATCCCAATTTTCTTCCCAGCTTTTAACGCAGGAGGGATAAGTTTTGCTCCACTTGTCCTTGAACAAAATCAGGTTGTTCATAGCTTCTTCTTCGCTGATTGCTTGATATACTTTCTTCAGGTCAACCATCAGCTCCTTGATGTGTTTGTAGCTGACAAACCTTGTGCTTGAGCGTATTTGATGAATGATGCAACGCTGAATTTGTGCGCTCGGAAAAGCCGCTTCAATAGCCTGTCTGAAACCTGTCAGACCGTCAACGCAGAACAGAAATACATCTTTAATTCCACGGGTTTTGAGTTCGTTCAACACATTCAGCCAGAATTTACTGCTCTCATTTTCACCAATCCATATGCCGAGAATATCTTTCTGACCGTCAAGATTGATGCCCAAAACTACATACGCAGCCTTCGTGATATACTGATGATTTTCCTTGACCTTGTAATGGATTGCATCCATAAAAACAAACGGATATACACTTTCAAGAGGGCGGTTTTGCCATGCAGTAACGTCAGGCATAACCTTCTCACTTATCTTGCTGACAAGCTCGGGAGAGATTTCTACATCATACAGATTTTTGATTTGTTCGGCAATATCACGCTGGCTCATCCCGCAGGCATAGAGTGAGAGAATTTTCTCTTCCATACCGTCTGCATTGCGGTTGTATTTGCTGATTATTTTGGGTTCGTATTCGCCGTTTCTGTCCCTCGGAACTTTGATTTCAAGCTTTCCCATCTGCGTTTTTACCGTCTTTTTCGAGTAGCCGTTTCTGTAATTTTTCGACTTATTGCCACATTCATCATTCAACGTTCTTTCGCTTTTCTCATAGCCGAGTTCATCGGCAAGCTCACATTCCATAACCTCCTGAAGAATGTCCTTGAACATATCTTTCATCGCTGTCATCACTTCATCTGTTGATGTGAAATTCTGACTTCTTACAAATTCTCTCATCATTTCTGCCGGTGCTTTTGCCATTAAAAAAACTTCCTTTCAAGCTTTGATTTTTCTATTTTCATTATTGCTCGAAAGGAAGCTTATTATTCACTTTTACACAAAATTCTCGGCGGTCTCTTTGCAAAGTTAAAGTTAAAATAAATTTGTGAAATTTGTCATATTCATTTGATATGTGAAATTTTATCTAAATAGCTTCTTTATTCCTCTTATATAAGCGAAATTATTATCATTATTCAAGCGACGTTAAGTATAGAAGGCGTTCTTTTAACTGCTCTATTTTTACAGTATCATTAATCAAATGTTCTTCATTTCTTTGAAGGGCAATTTCTTCCTCAACAGACAGTCGCCTTTTGCTTGCTTTTTTGTGCAACGCATTAATACTGCTTTTTCTATTTTTGTTTTTTCTTTCTAGATTAGCAATTTTAAATCTTAACTTAGCTGCCGTTTTTTCATTAGCATCTTCTAAAGATTTGTAATACTCTTTTAATTCCTCACGAGGAATCTTTTTCTTCATTACTGAAGCAAATAATTCTACTTCATCAATTGTTGTTTTATCAATAGATTTACCTTTGTTTTCAATAAAAAATGAAAGAAAAGAGGACATTGTGTACATATGAAACATTTTTTTTGTTTCTTCATAGAATTCTTTTCTCAATTCTATTCTTGGTCCGATGGTTTTTCCACTGATAGTATTCCACCAATCTTCTTTTTGATCATGTGTTACAAAAATGATATCAACTTCTTTTAATTTAGAATAACCAATTATTTCCTTCCAAACGAATAAATCGCCAAATCTATTTGCTGTTTTTTTATTATCTCTATATCCTGGTGGAATTTTACTTGCGTATCTCTTTTCTCCTTCTTGTTCAATATTCAATTTTTCTTCGACACTAAATGGTTTTCCAACTTTTCCATCAAACAAATCAAGAAGTCTACGAAAAACCTCATCATTTGTTGCACTAAAAGTGAGATAATTATTATCTTTTTTCTTTGTAATCCATTCTTTTAAGTATTTACCTAATTCTTTAATGTCTGAATCACTGCAATCAAGACGTAATTCCTCTCTCCAATTATCAGTCAACTTATCAGCATCTGCTGAAAGATTATCAAAACGTTTGTTAGCTTCATCTATTACACTATATCTATCCTTACAAAATTCTGAAGCAACTTGATATGGCATCCAAATTCGTGTTTTTAACCATTCAAATGATTCTATTAATTGGTTTCTTGTTTTATTACTATATCGATACAAATTCAAGAAAACATTGGTGTCAAAAACAAATGTAGCAGTATTCCATAAATCGTTTTTTTCTTTATCACTTAATTCTATATACTCTTTAATAGTATCTCTCATAATATCTTTCCTCACAAAATAGGAATTTAGCATCCCTGAAATTCCGACTTATTACTTAATTATTTTACAGTTATCTTATCACACTTAAATAAGATTGTCTATAAAAATAATTCTACCGCCAAGGAATAACTGCCCCAAATCACTGATAGGTGCCACCTGTCACAGTGATAAGAGAAGAACTACCCACTATAAGATATTACAGCAGAAAAGAAAAATATATACAAGGAAGTGATTAAAATATCAACCTACATTCATTTTACAAAAGAACAGCGAGAACAGGCAAGGCGAACAGACCTTGCCTCTTTTCTTGTAAGCCAAGGTGAGAAAGTTAAGCGTTCCGGTTCGGAGTATGAGTGGCTTGACGGCTCACAAAAGGTAACAATCAGAGGTCATCTTTGGTATCATCAGTACGAACAGAAAGGCGGAGATGCAATAGATTTTGTCCGCAGATTTTACAACAAGGACTATGCCGAAACGGTGGAAATGCTTTTGAATGGTAGTGGCGGTCAGATAATAACTTCACCGCCCATAGAAATAAGGTACAAAAACTTTGAACTGCCGCAGAAGAATGACAGAATGAGCAGACTTTTTTCTTATCTGCTGTTGACTCGTGGCATTGATAAAGATGTGCTTTATGAATTTGTGCGTAGAAAGATGATTTATGAATCTGCCGACTACCATAGTGCTTTGTTCGTAGGCTACGATACAAACGGTAAACCTCGCCACGCACATAAGAGGGGAACGGTAACAAGCAATCCGTACAAAGGAAATGTTGCAGGCAGTCAGCCTGAGTTTAGTTTTCATTGGCATGGAAAAAGCGACAGATTTTATTTGTTTGAAGCACCGATAGATATGCTGTCATTCATAAGTATGCATAAGGAAAATTGGAAAAGTCACAGCTATGGGGCATCCTGTTCAGTTTCGAACAGGGTGCTTTTTCAATGCCTGAAAGACAACCCCAACATCAAAAATGTGTATCTATGTTTCGATAACGACCAAGCCGGACAGTTAGCAAACAAAAGAATTGCAGAAAAATTAAACAAAATGAACATACAAAATGAAATCCTCATTCCAATTCATAAGGACTGGAATGAGGATTTAACTTTATCAGAGAAAGGAGATGAACAATTATGCCGTCAGGAATTATAACTTTGATTATCGCAACAGGCACAATGTTTGCTATGTTAATAATCATTTCAACTGTGGGTAATTACTATTCGCTGAATCGTATAAAGGATAAAACTGTTGGACAAGGACAGCACGGCACAGCTCGGTGGGCGACCAAAAAAGAGATACGAAACACCTACAAGCAAGTTGATTTTCAGCCGACTGAATGGAGAACAAATCCCGACAGCCGACCTACGGAACAAGGTATAGTTGTAGGTTGTAAGAGCCATAGAGGTGGTACAACAGCACTTGTCGATACCGGAGATGTTCACGCACTTATGATTGGTGCGGCAGGTGTGGGTAAAACTGCCTACTGGCTGTATCCCTGCATTGAGTATGCCTGTGCAACAGGTATGTCATTCTTATCAACGGACACTAAAGGTGATGTAGTTCGCAATTACGGAACGATTGCAGAAAAGTATTACGGTTACAATGTTTCGGTTATAGATTTGCGTAATCCCACACGCTCACACGGAAACAACCTTCTGCACCTTGTGAATAAATATTTTGATTTATACAAGGAAAATCCCGACTGCCTTTCCTACAAGGCAAAAGCCGAAAAGTACGCAAAAATCATATCAAAGACGATTATCTCAAACGGAATGGACGGTGCATCTTTCGGTGAAAACTCATATTTCTATGATTCTGCCGAAGGATTGCTGACTGCAACAATTCTTTTAGTTGCAGAGTTTTGCAAGCCTGAAGAAAGGCACATTGTTTCAGTTTATAAAATCATTCAGGAATTGCTTGCTCCGTCAGGACAGAAAGGCAAAAATCAGTTTCAACAGCTTATGGATTTACTCCCTGAAAATCACAAGGCTAAATGGTTTGCCGGTGCGGCTCTTAACACATCAGAGCAGAGTATGGCATCTGTTATGAGTACGGCACTTTCAAGGCTTAATGCTTTTCTTGACAGCGAGTTAGAGCAGATTTTGTGTTTTGATACAGAAATTGATGCGGAGAGATTTTGCAAGGAGAAAAGTGCAATTTTCATTGTTATGCCGGAGGAAAATCCCAATACATTCTTTATGGTGTCGCTAATTATCCAACAGCTTTACAGGGAAATACTTGCAGTTGCTGATGAAAACGGAGGTAAACTTAAAAACCGTTGTGTTTTCTTTTGCGATGAATTCGGAACTCTGCCTAAGATTGAATCGGCAGAAATGATGTTCTCTGCTTCTCGTTCAAGACGATTGCAGATAGTGCCAATCATTCAATCCTTTGCACAGCTTGAGCAGAACTACGGTAAAGAGGGTGCTGATGTAATTATCGACAACACACAGCTGACAATCTTCGGTGGCTTTGCTCCCAACAGTACAAGTGCAGAAGTGCTATCAAAAGCACTTGGCAGTCGTACAGTTATGAGTGGCTCGGTGAGCAGGAGTAAGAATGACCCTTCCCAATCCTTGCAGATGATTGAGCGACCTTTGATGACTCCCGATGAGCTGAAGTCACTTCCCAAAGGCACATTTGTTGTTATGAAAACAGGTTTTTATCCCATGAAAGTCAAGCTGAAATTGTTCTTTAAATGGGATATTAAGTTTGAGGAAAAGTATGAGGTCATGGAAAACGGCAATCGTGAAGTTCACTATGCAAACCGTTCGGAGTTGTTCAATAACATAATTCAGAAATACTATCCTCACTATCTTGAACAGCCTGCAACTGATTCGGATTTTGATGAGGCAAGCAGTGAGAAAAAGAAGAAAAATGAAAACCTAAAGACCTCGCCAGATACAGAACAGACCGAGAGTGAAGATACTATTAATTCAGAACAGCAAAATGATCCAACAGAAGAACCTGAAAATTCAAGCGTTGAACAGAGCGCAGACAAGCAAAGAAAAGTAGTCATAAGAACCGAAAGACCAACGCAGGAGGACATCAGCAATGAGTAGATTAACTTTTCTGTATCAAATGGACTTACCTCACAGAGCCGTAGCCGTATATACATACCTCCACGACCGAGCAAACAAAAACGGTGAATGCTGGCCCTCCGTAAATACAATAGCAGGCGACATAAAGCTGTCGCCTGCCACAGTAAGAAGAGCTATTAAAGATTTAAAAAAAGTTGGACTAATCGAAACCAAGCAGAGATACCGTGAACATGGGGGTAAAAGTAGCTTGCTATATAAAATGTTTAATAGGCAAAAATAATAACAATAAATCCAACTGCAAAACTTTTAAATTTGCAATTTCTTTCCGATTCTTAATTCCATCAATTAGATCTCATCTTGCTGATATCAGTATTATTAGGTATTGGAATTTCTCATTATATAATGCATTTCATTAGTCAAGGAATTATATGATTCGATTACTGCGTTATCTCCGAATTTCAAACACAATGTTTGAGGTGAAGGTCATATCATCCTCATTGAATTTCATATTTATTTCACCGTCATATTTTTTAACTACTCTTTTAATGCTTTTCAGTCCCGTTCCATGTATTGCGTCAGATTTTTTTGATGATGCTATGCGGTTGTTCTTGACGGCTACAATATTCTTGACCGAGTTTGTAAGCTGTATTGACAGATACTTATTTTTGCGGACGAAAGCCGAAAAATCTATAAATTGGTTCTCTGTATTTTGTGCCGCTTCAACTGCGTTTTCAAGCAGATTGTCAAGCAGAGCAGTTATGTCGGGTTCACTCATAAAGCCAAAATCAGCACTTCTGATGTCAATATTCATCTTCACTCCGAACTTGTCACAGAAGGATTTGTACCTGTTGACGATTGAATTGACCATAGGATTGTTGCAGTAATCAACAGATTTATTTATGCTGAAGTCTTCAATAAAATCGTCTATGTACTCTGTAACAGACTTGTCTTTGGCAATGCTCTTAATGGCGTTTAAATGCCGTTTTATGTCGTGCATAACAATTTTTGAGTTTTCATTTTGCTCATTAAGTAAATCATAATACTCAGCCGTAGATTTTTCTTTTTGCCTTTCATATTCCAATTTCATATTGTGTCTTTGAGTTTTCAAAGTAAATTCATATACCCAAAAAACCGCTATATTTGAGAAAAGTAATAGCACTATACTTATTATTAATAAATACATGTATTTTTGTTCTAAATCAAAATTGTGTAGTGCATATGATACTGCATACAGTAGCAGAATGCTTGAGGCAGGTAAAACCAAAAGAGGTATAGAAAGAGAATAACTTTCTGATTTATGTTCTTTTATTGAGGATTTTGATACAAAGTAAATTATCAAAAAATATAACAGTTTACTGATAGTCGATTGAATAATGAGACTTAGAGAATTATCCAGGCAAGTGAATAAATCCGTACCGAATAATACTGTTGAAACAAACATGACAATACTTTCTGTGATTGCCATAAATATAAGTAATATGCTACAGTGGAAAATACAGGATTTAATACTTATGAAATAACAAAAATAAAGTAAAAAGAAGTTACACGCAAAAAATGCAATTAAATTAACCAATGTTAAATTCAATAATCGAGATAAATACAATAATACATACACAATAACAACTGAAAATAACAAAAATTTTTTGCTTGATTTTCTTTCAAATTTGTTTTCAAAATAAAACAGTGATATCAGAATTTCTGCAAGAAAAATAAACGCATAGCAAATTGTATATACCATTTTTATACCCCTATGTATGCAAAATATGCCTTTTTAAAGTTTGAATAGTTCCTTTGAGATATAGGTAGAGTTTCACTTTTTAAATCTACATTAATATTAAGCTCAGTCTTATTAAAATCCGAGACATACCTCAGATTAACAAGATAGCTGTAATGCGGTTGTGCAAAATAATCGTAATCCTTTAGTTTTTCTTTCCAATAACTTAATTTTTTATTTGTATAAAATTTCTTTTGACGTGTTATAATAGCAGCCTTTCTTTCTTCAATAGTTATATATACTATATCGCTTGTGAAAACAGAATAATACTCGTCATAGTATTCAAGAGTTATTATTTGAGTATTGGAATGATAATAGTTAATAGCCGTATTTAATGCTCTGAAAAAACGGTTATTGTCAATAGGCTTTGACAGATAGCGAAACACGTCCAAATCCATAGCGTCATCAAGATAAGCATCATGCGAGGTTATAATAAAAATAATTATATTAGAGTTTACCTTTTTTAATTGTGCGGACAAAGTCAGACCATTTACCAGAGGCATTTCAATATCAATGAACGCCATATCATAACTGATATTACTATTCAGTAGCTCTACACCATTGTAAAACAAATCAATATCAAAAGCTATTCTATGTTTATCTGAAAATGTATTCAGATTGTTTTTTATTTCATCGACAATACATTTATCATCGTCACAAATTAATACTTTCAAAAGAAAAACCTCCTTGAAATAATATATTATATTATAACATATATTTCAAAAAAATGTCATTAAATGTTATTCTTTTAGATGCAAAATTTCAAATTTTACCTTAATAATTTTGAAATCACATCACTTTGAGCAAATTTGACATCATTTTTGCAAGAATTATGTTTTTACTTTTAATATGTGCTAAAATCCTCACGAAAGGAGGAATAATATTATGAAGAAAATAAAAAATTTTATTTGCAAAATTTCACCCGCAATTATTGCTAGTTTTACATTAGCACTCTCAATAAATGCTAATTCATCCACTTGCTTTTTTATGTATCAGCCTAAGGCTCCTGCAAAGCTTGACAAATTTAAAAAGATAAAGTAATGGAAAAGTTTAGTTCGAAACTCATAGAGTTTTTTGTATCAAACGACCTTATAAAAAACGAAGATAAAGAAATTTACAAATATGCTGTTAATATTATTTTATCGTCATTAATACATATTGCAACTGTTATGATAATAGGTTTATGTTTCAATTTATTTATTGAAAGTTTAGTTTTCTATTTTTCTTTTATTGCTATCCGTAAGTTTGCAGGCGGCTATCACGCTAAAACACCAGTAAGGTGTTATCTGTTCTCTTTTGCTTCAAACATAATAATATTGTGTTTAGTTAAGTGGCTTAGCAGTATTAACACTTTATTTATTTTTATATTCATAATATTTGAATTGCTTTGTGTTGTTCTGATATTATTGATATCCCCTCTTGATACAGAAAACAATCCCTTAACTGGACAAGAGAAAAAAATGTACAGAATGTTAACTTCCATTATTACTATTCTTATATTCATAATATCATCATTGTGTTTTTTTAAGGGGTATAGAAATATAGGAAGTTCTATGATATGCGGAGTTGTAATGAGCGCATTGGTTTTATTAATGAGAAAAATTCAAATTATCAATATGAGGATTAAAAAGTGAGTAGAATATGAAGTTAAAAGTATCTGTTTTTGAATATCTGAATCAAAAAGTTATGTATATCCAAGATGTTAATTACTATTTTGGTATAAGGGATAACTTTGATATAAAACTTGGCGATTATGAGCTTAGCGAAGAAGAAGTTTTAAATATAGCTAAAGAAAATGATCCCGAAGAATACGAGGTTTTTATAAATACAAGTATAGAAGAACGCTTGAATAAGATAAAAACTTATGATATTGAAGAGATAAAAGAACAATCATCTTATGGGCAATTTACTTTATGTTTGCATCCGTCTCGAAAATGTAACTTAAATTGCAAATATTGTTTTAGAAAATCAGAATATCTTGGAGAACAACAACTTACCTTTGAGGTTGCTAAAGATGCAATAGATTTTCTTGTTGATAAATATGCTCCTTGTGCAAGTAAATATGTTGTCGATCTGTCGGGCTCGGGCGAGCCTCTGTTACAGATTGATTTAGTTAAGCAAATTGTTGATTACTGTAAGCAGAAGCGCAATGAGATTTGTAAAAACATTGAAGTAATGTTCTGTACGAACCTTACCTTGCTTACGCCGGAAATAGTTGAATATTTGGATAATGAGCCTGCTATCATTCTTGGAACAAGCATTGACGGTGATCAGATTACTAATGATAACAACAGAGTATACGCTAACGGAAAAGGTACATATAATGATATAGTAAAAGGTCTTAAAATGTTTAAAAATAAGAAATTAGGACTTGCTGTGACTGTTACTCCGTTAAATCAAAATGTTGATTTAATTTATGATTACCTTTATCATTTACCAAATGTTGATTGTGTTAGCATGAAATTTATTAGGTGCTATGACGGATCAAAGTATGATTTTGATAATTTTGACATTTCATATTTAATTAGTAGATATGATAGGTTGTGTTGCAATGTCCTTATAGAGTTAGAAAAAGGCAACTTTGAATACTTAAAAAAGCTCCTCAAAGGCGGCGATTATTTTGGTGGATTTATTTATGGGAATCTTTTTAAAGGCACATATAAAATTTACAGATGTGATGCTGGCAAAAGTAGAATAACGGTTAATAATGCAGGGGATATTTTTGCTTGCAGCGTTATGTATGGAAACAATGATTATAGGATTGGTAGTATATATAGCGGTATAAATAAAGAAAGTCAGTCAAAATTTGAATGTGTTACTATTGAAAGTGTAATGCAGTGTAAAAATTGCGAGATTAAAAGCGTTTGCGGTGGAGAATGTTATGTAAATGCATATCTGAAAAATAGTGATTTTTATAATCCAATTGATAAAATGTGCAAAATAAAGCTTGAGTTAAACAAGCTAAGCATGTCGTTTGTTAATAAGATAAAAAACAAATCTAGCGTGGTGTATAGTAAACTTATTGACTTTGCTTTTGAAATTAATAGTTATGAAAATACACCTCTGGCAGTGTGGGCTGTCATGAGCTTTTTAAATGCAAGAAATGTAATTGTTAATTATTCTGAAGTGAACAATTATATCGCGAAATATGACAATATAGTAGAAGGTATATTAAACTATCTTAAGAAATTTGATGACAACATATCTTTATACAAAATATACAATGGAAAAGATATGAAAACACCTGCAATTGCTATAATTAACAATACACAATCAAATGCACTTGATTTTTTACATATAGTAAGTATTAATGATGGTAATGTTATTTTCAAAGTTTTTGCATTAGGTAATGCAGATGTAATGAGTTTACCAATATATGAATTTACAAGAGATGTTTCTTGTATAGTTATTTGTTAAGATAGAAATACCTAATAATGCTTATAGGTTTTTCTATATGTTATTCATACGGATAAGAATAACTAGTAGAGGAGGTGAAATCATGAAAAAAATAAATATTAATGAATGTTTAAATGAGCTTAATATTGTTGAATCATCAGAAGAAACTATGAAAAAAATAAATGGTGGTTGTACAATCCAAATAGGACGTTGTCTCAAAGATGGTTCGTATTATGTTGTATCATTAACAAACAGATGTAGTAATTATGTTAACCACATAGCTGAAGCAATTACATACTCTATGAATAATGAGAATCTCAAACCCGGCAAATACGGTAAAAAACGCAGTTATTAAAATTTAAAAGTATTGCGTTTAGTAAATAAACTTTTTCGCTTATCCGTATGAATTAACTGTTTTTTCTTGATTAAGATTGAGGTGAAATATCAGTTGTATATTAAATTGACATCAATATTTTTATTGCTGGCAATATTATTATGTTTTGCATCCTGTTCAAAGAATAATGAAGACGGTCAAAAATTAAAATATTATACCATAAACAATGAAGATTCGGTTTGTGTAGAATTGATACAAAAATATAATAATTATTGTCTTAAAAAACTTGATGAGTCATATCAAATTGAAATTGTGGAATTTGATTCGGAAGATACTATGCTTACAAAAATATCAACGGAGATAATGGCGGGGAAAGGACCCGACATAATTTCATTGAATCAAAAATTACCTTTTGAAAAGCTGATTGATAACGGTTCATTTGCGGATATAGATGAGCTTGCGAAATTATACAAATCCGATATAGATTTTGATGACTATAATTCAACAATAATGGATTGCGGAATTTACAATGGAAAGCGATATATTATACCTATAGCTTATTGCCCCAATATACTTATAACAACTCAGGAAATATTAGATAAATATAATCTGGAAAATACTAACTTTTCATTTAAAGAGTTAGAGATACGGTTATCTGACAAAGACCATAATTATGCGCTTTTTGGAAATAAAGATGAAACATATAAGTTCTTCCTTTCCTATGTTAATGAATATGTGGATTTTTATAATAAAACTACAGAATTTTCAAGCGATGAATTTACCGAGAGCTTAGATTATATTGGAAAAATGATTAGGAATGATAATTCAAGAAAAGAAGGAACTACATGGGATATAATAGGTAATTATTTGTTTCGTACTTCACAATTATCTTTCGACGGTTCTATGATGAGTACGCTAAATTCTTATTTTTATATTTATAATAATAACAGCACGCCGGTTATTATTCCAAACTACAATAAAAAGGCGAATGCAGTATCAGCATTTGTTCAATGTGGTATTGCATTGAATAATAATTCAAATAACAAAGAAAAAGCATTGGCTTTTATTCAATATGTTTTAAGTTATGATATTCAAAAATTATGGAGTGAAAGCAGCTCATCATCATCAATAGTGGTAAGGGCACTGCCTGTAAATAAAGCTGCTTTTGAATATGTAATTGACCATACGTCAAAACGTGTATATGATATTAATGATGATGGAGAGTATGAGAAATCTGAGGAAGAATATTCAGATGAAATAAAAACTAAGTTTTTTAATGAATATTTAGATATGATTAACAGTATAAGCAGTTGTACTTTATATGATTATCTGGAATTTGAAAATACTTATTACAACTCCTCGGTTATCGGAGATATTGTGAACGATTACTTAAGCGGAGATATTTCAAAAGAGAAATTTATTCGTCAGCTTTCAGCGGCAACGGAAATTTATTTAACAGAATGAACTGGTATATTATGATTAGATTTAAATGTATATTACAAAACGATGAAACAGATTGCGGTCCGGCTTGTCTGGCCGCAATTTTTGGAAAATACGGTTTAAAAGTATCTATAGCAAAAATTCGCGATATTGCAGGTACAGATCGACAAGGTACAAGTGCATATGGACTTGTAAAGGCGATTGAACACTATGGCTTTCAGCAAAAGGTTGTTAAAGCTGATAAGGAATCATTAACCTCTAAATTACCTATACCTGCTATTGCACATGTAGTGATTGACGATTCCTTATTGCATTATGTAGTTATAACTAAAGTTAAGGGTGATACTGTAGTAGTTTCCGACCCTGCAAAGGGAATTGTAAAGTATAAAAAAGAAAATTTCCTTAAAATTTGGACTAAGATATTAATTCTTATTGCACCAACAAACAACTCTCAAAAAGGAAATAAAAAACAAAGCACATTAATAAGTTTTTTTCGTTTGCTTATTTCCCAAAAATGGCTGTTGTTAAGAATATTTATTCTCTCAATGATTCTGACTTCAATAGGTATTATTACTTCTTTTTATTATCAAGTTTTAATGGATGATATTGTTCCGAGCTCTTCTTTAGAAATGCTGAACTATGTGTCAGTTATTACTTTGTGTTTATTCTTTGTGCAGATAGGACTGAATTTTTTAAGAGGATTTTTAATTGTAAAATTAGAGCAGAATATTGATATTCCTATTATGCTGGGATATTATAACCACGCTTTGATTTTACCCATGAAGTTTTATTCTATGCGTGATACCGGCGAAATCATATCTAGATTTAATGACGCTTCAAGTATAAGAGATATTGTATCGGAAGCGTCATTAACAATTATGATGGATACTATTATGGCAGTCGTAGGTGCAGTAGTTTTATTTAACAGCAACAGGCTATTATTCTTGATATCTGTAGTTATGCTTTTTTTATATGGGATAATAGTTTTTGTATATAATAAACCAATTAAAAAAAACAACAGAAAAATAATGGAAATGAATTCTAAGGTTACCTCTCAATTTATTGAAACTGTAAATGGTATTGAAATTATTAAAGCTTTTAATCAGGAAGATAACGAAAAAGAAAAAACGGACAAATTGTATAGGAAATTTTTAAAAAGGGTATTTAACGGAGGCGTATTATCTCTTAGCCAGCAGACTGTAACTATGTTTGTTGCAGTTGTAGGAGAACTTGTCATCTTATGGATTGGCGCTACTTATGTTATTAAAGGAGAACTGACGATGGGTGAGCTAATAACTTTTAATGCGTTATTAGGATATTTTATCGAACCAATAAAAAATTTAATTAATCTTCAACCGCAAATACAAACGGCAGTTGTAGCGGCCGATAGATTAGGGGAAATTCTTGATATATCTCCGGAATACGAAAACAATGATATGTGCACAGCTTATGATAGTGAAATCAAGTTTGACAATCTTATAATCTCGAATCTGAATTTCCGATATGGAACACGAGACCTTGTATTAAAAGATATTAATTTAGAAATTAATCATGGAGAAAAAATAGCATTTGTTGGCGAAAGCGGTTCAGGAAAAACTACTTTGGCTAAATTATTGGTAAGGTTATATGAGCAGGAAAAAGGAAATATTAAACTTGATTCCGTTGATATAAGGGATTTTCCAATAAGTCAGATAAGAAATAATTTTTCTTACATATCGCAAAATGCTTTTCTTTTTAGCGGAACAATAAAAGAAAATTTGTTGTTTGGTAATTCTGATGCAAGTGATAATGATATATTAAGAGTTTGTAAAATATGTGAACTTGAAGAATATATTAACAGTCTACCGTTAAAGTATAACACCAGAATAGAGGAAAACGGCAAAAATTTGTCAGGCGGTCAAAAACAACGTTTAGCAATAGCAAGAGCTTTATTAAAAAATCCGAAAATTTTAATTATGGATGAGGCTACGAGTAACCTGGATTATATTACTGAAAAAACTATCGAAAATACAATTAATAAGTTTTCGAAAAATATGACAACAATAATCATAGCTCATAGACTTAGCACCATTAAGGATTGTGACAAGATTTTTGTGTTCAAAGACGGTCAGATAGTTGAAACCGGAAATCATAGAGATTTACTAAAGCAAAGGGGGTATTATTATCAACTTTGGAATGGACAAGATAAGAGTATTACATAGGAATGATATTATGAAACGAAAAACACTGACAAGAAAAAGAAAAGAACATATAGCAGCATACCTGTTTATATTACCGTCTTTTTTAGGCATAGCGGTGTTCTATATTGTGCCGTACATAATTTGTTTTACAAAAAGCCTGTATGTCGGCGACACTTTTGTGGGCATAGAAAATTACATACAGCTTTTTCAAAACAACACATTTTTGCTTGCACTTAAAAACACGGGCATATTTACAGTTACGGCGATACCGTTGTTAATGGTGATTTCGTTTTTGATAGCGTTGTTTCTTAATTCTTTTAATAAAATATCTTCCTTTTTCAGAAGTGCATTGCTTATTCCTGTTGTAGTTCCGATTGCATCTCTGATTTGCGTGTGGCAATTGGTTTTTGATGATTACGGTGCAATCAACGGATTACTTAATTCACTTGGATTTAATACTGTTGAATTTTTTAATTCGGAATGGTCTATGGTGATGATCGTTTTTATTTATGTGTGGAAGTACTGCGGATTTTGTGTGATTCTTTTTACGGCAGGCATTGCCAATGTTTCGCAATCTCTCTACGAAAGCGCAAGGCTTGACGGTGCAAAATCACATCAGCTTGTGACTAAAATTACTATACCTATGATTGCGCCAACTACATTTTTTGTTTTTCTAATGGAGCTTATTTATTCATTTAAAATTTTCCGTGAGGTATTTGCTTTGTTTGGCGATTATCCAAACACCAATGTGTATTTTTTGCAGAACTTCATCAACAACAATTATTACAATCTTAACTATCCAAGATTGTCGGCGGCATCAATTGTCTTATCGCTGTTTATAATTATTGTGCTGTTTATTTTCTTCTGCTTTGAAAGGAAACACAGCTATTCTTGAGAGGTTTGTTATGAAAGATACGGTTATGAAAATATTAAAATATATTTTGCTGATTGCTGTAACTGTGCTGTTTTTGTTTCCTGTCATTTATATGCTTGCTTGTTCATTTATGACAGGTTCACAGGTAAGCGAGATGCTCAATTTTTCTGACGGAAAATATAAAGAACTCAATATGATTCCGAATATGGCAACTTTGGAGCAGTTTTATCAGACTCTTTTCAGAAAACCCGAATATTTGTTGAAGTTCTGGAATTCGGTTATTTGTACTTTTCCGACAGTAATCGGTCAGGTTGCAGTATCATCATTGGCGGCTTTTGCTTTTGCAAAATTGAAATTCCCGTTCAGGGACAAGCTGTTTTTCATATACATAATTTTGCTCATTTTGCCGTTGCAGGTAACACTTGTTCCTGATTATATGATTCTTGAAAATATGAATTTGCTGAATAATTTTCTTGCGGTAATTTTACCCGGAACTTTTTCTGCATTCGGAATTTGTCTTTTGAGGCAAAGTATAAAATACATTCCCGATTCCGCAATTGAGGCGGCAAGAGTTGACGGTGCGTCATATTTGAAGATATTTACTAATATTATTCTTCCGCAGATTAAGGGCGGACTCATAACACTTACGTTGCTCTGCTTTATTGATAATTGGAATGTAGTTGAACAACCGCTGATTTATTTTGATAATGAGGGTATGTATCCGCTTTCCGTAACGCTTACTGATGTCGGAAGTTCGGATTACGGCATAATATTTGCCTGCGGAGTTATATTTATGATTCCTGCATTGCTTATTTATCTTTACGGACACAGGGATATTGATTCGCCGTTTGTCGGAACTGATAAGGGATAGGAGAGAGGCTTTTATGAAAAAAGATAAGCTAAAGAGCGTAGTGTTGAAATTTTCAATTGTATTTTTTATTGTGATTGCATTACTTACATATTTTTCAAAAACAATCAATAATATGCTTCTTCCAAAGGTCAAAGTGGTTTCGGTTCAAACAGGTGTAATTGACGATACCGCAGGTTCAAATGATATGAAAACACATTATCTTTTGCCTGTTTCATCGGTGGATGGGGCAGGCAATACGGGAATAGTATTTGTTATAAATAAAACCGAAAACGGTGATGCAACAGTTGAAGAGATTTCGGTGGATATATGTAACAGTGACGAGCTGTATTGCGAGGTGACATCGGACTCACTTTTTGGCGACAGTCAAGTTGTATATAAAACAACCAAGAGTATAGAAAACGGTTCAAGTGTTTATATTGAGGAGGAAACAGTGTGAGCAAAAGAAAAATTGTTTCGTTTCTGTTACTGCTGTTGCTGACTGTGAGCGTTTTTATTGCGAATATTATAATTATTGAAAATGCAAAAGGGCAATTACCTGATATTACTCAATTAACTTATGATAAAAATTCCGAAACTGCTCCAAAAACGGTTTCTGAACTTGAAAAGCTGTTTGAACGGATTACTGACAAAGGCATAGCTTTTTGTTCCGAGGGTAAAGAAACAAAAGTTAAGGAAGAAACCGTAACTACGGTACTTGTGAATGAAAACTGGTTTTCGGATTATAAGACCGAAATTAACGGCGAAAATATTTCGTCCAAAAACATAGATAACAGAGATAAGGTTGCAATAATCGGAAGTTCTCTTGCTCTCAAACTGTTTTTTACAACAGATGCAGTCGGTAAAAAGATTTGCATTGACGGAAATCAATATACAATTTGCGGTGTGATATGCGAAAACGAAAGCTTAATAAATAAGTTTTCTACTGATGACAAACAGAGAGTGTATGTTCCATATACAACATCCGAAAATTATGGTGACAGAACGGTTGATATGATTGTTTACGATAACTCGGTATATACGGGAGCAATTGTTGAGCAAATGGATTTGCCGCAGTATTATTCGGTTAATCTGAATGGGAAAAATCAAACGCTCTCGTCATTTGAACATATTTTATACCTTGCAATATTTATCGGATTTAGCATTATTGCATTGAAGTTGTGGTATAGGTTCAGTAGAAAATTTTTTGAGGAGATAAAAGAAAATCTCAAATTAAACTACTTTCTGAAATCGCTAAAAAATATTCCGTTAAAATATGTTGCACTTGTGCTTGTTTTTGCAGGAATACCTGCCGTGCTTTTGATTGTGTTTAATATTTGTGATTTCAGCATTTTTATCCCCTCAAAATATATACCGAATGATAACATTTTTGACCTTTCAAATTACCTGAATGTGCTTGTCGATAATGCACAAACACTAAACTCACAAAGCCTAACAGGAAATCAAATGCTTGTAAATCTGTTCTCAAGAACATTTACAACGTCACTGTGGCTGACAATAATATTTTTGATTAGCTGGAATTTTGTTATATGTTACTTTTTGTTAGACTATAGAATTAAAACTAAAAAATAAAGTGAATTTAAAATTATAGTATTGGAGAATATAAGTATGATTAACCGAATAAATAAGATAAAAAGTAAAAATCCTAAACTAAGGAAAATTTTTAATATTATTTTCAGTTTATTTAATGAAGTATTGATATTGAGTTACATAGCTATGATTGTATTAGCCTTACTTATGATTATTGTGCCGACAGCAATTGTATTTTGGCAAAGCCCTGAGGATGTTAGAGTTTGGATTGCATCAATAGTAGGTGGAATTCTTTCCGTAGTTGTTGTCCCAATATTTATTAATTATATAACAGATAAACGAAAAACAGAGGATGAGCTAAGAAAAACGCTTTTTGAGGAAAATAAAGCTTTATATGCAAAGCTTAGCAATATATTAGTTGAATTATTAGTAAATGAAAGTTCTATTCATAAAGAGAATACAAACAGTAACATTAAAGCTGAAAAATCCTTAAATGTTGTAAGTCCTTTAAAAGATTTTTTGAAAGACAATTATTCTGAACTTGCAAATACAATTTCGATAAGTTTAATTTGGGATATTGTTGAAGTTTGTCAGGAATGTTCAAATTCTGTAACTGCTTATGATAATATACGAGTGAAAACTGAGAAGTGCTTCCGTAATATAAGAAAAGAAATAGGGGTCAAAGGCAAGTTTTATGTTAATAACTATATAATTAATGAATTTTGTGATAGCAAGAAGGATAAAGACATTTAATAGCGTGTGATAGAATACCGACAAGTAATAGCTTTCTATACTTGTCGGTATTTTTATGCCCTTTTTACATGAGAATGGAAGGGCATGATGAAATATAGAAACAGAGGTCCTCCAAACAACCTGAATTACTAAAAGATTCAGATTGATTGGAGGAAAAATTAATGGACAAACGTCCTAAGAGAAGAAAAGACAAGTATAATCCTTATACTTTATGCTCAGAAAAAGGAAAATACTATGTTTATTTTGTTGATGTTAATAACCGCATTCAAATGGTTGAAGTTTCAAAGAGCGTATTTGAAACTTTCAATATATTTGAACTTGAAGATATTTCCCAAATGAATGAGTACGACAGACATTTGGAACACTCCGAAGCATATGAACATACTTTGCATAAAAAGAAAGATTCAAGGGAATGGTCGTTAGAAGAATACTTTGAAAATGTTCAGATTACAGAAAATTTGCATATGGCAATAAGCAAATTACCCGAGGTGCAGAAACGCAGGCTGAACAAGTATTATTTTGAAGAAAAAACTTTTGATAAAATAGCACTTGAAGAAGGCTGTACTTATCAATGTGTGCAAAGATCGGTGTATCGTGCAGTAGAAAAAATCAAAAATATTTTAAAAAATTTATAAATTATGGGTGTGTTTTAGCTTTTAAGTGAGGAAACAGGTGAAAGGGATTATTTCTCTTTTGCCTGTTTCCTATACTCGCCAAAAATAGAGCAGGCATTGTTCTTTGAAAATAAAATATCAGCACATCAGATACATTCCTTCTGCTGTTCGAGCGGACAAGCTAAATGAGCGAACTTCTATACAGAACTTCAGGACTCAGACATTGAAAGGCAAATTCAATGAGGGCGATGACAGGCAGATGGTATAATGATACTTCCGTCAAGTCAAAAGTCGAGCGTGATAAAACCGTCGTAACCAAAGATGGCGGCTGTGGGAGATCCTCACGGTGGTGAAATTCCAATGGAGCTATATGCAATAGCCGTCTGATGTGTTCCTTGTTGCAGGGCATCGAGGATAAATAGCGACAACAGGATAGCGTGAAAATTAGAGCTATCCACAAACGATTGATATTATCCCGACAGCAGAAGATTTTTTGTTTTCTTCTGTCGGGGTATTTAGAAGAAAATTACTGAAAGAAGGTGTTAAAATGTTAGGATTTATGATTGGTCTTTTTGTCGGTGCTTTTATCGGCGTTTGCGTTATGTGCCTGTGCAATGCAGCGGCAAAAGCTGATGAGCAGATGAAAGATAATATAGATGACAAAAAATAAGGAACAGGTGATAATTTGAACGAAAACTATATAAATGAAAATAACATTGATTCAGAACACAGAATAGAATCTGTTATAAACGACTGCAAGGTCACAATCTGCTTTTCTAAAAACAGAAATAACCATGTTGAAAGAAATGTTCTTGAAAATCTTTTGGATACATTTGAGAACAGAATGAAAGCTCAGATTGGATGCTGAATTTCTTTAAGTTATTTTTCAGATTTGCTGGATATTATAGGAATTATGTAGTATTGTTGGTTTGCAAAAATCGTATGAATGGGTGATAAAATGAAAAGAGTATATTGCTTGTACAGAGTATCAACCAAAGGTCAGGTTGATAAAGATGATATTCCAATGCAGAAAACCTCGTGCAGAGAATTTGCAGAACGCAACGGCTGGACCATTCTGAAAGAGTTTCAGGAAAAAGGTGTGTCGGGATTCAAGGTTTCGGCAAGCGACAGAGATGCTATTCAGGATTTGAAAGCCGCCGCAGAAAAGAAAGAATTTGATGTACTCCTTGTCTTTATGTTTGACAGAATAGGCAGAATTGATGACGAAACCCCGTTTGTCGTCGAATGGTTCATCAAACACGGCATAGAGGTGTGGAGTGTTAACGAGGGCGAACAGCGTATGGATAATCATGTGGATAAGCTTATGAATTACATACGATTTTGGCAAGCCAACGGTGAGAGTCAGAAAACATCAGCTCGTGTTAAAACTCGCCTTAACCAGATGACGTTAGACGGAAAATTTACCGGAGGTATTGCACCATTCGGTTACAAACTAATAAAAAGCGGTGAAATCAATAAAAAGGGAAAAGAACTTATGAACATAGTTATTGACGAAGATGAAGCTCCGATAGTCAAGAAGATATTTGAAATGACAGTCAAGGAAGGCTACGGCTCATATCGAATGGCTGACTTTTTGAACAGTCATGGTATACGAACTCATAATAACAGTAAATTCCAATGTAATACAGTTAATCGTATTCTAAAGAACAGGCTGTACTGCGGTTATCTTGTATCAGGAGGTGTTGAATCACCGTATATCGAAAGATTGCATATAATTGATGAAAATATCTTTGACCAAGCTCAATTTATACTGAAACAACGCTCATCAAAGAATGAGGAAAAGCAACAGATAGCAAGGACTACCAAAGGCAGTACATTGCTGTCGGGAAATATATACTGTGCCCACTGCGGTCAGAAGATGGTATCAACAAGCTATATCGACAGATACGACAGGGCAGACGGAAGTCAGTACAGAGTTCGCAGACAGAGGTATATATATGTACCAATAAAGCGATGAAAAGAGGTGCATGTGACGGGCAGTCGGCTTATGTAGCGCACAGAATTGACGGTGCTGTACTTGCAACATTGAGAGATTATCTCGCCAAAATCAAATCAACGCCAAAAGATATAGCACTGGAAAAACGCTACAAATCCGAAATATCGGAGTATAAGAGAAAGCAAACTAAGATTGAAAAAGAGATTGATAAACTAAAAAGACAGGTAATTGAATTATCTGCTGAAATAGGACGCTCTTTACTTGGTGAGAGCCGATTCGCTCCCGATATACTGTCAGCTTCTATTGATAATACAAACGATTTACTCCATAAAAAAGAAACTGAATTAAATGATATAAAGTTCAAGCTTGTCAATCAGCAAAATGCGATGGGTAAGCTTGATTTTTATTACTCACAATTCAGAACTTGGGCAGACGAATTTGACAATTCAACAATGGAGCAGAAGAAAATGATAGCCTGTCAGCTCATAAGAGAAGTGAAAGTATCACGAGGTTATGAATTAGAGATTATATTCGACCTTAATTATGAACAATTCTTATCTCTATAAAGCCTAATAGATTGAATTTACAAATTCAGTCTGCTATAATATTTTCAGCTTAGAAGTGGGTGAATATATATGAGCGAAGAAAATAAGATACAAATTTTTGAAGATAAAAAGATTCGTACTGCGTGGAATGAGTCGGAAGAAGAATGGTATTTTTCCATAGTTGATGTAATTTCAGTTCTGACTGACAGTAACGAACCTCGTCGTTACTGGAGCGATCTTAAGCGAAAGCTTAAAGCTGAAGGAGCAAACCAGTTGTACGAAAATATCGTACAACTGAAAATGCAATCTCCTAAGGATGGTAAAAATTACAAGACGGATGTTGCAAATACAGAGCAACTTTTGAGAATAATTCAATCTATTCCGTCACCAAAAGCAGAACCATTTAAAATGTGGCTTGCAGAAGTTGGCAGAGAAAGAATAGATGAAACTATTGATCCCGAACTTACCATAGAGCGAGCTCTTGAAACATACCTGAAAAAAGGATATAGCAGAGAGTGGATAAATCAAAGACTTCAGGCTATACAGGTGAGAAAAGAGCTTACTGATGAATGGGATTCTCGTGGTGTAAAACAAGGGGGAGAATATGCAATTCTGACTGATGAAATTACAAAAGCTTGGTCAGGAATGACAACTCGGCAGTACAAAAATCTCAAAGGATTGAAAAAGGAAAACCTGAGAGATAATATGAGTACCCTTGAGTTGGTACTGAATATGTTGGCAGAAGCTACTACAACTGAGATTTCCAAGGAGAAAAATCCTCAGTCTTTTTCTGAAAACAGAAGTGTTGCAAAAGAGGGCGGAGAAGTCGCCGGAAATGCACGAAAAGATATCGAGGAAAGAACAGGAAAACCTGTGATTACTTCAAACAATGCCGTCGATTTTTCAAATCTCATTTCCGATGTAATAGAAAATGATTTTGATAAAAGTGAATAAAGTATTCTGATTGCCTTGTGAGTTAAAAAATCCCGCAAGGCTTTTATTATATCCCGATTTCTAGTTTGTTTCTCGGATGCTTGGCAGAAAGAATGTTTTTTTGTTTGTTAATGCTCGTATGTGTGTAAATCTGCGTTGTGGTAATGGAGCTGTGACCCAGCATTTGTTGAATATAGCGTATGTCAACATCTTCTTCAAGAAGTAAAGTTGCAAATGAATGTCGAAACATATGGGGAGTAATGTGCAGTGGCACTTCCGCACCGATTGCATAGCTGTTAATCATGTTGCGAACAGACTGCTCAGATAGATGATTGCCAAGTCTATTTATAAAGAAAAATTTGTTGTTTGCTATTTCAAATTTAAATGATTGATTATACTTTTTGAGCAACTCCTGAACATTTTGATTGCAGATTTGAATCAGGCGTTCTTTTGAGCCCTTTCCGTAAATTTTGATTATGTAATCATTAAAATCAATTTGTTCAGTCGTGAGTGTGCATAATTCTGAAATCCTCATTCCGGTGGCAAACAGTAACTCAAGTATGAGTGCATTCCGCAGAGCAACTTTTTTAGCATACTCAGTTTTCGCTTTGGTAAGTTGTAGATAAGCAAACCTAATAATTTGCTCAATATTATTTATGGGAATAGTTTTTGGGAGAATAAAGGGTTCTTTATACTTGATTTGTATCTTATGAAAGGGGTTAATATCAATAAGTTCCTCAATTTCAAGATAGTGAAAAAATGCTTTTAGCGAAGCGATTTTTCGTTTAACACTCTTAGGTTTGTACTTGCAATGCAGTAAATCAATGTATTGCTCAATGGATTTTTTGTTTGTCCATTCAATAGCAGATTCCATAGTGAATTCAAAATACTGCCTTAAATCAATGGTGTATGATTTTATCGTTTTTTGATCGAGATTTTTTCTTGAAAGGCAAAAGTTTAGATAATCAGTTGTTAGATTATTTGCTTGTACATTTTTTATTTCCATCGCATATAGCTCCTTATATTTAATAAAATTATTATGCAATAGAAAACAAAGAAAGTCTATTCAAATGCCTAGATTTATTTTGCATAAAAGTATGTTTATAAAGCAGTGAACAAGATTCTATTATGCAAAATACATAAAAATACCGTGTGAAATTTTATAACTGATTTGCGTAAAAGTTATTTAAATATTTATCAAATTATGTTATAATTGACACCATAAAGGGTGATTATAAATATTTTTATATTATGTACCCGAAATATAGATTTAGTTAAGGCTTAATACTTTTTTCTTAGAATGAAATTAAGCACTACATAGACATACACCAGTTGAATGTAAGCTGTGTAGCGTATTTTGTTAACAGAAATGTATTATTGACCTTACCTGAAAATAATGAATAAAGGATAACTTACAATTATCCTTTATGGACTTCTAATATTACAATAACTATTTTATATCGCAAGAAGGATTTTGTTAAATGACAGAGAAAAATATAGAATATATTGATGATATAGTTAAAGAAATGCTAAATGGAACATTCTCTGTTTTTTGTGGAGCAGGAGCAGATTGTGATGCTACAAAACAAGAATGGCTTGATATTTTTACAGACAAAACAAGAGAGTTTTATGAAAAACACTCCTCAGATGTATATTTGCTTGCTGACTTAGAAAAAAGATACTATAATTCAGAATCTTTTTTTACGGATATCTGCAACAATCTTTATGCTGTATCAAATTTGGAATCTCAACACATTAACAATATTGTGAATCTCAATATCAATCAAATTTGGACTACTAATTTTGATTCAATTATTGAAAATACAATTCAGAGGAAGTTTGGCTTTTCTCCTACAATTATCAAGGAGTCGGCCGATCTGTTCACAGAAAATCTTAGTTCACGCTATGTCGTATATAAGTTAAACGGCTGTGTTAGCAAACCAGATACTATGGTTCTTACTAAAAGCGATTTCTTTGATTATTTCAAAAAACAGCGTCTGTTATTTGAAATGCTTAAGCGGCAATTAGTACTGGATTCATTCTTGTTTATCGGTTATAGTTTTACTGACGATTTAGTTTTAAATGCACTTAGGGAAATCAAAGAAGTATTTCCTAATCAAGGGAAAATACATTATCGTTTCGTAAAAAGAAAAGATAATGAGAAGTCTACTCAAGAATACAGCAAGCTCGAAGCACAATATTATTATGATAAGTATAATATTAGGACCATATATATTTCAGATTTTAATGATATAGATTTTTACTTACAAAAACTTTATGAAAGATTTTGCAATCATAATGTGCTCATATCTGGATCTTTCAGGCATCTGAAAAATAATGATGAGCGTGTATATATAGAAGATTTGATTGATTGTCTTGTCCAAAAACTGATTCAAAATAGTTTTAATATATATTCTGGTAACGGCAGGGGTCTAGGAGAAATTGTTGTTGCACAAGTAAACAAGCATAATGCTGAAAAACATTTTGTTAATCGTCCTTTGATTTTCACAAATGATACTAATGAAGAAAAAGATGTAAAGAATCGCTTAATAATGAAAGACTGCGACACAATGATAGTTGTGGGTGGACAAGATGAATCTTTGACATCCAGCAAAAATGTCATCAATCAGTATTTTACATTTGTAAATAATTCTGAAGGAAAGAAGTACCCCTTGGTTATACCTATCCCGTCAACTGGATATGCAGCACAAGAAATATTTAATTCTGAAGAATTTAGACACAGTAATGTTTTTCAAACTAATCAAAAGCTTTTTACGGAATTAGGAAACACAACAGAAATTGAATATATTGTTCACCTTTTAGTTAATTTAATTATGTCTTATAAAACCGAAAAGGTGTAACAAATTATGTTTTCCATAATCTGCAGTTCTCTTTTTTCATCTACTAAAATGTCTAAGCAATTCTGATGATAAATATAATTCATAGTTTTGTCGTAGAAAAAGCTTATGCTACGCGTTTGTGAAGCAATCAGATATAAAAAGAATAACGATGCAATTCTCATATTGTAGTTTGTTTTCTTTATATTTTGATACTCTATTATCAACTTATAATAGATACTTGTTTTATCACTATAGTCTAATACTATGTCATGAATACTTTTGAATTTTGAGTTGTTTAAATCATCAAAAGTTATTTTTGCAATAATATGTAAGGCTAAAGCATTAAAATCAGACTGATCGTTAATATGTTTATAGACAAGTGTCTTGCAAATTTGAAATTTTTTATCAAGTTTGGGTGGAACTTCAGAAATAAACACAGGAAAGAGAAAGATCTCATTCTTATAATAACGTTCTAATAGTATTTTATATTCCTCTAAGCAGATATTACCATTTTTAAAATTTTCTGAATAAAAAACTACTGCATAATTCACATTAGGATTTTCTGCTCCGTAAGTTATATTCTTTTCTCGGCGATTATCTCCCAAATAAATATTTCTACGATCATACCAAACATCTAGTCCAAAATTAGAGAGAAAATGAAAGAAATCATTGATTAGCGGAATTCGATCTTTAACCGAAAAACATAAAAAAATCAATGTGGTATACCCCCGTTTTATTTTGCAATATAAAATAGTTATTGTAATATTAGAAGTCCATAAAGGATAATTGTAAGTTATCCTTTATTGGAGCGAGAGGGAAAAATGATTTTTATTAATTAAAATAAAAAACCACAATCAGAACAATTGTGGTACAAATTAATCTCCAAATAATATTAATGTTGAAATTTCCCTCGGAATAATAGAACTGATATTTTATAAACGATTACTTTCTTTTTGGTATTTGGTGTAATAATAAATAGAAAATTAAAGATGTAAATTGTTGATATAGCTTAAATGGACGGTGCTACTTATGAAATTTGAAAGTATAACAATAAAGAACTTTAGAAATTTTGAAGATGTTAAACTTGATTTATCAAATAAAAATATATTCTTTGGTCTAAATGATGTGGGTAAAACAAATTTTTTATACGCTCTACGATATGTATTTGATAAAGAGGTTCGTAAGCAAAACCTTTTAGACTCGGATTTTCATAATAAGCAGTTTGAAAAACCAATTGAGATTGTCGTTACTATAGATATTAGTGATGTAGCCGATAGTGATTGTCAAAAACTCCGTGCACAGCTAAAAGGCGCATTGCTAAGTGAGCATAATAAGGTATATATAAAGCTTTTTGCGGAATATAACAAAACCGAAATGCTTGCTCTGCCAATATTATCGTGGGGTGGTGATATTAATCATCTTTACGAAATGAAGCAAAGAGGATATCTTTATGAAATAGACTATGTATTTAATGTAATTTATATTGATTCGTATGTCGATTTGTATTCGTTATTTAAAAAGAATGTGAACCAGCTTGTCAAAAATGAAGAGGACGAAGATAAAGATATTCTGGCAAAAATTCAAAATACGGTTGATGATTTGAATGGCCATATTGCTTCTCTGTCTGGAATAAAAGAATTTGAGGATAAACTTACGCCAGAGTATAAAAAGTTCCATGATGAGGGGATATCTGTTTCAATAAAATCCGAAATCGCAGTAAAGGGCTTGTATTCAAACATCATCCCATACATTAAACAAGATAATGATGATAATTTATATCCTACTGCCGGGGAAGGTAGAAAAAAGTTATTGGCATATTCAATATACGACATACTGTCAGATGAAAATGCTGAAAAGAAAATCAATTTGTTTTTAATTGAAGAGCCTGAAAACCATCTTCATAAATCTATGCAGATTGCATTATCACATATACTTTTTACCGATAGTAAATACACATATCTGTTTGTAACAACTCATTCACCTTTTGTTCTTTATGAAATGGATAATGTAAATTTAGTTCGAATATATAGTGAACGAAAAATCAACAGTATTAGCACATTTTATAAAGTACCTGATGCTTACAAGAAAAACAGAAAAATGTTAAACCGTGGTTTGTCAGAAGCGATCTTTGCTAACAAAGTACTTTTGGTTGAAGGCCCATCTGAATATATGCTGTTTAGCAAAGTCCTTTCAGTAGTTCATCCTTTCTATGAAGTCGATGGAATATACATTTTACCAGTTGACGGTATAGGATTTAAAATGTATTTTTCTATCTTGGATGAACTTGGAATTTTTAATGTGCTAAAAACCGACAATGATTTGAGAGCGGTAGCAGGAAAAGATACATATAGTGTTTTGGGTTTTTTACGCTGTAATAAGTTTATTGGGAAAAAATGTCTGCCAACTAATAGAATTCAAGAGAATTCTGTTTCTGCTAAGAGAAGCTTATATAATTCAAATGTAAAAACCTTGGATAAAATACGAAGTGACTTTCATATTTTCTTATCAAAAGTGGATTTAGAAAATGATTTAGACGAATTTTTGCATGATAGATTATCAGCTTTATTGGATAATGATAATCCCGTTAAATATTTACAAGATGCAAAACACTATCATATGGTGGAGCTGATTGAGAAACTTTCGGATACAGATTGCAAAACAATTTATAGTCATTACAACTTTGCATGTTTGAAGGAGGTTGCCGAATGAAACTATCTCCAATTCAAGAGAAAATAGTTGAAACTTCCGGTAACTTAATAGTAAGGGCAAGTGCAGGAACAGGAAAAACCTATACAATGGTTAATAAAATTGCAAAGGAAATTGATGATAATCATACACATAAAGTTGTTGCTGCAATTACTTTTACAATAAAAGCAGCACAAGAAATAAAGGATAGATTGTCTGTCGATATAGTTCAACATTTCATTGGAACAAACAACAGTTTCGCTATTGAGGAAGTTATAAAGCCTTTTTTGAAGGATGTATATGGTGCTGATTTCGATTTGGATATGAGTACGGACTATTCAGCTAAAGTTGATACTTTTCAAGAAGCTATTGAAAAAATACGGAATGAAGGTATCCTCTGTTCATATCGAGATAATAAAAGGAACTTTATTTTTGATTTGGCTCAAGAAATTGTAGAAAATTCTTCGGCTTGTAGGCTTTATCTTCAAGCAAAATATTTTAAAATATATATCGATGAATATCAAGATTGTGACAAATCCATGCATAAATTCTTTATGTATTTATGTGATGAATTGAATATTGAAACCTTTGTTGTCGGAGATGAAAAACAATCTATTTATATATGGCGAGGTGCTTATCCAGAGGCTTTTAAAAGCATCTGGAACAAACCCAATTTTAAAAAGATATTTATGGGAGATAATTTTCGCTCTTGTCAACAAATACAGAATTATTCTAATCTATTATGTGATGAGACAAGAAGTCTTTACAATCCTACGGAAAATATAGATAATATTGTGTGGCTTTCCCCTACAAAGGCAAATTGGGCAACAGAAGTATTGTCTAATATTGTTCCCGATAAAACGTCAGCATTATTGCGTTTTTCTAATGATAACGCACGAATAGGAGCAAGCGAATTAACGACAAACGGTTTAGAGTATGTTTATATCCCACAGACTCCTATTGCTGATATTACAACAGATACAGCGTGGCTTTATACAGCAATTGCTAAATACCTTATAATTGAAAAGTATTCTGCATATGATGTAATTTCGGAAATACCTGTTGAAGGAAATGAAAGTCGCAAAACAGTATCCACCGTAAAAAGATTACTCAAAAGAATTGAAGAGACTATAGATGATGAGCAGTCTTTCGGCTCGTGTGTCACAGCATTGGCTGAATATCTTGGATATGATACTCGCTCTGCTCACATAAACAAATTATTCAAAACAATTTCTGATACCAGTTTTCATGTGGCATTTGAAGCGGATAAATACAAACACATCGCAATTACATTCCACTCTTCAAAGGGATTGGAGTTTGAACAGGTAATTGTATTTGCAGAGGATTATCGACTGTCTGATATGTCAAGTATATACAACCATTATGTAGCGGTTACAAGAGCCAAGAGTAAATTAATAATTGTAAAATTAAACGATTTTAATGCTAATTGTTTTCAAGACAATTTAAAGAAAATATTTAATGAAAGTGGCCTTAATATTGAGGATGTAGTGACATACGGATAATTTTGACAAGTTATGTTTGATAATATGTAATTATTTTTGTGTTTTGTTCTAAAGTCTAATAATCAATACTTAATAACATTAAGGAGGTGTGGTGTGATGAATGATTATTTGGTTTGGTCGCCTTTATATAAAGTGGATCGCACTAAATATTTATATCATTATACATCCGTAGAAAAAGCATTTAAAATACTATACTATAAAACATTACAATTTGCTAACATTACGACTACTAATGACATTTTTGAACAAAAGCCAAAATTATCTTTTGATGAAACCGATCTCAATACATTTGATATGGTCAGAACAATACAAAAATACTTTTTAAAGGAGCAAAATAGAGTAAGAATACTCTGCTTTTCTCAAGATTATGAAAAAGATATAAATATGGACAATTTGTCAAGAGACCAGAGAAGAGCTAATGTTATTGGTAGAGGATTCGCTTTGCCTAGAATGTGGGCGCAATATTCTTCAAACAATGAAGGTGTTTGTTTAATAATTAATAAAGATAAACTATTAAATTATATATCTGCACAAGAGATTTTTAATATTAATAATAAAGTCAATTATGTTAAAAATTATTTGACATATCCAATGAATAAAGAATACATTATTAAACTTTATAAAAAAATAATATCAAATAGTTTTGATGTATTTTCCACACTTGTAAAAGATGATTCAGATTTTGTAAAATTTAACTTTTTTTCAAAATTAGATGATTGGCAAAGTGAAAATGAATTTAGAATTTTAACTCTTGTTAATGAAAATAATTTGGATAAAGTTATTAAGATTAACAATATATATAAATTTGTTGAAGGAATTGTGGTAGGGCAGAACATAAGTGACGAAAATTGTTTTATTTTACATCAGCTTGTTGATGGTAATACTATAATTCGCAGAATACATTTTGATAACATTATTACAAGAATACAAGATATATGAATATAGGATGTGATGAATTATGTCAAAGAATAGAAAAAATAGAAAAGAGGCTGCCTTTTTAAGGAATTTTACGACAGATATAATTAATAGAATGATATTATGTGATGACTCAATACAAAACAAACAATCAATAATAAAGGAGGATTCTTTTAAGGAGACCTTACGGCGTATAACAGAAAATACAAATTATATAATTCAGCAATTAAATTATATTATCCCACGAAATATCCCTTATTTATCATTAAGTATTGGTACAGAGCTATCAAATAGTACAAGATTGTATATGAGAGCTAGTACTGAAAAATATATAAATAATGTAATCCTGCAAGTTGATGATGCAATGACCAATTTTGTTGATATAACTCATTTATTAGATTACTATATTTGTGCTGGAGATAGAAGTATAGATAGTTCAAATATTGATGGGTTAAGTGCTGAAATTTCAGCTGATTCTATGTTTAAGGAAATAGTTATAAATGATATTTTTCTTGATATCGCATATTTTAATTCATATTCATTTCTAAGAAATATGACAACAATAGCAAAGAAAAATTTCAGCAAAATGAAAGCAGAGTTTTTCTACAAGAAAAAACTTGATTCGTTTTTTGATAATGACCCAAATGTTGTTTTAGATTATTACTCGTTTGCTTTTTCTTGTCATAATGAAGATGATAATGAATTTAAATTTGATATATATAAGTATATACAATTATGGGATGAATTTATTATGGAATATTATCCAAATGAAGTGCATAAGGAAAGAAAAATAAGCGAACAAATAGAAATGAGAATTGACGAACATATTCCTAAAGATTATTTTACAAAATTTGCAAACTTACAACAAGGAATATATTTTATATTGAGAATAAATAAAAAAGACATACCTGTAAAAAAGATTGATTATGTTCTTAGCTTATTTAATATTGATAATATTTCTGTGGGTGAGTTATGTATAATTTCTTCAGAAAAATTAATAAAAAGTTACGAAAATCACTTTGAATTGTATGATGAATTATATATAGCAGCGTTTAAAGTTGTTGTGCAATAATTATTAGATATTTATCAAATTGATGTTAGTTTGAGTTTGAGGTGTTTAATTATTGTTTTATCAGTCTTTATTAAGACTGGTAGATGAAAATTGTAAAATAATTACTACATATCAATACTATTTCCCTACACTTGCCAGAGCGCATGACTGTTAATCATGATGTCACTGGTTCGAGCCCAGTTGGGGGAGCCACAACAGAGTAGTCTTTTGACTACTCTGTTTTCTTTTTTATCTAAATTTACTGCTAAATCGGGCGAGAAGGTGAGTGTTAAAAAAAGGCTCAATTTCAATAGTTGGGGAAATTCGGAAAATAGAATAATAATTACAAGCGACAGCGAATTAAGCTGTCGCTTGTTTTGTTGTAGAATTAATATGTTTATGAACATACGCCTGACTATAAATCTTAAAATATCACCGCGGGCATGGTGCCAAACTTTTTAATCTATCTTTTATTACATTGACATTTTCAACCATACAATAGACAATAATACATATATATGTTATGATAATCATATAACTAATTTTAAATGAGGAATACATAATGGTAAAACGTTCATATTATTCAAATGACATTCAAAGTTTTCTAAATCAAGATAATTACAGTATATTTGGCGAAATAACAACGAATGACCAGTTTTCTGCTGAGGACTTACAAAAGAATACTTGGAATAGAGAAATTGAAATTTTGAAGCGAGAGTTATCTCAGTTTTTAGATGGACATATTATATTTGAATATACCATTCCACGAATAGGTAATCGAATTGATAATATTGTTATTTATAAAGGAATAATTTTTCTGTTAGAATTTAAAGTTGGTGAAAAGAAATACCCTTCATATGCTATTGAACAAGTAACTGACTATGCTTTCGATTTAAGTTGTTTTCACAAAGAAAGTCATAACAGACTTTTAGTTCCAATTTTAATTTCCACTAAGGCTCACAGCGTAAAACAAGAAATTCGGATTTCAAAAGATAATGTTTTAGAAACGATTTGTTGCAACGAATACGAAATTGCCAAATACATAACAGAAGTTTCTTTAAAATTTATTCAGGATGGAATCATACCTAATGATTGGATTAACTCTCTTTATATGCCAACACCGACGATTATAGAGGCTGCACAGGCCTTGTATCTCGGTCACAATGTTGAAGATATTTCGAGAAATGATGCAAGTGCGAAAAATCTTAATCAAACTACTAAAGCGATCAATAAAATTATAGATTATAGCAAAGCTCATAACAGAAAATCAATTTGTTTTATTACAGGTGTTCCGGGTGCAGGAAAAACTCTTGCAGGTCTTAATATAGCTGTAGAAAGGCAGAAAATAGCTGAAGATGAGCATGCTGTATTTCTCTCGGGCAATGGGCCGCTTGTTGATGTTTTACAAGAAGCACTTGCTCGTGATGATGCAAAGAGAAATCATATTTCAAGAAAAGAAGCCTTCAGAAAGGTAAAAGAATTTATACAAATTATTCATCATTTTAGGGATGACGCAATATCTGTTGATACTCCTCCTGTTGAAAAAGTTGCAATTTTCGATGAAGCTCAACGAGCTTGGGACGAACAAAATTTGACTGATTTTATGAAAAAGAAGAAACATATTGAAGATTTTAATATGTCAGAACCTGAATTCCTGATTAGTATATTAAACCGTCACAATGATTGGGCAACAATAGTATGTTTAATCGGTGGCGGTCAAGAAATCAATAAGGGTGAATCGGCCGGTATTTATGGATGGTTTGATTCATTGAGAAATAATTATCCAAACTGGGACATTTATGTTTCAGATAAAATCACTGATGACGAATATTCCAAAGGCCATAATTTTGCCGAAATGACGAAAAATATGAATGTAAACATAATTGAAGATTTGCACTTAGCCGTTTCGTTACGTTCATTCAGAAGTGAAAATGTTTCAAATTTTGTAAAGGCTCTTCTTGATGTTGATATTGATACTGCTAAAAGATTGTATGAGCAGTTTAACAATGATTATCCTGTCTTTGTGACTCGAAATCTAGACAAAGCAAAACTATGGGTTAGAAGTCAGGCAAAAGGATCGCAAAGATATGGGCTTACTGCAAGCTCAGGTGCCAAAAGACTCAGAAAATACGGTATATGGGTTCAAAATAAAATTGAAGCCACGAATTGGTTTTTAAACGGTAAAAACGATGTTCGTTCATCATTTTATTTAGAGGAAACCGCAACAGAATTCGACATTCAAGGTCTTGAACTTGATTGGACAATTGTTTGTTGGGATGCAGATTTAAGATTTGAAAACGGTGATTTCAAACATCTGAAATTTGTTGGCACAAAATGGCAAAATATAAAATCTGCAGATAATATCCTTTATTTAAAAAACGCTTATAGAGTCCTCCTGACGAGGGCAAGACAGGGATTTGTTATTTTTGTACCGACAGGTGATGAAACTGATATGACCGCAAAACCGGAATATTATGACGGAATTTACCGGTATTTGAAAAGTGTAGGAATCAAAGAATTGGAATAACATTATCGTTCAGAGGCTGAATTTGAAGTAAATAATATAAGATACTCACGAAAAAGGAATGTTTAAGGCGCTACTTTTATAAAAACTTGCTTTGCTATTAAACTCCAAAACCCTGCCTGTATTTCTAATAGCACTATTTGCCGCCGCATAAACCTTTTGTTTCTCGTTTTTCCAAACAGCTTTTTGAGAGGTACTTTTACCAAATCCGTAAACTTGCGAGCGTGAACCGTCAGGAAGTAATCCTGTTTTTTACAAAAGCTATGCAGTTCTGATTCCTGCCGTTTCAACTTGCTTGAATAGTGACTGAAATTTTTTTCTAACTTTTGTAACAGCTCTTCATCAGAGAGGTTATTCAAAGCCTCATCACAAGCGGCAAGTGTTCTTTTGGTTGTCCTGATTTTGCGTTCAAAAGCTCTTTGCTGTTGTTCTGCTTCGTAAAGCGTGTGCATTGAGCCGTCGGGATACTCAATGTTTTTAGCATTAAGTTCTTCGATGTCTTTTGCCGAGTACATTCGAGCAGAACCCTAAGAGCTTTTCTGTAAAATATCTGTAGAGCATATTTTCTCCTCCGTTTCAGGTTTTTAAGCAATTCCTTTTAACGGATCTTGGCAAAATATGCTCTACTTTTTTTGCTTTTTATTTGCAGCTCTTTTTCTGCCCTAACTTTTATTATAGAGCAATATTTGAAATAGAAGGGCGTTGATGAGGGTTAAGGTTACGCTCCGCAAGCAATTGGCGGGGCAGAAATCTTTTGATTTTAAAAATGTATAATACAACATACTGATAGTAGTATGTTATACTACGCAAAATATATAGAAAGTATACCAAAATTGTACAATTGAATAAAATATACTAAAAATAAGGATAAAATAACTTAAAGATATTGAAAATAACTATAGTATGTGCTAAAATTAGACAAAAGAAAAGGATTCGGAAAACCGAATCCTCAAATCACACACTGTGATGGTTGCCTAAGCAACGGATAGAATGAATTTTTATTTGAACTCATAGTGTAAATCCAATAAGGTAATTAGATTATCTTAATAATATTACAAAATAAATACTTTGTCAATAGAAAAGGAGGAAATTTATGAAGAATTTTAATAACGATTATTATACAGGATTTGATATAGGAACAGATTCTGTCGGATATGCAGTAGCCGATACAGATTACAATCTCTGCAAATTTAAAGGCAATGCTATGTGGGGTGTTGATCTGTTTGAGGAGAGTAATTCAGCTGCCGAGAGAAGAACTCTTAGATCGGCACGAAGAAGAGGTTTGAGAAAAAGAAACCGTATTGAATGGCTGCAGATGCTTTTTGATGAGGAAATTTCAAAAGTTGACAATGCTTTTTTTCAGAGATTAAAAGAAAGTTGTCTGTATCTTGATGACAAATCATCGAATGTTCCGTATGCGGTTTTTGCAGACGGTAATTACACCGATAAAGAATTCCACACAGACTACCCTACAATATATCATCTTAGAAAAGAATTGATTAAGAGCTCACAACCACACGATATAAGACTTGTATATCTTGCGTTACATCATATTATAAAACACAGGGGACATTTCTTGTTTGATAATATGGGGTCTGATTTTGAAAGTGAATCCTCGTTTGAAACTCTTTTTGACGATTTAAAACTTTACTTAAAAGAAGAATATGAAATTGAATTTGAGTGCAATGATTCGTTAAGATTTTCAGAAATATTAAAGGACAAAACATTGAAGAAAACTGCAAAATCGTCTGAATCGTACAAGCTTTTCGGTTACAGTAAAAGAAATAACCCATATGAAACCGCTTTGATAGATTTAATGTGTGGCAGAAATGTTGGATTTTCCGATATGTTCGGTGATAAGTCGTTTGACAGTGAGGAAGTAAACGGTATTACCTTTGAAAGCGGTTATGATGATAATGAAAATACATACCGTGATTTGTTACAAGAAAAGTTTGAACCTATCGAAAAAGCAAAGGCGGTTTATGACTGGGCAATTCTTGCAGACATTTTGAATGGAGAAAAGTATAATGGTAAAAAGTATATTTCATTTGCCAAAGTTAAAACATACGAAGAACATAGTTCAGATTTGAAAATGCTCAAAGATTTCGTTAAAGAAAGATGTAAATCGTTATATGGCGAAATCTTTAGAATTACAAAGGACAAGCTTGATAACTATACGGCATATTGCGGAAAGTACAAAGAAAACGGCAGAAACGGTGTGATTCAGTATCGTACAAATCAGGCGGATTTCTGCAAATATCTGAAGAAAAAGTTTGAAAAGCTTGACAAAACAGGCTATGAAGAAATGTTTGATAAGATTGAAAACGGCACATTTATGCCGAAAATTGTTGTAAAAGACAACGGCGTTATTCCTATGCAGGTGAATAGGAGTGAGCTGAAAGCAATTCTGAAAAATGCTTCAACTTATCTTGAATTTCTTAATAATAAAGATGAAAACGGAATTTCTGTAAGTGACAAGATAGTTAAGATTTTTGAATTCAGAATACCGTATTATGTAGGTCCGCTGAATAATCACAGCCTAAAATCCTGGCTTGTCAGAAGTGATGAAAAAGTATATCCGTGGAATTTTGACAGTGTTGTTGACATAGAGCAATCGGCAGAGAATTTTATAAATAATCTGACTTCAAAATGTACATATCTTCCAACGAAGGATGTAATACCTAAGAATTCGATTTTATACAGTGCTTTTACGGTTCTTAATGAACTGAATAATTTAAGACTTGACGGAAAAAAGCCTGATGTAAGTCTTAAACAGGCAATATTTAATGACTTGTTTATGACGCATAAAAAGGTCAGAAGAAAAGATTTGCTAAATTATCTAAAAAGCGAAAAAGGTATTACGCCCGATATTACAGGCATTGACGGTGATTTTAAGTCAAGTATGCGTTCCGCAATTGAAATGTCACAGTTTAATCTGACCGACAGCGAAAAAGAGGACGCTATAAAAGCTATAACTGTATTTGGCGATGATAAAAAACTTTTAAGAAAGCGTTTAAAAAGGCAGCTCGGTTCAAAATTATCGGATGAAGATATAATGAGAATTTCTAAACTCAAATACAAGGATTGGGGAAGATTATCAAAGGAGTTTCTTACCGAAGTTTATAATGTCGATAAAAATACAGGCGAGTTGCAATTTAACATTATCCATGCACTATGGCAGACAAATGATAATCTTATGGAGCTGCTTGGCTCAAAATACGGTTTTGAACAGAGCAGACAAAACTATCTTGACGGTATTCAGACAGGGCAAAGCCTTGAGAAAATGGTGGAGAATCTCTATATTTCTCCTGCGGTAAAACGACCTGTGTATCAGTCTTTGAAAATTATGCATGAAATCAACAAAATTCAAGGTCATGCACCTAAAAAGATATTTGTTGAGATGACAAGAAAAGACGGTGTGAAGGGCGACAAAGGCCGTAAAGAGTCAAGAAAGACCAAGCTTGTAGATTTATATAAAAAGTGCGGTGAGGATTCGGGCGAACTCTGGGAATCTCTTGAAAAAACACCTGATGATGAATTTAAAAGAGACAGACTGTATTTTTACTACACTCAATTCGGCAAGTGTATGTACACGGGAGAACCGATAACTCTGTCGGAATTGTACAATAAAAACATTTATGAAGTGGATCACATTTTCCCTCGTTCAAAAGTTAAAGATGACAGCCTTGATAACCGTGTCCTTGTAAAGAAACAGGTTAATGCTCACAAGGATAATACATATCCGCTTGACAGTTCAATTCGTGAAAAGATGAAAGGCTTCTGGCATTTGCTTATGGATAAAGGTCTTATTAGCAAGAAAAAGTACGAGAGGCTTACAAGGGCAACTGAGCTTTCTGACAGCGAACTTTCAGATTTTATTGCAAGACAGATTGTTGAAACATCTCAATCAACAAAAGCAGTTGCGTCACTTTTTAAAGAATTGTATCCCGATACTGAAATTGTGTATGTAAAAGCGTCAACGGTTTCTGAATTCAGACACGAATATGATTTCTTAAAATGCAGAGAAGTAAACGATTTTCACCATGCAAAAGATGCCTATCTAAATATTGTTGTCGGCAATGTGTATAACGAACGCTGTACACACAACAAGTCCATATTTATAAAAGGTTTGCAGACTAAAACATACAGTCTTAACAAAATGTTCAGTTTTAATACACCGAACGCATGGTCAATTGATGATAATAAGTCAATCAAAATTGTCAGAAAGACTATGAACAAGAACAATATCCGTTTTACAAGGTATGCTTTAACAAGAAACGGCGGACTTTTCAAGATGAATCCTCTGAAAAAAGGAAGCGGTCAGGTTTCGCTAAAACAGAACTCTCCGCTTTCGGATATCAGTAAATACGGAGGTTATGACAGGCCGACATCCTCATATTTTTCATTTGTGAAATATGAGGGTAAAAAGGGTAAAGAAATGCGTCGTCTTGTGGCAATTGATTCTTACATTAAGGCTCGGTATGAAGCGAACCCTGAAAAATATTTGAGTGAAAATCTTGGCTTGAAAAATCCTGTGGTTCTGATTCCCGTCGTAAAATATAATGCCTGCATTGAAATTGACGGTTTCAGAATGCACATAAGCAGTAAGTCCAGTGGCGGCAAACAGATTGTATATAAACCTGCTATGCAGTTAACAGTTAGTTACGATACAGAAAAATATATCAGAAATGTCGTTAAGTTAAATTCCAAGCCTGAAAATTACAATATTACAGAGCTTGACAAAGTGAGTGCCGATGAGAATTTGAAGTTGTTTGATATTTTAACCTCTAAAATGACAGATACAGTTTTAAAAGTTAAATTTGGTGATATGGGTGCTAAAATCATATCTCATCGTGATGCTTTTGAAAAACTGGATATTAGAAAACAATGTTTTGTTCTTGCAGAAATACTTAAAATCATACATTGCAATATATCAGAGGGAAATTTAAGATTTATAGGAGGAGCAAAACAGTCAGGCTCAATTAAAATGAGTTCTGTCATATCAGGAATTAAAGGTGTAAAGTCGATTTATCTTGTTCATCAGTCGGTAACAGGTTTGTTTGAGAAGAAGATTGATTTGTTACATATGTAAGTTATCAGAAAAGAGAAAATTTAGATGAGTTGGAGAACGGTAGTAATTACGAAAACATCCAAGCTGGATTACAGCATGGGACACCTTGTTGTGATTGATAATGATTTGTGTGAATTTTATTGACAATCATTATACAAATGTTATAAAATAACCTTATAGATTTGCCGTGCACAGTATAGTGGGTGCATTTTATTTTCAATTTGAGGTTTGAGAATAGTGTAAATCTATAAGATAGTAAAACATCATACTCCTTATCCATAACACTTATTCAGTTTGAGAATAGTGTAAATCTATAAGGTAGTAAAACATTATCAAGGTCTTTACAATAAGGTTTAATGTTTGAGAATAGTGTAAATCTATAAGGTAGTAAAACTCATTTGTTTCAAGCACTGTATTTCCTACAGTTTGAGAATAGTGTAAATCTATAAGGTAGTAAAACTAATGCCGTTGTTAAGATAACGCTGTCCGTGTTTGAGAATAGTGTAAATCTAATTAGGGTACAAATTTTACTCGTGGACTGTGAAAAAACAGCATTGCAAAAAACAATATGGCACATAACCGTTATCACTTTCGGTTATGTGCCTTTTTATGTGCCTTTTGTAGTTTAATAAGTTTGTTAAGAATACCACGATTGATTACAGTCCAAAACAAGGAAGATTTCAGTGCGTTAATTCCAAAAGTAAGTTCCACGGTGGAAGTTACTTTGGAAATTAACTATTTACTTTTTTGTTTAAGTTTGCGGTAAATATGAATTGTATAATCCGTTTTATTGTGTTATTATGTAGTAAAATAGTGTGCAACATTGGTGTTTTGAAAAAATTATGTTGCTGAAATTAAACTTGAAATAACTGACGGGTGGCATATGGTTCGCAAAGTTGACAAAACAAAGCTTCTGACTGTTGTCGGGATAATTATATTCCTGTTCGGAGGTGCGGTGAGAATTTTTTCTCATCTTACTTCCTCGGCGGACAATTATATTGAAAATTTTGATGTTATTATCTTTTCGGGGCTTATCATAGGCTGGGGTGTGTCTGTTGCATATCGCATTGTTCAGAAGAATATACGAATCTGCCTTGTGATATCTGCGGCGCTTATGCTCTTGTGGATGGCTCTTCGTGCCATAAAATACAACAGCCCTGCCGACATCAACACATACGGACGGTATCTATGGTATTCATATTACATAGCAATGGTGTTTTTGCCGCTTATGATGTTTTTTGCAATGCTGAATATCGGTAAGCCCGAAAATACAAATAACCGAAAATATCTTTTGATTATACCTGCCGCCGTTCTTGTGCTGCTTGTTATGACGAACGATTTTCATCAGCTTGCTTTTGTATTTGAACCCGATTTTCACAATTGGAACAAACAATACAGTTACGGTCCTGTTTACTATGTAATTGCAGTGTGGATTTTTATACTTGTACTTTCGTCAATTGTGCTTTCAATAAATCGATGCAGAATTTCCGCAACACGCAAAAAGCTGTGGATTCCGATTGTAATAATTCTTGTCGCAATAATTTACACGCTCTGGAATAATCTGAATCACGGATATTCGGGACTTAGAATTTACAATGTTCCCGAGGTGTTCTGTTTTGCCTCAATTGCTCTATGGGAAAGCCTTATTCAGATAGGTCTTGTGCCGTCAAATACGGGTTACGGCGATTTTTTCAATGCGTCAAATCTTAACACTATCATATTTGACAATGAGGGCAATGTGAAATACCGCTCTAAAAACGCAACAAATGTTTCAAAAGATGTTGTTCTGCAAAACGGTAACAGTGTTGTGATTGATGAAAATATAATTCTTAAAAAGCATAATATAAAAGGCGGTAAGGCAGTTTGGACGGAAGATATATCGGCAATTAACCGAATTAACAGAGAACTTTCGGAAGTAAAAGAGCAGATTTCGGAATACAATGTAATCTTAAAATCAGAGGCAGAGCTGAAAAAACGAAGAGCGGCAGTAACCGAACAGAACAAGCTCTATGACAGTATAACCGAATTTATCCGTCCTCAGCTTTGCGACCTTGAAAATATACTCAAAAATATTGAAAACAACAGGGGAGATATTTCGGTTAATTATGCCGGTGCCTGTGTTGTTAATGTCTACATCAAGAGAATAAGCAATCTGCTCATTATGGCAAAAAGCAGAAAAATGCTGAATGCTTTTGAGCTTGAAAACAGTATCCGAGAACTTGCCGAGTATATTTCTGTTTACGGAATTTCGTGTTCGTTTTTCAGTAATGTTTCGGGAGAAATTTCAGCCGAAAAAACGATTGCACTTTTTAAATTCATCGGGATTTTTATAAGGCATATAATGAACTGCACAGATGCGTTGCTGTTTAATTTAAAAGTCAATGAGAAATTTATTGATTTAAAAATCAACTGTGACAGCAAAAATGAAATGAAAATTCCTGATGATTTACTTGACGATATTATAAAACTCGGCGGAAATGTCACCACGGAATATGACGCTGACACGCTGTTTGTGTTTGTTCGTATGCAAAGCGGAGGTGATGACATATGACATCCATCCTTGAAATACGTTCGTTTGTTTGTGTTATATTGATGAGTGTGCAATTTGTTGTTGCCTGTGCGGCAATATACAACGCAACGCAATCTTTTCTTTATAAAATCAGGTTGTGGAAACCAATTTCAGCGGTTATAATTGCAGTAATCTCTTTGACAATGTTTTTGGTAAGCACTCATGTCTTGAGTAAAATATATTATGATAACCAGATTAATAAAATGGCTGAATTTTTTGGCAGAATGCCGTTTGCTCTGTCTGTCGGCATAACGGCATATTGTGCTGTAATGTCTGTGTACATAACGGTAAGGCTTCATCATTGCAGAAATACCGATATTACCGCAATGTCAATTAAAGAAAGCTTTGACGGCTTGCCGACAGGACTTTGCTATTTTGACGAAAACGGACTTGTTGTATTGAAAAATAACCTTATGGAAAGCATATGCCTTGAACTTACGGGTAAATCGCTTAATGTTGCAATGCCTTTCAGAGAGAAGATAAAAGAGGCTTCTCAATATGAAAATGACGGGGCATTTACAGTCAGATTAAAGGACGGCAGGGTTTTCAGCTTTTCGTTGTCGGAAACGGAAATTTTTTCAAAACCGTATTTTCAGCTTGCGGCAACCGATATAACAGAGTTTACAAAGCTTACATCAACCTTGGAATATGAAATAGGCGAGTTAAAAAAGGTTAATGCTCACCTGAAAAAATACAATGAAATGGTCTGTGATCTGACAAGAGAAGAAGAAATTCTTCACACAAAAGAGATAATTCATGACAGGCTCGGCAGTACGCTGATAACAACAAGAAGATATCTTGAAAACGGCACTCTGTCTGAAAATAACAGTAAATTACTTGAAATGTGGAAAAACAATATTTCTGTTCTGAATACCGCAGAGAATGATTGCAAAGATGAAAACTTTGCTAAGGATATTGAAAATGCCGCAAAGCTTGTCGGAATAACGCTTGAAACAGTCGGAAATCTTCCGACTGATAACAATGCGGTTGCACGGGTTCTGACTTTTGCAACAATGCAATGCCTTAACAATGCCGCAAGACACGCAAAAGCAGATAAAATGATTCTTGAAAGTCTTGACGACGGTGAAAAATATATTTTTAAATTTGCAAATAACGGCAGAAAACCGCCTCAAAAAATCAATGAGGGCGGCGGACTTTCTTCCATAAGAAAAAAGGCGGAACAAATCGGCGGAAGCATGAAAATATCGACTTCCGAAATTTTTGTTCTTGAAATCACAATACCGAAAAGCGAGGTGCTGCAGTATGACAAGAGTGCTGATAGTTGAAGATCAGTCAATGCCGAGAACTTTATTTGAAATGTATGTAAACCAAAGCGAAAACTATACGCTTGCGGGCTCAATAAGTAATGCCGATATGACGGATTATCATTGTGAAAATTCCGATGTTGACCTGATTTTAATGGATATATGCACTTCAATGGGGGCAAACGGTCTTGAGGCGGCTGAAAGAATAAAAGCAAAGTTCCCGAAAATTAAGATAATCATTGTTACCTCAATGCCCGAATATTCCTATCTAAAGCGTGCCAAGGATGCAGGAGTTGACAGCTTTTGGTACAAAGAGGTAAGTTCCGAACCTATTATTGAACTTATGGACAGAACAATGAACGGTGAGCGTGTGTTTCCCGACACAACTCCGAAAATTAAATTCGGCAACGCAATGAGTACGGATTTTACCGAAAGGGAGCTTGAGGTTTTGCGTGAACTGACAAGCGGTGATACAAACACGGAAATTGCCAAAAGACTTTACATTGCTCCGGGCACTGTCAAGAACTATATACAGTATATGCTTGAAAAAACAGGCTTTAAGTCAAGAACAGAGCTTGCCGTAAAGGCAAGAGAGGCGGGACTTGTAATCCTTGACGATAGAATTAACGACAAATAAATACTTTTTTCTGAATATGTGCCGTTTGGCACATATTTTTTTGCTGTTAAAACAGTATAATACAATTACAGGATATAAACTGCTCAGACGGTGAATATCTTTTGTGCAAAACGCTATCTTTGTCCGATTAATAATCAAAGACAAAGGTGCATAAAATTTATTATTTAATGACAGGAGGAAAAACTATGGAGGCAAAAGGTTCAACTTTTCTTAAAGTAACGGGAATCCTTATGATTGTATTTGGTGCTATTGCATTGATTGTATCAATCATCGCCATTCTCGGTATCGCCGCACTTGCAGCTTTTAACGACGGTACATACGATATGACTATGCTTTATGTCGGCGGCGTTTTCGCACTTATCAGTGCGGTTGCTGAGTTTGTTGCAGGTATTATCGGCGTTATCAACGCAAAGCTTCCGCACAAGGCAAATACATGTATTGTATGGGGCGTTGTTGTTGCGGTTATGTGTATTGCAGGCGAAATTATCAGCATGATAGGCGGATCACAGTTCAATGTATTCTCTCTTATCTGCGGTCTTGCTATCCCTGTACTTTACATTATAGGCGCTGTTAAGAACAAAGCATAATTATTTTATTATTTTCCCCCCTTTTAATTACCCACCGTAAATATTTTTAGCACAAGGTCACAGCTGTCCGAACAATCGGGCGGCTGTGCTTTTTTTGTTTATGTTGTGAAATATGCCGTTTGGCACATTCATATTTTATCGCAAAATTGTACAATATAAGTGAAAGATATAGGTGAAAAGGGGTGATGTCCGTTGAAGAAAATTTTGCTCAGTGTTCAGAATAATTTGCTCAGTGAGGCTATTCAAAATGCCCTTGTAAAGAAGGGAAGATTTTGTATTGAGAATGTTTCACCGAATCAAGACGGGAAAATTCTTGATTTGTGCATTGCAGAAAGAGTTGATGTTTTACTTATGGATGTCACAAGACTTGCCGATTCAACTATTGAGAAACGGCTTGAGCTTTGTGGAAAAGTAAAGGAATATCTGCCAAGCTGTAAAACGGCTCTGCTCTGTGACGAACAGGCATATCCCGACCTTGCCGACAGGGTTAAACAGGCAAAACAATTCGGAAAAATAAGCTCGTTTTTTTATTCATCCGTAACGGCAGATTATCTTGCCGCCGCACTTGACGCACTTTAAAAAGGAGGTACTGTTTATGGGTATATTTGACAGCTTAAAAAATATGACAAATCAGGCTGTAAAAAACAATGTTTCAAAGGCCGTTTCGGGAGCGGTAAACAATGCGATGCACAAAAGCAAAACATTTGTATTTGCCGATTATCCGAAAAATGCAGATGAACTCAAAAAAATGCCGGAGCTTGACTTTTCGTCACCTCTTTCAACAGCGGCATTTGCTATGCTTGTGTTGCTTGAATATGACGAAAGTCCGGAAAACACAATAGAAATGCTTAATGTATTAAAAGGACCTCAGCCGATGAACGGGATGGATGTTCAGTTTTTGCGTGACAGAATCAAGGGCAGGGGATATATTCCTCGCTCATATTTTGAGGGTTCATCCGTGAAGAACGATTATACACCGAATGTTCCGTACAAAATAACCGTTTCCGAGTATGCATATACCTATCAGAGCGAGGGTTATGCAAAGGTTCAGGTTCAGTCGTCGGGAGCAGACTCACCTCGTCCGATTGAGCTTCGCAGAAAGGGCAATCAATGGTTCTTATGGCGTAATCTTGCACTCTCTGACATACGAACTCCGGCTTCGGTTGATCCTTGGGCATGAAGGAGGGATTTTTATGAAAATCAAGAAAAAAGTAAAGCGTATTTCGAGTGTTGTTTTATGCTTTCTCATGCTGTTGACAACACTTCCTATGACAGCCATAACCGCAAATGCGGCGGCTCAGGCTTATATCAAATATATCGACACCGAGGTTTACATAGGAGATGTCCTTAACATTATCGTGGGAGTAAACGGCGGCAGTACAGGCGAAACCTTTACCTATCAATGGCAGGCAAAATATCCGAGCCTAAACTGGGTTAACCTTTCCGATAAAACCGACAGACCCAACTCGAAATTTTCGGGTGTTTTTACAGACCATCTTAAATTTCAGACCTACGCAGAACTTGTAGGACCTGACTCAGGGTGGAAAGATGTTGTCTTTAGATGTAAAGTAACGGGCTCAAAAAGCGGTACTTTTTATTCGGGAAAATGTAACTTTCCGGGACTTCTTGAGAAGACAGAAATTCCTATAATTGGATTTTTAGGCTTGGAGAAACCTGAACAGCGGAAAATCCCCTCAACTACGGCAACTCCGATAAACAGCACTTACTACAGTTTTGATTATATTGAGTGGTATGAGTACAAAAACAACAAAGTTAGCAGAAAGCTCAACGACGGAGAAGCTTTTGACAGCGGTATGTATTGTTGTCAGCTATACTTTAATATGAACAGAGGATATGCGGTTGCCAAGAACGCAGTATGTGGCTTGTACAACGACGACGGTCAGGCGACAATTCTTCAGGATGAAACCACAGGTCAATATTATATTTGGGCATATTACGTTGTTGCAGATAAATCACCTTCATTTTCACATCAGTCCACTGAGGCAGAAATTATGAAAGGCAAAGAAGGAACTATATCGGTTACTGCCAACAATGCCGCAAGCTATCAGTGGCAGATGAAAGTAAGGAGAAGCACAGGAAGATATGTGTGGCGCAACATAAGTGACAACTCATCCACATCAAACAAATTTTCCTTCAAGGGTACAAAAACAAATGCTTTGAGCATCAGACCGAATACGGATTTTGATGAAACTCATTTCAGGTGTGCTGTCACGGGTGAAAACGGTGATGTCATTTACAGTGTATCTGTTAAAGTTACGCAAAAGGTTAAGGCCCGTATTATACTGGATTTAAGAACGGGCGGCTTACCGGATGACACTATTACTATTAAGTTTGATAAATACACTCCTGACGGCGTCTATAATGGCAGCTATACACATGAAACGGTAAACAGTAATGCAAAACCCTTATATGTGTATTATGAAACAGTTCCGGGCAAATATGTCATTACTGTAAGCAAACCTCAATGCGTAACACGGGTATATGAAGCGAATGTTGTTAAGAAAGATGTTAACCTTGTAGTAAAAATTACTGTTCCGTATGATGTCAATATGGACGGTGTTATTAATGTTGTGGACGCAACCTTGGTTCAAAAATACATTGTCGGGTTTGAAGAATTTGACGATTACACTTTAAAAATTGCAGACACAAACGGTGACGGCACAATATCAGTTGTTGATGCTACAAATATTCAGAAGAAAATCGTGAATCTTTTGTAAAGGAGAAAGTTTATGGGACTATTTGAAAAGAAATATTGTGACCTTTGCGGTGACAAGGTAAACGCCCTCACAAGGCAAAAGCTTTCAGACGGTTATCTTTGCAGCGACTGTAAGCACAAGCTCAGTTCGCTTTCATCAGGCTGGAAAAACAGAACATTAGCAGATGTTAAAGCTCATCTTGAACAGCGTGAACAGAACAGACAGAAATATTCGGCATTTGTTCAGTCGGCAAGTGCCGGTACAAACGAAAAGCTTGTTGTAGATTTTAATAACAGAAAATTCTATTTTACAATAGGCAGAGATTTCAAAAACAGCAATCCTGAAATTTTTGATTTTTCACAGCTGCAGGACTTTTGGCTTGAGCTTGGATATACAACTCTGCAGGATTCCGACCGTGACGGAATTCCTGATGAGTATGACCGCTATGATAACCGTCAGGGCAGGAACAGCGGTTTTGGCAGTCAGTTTGATACAACAAACTCATTTTCGGGGCAAAACGGCATGCTTGATGTTCCGCTTGCACTTCAGCCGTATGTTCGTGATACAAACACATCGTCATCACCGCAAAGAATATCTTCTTTAAAAGCAAAATTCATCGTAAATCATCCGTTCATAACCGATATATCAATGTATGTTGATTCGTCAATCGGTACTGTAAGAAATGAGCTTATGAGAGCGTTTGATGACGGAATGCAGTTAATGAGACTGTGTGAACAAATAAGGAACGGTATGCAGAACAATATGGGCTATCAGCAAAGCGGAATGTCCATGCAGAACAATATGGGTTATCAGCAGAACGGAATTCCCATGCAGAACAATATGGGTTATCAGCAAAGCGGAATTCCCATGCAGAACAATATGGGCTATCAGCAAAGCGGAATGCCTATGCAGAACAATATGGGTTATCAGCAAAGCGGAATGCCTATGCAGAACAATATGGGTTATCAGCAGAACGGAATGCCTATGCAGAGCAACACAGTAAATCAGCAAGTTTCACAGCCGTTTACTCCGCAAAATGCTGCGGCAATTGTTTGCCCTGCCTGCGGCTATAAGCCTGACGGCAATCCGCCGAAATTCTGTCCGTTCTGCGGGGCTGCCATGACATAACCGATATGACTTTACGGTCGTTATTTCATAATATTTCCAAAGGAAAAACGCGTGTAAAAAAAGAAATTGTATCCGTGAGTTATTCAAAAAATCATTCAAATTTTGACTCCTGCTGTTCTTTTTATGTGCGAAAAAAAGGTGTAAATTTCCTTTTTGACGCTATCTGCAAATGCGGTTATATCGCTTTTGAAAATGTTTTGATCGACGAAACGGATATGAGACTGCTGTGTGACACCGCCGAAGACGCATTGGAAATTCTGAAAAAATATAATCCAAAAAACAAAGGACTGACAGTCGATGACGCCACGGTTACAATCGTTGAAATCATATTTTCCGACAAAAACAGTATGTCGGTCAGTATGACGGAACAAACCTTGGATTCGCTCGAAAAAGCGTTCTTTGCCCTTGCTGAAAAATATTGCAAAGATGTTTAATCTCTAAAAATAATTGAAAAGCAACCCTATGAAAACAACCCCACGGTAAAATAATCGTGGGGTTGTTTTTTTCTGTAACAGAAAATGAGTTCATTTTTTCTTGCCATTACCGTGGTAATTGTTTATAATTAAGGTATGACAATAAAAGAAGGCATGAACAATGCAAACGATAGATGAGGCACTAAACAAACTGAAAAAATCTGATTTTCGCAGTCGGTTTCATTTAAAGCAAAAGGACATTGACTATATTAATGAAAAGGGAATGAATAAAATCCGCTCCCATGCAGAAGATTTTGTCAGAACACGGCTTGCACCAAAATATATTCCGAATGACGGAAAGCAAACGCCTATGAGGGGACACCCTGTTTTTATCGCACAGCACGCCTGTGCCTGTTGTTGCAGAGGGTGTCTTAACAAGTGGTACAGAGTTGCAAAGGACAAACAGCTTAACGAGGTCGAACAGCAGAAAATTGTAAATCTGCTTATGGCGTGGATTGAAAGGGAATACAATGATTATAATTCCCATAAAGAATGATAGATAAGGGCAAAAAGATGAGTGATAAATTAAGCGTGTTAAAAGATTACTTCGGACACGATTCTTTCAGAGACGGACAGGAACAGATAGTTGACGCTTTGCTTGACGGCAGAGATGCACTTTGCATTATGCCCACAGGTGCGGGCAAGTCTATGTGCTATCAGATTCCCGCATTACTTTTTGACGGGGTGACAATTGTTGTGTCACCTCTGATTTCGCTTATGAAGGATCAGGTCGGCTCACTCGTTCAGTCGGGAGTTCCTGCGGCATATATAAACAGCTCGCTTTCATATCCGCAATTTCTGCGAGTGCTTTCAAATGTTGAACACGGAAAATACAAAATCATCTATGTTGCACCCGAAAGGCTGTTGACTGACGGATTTCTCGACACCTGTAAAAAGATAAAAATCTCAATGGTTGCAGTTGACGAGGCTCATTGCGTTTCACAATGGGGACAGGATTTCAGACCGAGTTACCTCAAAATTATTTCATTTGTTGAAAGCCTTGCAAATCGTCCGATTGTCGGAGCATTTACCGCAACGGCCACAAATGATGTAAAAGAAGATATAAAGAAAATTCTCAGGCTTGAAAACCCGTTTGAAATTACAACGGGATTTGACCGCCCCAACCTTTTCTTCGGTGTAATAAAGTCATCGTCAAAGGACGAAAAGCTTATTGACCTCATTCGGGAGCGTGGCGACAGGTCGGGAATTGTCTATTGTGCAACCCGAAAAAATGTTGAATCTGTCTGCGAATTGCTCTGCGATAACGGCTTTTCGGCGGCAAGATACCATGCAGGTCTTGATGAGTACGAACGCAGGAAAAATCAGGAGGATTTTGTTTTTGACCGAAAAAATATTATGGTCGCAACCAATGCTTTCGGTATGGGAATTGACAAGTCAAATGTTACATATGTAATTCATTACAATATGCCGAAAAACATTGAAAGCTACTATCAAGAGGCAGGACGGGCAGGTCGTGACGGCGGTGAGGCTGATTGTATTTTGCTCTACAGTCCTAAGGATGTTCGTCTAAATCGCTTTATGATTGAAAATTCCGAGGGCAACGATGAACTTACAATTGAAGAAAACGAGCAAATTCGTGAGCGTGATTTTGAACGCTTAAAATATATGACCTTTTACAGCACTACAAACGATTGTCTGCGTGGGTTTATTCTGCGGTATTTCGGCGGTGAAAAAAAGGCTTACTGCGGAAAATGCTCCAACTGTCTTTCTGTTCACAAGCTTGTTGATGTCACAATTGACGCTCAAAAAATTATGTCCTGCATTGCAAGAACAGGACAAAGGTACGGCAAAACCGTGATTTGTGATGTTTTAAAGGGCAGTAAAAGCGAGAAAATTCTAAAAGCTGAGCTTAACAATCAGCCAACCTACGGAATAATGAAAGAGGTTACGGCAAGGCATATTTTCGGCACAATTGACTTTCTTGCCGAAAAGGAGTATATTTCATCCGACAATGAAACCGAGGTTCTAAAACTTTTGCCAAAGAGCCGAGATGTGCTTTTCGGGCGGGAACGGCTTGTGATGAAGAAAGTTGAAAACTCCGAAAAGGTTGTCAAAACGCACCGCCCCGAAGTGCCTGTCAATTCCGAATTACTTGACGCACTCAAGGCTTTGCGAAAAGGCATTGCATCCAAAAAGAGCGTTCCTGCCTATGTTATTTTTACCGATGCAACGCTGATTGATATGTGCAAAAAATGCCCCGAAACACCCGATGAAATGCTTGAAGTTTCGGGTGTGGGCAGAACAAAGCTTGAAAAATTCGGAAAACAATTTCTTGAAGAAATCGCAAAATTCAGATAACTTCATATACTGTTAAAGGATGAACGAATTCGTTTGTCCTTTTCTTTTTCAATTTTTAAAATTGCATTGAAATAATTAGTACAAAGTGATACAATAATTACAGAGAGAAAACAGATTGGAGGCATTTGTATGGCTGACATATTTGATTACATAAGCTGGCGCGGCGATTTGACATTTGAACAGGATGGTTTTAACGAGCTTGACGCACTTGTGCTTTCACGGCTTTCATATCTTCCTTTTGACGGTGCGGTATCGTCCTGTCTGTTTGATGAAATTACCCTTGAACAGGCGGCAATGCGTGTGTTTGCAACCGATGATTACGAGAAAAATCTATTGTGGAAGGGTGACGCCGACCTTTTGAAAGCAACGGCAGAGAGCAAGAGATTCGGCAAAATTCTTGTTTCGGGGTATGTAAACGAGGTTGAGTCCGATGTGAGTATGCAGTTTTCCGCAATCACTTTTGAATTTCTCAAAAAGAATTATTTTATTTCATACAGAGGAACGGACTTTTCTCTTGTCGGCTGGCAGGAGGACTTCAATATGTTCTTCACATTTCCGTTGCCGTCACAGAAAAAGGCTCTTGATTATTTTGAAAAGGCAGTCCGTATGCTCAACGGAAAATTCATTCTGGGCGGTCACTCAAAGGGCGGAAATCTTGCGGTTTATGCCGGTGCTTTTACCGATGAAAATTCAAGAAATCACATTGATTATATTTACAATTTTGACGGACCGGGGTTTTCTCTTGACAAAATAAAGGACAGCGGATTTTATGAAATCGACGACAGAATCTACACCTTTGTTCCGCAGTCAAGCATTTTCGGCATGATATTTGAGCATGAGGAGAGCTACACAATTGTAAAGAGCAATCAAAAAGGTTTTCTCCAACACGATGTCTATTCGTGGGAGATTGAGCTGAACAGGCTTGTCAGACTGAAAAGCACTACAAATTTCAGCTTTTTCTTTGACCACACGCTGAAAGAATTTGTTGAATCGCTGACAATTGCTCAAAGACGGGAGTTCACAAAAGAGGTTTTTGCCCTTTTGTCGCTGACCGAAACCGCAACCTTTAATGAGATGCTGAAAAATCCGCTTAAAAACACGGGAACAATCCTAAAATCCTTTGCAGGTCTTGACAGCAAAACGAGAAATATGCTTTTGAAAACAATCTTCGCATTCGTTAAAAGTGCAAAAAACAATTTTTCCGACATAACAGGCGGTCAGAACAAAATTACCGTCAGTTAATTATAAAAAAAACTCATATATGCTCCGATACTTTTTAGCGTCGGAGCATTTTCTTTGCAAAAAATCATTTGTCAAGACGAAATTCCCGTTTTGTCAATTGGCACTTTTGGAATTTGTATTGTCAGTCTTTGAAAATTTTTCATAATATACAAAAAATCCCGACACGGTGTATGCTGTGTCGGGTTTTTATTTTGCTTTTTAAATGTCAATCGTCAGTTCAACGGGACAATGGTCAGATCCTAAAATTTCGGTATGGATTTTTGCACCGTCAAGCTTGCTTTCAAGAGCTTTTGAAACGATAAAATAGTCAATACGCCAGCCCGCATTTTTTTCACGAGCCTTGAATCTGTATGACCACCACGAATACACGCCCTCTGTATCGGGATAGAAATAGCGGTAGGTGTCGATAAATCCGTCATCGAGCAACGCTGTCATCTTTGAACGCTCTTCATCGGTAAAGCCTGCATTTTTACGGTTGGTTTTCGGATTTTTCAAATCAATTTCTTTGTGTGCAACATTCAAATCACCGCACATAATAACAGGCTTTTTTTCTTCAAGTTTTTTCAGATATGCCTTGAAATCATCTTCCCATTTCATTCGATAATCAAGCCTTTTCAGCTCGCTTTGCGAGTTTGGAGTGTAGCAGGTGACAACAAAGCAATTGTCAAATTCTGCCGTGATAACTCTACCCTCATGGTCGTGTTCGTCAATGCCGATCCCGTAACATACATTCAAAGGCTCTTCCTTTGTGAACATAGCTGTTCCCGAATAGCCTTTTTTGTCGGCATAGCACCAATACTGATGATATCCTTCAAGCAAGAGGTCAATCTGTCCCTCTTGAAGTTTTGTTTCCTGAAGACAGAAAATATCTGCGTCAACATCTTTAAAAAAGTTCTCAAAGCCCTTTGTAACACAGGCACGAAGTCCGTTTACATTCCACGAAATCAATTTTTTCATAATTTACTCCCGTACACACAAAAGGGAGCAAGCATTGCCTGCTCCCAAATTGCCAATTTGTTAATTATTCTTCTGCGGAAAATTCGTCTTTGCCTACACCACAGAGAGGGCATACCCAATCCTCGGGTACATCTTCCCATGCTGTGCCTGCATCAACGCCGTTATCGGGATCGCCGATTTCAGGATCGTAAACATATCCGCAAACATCGCATACATATTTCATACTATCAAATCTCCTGTTCAAAGTCTGTTGTGTAATCGGTTAGTTGTTGGTCATACGATTATCAAGCTGACTTTTTTGATTTTTTATTGTTTTAATGATTACTTAAAGTATCTGTTAAGAAGACCTCTAAAGCCTGCGCCGTGTCTTGCTTCATCCTTTGCCATCTCGTGAACCGTGTCATGAATAGCGTCAAGGTTCTGAGCCTTTGCACGCTTTGCAAGGTCGAACTTACCTTCGCAAGCACCTGTTTCTGCATCTACACGCATCTGAAGATTCTTCTTTGTGCTGTCTGTAAGAACTTCGCCTAAAAGCTCTGCAAACTTGGCAGCGTGTTCAGCCTCTTCAAAAGCATACTTTGTAAATGCGGCAGAAACCTCGGGATAGCCTTCTCTGTCTGCAACTCTTGCCATTGCAAGATACATACCGACTTCGCTGCATTCTCCCTCAAAGTTAGCTCTGAGATCCTTGAGAATATCTTCGCTTACGCCCTGAGCAACGCCAACCTCGTGAACTGTTGCGAAAGACGCCTCCTCGTCCATCTGCTTAAATTTTTCCTTCGGTGCCTTACAAACAGGGCAAGCCTCGGGAGCTTCGGGACCTTCATAAACATAACCGCATACTGTGCAATACCATTTCATAATTACTTCTCCTTTGTAATAAATATTAGTGTACTTCTGCCGAACATTTAGGACATATGCCGTAGTAGATAACAAATCTGTTTTCTACCTTAAATCCCTCTTCGGCAAGCTGTGACTCAAGGTCATCAGCATTTTGATTGTCTTCAACATCAATAACTGCATTGCATTTGTTGCAGACAAAGTGGGGGTGTGGCTCTGTGTTGCCGTCAATACGCTCCTCACCGTTTACATTGCATATAACGCTGACCTTTCCTTCATCCTTAAAAAGAGCAATGTTTCTGTAAACCGTGCCAAGACTAAGGTCGGGAATTTCGGGCTTTAATTTATCATAAACCCAGCGTGCGCTCGGATGAGTGTCCGTACCGCACACAGCGTTGTAAATTGCATTGCGTTTTGAGCTGAAATTTCTTTTTGCCATAATTCATAAATCCTTATGCAATATTAGTCAGTACCGATTGGCCAAAATCAGTAATCAGTATTAACTTTGGCTATATTCTATCACGCAGTTGTTTGATTATATTTACAATAAAGAATTATAGATAAAAAATCTTGCACAAAGAATTGGGAGGAAATATAGTGAAATCAAACAAAACAGTAAAAATTATCATTTTTATGGCACTTTTCCTGTCTGCAGTAATTTTAATATCGGTAATGACAGGTGCAGTAAAAGAAACAACGGCTGATACCGACAGCGTAAAACTGCCCGTAATAATGTATCACTCACTTTTAAAGGATGAAAAACTGCAAAATGACTACACCGTTTCGCCGACTCTTTTTGAAAACGATTTAAAATATCTTGCCGAAAACGGCTACACAACCGTTGTTGTAAAAGACCTTACCGATTATGCTTACGGCAAAAAATCATTGCCCGAAAAATGCATTATGCTGACCTTTGACGACGGCTATTATAATAATTATTATTATGCACTCCCTTTGCTTGAAAAATACAACTGCAAGGCGGTCATATCTCCGATTGCGTCAGTGTCCGAAAAATTCACCGAAACCAAGGACATTTCCGTGACCTACGGGCATATAACTTTTGACGATATGAAAGAAATGTCCGATTCGGGCTATGTTGAAATTCAGAATCATTCGTACGATATGCATTCTTTGAAATCACGAAAGGGTGTTTTGCCAAAAGCGGGGGAGAGTGACGAAGCATATAAATCTATTCTTACGGAAGATGTTGTCAAAGCTCAAGCCTTGCTTGAAAATGCAACAGGGAAAAAACCGACCTGCTTTGTATATCCGTTCGGTGCAAAAAATGACCTGACCGAAAAGCTGATAAAAGAAATGGGCTTTTCGTGTACACTAACCTGTACGGAAAAGCCCAATATAATTACTAAAAATCCCGACAGCCTCTACGAGCTGGGACGATATCGCCGTGACCGCAACGAGTCAATGCAAAATCTTCTTATCCGAATTGAAATGCAGTCATAATATTTATACGGCAGATTTTTCAGCCTTGGCGTTTCTTACAAAAGCCTCGCACAAAGCTATGAAGATGAAAAACAGCGGAGTTGTAATCGGCTGATAAAGGTTTACAACAGACTGAACAGCATAGCAGATAACAGCCGAAACGCACGCAATCAGCATCGGATTTTCCTTTGCATACTTAACTGCGTTCTTAATCGTACCGCACACAATGGCAAGATAGGAGAGAAGTCCTGTAATTCCGATTGTGATAAGGTAGTTTAGATATTCGTTATGGGCGGCATTTGTTGAGCTGTCACCGTATTTTGAAAGGTCGTCAAAGTACGGACTGAATGCGGAGTAGAACATATCCGGACCTACGCCGAACAGCTTTTCAATGAATGAAGCATCGCCGAAAATCCATATCGACCTTATCCACATAAAGCCTCTGTGCGTACCCCATATATCGTTAAAGCGGATAATTCTTTCAAAACTGCCGAGGTCGGTTTCCGTGTCAACACAACTGAAATAAACCATAATTCCAATCATGGCAACAGCACAAAGTCCGAATACAACGGCAAGAGCAATCGGCACGGCTTTTGAAATTGTGATGTTTGGTTTTTTGTAATCAATAAGATACAAAATCCCTGTAATAACGGCACAAGCTGCAAGCAATATCCAGCCGATGCCTGAGAAAACGAAAATTTCCTGAAACTTATCAAAGCCCTTGCTTTTGTCGTCAAAGCAGAGCGAGAACAATCTGAGCAGCTTTGCAAACAACAGCATAACAGTTGCCGAAAGGAAAAATCTTTTAAGTCTTACAAGACTGTTTGAAAACCATACAAGGTAAATAATCATAAATACAGCCATGCCGAGAATGCCGGAATCGCTGTCGGCAGTCATAAGAGCCGCAAAGCCAAATCCTGTTGCAATAAGATAAATTGCCCTGAGCAAGGTCTTTTTCGTGATAACCGACATTGCAATCATAACAGGCATAGCGATGCAGATGTAGCTTGAAAGCAGATTTTTGTTGCCGATTGTTGAAGTGAAGTCGGTAATAGTCTGTTGGTCGGTGAGAAGAGTAAACATCCCGAGAGGATCAATATAGAATGAGTTAAGCACCGCAAGTGCATAAACTATCATTGAACCGAACGCAAGCGCAACGAATATGTATTCAAAATATTTAAAGCACCTTGTAATCATAAAATATGCTGCGGTGTAAAATGCCATAAGCACAAGACCGTTGTTTCGTCCCTGAGTACCCAGAAGTGCATCCAAAGGGTTTGCAGACAACAGCGTTGAAATGACATTTATCCCGAGGAATACAATAAATGCCCAGTCTATAAACGAAAGCTCTTCATACAAATGCTTTGGTTTAGGCTTTTCAAGCTTTGAGTCTTCCGGCGGTTTATCAACGCTTGCAGTCATAATAATAAGAAATTCCGCAATAACGAGAATACCCGTCAATATAATGAAAAAGTAATACTTATCGTGCCTGATGTTAAAATATGCGTCCGTGAAAAACAACGGAAAAAGCGTGAACATAATAAGCAGATAATAGTTTGTGAGCGCCTGCTGTACCGAATATTTTTCTTTGGGTTTGGCAGGCGGATTTTTATGCTTTGCAGAAGTCATAATAAAATAACCTTTCAATGTAATGTACTTCAATTTTATAACGCACACACGATGTTGTCAAGAAATAAAGTAAGTTGAAAGCTCTGATTTTCGACTTGTTTCGATTGGCATGTGCTTGCAAAAGAACAATAATTGCATATTTTTCGGCACTTTTATTCCCAAATTAATACTTGTGGAGAAATTAGTATTGTATTTATCTCCGTAAAATGGTATAATTCCCCTTGAGATGTATTTCCATATTTGCAGGACAAAGACTTTTGTAAAAAATTGTTTATGAATTTATCTATTTGCAGATTGGGTGGTTTTATGAAAAAATTAGTTGTTTTTGGCTTTGACGGCACTCTTGCCGACACAGCCCCCGGAATTTTATATTGTTTCAATACAACAGCAGTTGCAATGGGCTATGAGCCTGTTGAACACAGCGCACTCTACGGAGTAATCGGCGCACCGCTTGAATACGGATTTAAAACGCTCTTTAATATGAGTGATGACGAAATTGAATATGCCGTAAAGAATTACAGCAAGCTTTATTCCCAGAAAGGAAAAGAGATGTTCACCGTCTATGACGGAATTTATGACGCTCTTCGTGAACTCAAGAAAAGCGGTTTTAAGCTTGCAATAGCAACTCAAAAGCACAGAATGTTCACAACGGATATACTTGAAACCTACGAGGCGTCGGATGTTTTCGACGCAGTATGTGCAACAGATGTCGGTACAAACCTCACAAAGAGTCATCTGCTTTTGCAGGCGTGTGAGCAGACAGGAGTTTCTGTTGAAGAAAGTATCCTTGTCGGCGACAGCACAATCGAGGCAAAGGGTGCGGAAGAAATAGGTATGGACTTCCTCGCCGTGCTATACGGCTGGGGCTTTAAAACCAAGGAAGAAACCGAAGAGTACAAGTGCGTCGGCACAGTGTCATCTCCGGCAGAAATCTCTCAAAAAGTCATGGCACTTTGATTACGGTTAGTGCGTGTAAAACAGTGCATAAATAGGATTAAAATTGTAAATTTTCCAAAAACAAATCGGGCAGTCATAACGATTGCCTGATTTTTTTATGCAAATTTAATTCTGTATAATAACAATGATACAACGATATACTTTTGCTTGTAAACGGGATGTTTGATAAACAGAAATATGATAGTATGGAATTGATATTGTTAAATTCTTTTACATAAATTTTAAAAGTTAATTTAAATAATATTGAATTTTCACATATTGTATGCTAAAATAAAAATGCCAAACAAAAATTTAATTTTAAGTTCACCTAAGTGTGTATTTTTATTTTGGTAAAAATACAGGCTTTACTTTTCACACCTTATAAGTGGAATATTGTGTCGCAACAATCAAAGCTATGTATTTTTCGTGCGTAGCTTCAGCTACGCACTTTTTGTTTTATGCGAAAAATATTTGCTTTTAAAAAAAAATAGACAAAATTTGAAAAATTTTAAAATTTTTTCGGATTTTATAAAATCAAAAGCCGTTTTAAATTGTCTATATTATGAAAGGAAATGAGAGGAGGTCATTTTATGAACATTTCCCACTTAGTAGAGAAAATTAAAAAGGGAGATAACAAATCATTTGAAAAGCTCTACAAGCTTACAGAGCGTGAAGTGTGGTTTACTTGTATCAGCTTTTTAAAGAACGAAACAACCGCACAGGACATTATGCAGGAAACTTACATAACGGCTTTTTTAAAAATCCAATCTTTGGAAAAATCATCACAAATCAGAAGTTGGCTTAACAGAATTGCCGTTAATAAGTGCAAAAATTATTTGAAAGGTAAAGGTGAAATCCAACTGGACGATGAAATTTTTGAAAATCAGGCAATAGTTGACGAGCGTATATCAATTCCCGAAGAATACATTTCAGACAAGGCAAAGAGAGAAATTATTCTTTCGATTATGCAGGAAGTACTGTCCGATGTTCAGTATCAGACAGTGATTATGCACTATTTTAATGAAATGACTGTTGATGAAATCGCAGAAGTCTTTGAATGTTCAAGGGGTACTGTGCTTTCAAGGCTCAATTATTCAAGGGCAAAGATGAAAACTGCAATTGAAGATTACGAAAACAAAAGCGGTGACAAGCTTCACGGTGTTGTTGTTGTACCTTTCTTTACAACTATTTTCAAGGAAGAAGCAAAGAGCCTTGCAGTACCGAACATTACAATCAAGCTCCCGAACGGACAGACACTTGCAACATCTGCAACAAAAGGCTTTGCGACAGGTGCAAAGTCAACAGTTTCATCTATCGTAAAGGCAACAGCAACTGCGACAGTAAAAGCCAAGGTAATCGCAGTTGTTTGCGGTGCTACAATACTTGCAGGCACATCAGCAGTCGGCATAAGCATTCTTGCAGGCTGTAACGCTGAGAAAGAACCGACAGAACCGTCAGTAATATCTTCAACCGTACAGACATCAACTGTTCCAACAACTGTACCGAAAACTACAGTACCAAAGGCAGTTAAGGATTTGGTAGACAAGGGTGAAATCAAAGTCGACAAGGACGGCAACATCACAGACAAGAATGGTAAGAAAGTCGAAGTAAAAGACGGTAAGGTAGAAGTAAAAACCGATGACGGTAAGACAGTTACAGTTAAGGTTGACGATGTAAAAACTACAGTATCTAACAAAAACAACAGCAATAAGGGTAACACCGAAAAGAAAGAAGATACTAAGTCAAACACATCTTCAAAGAAAGACAACTCTTCAAAAACAAATACATCTGATAACGACAAGAAGCCAGCGTCTAAGCCGAGCAACTCTTCAAGTAATAATCAGAAGCCAGCTACTTCTTCAAGTAACAACAAGAAGCCAGCGTCAAATACTGAAACGACAGCAGCTAAGAAATATAAGTACTATAAGCATCACGATGCTGTGACAAAATTTCACGATAAGGAATGGATTGTAACAGGTACTCACGAGGAGCCAGTATATGGTTGGGTAGGCTACAATGTATGCAACTATTGTGGTATGAAGTTAACAGATGCTAACCTAAATGAGCATCTTGCATGGGAAGTAGAAGAACATGGATCAGGAGCATATCACTATGAGAAAGAATATGTACAGACAGGCACAAAAACAGTAGAAGACGGTCATTGGAGAGAAGCTTATACAGAAACAATCACTCCAGCTTATGACGAGGAAGTATCTGAAAATGATCACTGGGATAAGAAAGTTCTTATCAACTAAGCGAGTCGGTATTAATTCGATAGCAAGTATAAATCCTTAAAATAATTATTGGGAAGAGAGGGTTCTTTATGAACCCTCTTTTTCTATGCTAAAAATAAATATTATACTAAAGAAAGTATTCAATTTAATTATAATATATGGTATAATATAATAAAATAAAAGGAAAGGTTGTAGAGTATATGGATATTGGAGTACTACTATTTATCTGTTCAGTAGTAGTAGGTTTACTGGTTGTGATTTATATGTGGTACACTTTTTAATAGAAAAGCAATCATATTTAAAATAGAAAAGGGGTATTAAGATGACAATATGTAGTTTTGTAGGTGATGAAGCATAATGTTAATTGAGAACAAAAATATAGAGGATTGTTATGGTATGGGAATGCTCTGTAATCAACAAAATAAAAAAAGAGGTTAAGCATTAGAAAAAATTGCTTAACCTCTTTGTTGTTTTAATAATAGAAAAATCTTTTGTGTTACGGTGTAATAAAATTTAAAAATATATTATCTTGTTTCCTTGAAAAGCGGCAGGCAAACTAAAATGACAGTAAGTTTGACAGTAAGTTTGACTGCATTTTATCTTGTTTTAACTTAATTCAAAATTACTCAACTGAATTTTTGAAATCTCAAAACCCCAGTGTTTAAGCCACTTTTAAGGCATTTTAAGTAATTTTGACAAAAAATAAAAGGCGGTTAAAAAACCACCTTTTTTGGTCGAGGTGACAGGACTTGAACCTGCGGCATCTTGGTCCCAAACCAAGCACTCTACCAAACTGAGCTACACCTCGAAATGTTGTTTAATAACAACAGCTTAATTATTATATACCATATTTTCGGATTTGTCAACATAATTTTCGTTTTTTATTCAAAATTAATTCAAATATTTTGAAAATCACCATAAAACAGACCGAAAATGTGGTAGAAAACAGCCGTCCCTGCATAAGAAACGGCTGTTGGTGCAGGTAACAGGACTTGAACCTGCATGAAATTGCTTTCACATGGACCTGAACCATGCGCGTCTGCCAATTCCGCCATACCTGCTTATTAAATTGAAAATTGAAAATGGAAAGTTGAAAATGATTGTGTCAACTTTTGTATAATCAATTTAAATTCCCTTGATTTTTACACGGTGGGGAAACCGAGGCGGAGCTTACTTTCAGATAAATCTTACTTTTCGGCTGATTCCGCAACAGTACTCAAAATGTGCTATATTATTATAGCAGACCGACAGGTAAGTGTCAAGTCACATTTATTTTATCGGTCTGTTTTACGCTGATTATTTTTCAGAATCGGGTTTGCGGATTTTGAAACCGTCATATTTTCCAATGTCGCAGAGGGCAATTTCGTGGCAACCCATTCTTGTTGACAGCGGTGCAAGCTCCATATAGTCGCCGTAGAGGAAAGTAAGGTACTTGTCATATTCCTTTGGCACGGGGAACTTGTAACCCTCAAAGTTGGCATAAGCAACATCGTCAAGATATTCCTTTGGAAAAGCACCGTTATAAATATTTCTGCCCATTCCGTCATAGAGATATTTTGCATTCTTTTTGTTTTTAAAGAATTTTAAAGTACGGACTTCAAGCCACATACTGAATCTGAGCGGAAATATTTTCTTGCAGAAATTTGTTACAATGCTCTGGATTCTACTGCCGTTTTCAGCCTTGCGATTGTTCCATTTATTGAACACCAGCGCTCTTGTGAACAGAGTCACAGCCATATGAATTTTTCGTCCGATTGCTGAATTGGCTGTGTTATCATGACAGAAAATATCAAACGCAATTCCGTTGTGCATTGCGTGATGGTCTTTTGCAAAGTCGGTTGCAAAGAAAGTGTCGTCAAGTCTGACCTTGGCAAATTCATAGAAACAAGCCTTGTCCGTATGGTACGATTGAAAAGTCATATTGCTCGGAAGTTCCTTTGGCGCAATCTCGCAAAAGCGGTCAAAATCTTCACGCAACATCATAATATCGGCATCATCATCCCACGGAATGAATCCTTTGTGACGAATTGCACCGAGAAGTGTTCCGCCGCCGAGAAAATATTTTATGTTGTGCTTTCGACAAATTCTGTCGGTTTCAAGCAGAAACGCAAGCTGAATTTCGTGGATTGAATCAAGTCTGCGTTCGTGTGAGTGGGGGATACGCAGAACTTTTTCGGACTTCATCTTGTCCATTATGCAGATTTTCAGCATGGTTTCAAGGTCAATGTCGGGAGTGCATTCGTTTACGGAAATCTTGTTTGAATTAATTGCACAGCCGTCAAGCTCCGTAAAATCGCCCGACTCAATTGTACAGCGACTGCCGTAAATATCGTTGAGAGCAGCCGCAATCATAATCAGCGATGCGTTGCAGTTTTTGCCGCCGACATTATAAACTGCGTTTTTTTCAAGATTTGTCATTGCGAAAACAATCGCCTTTAAAACATCGTTGATATAAACAAAGGTGCAGCGATCCCTTGTTGCCGGAACAACTGTGTCACGGCGGTTGGCTATATCGTCAAAAACAGGATCAAGCACGCTTGTAAAGTTGCTTGACGCTCCCAAAATTATGCCCGTTCTGAGCGTTGTAACGGTTGATTCGCTGTTCTTCAAAACCGAGTGCAAGGTGGTTTCTCTCGTTCTCATAAGCTGACCTGCAAGCGATGGGGGAGAGGTTGCGTCAAGTTCTGCGTACTCGTTTTCGGAATAAACTCTGTGCGGTTTGGCTTTGCCGTAAATTCTGCTGTCGTTCACAACGACAACTCTTGCGCCTGTGGCTTTTGCAATTTTGGCACAGGCATTTATCTCTGTAATGCCGTCAATCATAATCTGTGGGTTGTTGTCTGTATGTTCACCGCAGATTCCTGTTGTAATTACATAGTCGGCACTTGAAATTTCTGATGCAGAATTATAATCGACAAAATCAAAATCATCTCTTAACAAGAGTTCGCTGTTGTATGATGCCATTGCGTTGCGTGATTTGCCGAGAAGGATAACTTTTATTCCGAGCCTTTTAGCCTCGTTATTGTACAGAAAGGCATAGCAAAGACACCTTGCAAGTTCACTGCCCGAGATGACAATTGTTTTGTTCCTGAGCTTTGCAAGAGTTTCTTTTTCAACTCCGGGCAATGCCGCCCTGTCGGCCTCAAATTCGTTTAAAAAATCTTTAATACGCATTACTTTATCCTTCGCAATTCTGCACGCAGTTCTGTTGCTCTTATACTGCGTTTTATTCCGTCTTTAAGCGTGGTTTTCGGACTAAAGCCGAGTGATTTTATTTTATCGTTGCACAAAACATACGGTGTTGGGGATGATGGAGAAAATTCGGGTTCTTCTTCGTCTTTTCTGTGAACGAACACTACGGAGAGATTCTTTTCGGGATTTGCCGATTTTACAAGCTGTGCAAATTCCCGCATTGTCACATTTGCGTTATCGTTTGAAATGTTGTATGCCTCGCCGCTTTTTCCGCTAAGCAAAATATCAATCAATGCAGAAACCGTGTCCGTCACATAGCAAAAGCTGAACTTTTCGCCACCGTTATCTGTAAGCATAATGCTCTGATTTTTTGCCGCACTGACAATCAGCTTTGCCCATTTTCTTTCATCGCTCATTCTGACACCTCCGAGTGTGGGGCAGGGACGGGCGATTTTTACATTCATACCGAACTTTTCAGCATAGCAAACAGCAAGTGTTTCGGCTGAACGCATACTTTGTGCGTATGCACTGTCGGCATCGGTCGGATCGAGATAGCCGAGGTCGTTTTCGCAAATGTTATTTTTACCGCTGAAAACCTCCCCGTAAACCATATATGAAGATACGAGCAGAACCGATTCGGCATTTGACTCTTTTGCATATTCAAGCACATTTGCAAAGCCCGAAGTGATTGTATCCGCAATTTCGGGATTACTGCAATCTTCCTCTGCAACCTCACACGGGCAGTTGCAGTATATTACAAAGTCGGCTCTTTCAATCTCCGGAAAGTTCTTTGACTCTCCGATTTCAACAACAAAATCTTTGCGGAGAGTAAGGTTGCCGAACTGCTTTTCGGCATATTCACGGCTTTTTGCAAGGGTGATTACCCTTGTGTTGTTTTCAAAAAAATCATTGCCCTCAAGCAATGTGCATATAATGTAATATGCAATAAGTCCGTGACAGTCCGACACGAAAACAGTCTTGTTTTTTAACTGTTGAAAATTTATCCTGTTGTCTGCAATTTTTTTAATGTCCTCAAAAATTTCGGAGGGCAGATTGCCTTTTACGGTACAGTCCATATGGGTTTACCTCTCAGATAAATCAGAAAAGCTCCGCAATTGTGGAGCTTTTGCTTTATTCCGAAACGGAATTATTTTTTCTTTTTTGATTCCTCATAAACTCTGAGGGTTTCATCTGTCGGTCCGTCAAACATAACAGTTCCTTTTTTCAGGAAGATTGAACGCGCGCAGATTTCTTTAACCGAAGCGGCATTGTGACTTACATAAAGTACGGTTACACCGCTTTCGATAATCTCTTTAATTTTATTTTTACACTTCTTTTTGAAGGTTGCGTCACCGACCGAGAGCGCCTCATCAACAACAAGAACATCGGGTTCAATGTTGACATTGATAGCAAAACCAAGACGCATTTTCATACCGCTTGAGTATGTTCTTACAGGCTGGTCAATGTAATCTCCAAGCTCTGCAAAGTCGATGATTTTCTCCTCGATCTGCTTAATGTAGCTGTCCTCAAGACCGAGAACATAACCCTTCAGATAAATGTTTTCTCTGCCTGTCATTTCCATGGAAAAGCCTGCCGTGAGCTCAAGCAATGCGGCAACCTTGCCGTCAACGGTGATTTCGCCCTCGTCGGGAAATGCAACGCCCGTAATCATCTTGAGCAGAGTTGACTTGCCTGCACCGTTGTCGCCGACAATACCAACCGATTCGCCACGATTGATTACCATTGAAACATTGTTAAGTGCCTTATTTGTTTTTGCATTTCTCGGCTTAAAGAAAAGAGCCTTGAATCTTGCCTTGTCATCTTTGTAGAGTGTGTAGGTTTTGCTGACATTTTTAAAGGTAATAATCGGATCGGATACTTTTGTTTCAGCCATAATATTACCTCCTTAAAGTACATCAGGAAGTTTTTTCCTGAGTCTGTTGTAGTTAAAAATACCAAGGGCGAAAATTACAACAAATTCAATTGCAAACACAAGACATTCCGTTTTGTTTGCATAGAACGGTCTGTTGTAGAGGAAACAGTTGCGGTAGCCGTTTACGAAAAAGTTAATCGGATTGATAAGCATGAGCTTGTTGAGAAACGGCGAATCAAAGCCGTAGGAGTTGTACATAATACCCGATAACCAGAAAATACCTGACATAACGGAAACAATCAGGCTTTCAAAGTCCTTACTGAACGCAGACATCGGGGCTGTTGACCATGTGAGCGCAAGGAAGAAGATAAACATCAACGGACAGTACAGGAAAAATTGCAGATTGTACCAGCTCGGTCCGATTGTGAAAAGTACATATGCGTACATAAATGCCATAAGAATCAGGTGAACAAAAAGCCTTGAAACCTCTGTATAAGTAAGTATTGTTGAAACTGGGAACTTAACCTTTGTAATAAATTGACGGTTGATTCTCAGTTCCTTTGCACCCTGCGTTATGCTGTCCTGAATAAAGAACCACGGAATGATACCGATGAACATAAAAGTAAAGAAGTCAATGGAAAAAGGCTGTGCTCCGCCGATGTCAAGGTGAAGTGTTTTAAGCTGTTTGATACCGCAGGAAAAAGCGAACCAGTAAACAAAAATTGTAAACGCAGGCTTAACAACAGCCCAAAGAGGACCGATTACGGCGCCTTTGTAAGTTTTAATAAGTTCGTTTTTGGCAAGGAGCAAAATCTGCTTTCCGAAGCCACGATGTTCTTTTAAAATTGTAAACAATTATTATACCATCCTATCTCTTTTGTGATGCACAGGCGCCCGCCTGCAAGTGAATAAAATCGAAAAATGTATTATGCACTCTTTAACAGTATATATTATATTACTTTTTCCTAATTTGTCAATCAAAACAAGGCAATTGAAATCTATTTGTAAGATTGAGCGAATCCCCCTTAATTCTGTGTATTTTGAGTGTTCGCAGAGCGAATATGACAACCTGTCACGGAAACCTTTTAAAATAGGGAATAATACTTTTAAGATAACATAAAATTTGAAGGCTGTATAAATGGGGGATGATTAATTTTAAAAATTTACCAAAATTAAAATCCCGAACAGAGCCTTTAAAAGCTTTGCTCGGGATTAATTTTATTGCTTATCAGTCTGCCTGGATTTTTACAAACTGTTCCTGCATATAGGAATAAACCTCATCGGAAACATTTGAAAATACATAGCATTTGTCAAGATACTCGTCACTCGGGAAGATGAATTCGTTTTTCTTTGCGTCTTCATCAATGTAATCGTCATATGCAACCTGATTGGGTGTTGCATAGTTGAGATATTCAAAGTTTGCGGCGGCAATTTCAGGATCCTGCATAAAGTTGATGAACTTCTCTGCATTTTCCTTGTTTTTACTGCATTTCGGAATACACATTGCGTCATAGAAAAGGTTTGAGCCGTCCTTTGGCATTGCGTAGTCAAGATCCTCGTTGTTATCAATCATTGTCATAATGTCGCCTGCGTAGTACGGAGCAATTGCCGACTGGCTGTTTTCCATTTCAGTAAATACCTGATCCATTACATATTTTTTAAGGAGAGGCTTCTGCTCTTTAAGTTTAGCGGCGGCTTTGTCAACATCTTTCTTTGTACAGTTGGCAGGGTCAATGCCCTCAAGCTGCATTGCAATCGCCATTGCGTCACGGCTGTTGTTAAACATAAGAATCTGACCTGAAAGGTCTTTGTTCCAAAGTGCGTCCCATGAATCGGGCTTTGTTTTAACCTTTGTTTTGTCATAAACCATACCTGTTACGCCCCAGCTGTAGCATACGGTATATTTACCTTCGGGATCGCAGGCAAGCTTTTTGAAACGATCCATAAGATTGTCGTAGTTAGGAATATTGTCAAAGTTAAGCTCCAACAGCATATCCTCATCAATCATTCTGCTGATCATATATTCGGACGGAATGACAACATCATAGCTTACATTACTGTTTTTCAGCATATTGTAAAGCTCTTCGTTGGTTTCATAGGTTGTGTAGTTTACCTTGATGTTGGTGCGTTTTTCAAACTCCTCGATAATGTCGAGTGAGTCATCTTCGCCGTTTGAAATGTACTCGCCCCAGTTGTAAACATTAACTTCTCCTGCGTCAGCTGAGTCAGCCGAAGCACCTCCGCCGCAGCCTGAAAGGCAAGCCGCACATGTTGCCGTCATTGCAGATGCAAGGACAATGCTGATGATTCTTTTCATTTCTCAATCTCCCTTTAATAAAATTTTTAAAATCAAGTTCTCTTTTTCTGCACCTTTTCTTCGTGTCTGTCACGCAGATTAATAATAACCATAACAATGAGTACAGCAAGGAAAAGCAGTGCGGAAAGAGCGTTGATTTTCGGTGAAATTCTCCTGTGAGTCATCGAGTAAATTTCAATAGAGAGGTTCTGGAATTTTGCACCTCTTGTGAAATATGTTATGATGAAATCGTCAAGAGAATATGTAAAACTCATGAGCAGACCCGAGAAAATACCCGGCATAAGCTCGTGAATAATTACCTTGTAAAATGCCTGCCATTGGTTACAGCCAAGGTCAAGGGCGGCGTCGTAAATGCTCTGATCCATTCGTTTGATTCTCGGCATAACATTAAGCACAACAAACGGAACACAAAAGCATATGTGCGAAATTAAAACCGTGAAAAATCCCATTTCAAAGTTAAAGATAACTCCGAGAGTCGTAAACAAAAGCATGAGAGAAACACCCATTACAATGTCAGGGCTGATGATCGGAATGTTTGACGCATTCTGAATAAGCATTCTTTTTTTGCCCTTGAAATTGCTGATGCCGATTGCGGCGGCAGTTCCGAGAATTGTTGCAAAAACAGATGCAAGAACGGCAATAATAACAGTGTTCCACAATGCGTTCATAATATTGTCATCACGAAAAAGCTGTACATACCATTTGAATGTAAATCCTTTCCAGACGGTAGTTTTGCCGTTGTTGAAGGAATAGAAGATAAGTACGGCAATGGGCGAATAAAGGAAAATAAGCAGGATTGCAATGTAAATTTTTGAAAGAATACCTGTTTTCTTTTTCATTATGCAATCGCCTCCTCATCACCGAACAAGTTCATGATTATCAGGAACACGAAAATAAAAATCATTAATATCAATGAAATTGCCGAACCCGTGTTTTGGTCTGTCCAGAATATTTTTTCAATGACATCACCAATCATAATGTCATCCGGACCGCCGAGATACTGTGCAACCAGGAATGTGCTTGCACTCGGAACAAATACCATTGTCACACCCGAAATAATTCCGGGAACGCTGAGCGGTGCGACAACCTTTCTGAATACGGTAAAGTTGTTTGAACCGAGATCCTGCGCCGCCTCAATAAGACCGTTGTCGATTTTGCTCATAACGGTGTAAATCGGCAGAACCATAAACGGAAGATATTCATACACCATTCCGAGAATTACCGCACCCGTGTTGCCGATGTAGGTTGAATGAATACCCAAAAGCGAGAGCATCATATCAATCGGACCGTTGTCCTGCAAAAGCGTTACCCATGCGTAGATCCTTAGCAGAAAGTTCATCCACATAGGAATCATAAGCAACATAATGAGCGTGTTCTGGGTTGATTCTTTCATTCTCGTGAGAAGGTATGCAAGCGGATATGCAAGTACAAGACAGATTGCCGTTGAAATAAGCGCAATCCAAAGTGATTTTACAAAAATATTTGTGTAGTAAAACGCATTTGTAAATGCCTGAAGCGAAAAATTACCGTTCTTGTCGGTAAAGGCGGTAAAGCCGATCATAATAATCGGAATCATTGTGAAAACAACCATCCAGATTATGTAGGGAATAGAGGGCTTGCGTGATTTCATTTATCAGCCCTCCTTTTCCGAAAACTCTGAGATTACCTCAAACCGAGCCTTTGAAAAGTTGAATGAAAGCGGAACATAGGTTGCGACCTGCTCGTCCGTATCGCTGAGCATAAGCCACTTTCTTTCGTCCGATTCAAGAATGATTTCGTTGTGCTCACCCTTGTAAACTACGGATTCAATGTACAAATCCTTTAAATCGCCCACGCCGTCGCCTGCAAGCGAAAGAGCGTCGGGCGGCAGAGTGATTTTTAGCTTTGTACCTTCTTCATAGTATTTATCGGGAACGGTAACGGTTTCGCCCTCAAGCTCAAATTCAAAGGAATTGTCATTCTGATTCGAGTATGTAACGGTTGTCTCAATAACATTATCGTAAAACGGAAGAAGCTTGTTCATAATCTGAATGTTGAACGGGATAACCCTCATACCGATTTTGCTTCCGATTTCAGCCGATTCGGTGGAGTGGATAAGAATTTCACACTTTCCGCATCTTACGCTCATCTCATAGTGAACGCCCTTGAAGGTTGTGTTCTCAACAGTTCCGACAAGCTGACCGTCCTCGGGAGAGGTAACTTCAATATCCTCGGGACGGATGACAACATCAACAGGAGTATTCCTGCCGAATCCCTTGTCAACACATTCAAGCTCTTTGCCGAGAATTTGAATTCTGCAGTCATCAAGCATAATTCCGTTGAGAATATTTGCCTCACCGATAAAGTCTGCAACAAATGCGTTCACAGGCTCGTTGTATATATCCTCGGGAGAACCAATCTGCTCGATTACACCGTTGTTCATAACAACAACACGGTCGCTCATGGTCAGAGCCTCTTCCTGATCGTGAGTAACATATATAAATGTTTTCTGAGTTTTCTGCTGAATTTCCTTAAGCTCAAGCTGCATACTCTTACGCAGTTTAAGGTCAAGAGCACCGAGAGGCTCGTCAAGCAGAATGATTTCGGGATCGCACACAAGCGCCCTTGCAATTGCAACACGCTGCTGCTGACCGCCCGAAAGCTTTGCAACAGAACGCTTTTCATAACCCTTGAGGTCAACGGTTGCAAGCATATCGGTTACACGCTTTTTTATTTCATCTTTCGGCATCTTTTTAAGCTTGAGTCCGAAAGCCACATTATCAAAAACATTGAGGTGGGGAAACAAAGAATATTTCTGGAATACCGTGTTTACATTTCTTTTATTCGGAGGAGTTCCGTTAATTCTTTTGCCGCCGAAAAGGACATCGCCGCTGTCGGGTTCAACAAAACCGCCGATGATGCGCAGGGTTGTGGTTTTACCGCAGCCTGACGGACCGAGAATAGTTACAAATTCCTTTTCATTTATATCAAGGTTGATGTGGTTAAGAATTACCTCACCGTCAAATTTGATGAAAATATCCTTGAGTGAAACTATTGTTTTCTTTGATGTCTGTTCCATTTATGCACCCCTGTTCCGTTGTGATAACAGTAAAATCCGTAAAAATAAAGCGGATTGTGTCAGCCTGAAAAATGCAGGCGAACACAGTCCGCTCTGCCGTTTCTGCAAAGACATAACCATGATGCTCAGAATTTTTGAACAGAAAAATAAGACGGCTGTGTCGCCCCGTCCTTTTTCTTTACACAAAATCCTTATTAACCGCTTAAAAGCGATTGCACGCAATACAATTTAAATTTTCCGAAATGTCACCCGTCACATAAGCATCAGGGGACAACTGCTCTTTGATTATATTCTAAATGCACAAAAATGTCAATCAATATCGTGTAAAAAGAAAATCAAATTTGCATCACTAATATTCTTTTAAAGAAGTAAAGTTCATACAGAGTCAGAAAAGGTTAAATATAATGCTTTTTGGTGCAAAATTATTGTTGAAAAATTTTTACAACCGTGTAATCTGCACAAAAAACAGCCCTCGAATTTGTAACATAAAGTATATACTTTTTTGGTGAAATTTGTTATAATGAAACCGAGAATTTTATGAAAGGATGTTTTCCCTATGAAGAAAGCAAAAAAGATTGCAAGTCTTGTTGTTGCGTCTGCGCTTCTGACATCTTCTTTTGCGGCAATTACCTCCGTAAATGCTGCCGAGGTTGATTCCGCACAGACTGCATCTGCCGACAGTACCCTTCGTGATAAGGTCGGCGACGGTGTTATGCTCCACGCATTCAACTGGTCTTACAATACAATCAAAGAAAACCTTCCCGCAATTGCAGCGGCAGGATACACAACAGTTCAGACTTCTCCCGTTCAGCAGCCAAAGGACTACTCAACCTCAGGCGATGTAACAGGTCAGTGGTGGAAGCTTTATCAGCCGATCAGCTTCCATATTGCAGAGGAGTCATGGCTCGGCACAAAGGACGATCTTAAATCACTTTGTGATGAGGCTGACAAATACGGCATCAAAATCATCTGCGATATCGTTTCAAACCATATTGCAAATGCCGATGAAGCTAGGCCGGAGACTGTGAGCAATCAGGTTAAAAAATATGAGCCTGAGTTCTATAAGAAAAGAAAAACCTACACCCGTACGTACAAAGGCGATGCAAACGACAGTTCGGTTCAGGCAGTTGTTCAGGGTCATGTTTCAAAGTGTCCTGACCTTGTAACAAACGATACTGCTGTTCAGGGATACATTATCAATCTCCTCAAGGAATGCATCGACTGCGGTGTTGACGGTTTCCGTTTTGATGCCGCAAAGCATATTGAAACAGAGGATGACGGCGAGTATGCGTCTGATTACTGGAAAAATATAACAACCTCGGCTTCTTCTTACTACACACAGAAAACAGGCGATGACCTCTACATCTACGGTGAAATTCTTAACAACTGCGGTGCAGACAGAAGCTACTCCTCATACACCAAGTATATCAATGTTACTGACAACAGAACGGGCGACGCAGTGCTTTACAATGTTACAAGGGGTAAGGCAAGCACAGCTACCAATGCGAAATACAAATCAGGTGTTGCAGCGTCAAATGCAGTTCTCTGGGCAGAAAGCCACGATACATACGAGGGCAGCTCGGGTTCATCGGGATTCTCAAACACTGCCGATGTTTCGGATGAAAATGTTGTAAAGGCATGGGCAATCGTTGCATCAAGAAAAGATTCAACAGCACTTTTCTTTGCCCGTCCGGGAACAGCTCTCATGGGTAACATTTCAACGGATTCAACTTACAAGAGCACAGCTGTTTCCGAAATTAACAAGTTCCACAACCTTTTTGTAGGTCAGTCTGAAAAGCTCGGTTCTTCAGGCGACATTGCTTATGTTGCAAGAGGCACAAGCGGTATCGTTCTTTCAAATTGTAAAGGTACAAACGCAAGCGTAAGTATTTCCGGCACAGGTCTTGCAGACGGCAAATATACGGATACGGTTTCAGGTGCTGAGTTTACGGTTGCAAACGGCGTTCTCACGGGTTCAATCGGTAACACGGGTGTTGCTGTTGTTTACAACGGTACAACAACCCCGAAGGCAATAAACTCTGTTGAAAGCGGTTCGTTCAGGGGCGACACAATGACCCTTACACTCAGTCTTGAAAACGCAACATCGGGTACTTACTGTCTTGATGATTCAACTCCTGTTAAGTTTACGGGTACAACATCAATCCGCATCGGTTCAGATTATAAGCCGGGCGAAACAATCAATCTCACAGTTACGGCAACCGACGGTGTAAAGACTTCTTCAATGGTTTATAAGTACGCAAAGAGTACCGCTCAGGAATCGGGAGTGTATGTATTCTTCAACCCTGCTAACAAGAAGGGCTGGTCAGCACCTTACCAGGTTTACATCTTTGATGAAACCACAAACAAGGGTACTGTTTACAAGAATGCAAACTGGCCGGGCGAAGCAATGACTCTTGATCCTGCAACAGGTTACTATTACTACGAAGTTCCAAAGTCATCAAGTATTTCAGCTGATGAGGATGATGAAAATCAGGCTGCGTCGGATTTTGACCTTTCAACTTCAGCCAACACAAGAGTAATCATCTCTGAAAAAGGCGGCGAGCAGTATCCGGGCAGAACAGGTACACCTATCAGCCTCAACGGTTCATCAAAGGCATTCTCACTTACAAAGGCAGGTACATGGGAGGATACAACTCTTACACCTACAAAGGTTGAGATTGAGGCTACTGATGTTACAAAGGGTTCTGCAGCAGAACCTACAACAAAGCCTGTTCCGTCAACTCAGCCTACAACCGCACAGCCCGCAACAGAGCCTTCGGGCAATGCTGTTTACGGTGATGTAAACGGTGACGGTGACATTACAGTCGTTGACGCTACACTCGTTCAGAAACATGTCGTTCAGCTTGAAACACTTTCGGCTGACAAGCAGATTCTTGCTGATGTTAATGAGGATAATACAATCTCTGTTGTTGACGCAACATTGATTCAGAAGTACGTTGTTCAGCTCAAAGACTGGGGCCGCACGGGTGATGTTTATCAGGCAGAACAGCCTACAACACCTGAGCCGACTACCGCTGAGCCTACAACCGTAAAGCCGACTGCACAGCCTACAACAAAGCCTGCTGACACATACACTCTTTACTTCAAGACTAAGCTTGGTTGGATGACATCTGACGGTGTTTCACTCTTTGCTTATGACCTTGACACAGGTGCAAGCTATCAGTTTGAGCAGGATACAGACGCTTACCCGAATGTTTACACAGTTGAAGTTCCTGCAACAGTTTCAAATGTCAGCGTTTATCGTTCACTTTCAGAGGTTGACGAAAAGCCTGTAGGCGGTGATGACGGTAATGTTTACAATTGCTGGAATGCAACAGTTTCAAAGACAAACAACTGCATCACACTCAGCAATGACGAAGCTGTTTCAACAGCTCCGTATGTTCCGGAGCAGAAGCCTGCATTCACACTTTCAAGAGTTTACTTTGATAACTCAAAGGCACACTATACTGATGTTTATATCTACGGTTGGGCAGAGAGCGGACTCGGCAACGCAGCAGCTCACATGAATAAGATTGCAGGTACAGATATCTGGTACTACGATTTTGACACACCGCTCAGCCCCGGTTCAAACTGTTTCCTCTTTAAGGACACAGAATCAACATGGAAAACACAGACAAACGACTTGACAGTTGCTGACGGTAAGAACTGTTTCCGTGCAAATCCGGGTTCAAAGTCCGGCGGTGTCTGGGTAAGCTATTCAGAATAACAGAACTACAGAACAACCTTTTCTTAATATTCTGCTAACAGTAAAGCATTCCCTCCGATAAAATTCGGGGGGAATGTTACTTTTAATATGATTTTCCTTGAAAAAGAATGTAATATACAGTATTATATTAGGAGTATTAAACCTAAATTTAAGTGAATTTATGGACGGGAATTTATGAAAACAGAGCAGATTTTTCAGGAATTTGAACAAAGGCTTGAAAAAGAATATTATGCACAGCTTGCAAGCAAAGAAATTCTGACTGTTCCTTTGCTTATTGAGATTTTTCTTGACGATGATTACGCAAATGCTCACTGGGCGGAACAGGTTCTTGAGTATATTTGCGAAGTAAATCCGAAACTTGTCTATCCGTTCTTTGAATTTGTTGCCAAAGGTCTTGACAACTGCAATGGCTTTCTTGCGTGGAATACCTGGAAGATGATTACAAAGCTTTTGCCGATTGACACGGAAAATAAATTTGAAAGCGTAAAAGAAAGGTTTTACGACGCACTTGCTTCAAAAACACCGGCAGAATTTTCCATAGCCTGTGATTGTGCTGTGTCCGTTTTCATTAACAAAGCGGATGAACAGAAAAAATTGCTTGATATTTTGAAGAAATCCGCTGAACACAAGTTTTACATTGGCGATACTGAAATTGAAAACAGCGGAGAGATAGCCAAAGAAAAAGTACAGTTATTTCTTGAAAGAATAATGAACTATAAAACAAAAGCGGAGAACAATTGTTAACTGATATAATCCCCTTAAAGCAGACTCTTGAAAAAACATGGTTTTCAGGGAATGCTTTAAGGGGAGATTTTTATGTAAAAAAGAAGAAAAAAAGTACGGTACTGAAACGGGATAAAGACAACTGTTAAATCATATTTTCGGATTTTACAATACCATGTTACAAAAAATCCGCAGACGGTAAAATCTGCGGATAAAATGTTTAAAATTATAATTAAAATGCCTCTATAAGCGGATTGACTGCACCCGGCTGTATTTTTTCGGGATGGTCAATATATTCTATTGCCTTGCCGCAACCGTTGATAACGCAGTCAGCGGCGGCTTTGTGAACTCTTACTTTCAGCTTTGTGGATTCGCTGAGAAGCCTTGCAAATCCCGTCAGCTTGGCAAGACCGCCTGTCAAAATTATACCGTCCGTGTAGATGTCACCGACAAGCTCGGGCGGAGTCTGTTCAAGCACATCTTTAATTGCTCTGATAATGTTAAGCGCAATATCCTCGATTACAGGCTTGATTTCGGCATAGCCCACATCAATAAATCTTGGCAGACCGCTTACGGCATCTCTGCCTTTAACTCTGAAAAGCTTAGATTCTTTCGGAATTTTTACACAGCCAACTGCAATTTTGCACGCCTCTGCCATGTTTGTGCCGATAATCAGGTTATGCTCTTTTCTGATGTATTTAACGATTTCTTCGTCCATTGCACAGCCTGCCGACTTTATGCACTTGGAAACCGAAATTCCGCCGAGAGAAAGCACGGCAATATCTGCCGTACCGCTGCCGACATCTGCAATCAGAATGCCGTGAGGACTTGTTATGTCGAGCGAACAGCCCATTGCCGCCGCTTTTGGTGCTTCAATAAGATACACCTTGCGAACACCGATTGAGCTCACTGCGTTTACAACAGCTCTTTTTTCAACCTCTGTAACCTCACTCGGGATTGATGCAACAACCCTCGGCATAGTCACCTTTGACGGACTGACCTCTTTTATAAGAATTGAAACCATATCCTCAACAAGTTCGGAGCGTGAAATAACACCGTCATCAATCGGGTGCATTGCTCTTATGCCTGCAGGCGTTTTGCCAATCATCTTATAAGCCTCGTTGCCGACGCCGACAATGTCGTAGGTGTCAACATCAAACGCAACAACGCTTGCCTCATCAAGCACTATTCCTTTATTTTCAATAAAAACTCTTGTTCTGTCAGAACCGAGATCAACAGCTATATCCATTTTAATCACTCCAATGCTATATCAGCAGAGATGTGCAAAGCGTACAGCAACAAATCTCGCCGCATTTGCACTTGTTAAGTATTCTTGCACATTCGCCAAGCGTACTGCCTGTAGTAATAATGTCGTCAATAATCAGTATTCGCTTGCCTTTGATTAAATTCTTGTCAATCGGCGAGTAAACGCCTATAACATTTTTTACCCTTTCAGCCGCTTTTATGCTGTGCTGGGTTTTATTTTTCTTTGTTTTGGCAAGCAGGTCGGCATACTCAATGCCGAGAAGACTTGCACATTCCTTTGCGAGCAACTCAGCCTGATTGTATCCACGCTTTCTGAGAGTATCCTTGTGCATCGGCACACAGGTGACAAGGTCAAATTCCCTGTCACGGTAAACATCTTTTATTGAACGAACCATTTCGTGTGAAAGCAATTCGGCATATGCACCGCAGTTGTGAAATTTAAAGTTAAGAACTGCCCTGCGGAAAATTCCGTCATAGGGGAAAGGAGAGGTGCAGATGTACCCTCCCGTTGCATATCGTACAAGCGGCATTTCGGGAAATTCTTTTCTGCATTTGTCACAACAGCTTTTGTTCGGTTCAATAACCCTTCCGCAGTACGGACAACGAACCGTAAAGAAAAATCCTTTTATCGTGCCGAAAACTTTCTTAATAAAGTGTGTCATCTCTCAGTAAAAATTCTTTAAGACCGCTGTACCTTTTTGTACGGCGGTTATTGTTTACCATATATTCAACGGTTGACGGATTGCCGACAAGCACAAGCGTTTTCTTCGCCCTTGTAACAGCGGTGTAGAGCAGATTTCTGTAGTAAAGCTGAGGAGGACCCGAAAACATCGGTATAATAACTGCGTCAAATTCATTGCCCTGACTTTTATGCACCGTGATTGCGTAGGCAAAATCAAGGTCGCCCGCAAATTCAAAGGTGTATCTTGCAATCTTGTCAAAAAATTTAACGACAAGCGATTTTGTCTTTCTGTCAATCTTTGTGATGATTCCTATGTCACCGTTGAAAATTCCTTCGCCCGTTTCGCCGTTTTCACGAAACCAGCGAATATCATAGTTGTTTTTTATCTGCATAACCTTGTCGCCTGTGCGAAAGGTTTTTGAACCGATTGTGATTTCCGCCTTATCGTCATCCTTCGGATTTAGCGCCGCCTGCAATTTGTGGTTAAGCTCGGCAGTTCCGAGTTCACCTTTTTTGGACGGAGCAAGCACCTGAATGTTTTCAAACGGAGAATATCCGTATGCTTTTGGCAGACGATTTGCACAAAGGTCAGCTATTACCGCTGAAACTTCTGATTTATTGTTCCTTTGAAGAAAGAAAAAGTCCTTGTCGGCGGAATTAAGAATGGGTATTTCACCGTTCACAATCTTATGTGCGTTTGTGACAATAAGGCTCTGCTGTGCCTGACGGAAAATTTCATTCAACCGTACAACGGGAATAAGTCCGCTTTCGATAAGATCGCCGAGCACATTACCCGGACCTACGGAGGGGAGCTGGTCGGAGTCGCCTACAAGAATAAGTCTGCATCCTGTGGAAAGCGCTCTCATAACGCTTTCCATAATGAATGTGTCCACCATTGAAACCTCGTCAACAATCAATGCGTCGCATTTAAGCTGATTGCGTTCGTTCTTGTTGAAAACGGGGTTGTCATGTTTATCCCAGCTGACCTCAAGCAGCCTGTGCAGAGTTTTTGCCTCATCGCCCGTGAGCTCGCTCATTCGTTGAGCCGCTCTGCCTGTGGGGGCAGAAAGCAAAACAGTTTTGCCGTTTGCTTTCATTATTTTTATTATAGCATTGAGGGTTGTCGTTTTTCCTGTACCGGGACCGCCCGTCAGAACGAGCATACCCTCGGTAAGTGCCATAGTGATTGCTTTCTTTTGCAAATCGGCATATTCGATTCCGTCCTCTTTTTCACATTTTTCAATCGCCTTGTCAATGTTTTTAATTTTTTCTGACGGAAATTTAAGCAACATTTTTATTCTTGAGGCTATGTACATTTCGCAGAGGTGAACATTGGGAGGGAACACAAATTTTTTGTCGTCAATCTTATCTTCGATAAGCGAACGGTCAAACAGCATTTCTTCCATGCACTCCGAAACCTTTTCACCGTCAATTCCGAGAAAATCGGTTGAAACCTTCAGCAGCTTTTCCTTTGGCAGACAGGTGTGACCGTTTCGCTCATTGTGATGAAGAATGTATACGATTCCTGCACGCATACGGACATTTGAATCGGGTTCTAATTTTTCTTTTTTAGCAATAAAGTCCGCACTCTCAAACGATACACCAAAATCACCCTGACAGAGAATGTACGGATTTTTCTTGATTAAATCGACACAGCTCGGACCGTAAGCGTTGAAAATTTTGACCGATGCGGTGTTTGAAATTCCGTACTCGCCGAGAAAAAGCATGAGTGTTCGCACACCTGTGTTCTGCTTTAACTGCTTTGAAAAATCCTCGGCTTTTTGCGAAGAAATTCCTTTCAGCATTGCAACTCTTTCGGGCTGATTTTCAAGCACATCAAGCGTTGCCTCGCCAAATTCCTTTACAAGCCTTTGTGCGGTCTGAGTGCCGATTCCCTTGATAGCTCCGGATGACAGATAACGCAGAATATCAGCCGCCTCGGTAGGTCTGCTGATTTCGCAAATCTGCACGGCAAACTGTCTGCCGTAGTTCGGATGATTTGTATATTTGCCGGTAAGCTTTACAACATCACCCGACGACACCTGTGGCATAATTCCGACAGCGGTCAAATAATCGTCACCGTCAGCAAGCTCAATTACCGTGTAGCCGTTTTCATCGTTTCGGAAAACCACGCTTTCAATTGCTCCCTCAAGCTGAAGAAGATTGTCGTTGTTCATCAAAACTTACTCCTCAAATCTTTTTGTGAGTTCGCCGAGAGTAATTTCGTAGCCCGCTCTTTCGTAGTCAAGGTAATCCGTACACGGCTTGAAGCCATCCGTATTTTTTGAAATCTGCAAAGCAATGTATTCAAGAAAATGCGGATTTTTAATCATAATAGGACCTGTAACATGAGTAGCAAAAAGGTTCTTGTCCTTCAAACCTTCCGCTTTTGCGTTTTCGTAGTCACCGAGTCCGTGTTTAACAGTGAAAAGATGATTCTCAATACCTTTAATTTCACTGCACTTGTTTACGAAGCCGACAATCGGTTTTGTGAGAATGTCAGATGTATAAACAATATCGCCTGTAATTCTGCGTTTGTTCTGCTCGGTAACTGTAAAATCATAAATTCCGAGTCCGTCAAAAACCTTGCCGTCAGAGTCTGTAATTGTTTTTCCGAGCATTTCAAATGAGTTGCCCGTCATAAGAATCACCTTGCCGCTGTTGATGTATTCAACAAGAAAATCCTTGTACTTTTTAAAATCCTGCAAAACAAGCTTCTGATTTTTTTCTGTACCAGAACCGATGTAGATAAAATCGTAATCGCCCAGGTCGGCATTGTCAAACAGGGTAAGCCTGTCGGTTGTAAATTTTACACCGCTCTTTTCAAGCATTCTTTCAAGTGCAGAAACATTGGCATATTCTCCGTACAGGTTCATTATATCGTGATACAAATGAAGAATTTTCATAATCAGTCCACCTTTACCTTTTCAAGAAATTTACCCTTGTCCGAGAAACAGGTAATTACATAAATCTTTTCTTTGCGGTCATTGTCAAGATAATCAACGGCTTCTTCAATGTCCTTGATAACCTTGATTTTGTTTCTGTCAACTTTTGAGAAAGAAAATCTTGTTGCAAGGTCGTTGCAATATGTTCCTGCAAGCACAATGTTCTTTACATTGTCGCTTTTGAGAAGGTCAAAGTTGATGTCCCAAAGCCATGAAACATCGCTTGTAAAATACTTTCTGCTGACTGCGTCAACAATAATCAAAACATCGCACTTATCCTTGTCGGATGCGGCAAGCTTGAGTGACTGATTGTACGAAATGCTGTTTTCATGTTTTGATGTAACAAGCGTACCCTTTCTGTTTCCGAGCGTGAATGTTACAACACGGAAGTTTTTAAGAACATAATTGCTCAGGCTCTTTGCAATTGTGTTTCCGTCAACACCTGTGATTGACGCAACGGTAAATGCCGCAAGCAAATTGTAAACATTATAAAGCGATTTGAGTGTAAGTTCAATCTTGTACTTATTGTTGATTGTAATTTCGCCTTTTTCAAGATCGGCAGATGTAACTGTGTAGCTTGTATCCTGTCTTTTAAGACCGCAGTTAGGGCATTCATAGTTGCCGATATGGTCGTAGTGATAGCTTGAATATGTCATAGGAGATTTGCAGTGAGGGCAATATGCACCGTCATTATAAACACCGACAAACTCCTTTGTATCGGTCGGAAGATTGCCTGCACCGAACCATACAACATTATCCCTGCCGTAGCCAAAGCACGAAACAAGCGGATCGTCGGCGTTAAGAATAAGCTGAGTTTCGGGATGAATACTATCCTTTACGGCATTATAAACCCATTCCGGATGACCGTTTCGTGTGAGCTGGTCACGGTAAAGGTTTGTGATAACATAATGAGTCGGTGTGATGTATTTGAAGGTATATTTTGCAAAGCGTTCGTCGCTTTCAATGAGAAGAATATCCGATTTAACCTTGCCCGAAAGAGTACAACTGCCGAGAATAAGAGTTGTAACGCCCTCAATCTGGTTAGAACCCTCTTTGTTCCAGGCAACTTTTTTGCCGCTTTCACAAAGAATATGTGCAATCATCTCAACGGTAGATGTCTTGCCGTTACTGCCTGTTACGGCAACAATATATTTCGGCAGCTCAATTCGTCCGAGAATATCGGGGCAGAGTTTAAGCGCAATCTGTCCCGGCAGACTGCTGCCCTTACCGAGCAATCCTCCGACAAATTTCAGAACCTTGCACACAATAATAGTAAATAGTTTTTTCATTTTGCCACTTCCTTAATTAAAGACAACCTGTGTTGCCTCTACATACCTTGTATATATTCTTCATCATTATACCACAATTTTATTTCTTTGAATATATATTCTTAAAATTTTTTGCAAATTGAAACAGCAGGTTGAAAAAATTTTAAAATCCAAAAATAAAAAGCCCGAAATTCGGTCAGCTTGAATTTCGGGCTTTTCTGCAGAGTGCAACCATCCGTTCAACGAGTGGTTTTGATTTTATCTGTACTTTTCTACAAAATCGGCGATAAACTTTTTGAAAACACTTGCCTGTGAAATTCCGATATTTCTGCATATCCCTCTGAATTCCTCAACAAGTTCCTTTGGGGCGGAAAATGAAATTTGACTGTAAACTTTTTGGTTGTATCTGCGTTTTACTTCGGTTGATGTGACGGTTTTTCTTTTTTCTTCCATAATAATTCCTCCTCAAATCAAAACGGAATCTTATAATTTAATCGTTTTTTCTGCAAATCCCATTGATATTTTCAATGTAACTATATTATACAAAAGACCGCTGTCCCATTATCCTCCCTATGAATTTTAAAATTGAATTTTGTTGTCAGTTGAAAAGTAAATTAATTTTTGGATTTACTTGTATTGAAGGTGAGATTATAATATAATAAGCGTTGTTATGTAAATTTTGTTATGTGATTTATTAACGGAGAAAATTATGACTGAAAAAGAAAAAATGCTTAATTCGCAGATGTATAATCCAATGGGCGACAAACAGCTTCGCAATGAACGCTGTTCGGTTAAAAATCTTTGCAGAGAGTACAACAATCTTCCGTTTGAAGATGAAGAGACTCAAAAAATTCTTATAAAGAAAATTGTTGGCAGTACAAAGGAAAATTTCTACATTACCGCTCCGTTCTGGTGCGACTACGGCTACAATATCGAACTCGGTGAGAATTTCTATTCAAACCACAATATGGTGATTCTCGACTGTGCAAAGGTGAAATTCGGCGACAATGTTTTTGTTGCACCAAACTGCGGATTTTACACGGCAGGTCATCCTGTTGATTATCCGAGAAGAAACGCAGGCTTTGAATATGCCTATTCGATTACCGTCGGCGACAATGTGTGGATTGGCGGAGGAGTTCAGGTTATGCCGGGCGTCACAATCGGAAGTAATGTTGTAATCGGCGGCGGAAGCGTTGTTGTAAAGGATATTCCGTCCGACTGCGTAGCTGTGGGGAATCCGTGCAAGCCTATCAGAAAAATCACGGATGAGGATATGAAAACCTGTTTTGACAAAAGTATGAATAAATAACTTCAAGTGAGGATTTTATGGAGCTTAAAAGTAACGAAGAAAAAATTACCCGTGCATTACTCGTCAGTCTTGACACGGGCGAATATGACGCACAGGCGTCACTTGACGAACTTTTTGAACTTGTAAAAAGTGCGGGAGCAGATCCCGTTTTATCGGTAACGCAGAATCTGCAAAAAATTGAAAAGGGTACTTTTGTCGGCACAGGCAAGCTTGCCGAGATTGCCGAAATCTGCGAATCGCAGGAGATAGATTTGCTTGTTTTCGACAGCGAGCTTTCTCCGACACAGATTAAAAATATCGAGGCTGAAACAGATGTCAGAGTAATTGACCGAACAACGCTTATTCTCGATATTTTTGCCCAGAGAGCAAGGTCAAAAGATGGTAAGCTTCAGGTTGAGCTTGCACAGCTTAAATATATGCTCCCAAGACTTACGGGCAAGGGTATCGCAATGTCAAGACTCGGCGGCGGTATCGGTACAAGAGGTCCGGGTGAAACAAAGCTCGAAACCGACAGACGACATATCCGTAGAAGAATTGAAAGCCTGAAAGAAGAGCTTTCCGACCTTGAAAAGCATCGTCAGATGTTGCGTTCACGCAGAAAAAAAGACGGTGTAATAACCTGTGCGATTGTCGGCTACACAAACGCAGGCAAGTCAACTCTTATGAACTGCCTTACGAACGCAGGTGTGCTTGCACAGGACAAGCTTTTTGCAACGCTTGATCCCACCTCAAGAGCGTTGAAGCTTCCGAGCGGTGTAACCGTTATGATGATTGACACGGTAGGTCTTGTTCGCAGACTTCCGCACCACCTTGTTGAAGCATTCCGCTCAACCCTTGAAGAGGCGGCACAGTCGGATATTATTCTAAATGTATGTGACGCATCAAGTGACGAGGCAAGAACACATATGCAGGTTACGACTGACTTGCTTGAATCCCTCGGTTGCGGTGATACACCGATTATAACCGTTCTCAACAAGTGCGATTTGCTTGACGAAACTATGCTTGCGCAGGACTTTAAAGCCTGTGTTCGCATAAGCGCAAAGAACGGCACGGGTATAGACGAACTTCTTAATGCAATTGAGAACAATCTTCCCGTCAGAATGAAAAGAGTAAAAATTCTTCTGCCGTTTGCACAGGCAGGTCTTGCAAATGAAATCCGCAACAAAGGCACTCTCATTTATGAAGAATATGTTGCCGAAGGACTTTCGGTTGAGGCTGTTGTTGACGAAGCACTTTATGCTAAACTTGCAAAATATGAATGTGAATAACTTAAAATTTATTTAATTTGACATTCTGTTTTTTGGTTGTTATAATGATATTATGAAAGGAAAATGATATGTCATTCTTTGATATGATTCAATCATTTGACACCTCGGTTCTTGAATTTATTCAGAACACATTTAAATGCTCTTTTCTTGATCCGATTATGGCTTTTTTTAGCTATATGGGTGAAATGGGGCTTTTCTGGATTGCAGTCGGCATTGTGTTTATAATTTTTAAAAAAACTCGCTCAATGGGAGTTATGATGCTTGTTGCAATGGCAATCGGCTTTCTTGTCGGTGAAATCGGAATAAAAAATCTTATAAACCGACCACGGCCGTTTATGGTGAATATCGATTATTCAGCAAGACCGTCTGAGTTGAATCCCGACTTTGGGCTTAACATAGCCATTCCGTCAGGCAGCAGCTTTCCGTCGGGACACAGCTGTTCGTCACTTGCGGCGGCAACCGTTATGCTCATCAAGGACAAACGATTCGGAATTCCTGCACTTGTACTTGCGCTTTTGATTGTATTCTCAAGACTTTATAACTATGTTCATTATCCGTCAGATGTTCTCTGCGGAATGTTACTCGGCGTGATTTGTGCCGTTGTTGTTGTGCTTGTGTTTAAAAAGACAGGTCTTGACAACAGGCTGTCACCGCAAAAGGTTAAAGAAGGCTGATTTTATGAAAAATTACAGATTTGTCGGCAAAACCTCAAAAGAGTCTTTTCTCATCAAGGGAATTAGTGTTTTCAACGAGCGTTGGATTCATGAGGGCAGTTGTGCCACCGTGACAAATCCTCAGAACGGCAAAAGCTATGTATTTTCAAAGTACATAAGCGGAGGAGTTGAGTTTGTTGCGGGAAAGGACGCAAGCGGTTACTGGCTGTTCTTTGTTGAGGTATAAAACTGTAAAATTCTTTGAAAAAATAATATATATTGGGAGTAAATTTTAAAAATGGAAAACGAAAAATTATTGGCAAAAAATCTGTTTGATTACAGCAGGACTATTGCAAAGCCCTTGCTTGAAACCGTTGATTATCCGTGGGAGGCTCTTCCGAAAATCAGCGAATTTATCATTGAACTCGGAAAAACTCTTGATCCCGAAATCTACGAGCAGAGGGGAGAAAATGTGTGGGTTGCAAAAAGTGCAAAGGTTTTTGACTCCGCATATCTCGGCGGACCGCTCATTATCTGCGAAGATGCCGAAATCAGACAGTGTGCTTTTATCAGAGGCAATGCAATTGTCGGCAGAGGTGCAGTTGTAGGTAACTCAACAGAGCTTAAAAATTCAATTCTTTTTGACGGTGTTCAGACTCCGCACTATAACTACATTGGTGACAGTATTCTCGGCTACAAGTCACACACAGGCGCAGGTGTAATCACATCAAACCTCAAGAGTGACAAGAGCCTTGTAACTGTTCTTTGCGATGGCGATAAGGTTGACACAAATGTTAAAAAGTTCGGCGCAATGCTCGGTGACCATGTAGAGGTAGGTTGCAACAGCGTTCTTAACCCCGGTTCGGTAATCGGCAGAAACACCAACATCTATCCGCTTTCGTTTGTAAGAGGTTATGTTCCCGAAAACAGCATCTACAAGCGTCTTGGCGAGGTTGCCGAAAAGATTGAATAATATTTATGCATTTGTCGGCAAGCATAATTATTGTGTAGTTTTTATGCGATAAAGGAAAAATAACAGATTTTAAATTTTTGCGTTTTTTTGTTGACAATTTTGATGTTATTTGTTACAATAACCAAGGTTTTGATGACTTTTATCAGAACAATTTTCTGCCGTGTGCAGAAGTTGGATTGTATAAGCCCGTAATACGGACGGGTGTTTCTACAAACTGCCTTAAACAGTTTACTATAATCCCCGTTAAGGGGCGTAGTATTATGTTTTGGCGGTTTTTTTATTGCCCTTAAATGTTACCCACAACAAATAAAGGAGAAAATGATAATGAAAAAGTACGATGTTATTATTGTAGGAGCAGGTCCGGGCGGAATTTTTTCTGCATATGAGCTTGTAACAAACAACTCTGAAATAAAGGTTGCCGTATTTGAAAAAGGTCATCTTCTTGAAAAGAGAAAATGTCCGATTGACGGTGACAAAGTTAAAAATTGCATTTCATGCAAAACCTGTTCCATTATGAGCGGTTTCGGCGGTGCGGGTGCGTTTTCGGACGGCAAGTACAACATAACAAACGATTTCGGAGGCACGCTCTACGAACATATCGGCAAGAAAAAAGCTATTGAGCTTATGGAATATGTTGACAAAATCAATATGAAGTTCGGCGGAGAGGGTACAAAGCTTTATTCCACAGCAGGCACAAGCTTTAAGAAGCTTTGCTTACAGAATAAGCTTAATCTTCTTGACGCATCAGTCCGTCATCTCGGTACGGACATCAACTACATTGTGCTTAAAAATCTTTATGATTACCTTGAAAACAAGGTTGATTTCTACTTTGATACACCTGTTGAAAATGTTGAACTCAAGAACGGCAATGATAAGGAAGGTTATCTTGTTGACACAGCCGATGAAAATTATGAGTGCAAAAAGTGCATTGTTTCAGTCGGCAGAAGCGGCAGCAAGTGGATGGAACATGTTTGTCATAACCTTAACATTCCCACAAAGTCGAATCGTGTTGACATCGGTGTTCGTGTGGAGCTCCCTGCCGCAATCTTTTCACACCTCACAGACGAACTCTACGAAAGCAAGATTGTTTACCGCACAGAACAGTTCGAGGACAATGTGCGTACATTCTGCATGAATCCGAAGGGTTGCGTTGTAAACGAAAACACAAACGGCATTATCACAGTAAACGGTCACAGCTATGAAGACAAGGCAAAGCAGACAGAGAACACAAACTTTGCACTCCTCGTCAGCAAGCATTTTTCAGAGCCTTTCAAGGACAGCAACGGTTATGGTGAAAGCATTGCCCGTCTTAGCAATATGCTGGGCGGCGGTGTAATTGTTCAGCGTTTCGGTGATTTGATTCGAGGTCGCCGAAGCAATCCGAGCAGAATCAAAGAAGGACTTGTTGTTCCGACTCTTGATGCAACACCGGGCGATTTGAGTCTTGTGCTTCCAAAGAGAATCCTTGACGGTATCATTGAAATGATTTATGCTCTTGACAAAATTGCCCCCGGCACAGCCAACGATGACACACTTCTCTACGGTGTTGAGGTCAAGTTCTACAATATGGAAGTTGATGTTGACGAGCATCTCGAGTCGCCCCACAAGGGACTTTATATCATCGGTGACGGCAGCGGCGTTACACATTCACTTTCTCATGCCAGCGCCGGCGGTGTATTCGTTGCAAGGGAAATCTTAGCAAATTAAAAATTGACGGCGAGCCGCCGTTCCCAATTCGTGAAGATAGATTGCATAATAAACAGCATATTATGCCCGAGTGCAAAATTGCAAGTGTTTATGCAGTCTATGCTGTAGGGGCGTTCATTGGACGCCTGCATTGATGTAACATTTTGTTTATTCACATAACTTATGATTTAATCAAAAATGTGTATTTATTTGCAACGGTGAACAAGGTTTGCCGTTGCAAAACAGACGATATCTTTCTGCGACTGCAAACAATAAAAATAACCAAAACCTATTGATTTTATTAATCGGTTATGGTATAATAAGCTCGTTGTGAAGCAGACTGAACAATCAGCTTGTCTTGCAATGGTGTTCTTTTGTACAATATATTTCTTTTTACGAACAAAGAAATGAATAATTTAGTTCAGAATTGCAAGAAGTCAAAAAGCGTGCAATTAAGTGAGCGACAGGCCCTGTACGATTGGGGTCTGTGAATCATGTCAGGCGGGGAACCGAGCAGCATTAAGCAGTATTGCCGATGCGATGCAGTAAGTCTGTCGTTCACTCATTTGTACGATTGCCGTTATTTCGGCTGACGGCTTGCATTTTTTGTTGATTGCGGGGTGAATTTTTGTATCAGGTACTCTATAGAAAGTGGCGACCGAAAACCTTTGCCGATGTTTCGGGACAGGAACACATAACCACAACTCTTTTAAACGAAATCAGCACCAACCGTCTTAACCATGCATATCTTTTTACGGGTTCAAGAGGTACGGGCAAAACTACCTGTGCAAAAATTCTTGCGAAGGCAGTCAATTGCCTTCATCCCGTAAACGGAAATCCCTGCGGTGAATGTGAAATCTGCAAGGGAATTGACGACGGCAGTATCCTCGACATTGTTGAAATGGATGCCGCATCCAACAGAAAAATTGATGATATCCGTCAGATTATTGACGAGGTTCAGTTCAAGCCCGCAAAGTGCAAATACAGAGTTTACATCATTGACGAGGTTCATATGCTCACAACCGAGGCGTTCAATGCCTTGCTCAAAACGCTTGAAGAACCTCCCGAACATGTCATATTCATTCTGGCAACTACCGAAGTTCACAAACTTCCGCAGACAATTCTGTCACGCTGTCAGCGTTTCGATTTTCACAGAATCCCACCCCGTGCAATAGCAGACAGACTGCTCTATGTTGCAAATCAGGAGGGCGTGACACTGAGCGACAGTGCCGCAATGCTTGCCGCATCTGTTGCAGACGGTGCGTTGCGAGATGCTCTTTCGCTTCTTGACAGATGCATTGCAATCAGCTCGGAAATTGATGAAGATGTTGTTCGCAGTGCCGCAGGACTTGCGAGAAAGACATATCTTTTTGAACTCTCTAACTGTGTAATCAATAAGAACACCGCAAAGGCACTTGAAATTGTTGACAGGCTTTACGGTGAGTCCAAGGATATGGCAAGGCTTTGCGATGAATTGCTTTCGCATTTCAGAACGCTTATGCTCATAAAGTCGGTAAAAAATCCGAGGGATATCGTGATTATGGCTGACGATGAGTTTGAACAGGCTCAAACGCAGTCGGATTACCTCTCACTTGCCGACATTGTTTATTATATGGATGTGCTTTCAAAGGCATATCAGAATATGGGCAGGGGAACAGGCGACAGAACAGAGCTTGAAATGGCGGTTGTAAAGCTGTCATCGGCAGAACTTGACGGTACAATTGAGGCTTTGACCGCAAGAGTAACCGCCCTTGAAAAGGCTGTTAAAAAGGGAATAAAGGTGAACTATGTTCCCGAACAGGTGCAAACTGTACCGCAGTCTGTTCAGAATGAAACTCCAAAACCGGAGGTTCAAAATGCAGAACCTGAAAAGTTACAGGAAACAAAATCTGTTTCGGAAAAAATCAAGGACGAGCCGGTAATTCCGACGCCTCCTGTTGAGATGCCGACACCGAAACAGCCCGTTCAGCCAATACAGGAACAACCCGTTTCTGTACAGCAAAAGCCTAAGAAAACAGCTCAAAGACAGAGCGTTGACCTTGATGCAATCTATAATAACGCACAGCCTTTTCCCGATTGGGCAGAGGTAGTCAATAATATGAAACCTGTTTCAAGGGCAATTGCGGCGGCATTTGCAAATTCTGCCGCCTACACAAGCGGAAAATATTTGCTGATTGACACAGATAATGAAATGGCTTTTGAACTTCTCAAAAATAACGAAAGACGACAGGAAATCCGTCAGCTTATTTTAGAAACAACAGGTCAGCACTATAATCTCGGTCCGTATAAAAGACCGAGTGCAAAACAAGAAGAAAAAACCGATCCCGTTGACAAGCTTATTGAAAGCTTGCAGGGAAGCGATGTAATAATAACACAAGAATAACCGAAAGGAAGATAAAATTATGAAAGCAAGATTACCAAAGGGTTACGGCAGCGGCGGAGCAAACAACATCCAGCAGCTTGCCCGTCAGGCTCAGAAACTTCAGGATGATATGGAGGCCGCATCAAAGGAACTCGAAACAAAAGAGTATGAGGCAACAGCCGGCGGCGGTGCAGTTAAGGTTACAGTAACAGGCAAAATGGAACTCACAAAGGTTGAAATTTCACCGGAAGTTGTTGATCCCGAGGATGTAGAAATGCTCTCAGACCTTGTTATGGCAGCCGCAAATGAGGCAATCAGAGCAGCCGCTAAGGAAAAAGAGGACAAAATGGAAACAATCTCAGGCGGACTTAACATTCCGGGAATGTTCTGATTATGTCGGGATATAATGTTGCTCCGCTTGAAAATTTGGTGGAGCAGTTTGAAAGAATGCCGGGAATCGGTAACAAAACCGCTCAAAGACTTGCATATTATGTTCTGAATCTGTCAAAAACAGAAGCGGAACAGCTTGCGGGTGCGGTGATGGATGCCCACACAAAGATTCACTATTGCAGTAAATGCTGTAATCTTACAGACAAAGACCTTTGTCCCGTGTGTGCAAATCCCGCAAGGGATCATTCCGTTATCTGCGTTGTTGAAACTCCGAGAGATGCTACCGCTATTGAAAATACCCACGAATTTAAGGGTGTTTATCATGTTCTCCATGGTTCAATCTCACCGCTTAACGATATCGGTCCCGACAACCTTACAATAAAAGAACTGCTTGCAAGGCTTAACGAGGAATCGGTTGAGGAGGTCATTATGGCAACCAACCCGACCGTTGAGGGCGATGCAACGGCTCTGTACATTTCAAAGCTCTTAAAACCGCTTGGTGTAAAGGTGACAAGGCTTGCCTACGGTATCCCCGTTGGCGGTGATCTTGAATATGCTGATGAATACACCCTTGCAAAGGCTCTTGAGGGCAGAAATGAAATTTAATTTCTTGATTTAAACTATTGACAAATTGTCAAAACAGTAGTATAATCTTGTATTCCACAGTAGAAAGGAGGATGTGCAGTGGCAAATATGAAAACGATTGCTCAGAACAAAAAGGCAAGACACGATTATTTTGTCGAGGAAACCTATGAAGCCGGAATTGAGCTTTGCGGTACGGAAGTAAAATCCTTGCGTGCCGGCAGAGTAAATCTCAAGGACAGCTGGTGTTCAATTGTTGACGGTGAAATTTTTGTCAACGGAATGCACATTTCTCCTTACGAACAGGGAAACATCTTTAACCGTGACCCTATGCGTGTGAGAAAGCTTCTTATGCACAAAAAAGAGATTTTAAAGCTCTACGGCACGGTTAAGCAGACGGGATATTCACTTATCCCGATTAGTCTGTATTTCAAGGACAGCAAGGTAAAACTTCAGGTTGGACTCTGCAAAGGTAAAAAGCTATACGATAAGCGTGCCGATATGGCAGAACGCTCCGCAAAGCGTGATATGGAGCGTGCCATTAAAGAACAGAGAAGATAGTTTGGTGTTATTATGAGTTTGCGTAGCTTGTACGAAAATATTTCGGAATACAGCGATTTCGCTTTAATCGGGCGGGACTTTTCTGCCTTTGATACCGATTATTCCGTGCTTGGTTTTGCAAATTCGTCCGATAAAACCGAGCTTGTTCTGTTGAATTTCAATTGTTCCAAAGATGATATTTGCTGTGAAGATTTGACTTTGAGAGAAAATATAATTCTTGAAAAGAAAAATAATTCTGATTTGTCCGATGATTTTTCCGCAATTGTAATTGACGGACAGCGTTTTGACTTTGACTCAGTATGCGGTGAAACGCTTGAATGTTGCGAATTAACAAGGTCATATATCATCTCAGAGTTTATGAAACTCGGTTGGAAGAGCGACAGGCTTTTCGACGCTCCTCTTGATTCTCTGTTCATAAACTTTATTGAACTTGAGAATAAGATTGATGATTTGTCTTTGCTTGATTTGACAAAGAATGTTGAAATAATATTTTCAAAATATCAAAAGACAGATTATCCGTTAGCAAAACTCAGTCTTGAAGTTGGCAAGGAAGTAAATATTCCGATTGAAATATTTGACGGCGAAAATCAGATTGTGATTAAAAATCTTAAACTTTTGAATTCAGCCGAAGATTCCGAAATGAAGGAATTTTTCAAAAATGATATTGTGTTTCCGTATGTTGAGTATTCGTGTGACGATGAAATCTCAGTGATATTCTGCCTTTCTGATGAGCTTGACAAACCTTTCAAAGGTATGGGCGGATTGGCAACCGATGACGGCGTTGTTGCTTTTGCAATGGATGATTCGAACAAAAGCGATTTGAAAACGGCTGTGATATATTCACCGATTGAGCAGAACACAAAGCATATTGAATGTTGTCTTGTCTGTTGTGAAAAAATACTTGATAAGCCTGTTACCGAATACAGGTTTTCAATATAAAATTTTTAAATTGAATATGGGGATGTAAAGGTTTCGACGGGGATTTCAAACCTTGGTAAGCGAGCGGCGGTGCGGAACCGCCATAAAATCCGCAACTTTAAAATTAACTGACAACAAAACAGTTGCTTTAGCAGCCTGAGTGCTGCTCGTTCCTGCACAGAGTACCTCGGCTGTGTAAGGGGCGTCGATTAGAGGTAAATGTGAACATGGGAGCGCTCCGAACCCTGTCACAGCTTAGGAGCTGCCAAAGTGCATAGCCTGTTGATGGGCGATGCACCGAGGGAGATTTAAAACACCAACTGCGCTCGGAGAAACCCTTGGCAAGATTTTTTCGGACAGGGGTTCGATTCCCCTCATCTCCACCAAACAAGTATTGGATGAACACCTACTTTTTCAGCGGCGGATTTGCCGTAAAATGTGTTCTCTAATACAAAAGCAGAACGCCGTTTCAGTGTAAAAGCTGGAACGGCGTTTTTATTATTCATTTATTGGTAGAAAAAGACTAAACAATATGTTAAACTTAATAATAGAAAATATACAGGAGGATTAATTATGCTTAGGTACCCATTATCTGTCACTTTAGATACCAATATTTTTGATGCAGCTAAATATGATTTTGATCAGAATAGTGTGCTTTCTTTATTGATAGAATATGTTGAGAAAGGAAAAATACAAATAGTATTAAGTGATATTGTAATTCAAGAAGCAAAAAAACATATTGCTCAGCAAACAAATAATATTTACACTTTTGCAAAAAGAATAAAAAAAGAGATTTATAAAAGTTTCCCTTCACAAATTGTATCATATCTCGAATTAGATAGATTATTAGAATTTTCAAAAGAAAAAGGAGAACAAGAAAAACTAAAAAGCCAAAGAATTAACTGTTTTGATGAATTGTTAAGGAAAACCAATGCAGAGATACTGAAATTCGATTCGGTGGATTTAGAAAAAGTAATAAATGATTATTTTATGATCAATCCCCCGTTTGAAAGTAACGGAATGAAAAGAAAAGAATTTCCAGATGCATTTATTGCTTCCCAGATTAGGAATAGATTTGGCGAAGAAGAAACGGTTGCTATAATAAGTAGAGATAAAGGGTTCATTTCTGCGTGTAAAAAAACTTCTAATCACTTATTTTTTGATTCATTAGGTGATCTTTACAATTTGATAAACGAACAAGAAGAGTCTTATAAAGAAACTATTGAAATTATAGATGAATTGAAAAGGTATATTAGTCTTTCAATATCGGAATTCATAATAAATAATGATAACATTGATGTAAATGGACTCTCTTATGATAAAGATGGTATAGAGTCGGGTTTTGATTATGATGAATATTATATGGAAAAAATATCTAATACTTCCTTTAGTGTATGGTCAGTAGATGAAATGTTAGAACAAACATCACTTGTTACACTTCAATGCTGCGCTAATATCATTGCTGATTGTTATTACAAAGATTATGATAATGCACCTTGGGATTCTGAAGAAAAAGAATACCTCTATGTTGATACAATTAATGTAAGAGAAAAGCACAATGCTAAATTTGGATGTAGAATAGAATTAAATCGCAAGGAAAAAAGTATAAAAATCTTTCCATTCACTGTTATCCTCGGAGAGGATTCAAGGGAGGAAAGACATATAGTTGATGATTCACCTACAGTGAATTATGTACAAGAATTATATGATATGGATAGAAAGGAATTAGGGCTTCGTTCACTTAGTGATTATGAATCATATTTAGAAGAGGATTTATCTAATTCAGAATTGGAACAAGATGTTGTACAAAAATTTGAAGAAATAAAATCAATATATAAAGCCTTTGAGGATATTTCAATTTGTTATGATTCTCTATTGGAGAAACTTCATACCGAAAATGTTAAGGATATAGCTGTACAGCTTTCTTGTAAGCTAAAGGATATTTCTGATTTTCCTGTTATACACAATAAAGAACAAATCACTGAAGACGAAATATATAACATTCGTCAATGGTGCGAAAACAAATATGAAGAATCAGAAAGAATCAATGAATCGTGCTTGCCTGATACAATTTCTTTTGGTGAAACGATTATCATTCAAGGTCTAAACTACGAGAAGTTACTTTTTACGATCAATAAAATAGAAATCAGCCCAACAGAAGGTGATGAAGAAACTATTGATATTAGTATTTCAAGCACCAAAGAGCAAATAGGTCAAGGATATATCAAATTAACTGTAGGATATTTACATTTAGACGATGAGGGTCAGATTGGTGATGGATTAGAAGATTCAATTGAATATGAGTACAGTGAAATAATAGATGTTTTATGTGATTTCATTAAGGAACAAAACGCAATACTAAACCAAGAAAAAGATATATTCGACATAATAGAATCGATAGTTAATTCTTATAGATAATAAGTTAAATACTATTATTTTGATGGAGGTGTAGAACAAACTAACAAAGCCCTTTCGGTAAAAAACCGGAACGGCTTTGTTCTGCTTTTTAAGTTTTTATCCACACATTCGATTTATGAGAGCACTTTGTTTATAATGAAATCATCAAATAAAACGGAGGTAATGCAATGAGAAATCCAAAGTATCACATTTATCTAACGCCCGATGAACGGCACACGGTCATTAACAGCCTGATTGATTTGAGGAACGATCTCATTTTACGGGGTAAGTATACCGACATCATTGACGAGCTGTTGATCAAGCTCACAAAAGCCAGAATCAAGAAAATCAAAGTTGAGGAGGTCTAAGGTATGGCTACAAAGATTACATACACGCAACAGGGAGATTATCTTCTACCCGATTTGAAGTTACCCGAACAACCAAAGATCGAAATCGGAATTTGGGATAAGCGGCATTTACGATACATCAAACAATACCGTCCCATACTCTACACAAATCTTTTGACTAAATGCGAACTCACAAACCATCTTGTCGATATTGACGAAGAAGCTACTAAAATGTTTAATGAGCTTGTGAATCAAATTGCCAAGCAGGAAGGCGTGACTGAAAAGCTAAAAGCGGATAGTCAAATGCTATGGGTACGTAGAATGAATAGTATTCGTAATGAAGTCACAAAAATTGTAAACAATACGATTTCCTCTTTTCGTTACATTTTATTTAATAATTCTTGTTTCTTTAAATTAAATTCCTCATCAGTCAAAATGCCTGCTTCTTTGAGCTTTTGCAGTTTTTCTAATTGTGCAAACACATCATTTCCATCCGATGAAGTATCTGTTTTATTATCTTTGCTGTCAAATTTGTCAAAAATATCATACTGTCTAAGCAAATCCATAAATTCACGGCACTTTGCAGCCTGATTAAAAATTGTTGTACCTGTCAGCATTTCTACTCTTAGAGTCAATTTTTTATTGTCCTGACTTGTGTATAAAATGCAGATAACATTCTCCTGTTCCTGATTTGCACTGTCACCACCGCCAAGAAGAACTTCTGTTGTTGATATTGTTCTTTTCTCGATGCGGAGTTCGGATATTTTATTATACGGAATATCATAATCGGAAAACCATTCTTTGGTTGTTATGGTCGGTCTGAAAGAAAATTTATCGGGCATAATGTTTAGTCCAATTGCTCCTGACTTCCTTTTTGGTATCTCAGGAAGACCACCCACATATGTAACTTCATATCTTGCAATTGCGCCGTCAAGTGCTTTTTTCAATTCCTTGCTTTCTTCATTGTGAGCTTTCATAGCGGCAGATGTTTCGTCAAAAGACTTCTTCATAGAATCTTTTGCACTTGTAGCAGTTTGTTTTAATTTGTCCATAAATCCCATAGTTTAATATCTCCTTTTTAGATTTTTAAATTGAGTTTAAATGATTTTTTAATAGTTTTCTGATTGTTCGTTCCGAATACGAGTATTTTGTCGCAATCAGATTGATTGATTCCGATGTTCCGTCATATGCCTTGAGCGCTTCTTCAAGGACAAATTCCTTAGAAAAAAGTCGGGTAGGAAAGTTTATCTGACTCCCTTTAAAGTTTTCATACAGTTTTACCACATTGTCAAAGCCTATGATTTCGCTCATTGTTTCATAAACTCCGTTTAATGTTGTGCATTTTTGTTGATTTTTATCTATATCAATCACCTGCCTTGTTTCACCCTCTTTTTACATTATATGACAGCAAAATGGAAAAATCTTCCGTACTTTTCCACGCAAAAGTGTAAAAATATATATAGACAAAAAATTCGGCAACAAAAAGTATATTGCAAGCCAAAACACCACACCACGCACTGAGCGTGAGGTGTGGGGGGCAGTTTTAACTGCCTTGCAATATCCTTTTCTGTTGCCGAAAATTGGTGAGTTAAGGATATTCAAATTTATAGTATTTATATAGGTATTTATCACACTCCTTAAAAGCCTTTTAATTCACTCGGCAGACACAAGTATTTTTAAACCGTGACTTTCTCCGTGTCCGAATCATCTCCACCAACTCGGTCACGATTGCATATGCAGTCGTGACTTTTTCTGTTTATGCAAAAATGCACTCACAGACTTTTGATAAGAAAAAGGCTTTGACCTTTTACAGTCAAAGCCTCATACTGCCATGGCAATGTCTTGGGTTTATTAAGTTTTATCATACTGCCTTATAAAACCTGGGCATATTTCGTGGCAGTATTTTTGTTTAAATTTCGTTTGAATTTTTACTTTATCATTTTTAAAAATTCCTGTTTTGTCAAAAGCTTTGCAAAGCCGTAGTCACGACATATTTTTTGGCAAATTCTTTTTGTTTCATCGTCCATACCGCAGTCAAGGCAAATTACACAGTCATTTCTTCCTCTGCTTATCCATTTTACCTTTGCGGCAGCACTTCGCAAAATATATTCGGCATTTTCACATTTTCCGCTGACGGGAGCAACAAACATAACGGTATTATTTTTTCTGTTACGAAAGAGAAAAAATGTTAATTCACGGACAAATGCACAAATTCCGATTACGGCAAAAACAACAAGAAAAACAGCCGATACAACATTCATGTAATTCACCTCAGTACATTTTATTGCAGATGTTTCAAAGTGTGCGGTATAAATCTGCAAAATGCAGAAACAATATAAAAAGCGGCTAATCCGCAAAAATGAATGAGGAGAATGAATACCATGGAAAACAATGCATATTGTAACCAAAGCATTATGTGCTCGGTAACAAACTGTAAGCATCACAACAGCACAAAGGACTACTGTTCGCTTGAAGCAATCAAGGTCGGAACTCACGAGGCAAATCCGACTGTTTGTCAGTGTACGGACTGCCAGAGCTTTGAAGCAAAGTGCAGCTGCAAGTAATTTGATTTGAAGCTTACACCCTCAGCCCCTCGGACTGGGGGTGTTTTGGCTTTAAAAGGGGATGAATTTGTGGAGATTTTTTCATCGGTAATTTTTCAGATTGCGGTTTTGTTTTCGTTTATATTTATCGGTTTTACAATCCGACAGGGCGGATTTTTGCCGGAAAATTCAGCCGAAATTTTTTCAAAGCTTGAGAACAGAATTCTTATGCCCGCCGTTGTAATTAACACATTCCGCACCAATTGTACAGTAAAAAACATAAGCGAAAAATGGGTGTTCATTGCATACAGCACAGGGGTTCTGCTGTTTTGCATTGCAACGGGATTTGCCGTTTCAAGATTTCTTGGTAAGACGGAATATCTGAAAAAGGTGTACCGCTATTCAATTTCCGTTTCAAATTTCGGATTTGTCGGAACTGCAATGGTGTCGGGAATATACGGCGCAGAAAGCATGGAGCTTTTCGACTATCTTATGTTCACTTTACCGCTTAATCTGTTTACTTATTCAATAGGAATTGCGTGGCTTGTGCCGAACGGACACGGCAAATTTTCAATGAAAAATTTTGTCAATCCGATTTTTGTTTCAATTTTTATCGGAGCAATTCTCGGTTTATTGCCGATTCCAAAATTCAGACTTGTTACAACAATAATCAATTCAACCGCCGCCTGTATGTCTCCGATTGCAATGATCCTGACAGGCTTTGTAATAGGCGGCTACAGCTTTGCAAATCTTTTCGGCAAATGGCAGACCTATGTTGTTGCAGGAATCCGCCTTGTTTTTCTGCCAACGGTTTCGGTGCTTGTGCTAAAGCTTTTTAACGCACCTCAGGAGGCAGTTGTTGCAACACTTTGCGCAAATGCAATGCCGCTTGGACTTAACACGGTAATCATTCCGTCAGCCTACGGAAAAAGTCCCGATGACGGGGCAAGTATGGCGCTTGTGTCACAGCTTACGGCAGTTTTTACAATACCGATTTTGTTCTATATTCTGCTTTAACCCTTGATTAATTCCCACTCCATTGGTACAATATAGGTATAAAAATTTTGGAGGTTTGATTATGGAGTTATCTGAGGCTTTAAATAACAGAAAAAGCACAAGACATTATATAGATAAAAAAGTTGACAAAAGCCTGCTTGATGAAATGCTGTCGGCGGCAAATCTTGCTCCTTCGTGGAAGAACTCGCAGACGCCGCACTTTTATGTTGCAACAGGCGAGAAAAGTAAGAATGCCGTAAGAGAGGCCCTCCCTGAATTTAACAGAAAAAATTCAGAAAATGCGTCTGCATATATCGTGACAACAGTTGTTCTCAACCGTTCGGGTTTTGACAAAGACGGTACTGCCGTGACTGAAATCGGCAACGGCAGGGGATATTACGATCTCGGCCTTAACAATATGGCACTTTTGCTAAAGGCAACTGAACTCGGCATTTCAACCCTTGTTATGGGTATCCGTGACGGTGAAAAACTCAGAGAAGAATTTGACATTCCCGAAACAGAGGCTGTTGTCAGCGTTATCGCAGTCGGTTACACTGATTCCGAAATCGTAAGACCGAAGAGAAAATCTGTTGAGGATTTTACAAAATTTTATGAGGACTGAGAGGTTTACATAATGAGTGAATTTATCGAAAAACTGAAATCAAGAAGAAGCGTCCGCAGTTTTAAGTCTGATATGCCGCCAAAGGAAGTTATTGACGAAATCATTTCCGCAGGTCTGTATGCACCGTCAGGAATGAACAGACAGCCGGTTATTATCGTTGCCGTTACAAACAAAGAAATGCGTGACAAGCTTTCAAGAATGAATGCCGAAATTATGGAAAAAGATGTTGATCCGTTCTATAACGCTCCCGTTGTTCTGATTGTGCTTGCCGATAAAGCAGCTCCTACATATCTGTATGACGGTACTCTTGTAATGGAAAATCTTATGCTTGCCGCCCATGATGAGGGGCTCGGAAGTTGTTGGATTCACCGTGCAAAGGAAGAATTTGAAAGCAAAGAGGGCAAAGAATTTCTCAAATCACTCGGCATTGAGGGTGACTATGAGGGTATCGGACACTGCGTTATCGGTTATGTGAACGGTGAATATCCCAAAACTTCACTGAGAAGAGAAAACCGTGTTTTTTATGTTGAATGAGGGAATTTGTTTTTGAAAGGATTGAACAAGGTTGACTTTGCAACAGTTAAAATATGTTGTCACCGTTGCCCGCACAGGCTCAATGAGTGAAGCGTCAAAAGAGCTTTTTATTTCCCAACCGGGACTTACAACATCAATCCGTGAGTTGGAAACGGAAATGGGTATAAAGATTTTTACACGCACAAACAAGGGCGTTGTAACTTCAAACGAGGGTGAAAGATTTCTCGGTTATGCACGACAGGTTCTTGAACAGGCAAGCCTGCTTGAGGGAGTGTATAAGTCGGGAACAAAGATAAAACAGCAGTTCTGCGTTTCAACCCAGCACTACTCGTTTGCAGTCAATGCATTTGTTGATCTTATCCGACGGTTTGCAGGCGAGGAGTACGATTTTTCACTTCGTGAAACCGAAACCTACGAAATTATTGACGATGTTGCAAAGATGAAAAGCGAAATCGGAATTCTTTATCTCAACAGCTTTAACAAAGATGCGCTGATGAAAATTATAAAATCAAAGTCGCTGACATTCACCGAGCTTTTTACGGCAAAGCCTCATGTGTTTGTATCAACCGACCATCCGCTTGCAGACAAAAAATCCGTTACAATGGAGGAGCTTGCCGATTATCCGTATCTCTCGTTTGAACAGGGGGAGCATAATTCTTTTTATTATTCGGAAGAAATTTTCAGCACGGTCGGGCGTACAAAAAATATCAGAGTGACCGACAGAGCAACCCTATTCAACCTTTTAATCGGACTCAACGGCTACACAGTTTGCAGTGGTGTAATCGACAATGAGCTAAACGGTGATAATATAACCGCAATCCCCCTTGATGAAGAGGGCAATATGAAAATCGGTTATATCGAAAATAAAAAGATTCTGCACAGTAACCTTGCCGAGGCATATATTGAGGCTTTAAAGAAACATATTTGATATAAGAAAAACTAATAGCAAACGGCTGATAACAAGTATTTTACAAGTCTGTGAATTCATAATATAATTAACTCATCAAATTTCCACGGAGGTATTTAAGATGAGTAAACAGCACACACCATTTAGATTTGAAACAGTAGGCAGCTTTTTAAGACCCGATTATCTTAAAAAAGCAAGACTTGATTTTGAAAACGGTAAAATCACAAAAGAAGAGCTTACCGCAGTTGAGGACAAGGCTATTCTTGACCTTGTTGCAAAACAGAAAAAAGCCGGTATAAAAGCGATTACCGACGGTGAATTCCGCAGAGCAACATGGCATCTTGACTTCATGTGGGGATTTAACGGAGTTGAACACAAAAAAACCGAAAACGGTGTTGCATTCCACGGCGAACAGGCTTTGATTGACGATACATGGCTTTCCGGCGAAATCTCGGTTGACAGTCATCCGTTTGTTGAACATTACAAATTTGTAAAGGCTCTTGAGGATGAAAACACAGTAGCAAAGCAGACAATTCCTGCTCCCGCACAGTTTTTCCAGCAGTTCATCATTCCTGCAAATATTGAAACGACAAGGAAGTTCTATTCGACAGATGAAGAACTTATCAACGATATTGCAAACGGATACAAAAAGGTAATCAAAGATCTTTACGATGCAGGTTGCAGAAATATCCAGTTTGACGACTGCACATGGGGCGTTCTTGTTGCGGAGGGTAGCGTAAACCGCTATGGCGAGGATGCAGATTTTAAGAGTATCAGTGAGAAACTTCTCAAGGTAAACAACCTTGCAATTGAGGGTAAGCCCGATGACCTCGTAATCAATACTCATGTTTGCAGAGGTAACTATCATTCTGCATACTTCAGCAGCGGTGCATATGATCCTGTTGCAGAGAAACTTTTCGGTGAAGAAAATGTCAACGCTTATTATCTTGAGTTTGACGATGAGCGTTCAGGCGGTTTTGAACCGTTAAAATATGTGAGCGGTGACAAAAAGGTTGTTCTCGGTCTTATCACAACAAAGTCACCTGTTCTTGAGGATAAGCAGACTGTAATCAATCGTATTCATGAGGCGGCAAAGTATATTCCGCTTGACAGATTGTATCTCAGTCCGCAGTGCGGTTTTGCATCATGCGAAATCGGTAATAAGCTTACCGAGGAAGAGCAGTGGGCAAAGCTTGCTCTTGTAAAAGAAATTGTAGAAGAAGTTTGGAAGTAACTATATATATAAAAAAGCCGACACTTTTCGGAGTGTCGGCTTTTTATCTGTCATAAATCAGTCCTTGCGTTTTGAACTGAATCTGTATGATATAAGGTTGAGGATAAGGAAAATTAAGATGGCACCGATTGAGTACATCATCATAAATGTGAAATCCACTTCGTTTCCGAAAAGGTTGAGGTTGGTTGCAAACGCTTTTTCTGCCTCAGCGGCAAACATTCCGTGGTCTGTTCCTGCGAGTGAGGTCGAAATATCGTTAATGCACGGGCTGACAAGCACATTTCTTATCATAGCCGCAATGTGTGAGCCGGGGATAAGATTTACAAATGTCTGAACTCCGTCCGAAAACTGGCTGACGGGAATGTATGCGCCGATTACAAAACCTATTGCAACCGAAATAAGTGTGTTGAATGCGGCATAGGTTGAATTCTTTTTGAAGAATGACGCAACAAACATAAGAATAAGTACAGCCGAAACAGAGCCTAAAATCACAAGTCCGTATAATTTTAAAAGCTCTGTAAATTCGGGAAAGCTTGAACCCGATATGCACGAAAATGCGATGCCTGCCGTCAGCAAAATTGCGCTGATTACAATTGTGTTTATAACCGCACCCGAAAAGTAGGAGAGAACAACCGTACTGCCCTTTACGGAAGAAGCGTTGTAGTCGTAGTCAATCTTGTTCTGCTTGTCGGAAATCATTACCGAAAGCGAGTTCATTGCAACCGTTACAACAGATGTACCGATAACGCCCGATACAAGCCATGAATTTACAAGTGCGTTAATCAAATTGTCCTCTGTTTTGATGTTGAAGCCGTCAAGCATTGAAGTCATTGAATCTACATAATTCTGTTTGAGAAATAAAAGATACAATCCGAGTATGATAATCTGCGTCATCATTGAGAAGATAATTGCGGTTTTGTCCTTTAAATATACCTTTATATTTCGTTTTGTCATACCATTGTATGAGCAAAGTGTTCTTTGAAATTTCATATCAGTCACCCAGCCTTTTACCCGTTACAGTCAGAAACACATCGTCCATATTGCCTTTGATAATCTCAAAATCGACAATTTCAGTATGTTTGTTTGTGATTTCAAGAGCCTGTCTGCTGTCCTTGATTTTGATTTTATACGCATCTCCGACTCTTTCAAATTCGAGATTATCGGCCTTGAGAAGATTATCGTTTTCAGAATTTTCTTCCGTGTACCAAACAAGGCTGTTTGACGAATAATCTTTTTTGAGATTATGCGGAGAATCGTTGGCAACAATTTTGCCCGAATCAATAATCACCACATTGTCGCAGTCAACTGTTTCTTCCATATAGTGGGTTGTGAGGAATACCGTAAGTCCTGTTTCTTTGCGAAGATTGTGGATGATTTCCCACACCTGTAACCTCGTTTTCGGGTCAAGTCCCGTTGTCGGTTCGTCAAGGAACAGGAGCTTCGGTCGGTTAATAAGCGCCCTTGCAATGTCAACCCGTCTGCGCTGGCCACCGCTCAATGTGCCGTATTTTCTTTTGAGAATTTCCGAAAGGTCAAAGGTTTGTGTAAGGCTCTCAATTCTTTTGGCGATTTCTTTTTTGTTGAGTCCGTAATATGACGCTCTCGATTCAAGATTTTCTTTAACGGTAAGTTGTTTGTCAAGTACAGAACCCTGAAAAACAATTCCGATAAGCTCCTTGATTTTGTTCTTTTCTTTGTCAAGGTCATATCCGCCGATTTTAACATTGCCGGATGTTTTTTCAAGCACCGTACAAAGAATGTTGATTGTGGTTGATTTGCCTGCACCGTTAATTCCGAGAAATGCGAAAAACGAACCTTCTTCAACCGTGAATGATATATCATTTACTGCGTGAACATCTTTATAATTCTTTACAAGATTTTTAACTTCGATTATGTTACTCATTAAAAATCCCCTCCTTCTGTCAACATAGTAGCACCTTGCAATTCAAAAGAAAAGCAATTTTAGCTGTGTTGCAAAAAGAGGGGAGTAAGTTGCGATTTTGTATGTCAAAATGCAGTTATTCGTCCTGATAATCCTCGTCTGCGTTAAATTTTTTGAGCGATTCATTAATTGATTTTGCCGTGTTTGTCCGTGTAATGTAGCTGAAAAGAAATGTCAGCAGATACACGGCGGTAATCATTGCAAAAACCAAAAGCGCCATAGGAAAATTCTTGTACCAACCAAGCAAAAATCCCTCGGTCATAACAATTGCCTGAATAAGGCAGAAATGAATGACAATTCGTATGCGAGCCTGTAGTTTGGTGGGTTCTTCTTTAAAGTAAAAAAGCAGAGTCGGAATTGAAGTTACCGCACCTGTTCCCATTACAACCCACGGAAAATAGGGGGGATAGTATTCGATTAACGCAATTGAATTTGCAAGGCTTACAACAAAAAGCATTGCAACAGTGATTATGAAAAAGTCCTTTATGACTTCTTTTATAATTTCTTTTAAAGAATCATTCATAACAATACCTCACATTCCAAGCTTTTTCTTCAAGGTCGGCACATACTGCCTTGAAATAATTGCCGTTTCACCGTTTACAAGCTTTGCCTCAAAACGGCTGTTGACAGACGGTGACACGGAACGGATCTTACCGATATTCAGTATCATCGACTTTGAACATCTGAAAAATTTTGTCCCTTTTAAAATTTCTTCAAGCTCATACAGCTTTTGTTTGGTTTCATAAATATTGTTTTTGCAGTATATAAAGGTTTTGTTGTCAACCGATTCTATGTAGAAAATTTCCTTCGTGTCAAGCTTGAACATCTCGCCGTCTTTTGATGCAAGAAGAAAACTTTTCTGCCCCTTAATGCTGTTTGCAAGCGACATAACCTCGTCGCTGATTTCATGACAGCAAATTATAATTTCTTCCCGTTCCTCAATCCCAACCTGACGGATTGTAACATTAAACATCGCATTCCCTCCGTTCATCAACCATTTTACCATATCAAAAAGAAAATTAACAGTACCGAACCCTAACTTGCAAAATTATGTCGGTAAATTACAATTTTTTGTTGACAAATAAAAATGTTACTAATAGAATAATACTATTATTTATTATCTGATTTATTGGAGAGGTTTAAATGAGAGCGTTGACCTTTAAAGGATATCTTCTTTCACAACTACAGGAATTGTCGGGAGTGGGCGGAACATCGTTGTACTCGTTTTCAAAACTTGCCGAAAATAATTTTCGCCTTAAAGATGCTTTATGTCTTTATCTTATGATGTTTACCGATAAAAATTTAAAGAATAAACTTCTTAAAAAGTACGACTATCTTAATGACGGTTGCGAAAAACTTTCGGGAATTACGGACAATAATGTTGAAAAATATGTTTCCGAAAAAGAATTAAGCGAGTACAAAACAATCTATGATAACTACCTTTACAGATTAAACAAACACAATAATGAAACAAAAATTAAAAATTTGATGTATAAAAAAATCTGTGAAGTTAAACAGCAAAAGTGTATTACAAACTACCGCATTTATAAGGAATTGAACCTTAATGCAGGTAATGTCAATTCTTTTCTCAAATACGGCAACACTGATAAATTGAGTGTTGAAACAGTAAGAAAAGTTCTTACATTTATTAATGAATATTAATAAAAATATATTGACAATATAATATTGCAATGATATAATCAGCTAAACAAAAAGATTAACATTGTATTGCTTTTGAGAGGTGTTGTTTATGTTTTGGTTAGTTTTCTGGTTTTTGGTGTGTGTTGCCATTCTTGCTTACGGAATTCGCAGAATGGCAAATCACGATTATCGTTTTGGCTCGGGACTTTTCAAGAGCAGTGACAGCAATCTTGACGAAAAGGACGAGTTTGTCGATAAGGATTATTATGACAAAAAGAATCTTTTTAAATAATATAAAGCAAAATCTAAGGCTCTTGAGTTGTTTTCAAGAGCCTTTTGTTGTGTAAAAACGCTCCCGTATTGTACGGGAGCATTTCTTATTTTATTGCCTTTATAAACTTGTAATACGGCTTTTTGATGCGAGGAAGATTATTGTAAATTTCTTCAATGGAATTATAGTAAGCGTTTTCAATAATCTTCAGTTCATCATCGCTTATCGTGTGATTGCTGAACCTCGCCTTTTCATACACAGATTTCACTTCATCTGTAATCAGAATGTGTGAAATTTTCGTGAGATTTTTAAGTTCTTTATAAATGCAGATTGCCCTTTTATTGTTTCTGCCTGTTTCAAATCTTTGTTTTCTCTTTTTGATAATGATAATTCTTCTTGAGAAAATTGCGATTAACGCAAGGGCAACAATTCCCAATGACATCATAGCGATTGTAAATCCGTTAAATTCAAATGAAGATTTACTGTTATTTTTCGGTTTTGTGCTGTGAGAAACCGTGCCGTTTGTCGGAGAAGTCGGTGCTGTTGTCGGTTCAACGGTTGTTGGCTGAGTTGTGTCAGTACTGCCGCCGTTTGCTCTTTGAGAGCCGACATACCTTGCCGGCTGAAACGATGACGGTGTACATTCAAGCGGAATCCAACCCGCCGTATCGCTGTAATACTCAACCCATGCGTGAGCGTTGTCGGTTGTTACGGTAACGGTCTGATTTGCGTATGCGGTTGCATAGTAGCCTGTAACATATCGTGCCGGAATCCCGAGTGCTCTCAGCATAAGCGTGCCTGCCGTGGCAAAATGAACGCAATATCCCGTGTCGCTCTCGTTGAGAAACCAAGCTGCAAAATCTTTGCCCGAAGGCATTTTCGGAGTTTTCAACGAATAGGTTTTACTGTTTGAAATATAGTTCTTTACCATTTCAATCTTTTCGGAAACGGTAAGCTCCGAGTCGAGAAAGCCCTCTTGGTCTGCAATTCTACGCAATTCAATTTGTGTTTTTCTCGGAATTTTAAGATAGGTGTCATACACAAATGCTTTGTAATCTTCCGCTTCGGCTGAATTATTGTATCTGTATGTGTTTTCGGCATAAAACGGATAGTGCGAATAATAAAATTCGTTTTTATCCGTACCGTTTTTTACGCACACATCGGCAACCGAATTGAGATTGTCTGGTAGACTTTCCAAAAAGTAGGGAACATAGGCAATCTTACTTTCATTCAGCATATGAACCCTTGTATCGGTTAAAGCATTGTTTCCGATTGTTGCCGTAAACGGTACGAAATCCTGCGGATATCTTGCGACATCATTGTCGGAAATGATACTCCATATATTGTCCCTGTAGTCGGCATATGCTGTGCCTTTGAGATAAATATTACCGCCAACTGCCGAAGTTACCGTCATAACAGGTGTATGCGTCTGCGTCAGCGGAGAAATATCGTTGAGATTTTCTTTTTCTTCAAGTGAACCTTTGATTTCATTAAGGTTTTTTTCTGTGGAAGTTTTTCGTCCGTCATCAATATTAAAGCTGTTTTCAATGCTCTGCAAAAGGTTTTCCTGCCAGTCAAATCGCTCATATTTTTCAATCGGGTTGAACGCAAGCAAAATTGTCATCACAACAAGCATTGTTCCGAATGAAATTGCCGTAATCACACCGCCCTGTGACGGTCTGAATTTGCGTGTGTTCTTTGAAATGTACAAGGCAATAAGACTTGCAATTGCAATAAAAAGACAAACAAGTGACGGCAGAGTGTTTACAAGAATGAAGCAGGGGACGAGCAGTACCATTGACAGCAATGACGGAATCAAAATACGCTTGTATCGTATCAGGCTGATTGTAAAAACAGCACTCAGTATTGCCGAAATGAACACAAAAAGTCCTGTTGCACTTGTGCCGAGGGTATCTCCCAAAATGATTTTGTTCTGTACGGGAAGATATTGCGAAAGCGGTTTTAAAGTCTGAGTAATAACATAACTCAATTGCTCAAGTATGCTTTCAAGTGAAAACAGCAGAGTGAATACAAAAACAATCATAGTGATTGCTACGCTGATAAACAGCACACCCGACTTTTTGATAAGGGAGGCAAGCAATCCGTAAATTGTGCAGAAAATTGCCGTAGGAACTACTATGATGTACCATTCTGTTTTTATATCAAAAGAGGTGACAAGACAGTAAAACAGGCTTGAAATCAATGTTACGCAGAGAAGAATGTCAATCGTAAAGCTTGTTTTGTTTTTCACAACAAGTCAACCTCCTCACGATCGGCAAATATACTATAATGCTGAAAATCATTTGTGTCGGCAACAAAGTTGCCTTCCGTGTTTAGATAGAGTGCGGAAAAATAGTTTAATATATCGTTTTCGCATCTTATCTCGAAAGGATTGCCGTTCCTGTCGCATGCAAAGCAAATGCCTATGCTTTTAATCATATATCGGCAGACATACATCAGCTTTGCAAAAACAACATCATTTTCGTCTGCATTATCTCCGAAAAAAGGCATTATAAGACAGTTCTTGATTATCGGAACATTCGGTTCTTTCACAATCAGCCCATCGCTTTTTGACGAAAGCTTCCAATGAACATTGCGCAGACTGTCACCGTGACGGTATTCACGAAGTTCATAAATTTCGCTGTTGCCGACAGGCTTAGGCTTGTATCCCGTAACCGTGAAATTACTGCTGTCGGGGATGATTTCCGGCTTTTGCGACTTTGGAAGAACACGAACAAAGCTGTGCTTTTTTATTCTAATCGGAATAAAAAATATACCAAGCATATCGTAAACTTTACCGTTTTTGCATACAATGTCAAGCTGTCCGCAATGCTGTGTAAGACTGTTGCATTGTCTGATTAACGGCTTTGTAAATGTACCCGAAAATCTGATTTTTATGTTCTTACAAAGATTAGTTGTAAGGTTGGTGGATTTTATGTTCAGCGTGAGCATAGGGCAGAAGAGCGGTTTTTTCTTCTTGCCTGATATTGCAATGTAAAAATCGTCTTTCACATAAACATTGTTTTTTGCAAAAATTTCAATGCCCGAACAAGCACTCCGTATCATAAAAGGCAGACTCAGCAAAAGCGAGATTATCGGAATTGAAACGACCGTCAGAAACAAGAACCACGAAAACCAAGCATAATAAAAAATGCTGAACAAAAATGTTCCTGTCAGCAGACAAAGATAAATTATTATGTTCCTTATCATTTTCAAGTCCTCGGCTTTGGAGTTTTTCTGAGAATTTCGTGCAGAATTTCTTCGCCGTTCTTTTTTGATGCAGAGGCTTTTGCATTGAGAATTATCCTGTGATTTACGGTGCAGATAAAAATATTCTGCACATCTCTCGGCACAATGTAATCTCTGCCCTCGGCAAATGCGACAGCCTTTGCCATATCGGTCAGTGAAAGCGTTGCTCTCGGGCTTGCACCTCTTGAAAGCAACGGATGCTTTCTTGTTGCCGAAATGAGTGACACAATATATCGTGCCATATCATCGCTGACAAAAACATTCTGAACCTCCGACTGCATTTCAAGAAATTCATTTTTGGATACAATGCAGTTTACTGAGTTAAGGGGATTTTTACCGCTTCTGTTAAGCAGCATTTTACATTCCGCATCGCTGTCGGGATATCCCATTGAAAGCCTTACCGTGAATCGGTCAATCTGTGAATCAGGCAAAAGCTGTGTTCCCGACGCTCCTGTCGGGTTTTGCGTTGCAATAACAGAAAAAGGCTTTTCAAGCTTGAAAGTGTTGCCTTCAACAGTGACCTGCCGTTCTTCCATTGCTTCAAGCAAAGCCGCCTGAGTTCTGCTTGAAGTTCTGTTTAACTCGTCTGCAAGAAAAAGATTACAGAATACAGCGCCCTTGTTGAAAGTGAATTTTCCTGTATCCTTGTTATAGACCGCAAAGCCCGTGATATCTGACGGCAAAGTGTCGGGAGTGAACTGTACTCTGCCGTATTCAAGACCGAGCGCCTTTGAAAACGCAACCGCCATTGTTGTTTTTCCCACACCCGGAATATCCTCAATAAGAATGTTACCTCCTGTGAGCAACGCAAGCAGAGTGGTGACAACCGCCCTGTCTTTACCGTTTATTACCTTTTTTACCTCATTGGTTATAAGTTGAAATTTATTCATTATTTGTCCCTTTGTGTTAAATTTGTTGTTATATTTTTTATACAATAATTGAATCTGAGCAACGCTCTCTTTAAATTATATTTGATTTGCTTTTTTATTGCAAGTCTTTTTCGTAAAATACAGACCAACTACAGATGTGAAGATATGTTTTTAGGTTATGCAGAATATATGCAAAAAAACGGCAGTCCGTAAAGAACTGCCGTCTGAAAATTAAATTGACAAATAAGAATTAAACTGTTAGAATAAGACCGTGATACCTGCATTAAACGGTAGGCGGTTTCTCCTCACAAGAGGAGGTGGTAACCATGACAATTTCCGATGTATGTTTACTCGGCACTTTAATCGTCAGCGTTATCGCTCTTTGTTACCAAGTCTTTGGCAATAAAAAGTAATTTTTTTATTTACATACATAAATAAAAAAGAAAATAACCGCCCGAATTTCGAAGCTCCGGCGGTTGTTTTCTAACCATAAAGAGTGAGAATCCGCTTATCGCAGGTATCTCTTTCTATAATTATATTATACCAAATAAATAAAAATGTCAAGCATCGTTTTGATACTTGACATTTTTTATTCAACCGAAATTATCTTCCGAGAATTTCTTTTTTCTGCTCATGGTTTTCATCGTACAAAAGACCGCAGACAGCCATTTTTCTGATGATATTTTTAACGGTGAGGTCAAGACCTGTGTTTTCCGAATAGTCGGCAGGATAGATAAAATCAACTCTGTCTTTCATCAGCAAGTCCTCAACCTTGCTGTCCTTTTTTCGGTAAACCGCAATTGAATACCCGCCGTAGGCTTTCATCATTTTCATACACGGAACATCTGAAAGACCGTCGCCTATGTAAATCATATTGCAGAACGGAACCCGTTTGCTGTCCTCCGGCATTGAACGGTTGAGGTCAACATCATTTGCAACATCAAGAACACCTTTGTTGATTCTGTAAACAAACTGCGTTTTGTTGGTGTAATTTACATCGGTTTTAGGCCATACGGCATTGCCGTTTTCATCGTAAAGAAATTCACACGCAAAAATGCTTTTGAAGTTTTTGCTGATTTCCGTACCTTCAATAATTTCTTTCATACCTGAAGAAATTACATAATGTTCAACCTGCATTCCAAGCTTTTCGCCAAAGTCGGAAATCCTTTTGAACCAATCCTTTACGCCGTCAAAAAACTCAACATTTTTTCCCATTTCAACAAGGTCATTTCGCAAAAGAGGCATATTCCTTTCACGGGACTTTTTTACCATTGCGTACATATACGCAAGAATTGAGTCCATATGTTCGCTTTGACCGAGTTCGTTTGAAAATTTCCAGAACTCGTCTTCGGTCATATTAAGACGGGGGATAAAGCTGTAATCCTGCATATCCTTCGTACATAGGGTACGGTCAAAGTCATACATAATCGCTGCAACGGGCATTCTGTTCATAACCGCTCCTTATCCGACTGTGGTCGGCTGTGTGACGCTTTTGGCAGATGTCGAATCTGCCTGAGTTGTTGATTCCTCTTTATATTGCGTAATCTTAATGCTTTTGATAACAATGTTCTTAACGGGGATGTCATCCTTGTCAACCTTAGCCGAGGCGATTTTGTCAACAACATCCATTCCGTCAATTACCTGTGCAAATACCGTGTAGCCTCTGTCAACCGCATTGTATGCACCGTCAAGATAGGCGTTTCCGCCGTTTTCCTCATACAGCTTTTTAACGCTGTCGGGAACGCTGTCTGTGTCATAGCATTTTGTACTGTTTTTCTCAATAAATGCACTGAGCAGGTTTGAATCTTTGTAGTTTGCAAGCTGAGTTTTAATTGTGTCCCACTGACTTGTAAGTTTTTTCCAAACACCTTCATTTTTATAAGCTTCCGCAGTTTTTTGATTGATAAAGAAAGTACTTTCATTTTTATCAGCACCTGTGTTTGACATTGCAACCGCACCTCTGATATTGAAGAGCCTGTCGCAAAATTCATCTTCAAAAGCCTCGCCGTACGAGCTTGTACCGCAGTAACCGCCGTTGATCATAAAGTCTTTTGTTACTTTGCTGAAAAGTGAATTGTTATACTTTCCTGCTTTTGCAAGGTTTACAAAGTTTGTAACGGTCTTTGGTGCCTGTTCGGGGAAAAGTCGCATTGTTATGTCGCCGTATGAGGTGTGAACAACTGCGATTGTATCGCCGTTCTTCGGCATATCAAGCTGAAAACCGACAGGGTTTGAATCGTGAATAATGTTCGGATTGATTCCGAGAGTAGCGGTATCAATGCCGATGCTTTCAAGGTAGTTCTGTGCGGTAGGTTCATCAGCCGTGCTTACGGCAGTAGTTGCAGGTGTTGTTTCGTCGGGAGTCTGCGAGACTTCAGCCTTCTTGTTACCGCAACCCGAAAATGCCAATGCAGAAACACACATAATTGATGCAACCGATACGGCACACATTTTTTTAAGATTGTAAGTATTCATAGATTTGTTTCCTTCCTGTCAAGCCTCGTTGTTATGTAATGTTTCCAAAAAACAACCTCGGCTCTTCTAATCTGGATTTTATTCTAAAACACACACATTTTCTGTACCATAATCACAAAGTGCATTATGGTACAATCACCCATCGAAAATTTTGCACGGCAAAATTTGAGGGGGATATAAATTCGTATAATAAGCACTCAACAAAAGCTCAGATTTCATCGTGCTTTTCGTACTTATTATATCATAAATGAAATAAAAATGCAAGTTTGCCGCTTTTTATGAAGGAAAGCGTAGCAAATGCAATAAAATTTTTCTGCAAAAAATTGCGTCCGTGTAATAAGACAGAAAACTTTTTCATATGATTTTCTGTAAACCTAAATATGACGGAGGCTTTAAAATGTCAGAATATTTACCCGAAGGAAAACTTATATCCGAACAGGAAAACATAAATATACTTCACTCATTAAAGATGCTTGAGGATGCAAAAAACAGCGGAAAGATTCTTGAGGCAAAGGCTTGTGTATGCGACAGCAGTCACAACCTTATTGTTGACCTTGCAGGCATAAAAGGCATAATTCCGAGGGAGGAGGGTGCAATCGGAATTAAGGACGGCTCTGTTCGTGACATAGCCGTGATTTCAAGGGTGAACCGTCCCGTCTGTTTCGTTGTCACTGACATAACCGAGGACGAAAACGGCAAACCGATTGTAATGCTTTCCCGTGAAAAAGCACAACGCAAATGCCTTGACTCATACATTTCAAGGTTACGGTGCGGAGATATTGTGCCTGCCCGCATAACTCATCTTGAAAACTTCGGTGCATTCGCAGACATAGGCTGCGGAATCGTTGCACTTATGCCCATTGACACAATTTCGGTTTCAAGGATTGAACACCCTGCCGAGAGATTTACTGTAGGAATGGACATCAAAGCTGTTATCAAATCTGTTGAAAACGGTCGTATAAGCCTCAGTCACAAGGAGCTTCTCGGCACATGGGAAGAAAATGCCGAAAGGTTTTGTGCCGGTGAAACCGTGTCGGGAATTATCCGAAGCGTGGAAAACTACGGTGCTTTTGTGGAGCTTACACCAAATCTTGCAGGACTTGCAGAAACAAAAGAGGGAGTCCGTGCAGGTCAGCAGGCGAGCGTTTACATAAAAAGTATCATTCCCGAAAAAATGAAAATCAAACTGATAATTATTGACACCTTTGATTACAAATATAATCCGAAATGCCCCGAATACTATTGCGACAGCGACCGTATCGACCGTTTTGTATATTCACCTGAAAATTGTCGGAAACGGGTTGAAACAATATTCGATACCTGAGTTGACAGAAAAACTCCCGAATGATATTATTTAATTGTGAAATCGAATTATTGTTCGGGAGGTTTAATATGCAGTTTACGACATCCGAGATTATTGTGCTTTTATTTTGTGCAATAACGCTCATTCTAAGCGTTGTCACATTAATAACAGTTCTCAAAAAGAATAATAACAACAGAACGGAGGACGAACTTCAAAGGATATTGCTCAATCAGCAAAGCTTTGCACAGTCGCAAAATGACAGGGCGGTTCAGCTTGAACAAAGACTTCACAGCTTTTCAGCCGACAATGTTCAGAGCCTTGAAAATATCAGACGCTCGGTTGACGAAAAGCTTGAAAGTATAAGGCGGGAAAATCTCCGTCAGCTTGATGAAATGCGACAGACAGTTGATGAAAAGCTTCAAAAAACACTTGAAGAAAAAATGAATAAGTCATTTTCGCTTGTCAACGAAAGACTTGAACAGGTTTATAAGGGACTTGGCGAAATGCAAACGCTTGCGGTAGGTGTGGGCGATTTGAAAAAGGTTCTTTCAAATGTCAAAACAAGGGGCATACTCGGCGAAATTCAGCTTGGTGCAATTCTCTCCGAAATCCTTACAAAGGAGCAGTATGAGGAAAATATTGCAACCAAAAAAGGCTCAAAAAATGTTGTTGAGTTTGCAATCAAACTGCCCTCTGACGGTGCCGGTACAGTATATTTGCCTGTCGATTCCAAATTTCCGGGCGATACATATTCTGCTCTCCGTGATGCGGTTGAAAGCTGTGACAAGCAACGCATTGAATCGGCACAAAAAGCACTTGTTCAGCGTATAAAGGGCGAGGCAAAGGATATTCACGATAAGTACATTGATCCGCCGAACACAACGGAATTTGCGATTATGTTTCTTCCGTTTGAGGGGCTTTACAGCGAGGTTGTCAATATGGGACTTGTTGAAGCTCTTCAGCGTGAGTACAAGGTGAATATTGCAGGTCCGAGTACAATGGCGGCTCTGCTCAATTCGTTGCAAATGGGATTCAAAACTCTTGCCGTGCAAAAGAGAAGTGCAGAGGTTTGGAAAATACTCGGCGGTGTAAAGACCGAGTTCGACAAGTTCAATGATGTGCTTGTAATGACACAGCAAAGACTTGATCAGGCAAACAAGGAGCTTGACAAGCTTGTGGGTGTTCGCACCCGTCAAATTCAGCGTCAGCTTAAAGATGTTGAATCCGTCAACCTGTCGGAACAGAATCTTTTTGAATAAACAAAAAATTAAGGCGAAACAGACACAAATCTGTTTCGCCTTTGTTGTTATTGCAGATCAACCTTTGTAGTCAATCCATTCGTCATCAACCCATTTTAGTTTAGTTTGATTCCATCTTCTGTACTGGAGCTGTCCACGACTTCCACGACGCCATTTTATAACTATTTTATCCGCTCTCGGCTGGATAGAAGTTGAATCGGCACCGCTCTCCAAAGCTGAACTGTCGGGAGTTGCTACTTCAACAACTGCAATGCTGTCGGGGGTTGAATCTGTTTCTGCTGCATTTGCAACCATAACGGTTCCTTGTGCGATAATTGCTGTCATAATAAATGCTGTAAAAATTCTTGCGGCTTTCTTTTTCATCTGTTATTTCTCCCTTAATATAAGACAATAATCATAGTAGCCGTTTTCTACCTCGGAGTATGGAATAATAATAGAATCATTTTTTGTATAGACAATGCCTTTCTTTTTATCGTAAGGCTCAAAAATGAGGTGAGTGGTTTTGTCTTTTTCAACATACACATACATATTTGTTTCGTCATATACTTCGACTTTATCGTTGTATTCGCCCGATGATACAAGATCGGCTACACAATCCTCGTATGTGGCGTCCCAACCGGGGACAATCAAAAAGCAGTATGAAGCAAAGAATATACCGACAATAAGCAATGCCATAAAAGCTGTAACAATATTGTTTATAATTGTCTGCTTTTTCTTCGGGTACAGAATCATTTCCATTCTGCTTACAATTTTTTTGCCCTTTTCGTTGGTTACAAAACTCATTCCGACAAGCGCACTTTTCAGTGCAGTTTCCCTGTCGCTCTCTTCACTTTCTTGTTGTTCTTTATAGGCTTTCATTTGCGTTACAAGAACTTCGTAATAAACAGTACATCTGTTCTCGCTAAGCTTGCTTGTAACACTCTTGTCACACCTGAGCTCAAGACAGTAGGTTAAATCCTTTTTCAAAAGGTGGGCAAACGGATTCCACCAAAAGATTCCGCAATAAATTTCCGTCAGCAATTTAATCCAAATATCCTTGTTCTTTATATGACAGCATTCGTGTATTGCGATATATCCAAAATCCCTGTTGTCAAATTCACGATTCGGAATAAGAATAACAAGATTGAAAAATCCGTATGTAACAGGGGAGATAACGCAATCGGTAATTTTTAGCTTAACTTTTCTTCTGATTCCGCACTTTTGCGAAATGAGGTCAAGCTTTGCCTGCATTTCGGGTGTGCCGTCAATAACATTTGCTTTCAGAGCTTTGACTGCTTTGTAATACTTAATCATCACCCGAAAAATGTATATCACACTTCCGACAATCCATACTGCTACAAGCAGGTTGAGCCATGTGAATTCCGGAACAAACAGCACATCTTTGTTGGGAGTCAGAACATCCATTATTGCGGCATACACATTTTTATCGGAAACTGTATATGTAAATTTGAATTCAAACGGAAATGCCATTCTTACAAATGTTACAGCATACAATCCCAAAATCGTATAAAGACCGCAGTAATTACAAAAAGCAATCTTTTTTCTGAAAAAGTAAAGCAGCACTATAAAAATGCTGCTTATTGCAATAGAAAACAAGAATGAATAAAAACTTATTTGCATAAATTATTTACCGAGTTCTTCACGGCGCTTTTTAAGGAGAACTTCGAGTTCATCAAAAACATCTGAACTTTCGGTTTTCTCAATAAGCTCTGAGAAGAGAGTCGGAATATCGCTGTCGGCAAAATTCGGTCTGTCCGAAATCTGCTTGATTGCATAAGCGTCCTTTGTCATTGTAGGAACAAAAGTACGGGCATAGTTCTTAGTCATCTGCTTAACACCGACAACTTTAATCATGTCCTTCTTGAGAAGAGAATTGATAAGAAGGTTAATGTAACTCTTTTTCCATGTTTTGTTTACAGCCTTCTTAACAATTTCTGAGCTTGTGAGCGGCTCATCGAGGTCCCACAATAAGTACATAATTTCTTCTTCACTTTTAGTAAGCATGATATTTACCTCCAAAATTAAGTTTATAAATAATATTAAGCATTCAACTTGACTTCATTATACTATTTGGTACAGAAAAAGTCAATAAAAATCTTAAAAAATTATGTGATTCAGGATAAAATCAGCCAATTTCGCACATATTGTTAAAAAATGACTATAAAAATGCGGAATGTTGTATATTATAAAAAGCATAATATTATGGTTTATTCACAAAATCCTGAAAAAGCACAACAAGTCACCGCAAAAAATATTGCGACGACTTGTCTTTTTATTGAAAATATTCAATTAAGCTGTTTTTATTCCGAAATCTTTTTCTGTTCCTTTTTATCGTGGATAAATCTTGCAAGATACACCGCAGGGGTGTCGAGCAGACTTGTGAAAATGTAGATTACATAGCTTGAAAGGAAGATTGAAACGAGTGTTCCGAAATCATAAGTTCCCCAGAACGCAAAAGCGGTGAAGAGGGCTGTATTCAGAATCTGACTGATGAGTGTTGAACCGTTATTTCTCAGCCATAAAAATCTTCTCTTGTCACCGAATTTCTTTTCAGTAAACTTCCACCACTTGTGATAGAGCCACACATCAAACAGCTGACTTATCGCATATACAATAAGTGATGCAAAAATCATTCGGGGAGTGTTTGAGAAAACCGCCTTGATTGACGGCATAATCGTGTCGTTCGGACTCGGATTGTAAAGCATCCAGCTTTGTGAAAGCACAAGAAAAAATACCGATGAAAGTATTCCCGTAAGAACCGCCTTGTTGGCGGCTTTTTTGCCCTCACATTCCGAGAGAATGTCCGTAATCAAAAATGTTACCGCAAAAAGCACATTTCCGAGAGTCTGTTCCATTGAAAAAGCGTTTACAAGGATTAAAGCCTCAATGTTCGCAAGAATTGTTGCTACGGCTGAAACGCAGTAAAGTCCCGCTTTTCCGAAAAGCGCATATCCCAAAAGTGCCATACCGTATATGAATACCACCGAGAATATAAGCAAAAGTTCATTTATCATATCAGTCACCTACTCCGAAATCCGTGTTGTTAATTAAAATATCCGTTCTTGGGTTATCCTTATATACAGGATAGACCTTCTGCATAAACTCTTTTATGACAGCCTTATCGGGTTCAACTTCCGTTGTGTTGTCACACATAATGTTAACGCAAATTCGTTCAAAATATTTTAATCCCAACTCAATATCCTTTTGCATGGTTTCGGCTGTCTGACCTTTAATTCCGAAAAGGAAATTAGCTTCGTCGAAATTCTCAGCAATAACAGCGGGACTGCTCTCTTTGATTCCTTTTTTCAGAACATTTTCTCTGAAATCACAGTCAAAGGTTTCAAGACCGAGCTTCATTTTTAAATCAAAATCCGCAAAATCTTTTCTGAGCTGACTGATTTTGTTCCGATAAAGATAATGTGCCTCAAAATGAATGGTATTTATCTTTTTTTCTTTGCACACCTGTTTGATAAAATCAAGTGTTTTTTTGTCAAGCTCAAAAACCGAGCCTGAGTTAATGACCTCAAGGTCACCGAAAATTCCCGTAACTTTTTCAAGCACGGCTTTGTTAAGACGAAAGTTTTCGTCCTCGTCACTGCACCTGTCGGTGTAGTAGTCGCAGAAGATGCATTTTCTGTAAACGCAACCGCTTCCACGCAGAAGAACAATCTCACGATTGTTCTTTTCATTAATAATACTGTATCTCTCCATACTCTCTTTCCGGCACAAAAAAAGCACCCACACAAAAGAGGGTGCAAAAAGGGCGTAAAAAGCCCTGTGCCTTTCTCCTTAGTTTTGATAGAAGGAGCAGCCTATCGGCGTCCTTCCGGCAGGATGGTTACGAACTGCCACACAGTATGCTATCACAAATTCCGTTTTATGTCAACTGCAATTTATTATTGCATTATATATGTTTAAGAGGTATAATGAAAAGCGAAAATCAAGTGCAAAGTAACTTCCTGGGTGACTTTGCAGGCTCAAAATTCCATATGGGAAAATTAGCGAATATTGTCATAAATTCCCGAAAAAAACAGCCTATTTTCTTGTATTTTTTAGTTGACAAAGGGACAAACCTTTTGTATAATAATAAACAGCGTTTTAATATGTGTCTATGCTGTCAAGAGGTGCAGATATGCTTTTTGAGCTTAAATCCGTCTTTCAGAATGACGGTGAAGAAAAACAAGTTGAATATAACCTTGACTTGTCTGGTCTTGATGTTGACGGAGTTTATCCATTCAAAACTCCCGTTGTCGTGACTGCCAAAGCAACAAACAGAGCAAGTTTGATTACTCTTGTAATCAATGCACACTTTGATTACAGCCGTGACTGTGACCGTTGCGGTGAGCCTTATACAAGAGAGATGAATATGAGCTTTGAACACAGGCTTATTCAGACTCTTGCCGATGAGGAAAATGATGACTATATTGAAACACCTGATTTTACACTCGAGCTTGATGATGTTGTAATTTCTGACATTTTTCTTTCGCTCCCGTCAAAGAATCTTTGTAGGGACGATTGCAAAGGTCTGTGTCAGATTTGCGGACAAAACCTCAACAACGGTGAATGTTCCTGTGATAAGCGTCAAACGGATCCAAGACTTGAGATACTTAAACAGTTGATTGACTAAGATAAATTTTGTAAGGAGGTTTTTGTAATGGCAGTACCCAAGAACAAAACATCACACGCAAGAAAGAGCTCAAGACGTTCAACAGTATGGAAGATTAATGCTCCTGAACTTACTGCTTGTCCTAACTGCGGTGAATTAACAGCAGCTCATAAGGCTTGCACAAACTGTGGTATGTACAACGGCAGACAGGTTGTTGTAAAGAAAGACGAACAGTAATTTTTATTACAAACATTACGGGCGGCAGTTATCTGTTCGCCCTTTTGTTTTGCAAATTTTACCGTACATACAAAAACAATTTGCAAACCTGTTGATTAAAAACGGTATTTTGTGTAGAATAAAAGTGTATGTAAAAATGTTTTGCGAGGTGAAGGTGTGGCTGTTAAAATTTTTGATGTCACAACCGGCAGTCATGCCGACAAAGCAGGGATAAAAAAAGGGGAAACCCTCCTTTCAATCAATTCAAACGAGATTGTCGATGTTCTTGATTACCGATTCTATCAGGTAAACCGCAAGCTTACTCTTGAGGTTGCGGATGAGGACAAAAATGTTCGTACCATAGAAATGACCAAGGGAGAATATGAGGAAATCGGTCTTGAGTTTGAAACCTATCTTATGGACAAACAGCATTCGTGCCGTAATAAGTGCATTTTCTGCTTTATTGACCAGCTTCCGAAGGGTATGCGTGAGTCGCTCTATTTTAAGGATGACGACAGCCGACTTTCGTTTTTGTTCGGCAACTATATCACGCTGACAAATATTACAGAGCACGAAATTGACCGAATTATAAAAATGCACATAAGCCCGATTAATGTGTCGGTTCACACAACAAACCCCGAGCTTCGTTGTAAGATGATGAATAACCGCTTTGCAGGCGATACATTGAAATATCTCAAACGCTTTGCAGACGCAGGAATAACGCTTAACTGTCAGATTGTTTCCTGTCCCGGAATTAATGACGGTGACGAGCTTGTCAGAACATTGACCGATCTTGAAAACCTCGGTGTTAATATGACTGCGATTGTTCCTGTCGGACTTACACGCTACCGTGAAAACCTTTATCCGCTTGTTCCTTATAATAAGGAAACGGCAGGGCAGACAATTGATATAATTGAAAAAATGGGTGATGAGTGCGTCAAAAAGCACGGCAGACGAATTTTCTTTCCGGGCGATGAATTTTACCTCCTTGCCGAAAGAGAAATCCCGTCACCTGAATTTTATGAGGACTTTTCCGCTCTTGAGGACGGAATCGGTATGATTGCGTATCTGACCGATGATGTCGGCTGGAAGCTTGAAGAGCTTGATGCAGACGAAAGCCTTTGCCATAAGGTAACAATTGCCTGTGGCGAGGGAGTGTTTCCGTACATGAAGCGGATTATGTCGATGATTAACGAAAAATTCCCGAATATAACTATAAATACAAGGGCGATTAAGAACAACTTTTTCGGCGGCGGAGTAAATGTGTCGGGACTTGTCACAGGCGGTGATCTTATTGATCAGCTCCGTGACGATGACCTTGGTGACAGGCTTATTATCACGTCATCAATGCTCCGTTTTGAAAACGATTTGTTTCTTGATGATGTTTCAACAGATGATGTTGAACGGGAACTCGGTGTAACTCTTGTTCCCGTCAATAACAACGGAAACGACCTTGTAGAGGCTGTAATTGCAGGAAAGGACTGATAAGATGAACAAACCCGTAATTGCCGTTGTCGGCAGACCAAATGTGGGAAAGTCAACGCTTTTCAATAAACTCATCGGTCAGAGATTGTCAATTGTTGACGATACTCCCGGTGTTACCCGTGACAGAATATACGGTGAGGTGGAATGGTGCGGAAAAACTGCCTTTATTGTTGACACAGGCGGTATTGAACCGAAATCAGATGATATTATTCTTGTGCAGATGCGCCGTCAGGCTCAGCTTGCAATCGACACGGCTAATGTTATTATTCTTGTAACAGACTGCAAGTCGGGCATGGTTGCAACGGATATGGATGTTGCGCAGATGCTCCAGAAGTCGGGCAAGCCAGTTGTGCTTTGTGTAAACAAGTGCGACACACTCGGCGAACCGTCACCTGAATTCTATGAGTTTTATAATCTCGGTTTAGGCGATCCTATCGAGGTTTCAGCCGTTCACGGTTACGGTACGGGCGACCTTTTAGACAAGGCTTTTTCAAGCTTTGATTATGATGAAAATGCGGAAGATGATGACACAATCATCAATGTTGCGGTAATCGGCAAGCCGAACGCAGGCAAGTCATCTCTTGTAAACAAAATTACAAACGAGGAACGCTGTATTGTGTCTGATATAGCAGGCACAACCCGTGACACAATCGATACGCTTGTTGAAAATAAGTACGGAAAGTTTAACTTTACCGATACCGCAGGACTTCGCCGTCAGAGCAAAATCTATGATAATATCGAAAAATACAGTATTATCCGTGCAAAAATGGCTATTGAACGCAGTGATGTGTGCGTTATTATGATTGATGCGACAGAGGGCGTTACAGAACAGGATACCAAGGTTGCAGGTCTTGCGCATGAGGCAGGCAGAGCGTGTATAATTGCCGTAAACAAGTGGGACGCTGTCGAAAAGAACGATAAGACAATGCAGGAGTTCCGCAAAAAGCTTGACGCAGATTTTGCGTTTATGTCATATGCGCCGAAGGTGTTTATTTCCGCAAAAACAGGTATGCGTATCGACAGGCTGTTTGAATATATCATAAGCTGTAATGACAGCGCAAACCGCAGAATCAGAACAGGTATGCTCAACGAACTTCTTGCACAGGCTACAACAAGAGTTCAGCCGCCGTCGGACAAGGGTAAGCGACTTAAAATTTTCTATATGACTCAGGCTTCCGTAAAACCGCCGACATTCGTTTTCTTCTGCAACAATGCACAGCTTTTCCACTTCTCATATCAGCGTTATCTTGAAAACAGAATCCGTGAGGCTTTTGCTCTTGAGGGTACGCCGATCAAAATTGTGGTAAGAGAGAGAGGAGAAAAGTAATGGAGCATATTTCGGCAATTTTAGCAAACTGCTGGTGGATGATTCTGCTTTCGGCATTGATTGCGTATCTTCTCGGCAGTATCAACACGGCTGTTCTTGTCACAGGCATTGTAACAAAGGGCAAAAAGGATATCCGTCAAATGGGCAGCGGCAATGCAGGCTTTACAAATGTACTGCGCAGTGTCGGTAAAGTTCCGGCAATCATCACCATTGTGTGTGACGCACTGAAGTGTATTATCGCCGTGCTTATCGGAGGTTTCATCTTCTCGTTTGCATCGGTTGCATTTCAGAGTGAAAGCCCTATTTTTATAAACGAGCTTATCAACTGCGGAAAATATGTTGCAGGTATTTTCTGTATTCTCGGACATTCATACCCCGTGTATTTTCACTTTAAGGGCGGCAAGGGTGTTGTAACCGCCGCCGCTCTTATGCTGACAGAGGATTGGCGTGTATTCATCGCAATTATTGTAACCTTTCTTATTATCTTCCTCTGCTCAAAAATTATATCACTTGCAAGTGTTCTCTGTGCGATTCTCTATGCGCCTTACACCTTTGCAATGACATTTATCTTTGACTTCATAATTTACAAGGATTATTCCCTTACATATGTAATCTTCTCAACTGCGGCGGCTCTTTTAATCGGCGTTTTCGTTCTTGTAAAGCACAAAGAAAACATCAAAAGACTTCTTAAAGGTGAGGAAAAGAAAATTACAGCCAAAAAATGACGGCAGTATTGACCGAAAAGTGATTTGGTTGTACAATAACTTTGGTATGATATTTGTTATATTTTAAATATTTCTGATACGGAAAATAAATTATATTGAGAGGTTGAATTAAAATGTCAGATTGTATTTTCTGCAAAATCGTTGACGGCTCAATTCCGTCAAAAAAAGTTTATGAAGACGAAAAAATTCTCGCTTTCTATGATCTTGAACCACAGGCTCCCGTTCATGTGCTTGTAATTCCAAAGGAACACATCTGCTGTGCAGATGCAGTTAATGAAGAAAATGTCGGCAATATTGCTCACATTTTCACTAAAATTCCTGAAATTACAAAATCACTCGGACTTACAAACGGTTACCGTATTGTAAATAACTGCGGTGAGGACGGCTGTCAGAGCGTAAAGCATATGCATTTCCACATCCTCGGCGGCAAAAAGCTCAACGGCACAATGGCATAAGAAGGGACTGCAATAATGGATACATATAAGATTAACATTGAAGGACTTGACAGAGAACTCAGAAAATTCCCTGTAAACGATAAGCTTGATATTGCCGCATTTATTATGTTTGGTGACATTGAGATGACAGAGGTTGCCGCAAGAGAACTCCTCAAGCGTGTTCCCGAACACGATGTTGTTGTGACTGCCGAAGCAAAGGGTATTCCGCTTTGCTATGAAATGGCTCGTCAGGGCTGCAGAAACTATGTTGTCGCAAGAAAAAGCGTTAAGGTTTATATGGGCAATCCTATCGGAGTGACCGTTAATTCAATCACAACAAAAAACGAACAGAAACTCTACCTCGGCGAAGATGATGTAAATCTTCTCAACGGCAAGAGAGTTCTTCTTGTTGATGATGTAATTTCAACAGGCGAAAGTCTTCACGCTCTTGAAACGCTCGTTGAAAAAACAGGCGCAAATATCGTTGGCAGGGCGTCAGTCCTTGCCGAAGGTGACGCTAAGGACAGAGATGACATTATATTCCTCAGCGAACTTCCGCTTTTCTTTAAGTAATACTGAGTAATTATAAAATCAAATTTAAACAGCTGTTGAAGTGTGCAGATTATACCGTCCGCATATTTTGACGGCTGTTTTCCTTTTTTATACCATAGATATAAAGTGTAAAAATTAAAGTGCAGAAATTGTTCAACTTATAAATGATTGAATAGAAACAGTGGTGAATAGATAATTTAATGAGAAGAGATATCAACAAAATTAACAAAAATAAAAATATTTTTTAAAAATAATATTTATATTGACAACTGAAATTCTACATGATATTATAAAAATACCAAAAACGATATACTTGATATGATGAAAATTGACTAATTGTTTTTTGCAGATAAAAATAACCAAATAAATAATAAAAGGAGATGCCATTATGAAAAAAGTATGTTTATGCCTTGCTTTTGTGTTGGCAGCGGTATGTATTCTATGTTCCTGCTCTGATTTACCTGCACCAAGTACCTCTGAAACCGTGAATCCTTCCGTAGATGTTACTTTGAAAAAGTGGGAAGATTGCGGAGCGAGTATTGATAAAGCGGAAGAAATTTCCGGAATTAAGTTTGGCGAAAGTTTGAAAAATATTGTAAGTGTAAGAGCTATTCCATACACGGCGATCGAAGTGGTTTGTTCGTTAGATAAATCTGCCTCTGACAATACTGTGACCTTGCGCAAGGCTGTCAGCTATGCTGTAAAAAACAGTGAAAATCTCAGCGGAGTCAATACAAACGGACTTTCTCCCACAATGGCGACTTTTGAAATTAAGGGTGCGAATTTTGTAAATGAAAAAGGTGAAACTGTAGTAGGAGAATATAATGATAACAATTATAAATATTCTTTTTATTGCAAAAAAGGATTGAATGGTAACCGAGTGTATAATTATATTAAAAAAATGATTACTGAATAAGGATTGATTTTTATGAAACGGCTGTTTGGACTTATAGGATTTACTTTCCTGTTTGTCCTTTCAGCCGTTTTTTATTCGGATTTTAATGAAATTGTCTTTGCAATAATCGGCTCGTTAGGAGTGTTATCCGTTGCTGTCGGTATATTTTTAATTATTTCAAAGAAAAATAAATCATTCGGCAAGTCGCTGTGCGTATTTGCTTTTGCCGTAATATATTCTGCGGGCAATATGATCGGCTATTCCGAATATATTAACAACACGGTCATAAATAATTATTCTGATAAAGAAATTACAGCAAGCGGATATATTTGTGATGAAATCATCACCACCGATTCATCATGCAGCTTCGTAATCAAAACCGACAAAATCAACGGTCAGCCGTCAGATGCGAAAATTCAGATTATTTCGTACTCAAATGTTGATGCAGAGCCTTTTGAAAAGGTCAACTTCACGGCTCATACATACAAGAATAATGTAAACTCTCAAATCAGTCACGGAATTTTTCTGAAAGCATATTCCTATGACGGCTTCAAAATTGAACCGACAGGAGAGAAGGCAACAACATTTTATTCATTTGCGGTTTCAATAAGACGGGCAATGAAAAATTCCCTTGATATGCTGTTGCCTGAGGATTATTCAACGCTCTGCCGCGCCGTTCTTTTGGGCGAGAAAACAGCTCTTGATTCAAGTGTTAAAGATGATTTTTCATTGACAGGCACTTCGTTTTTAATAGTGGTTTCTGGAATGCATCTTGTTATAATCACTTCGTTTGTATTGTTGTTGGTGAGAAAATTAACAAAAAACAGATTTTTAATAACAGGTTTTACCACATTCACGGTTATTGCCTTTATGGCTGTAACGGGCTTTGCGCATTCGGTTGTCCGTGCCGGAATTATGATGATAATTGTGTCGTTTGCATCGTCAAATCTCAGAATAGCCGACTCGCTGAATAACCTTGGTTTTGCCGCAATTGTTCTGACAGCTTTCAACCCGTATGCCGTAGCCGATATCGGTATGTTGCTTTCATTTTCGGCAACGACGGGCATAATTCTGTGGTCAAGACCGATTGAACGCTCTGTGCTGAGATTCTTTCACTACCAAAACAAGCGTAAGGACGGTTTTGTCGGAACGGTTGTCTATTATATCAAAAGGCTGTTTAAAATCTGCGTAAATATGCTGTCGGTTTCAGTATCTGCATTTCTGTGGATTTTGCCGATAACCGCTGTTGCATTCAACAGAATTTCCCCGACAGTCATACTCGTTTCTCTGTTATGTGAACCGTTTGTTTCGGCACTTTTGGTGTGTTCTCTGTTGTGTTCGGTACTTTTTATTTGCCCGTTCATATCATTTTTTGCATACCCGTTTGGACTCGTTTCGGGATTATGTTCAAAGGCAATTTTGTGGTTGGTTTCAACTTTTTCACAACTCCCATTCAGCACAATTAAAACCCATTCGCTCTATTGGTTTGTGTGGATAGGTGTCAGCGTACTTCTCGCAATCGGCGGATTGTTTGTAATAAATCGAAAATTCTATGTCAAAATTTCTGTTCCGATATCAATTTCAGTTCTCGTAATCGGAGCGTCGCTCAATGTGCTTTTAACAGCCGACAACGGTGAAATGAAAATCTATAATGTCGGCAACGGTGTTTTTGCAACAGTCAACTGCCCCGACAGCTGTTCGGTGATTTCATGCGGAGGGAACAGAGCAAGCGCAGATGATGTGACAGCCGATATCAGCGAAAGATACTCAGATATTGAATATATGATAATTCCAAATCAGAATAATAAATACTCTTCTCTTGAACGCTTTGCGGTCACAAAATTTGACTTAAATAATATTTTGGTATATGATAATGACATTGAAAAGCAAAATCTTTTGAACGCTTTTGACGGTAACAGCCGACAGACTTTCGGCGGAAACAGTCATTTTACGCTGAATCTTTCCGATACGGTGACGGATGAAGTAATCTGCGTTGACAACACAATGTTTCAGTTCATAAAAGGGAAAAATGTGACTGTATTGTTTGTGCCGACAGATGCAGACCTTTCAAATCTGCCCGAAAAGTATCGCAATCCCGATTGTTTGTTGATTGATACAGTCCCCGAAAATTTCGATTTGATATCATGCAATACCGTGATATTTTCGGGATCGGAAAAGCAGTTTAAGAAAAATTATGATTCTATTAAAGAAATCAGTCCAACCGTTATTTCAACATCTGAAAGGAACATAACGGTCAATCTGAACGGAGGATAAAATGCCGCGCATCACCGAAGCAGATCTGAAAAAACAAATTAAAAACAAAAGTTTTTCGCCTGTGTACCTCATCTACGGTTCGGAGCAGATGTTTGTCAAAAGTTACACAAAAAAGCTTTGTGAGGCTGTTGCAGGCAAAAACCCGTCCGATTTCAATTATCATACATTCAGCGGCGACATCGATTTTCAGGAACTTGCTGCATCCCTGCAAATAATGCCGTTTATGGCGGAACGCAACTGTGTTGTTGTGACCGACATTTACTTTGATAATATGGTGAAGGATCGGCTTGATACTCTTAAAGAGCTTACAAGCAGAGCATGGGATGGTACGGTTCTCATAATTTCAATGCCGACTTATGTTCCGTCAAAGAATAAAACTTCTTTTACCGCTCTTATAAAGCGTGCTGAAAAAATCGGCAGCGTCTGCTGTTTTGAAAAAATCAATTCACAAATTATCGAAAAGTATGTTGCAAAGTGGGCAAACGAAAACGGCAAGCTGATTTCACACCTCAATGCGTCAAAGATTATTTCAAATGTCGGCGATGACCTCAATCTTCTGAAAAACGAGGTCAACAAAATTGCCGCATATGCAAAGGGTGAGGAAATTACCGACCGTGATATCGACCTTTTGTCAACCGTAAACCTTGAAGCAAGAACATATGATATGGCTGACGATGTTATTAACGGCAGAGGTGACAGAGCGTTTAGAAAGCTTGACACACTTTTCTGTCAGCGGGAAGAACCGATTAACATTCTCTATGCACTTTCATCCGCCTATGTCGATGCGTATCGTATGCGTGTTGCAGATGAATGCTCAGTCAGTAAAGAAACTGTGGCGAAAGATTTTGCCTACAAAAATCGTGCGTTTGTGTTAAACAGGGCGAGAACCTCCGTTTCAAGGACTTCAACCGAGGCACTTCGGAAAAGCCTTGATGTGCTTGTTGAAACAGACGAAAAGCTGAAATCAGTTTCCGTTAATCAAAGATTTTTAATTGAACAGCTTATTTCCCGTTTGCTTTTGATTGCAAAGGAGGGCAGAATCTAATGCTCAAAATCCGTGAGGCTGTCATAGTTGAGGGCAGATATGACAAGATAAAGCTTTCATCAATTGTAGATGCTCCGATAATCGAGACCAACGGCTTCCGTGTTTTTTCCGACAAAGAAAAGCAGTCGCTTATCCGCAAAATTGCCGAAACAAGGGGAATACTTATAATGACCGACAGCGATGGTGCAGGCTTTGTAATAAGGAATTTTCTCAAGGGCTCGGTCGATAATTCAAAAATTAAAAATTGCTATATTCCTCAAATCAAAGGCAAGGAAAAACGCAAGGCAAAAGGCGGTAAAGAGGGGCTTTTGGGCGTTGAAGGCGTCAACGATGAGGTTATAATAAATGCAATCCGCAAAAGCGGTGCCGAGATAATCGGCGAAGAAAATAATATTCCCGAAAGGAAAATTACTAAAGCCGATCTATTTGTTCTCGGACTTACGGGAACTGAAAATTCAGAAATAAATCGTAAGAAGATTCTTAAAAAACTCGGTCTGCCGTCATATCTTTCAACAAACGCATTTTTGACCGCAATTAACTGCCTTTATTCTCTTGAAGAACTAAAAGAGATGCTCTGACAAAATAAAAAATTCATAGGTTAAATAAATCACCTGTTTCGGCAAAAACTAAAACAGGTGATTTCTTATGAAAAAAAGTTTACGGTTGCGTAACGATTGCATTCTCTTTTCAATAGGCGGAGCAGGCTACGCTCTGCTTGAAATTTTGTGGCGGAGAAAAACTCACTGGTCAATGGTGGTTACGGGCGGAACTGCATTTGTGTCGCTTTTCAGATTTTACAAGCGCTTTTCAAAAATGAATATGCTGCAAAAATGCATATCGGGAAGTGCGATAATTACCGCACTTGAATACTGCTGCGGCTGTGTTGTCAATTTGAAATTCAGGCTTAATGTCTGGGATTATTCAAACTGCCGACTTAATTTAAAAGGGCAGATTTGCCCGTTTTACAGCACCTTGTGGGCATTTCTTTGTATCCCCGTCAGCGCATTATGCACTTCTCTCTGCAAAAAAATACAGTAAAAAAACAGGAGCGGTAAGTAAAAATACTGCTCCTGTTATGTTTTATTTATTCAGACTTTTTGTTCTCGCTTATTTCATCGGATTCGTTTTCTTCGGAAGTGTCATTTTTCTTGACAACAACCCGTAAAATACGCTGATCCTTAACCTCCATAATGGTAAACTTAAAGCCGTCGGCCTCAATGTTGTCACGCTTGTGGGGGATTGTTCCTGCGTGTTCAAGAATATAACCGCCGACCGTTACGCTGTCACATTCAAGACTGTCCTCGTCCATATCAAACAGACCGAGCATATCTTCAAGCTCCATATCACCGTTTACAAGGAACTCGCCCTTGCCGATTTTGTAGTAGTTATGCTCAATTTCCTCGTCCTCGTCCCATATTTCGCCGACAATTTCTTCGAGTAAATCCTCCATTGTAACAATACCGAGTGTTCCGCCGTATTCATCCGTAACGACCGCAAGATGAATTTTTGTGCGTTTGAATGCATTAAGGATTTTTGAAAGCTGTTGTGTTTTGAACACAAAGTAAGGCGGCTGCATAAGCTCCTTAACATCGGGCGCTTTACCGTCTGCAAGTCGTTCAAGATAATCTCTTGTATGAAGAATACCGACAACATGGTCAACCGTGCCTTCGTACACGGGAATTCTTGAATAGCGGTTTTCAATGATGATATTCTTGATTTTTTCAGGCGAGTCATCAACGCTGATAAATGTGATGTCAACCCTCGGAGTGAGAATTTCCTCGGCAGTAGTTTCGTCAAAGTCAAGTGCGGAGCGAACCATCTCGCTTTCGCTCTCTTCAAGAACGCCTTCTTCCTCAATGCTCTCAACAATGTATTTAAGCTCATTTTCAGTAACCGACGGAGCGTCACCGCTGCTGCCTGCAATCTTTAAGGCAATCATTTTGAATCGTGTGAAAATCCACACAAGCGGTGTAAGAAGTGTCATAAGTCCTCTGAGCAATCCGGCTGTTTTGAGTGAAAAGGCATCGCAATGTTCCTTTGCAAGACATTTCGGCACAATCTCACCGAATGTCAGAACAAGAAAAGTTGTTGCACCTGTTGCAATTGCCGAGCCTGCGTCACCGAAAAGATTCATACACAGCACAGTCGCAATTGAAGAACAGCTCAGGTTTACAACATTGTTGCAGATGAGAATTGTTGTAAGGGCATTGTCGAAATGCTCGATTATGTAGAGCGCTGCTGCCGCTTTTTTGTTGCCGTCATCCTTGTAACGCTGAACACGCACCTTGTTTACAAACGAAAATGCAGTTTCAATCGCCGAAAAGAAAGCCGAAAGCAAAATAAGAACTAAAATGACAACACCCATAATTATGTCAGATGTCAACTGAATATCACTCCATAACAACTTCCGACAGGTTCTGTCGGAATAATATTTCTTTAATACTACTATAATTCTTTTAAATAATTATTACTTATTAGAAATAAAGAAATAAAATTATTGAAATAATTTTGCTGTAATGGTATAATAAGCACTAAAGGCTTTTTACAATTGAACAATGTGGCTTGTGCGTCTTATTTTTTGTATGCATACATTTTGCGTGCAATTTCGGTGAAACTATTCTCGGAGGTGCATACAATGCCACAAAAATCAAAATCTTCAAAAGTCTCATCAAAAAAAGGGAACTATGTTAAAAATCCTGCGCCGGATGATGATCCGCAAAAGCTTGCAAACGACAGCCCCATAAGTGAAGAACAAACAGACCGAATCGGCGAAACAGGTTCTGTTCTCACAACTCATAAGGACTGTGTGCTGCATTGCCTGACGATTATCGGTCAGATTGAAGGTCATTACATTCTTTCGCAACAAAACAAAACCACAAAATACGAGCATGTCATCCCTCTGCTTGTTTCGGTTGAGGAGGACGAAAGAATTGACGGACTGCTTGTGCTGATTAATACAGTCGGCGGAGATGTTGAGGCAGGTCTTGCAATTGCCGAGGTGATTTCGGGAATGAAAAAGCCGACCGTTTCCATCGTACTCGGCGGAGGTCATTCAATAGGAATTCCGCTTGCTGTTGCGGCAAAGAAAAGCTTTATTGCAAAGAGTGCGTCAATGACGGTTCATCCCGTCAGAACAACAGGCCTCACACTCGGAGTTCCGCAGACCTTTGAATATTTTCAGCGTATGCAGGACAGAATCACAACCTTTGTTGCCGAAAATTCCAATATTACAAAAGACCGTTATAATCAGCTTGTGCTTAACACGGGTGAGCTTGTAATGGATATCGGAACTATTCTTGAGGGAGAAGAGGCTGTTGAAGAAGGCTTGATTGACGAGGTCGGAACAGTTTCCGACGCAATTGACGCTCTTTATGATTTGATTAAAGAAAACAAAGAGAGCAAGCCAAAGTCTGCAAAATCACGCTCAAAAAAGCAGGAAAAATAATTTCGGGCGTTTTGCCCGAATACATATATATTGTGACGCTTATGATTTGTATGAAATCTTAATTATGCCAACCCATACGGCCTTTCAGCGTACAAATAACAAAGAAGATTTGTAAAACTTATTTTTTGGAGGGAATACATAACCATGTCAATTTTAGATGCTATTATTCAGGGGGTTGTTCAGGGACTTACCGAATTTTTGCCCGTATCAAGCAGCGGACACCTCGCAATCACACAGCACATTCTCGGTGCAGGCACAGGCGAAAGCAATCTTTTCTTTAATGTAATGCTCCATGTCGGCACACTTGTTGCCGTTGTTGCATTCTACCACAAACTTGTGTGGGATCTTATCAAAGAATTTTTCCTTATGCTCAAGGATATTTTCACGGGCAAGTTCAAATGGAGCAAAATGAATTATAACCGTAATCTCGTTGTAATGCTCATCATCGGTCTTATACCGCTGTTCTTGCTTTTTCTGCCAATCCCCGGAACAGATATGAAACTCAAGGACCTTGCAGACCGGCTTTCCGCAAGTCCTGTTCTCATAGTAACTGCCTGTTCGCTTATTCTCACAAGCGTACTTTTAACAATCGGTATTATCTGTAACCGCAAGAGTGTTGCCTCAACTCACAAACATCTTGCAACAAAGAGCAATGCCAAGGCAACAAGAGATAATTTTAATGTTGTTGACGCAATCCTTGTCGGTGTAACACAGGTTTGTGCCGCACTCCTTCCGGGACTTTCCCGTTCAGGCTCAACACTTTCGGTCGGTGAGATGAGAGGAATCTCAAAGCAGAAGGCACTTGACTACACATTCGTACTTGGTATCCCGTCAATCCTTGCGGCGGCACTTCTTGAGGGTGTGGATGCAATCAAGTCACCCGAAGGTTTAAGCAATATTGAATTTATTCCGCTGATTATCGGAATGGCGGTTTCCGCAGTTGTAGGCTATCTTGCAATCGTAATTTTTAAGTGGTTCCTGAAATCTGACAAAATGGAAATTTTCGTAATCTACACAGCGATTGTCGGTGTTGCATTTATTGTAATTTCAATCATCGAAATGAACACGGGCGTAAACCTTTTCACAGGTGCGCCAATTGCATAAATTTTAAATGGAGTGATTTTATTGGCAGCTAATAAAAATAAAGCTGACAAAACTAAAAATACTGCGTCGGGAAGAAAAAAGACTTCTTCAAAAACCTCATCAAAAGGTGCAAAAACTGCAAGCAGAACCAAAGCATCCGCTGTTCCGAAAAGGAGCAGCGGACTTTCGCCGCGTGTAAGAGCAATCCTCTATGCCGCTGTTGCGGCTGTTTTTGTCTGCATAATTTTCATAAAAGGTTCAAATGTCTGGACAATGATACGCAGTTTCTTTTTCGGAGTTCTCGGATTCGGAATTTTTCTTGTTCCCGTAACGCTTTTTTATTTGTGTGTCATGACCGAAAAGGAGAAACAGGTTGCACGCTATAAGCTGAAGCTTTTCCTTTGTGTCGTCATAATTCTGTTTATCGGGGCGTTGATTTACGCAGGCAGCGGTGCAAAATATTCTGATATGAACTTTTTTGCGTGTCTTGGCAATCTGTTCAAGGATGCCTCCGACACCTCAAGGTATATGACTTTCGATTGCGGAATAATCGGCGGACTGCTCGGCTATCCGCTTGTTGTCCTGTTCGGAAGTACAGCCGCACTTTTTACAAGCTTTGTTGTAACAGCCGCACTTATCCTTATTGTTGCGAACATTTCTATTAAAGATATGACAGCGGCGGCGTCAAGGACAGCCGTACATATCCGTGAAGCAGGTGAGGAAAGGGCAAGAGTTCGCAGAGAACGCAGAGAAGAAAACCGTGAGAGAAAGCTTGCCGAAAGAGGCGATATCGACATTGCGCTTGAAGGCGAAAACAGAAAGTCCTCGGGAAGTTTTATTGATATTCCGCTTGATGACAAAAAGACAAAGGTCAAGAAAGCAAAGTCGGCAGTAAACGGAATTGACACGGATATTGCCGATTCAAAGGAAGAAAATGCCGCAGACAAGGATCTGTCACAGGATCTCATCAACATAATCAATCGTGCAAGCAAGCCTATGGGCAAAAGTGCCGACAATACGGTTTCTGCAATTGCAGAGGATATCTCAAACGAAAAGTCAGCTTCTAAAGCTGAACCGACAGAGGTCAAGCCTGATGCCGAAACTGAGAACATCGTCAAAAAAGCACTTCTCAAAAGCAAAAAAGACAACAGCGAGGAGGCCGGCGACGAAATTGCGGAACAGCTTGACAGAGCTGTTCGTTCCGATAATTCTCAAAAGGAAGAAAAAAAGTATCAGTTCCCACCGATTCAGTTGCTCAAACCAAAGCTAAATTCCGATGATAGCGATGCAATGGAAGAAATGCAGAATAATGCCAAAAAGCTTATTGATACTCTCACAAGCTTTGGTGTAAAGGCAAGCATTGTAAACATCTGCCGAGGTCCGTCCGTAACACGCTATGAGTTACAGCCTGCCCCCGGTGTTAAAATCAGCAAAATTACAAATCTCTCCGATGATATCGCACTCAGCCTTGCCGCAAACGGTGTTCGTATTGAAGCACCTATTCCGGGTAAGGCTGCAGTCGGAATTGAAGTTCCGAACAAGGTTGTAAGCATGGTAACAATGCGTGAATTGATTGATTCGGACAAGTTCAGAAACAGCAAGAGCAAGCTCACAACCGTTCTCGGAAGAGATATCTCCGGTGAAATTGTTGTTACCGACCTTGCCAAAATGCCGCACTTGCTCATTGCAGGTACAACCGGTTCGGGTAAATCCGTGTGCGTAAACTCAATTCTTATGAGTATTCTCTACAAGGCAACTCCGGATGAAGTAAAGCTTTTGCTTATTGACCCGAAAATGGTTGAATTTTCAAAATACAAAGGTATTCCGCATTTGCTCATTCCCGTAGTATCCGATGCCAAAAAGGCGGCGGGTGCGCTTGCATGGGCAGTAAACGAAATGCTCCAGAGATATAAAATTTTCTCCGAATACGATTGTAAGGATATTGATTCATATAATTCTCTTGTCGAAAAAAATATGAATTATATGGAGAAAAATCCACCTGTTGTTAATGAAGAGGGAGAAGAGGTTCAGCCTGTTCTTGAAGTAAACGGACTTCCCGTTGCCAAAGAAAAAATGAGCCGTGTCGTAATTGCTATTGACGAGCTTGCCGATTTGATGATGGCGGCTCCGAGCGAGGTTGAGGACTCAATCTGCCGACTTGCTCAGATGGCTCGTGCCGCAGGTATGCACCTTATCCTTGCAACCCAAAGACCTACCGTTAATGTAATCACAGGTCTTATCAAGGCGAATGTACCGAGCCGTATTTCACTCAAGGTAAGTTCAAACACAGACTCCCGTACAATTCTTGATACAGGCGGCGGTGAAAAGCTCATCGGCCGAGGTGATATGCTGTTTTCGCCTGTAGGCGCTCCAAAGCCTATTCGTGTTCAGGGCTGCTACGCTTCCGATGAAGAAATCGAGGGTGTAACCCACTACATAAAGAAAGCATATTCGGCTCAGTATAATTCTGAAATCGAAGAAAAAATCAAAAGAATTGCTGCAGAAGAAATTGCTCAGGGCAAAAAATCGGGTGATTCAGATTCATCATCTGACGAAGGTCTTGATATTGACAGCAAAATGGAAGAGGCAATCAAGTGCGTAATTGAAGCAGGACAGGCATCAACCTCACTCTTGCAGAGAAGACTCAAGGTCGGCTACGCAAGAGCAGGCAGAATGATTGACGATATGGAACAAATGGGAGTTGTAGGCCCTCATCAGGGTTCAAAACCGAGAGATGTTCTCATGACCTACAACGAATGGCTCGAACGCAGAAATGCACTTGAAAACAGAGCCGATTAATAAATAAAGGAGGGTTCAATATGGCTTTTTTACCGATGAACGCAAAAGAAATGCGTGATCGAGGTTGGAACGAAGTCGATTTTGTATATGTTTGCGGTGACAGCTATGTTGACCATCCGTCATTCGGTGCGGCAATAATCACGAGAGTTCTTGAGGATTGCGGTTACAAAACAGCATTCCTTGCACAGCCTAATTGGAAAAACGATGATGATTTTACACAGTTCGGAAAACCAAGACTCGGTTTTATGGTGTCGGCAGGCAACATTGACAGTATGGTTGCCCACTACACGGTTGCAAAGCGTAAAAGACATGATGATGCCTATACGGCAGGCGGTAAAAACGGCAGGCGTCCCGACAGAGCCGTCACAGTTTACTGCAACATAATCAGAAAATTATATCCTGATTCTCCCATTATAATCGGAGGTCTTGAGGCATCACTCAGAAGATTTGCTCATTATGATTATTGGAAAAACGAGGTAATGCCCTCAATTATTTTCGACAGCAAGGCAGATTTGCTTGTGTACGGAATGGGCGAGCTGCAGACAATTGAAATTGCAAAAAGACTTTCCGAGGGTTATCCTGTTGAATCTCTTTACGACATCAGAGGTGTTTGCTATAAAATTCGTACAGACGATTATGTGCCAAAGTCGGTTGTCGAACTTCCAAGCTACGAGCGTGTAAAAGAGGACAAGCGTGACTATGCAATTGCATCACGCAGGGAGCTTGAGGAGGCTGATGCCGTAAGGGGCAAAACCCTCATTCAAAGGCACGGAAAGTATATTCTTGTGCAGAATCCTCCGATGCAGCCGCTTGACACAAAACAGCTTGATTATGTCTATTCTCTGCCGTATGAGCGTTGGTATCCAAAGTGTTATGAAAGTCTCGGCGGCGTACCCGGTATAAACGAGGTACTGTTTTCAATCACACACAACCGTGGTTGTTTCGGTGCTTGTAATTTCTGCTCACTTGCTTTTCATCAGGGCAGAGCGGTAACCGTCAGAAGTGAAAAGAGTATTATTGAGGAGGCTGAAAGTTTTCTTGATAATCCACGATTCAAGGGCTACATAAGCGATGTCGGAGGACCTACCGCAAACTTCAGACTTCCGTCATGCGAAAAGCAGAAAAAGCTCGGACTTTGTAAAAACAGAAGATGTCTTGCACCGACACCTTGCCCGAATATGCAGGTGTCACACACGGAATATCTTGATATTCTGCGAAAGCTGAGAAATCTCAATGGAATTAAAAAGGTGTTTATCCGCAGCGGAATCCGTTTTGATTATCTTATTGAAGATGAAAATGACGAATTTTTCCGTGAACTCGTAAAGTATCACATCAGCGGTCAGCTGAGAGTTGCCCCCGAGCATTGTTCGGCGGCGGTTCTTGACAAAATGGGCAAGCCGCATATTGAAAGCTACAAGCGTTTTTGTAAGATGTTCTACGATTTTACGGGCAAGGAAAATAAAGACCAGTATGTCGTACCGTATCTGATGAGCTCACACCCCGGTTCAACACTTTCGGATGCCGTAGAACTTGCACTTTTCTGCAAGCGTGAAAACATTCACCCAAAACAGGTTCAGGACTTCTATCCGACTCCGGGTACAATTTCGACGAGTATGTTCTATACGGAGCTTGATCCGTACACTCTCAAAGAGGTTTATGTTCCGAAGTCTGAAAATGAGAAGGCAATGCAAAGGGCGTTGTTGCAGTATTTCATTCCCGAAAACAAACCGCTTGTAATCAAAGCACTCATCAAAGCCGGCAGACGGGATTTAATCGGTAACGATAAAAAATGTCTTGTAACTCCGATGGCAGGACAAACACAGGGCGGTTATTCAAAACAGAACAACAACCGCAATTCGCAGAATCAGAAGGGAAGAGGCAAAAACGGCAAAGATAAGTTCGCAAAGTACAGACGAAAAAACAAAAAGAAATAAAATCTTTTTCATACTGAAAATATCGGTATGCGTACTTTTCACTGCCTGTGTACTGCTTGTTTCATTCGGAAAACCTCTCGGAATTCCCGATTGGAACGATGTCTATACATTTTTCGGAATTTCAGCCGATATGGAGTCCAATTTTTCTGTTTCGTTTATCAATGTCGGTTCGGCTGATTGTACGCTGATTAAATGCGGAGACAAAAGTGTGCTGATTGACGGCGGAACAAATCTTGTGACCGATAAAATTACTGCCTATCTCAAACGCAGTTCGGTAACTCATCTTGATGCCGTAATTGTGTCACACCCCGACAGCGACCACATCGGTTCGCTACCCGATGTCATAGATGAATTCGGTACGGATGTTGTTTATTTCGGAAAATATTCCGACAACCACAAAACCCCCGAATACGAAAAGCTTGTTAATTCTATAAAAGAAAATAATATAAAAACCGTAATTCCTGTTTCAGACAAACCCGTTGAAATCGGAAATATGACCTTTAAATTTTATCAACCCGAAAAGGACTTCGGCAACACAAACGATAATTCGCTTGTAACAATGCTTCAATATGACGAAAAGCGATTTCTTTTTACAGGCGACATTTCGTCAAAAAGGGAAGAATCAATGGTTAATTCCGACAAAGAATTAAAATGCGATGTTCTCAAGGTTGCACACCACGGCAGTAAATATTCTTCAAGTGAAGATTTTCTTGCAAAGGCAAGCCCCGAAACCGCTGTAATAAGCGTTTCGGCTGACGATACGGCACTTCCCGATTACTATATAACAGCCTTGCTTAACAGCGTGTGCAAAAATGTTTATCGGACAGACAGCGATAAAACCGTTATGATAACAGTCGAAAACGGCGAGATTTGCACCAAAACTCATGCCTGAAAGGTTGACTATAAATTAAATAATGTTATAATATTATTGTTTAACTGACAAAAATCGAAAGGAATTTTTAAATATGGGAGTATATGAAGAACTTGTAGCCAGAGGACTTATCGCTCAGGTTACGGACGAAGAAGAAATCAGAGAGCTTGTAAACAGCGGTAAAGCCACATTCTATATCGGCTTTGACCCGACAGCCGACAGCCTCCATGTAGGTCACTTTATGGCTCTTTGCCTTATGAAAAGACTTCAGATGGCAGGCAACAAGCCAATTGCACTCGTAGGCGGCGGCACAGGTATGATCGGTGATCCGTCAGGCAGAACAGATATGCGTCAGATGATGACAAAGGAAACAATTCAGCACAATGTTGATTGCTTCAAAAAGCAGATGAGCCGTTTTATCGACTTTTCTGAGGGCAAGGCTCTTCTTGTAAATAACGCAGACTGGCTTCTTGACCTTAACTATGTTGAACTTCTCCGTGATGTAGGCGCTTGTTTCAGCGTTAACAATATGCTTCGTGCAGAGTGCTACAAGCAGAGAATGGAAAAGGGACTCAGTTTCCTTGAATTTAACTATATGATTATGCAGTCATACGACTTCTATGCTCTCTATCAAAAGTACGGCTGTAATATGCAGTTCGGCGGTGACGACCAGTGGAGCAATATGCTCGGCGGTACAGAGCTTATCAGAAGAAAGCTCGGCAAAAACGCATATGCAATGACAATCAACCTTCTCCTCAACTCAGAGGGTAAGAAAATGGGTAAAACCCAGTCGGGTGCAGTATGGCTTTCAGCCGAAAAGACAAGCCCCTACGATTTCTACCAGTATTGGAGAAATGTTGATGACGGCGATGTAATCAAGTGCCTTAAAATGCTCACATTCCTTTCGCTTGAAGAAATTGATGAGCTTGCAAAGCTTGAGGGCAGTGAAATCAACAAAGCAAAAGAAATTCTTGCTCATGAGCTTACAGAGCTTGTTCACGGCAAAGAGGAGGCTGACAAGGCTCAGGAGGCCGCAAGAGCAATCTTCAGCAACAAGACAAATACTGACAATATGCCTTCAACAACTCTTACAGAGGCTGATTTTGCAGACGGTGAAATCGGAATTCTTGACCTCATGAAGAAGTGCGGACTCATTCCTTCAAACGGTGAGGGCAGAAGACTTATTCAGCAGGGCGGTGTTTCTGTTGACGATGAAAAGGTAACAGATGTTTACGCAAAGGTTGCAAAGTCTGATTTTGAAAAAGGCTATGTTGTAATCAAAAAGGGTAAAAAGGTTTACCATAAGGCAATTCTTGGCTGATTTTGAAAATTAAATAAGGGGATTAGGGCAAAATGAAAAAGTTTTTTTCGGAGTTTAAGGAATTCATAATGCGTGGAAATGTGCTTGATCTCGCAGTCGGCGTTATCATCGGTGCGGCTTTTCAGGCAATCGTAACTTCTCTCACAAGCGACATCATTTCGCCGATTCTCGGTATCTTCGGCGGTGTCAACTTTGACCAGTTTCAGGTTACAATCAACGGTGCAACAATTATGTACGGTAAGTTTATCACAGCGGTAATCAACTTCCTGATTATGGCTTTCGTAATCTTCCTTATCGTAAAGCTTGTCAACAAGGTTATGTCACTCGGCAAAAAAACTGAACCCGAAGAAGCTCCCACAACAAAAAAGTGTCCGTTCTGTTTCAGTGATATTGATATCAAAGCCACAAAATGTCCCCATTGCACAGGCGATATCATCGACCTTACAGAAAAAACAGATGACAAAAAATAATATCGCTGTTACATAAACAGATATTACACAACTTAACAACCAACAAAAAAGCCACAGTAGAAAGTTAAAATCTACTGTGGCTTAAATTATTTGTTGCTATTGCCGTTTTCGTCAATCTCATCATCTTCAAACACAATAATGTCCTCAACTCTGCATTTGAAAATCTTGCACAAATCATCAATCTTAGTTGTGCTGATCCCCTGATTTTTCCTCAGTCTGTCAATTGTCGCACTGCTGATGTTGTGCTTGTTGATAAGAGTGTAGGTGCTCTCATTACTTTTCTCCAAAGTTTCCCAAAAGGGAGTGTATTTTATCATTAAATCACCTGTATTTAAAGGTAATATAAGATTTTGCACTTGACAATAGTCATAAATACGACTATAATACAAATATACAATAATATGCACATCCAAACAATAATTATGCGTATATTGTACAAATAAATAATTAGGGGGAATAGAGATGAAAAGAAAATTAAGTAAATCGTTGTCTATTATTTTAACAATGACAATAGTAATTTCGGCAATTATCATTGCTCCTGTTACTGTAAGTGCGGCAGGTACAGCAAATGATATTGTAAATGTAGCAAACGGAGAGGTAGGAGTAAGCGGTTCTCCAAACAAATATACATACTGGCTTGGTTCTATTGGAGGCAGTTATTCATATGCGTGGTGTCACGCTTTTGTATCTTGGTGTGCCAATCAAGCCGGTGCAGGAGATAAAGTTCCGAGAACAGCAAGCTGTGCTTCAGGTGTATCTTGGTTTAAAAGCAAAAATGAATGGAAAAGCAGAAGTAGTGGATACACCCCAAAGGCAGGCGATATAATTTACTTTGATTACGGTTCTAACGGGACTTATGACCATGTAGGTATTGTAACCTCTTCAAGCGGAGGTCGAGTTTATACAATTGAGGGTAATGCCAGAAATGCCGTTAAGGTGAACGGTGGGTATTCAAACGGTTATTCTTTAAGTAATACAGATATTTTAGGATATGGTACACCGTCATATGCAAATAATGCTCCTGCTAATGCTCCGACAGATGTTCATCTTGACAGAAGTCAGGTTTGGTATGATTTGAAAGATGATATTGTTTTGTATCCAAGAGCAAATGATGCCGATTCATTTTGGATTAGTGTACATAAAGACGGGCAACAGTTGATCAGTCAAGGTGTTTCCGTAAATGGTGAGTTGCGATTTTCTGCAAGTCAATGGGGTGTTGGCGATTATTATGCGTGGATTACCGCTTCAAATTTAGCAGGAAATGTTGATTCGGTAGGAATTAATTTTTCTGTTGTAGGAGCTGCCGGATATAATAGTGTTTCTGTTGAAAAACCATTCTATGATATTGATGAAACAGTCAGTATTTCAGTTTCGCCTGTTTGTGCAAAAGGAGTAGTTATAGGAATTGATAAGGCAAATGTAGGCAGAGTGGTTACTGAACAATGTGACACTACATTTTCAATTGCTGCTTCACAACTCGGAGTAGGGTCATACAGTTCATATTTCTCGGTTTATAATGGTTCTGGCGGTGTTGATACCTCAAGAGTAAGTTTTCTTATACCTGAAAGAAAAAATTTAGGTGACGAATTTATTGCAAGAGTACAAAATAAATCATCTAAAAAATACTTTACTGCTGTCGGTAACAATGTTGAGGGTGCAGAGAAAAAAGATGATAATTCACAGCTATGGAAATTTGTGCGGCTTAGCGATAACAGTTATAAAATAATTAGTTTGGTAGATGATCGTGCATTAGATGTTGATGATTTTGGTGCAGGCGGTGGCGGCACAAATGTTCAGGTTTATAATAACTGGGATTGTACAGCCCAAAGATTTTACATTTATGATATTTACGGCTCATACTACATAAAACCGGTATGTACTGATATGGTACTTGATATGAGTCAAACCACAAATAATCTTGAAGTATGGGGCAGAGGCGAAGATTGGGCACCGCAGAAATTCGATATTCAAAAAACTACTAACATAATCCACCCTGCAGTTTCGTTGAATAAGAAAAATTATAATTTAGATGAAAAAGTCAGTGTATCTGCATCAGCAGACGGCGGTGTGGATTATTATGGTGTTCAGGTATGGAAAGGTGATAAAGTCGTATATCAGGAATCATTTACAGCTAACAAGCTTGATATTGATTGCAGTAAGTTAGGAGCAGGAGATTATGGTGTATTTGTAAGTTGCGTTAATAATTACGGAAGTATAAATACTGAAACCGTACAATTTCATGTAACATCGGGAATAACAAACGACATCGACCTTGACAATTCAGTAACTGTGGCTGATGCAACATTATTGCAAAAGTATGTTGTGGGTATAGCAACGCTTACAGATGACCAGAAGTTGCTTGCTGATTGCAACGGTGACGGAGTGATTGATGTTCGAGATGCTACATACATTCAGAAAACTATTGTAAAAATACCCGTATAAGTTTTATAAATATTTTCACTCAACAAAAAGCCACGGCAGATTTTTTACTTTCTGCTGTGGCTTTTTAAATTGAAAATTATGATTGAGCGTAACATTGTTACCGTCTGCACAATTATATATTAAAACGCCAAAAACAAAAATACTATTCCGCAGAGGATTGCTATTGTTGCACCGACTATGACATCACGCACATAATGCACTCCTGCACACACTCTTGACACGGAAATCATAACCGCAATGAAGAGGTATGCAATTCCTGCCCACACATTGAACCGCAAAATTGTCATTGCAATGATGAATGCGCTTGCGGTGTGGCGGCTCGGCATACTGTCGGGCTTGCTGTTCTTTGCAAAAACAGGCGCAACTCCGTACCGCACATACGGGCGTTCTTCTTTTATGATAATTCGCAGAAGTGTTATTCCCAAAAACACCCCCGCAGGCACAGTCAGCGACTTTAAAAACAAATCTTTTTGCCACAAAAATGTATATACAAGCAAAATCGGATAGCTTGCAAATACTATCAGCGGAAAAATTTTATATACGAATTTCAACACATTTTTTGCGGATTTGTTATTCTTGAAGAAATCGGTCAGTTTAATATATTGTTTACGGTTAATTTTCTACATCTCCCGGAGCTTTTTACACTCCGATTTTAACATAACCGTTACACTATTTCAACATTATATTTATCAAACCAGTAGTCAAGTTCGATTATATACGCAAGAATCTGCGGTGCTTTCATCAGCTGACCGTACCACGGATTTGTGATTTTATCGGGATTTTCAATGATATCTTCAATCCCTTTTCGGTCAAGCAGTTCGTTTAGAATTGAACGCTTTTTAAGAATTTTTCTAACCCTTTTTACACACTCATTGAAGTAAATCGGATTGTGCGTTTTCGGGTACGGGCTTTTCTTTCTCCAGCAAATTTCTTCGGGCAGAATATCCTCAAAAGCCTTTCGCACAATTCCCTTTTCACGGTTGCCCCATGCCTTTAATTCCCACGGCATATTGTACGCATATTCAACAAGTCTGTAATCGCAGAACGGCACTCTTACCTCAAGTCCGCTGAACATTGAGCATCTGTCTTTTCGCTCAAGCAGACATTGCATAAACCAGTAAAAATTCAGGTAGAACATCTCTCGCATTCGCCTGTCAAGGTCGGTGTCGCTTTTAAGCTTTGGGGCAAGGCTTATTGTGTCAAGATACCTTTGTCTGACATACTCCTCGCCGTTTTTCAGCACACCGTCCTTGAGAATGCTCCTGCGAATATCCTGACTTTTTGACCACGGAAAACAATCCTCAAAAAGTATTTCATGGTTGTGATACCACGGATATCCGCCGAAAAGTTCATCGGCACATTCTCCCGAAAGTGCAACGGTGTAGTTTTGCTTGATTTCTTTGCAGAAGAGCAAAAGTGACGAGTCAACATCGACATACCCCGGCAAATCCCTTGCCTGAACACTTTCATAAAGTGCGTCGCACACAAGCGTGTTGTCAAGGACAATTTCCCTGTGCTTTGTGTCGGCATTTTTTGACATCATCGAAATAAATTCGTAGTCGGGAGTAGGCTGAAAATTGCTCTTTTGAAAATATTTTTCGTTGTCACGGTATTCAACCGAGTAGGTGTTGATTTTGCCGAGTTTGTGTTCCTTGTTGTACATTGATGCGGTCTTGACAATTATACTGCTGTCAAGCCCTCCTGAAAGGAAAAAGCATAGCGGAACATCACTCACAAGCTGTCGCTGAATTGCATCAGTCAGCAGATATCTCGTCTTTTCAATGGTAGTTACTTCATTGTCTGTATGCTCCTTTGCCTCAACGGTGTAGTATTTTTTTCGGCGAAGCTTTGAGTGCCTATACATTGCACATTCGCCCGGGTTAAGCTCAAATACTCCCTTGAAAACTCCGAACGAAGGCGTTCTTGCAGGTCCTAAAAAGAAAATTTCATTGAGTCCCTGTTCGTCAATTTGAGGCTTTACAATCTTGCTTGCAAGCAACGCTTTTATTTCTGACGCAAACAGCAATCCACCGTTGTATTCGTAGTAAAACAGCGGCTTAACGCCGATTCTGTCCCTGCACAAAAACAGCGATTTGTCGCTTGTGTTGTAGATTGCAAAGGCAAAAATCCCGTTCAGCTTTTTGCAGCAGTCCGCACCGTATTTAATGTACGATTTCAGCACAACCTCCGTGTCGCTGTGACCTCTGAAATGAAAACCCGATGCTTTCAGCTCCTCACGAAGCTCGGCTGTGTTGTAGAGTTCGCCGTTATAGACAATGACATAGGTCGTGTCCTTGTGGCGAACGGACATCGGTTGTTTGCCGTTTTCACGGTCAATTACAACAAGCCTCCTGTGCATAAGCGCCGCCCCTCGGTTAATGTACAAACCGTTTTCGTCAGGACCTCGCCTGTCAAGCGTTTCAGACATTCTGTTGAGCAAATCAATTTTTTCGCTCATATCCTGTGAGTGGTCAATCCATCCTGCTATTCCGCACATAAAGTAACCTCCGTCAATTTTGTTTGTAATTTTTGAGTGAATATAAAAAGCATAAAGCGGTAAAAAGCAAAGCCGCTCCCGAAAGGACAGTTCCTCCGAAAAAACTGAAATTTTCAACCGTTGATGTTGAAAAAACATCGGTTGTGACGGAGAAAAGTTTTATTCCTAAATGCGTAAGCAATGCGGTGATAAATCCTTGTAAAATTCTGCAAAAGAAAAATAACAGTTTATTCACCTTAATATCTCCAAGTGCCGAGAAGATCTGAAAATGTACGCAAAGTCCGCCGAATCCTGCCGAAAATGCAACAACCTCAATCGGCAAATCTTTCGATACCGCAGTAACCGCATTGCAAACTTCCGTGAGTATCAAAAACGGTTTTTGAATATTTTCATCCGTAATGTGTGAGCAGAAAATCTCAGTAAATGCCGAAAACAGCACCACAAATGCACAGATTGCAAACATTCCCCTTGCACCGTCAAGAACAGACTTTACAAGTGCGTCACCTTTTTGCGGAGTGCTTATTAATATTTCCGAATTGGAATTATCGTCAAGTTTATTTCTGCAAACGAATTTTAAAGCAAATCCAAGTATAAAAACCGAGATGCATTGGGCGGCAAATATAATAAGCCCGATTTCAATGCTCGAATAAAGCTGTGCACCGATAAAATTCACAAGAAACCCCGGTCCCGAACACACCAAAAACAGACCTGCCCGTTTACACTCACTTTCACTTGCCGCACCTTTTTTATAAAGTGAATTTACCGTCTTTGCACCAACGGGATAACCTCCGACAAGCGAGAGAATTATTGCCGATGCAAAGCAACCGTCAAGTCCGAAAAGCGGTTTTGTCAGCCATGAAAGATGTCTGCCGATTTTTTCTGCAAGACCGCTATCTGTAATATATGAGGCAAGCACCATGAAAGGGAAAAGTGACGGTACAAGCGTTGAAAGGCACAAGTCTATGCCGTTTTCAGCACCCTTTGAACATGCTTTTGAAAACAAAAGAGCCGTAATGCATAAAAGAAAAATTCCGATTGCTTTAAAAATATTCACCGCCTTTACGGCACTTTTACTCAGGAACATATTAATCACCAATTAATATATATGACGGCAGTTGCATAAAAATAAATGAGAAACGAAAACAGGGGAGATTTTTTTGCCAAAGAAGAAACGAATTGCCGATAAAAACGAAAGATTGCCTTCTCCGATGTTCGATATGGGAACAATGCCGTATATAGAGATGCTCGGAAACCGCAGAATAACCGTTGAGGGTTCAACGGGAATTTTGCTCTATGACAGCGAAAGCATAAAAATTAATACCTGCAAAACCGTAATTTCATTTTGCGGGAGAGGAATGACATTGAAGTGCATTTCAAGCTCCTGCGTTGAAATTGAAGGCTTTGTAACCGACATCAACTTTCTTTCGTGAGGTGAAACTATGCTCCTTAAAATAATACGCTTTCTCAGAGGAAGTGTGGACTTTACCGCAAGCGGAAAATTTCCCGAAAGATTTATGAACATAACCGCAAAAAACGGTGTGAATCTCTGGAATCCCGTTCCGAAAAAGAACGCGATATCAGCCTCAATGTACCTTTCCGACTACAAAAAAATCAGAATTCTTGCACGCAAATCAAGGGTTAAAACAAGAATAACAGCCAAACACGGATTGCCGTTTATTATTAACCGCTATAAGAAGAGAACAGGACTTTTTGCAGGTGCGGTATGCGGAATTATTCTCTGTATTTTTCTTTCAAATTTTATCTGGTCGGTAAAAATTTCGGGTACAGAGGAAATCAGCAATACATATCTTGAATCGTTACTTGGTGATAACGGGATTTCTGTCGGTGTGTGGAAAAACAATCTCGATACAGATCAGATAGAACGCAATATTCAGCTGAAATGTGACGATATCCGCTGGATGAGCATAAACATAACGGGCAGTCTTGTCACGGTTGAAGTAAAGGAAACCTACAAAAAGCCGAAGCTTGACACCTCAAAAAATCCTTGCAATGTAAAAGCGGTTAAGGACGGAGTCATAACACGGATTCAGGCATATAACGGCAGACCTGTTGTTACAAAGGGCAGCGGAGTTGTGAACGGTCAGATTCTTGTCAGCGGGCTTGACGAAACCAAGCAGGGCGATATGCGTTACTTGAGAGCAAACGCAAAGGTTTATGCCGACATTACCGAACAGCAAACGCTTTCAATTCCGAAAAAAGTAACCTACAGTTACGCCGGCGAAAATTATGTTGACAGAAAAAATTTCAGATTTTTATGGCTTGATTTTCCCTGTAACCTTGCCTTTGAAAACTACGACAATTTTGTAAGTACAGTTCACGGAGAAAATCTGTTTATAAATGATGTTGTTCTGCCGGTAGGACTTAAAATCAGAACCGACCGTGAACTTGTAACAACCGAAAACTCTGTAAGTAAAAACAAGGCTGAGGAGATTGCAAAGGCTGATTGTATTCTCTATGAGATTTTTACAAAGAATAAAAGCAAGGTTATTTCAAAACAAATTTCCGTTAAAGAAAATAAAGACGGCTACAGGGTGACAACAGATTATATTTTTAACGAAAATATTGCAGATCAGGTTGATTTTGATGTGACAGAATAGAAAAGTTGTGTTATAATCAATTTGTATGTTTTGCTTTGAACGACTGAAATTTTGCAATCGGACACAAACGGAGGGATAACTATGAGAATTTTATGTATAGGTGATGTTGTAGGCAGTATCGGTTGTGAATTTCTTCGCAACAATCTTCCCACGCTCAAAAAGGTGAAAGGTATTGATTTTGTAATCTGCAACGGTGAAAATTCCGCTGACGGCAACGGACTGACTCCCGTGTCTGCAAAGCATCTTTTTGACAGCGGAGTTGACGCAATTACACTCGGCAACCATTCTTTCCGCAGAAAAGAAGTCTATGACTGCCTCGACTCAAATCCCTTCATTGTCAGACCCGCTAATTTTCCCGAAAATTCAACACCCGGCAAAGGTATAATTAATGTTGACACAGGACGAAGAATTGTGTCGATTATAAATATTATGGGTAATTCCTATATGGATAACAACCTGAATTGCGCCTTTGAATGTGTAGATAAAATGATTAAACAGGCTGAAAGCAAAATCATAATTGTTGATTTTCACGCAGAGGCAACGGGTGAAAAAAGGGCAATGGGTTATTACCTTGACGGCAGAGTTTCCGCAATGTTCGGAACACACACCCATGTTCAGACCTCGGACGCACAGGTTCTTCCGAAGGGAACCGGCTACATAACCGACACGGGAATGACGGGTACAATCCATTCCGTTCTCGGTGTAAAGAGCGAAATTATAATTGCAAAGCTGAAAAATAAGCTTCCGCAGCGCTTTGACCTTGCAAGCGGAGAATGCAAAATGGAATGTACGCTTTTTGATGTTGATGACAAAAGCGGAAAGTGTGTTTCAGCCGAGTCAATGCGTATTGAATAACACAAATCAGCATAAAGTAAATTGTTTCCAATTGTCAAAAAATATGAAACAATCCCGATTAAGTCGGCTTTTTTTGCAGATAATTAGTGTATTATACTATTGCAAAAAACAAGCTGATAATGTATAATGTTATAATGTGAATTATTGTAAAACTGCGTTTGTCGGTGTAAAATCGGCTTATGCAATTGATTAAGAAATGTACATTAAAAGGATGTGCCTAAATGATAAACGGACAAATTCTCAAACAGGCTGTTATTTCGGGTGCGAATAATATTTCAAACCAAAAAAACAGTATAAATGATCTTAATATTTTCCCTGTACCCGACGGAGACACAGGTACAAATATGTCAATGACAGTCAATGCGGCTGTTGCAGCGCTTGAAGATTTTGACGGTACCTGTGCAGGTGATGCCGCAGGTATCACAGCGTCTGCAATGCTCCGTGGAGCAAGAGGCAATTCGGGTGTTATCACTTCACTAATCTTCCGTGGCTTTGCCCAGGGACTTAAAGACATCGAAGAAGTTGACGGCAAAAATCTTGCCGCAGCACTTGGAATCGGTGTTGACGCCGCTTACAAGGCTGTTATGAAACCGACAGAGGGAACAATTCTCACGGTTGCAAGAATGGCTTATGAGGCAGGTATCGAAGCCGCTAAGTATGACAGAGATGTTGTGTCTGTATGGCAGACAATCGTTGACAAGGCTAACGAGGCGCTCGCAATCACTCCTCAGCTTTTGCCTGTGCTTAAAAAGGCAGGCGTTGTTGACGCAGGCGGTAAGGGCCTTTGCGTAATTTTTGAGGGTATGCTCTCTGTAATTAAGAACGGCATTATGATTGAAGCTGACGATGACACAGCTCCTGCAACCGTCAGCACATTTGAAAGTGCCGCCGCTGAATTTGACGATGACATCAGATTCACATATTGCACAGAGTTCATCGTTGGCAGAAATGCCGAGATTGAAACCGAAATCGGCGAGCTTCGCAGTTATCTTGAATCAATCGGTGATTGCGTAGTTGTTGTAAATGATGATGAGATTATCAAGGTTCACGTTCATACGGAACAGCCGGGCAATGCTCTTTCAAAAGGACTTGAGTTCGGTCAGCTTCTCACGGTTAAGGTTGAGAATATGAAGGAACAGCATAAGAATGTCAAGTCAACAAAGAAAAAGGCTGAAAAGGAAAAGTTTGTTCCCGCAGAACCTGAAAATGATTTCGGCTTTGTTGCAGTTGCCGCAGGTAACGGTCTTAAAGACCTCTTTAAAGACCTCGGTTGTGACAATGTTGTTTCGGGCGGTCAGAGTATGAACCCGAGTACAGACGATATCTATGAGGCAATTATGGCAACTCCTGCCAAGAATGTTCTCGTTCTTCCAAACAATAAAAACATCATTCTTGCCGCAGAGCAGACAATCCCGATGGTAAAAGACAGAAATGTCATCATTGTTCCGACAAGAACAATTCCGCAGGGTATGACGGCAATGCTCAATTTTGATCCCGAGATTTCTGCCGAAAGCAACGCACAGCTTATGACGGACGCACTTGCGTCTGTTGGCACAGGTCTTGTAACCTTTGCCGCAAGAAGCAGTGAATTTGGCGGTAAGAAAATCAAAGAGGGCGACATTATCGCTCTTGAAAACGGCAGGCTTACAATCACAGAAAAGAGCACAGTTAAGGCTCTTGTCAAGCTTGCAAAGGATATGGTCAACCGTGACACTTCATTCATTACTCTTATCTATGGTGAGGATGTAAGTGAGGAAGAGGCAGAAAAGGCATACGGAGAGCTTCGTGAAAAGTTCGGTTCAAGAACCGATATTACTCTTGTAAAGGGCGACCAGCCTGTTTACTACTTTATTCTCAGCGTAGAATAAGCATTTAAATCGGATTTTTTCAGGGAGCATAATTTTTACGGTTATGCTCCCGTTTTGTATAACGGAGGTGCGGTATGACATCACTTTATAAAACTCCCGTTACAAATTTGAACGGAATAGGTGAAAAGCGTGCCGCACTTTTTGCAAGACTCGGGATTAAAAGCGTTGGAGATTTGATTAATTTCTATCCACGCACATACGAGGATTGGAGCAACATCAAGCATATTGACGAGCTTGAATACGGTGAAACCGTCTGCATAAAGGCTGTTGTCGCAACATCTGTAAATGATACTCGCATAAGCGGCGGAAGAATTATTTCCAAAACCGCAGTCTATGATGAAACGGGTTCAATTCAGCTTGTGTTTTTTAACAATAAATACATCAGCTCAATGCTCAGACAGGGCGGAGAATATTTCTTTTACGGAAAAATCTCATCCGACAGCTACGGAATGCAGATTGTATCTCCGACTTTTGCTCCTGCTGTCAAAGGAACACAAATCCGTCCGATTTACAGACAAACGGCAGGACTTCCGAGTAAATCGGTTGAATCAGCCGTACGACAGGCACTTTCAATGCTGCCTTCAAAAATTAAGGATCCTTTGCCCGATGCCATAAGAGAAAGATTTGACCTTTGCTCACTCAGACAGGCGTTGTTTGATATTCACTTTCCGAAGAACCGCCAACAGCTTGAAGCAGCCCGAAAAAGGCTTGTTACCGAAGAGCTTGTTGTGCTGAACCTTGGAATGAGAAATCTGCGTGACCACAGCAGAGGAGTAACCTCTCTTGAAATCACAAAGGATTATTCAAAAGAATTTGAATCGCTTTTGCCGTTCACAATGACAAATGCCCAAAAACGGGCGGTGTCGGACTGCATAAACGATATAATCAACAAATCATCTCCGCTGAACCGACTTGTTCAGGGCGATGTAGGTTCGGGCAAAACGGCTGTGGCAGCCTCGGTCTGCTACACGGTTGCCAAAAACGGATTTCAGACCGCATTTATGGCGCCGACTGAAATTCTTGCCCGACAACATTACAAAACATTTCAAAAGCTTTTTGAAAATACGGATATCAAGGTTGGTCTGCTGACAGGCGCACTAAGGGAATCCGAAAAAAAACAAATCAGAAAATCACTTGCAGACGGTTCGATTGATATGGTAATCGGAACACACGCTCTCATTACCGATAAAACCGAGTTTAAAAATCTTGCGCTTGCCGTAACCGACGAACAGCACAGATTCGGCGTTGCACAAAGAGCAAAGCTTCTCGGCAAGGGCAACAATCCGCATCTGCTTGTTATGAGTGCCACTCCGATTCCGAGAACACTCGGACTTATCATTTTCGGCGACCTCGACATTTCAATAATTGACGAACTTCCGCCGTCAAGAAAACCCGTGAAAACCGTGTTGCGAACTTCTGCAATGCGTGGCGGAGTGTATGACTTTATCCGCAGTGAAGTAAAACACGGCAGACAGGCGTATATAGTTTGTCCCCTTGTTGAAGAAGGCGAGCTTGACGATGTTGCGTCAGCCGAAGAATATGCCGCAGATTTGATGTTGCGGGAATTTCCTGACATAGCAGTCGGCATAGTTCACGGACAGATGAAGTCTGATGAAAAAGACGAGGTTATGCGTAAGTTTGTCGATAATGAGTATTCCGTTCTTGTTGCCACAACGGTAATAGAAGTCGGCGTTGATGTTCCGAATGCTACGGTTATTGTGATTGAAAATGCCGAAAGATTCGGACTTTCACAGCTTCATCAGCTGAGAGGAAGGGTTGGCAGAGGCAGTTCGCAGTCCTATTGTATTCTCATCAGCGACAAGGGCAGTAAGACAACAAGAGAACGACTTGATGTCATGTGTTCAACGAACAACGGTTTTGTCATTGCCGATGAAGATTTGAAAATGAGAGGACCCGGCGACTTTTTCGGTCACAGACAGCACGGACTTCCGCAGATGTCGATTGCCGATTTTGCCGACACAAAAAGCCTTGAACTTTCTCAAAAAATTGCAGACTGCATAATGGACCGTTACGGCGATATCCGAAACGATGAAATACGATTGTTAAAAGCAGAGGTAGACCGCCTGTTTGAGCGTGGCGGACAAAATGCTTTAAACTGAAAAACTATAAATGGGAGAATTAAGTAAATGAGAAAAACCATAACCAAAACACTTTCACTTCTCTGTATGCTTTGCATCATTATCTGTTCCGCTTTCACAACGGTAGGTGCTGCGTCCTATCCTAATGATGTAAAAACCGAGTCGGACTCAATCCTTCTTGTAAATATGGATTCAGGTCAGACCGTGTATGAAAAAGACGCCGACTCAAAGCGTTACCCTGCGTCAACAACAAAAATTATGACCTACATAATTGCGGTTGAAAACATTGCCGATCTTGATAATACAAAAATTCCGATTAAGCAGTCGGTTCTTGATGTTCTCAAAAACACAGGCAGTTCCCTTGCGAATGTTGAAAATCATGTCGGCAAGAGTATGACTGCAATCGATCTGCTTTACAGTATGATGGTTCCCTCGGGTAATGATGCCGCAATGGTTCTTGCCGATTATATCGGTGAAGGCAATGTTGATAACTTTGTCAAGCTGATGAATGAAAAAGCAAAGGAGCTCGGTTGTGAAAACACTCATTTTGCAAATCCTGACGGACTTCACGATCCCGACCACTACACAACCGCCCGTGATATGTACAAAATCACAACCTATGCGCTCACTCTTCCTCGCTTTGAAGAAATCACAAATACCTGTACATACACTTGTGACGGTGACGATACAGCCCTTGTAACAACCAACTACCTCATTGACGCCAACCGTGGCGGTGAGTATTACTATATGTACGCAAAGGGCATCAAAACGGGTACGACTAACGAGGCAGGAAGATGTCTTGTAACGACAGCGTCGGCAGACGGCTATTCATATATGGCAATTCTCCTTCACGCACCGTATGAGGAAGGTGTGACCGAGGACTACGCAACAATGACCGATGCGGCAGACCTTTTCCGCTGGGCATTGACAAGTCTTGAAATGAACACTGTTGCCACCTCGTCAAAGCCGCTTTGCGAAGTAAAGGTTAACCTTGCATGGGGCAAAAACAGTACATTGCTTTATCCCGAAACCGACCTCAGTGCAATTGTTCCGAAAGACTGCACTGATGAGAATATAATTATTGAACAGGATGTTCCCGAAAGCGTTGACGCACCGCTTGATAAAGGCTCGGTAGTCGGCAAGGCAACAATCTATTACAAAGCGGATGCAAACAGCGAAAAGCAGAAGCTTGCCGAGGTTAATGTTGTTGCAGGCGAAAAGATTGAACGCAGCGGAATTCTCTATGTGTTCAACATCATCGGCACAGTATTCCAGTCCTATTGGTTTATCGTGATTATCGCTCTTATCATTCTCGTTCTCATCATTTACCTTATTATTTCAAAAATTCACGGTAAGCGTAAAAGAAAGAAGAGAAATGTTAAGCATTACCGCAATCTCTGATGCAATAAAAGTGTAATTAAATTGTAAATTTTCGATACTTGAAATTTGAAAACGGTATGTTATAATTATTTTAGGGAATAATTATTCGGAGGTTTTCATATGAAGTGTCCATATTGCAGTTATGAAGAAAGCAAGGTTATCGACTCTCGTTCTGCCGATGACGGCGAAAGAATCCGCAGAAGAAGAGAGTGTCTGAGATGCGGCAAACGCTTTACCACACATGAGGTGATTGAAACTGTTCCGATAATTGTTGTTAAGCGTGATAAATCCCGTGAGGTTTTTGACCGCAACAAGCTTACAGGCGGAATTCTCCGTGCCTGTGAGAAGCGTCCCGTTTCAATTGAACAGATTGAAAATATGGTCAATGATATTGAGGCTCAGCTTCAGTCAAGCCTTGACCGTGAAATCACTTCAAAGCAAATCGGTGAGCTTGCAATGGATCAGCTCAAGAATATTGACGAGGTTTCATATGTCCGTTTTGCGTCTGTTTATCGCCAGTTCAAGGATATTAACACCTTTATGTACGAGCTCAATAAGCTTCTTACTGAAAAGAAATAGTTTCTTATTAAGAATAATTCCGATACTGTACAGCCTTTCTCGGTTGTACAGTATTTTTTTGCGATGTACCGTCGCTCTCCGTTTGTGCAGATAGTTTGCAATATCAAAAACATACTATGCCCGAGCGTAAGTATAGCGATTGCTTTTGCAATTTTAAATAGAGGAGTTCATCGGATGCCCACAAGTAACAGCAGAATATTTAAGCTAAGAGTGTTGTACGGAAAGCAACCTATGCAGTTAATTAAAAATTATACGGAAAAATCTAAAATGCCTCTTGACTTAAAGTCAACTTCAGGGTGTAATATATTCCTGTAAAGTAAAAACAAACTGAAAAATAGTAAAAATTCTGAAACAAAGGAGATTTACAATGGCAAAGTTAATTGCATTTTATTCACGAGCAGATGAAAATTATTTCGGCGGTCAGTACCGCTATGTAAAAGTCGGCAACACCGAAAAGGTTGCAAAAATGATTTCAGACCTCACAGGAGCCGATATGTTTAAAATTGAGCAGAAAGTTCCGTATTCCGCAAACTACAAGGAATGTGTTGCTCAGTCGGTTAAAGACCTTAAATCAAAGGCAAGACCCGAACTTGTTTCATTGCCTAATCTTGACGATTACGATGAAATTTATCTCGGCTATCCAAACTACTGCGGAACAATGCCTATGGCGGTTTATACTTTCCTTGAAGCATTTGATTTTACGGGCAAAACAATTCATCCGTTCTGCACTCACGAGGGAAGCGGACTTTCAAACACAGTCAATGATATTAAAAATACTGCCAAAGGTGCAACCGTAACAAACGGACTTCCCTTGTTCGGAAGTGATGCCGATAAGGCAGAAGGCATTGTTAATGATTGGATTAAAAAAATTTAATTGCACAGGGAGAGAATATTATGAAAATTGCAGACAAGGATGAATTTGAAAAGCAGAATGTATTCGGCACAGGCACTCCCAACACAGTTTATGCAAAGTATTTTATCGGAGAGTCATACCTAAATTCACTCACAAAGCCCGAGGACGGACTTCACCTTTTAAATGTAACATTTGAACCTGGTTGCCGTAACAATTGGCACATTCACCACGCAAAGAGCGGCGGCGGTCAGCTCCTCATCTGCACAGCAGGTGAGGGTTGGTATCAGGAAGAGGGAAAAGAGCCTGTAAGCCTTACACCGGGTAAGGTAATCGTAATTCCGGCCGAGGTTAAGCATTGGCACGGTGCTAAAAAGGACAGCTGGTTCTCACACATCGCAACCGAAATGTCGGGCGAAGAATGTTCAAACGAGTGGTGTGAACCCGTAACCGATGAAGAATATAATAAACTCGGTTAATCGAAAGGTGGTTTCTGAATATGAAAAAAGTTATCGTTTATTATTCATATCGTGGCAACACAAAAAGCATTGCCGAGATGATTCAGAAAAGCACGGGTGCTGATATTGCAAGAATCGAAACTGTTGTTCCGTATGACGGCGACTACAACTCGGTTGTAAATCAAGGTCAAGATGAAGTGAACAGCGGCTATTGTCCCAAAATAAAACCGCTTAATATTGACCTCAGCAAGTATGATGAGGTAATTCTCGGAACACCTGTTTGGTGGTACACTTTTGCCCCCGCAATGCACACATTTCTCAAGGAAAATGACCTTTCGGGCAAGAAGGTTTATCCGTTTGCAACTAACGGCGGTTGGATTGGTCACACATTCAAAGATTTTGCAAATGCCTGCGGTACAGCCGATGTAAAGCAGGGGATGAATATCCGTTTTGACGAATCGATTCTGCGTACACCAAAGTCTGAAATTCAAAAATGGATTGATTCAATTAAATAAGCCTTTCTGTAATGCGGTTCTACCGCAAAAATAAAAAAACTGTACAGCCTTTTTCGGTTGTACAGTTTTTGTATATTGAGCAAATAATTTGTTATATGAGTATTGCTATAACTTGTTGCATTGTGTATAATACGATTAAAGGTTGGTGCTTTAAGGGACATTAAAATGCAAAGTAAACGCATTATTACAAACTTTCTTGCCGTTTTGATGATTATGCTATGTGCTTTCCTTTAAGGGTGTGGCTTAGATAATTTGCCTCAAGTCGAATTGATTGATTCCTCAGTATCTCCAAATGGAAAATATACGGTTAATGCTTATCTTTGTTCAGGAAATGCGACTACGGATTTTTCGGTAAGATGTGAGGTAGTGGATTCCGAAACAAGTAAATGCCGTAATATTTATTGGAAATATCATCAGGAAGATGTTTCTTTATACTGGAAATCTGATGAGGTTGTGGTAATAAATGATGTTGAACTTAATGTTTTAACTGATAAATACGATTGGCGAACAGATTGATAATTACATGAACAACAATTTGAATGGGTGGATGATGTTGAATTATACTGCAGCTTATTTTTATTCAGAGGGTAATCCGTTTGGCATAGTTTTTCTAATATTATTGCTTCTGTTTCAATTATCAAAATTGATTGTTTCACATATATTAGATAATCGACAATTTGATTCTGTTGAGGTGGAAACTTCTTTTACAAATAAAAGACAAAACAGAATTAAACATTTTGTTTATGATTCTTTAATGGATTTGCCAAGTAGTAGTTTTGTACTTGTGCTTGACAAAGGAACTAATTTAGTTTCTCCTGCAGTTTATACAAAGCAAAACAACAGAATTTCTATGATTAACCGAAATGCCGAATATACTGCATTTGAACACATTGAACTTTCGGACGATACTTATTTAGGCGAATATACCTTTATCAGAATTTGTAAAGTAAAAGATAGGAAAACCGGCGAACAGGTTCTTTTTGTAGCAGTTCCGAATAGAGAAACGAATATTCTCGCATATTCTGATTCTGCACATAAAGCCGACAAAACCGTAACTTTCGGAAAATTCAGAATATTCTGTTTTGTCGAATCTGAAAACAGTCCCTATACTGATTTGCTTGCTGATTCCGAAAAAATTCATCTTGAAAAAACAAAAAGAAAAGGTATGCACTTTATAGGCTTGAATGAAGTTATAAAAACAAATCCTAAGTCTAAAAAGTAATACAAGATATTAAAAAAACTGTACAGCCGATTATGGTTGTACAGTTTTTGTTTTATATGTTATTTTGTCGGAATGTAACATTGTGTGAATTTGCACAATTTGAGCCGTAGGGGATTGTTAATACTACCCGATAAAGCCTTGAACGAACACAATAACAATCAGCACAGGGAGTGCGTATTTAAGGTACGGCTTCAGCACTCTTGAAAGTTTAAGGCCTTTACCCGTGTTACATTCTTCAAAGTAATTGTCAAAGCCCCAGCCGAATTTTGTTGTGCAGAACAGGAGGTAAACCATTGCACCAATCGGAAGAAGAAGGTTGCTGACAACGAAGTCCTCAAGGTCAAGCACACCCTTGCCGAGAATGTTGAAGTCGCTCCAAATGTTGAATCCGAAAATACACGGCAGACACGCAAAGAACATAATAATTCCATTGATAATTGACGCCTTTGTTCTGCTCATGCCGAATGTGTCGGTAAGAAAAGCAACAAGGTTTTCAAACACGGCAATAACCGTTGAAAAGCTTGCGAATGTCATAAACAGAAAGAAAAGCGTACCCCAAATCCGACCGCCCGTCATATTTACGAAAACATTCGGAAGCGTCACAAAAATAAGGGCAGGTCCTTGGTCGGGTTGAACGCCAAATGAGAAGCAAGCAGGGAAGATGATAAGTCCGGCAACAATTGCAACAAAAGTGTCCAATGCACAAATCTGAACAGCCTCACCGTAAAGCGTGCGGTCTTTGTTCATATAACTGCCGAAAATTTCCATTGATGCGATTCCGAGTCCGAGTGTGAAAAATGCCTGACTCATTGCGGATGTGATTACCTTGCCGAGTCCTACATCTTTAACCTTTCCAAAATCGGGAACAAGGTAAAAGCTCAAGCCTTCTCCTGCATTTGAAAGCATCATACTGTTGATTGCAAGAATGACAATCAGCGCAAGCAACGCAAGCATCATAACCTTGCTGACCTTTTCAATGCCTTTTTGAAGTCCTCGACTGCATACAAAAAATCCGAATACAACGATTATCGCAAGCCATATAATCATCTCAACAGGCGATGCCATAAGGTTGTTAAACACTCCCGAAACCTGTTCTGAGTTCATTCCGCTTTTAAATGTCCCCGTTGCAAATTTATAGAAGTAATCTAACATCCAACCCGAAACAGGTGAGTAGTTCACTAAAAGTGTACCATCGTATGAGTCAAAACAAATTATACATAAAGAAGTATGTCGAATTATAAATAGTTATGTTACGAGCCAGTAGGCTCTTTTTTTATACCCAAATTTAGGTCGTAAAAGTCTATTAACAGGTAATTTGTATAAATATAAGTATTTTATATTGCCAGATTTTACAAAAATAAAACAACGTTCAAAATTATATTTACAATTTTGCATAATGTGATATATAATAACACTATGCAAAAAATATATGCTAAACCAATAACATATTCACCGTATAACCAAAGTGAGGTGATAAAAACAATTTTTAGTAAAAATTAAGAAGAGGTGATAGTTGTAAAAAGAAAATGAGATTGTTACAGGTGAGCCTAATGAGGGTGAATCGAAAACAAGATACAAGAAAAGAAAGCGAACAAGATGAAATGTAAAATTCATCAAAAACAATCGCTCTATGGTTAAGTTTGTCGAGACAAATAGGTCATTTAGAGAAAATTTCTCCAAATAAACGGATACATATTGACTTTTTTGTAATTCTCCTTTACAATATTAAATAAGAAGGAGAGATTGATAATGCTTATTAAAGTGACAGTTGAGAATTTTAAATCGTTTTCTGAACCAACAGAGATGACTATGATTTCTTCTACAAAAATTCAAAAAGGCACTGATCATAGGGTTAAAATTAAAAGTACGAATATACTTAAATACGCAGTAATCTATGGTGCTAATGCGGCAGGTAAATCTAATCTTATTGATTTTTTTTGGTTTTTGAAAAGTACGCTTAATGATACAATTCCTATGGTAGCTACAAAATGGTTTTGTAAATGTAAGGAAGAAAATATAAATAAGAATAGCTCGTTTGAAATTCAGTTCACGATTGGTGATAAATTCTATGCTTATGGTTTTACGGCTTTATTAAATCAACGAAGAATCACATCTGAGTGGTTATATGAGCTTTATCAAAATGGTAATGCAAAATGTTTATTTGAAAGAAATGAAGAAGAAAAATTTCCACACTTGGGCGAAGATGTAAAATTAAACAAAATTGATGAAGCAAAATTCAAAACATATACTGATGATTTTGATGGTAATGAATTAATTTTGTTTCTTACGGAAATGAATAGAAACAAAAAATATTCTGAAGACTCCAAGCTGGTTTTCTTCAAGGAGGCTTATAGTTGGTTATCACAAAACATAATTATCGTTAAGCCTAATACTTCTTTTGATAACTTTCAATATTATAATGATGAAACATCCTTAGAGTTAATCAATAATTTAATAAAAACCTTTGATACTGGTATTGATAAAGTTAGAGTTGAAAAAATTGATTTTGAGGAATTTAGAAAAGCTTTACCGGCTAAGGTTTTTGATTTAGTTATGAAGGACATACGAAACAAGATGGCTCACAAGTCATTATATTCTTCGGCACGAATGACCATGAGAACTGACAAAAGCTTTTTTACTGTTACTTTGGATGACGATGAACCGATTGTATCTACTTTGAAACTCTATCATGGAAAATCATTTTATGATTTTAATTTCGATGAAGAATCAGATGGTACAAGAAGAATTTTCGATTTACTCGATATGTTACTTAACAAAAACGATGACATTATTTATGTTGTTGATGAATTAGAAAGAAGTCTTCATCCAAAACTTACAGAACATTTTCTTGAGCTTTTTATGAATTTCCATAAAGGCCATAAAACTCAGTTGTTGTTTACAACCTACGAAGCATCTATTATGGAGCAAAAGCTTTTTAGACGTGATGAAATATGGTTTGTTGAAAGAGATGGAAATAACACAAGTAATGTTTATTCGTTGGATAAGTTCAAAGAAAGATATGATAAAACATTGAGCAAAGCTTATCTTGAGGGTCGTTATGGTGCAATTCCTGTGTTTTCTAATTTTGATTTGACGGAGGAATAAATATATGGCACCGGTAAGAAGTTATTATAATTGGAATCAAAGAAAGAGCGACACAAATGAGGCTATAGAGCCTTATAGAAAGTATTTCTTTATTTGTGAAGGTGCAAATACTGAAACATGGTATTTCGAAAAGCTGGTTGACTATAAAAAAGAATTGGGAATTAATCCTAATATTGATATTCGCTTTCTCGAAAAGACTCAACAAGATAAGAATATATCTTTCCCCAGAAGACTTATAGAGTTTGCCGAGGAGCAAAAACTTAACTCAGATATATCTTTTGATGCTGAAATGGATAGGATGATTATCGTTTTTGATGCAGATATTTTCGAAGAAAAAGTTAAGGATTTTGATGAAGTTGTAGCATTTGGAGAAAATAATAATATACTTGGTATATCTAATCCTGCATTTGAATTGTTTTTACTTTTGCATTATAAAGATGCTTATGAGAAATATATTAAACCAAATGAAAAGGAGATAATTTCTAACGAAAAGGTAGGAAATCAAAGATATATAAGAAATTTGTTTACTCAGGTGTCTGGTATTAATCCAAAGAAAAATAAATCTATAGGAGAACTGGTTAAGCAAGTTGATTTTGCAATCGTTGAAGAATGCAAAATTAATGAAGATATCCACCAATGCTCAGGACAGGTAACTTGTAACATTGCAAAGATAATCAATGATATTCGCAATAACAAAGCAATTTAATAATACGCAAAAGAGTTAAGTCAAGAAATGAAAATTTCTTGGCTTTTCTTTTTGCGATAAAATAACAGAAATGGAGGTATGAATAAGTGCCATATATAGACCCTAAAGTAGTGCTTGAAGCAAAGAAAATGGACTTGCTAACCTATCTTAAAAACTTTGAGCCACACGAACTTGTAAGACTTGATAAGAACAATTACACCACACGAACACACGATAGCTTGAAAATTTCAAACGGAAAATGGATGTGGTTTTCTCGTGGGATTGGAGGTACAACAGCTCTCAATTATCTAATTGAGGTTAAAGGTTATAGCTTTATTGAAGTGGTGGAAACAATCACAGGTAAACAGGTTGTAGTTGCTCCAAAACCTATCAAACAGGATAATAAATATTATGAAAGACCACTTCTACTATATCGGTTCAGTTCATTATAAAATGATTAGATTTTTGTCTTGACAACTGAACCACTATATTCTATAATAGAGATGAGGTGAGTCAGGTGTTTTAATATTTCAAATTTTGAAAACTTTTAATTTTTTATTAACATTTTTATTAACAGGAGGTAAAAGATGAAGAAAGTAAAAAAGATGATTGTGTTGGGTATGGTCGTTCTTTCTTTGATGTCTGCTCTTACTTTTTCAGTATTCTCTGCCGGTAATGTTTCAGATACAATTATCAACATTAGTGCGAGAAGTAACAACGGAGGTACTCCGTGCAGATCTATTTGGCGTGAGAAGAAAGATTATACATCTGTTTGGTGCGAAAACAAGAGCACATCAGGAGGTTCTCTGAGTGCTTGGGTTCAGCGTACAAATAATAAGAATACTTCCTCCGTAAAAACTGTAGACAGATATTACGGTTCATGGAGCTATAATGGGGCAACTAAGAATATGAAAAATTTACCAAAGGGTACATATTATTATTTGCCTAACTATGTTAAAGAAGACGGCTATAAATATGCTACTTTGGGCTACATTATGAATAAGGAAGCTGTGAGTTACCACATAGCATGGAGTCCTGACAGCATATAAAATATTTGTGGCTTTGTAAGTTATGCTCTGTGCCTTTTAATGAAGTTTTGACTTTATATATGCGCGCAGAGCATGACTTTTAGACTGCGGTAGGGAGTTGCTTATAGAGGTGTTTATATATTGAATAAAAAAATAACAACCGTAATTATTTTGATTATCATCTGTGCTTCATCTATAATAGTTTCCATCTTATACTTGATAAAAAATGATATTATTGACATCAACGATATATACACTAATGCTGATGCAAAAAACACACAGGTCGCAAATGGAAGTAATATCTCTTCCACAGAAAATTCAGCAGTTGAATCGAAAAGTTGTGTTCTGCTTGAGGAAGGTGCTGAATACGATACTATGTACGATGATAGAACAAGCATTTATGTTAAATTAAATAATATCAGCATTTCAAAAAATAAGGCTGAACTTCCCGAATTTGACACATTTGAGGACTGGGATGAAATTAAAGATAGCCAAGGAAATATTACAAATGAATATTCATATGTAGTGCTTAACATTACAATGATGAATAAAGGAAATGAAAATGTGGAGGTATCATTGAACAGCTTACTTTTGCATTTTGGTACAGACGGTGGATATAACGAAGCACGAAGTTTTAATTCAAGTGAGAAAAAGACTTCAAAATATTATTTTGTAGAAAAACTTGAACCCGGTAAAAAATTGAATGTTAATGTAGCATATGTTGCTGAGGACAAACAACTTAATGAGTACAAAGACCAACTTTATTTGATGACAGTGCTCTCAGGCAATCCTTTAGGAGAAGGAACTATGCAAGTCATCAAATCCGAAAAATAATAAATGGAGAATGATAAAATGCAAAGAATGATTAAATTCGAACTGAAAAGAAGTTTTAAAAACAGGCTGTTTTTAATTTCTTTGCTAATTTCATTAGCATTGGTAACATGGTATTCGATTGAAAGAATACCATACTGTGTGCAGTTGAATTCTGAATTTTTAAATGATGAAAATTTAATGGGATTTTTTGAAATTTCATATACAAACTGGATTGGCAGTCATAATATCTATCTTCAGCAAAACATTTTTTATATGGCTATTCCAATTCTCGCCACTTTGCCATTTGGTAGTTCCTTTTATGATGATATAAACAGGGGATATGCAAGGAATGTGTGCGTTCGTGCCAAGAAAAAATATTATCTTGTGGCAAAATACATAGCTGTTTTCGTAAGTGGTGGTTGCGTGGTTGCTATTCCAATGGTTCTTAGTTTTCTCATTTCTTCAATGTTTTTACCGACAATGCTTCCTGAAGCATCTTATACATTTACTAACATATATCCTGCTTATAAATGGGCTGATTTGTTTTATGTGCAACCGTTATTATATACATCGATATATATTTTTATCACATTTTTGTTTTCGGGAGTAACAGCAAGTTTGTCATTGTTTATTACATTCTTTTTAGATAGAAAATTTGTGACTTTTGTTTTTCCTTTTTTCATTTACATTTTTTCATCATTTTGTCTTGAAATGTTGGGATTTGATGCCTACAGTATCAGAAATCTTGTCACGACTACAAGTGAAAGTGGGACTACCTTTTCTGTAACAATTTTATTTTTGATTTTCTTTTGCCTTTCATTTTTTCCGTATTATTTTATTGGAGCGAAAAAAGATGTTTTTTAAAGCGTGTAGAAAAACTTTTGTTGCAATGACATATTTTAAATATTTGGTTGTTTTCTGTTTACTCTGCAGTTTTGTATTGTTTTACTTTTTTGCTTTTTTAAAAAAAAATATGATGGATATAACAGACAACATATGTATGGCAGATTTTGTGGAAGCCGCCGGGGGTCACACGACAACTATCTTTTTTGTACCAACCGCCGCATTACTTTCAACGATATTTTCCGAAAAAAACAGTAACTTTACAAATGCCTATATTCGCTTTAGATTTAGAAATACATTGGTTGTCAGAAATAGTTTGAAAGTTCTTGCTTTTTCTGTGGCTTTTTGCATTTTATTCCTCGTCGCAGTTCTTGGTATGTCGAGATTTTTTTCACGAACAGTAATTAATTGGAATTCATATGAAAGCTATTATTATCTGTGTGAAGGATGCATAAGCAATGTAGGCTTTGCAAAAGTAGTGATGAAAACTTTTGTATGTCTTTTAATTCCTACAATATTTTTTTCTGAATTAATATGTGCTTTTGGCTGTATAATAAACAAAGTATTTCCGTTCTTAGTGACGGTCACAACATGTATTGCAGTTTCATTTGATGGTGATTGGAATATTGACTTTTGGCTCTTGATTTTTGGGACAATTATAGTATTCGTACTAAATTTATTGTTCATGAAAAGAAAGGATTTTTTAAATTGAAAGTTCGTCTTTTTTTTCGTTTGCTTTCGCATGATATAACAGAGGGAATCATACATAATCGTAAATTTTTTATTTTTGCTGCGTTGCTGTTCATATTTATTGATTTCGTGTATTGGCATAATATTAGCTTATATTTTAGTGATTATAATTCGGTTGTAGACTGCGGTGTTCTGGATTTTTTTATGAATGTTTTTGCCGGATGTGACCCTTTTGATCCGGAGGCAAATAAGGGTGTAGATATTCCCATAACGTGGTTTTCTTTTAATGTACTTCCTTATTTGTTTGTGGGATTATACATTACAAACGATTTGCAGACAAGTGCCGATACCTTTATTTTGCGGGTAAAATCCCGATATTTATGGTGGTTGAGTAAAATAGTTTGGTGTGTTGTTTCTTCAACTTTGTACTATTTACTGTTTTTTGTAATTTCGACAGCTTTTACATTGTTTTCCGGTAATTTTTCATTAACTCAAAACAGTTTAATAACTGAAGAATTTTTGGAGCTAAGCACTTATGGAAAAAGTATGACAGAAATTTTCATTTCCTCAGTACTGTTACCTTGGATGATTACAACTTGTCACATGACATTTGATGCAATTATCAGTATTACATTTGGACCTGTTGTCGCGTTTTTGATGATAGTCTGCCTTATGACCACATCTGTGTTTTATTGCAGCGAATTTTTGCCGTTTAACTTTTCAATGTTGATAAGAACTGATTTTTGCGCCATAAATAATATATCAATATATACAGAACTGGAGGTTGCCTTTTTAATAATCGTTATATGTTTATTTTTAGGCTTGCCAATTATCAAAAGAAAAAACATTATTTAAAGTAGGAGAGATTTATGAATATAGAAATTTGTAATTATACAAAAAAGTTATCAAAAAATCTTGTACTGGAAAATATAAATTTATCACTTTCCGGAGGAAAAATTTACGGTTTTGTAGGTAAGAACGGTTCGGGGAAAACTATGCTTATGCGTGCAATTTGCGGACTGATTTTACCTACCAGTGGTTTTGTAAAAATAAATAACAAAATCATAGGAAAAGACATATCGTTTCCTGATAGTGTTGGGGCTTTAATTGAAAATCCGGGGTTCATTTCTGAGTACTCCGGTTTTCAAAATTTGAAGATTCTCGCTCAAATACAAAAGAAAATAGACGATAAAAAAATAGTGGATACTATGAGAATGGTAGGGCTTGACCCAAACGAAAAGAAGAGTTTCCGAAAATATTCACTTGGTATGAAACAAAAACTTGGAATAGCAGCAGCGATGATGGAAGACCCTCAAATACTTGTTTTAGATGAACCTTTTAATGCGTTGGATGAAGCTTCATGTGAAAATGTCAAAAAAATGATTTTGTCCGCAAAAGTTCCCGATAGAGTTGTGTTGCTGTCATGTCATGACAAAAATCAGATTAACGCTCTTTGCGACGAAACTATAGAATTAGCGCAGGGTAAAATCATCAGGAGAGATAGTCTTTATGAGAAAGAAAAATAATTTAAAAGTTATTGTAACGCTCCTTATTGTAACAGTATTATGTATATGTGGTGTCATTAGGTTTTTTAGTATCAATTCAAAATATCCGCAAAACGAAAAAGTTGTATATAAAATGGGCGATTCATTTGTTTGTCAAAATGCAAAATTCACTATAACAGATACATACATGCTTAAGCGTATGGACATTATGAATGATGATGATTTATCAGAATATTTGGAAGAAAATTCTGACTATTTGAAAAGTGAAGATTTGAATCTTGGCTTAATAAAAATTATAATTTCCAATACAACAGATGATGAAATAACTGTTGATTTAACAGCTTTTCATATTGAATCAGGTGCTTTTTCATTACAATTTTATTACCCGCTCGTTATGTATTACAATGATTGTGGAATGTATATTAAACTTTCAAAAGGTGAACAAAAAACGTTTATTGCACCCGTTCCTATCTCTTCTGAACAATTTCTCAATTATGATTCCACCAATATTAGAAACAGAACGTATTATTTGGTATCATCTTTATATCCTCAAAAAATAATGTCAGAAGTCAAATTTAATTAAATTCAAGATATTTAAATTGGTCAAATAAATAACAATGTTGGTTTAGCATAATTAGTGCTGAATTACTTGGACATTGAAAAGTTGCCTCGTTGTATAATCATGACGAAAATCTGATTAACGCAAAACTGCAATACAGCAAGGTGTCGTAATCCGTTTCTTGTTCAAGCTTGAAAAAATATTTAAATTTCCTTTTAACGGTAAACTATTGTTTTTTCTCTTGTGTTCGTGCCGCATTGTATTTCTCGTCTGAGTTTGGTTGCAACGGCGGCGGGCATATTCACGGGCAGCTTGCACATTGATTTCATCATTCAGTTTGCCGTCAATCTCACTGTGCGGCGATATTAAAAACGGAAGTGGATTTCTTTTCATTTTGAAGTCCCTTCCGTTCATTTTTCTTTTCGTTTATCTGCTTTACGGCGGCTTTATACCGCGCCAAAGTTTCCTTTACAGACTTTGAATAATCCGTTATGCTCCACTTGCCGGTTTGAGTGTGTCGAATATGATAGTTGATGATTATCAGCCTTTCACGCAGGGTTGGTGGTGATCTGTTGACTGAGCCTGCACAATCTTAGCAAAGCATTGCTGTGCTTGGATTCAAATACCTTGTCACAGCCCTTGCAGCTAAGTGAAAACGGCTCGCCAACCTTGTGTTTTCTCGCCTTTATCAACTGATAGCATTCCCTGCTTTTTAGACGGGCTGTTTCAGCTGCTTCTGCCGCTTAATTTCTTCCTCGCTCAGCTGAGGTTGAGGAATTTCAAACTTGCCGATGAAATTGAGATAGATTTCAACCTCCTGCATACGTTCTCCGTCAATATAATACGGAGCGTGAACTAAAATTTTGTCGATAAACTCATTTATCATCGGCGTAGTAAGCTCGGAAAAATCGGTGGTTATACATCTTTGCACCGCAATCGGCACAATAAACAAGACCCGTCAGCGGATTCGCCACTCCGGTGGTGTCAACACGTCTCGGCGTTTTTGTCAGTTTCTGAGCAAGCTCCCAAGTTTCTCGGTCAATGATTGCTTCGTGCGTGTCATTGAATATCAGCCAGTTCTCCTGCGGATTTTTCACTGAGCTTTTGTCCTTATATGATTCCTTGTGCGTACGGAAATTTACGGTGTCTCCGCAGTATTCCTGTTTTGCAAGAATACTGCGGACAACATATCCGCTCCAACTGAACGGGTGGGTAAACTCCTTTTTGTTTTTCCTTATTCCAATTCCTTTTTTGTAAAGTAAACAGCCGGGGTTTCAACCTTGTCATCAAACAGCGTGCGGGCTATGTCATAAGGTCCGCAGCCTTCTATTGTGAAATGGAAAATTCTGCGGACGACTGTAGCCGCTTCCTCATCAATCAGCCAATGATTTTTGTTGTTCGGGTCTTTCTTGTAACCGTAAATAGCCGAGTTGGTTGTCGGCTTTCCCGATTCGTGCAGATAGTTTGCAATATCAAAAGCATACTATGCCCGAGCGTAAGTGTAGCAACTGATTTGACGGTTATGTTACAAAAACAAATCCACGTCTAAAAGGTAACACAAGATAACAAAAAACTGTACAGCCGAATATGGTTGTACAGTTTTTAGTTTTATATGTTATTTTATAGGAATGTAACATTGTACAAATTTGCACAATTTGAGCCGTAGGGGATTGCTAATCCTACCCGATAAAGCCTTGAACGAACACAATAACAATCAGCACTGGAAGTGCATATTTAAGGTACGGCTTCAGCACTCTTGAAAGTTTAAGACCTTTACCCGTGTTACATTCTTCAAAGTAATTGTCAAAGCCCCAGCCGAATTTTGTTGTGCAGAACAGGAGGTAAACCATTGCACCAATCGGAAGAAGAAGGTTGCTGACAACGAAGTCCTCAAGGTCAAGCACACCCTTGCCGAGAATGTTGAAGTCGCTCCAAATGTTGAATCCGAAAATACACGGCAGACACGCAAAGAACATAATAATTCCATTGATAATTGACGCCTTTGTTCTGCTCATGCCGAATGTGTCGGTAAGAAAAGCAACAAGGTTTTCAAACACGGCAATAACCGTTGAAAAGCTTGCGAATGTCATAAACAGAAAGAAAAGCGTACCCCAAATCCGACCGCCCGTCATATTTACGAAAACATTCGGAAGCGTCACAAAAATAAGGGCAGGTCCTTGGTCGGGTTGAACGCCAAATGAGAAGCAAGCAGGGAAGATGATAAGTCCGGCAACAATTGCAACAAAAGTGTCCAATGCACAAATCTGAACAGCCTCACCGTAAAGCGTGCGGTCTTTGTTCATATAACTGCCGAAAATTTCCATTGATGCGATTCCGAGTCCGAGTGTGAAAAATGCCTGACTCATTGCGGATGTGATTACCTTGCCGAGTCCTACATCTTTAACCTTTCCAAAATCGGGAACAAGGTAAAAGCTCAAGCCTTCTCCTGCATTTGAAAGCATCATACTGTTGATTGCAAGAATGACAATCAGCGCAAGCAACGCAAGCATCATAACCTTGCTGACCTTTTCAATGCCTTTTTGAAGTCCTCGACTGCATACAAAAAATCCAAATACAACGATTATCGCAAGCCATATAATCATCTCAACAGGTGATGTCATAAGGTCGTTAAACACTCCTGAAACCTGTTCTGAGTTCATTCCGCTTTTAAATGTTCCCGTTGCAAATTTATAGAAGTAATCTAACATCCAACCCGAAACAGGCGTGTAAAACATCATCAAAAGGTAACAGCCTATCATACACAGCCAACCGTGAATGTGCCATTTGCTCTTTGGCTTTTCAAGTGTTTTATAGCTTAATACGGCACTTTTTCTGCTTGCTCTGCCGACTGCAAGCTCCATTGTCAGAACGGGAATTCCCATAAGCACAAGAAATGCAAGATAAAAAAGCACGAACAATCCACCGCCGTTTTCGCCCGTAACATACGGAAAGCGCCAGACATTGCCTATGCCAATCGCACAGCCTGCACTTACAAGGAGAAAACCTGTCCTCGACTTAAAATTTTCTCTTTGCATAAATATTCTCCTTAAAAATACTGTCACTCTAATTATACAAACTTTTCACCGATATTTCAAGGAATAAACTTTTTATTTATGCAATTTCTACAACAATCCGAAACCTATAAAAACATGAAGCCCCCACACATTTTCGTGTAGGGGCGGTTTTCTTAAACAAAGAAATTGTCCTTATAATTAAAATCTTTCTCCGACAGCAACAATGACACTTCTGCCTGCCATATTAATTCGTCTGTCATAGAGAATAACATTTCTGTCCTCAAGGATTACATCCTGAGGCTCGTTGCCTGTGTTTACATAAAGCTTCCAGTGGTATCCTTCGGGAAGGTCGGGAAGCTCAACATTTACATAATCCCAATAAGCGTTGATGCCAAAATAAACAAACTCGTCAAGCCATTGTTGTTTAAGACTTACACCGGCATACATAACGCCAATCATTCTTGTATCATCGTAATATTTGGCACTCCACGCAACATTTGAATGGATGCTGACAGGCGGATAACTGCATGTTGCCTTGCCTCTGCTGTCTGTAATAATATGGAATCTCTTTCTGAAAGCAATCATATATTTAAAAAATTCAAATACATCCTTATGCTTTTCTTTTCTTGTCCAGTCAAGCCATGAGATAATGTTGTCCTGACAGTAAGCGTTGTTGTTGCCGAACTGAGTGTTGCAGAATTCATCACCTGCAAGGAAAAGAGCAGGTCCCTGACTGCACATAAGGGTTGCAAAAGCATTCTTTATCATTTTGATACGGAGCTTGTTGATATTGTAATCATTTGTATCACCCTCGGCACCGCAGTTCCAGCTGTTGTTGTCATTAGCACCGTCAGTATTGTTCCAGCCGTTTTCAAGATTGTGCTTTTCGTTGTATGAATACATATCATAAAGAGTAAATCCGTCATGACAGGTAAGAAAGTTTACCGACGCATTGTAGCCTCTGTAGGTAGGGTCATACAAATCTCTTGAGCCTGTAATTCTCTGAGCCGCATCCCATGCAAGGTGGCTGTCGCCTTTAAGAAATCTTCTGAGGTCGTCACGGTATCTTCCGTTCCATTCAGCCCATCTGTTCCATGACGGGAAACTGCCGACCTGATAAAGTCCGCCTGCGTCCCATGCCTCCGCAATAAGCTTTACTCCGCCGAGAATCGGATCAAACGCAAGGCTCTTGAGAAGCGGAGGCTTATCCATAGGAGTACCGTCCTCGTTTCTTCCCAAAATTGACGCAAGGTCAAAACGGAAACCGTCAATGCGGTATTCTGTTACCCAATAACGCAGACAGTCAAGTATAAACTGCTGCACAATCGGCTGATTGCAGTTGAGAACATTGCCGCAACCGCTGAAATTGTAATACTTTCCGTCCGGAGTGAGCATATAGTAAATGTTGTTGTCAATGCCCTTGAACGAGAAATACGGTCCCATTTCGTTGCCCTCTGCCGTGTGGTTGAACACAACATCAAGGATAACTTCAATTCCGTTTTCGTGAAGCTCACGAACAAGCTGTTTAAGCTCTCTGCCTTCGTGATGATGCTTGTGGTCGCTTTCATAGCTTGTGTTCGGAGCAAAAAAACATACGGTGTTATAGCCCCAGTAATCGTAGAGCTGACGACCGTCATAATTACGATATGAGCCCATTTCGTCAAACTCAAAAATAGGCATCATTTCAACGGCATTGATGCCCAGTTCTTTAAGATAGGGGATTTTTTCACGGATACCTGCGAATGTGCCTTTGTTTTTAACGCCTGAGGAGCCGTCCTGAGTAAAGCCTCTTACATGCAATTCATAAATAATAAGCTCTTCAAACGGAAGCTTCGGCTGAGTGCAGTTGCCCCAGTCATAGTCGCTGTTTACAACTCTTGCCTTATAAACACCCTCATGCTCCTGTTTTTTACCCCAGCCGCTCTGACCGATTACAGCCTTTGCGTATGGGTCAAGAATGTATTTCTTTTTATCAAAAATAATTCCTTTTTCGGGTTCATACGGACCGTCAAAGGAATATGCATACTCAAAATCAATCTCATCAAGACCGAACACGAGCATTGAATAGGTGTTGCCGATTTTGTAAGAATCCGGAAATCTGAGCCTTGCATACGGAAATTTTGCATAAGGTCTGAATAAAAGCAATGTACACTCAACGGCATAAACCGAATGAATAGTAAAGTTCACACCGCCGGAAACGGTTGTTGCACCGTTTAAAAGAAAGTTGCCGGGTCTGACATCGAAACCACCTACATTATCGGTTGGCTTTAAATCCCTCAACATAATATTCAATCCCCCTAAGTTACTTTCAAAAAAAACAAAAATTCAGTCAAACACAACATATGTCTATTTTATCATATTATGTGATTTATTCAACACACTATTTGCAAAAATATAGTCAAATCTTGTCATCACGATTAAAAAGCAGTATTTTTACACAAAAAAAGACCGGAATAAAAAATATATTCGGTCTTTTTAATCATTTGCTTACGCTTATTGTCAACCTATAAAAGTAAATCTGTCTGTTTTTCTGCCGTCAACATCAACTTTTTCGGCAAACATTTCGACAGGTCTTGCCCACACTTCACTTGTGTTGTGGAGATTTCTGTAAATTACAAGTTTTTCACCTGTTTCGCTGTGGGTTGCAAAGTTGATAACCTCATATTCGCCACCCTTGAAATGTAGGTAAATACCCGGCTTGATTTCTTTTGTCGTATTTTCGGCATTGTCCGAATTGCTTTCACAGCAATTTTCTGTTTTAACAGCTTTAACTGAAGTTTCTTCATTTGCAGGAGCTTCGTCAATTTCAGCTGCCCTGCAATCTGTATTGTCTGCATTGAAATCAACCCTGAAACTTCCGTCATTAACAACAAGAATCCTTGACTGATACGGCTGCATTTCAATTTCATAGTAACCGTTTACATCAATAACTTCGTTGCCGTTGAGAACATCTGTAAGCTTTGCGTTGCAGCCTGTGTCAAAACCGATTCTTTCAACACGGTCTGTAAGGTTGAATGCAACAAAAACAGTCTGATTGTCGGTTTTTCTTCTGTATACAAGCTTTTCATTCTGAATATTTATGTTTTCAAAATCGCCGTACTTGAGAGCTTCGAGTGCAAGTCTTACTACACCGAGTTTTTTGATATGCTCAAGAAGTTCATAGTTCGGATTCGGAATGGAATCAAGATCAAGACAGGGACGAAGCTCATAATCGCTGTAGGCAGTTCTCATACCCTCAATGCCAAATTCACTTCCGTAGTAAATTGACGGTACTCCGGGCATTGTATACATCATCGTGTAAACATTGTTGAGATGATTTTTGTCTTTAAGCATACTTGCAACACGGTTTACATCGTGGTTATCAACGAAATTATATGTGTAGATGTTTCTGTAAATACCGCCGTTAGCAAACTGTCTGTTAAGAGAATGAGCAATTTCAAAATAGTTGTGGTCATTATGGCTTGAATAAATGCCTTTGTAGCATTCGTAGTTTGTAACCGAGTCAAGTACATCGGGATTTGCCCAATGATTGTAATCGCCGTGGGTAATCTCACCGTAGAGCCAGAAATCGGACTTTTTCTCTTTGCAAACATTTTTTAATTTCTTGAAAAATTCAATGTCAATGCAGTCAGCCGCATCAAGGCGAAGTCCGTCAATATCAAACTCATCAATCCAAAATCTTGCACAGTCAAGAAGATAGTTTACTACCTCGTCATTGTGGAGATTAAGCTTTACAAGGTCGTAGTAACCTGCCCAGCCCTCATAGCTGAAACCGTCGTTATACGGGTTGTTGTTCCGGAAGTTTACATTTTCAAACCAAGACGCATATCTTGAATTTTCACGGTTCTGTTGAACATCTTTGAAGGCAAAGAAATCTCTTCCCACATGATTAAAAACGCCGTCAAGCATAATTCTGATGCCGTTATCGTGAAGTGTTTTGCAAATTTTTTTGAAAGATTCGTTGTCACCGAGCCGACAGTCGATTTTTTTATAATCAATAGTATCATAGCCGTGTTTTGAACTTTCAAAAACAGGGTTAAAAACAAGTGCGTTTACCGACATTGACTTCATATGGTCAATCCAGCCGTAAATTTTGTCAAGTCTGTATTCCTGCTTGAAATCATTCTCCTTTGGTGCTCCGCAAAAACCGAGCGGATAAATATTATAAATTACGGATTCATTTATATATCCCATTATATTATCTCCTTTTTGCACAGAATAAAGCAATGTACGAATGCAGTGTTTTGTGTACATTAGTCATAATTATAACACTAAAATTTCTATTGTGCAACTGAATAATTTGTGTTACAATGTAACATATTGATGATTTAAAAATGATTTTAAAAAAATCTCGGAGGAACAAAATGCTCAAAATACCCGAAAACAAAACAAGAAAAAAATTAAGAATTACACTTTGCGTGCTTTATCTCGTTGAAATCGTACTCTGTGCGTTGCCGTATTTCCAGTACATTGACGAAAAAAATGTACTCCATTCTTATTCCGTATTTGATATTATGTCTGTATGGGGCCTCAGCGGTTCAAATGATGCGGTTTTTAAGTATTCGCTCTTTATGCCGATTTTCTTCATTATTCCGATTGCAGGATTTTTCTTCTGCGCTCTTGACAAAGAACGCAATATGAAGAATATCGTTTCAATCATCTGCTGTCTGCTCGGTGTGCTTTCAATTATCACAATGGTAAGCTATACAATCAGCCTTGCTTCTGTAATTGCACTTCTTTTGTACATTCTCATCTGCTTTCTCACAACACTTTCAATCTTTGCAAGATTTACCGACAAAGATGCTACGAAAGCTCCTGTTAAGCAGAAAAACACAGACCCGAACAGGGAAGTGTAATTTTACAAATTAAAAGTTGAAAACGGAAAATTGAAAATTTCGGTCGGGAACACAGTTTGCTTAATGCAAAGCATTGTTTTCCCGACTTTTAATTTTATATTTTATAAAATTAAAACACGGCAGTTCATTATCTGAAATGATTGCCGTGTTTATTTTTGCCGATTTTATTTTTAAAATTCCGTCAGAACAATGTGTGCCTGAGAATTATCGAGGACTAACGGCTTATCCATATCAACTCTCTTTAGTTCTCCGTAGAGTCTGCCGAAAATTACGGTTGTTTTGTCCATATATGCCGCCATAGCCTCGCCTTTTACGGTGAACGGCTTGAATGTAATGTCAACTGCCGAATATCCCGCCTTAAAGTACCACGGTCTGTCAAGCTTTCCGCCTGTGCTTTTAACATTTATCTGCGACAATTTTACAAGATGACCGTCTGTGAAAAAGCAATTTTCGTTGCCGTAACGGTTGTCACCGACTCTGCTTGCAAGACAGAGGGAAAAGCGTTTCCCGTCAATAAAGCAGTCGGAGCTTAATCTCTGGTAATTATGCTTTCTCGGCTTTGAAAAGCGTGTCCAGTCAAAGTAAGCGTTTGTGGTTGTTTCGTTTAAAGAATATTCCATACCGCCAACACGGATAATTCCGCCTGCGACAAATTTGGGAACAAAGCGTTTGAGATAAAAATATTTTCTGTCTCTCTCAAACGGTGCAATTTCGTTAAGACTTTCGCCCGCCGTCTTTTTGAGATTAATGTTAAAGTAAAGATTTTTTATGCCGCCAAAGTCGATAAAATCACATTTTAAAAATCTTCCGTTCGGTGTGTTTGTCAACTGCAGCTGAAGCCTTTTGTCCGTGTACAAAAGCTCTCCCGAGCTGCCCGATTCGGGAAGCTCGTTCTTGCTGAAAACAAATTTCTTTACAACACAATCATAAATCACACCGCCTCTTTTAAGGTCGGCAACCGCAATTTTTACCGCAAATTCCATGCCTAAATTTTCAACCGAAAGATAGAGCGAAACCTCTGTGTTGCTTATGAAATAGCAATCCCTTTCGCTGTGTTTTCCGCTTGTTTTGCTCTGTTCGCTGTTATATTCAAAAACAGGCGTTCTTGCCCAGCCTGCACACATAACCTCTCCGTTTTCTTCAAAAACATTATGCTTTTCGGTTATCTCATGTTGCAAAACAATCCCTCCGTGTTCTCGTTTTTAAAATTTTCCATAAAATCACACCATACAATATACACAAAATAATTATGCTTTTCAAGAATTATAACAAAACTGTAAATTTCGTTTTCTGCCGTCAACGGTATATGTACTAATTTTCTGATTTCATGAATAATCTGTAATAATATCATATACCTGTGAGGGCGGTTTTTATGAAGAAATTTGTCATTTTGCTTTTAATCTGCTTATGTTTTCTGCTTTGTTCATGCAGTGCCGACACATCGGGATATCAAAACGAGCTTACCTGCACAGACTGGAGTACAGAGCTTGACGGCGGCGGAAAGATAAACCTTTCGTTTGACGGTGAAAATGCGTCTCTTATTATGATGAGCGGAAAAGACAAGGCGGAGCTTTGCGGAAAATATGTTGCCGATGATACAACGCTTGTCATATTTGTGCCGAAACTTTACCGAAACTACACCTTTGAATATATTCCCCACGGAAAAAAGCTTGATTTGTCATACAACGGTTCAAAAATCACGCTCAGCCGTTCCGATAACACGCAAAAAACCGAGTAAATCAGCCGTTCAATGTTTCTTATGTACATTTTGAGCGGAATACGCAGATTAACGAATAATTTTATTGATAAATAAAGTTGTGTGTGTTATAATGTTTTAAGCTATGTTATTATGCCATTTTTGGATTTTTTCGGAGGTATTGTTTTGGTAGTGTTTGGAATTGATCCCGGATATGCCATTGTAGGTTGGGGAGCAATCAATTTTCAATCGAATACATATAAAACTCTCGGTTACGGTGCAATTGAAACCGTTGCCGGAACTGATTTTAACAAACGGATTGAGTACATCTATGACGAAACCTATGCTATTCTTAACAGATGTCGCCCCGATGCTCTTGCAATCGAAAAACTTTACTTTCAGACCAATCAGAAAACGGCTATCAATGTTGCTCAGGCAAGGGGAGTAACCCTGCTTGCGGCACAAAAACTTAAAATACCAATCTTTGAGTACACTCCTCTTCAGGTCAAAACGGCTGTAACGGGATACGGCAAGGCTAAAAAACCACAGGTTATGGAAATGACCGCAAGGCTTTTAAAGCTGAAAGAAATTCCAAAACCCGATGATACCTGTGACGCACTTGCAATTGCAATCTGTCACACACAGGCGGCAGGCTCACAGCTCAGAAGAGTAATGTACGGAAAGGGACTTTAAATATGCTTTATTCCGTAAGAGGAAAACTTATTGCAATAGAATCAAATGCGGCGGTAGTAGAGTGCGGCGGTGTCGGCTATATGTGCCAGACAACAATGAACACACTCAAAGCCGTAAAGCTTAACACAGAGGTAACGCTTTACACCTACCTTAATGTAAGGGAAGATGCGGTGGATCTTTTCGGCTTTGCAACAAAGGCAGAGCTTGAAACCTTTAAAAACCTCATCAGCGTAAGCGGTGTAGGTCCAAAGGCAGGACTTGCGGTTTTGTCGGAGCTCAGTCCCGAACAGGTTGCAATGGCAATTGCCTCCGATGACCTCAAAACAATTACAAGAGCACAGGGAATAGGCAAAAAAATTGCACAGAGAATTGTTCTTGAACTCAAGGACAAGCTTGCAAAAGCGGCTAAAGAGGACAGTTCCTTTGCACAGGCGGCACAGAACAGCGTGAATGTTTCAACGGGAAATGTTCCGAAAGCAATCGAGGCACTCGGAGTTTTGGGCTATTCTCCGTCGGATGTTTCGCCCGTACTCGCAACACTCGACAGCGCCTTGCCTGTTGAACAGCTTATTTCGCTCACATTAAAACAGATGGGAAGACAGTAACATATGAGTAAAATGGAATTCTCGGATGAATTTGATTTTGAAAACAGAATAACCGATACTTCCGAAATTCCCGAAGATACGGCAGAGAGCGACAACCCTCTGCGACCGAAAACACTTTCGGAATACATAGGACAGGAAAAGGCAAAGGAAAACCTCAAGGTTTTTATCGAGGCGGCAAAAATCAGAGGCGAAACCCTTGACCATGTACTGCTCTACGGCCCTCCGGGACTCGGTAAAACAACTCTTTCGGGAATCATTGCGAATGAACTCGGTGTGTCAATGAGAATAACCTCAGGCCCTGCAATTGAAAAGCCGGGCGACCTTGCGGCATTGCTTACCAACCTTAACGAGGGCGATGTGCTTTTTATTGACGAAATTCACAGACTGAGCCGTTCCGTTGAAGAAATACTTTACCCTTCAATGGAGGACTTTGCAATTGACATCATCACGGGTAAAGGTCAGATGGCGGCTTCGTATCATCTGCCGTTGCCAAAATTTACACTTGTCGGAGCAACCACAAGAGCAGGTCAGCTGACCGCTCCTTTGCGTGACCGTTTCGGTGTGGTGTTAAGACTTGAACTCTACACTCCCGAGGAGCTTGCACAGATTGTTGAAAGAAGTGCCGGAATCCTCGGAATAAAAATTGAACATGACGGTGCGCTTGAAATTGCGTCCCGTTCAAGGGGAACACCACGAATTGCAAACCGACTTTTAAAGCGTGTGCGTGACTTTGCACAGGTTATGTCAAACGGCGTCATTACACTTGAAACCGCAAGGACAGCACTTGACAGACTCGAAATTGACGAACTCGGTCTTGACCGCAACGACAGAAGAATGCTTGAGGCAATCGTTCGTTTTTACAACGGCGGTCCTGTCGGACTTGAAACACTTGCGGCGGCAATCGGTGAAGAGGCTGTAACAATCGAGGATGTCTATGAACCGTATCTTTTGCAGATAGGTTTTGTCAGCAGAACACCGAGGGGCAGATGCATAACTGCCGAGGCTTGCAAGCATCTCGGCTGTGAATTTCCTAAGGGCGTTGTAAATGCACAGCCAACACAGCCGACTCTCTTTGGTGACAGGGAGTCATAAATCAGTCACAATATGAGTGTATAATTCAACAGAGTGCAAGGCTTTTACTTGGGTTATATCGAAAATTGCAGTTTTGAAAATTTACAATCTACAAATTATTTAACGGAGGAATATATATAATGGGAAGATTATTCGGTACAGACGGTGCAAGAGGTGTTGCAAACGCAGAGCTTACACCCGAACTCGCAATGAATATAGGCAGAGCGGCGGCAATGGTTCTTATCAGCGATGAGGTTGAACACCCCACAATTTTAATCGGTAAGGACACAAGACTTTCGGGAGATATGCTCGAGGGCGCACTTATTGCAGGACTTTGCTCGGTAGGTGCAAATGTTCACATTCTCGGGGTAGTTCCTACTCCTGCGGTTGCTTATCTTGTAGGCAAATACAATGCCGATGCAGGTATTATGATTTCCGCATCACACAACCCGTTTGAATTTAACGGTATCAAAATTTTCAGTTCTGACGGATGCAAGCTTCCCGATGCCCTCGAAAACAGAATTGAAGAAATCGTACTTGACCATGTTGTGCCGTATGCATCCGCAACAGATGAAAATATCGGCAGAGTAACATATGATACAGAGGCGGCTGATTTGTATATTGACCACCTTGTTTCGGCAGTTGACTGCGACTTTGAGGGTATGGAAATCGCACTTGACTGCTCAAACGGTTCTTCTTCAAGGACAGCCGAAAAGCTTTTCACCAAACTTGGTGCAAAGGTTCATATGCTTTTTGACGAGCCTGACGGTGTGAACATCAACCGTGACTGCGGTTCAACTCATATGAGCAAATTGCAGAAGTATGTTCGTGAACACAAGCTTTCATGCGGTCTTGCATTTGACGGTGACGCCGACAGATGTCTTGCGGTTGACGAAAACGGTAACCTTGTTGACGGCGATTACCTTATTGCAATCTGTGCAAATGATATGAAGCAGAGAGGCGTACTCAAAAAGAATGCCGTTGTCGGAACAATTATGACAAACATGGGCTTTAACAAGTTCTGCGAAGAAAATGATATGCATTTTGTTTCAACAAAGGTTGGCGACAGATATGTTCTTGAGGCTATGATGCAGGAGGGCTACAATATCGGCGGCGAGCAGAGCGGTCACATCATTTTGCTTGACTATGCAACAACAGGCGACGGTCAGCTTTCAGGTGCAATGATTCTCAGCATTATGAAGAGAACGGGCGAAAAGCTCAGTCAGCTTGCAAAGATTATGGAGCGTTTGCCGCAGGTGCTCATTAATGTAAAGGTCAGCAGAGAGGGCAAGCTCTCATTCTATACAGACAGGGAAATCAAGGCTGAAATCGAAAGAGTTAGCGAAATCCTCGGTGACAGAGGCAGAATTCTTGTTCGTGTGTCGGGAACAGAACCTCTCGTAAGAGTAATGCTCGAGGGCGAAAACCTCGAAGAAATTCAGAACCTTGCGGAAGAAGCCGCACAGGTAGTAAGGGAAAGACTTGCATAATGCGATTATCTGATAAATGGAAAGATTATGAACTTATAGATACCTCTGACGGGGAAAGACTTGAAAGATGGGGAGATATAATCCTTATCCGTCCCGATCCGCAGATTATCTGGTCAAGCGAAAAGAAAAATCCTCTTTGGTATTCGGCACATGCCCGTTACCACCGTTCAAATCGTGGCGGAGGAAGTTGGGAGCAGTACAAAAAAGTTCCTGACCGCTGGACTGTAAATTACGGCGACCTCGTTTTCAACATCAAGCCTATGGGATTCAAGCACACGGGTGTGTTTCCCGAACAGGCAGTTAACTGGGATTTTGCCGCAGAAAAAATAAAAAACGAAAACAGACCGCTTAAAATTCTCAACCTTTTCGGTTACACAGGATGTGCAACTCTTGCGTGTATGAACGCAGGCGCAACAGTTTGCCATGTTGACGCATCAAAGGGCATGGTTCAGTGGGCAAAGGAAAATGCCGCATCAAGCGGTATTGCCGACAGACCTGTCCGTTGGCTCGTTGACGATTGCGTAAAATTTGTACAGCGTGAAATCCGCCGTGGCAACAGGTATGACGGAATTATTATGGATCCTCCGTCATACGGCAGAGGTCCGGGCGGTGAGGTCTGGAAACTTGAAGAACAGCTTTATTCACTTGTAACCATGTGCAAACAGGTTCTCTCAGACAATCCGCTGTTTTTCATTCTCAATTCCTACACAACGGGACTTTCTCCCGCTGTAATGGAGTATTTGCTCGGAGTTCTTTTGCAGAAGGACTTCGGCGGAAAAGTATCAAGCGATGAAATAGGACTGAAGGTGAGCGACACTGGACTTGTATTGCCGTGCGGCTCAACCGCAATATGGGAGAAATAATAAATGAGCTTTATTTCACTTGACAACATCAGCTTTTCATATTCCGACATTGAAAGCGGCCAGCCGTACAAAAATGCAGTTGACGGTGTTTCTCTCAATATCGAAAAGGGTGAATTTGTTGCCCTTCTCGGTCACAACGGATGCGGAAAGTCAACTGTTGCAAAACATCTCAACGCAATGCTATTGCCGGATAAGGGCAAAGTGTATGTTGACGGAGATGACACATCAGATGAAAACAAGACATATGACATAAGAGAAAAAGTGGGACTTGTACTTCAAAATCCCGACAACCAGCTTGTTGCAAGCGTTGTTGAGGAAGATGTTGCATTCGGCCCCGAAAACCTCGGAATACCGCCAAAGGAGATCCGACAGAGGGTTGACGATGCCCTCAAAGCCGTTGATATGTACGATTACCGTGAACACGCTCCGTTCAAGCTTTCTGGCGGTCAGAAACAGCGTATTGCAATTGCCGGAATTCTTGCAATGCAGCCGCAATGCATAGTTCTTGACGAACCCACGGCAATGCTTGACCCTAACGGCCGTGACGAGGTAATGACAACGCTTTTAAAACTCAACCGTGAAAAGAATATGACGGTTGTCCTTATCACACACTATATGGAAGAGGCAGTCCTTGCCGACAGAGTTGTCGTTATGGACGCAGGAAAAATCCTCACTCAGGGTACACCCGAAGAAGTTTTTTCACAGGCGGAGCTGCTCAAAAAGCACCGTCTTGATGTTCCGCAGGCAACAGAGCTTGCATACAGACTCAGGGGGTGCGGAGTGAAATTTGACAAACTTCCTCTCAATGCAGAGCAATGTGTAAAAATGCTTGAGGAGGTGCTGTCATGAGCAAGGTGCTTGAACTGAAAAATTTAAGCTATGTTTACGGAACAGGCACTCCGTTTGAGAAAACCGCTGTCAATAATTTGAGCCTTTCAATTGAAAAAGGCGAGTTTATCGGCATTATGGGACATACTGGTTCGGGCAAGTCAACACTTGTTCAAATGCTCAACGGACTTATGAAACCAACTTCGGGACAGGTTCTTCTTGACGGCGAGGATATCTGGGCAAATCCCAAGGATATCAGAAAAATCCGTTTCAAAGTCGGAATGGTATTTCAGTATCCCGAATATCAGCTTTTTGAAGAAACCGTTGCCAAGGACATCGCATTCGGCCCTACGAATATGGGCAAGAGCGGTGCAGAGCTTGAAAAAGCGGTAAATGACGCCGCAAGATTTACCGGACTTAAAGATGAACTTCTTGAAAAATCTCCGTTCGACCTTTCGGGCGGTGAAAAGAGAAGGGCGGCAATTGCAGGCGTTATAGCAATGAATCCCGAGGTTCTCGTTCTTGACGAACCAACCGCAGGTCTTGATCCTATGGGCAGAGATGTGCTGTTGAGCCAGATTGTGCAGTATCACAAGGAACGCAAAAACACCGTAATCCTTGTATCCCACAGCATGGAAGACATTGCAAGGGTTGCCGATAAGATAATCGTTATGAACAAGTCAAATCTCGTTATGTTTGATAAGACAAAAGAGGTTTTCTCAAAGGGACGAGAGCTTGAAAAAATAGGACTTCGAGTACCGCAGATAACAAAGATTATGCTTGAACTGCGTGAAAAAGGTTTTAATGTTCCCGAAGGAATACTTACTGTTGATGAGGCAATGGACTGTATTTCCTCACTGCTTGACAAGGAGGGTAAAATATGGTAAGAGATGTTGCGTTCGGTCAGTATTTTCCTGCGAACAGCGTAATCCACAAATGTGATCCCCGTGCAAAGCTGATTATGCTTGTCGGATTTCTCGTAATTATTTTCTGTACTTTTAATTATGCTTCGCTTGCGCTTGTTGTGCTTTTTACCGCACTTTTTGTTGCGGCAAGCAAGGTGCCTGCAAAGTTCTATTTCAAAAGCATGAAAGTAATTATATTTATTATAATAGTAACCTCAATTCTCAATGTGTTCTACGGTTCGGGTGATCCGCTTGTACAATGGGGAATTTTCAAAATTACCTTAAACGGCATTAACAGAGCAATTTTTGTTTCGGTAAGAATCATCTGTCTTATCCTTGCAAGCTCCTGTCTTACATTCACAACCTCTCCGACAGAGCTTACGGACGCAATCGAAAGACTGATGAAGCCGCTTGCAAAACTGCACTTTCCCGTTCACGAGATTGCAATGATGATGTCGCTTGCTTTAAGATTTGTTCCCACACTTCTTGAAGAAACCGACAAAATTACTCAGGCTCAAAAGGCACGAGGTGCCGATATGGAGTCGGGTAATATTATTCAGAGGGTAAAGGCGTTTATCCCTATTCTTATTCCGCTTTTTGTTTCGGCATTCAGAAGAGCCTATGAGCTTGCAACAGCTATGGAGTGCCGTTGCTACCGTGGCGGAACAGGAAGAACACGAATGAAAACTATTCATATGGCAAAGCGTGACTATGTATCTTTTGTAATGGTCGCACTTCTAATCGGCGGAGTGATTTTATGCAACATATTCCTGCCTGCGGCAGTTTAAGAAATCTTCTTCTCACAATTTCATATGACGGAAAAAAGTTCCACGGCTGGCAGATTCAGCAGAACGCAATGACGGTTCAGGAGGCTTTTCAAACTGCTCTTTCAAAGATTATCGGTGATGACTTTGATGTAAAGGGATGCAGTCGCACAGACAGCGGAGTTCACGCAAATATGTACTGCATCAGCCTTAAAACAGAGCATCCCATAAAGCCCGAAAGACTCAAGGCGGCGCTTAACCGCTGGCTGCCGCTAAGCATTGCGGTTCTTGACTGCAAAGAGGTTGCACCCGATTTTCACGCCCGCTATTCCTGCACAAGCAAGGAATATATCTACAAAATCTGGAACAGCGAGGTGCGAAATCCGTTTCTTGACGGATACGCACTTCATTACAGATACAAAATTGACGAAAATCTGCTCGACAAAGCCGCTCAGGCATATGTCGGCAGACACGATTTCACTTCCTTTTGCACGCTTGATAACCGTGAAAAAGGGGATATGACCAGAAATATAAAAGCCTTTTCGGTAACCCGTGAGGGCGACCTTGTTACAATGAAGGTTGAGGCTGACGGCTTTTTGTACAATATGGTTCGTATTATGGTGGGAACACTTCTCAGGATTCAGCAGGGTAAAATTGCTCCCGATGAAATCCCCTCCATTATAGAAAAGAAAAACAGAAAATATTCGGGTCCCACCGCACAGGCTTGCGGATTGTACCTGAATCGTGTGAATTATGAAAATGACAACAGTTCACAAAAAAGGAGTGAACACTGATGTTTAAAAAATTTAAAGGACATTATTCAAAACGAAAGACACATAAAACCGACAGAGATGTAATGAGCTATGAGGATATGCCTCTTGACGATTATGAACAGGAAAAAACCGAAATGTCGCCGCAGGCTGTCAAGAAAATCGTACTCGGTGCGTGTATTGCCATTGCGGCAGGCCTTATAGTTTTTGCCTTTGCAAACCGTGACAAGCTCACATGGGAGAACATCTCAAACTGGTGGACTTATGATGTACTCGGAAATGCCGGTCACGGCTATCCCGTTGACATTATCGGTTCCGAGGTTTCATCGGGCAACTTTGCAGTGTCACAGGGACATGCCGTGTATGCGTCGGACACCTCGTTCGTAACCCTTACAAATTCGGGTACAGAGGTTGCACGACTTCAGCTTACACATTCAAATCCCGTAATGAAAAACAATGAAAACAGATTTCTCACATACGGAATCGGCAGTTCAAGCTATGAGATAAGCAGTTTTGACGAAACGCTTTACTCAGGCAATGCCGAAAATAAAATATACACAGGTGATGTTGCCTCAAACGGTACATACTGTCTTGTTACCGAGGACAACGGTTATCTTACAACGCTGTATGCCTACAGCAAAAATAATAACAGAATTTACAAATATTCTTTTTCAGAGTATTATATAACATCGGTAGCAATTAACAAGGACGGCTCCGGTTGCGTTGCCACAGGTGTGTCAAGTGATAAGGGTTCGGCGGTAACGGGCGTTTATGTGCTTGATTTTTCACAGGAAAAGCCTGTTTCAACCTACAAAATTTCAGGTGACAGCGTGCTTGATTGCAAGTATCTGACCTCAGATACGGCGGTTCTTGTGGGCTCACAGGCAAGCTATATTGTTAAAAAAGGTGAAAAGAATTACAAAACAGTAAGCTATGAGGACAAAACTCTTTCAAATTACTGCTTTAACACAGATACATCAACCTATACAATGGCTCTTTCAAGGAGCGGTGACGGAAGAAGTGTTGCTCTCATAAGCTATAACAGCAACGGTGAGGCACAGTACACAATAAATACCGAACACAAAGCCGATTCGCTTTCTGTCTACAAGGGTACGGTTGCAATCCTTGACGGAAATGTTGTTTACGGTTATAATCAAAATGGCGATTTGCTTTATTCGACAAATTCGGGAACCGGTTCAAAAAAGATTGTGCTTGCCTCGGACTACACCGCTTACATTCTCAGCGTAAATCAAATTAGGTTTATTGACCTTGACAATGTATCGAGTGACGATACCGCTCAAACTTCAAAACAGGAGTAATAAATTTGGTTGCAGATATAATTATTATTGCCGTGTTTGCGCTTTTGTTTTTTATTGATTTCAAGCGTGGCATAGCAATTACAATTCTCAATGTTGCAGGTGTGGCTCTCACGGGCTTTCTTGCATATCACATTTCAAATTTTCTTGCATCGTGGGTTTATACGGCATTTGTTCAGCAGACCTTAACAACAAATCTGCAACAAATGATTGACACTCAGGGCATCAACTCAGCCATTGCAAACAGTTTTTCGGCTTTGCCAAACTGGGTTATGGGAATGCTCGGATTCTTCCTTTCAATTTTCGGATTGGATTCAAGTGTCTATACAAACGATTTTCAGGTTCCTAACTCTGCCGCAGCGGCGGTGTCAACTTCGGTGGAAAATCTTATTCAGCCGGTTATCACAGGAATGTTCCGCTTGGTTATCGGTGTAGTTATATCAATAATTATCTTTATAATTATAAAAATTCTTGTTAAAAAACTTGCGAGAGTGTTTAAAATACCCGTGGTGAAACAGATTAATAAGCTTCTCGGCGGTGTGTTGGGACTTGCAGAGGCGGCAATCCTTGTATTTTTTGCCGTTAATATCTTTTCGGGAGTGCTTGAGTTTTCAAATCCCGAAATGCTTAATAACCCGATGATTTCGGGTGCTGTTTTTAAATTTTTCAGCGTTGCAGTCTGAATGAAGAAACAGGAGGGAACAGTAATGGAAAAAGAAAAAGATGTGTGGAGCTTTAAAACATCCGATTTGGTTACTATACCTAATATTATAACTTATGTAAGATTTGTGCTTATAATCCCGTTCGTATATTTTTTCCTTGCGGAACAGTATATATATGCGGCAATATGTATAGGTTTGTCGGGGCTTTCCGATTGCTTTGACGGAATGGCTGCCAGAAAACTCAATCAAGTAACTCCTCTCGGAAAAATCCTTGATCCCATTGCAGACAAGGTAACGCTTTTTGCGGTCGTTATCTGTATGGTGATTTATGTGCCTATGGTTCTTCCGATTCTTGTAACACTTCTGGTCAAAGACCTTATTATGCTCCTCGGCGGTGCAGATTTAATCAAAAAAAGACTCACTCCGCCTTCTGCAAACTGGTACGGAAAGGTCGGAACAATCATTTTCTACTTTTCCGTATGTCTTATCGTATTTCTCAAGGCCTTTTTTGCCTACGAAAATATGGTGCTTGATCTGATATTGCTTTCGGTTACAGCCGCATCCATGCTATACGCTTTGTATCGTTACGGCAAAATCTATTTTGCAATGATTAAGGAGTACAACGAATCACTTAAAAAGACAGCTGACATTAAAAATAAATAAATTCCGACAAATAAATATTGAATTATTTGTTAAACAGTTGTATAATTCTTATATTACCATGACAGCGAATGTGAAATTTGGTGTCCTAAAAAGGAGTATGCTATGCTTTGTACAAGATGCGGAAAACGGCCTGCGGTTGTTTTCGTTTCAAATAATAATTCCAAAGACGCCCCAACGGCAGGTTATTGCCTTACCTGTGCAAAAGAGCTTGGAATCAAGCCGGTTGAGGATCTTATCAGCAAAATGGGTATCTCGGACGAGGACCTTGAAAATGTTCAGGATCAGATGAATACCCTCATGAACAGTATGGGTGACGGCGATATGTCGCAGCTTATGGAACAGCTTGGTGCGGATAACCTTGCCGAGCAGATGGGCGATTTTGCTAAAGACGGTGACGGCAGTGAAGATGATGACTTCTCTCACGGTGCACCTGCATTCCCTGCATTTTTCAACAGTATGTTCGGCGGACAGAACAACAATGCGACAAATCAGGATAATAATAAAAAGGGCAAAAAAGAGAAAAAAGAAAAGAACAGAAAGCACATCAATCTTTACTGTGAAGACCTCACACGCAAGGCGAGAGAGGGCAAAATCGACCGCATTGTCGGCAGAGACAGCGAGATTGAGCGTGTAATTCAGATTCTTTCAAGAAGAACAAAGAACAATCCTTGCCTTATCGGTGAACCCGGTGTAGGTAAAACCGCTATTGCAGAGGGGCTTGCTCTCCGCATTGCCGCAGGAAATGTTCCTCAAAGACTTAAAAACAAGGAAATTCAGCTTCTTGACCTCACCTCACTTGTTGCAGGCACTCAGTTCAGAGGTCAGTTTGAAAGCAGAATCAAAGGACTTGTTTCAGAAATCAAGGAGAACGGCAACATAATTCTCTTTATTGATGAGGTTCACAGCCTTGTCGGCACAGGTGACAACGAGGGTACAATGAATGCCGCAAATATCCTCAAACCGGCTCTTTCAAGGGGCGAGGTTCAGGTCATCGGTGCTACAACATTCAACGAATACAGAAAATATATCGAAAAGGATTCTGCTCTTGAAAGAAGATTTCAGCCCGTAAAGGTCGGCGAGCCTACAATTGCTCAGTCAATTGATATTATCGCAGGTGTAAAAGGCTATTATGAGGCACATCACCGTGTAATTGTTGACGATGATATCGTTCGCAAGACGGTTGTCCTTTCCGAAAGATACATAACAGACCGTTTTCTTCCCGACAAAGCAATCGACCTTCTTGATGAAAGCTGTGCCTGTGCCGCTCTCCGCAACAAAAGCATGGAGCGTCACGATAAGCTTGAGGATGAAAGACAGAAGCTTCTTATCAAAAAGGACGCTCTTACAAATGCCGATGAGGTAAACTACGAACAGCTTGCCGAGGTCAACACAAGCCTTGCAAGAATTGACAGTGACCTTAAAGAAATTGACCCCGAAACTCTCGTTTCAAAGGTTACAGAGGAGGATATCGCCAAGGTCATCGAACTCTGGACAGGCATCCCCGCATCAAGAATCAAGGAAAATGAGCTTTCAAAGCTTGCCGACCTTGAGAACGAGCTTAAAAAGAAAATTATCGGTCAGGATGAGGCTGTAAAGGCTCTTGCATCTGCAATCAGAAGAAGCAGAGTTCAGATTTCACCTCGCCGCAGACCTGCATCATTCATCTTTGTAGGTCCTACAGGTGTCGGTAAAACAGAGCTTGTAAAGGTTCTCAGCAAGGAACTTTTCAATACCCCCGAAACTCTTATCAGACTTGATATGAGTGAATTTATGGAGAAACATTCGGTTTCTAAAATTATCGGTTCACCGCCCGGATATGTCGGTTACGATGAGGCAGGACAGGTAACGGAGAAAGTTCGCCGCAGACCTTATTCGGTTCTCCTCTTTGATGAAATCGAAAAGGCTCATCCCGATGTTCTCAATATTTTGCTCCAAATTCTTGACGAGGGCAGAGTTACAGACGCTCACGGCAGAACAGTAAACTTTGAAAATACTGTTATCATTATGACATCAAATGCCGGTTCTGCATCAAAGGACAGCGCATTAGGCTTTGGCAAGACTGAAGAAGATGCCTCAAAAGAAAAGGTTATGAAGGCACTTTCCGAGTTCCTCCGTCCCGAATTTATCGCAAGAGTTGACGAGGTTATCGTATTCAACAGCCTTAAAAAGGACGATTTTGTTAAGATTGCAGACCTTATGCTCTCTGAGTATGTTCCGACTCTTGAGGAAAAGCACATCAAGTTCACATTTGACGAAAAGGTTTGTCAGCTCCTTGCAGAAAAGTCATGCAACGGTGCAAGCGGTGCTCGTGACCTCAGAAACACAATTCGCAGAGAGGTTGAGGAGAAAATTGCAAACGCAATGATTGAGGCAGGCGCAGGCGGTGTTACTGCAATGCACCTTACAGCCGAAAACGGTGAGCCTGTTCTTCAGTCAATCTGATTTTTACGGTAAAAGTTAACACATAAAATTTCCGCATATCGGGCAGTCATCACGATTGCCCGATTTTTTTGTTACAATATAATTCTATTAAAGAACAATCATACACGGCGAGCCACCGTACCCTGTTCGTGTAGATAGTTTGTAATATCAAAAAACATATTGCATCATTACTTTTGGGAGTCCAAAAATCGCCCATACGGTTGGATTACACAGACAATTGCAATGTTACGCTCGGGCATAATTTGTTTTTCATTATACAAACTGTCTACACGAGAGAAAAAACACAAGAGAAAAAAACGGCTGTGTAGCATAAGGTACACAGCCGTTTTTTGAAAATAAAATGAAAGAAAGATTAACCTTTTACAGCACCTGAAACAACACCCTCGATGATGTATTTCTGACATGCAAAGTAGAAAATAATAATCGGAACGATGCTCAGAACGATAAGCGCCATAATAGCACTTGTGTCCGTATGACCGTAACTGCCGTTAAGATACTGAATGTGAATCGGAATAGTTTTGTAATCCATATCAAGAATAAGATAGGGGAGAAGGTAGTCGTTCCAAATCCACATTGTTTCAAGGATTGCGACCGAAATAAAAGTAGGTTTCATAATCGGAAGAACAATACCGAAGAATGTTCTCAAAGGACCTGCTCCGTCAACATCTGCGGCTTCCTCAATTTCAACAGGAATTGATTTAACAAATCCCGAGAACATAAATACCGCAAGTCCTGCTCCGAATCCGAGGTATATAATCAAAATACCCCACGGAGTTGTAAGTTTGAGACTGTCGGCTGTCTTTGAGAGGGTAAACATTACCATCTGGAAAGGAATAACCATTGAGAAAATGCAGAAATAGTAGATGATTTTGCATATACGAGAATTTGAACGCTGCAAGTACCACGCACACATTGATGTGCAGAAAAGAATAAGCACAACACCGCCGATTGTAATGAAGAAGCTCCATACAATTGACTTCCAGAACGGATAGTTGCCGTGGAACATACCTGTCATATAGCTTTGAAAGCCCTGAAAACTGTTTGCATTCGGAAATTCAAAGATTGCACGGCTGATTGCCGCATTGCTCTTGAAGGAGTTCATCAGTACAATGAAAACGGGAGCAACATAGAATACTGACACAATAGAGAAGAGAATTGTTAAAATTTTCATTCCTACGGTTTGTTTTTTCTTTACAGGCCTATCCTTAGCCTTTGCTGCAACTTTTGCCATTACTGCTGAACCTCCTTTCTTCTTGTGAAGTAAAGCTGAATAAGGGCAATGATAACAACAATTACGAAGAAGATAACGCCCTCAGCCTGACCTACGCCACGAGAATTCTGGTTTGCATAGAATGTATTGTAAATATTGAGAGCCATCATTTCCGTCTGATAAACCATTGTACCGCTTCCCTGTGATACAATACCCGGAGCACCGCCTGTGAGGGCAAGGTTCTGGTCGAACAGCTTAAATGAGTTTGTAAGTGTAAGGAATGTGCAGATTGTGATGGAAGGCATCATCATCGGCAATGTTACATTTGTAAGCAACTGTTTTTTGCCTGCGCCGTCAATTTTAGCCGCCTCATAAAGATCATGAGGTACGCTCTGGAAACCGGCAATGTAAATAATCATCATATAACCTGCCTGTTGCCAGCACATAAGAATTACAAGTCCCCAGAAGCCGAAGTTTGCGTTAAGCGCAAGGTTTGTTCCGTAATACTGAAGAATACCGTTAAAAATGTACTGCCAGATGTAGCCGAGAATAATACCGCCTACAAGGTTAGGGACAAAGAAAACAGTTCTGAATACATTTGAACCCCTGATTCCGAGCGTGAGTGCATACGCCACAAAAAACGCAATGAGGTTAATGAGTATAACCGATACTATAACAAACAGTACCGTAAACCAGAATGAATGTAAAAATCCCTCATTCTGAAAGGCCTTGACATAGTTTCCGAACCCGATGAATACTGCATCGCTTGTTGTTCTGAATTTACAGAATGAAAGGTAAATGCCGTTAAAGAACGGATATACAAAACCTATAAGGAAAGCAGCAAGAGTAGGAAGAACAAATATAAGAAAATAAATTTTTCTTTTAGGTTTTCTAAACATAATATTTTGCCTTTCCGTTCATAAAAAAGGGGGGCGGAATGCCGCCCCCCTACCGAACCTGTTAAATTAAAACAGAAATTTTACAATCAGCCGTTAGCCTTTGCATATTCTGTTTTCCAACCCTGTACAAATGCAGTCTTAACAGCATCCCAGTCGCCTGTGCCTGCTGCATACTGTGTAAGAGCTGTGCCAACACCGTTTTTCCAATCTTCACTTGGCATTGTTGTGAAGTTCCAGCTTACAGGAGTTTTGCCTGCTGCTGTGAGTTCGTTATCAATCTTAACAAATACATTGGTTGCTTCCTTAGCATTCTTGAAAGGAATTACAAATCCCATATCGTCAGCAAGAGCAGATGTACCTGTTTTGTTTGTTACACACCAGTTCAAGAATTCAAGAGTAGCTGCCTGATCGTCAGCACTTGCCTTGTTGTTTACACACCAGTAGTTCTCTGAACCTGTGCAAAGACCCTGATTAGCTTCATCGCCTGCGCCGATGTAAATCGGGAGCATGCCGAGTTCGTCGTCCTTCATACCTGCCTTGGTAACTATTGAATATTCCCAGCTGCCGTTCTGGAAGAATACTGCTTCGCCTGATGTGAACTCAGTTTCAGCGTCTGTACCCTTCTTGCTTGCGAGGTCTGCAGGATCACATGTTGAATCTGTGATGTAGAGATCCCAGATGTTCTTATAGTTATCAAGGTATTTACCCTCGATAGCGTCTGTTGATTTGATGCCCTTATCCTTGTACTCAAAGTAGATAGGAAGGTTAGCAAGGTGAGTTTTGAATCTCCAGTCAGATGAAGAATCCATACCTGCTGATGTGAACGCACCCTTAACGCCGAGTTTATCCTTATTCTTCTGGATTTCATCGGCAACAGTCTTTAACTTCTCAAAGCTGTTGATGTCCTCAATTTTCTTAACCGAAGCAAAGTCAGAATCGCAATACTTCTGGAGAAGAGTCTTGTTGTAGATAATGCCGTATGTTTCAATTACATAAGCAATACCGTAAACCTTGCCGTCCTCTTCAAGTGCATAATCCTTTGAAGTAAGCTGATTGTAAATTTCTGATGAGCTGAGGTCTGCACAATAGTCTTTCCAGTTAGCAAGACCTACAGGACCGTTAACCTGGAAGAGTGTAGGAGCGTTGTCCTTGTCCATCTCTGCTGTAAGTGTTGACTCATAAGTACCCTCGGCAGCTGTCTTAACAGTTACCTCAACACCTGTTTCTTCCGTGTACTTCTTAGCAAGAGCCTGCCAATCCTTGTCCTGCTCAGGCTTAAAGTTAAGATAGTAAACTTTACCGTTTTTTGCGTTGCCTGCTGCATTTTTTGAATCATCTTTTGCTCCTGATGATGAAGAACCGCCGCAGCCTGCAAGAGCAGTAGCAGTCATCATACCTGCAACTGCAAGAGCTGCAGCTCTTTTGATTGTTGATTTTTTCATAGCTTTCACCTTAATTAAAAATATTTATCCGCTAAACCCGGATATTGGCGAGAGAACAACATTCTGTGTTCTCTCTATTGCCACAATCATAACACACTATTTATGAAAATACAATAGATTTTTTTAAAAAATTTCTCTGTGATTAGTCAAAACGAAGGTGTTGACCAAATGTAATTTCAAAATCAAACAAAAAACAACCGCATATTATCTGAGTTTTTTGACTTATTTGTCAAATAAGAAATATTAAAGTAACATTAAAGTTACAATATTGTAACCTGTCAAATATGGTCATTCTATTGAAAATGACAAGTGCTTTGTGCTAAAATTATGTCAAATTTGTTTTTTAAGAAGGTTAATTTAGCAATTATGAAAAATTTCAATCAATCATCACTTGCACGATTTTTCACCCGATTTCCTAAGCTGTTATTTGCGGGATTGATGTACTCAATTCCGTTTGCCGTATTTTCCGGAATATTCATTCTCATAAGCTTTCTGTCCGGATTCAACAATGTAATATTATGGAGCTTGGGTATAATTCCCGCAATGCCGTTCTATTCCGGACTTGTAATGGTAATCCGCAAAATTTCGGTTGAAAAAGAGGATGTAAATGTTTTCAAAACTTTTGTACAGGCATTTCGTGAAAATCTGAAAAAATCAATCTTCAACGGATTTGTCGCTTACCTCATAGTAGCATGTTCGTTTTTTGCAATTCTCTATTACGGAACACTTGCTCAGACAGACATAGTCTACGGCTCTGTCTTTACCATATATATAGTGTTCTCAATTGCAATGCTGATTATGCTGTTCTATGTACCCATGCTAACAATTACCTATGACCTCAGACTCCGTGACATTTATAAAAATTCACTCCTGTTGATTTTCGGTAAAATTCTCAGAAATATTGTAGCACTTGTGCTTGTCGTAATAGTTTCATTCGCAGTATTCCTCGCAGTAATCTATGCAAAGGGCGCAATGCTTGTTGTTGCAGTTGCTCTCTCGGTAATTTTCTACCCGATGATTGCAACCTATATAATAGTATCCGTAATCGCAAAAGGCGTGCAGGAGTCTGTCGGTTATTTTACAGGTGATAATGTGCAGTATGTCCTCACGGAAGAAGAAGTTCAGCGTGAAACCGAAGCAGTCGAAAACGCAAACTCCGATGATGACTACATTTTCGTCAACGGCAGAATGATTAAAAATCCGGCTAAAACGAATACGAAAGAGTAATTTTTAAAGCACTTTGCAAAATGCAGGGTGCTTTTAGTTTTATATGCATTAGGTATATATGTGTGATTGATGTGATTGCTGCTTTTTGACTGACATTTGACTAATATTTAAGCAATATTATGCAATATTTCGCAATATTTTACGGTAAAAATAAACAAATAAAAACCGCACCAAATAGCCTGAAAACGGCTTTCTGATGCGGTTTTTGTTATGGAGCTGAAGAAGGGACTTGAACCCTCGACCTACTGATTACGAATCAGTTGCGCTACCAACTGCGCTACTCCAGCGTTTAATTTTTCGGTTGTTCGGCTGTAATAAAGCAAAAATACAGAACGCAGAAATTGCATAAAAACATACACACTAACTTCCGCTACATGATTATACATCAAAAATTTAAAGATTTCAATACCAAATTTGAAAAAGAGGTTTACAAAAACCGAAAGAGAGGCATAAAAGTTTTACGAATCAATAATAATAGATGCAGGTATAATTCATCAAAAAAATATTTATGAATACAAAATAATGCACAAAAATCATGCCGATTTTTGTTTAGTGAAGTGTTATCACATTTGTGGAATATTTTATTTAAAAGTATTATAATTGAATCGCAGTGCGCAAAGCGGAAATACTTTTATGTGATAGGATGTGCAGAAGATGCCCAAAAGAAAGTGCAGTAATATCGACGCTTCGGTAGGACTCAGAATGCGTTATTACAGAATTCAGTGCGGACTTACCCAACAGCAGGTTGCGGACGCATTAAAGATAAACAGAACAACTTATACAAAATATGAAACGGGAGTTTCCGAACCAAGCCACGAGCTTCTCGGAAAAATCGTTAAAATGTTCGGTATCGATTATAACGCAATTCTTGACAACAGAGATTATTTTGAAAGAAGAGTTGCCGACGGTGACATGACGCTCAATGTACTGACTCTTTCCGAAAGAGCAATCATTGCAAGATATCGCTCAATGTCTAAAGAAGATCAGAAGAAAATTTGTGAATATATAGATATGCTCTACAATGAAAAAGCAAAGAAGATTTTGTAAAAAACACTTTACTTTTGACTTTGATTGTGATAATATAAAACAGATGACCGTGTCTCGGAACAGGGAGTATGCCGTTTGTCGGATTTTCACAGCCTTGCCCTGAGATGTTGGCGACTATTTTTGAAAGGTGGAATTTTTAATGCTTAAAGAAGAAAAGCAGGCTATCATGGCTGAGTACGCAACTCACGAAGGCGACACAGGTTCTCCGGAGGTTCAGATTGCTCTTCTTACAAAGAGAATCAATGACCTTACCGAGCACCTCAAGGTTCACAAAAAGGATCACCACAGCAGAAGAGGTCTTCTCAAGATGGTTGGTCAGAGAAGAAGCCTTCTCGCTTACCTCACAAAGGTAGACATTGAGAGATATCGTTCTATCATTGCAAGACTCGGTATCCGTAAGTAATTTTTTAAGTACACAAGGGCAAGCGAAAGCTTGCCCTAAATTCGATTTTCTGCGGGATTTTTATTTGCTGTTTTTTAGCGGTAAAACGATTAAATAACATATGCTTTTGTGTGTTTGTAAGTTTTGTTTAATGGTTTTATTGCTAAATCGGCGTAAAATCCCGTTTGAATAAATTTGAACTTTATTTAAAATGTGAAACTTATGTTTCGGAAAGGATTTTACTAAAATGAATCGACTTATGACATTCGACAAATACAGAGTATTTGAAACAGAATTTGCCGGCAGACCTTTAAAGGTTGAAACAGGCAAGATGACACAGCTTGCAAACGGTGCGTGTCTTGTTCACTACGGCGACACAACAGTTCATGTTGCTGTTACAGCATCAGAAAAGCCAAGAGAGGGCGTTGATTTCTTCCCGCTTTCGGTTGACTATGAAGAAAAGATGTACGCAGTAGGCAAAATCCCCGGTTCTTACCTCAAGAGAGAGGGCAGACCTTCGGAAAAGGCTATCCTCACAAGCCGTGTAATCGACCGTCCTATCCGTCCTCTTTTTGACAAGAGCATGAGAAACGATGTTTCAATCGTTTGTACGGTTATGAGCGTTGATCCCGACTGTCAGCCTGAAATTGTTGCCATGATTGGTGCTTCAATCGCAATTTCAATTTCTGATGTTCCGTGGAACGGACCTATCTCGGGTTGTTCTGTAGGTATGATTGACGGTGAGTACATCATTAACCCGACAGAGGAACAGAGAAAGGTTTCTCAGATGGCAACAACAGTTGCCTCAACAAGCTCAAGAATTGCTATGATCGAGGCAGGTGCAAACTGCGTATCTGATGACGATATGTACAACGCTATTATGGCAGGTCACGAGGCTAACCAGAAGATTATCAGCTTTATTGAGGAAATCAAGGCTGAAATCGGCAAGCCTAAGTTTGAGTTTGCAAGTCTTGAACCCGACCATGATATGTTTGAGGCAATCAAGGCATTTGCAGAAGAAGATGTTAAGGTTGCTCTTGATACAGATGATAAGAGAATTCGTGACGAAAGACTCAAGCCTATCTATGAGGCAGTTCATGAAAAATTTGACGAGATTTATCCGGAAAGCGAAGCTCTCATTGACGAGTGCCTTTATAAGACACAGAAGTTCATTGTTCGCCGTTGGTTACTCGATGAGCAGAAGCGTGTTGACGGCAGAGGAATGGACGATATCCGTCCTCTCGCATCAGAGGTTGGCGTAATTCCGAGAGTTCACGGTTCGGGTATGTTCACAAGAGGACAGACTCAGGTTCTCACAATCGCAACACTCGGTCCTGTTTCCGACAAACAGCTCCTTGACGGCATTGACGGTGAAACAGAAAAGAGATATATCCACCACTACAACTTCCCAAGCTACTCAGTCGGCGAAACAAAGCCAAGCCGTGGTCCGGGCAGAAGAGAAATCGGTCACGGTGCTCTTGCAGAAAGAGCACTCGTTCCTGTAATTCCTTCGGTAGAAGAATTCCCGTATGCACTTCGCCTTGTTTCGGAAGTTCTTTCTTCAAACGGTTCAACTTCACAGGGCTCAATCTGTGGTTCAACTCTTGCTCTTATGGACGCAGGTGTTCCGATTAAGGCTCCTGTTGCAGGTATCTCATGCGGTCTTATCACAGAGGGCGACCGTTGGATGACAATGGTTGATATTCAGGGCCTTGAGGACTTCTTCGGTGATATGGACTTTAAGGTAGCAGGTACACATGACGGTATCACAGCTATTCAGATGGACCTCAAAATCAGCGGTCTTACTCCCGAAATGGTTAAAGAGGCTCTTGCCAAGACCCACAAGGCTCGTAACTACATTCTTGATGAAGTAATGCTCAAGGCTATTGCAGAGCCGAGAAAAGAGCTTTCAAAGTACGCTCCCAAGATGTTTACGACAACAATTCCTGCTGACAAAATCAGCGAGGTTATCGGTAAGAGCGGTAAGGTTATCAAGGAAATTCAGGCTGAATGCGAAGTTAAGGTTGACATTGAGGAAGACGGTGAACTCGGACAGGTATTTGTTTCGGGTATTGATTCCGACAAGTGTAAGCGTGCAATCGAAATCATCAACACAATCGCTGTTGATCCTGAGCCGGGTGCAATGTACCTCGGTAAGGTTACCCGTATTATGGACTTCGGTGCTTTCGTTGAAATCGCTCCGGGTAAGGAAGGTCTTGTTCACATTTCTCAGCTTGATGTTAAGCGTACAGAGAATGTAACAGATGTTGTTAATGTAGGCGACATCATCCGTGTTAAGGTAATGGAAATTGACGATAAGGGCAGACTTAACCTCTCTCGCCGTCAGGTTCTTATTGATGTTGACGGTCTTGTTCCCGAAAACGACATTGACGCAGAAAGAGCAGCTCGTCCACGCAGACCTCACAATGACCGCAGAGGCGGCTTTAACAGAAACAACAGAAAGTAATTTTTGTAATCTGAAATCTAATACTTTTTAATATTTATACAATCAGTCCCTTTCAATTTGCAAATGCATTGAAGGGGACTGTTTTGTTAATTGAAAATTGAAAATTATGTTCGAGCTGATAATTTGATAAAAAAACAAATTAAGTATTTAATATGTGATTTGTATTCAATATAATTATCATCTTGATTTCAACTTGATAACATAGTATAATTGACTTAACAAAAATTTCCGACAAATACGGACACAGATTTATAAAGGAGAGAATACAATGCAGGTTAAAATTTCCGATTCTATAAAATACATTGGTGTTGATGACAAGACAATCGACCTTTTTGAAAGTCAGTATCTTGTTCCCAACGGAATTTCTTACAACTCATATCTTATTGTTGACGAAAAGGTTGCAATTATGGATACGGTTGACAAGAGAAAAACTAACGAATGGCTTGAAAATCTTGACAGAGAGCTTAACGGCAGAACTCCCGATTATCTTGTAATCAGCCACATTGAACCCGACCATGCGTCAAATATTAAGGTTGTTTCCGAGAAATATCCGTCAATGAAGCTTGTTGGTAATGCAAAGACTTTTTCAATGCTCCCACAGTTTTTTCCGGATTTTGATTTTGCCGATAAAACCGTTACAGTCAAAGAGGGTGACGAACTTGAACTCGGTTCGCACAAGCTTACATTCATAATGGCTCCGATGGTTCATTGGCCTGAGGTTATGGTTTCATATGAAAGCACAGAAAAGGTTCTTTTCTCTGCGGACGGCTTCGGCACATTCGGCGCACTTGACGCTCAGGAGGACGATTGGGCTTGCGAGGCAAGAAGATATTACTTCAATATCTGCGGTAAGTACGGTGTTCAGGTTCAGAATCTTCTCAAAAAAGCCGCAAAGCTTGATATTCGGAAAATCTGCCCGCTTCACGGCCCTGTTCTTGACGAAAATCTTGGTTGGTACATCGGTCTTTACGATACATGGAGCAAATATGAGCCTGAAACCGACGGTGTGTTCATTGCATATTGTTCGGTTCACGGCAACACAGCCAAGGCTGCCGAAAAGCTTTGTGAAATCATCAAATCAAAAACCGACAAAAAGGTTTCGATTGCAGACCTTTCACGCACAGACCTTGCCGAGGATATTGAGGACGCATTCCGTTTCAGCAGAATGGTTGTTATCGCACCGAGCTATGACGGCGGTGTGTTCCCGATAATGAACGATTTCCTGCACCACCTTAAAATCAAGGGCTACAAGAACAGAAAGGTTGCTATGGTTGAAAACGGCTCTTGGGCTCCTTCGGCAGCAAAGACAATGAGAACATATCTTGAAGAAATGAAAAATGTTGAAATTTGTCCTACTGTTGTGACAATCCGTTCTGCTATGAAAAAAGAAAATATTCCTCAGCTTGAACAACTTTCTGACGAAATTCTTGGATAATATCATAATAAATTGACATAAATGCAATAATAAAAGGATATAAATATATATTTATATCTTCAATACTTACACCTAAAAGATGGCGAATTTTGTTCTGCAAAGGTTGAGATTGTTATTTTTGTAACAATTAGATAAAAATTCCAAAGGATATTTTACATCAAAGATTTAATTCCGTTGCAAATGCAATTGAATTTAAAACTCTTTTGTTGTACAATAAAGCTAAAGTTGATGCCCACGGAATAAGCATTGAAACAGATTTGTTTTTAGGTAATTTGTTTTGGAGTTTTGAAATTAGTCGTGAAAAGTTCTTTCTTCTGCCTGTATTCAATGCTTATTTCGTTCATTCATATTGATATATTCCTTCTATAACCCAATATACCCCGAAAATGACCGACGCTTGTTGTCGGTCATTTCACTTTTCGGCAAGCATTTGCTTTGCGAAGGCTTTATAACACAGCCTGTATCAATATGATTCAAGCAAGTTTTCAATTTAAAAAAATTCATAAATAATCATTTTCCGCCTTTGATTTCGATCGGAGGCGGATTGTTTTTGTCCAAATCAAAAATATTTTGCTGAAATCTTGTTTGTTATGCGCCATTTATCTTGTAGAATGCGGTTATACAGTGAAAAAATATAAAGATGTACATCATTTGTTATAAGATTGTCGATTGGTAATATTGTCAGTCTTATGTTGTTAAATAGCGTGAAAAATTGGTTAAGATTTTATGTGCAGATTCATTGACTTTAGCGTGTTGAATTGTTATGATTAAGTTGTATGTGTAATGTCTGATGAAATATTGTATTCTTTTGCGGAATGGTTTATTGCTTTGTGTATAAAGCATAAGTATGCAATATCTCATGACTTTTACTGTCGTAAATCAACAACACTTTTTTCATGCAAAGCTTTTGTGTGCGTTTCAAGCTGTCCTGTTGTGCGCATAAAGCCGGGACACGGAATTTAAGGCTTGGTTTTGGCAGAACAAGGGGCATTACGAAAAACAAAAAATTAGGAGAGAAGTACATGAAGAGAGTAATCAAAAGAGCGGTTTCTTTTGTTCTTGTGTTTATGACTGTTTTCAGCGTGTTTACAATCCTGCCGAGCGAGGTTTTTCACACGGCATATGTAAAAGCGGCTGAAATGTTTTCTTCGGAAACAGGCGCAAGCACACAGGAAACCTACACAACTGATGACTTCACCTACACGCTGATCGATGAATATTCAAAGGTTCAGATTCTGAGCTACATCGGCAGTGACACAGATGTCGTCATTCCGGACAGAATTGACAATAAGAAAGTAACCTCGATAGCCGACAGTGCTTTCCGTGAAAAGTCAATCACCTCCGTAGTTTTCGGACAATATGTAGAATCAATCGGCAACTATGCGTTCTATAGTTGTCAGTCACTTAACAAACTCGATTTTTCAAAGAGTTCGGTTAAGACTATTGGTGACTGTGCTTTTACAGTATGTAAATCACTTGAAAGCATAGAATTCCCCGAGAGTTTGGAAAGTATCGGATACGGTGCTTTTTCTGCTTATACGGACGGTTATGGCGGTTATTACGGCTCATATGTAGCAAGCAGTTTGAAAAGCGTTAAATTCGGCGGCGGATTAAAATCAATTGAAAGTTATGCTTTTTATGAAAACAGAGCATTAAATACTGTGAAATTTACAGGAGATGCTCTGACAAGTATTGGATATCGGTCATTTTATAATACTGACATTACAGAACTTGATTTGTCAGGTGCAAATGCTTCTATCGGTACATATGCTTTCTATAGCTGTAATTCGCTTAGAACAGTAAAGTTGTCTGGTGTAAATACAATTGAGTCAGGTGCATTTTACGGTTGTGATGAACTTGTAAATCTTGAAATGTCGGATACTCTGACAACTATAGAGGGAAGTGCTTTTTGTAGCTGTACATCTTTAAAAACAGTCATATTTTCTGACAGTGTGACAACAATAGCTGACGGTTCTTTTACAGATTGCACAGGACTTGAATCAGTTACAATCGGAAAGGGTTGTACTTCTGTTACAGCGTCTGCTTTCACAAGGAATGTCAATCTTGTAAAATTTGATGTTTCAGAAGATAACGAAAGTTACACGAGTGTTGACGGTGTGCTTTATAACAAAGAAAAAACAGCCGTTGTTTGTTATCCCAAAAGCTTATCAGGCGAATATGTTATTCCAGACACAGTAACTTCAATTGAAAAAGCTGCTTTTGAAAATTGTAACAAGCTTACAAAGATTACTATCGGTTCCGGTGTTGAAACAGTAAACCCGTATGCGTTTAATCAATGTAATTTGCTTGCTACTGTAGTATTCAAGGACAGTGATACTGCAAATAAAAAAATCTGTGAGCGTGCATTCTATTACTGTGGTTCTCTGACAGAGGTTGACTTCGGTAATGCAGTAACTTCAATCGGGGATTATGCATTTACTATTTGCAGTAAAATTAAAAGCTTAGAGTTTCCTGACAGTCTTACAAGCATAGGTCAGTTTGCTTTTTCACCTTATACAGACAGAACGGGCGGAACATATAAGGAAAGTAATCTTGAAAGTGTAAAATTTGGTACAGGTTTAAAAACAATTGGCAACTATGCATTCTATGACGATAGAAAGATCTCAAAACTTGAATTTACAGGTGATAATCTTACTTCAATCGGTTCGTATGCTTTCTATGAGAATTTTGCTCTTGAAGAACTTAGCTTATCGGGTAATAATGCAACCATTGGAGATTATGCTTTTTACGCTTGTAATAAATTGAAAGCTATAAATTTAAAATCAGGTATAAAGTCAATTGGTGCTTACGCATTTCGCAATTGTGAGGCTGTTGATGATATTAAACTTTGTTCGGGATTGGAAACAATATATGCATATGCTTTTTATAATTGTACAGGTATTAAAACAATCACCTTGCCTGACACACTCACACAGATAGCTTACAGTGCTTTTGAAAGGTGCAGTAGTTTACAGAGTATTGTAATTCCGGACAATGTAAAAGGTATTTATGAAAATACATTTACAAGCTGTAAATCACTTAAGAGTGTGTCAATAGGTAAAAATTGTGCAACTATTGCTCCAACTGCATTTAGTAGTACAACTGCACTTGAAAAAATAACTGTGTCAGCGGACAATGAAAAATATTCAAGCGTTGACGGTGCATTGCTCAATAAGGAAAAGACATCAATTATTTTGTATCCTAAGAGCAAATCGGGAGAATTTGTTATCCCCGATACGGTTACTTCAATTGCCGATCGAGCTTTTAGCAGTTGTCCTAATCTTACAAAAATTACAATCGGAGCTAATGTTGAAAGTGTAGGTGCTTATGCTTTCAGTGAATGTATTGCATTGACCGATGTTGTTTTTAAGGACAGCACAATTGACAAAAAAACAATTGGCAATTATGCATTTTATAATTGTCGGGCATTGTCAAATATTAATTTTGGTAATGCAGTAACATCAATAGGCGATTATGCTTTTGTAATGACTGAATCGCTTACAAGTATAGAATTTCCTGATAGCTTAGTTAGAATTGGTAACTATGCCTTTTCACCGTATTCTAATGGGTATGGCGGAAGTTATATAGAATATACAACAAGTAACCTTGAAAACATAAAATTTGGTTCAGGTATTAAAACAATCGGTAAACAAGCTTTCTACAAAAATGAAAAACTTAAATCGATAGATCTTACTGGAAGTAATCTTACTTTAATTGATACAGGTGCTTTCCAAAATTGTATATCACTTATTGAAATTAATCTTTCAGGGAATAACCTCGTTATTGAAAGTAGTGCATTTTATGATGATAAATATTTAAAAAATGTTACTTTTGGTGCTGGCATAAAAAGTATCGGTTCAAATGCATTTTATAATTGTTTATCAATATCAGAACTTAATTTCTTTGATGGATTAGATAGAATTTATTCTGATGCTTTTCGTAATTGTAAAAGTATTTCATTAGTTACATTACCAAATACACTTAGTTCAATAGGTAATTCTGCTTTTTACAATTGTGAGAGAATAACTTCGGTTCATATTCCTGATAAAGTAACCGAAATTCAAGGTGGATGTTTTACAAATTGTCATCTTTTAAAGAAAGTTACAATCGGAAGCGGCTGTACATCAATTTCGCCAACTGCATTTACCGGAGCAAATTCTATTGAAGAAATAATTGTAGAAGAGGACAATAAAAAGTATACCTCAGTTGATGGTGTCCTTTACAATAATGATAAGACAACGCTTGTGCTATATCCAAAGGGTAGACGAGGCAATTTTACAATTCCGGATGCAGTAACGACAATTGCTGAAAGAGCTTTTGAACGTTGCAATCATATTACTGGTGTTGTAATTGGAAAAAATGTATCAAAAATTGATAGATATGCTTTTAGTGAGTGCTTTAGTTTGAAAAGTGTATCTTTTAAAGATAGTGACGATGTTGATAAAACGATTGGGGATTATGCATTTGAAAATTGTCAAGCATTGTCTAATGTTGATTTTGGTAATGCGGTAACATCAGTTGGTAATTACGCATTTATAATGACAAAATCGCTTACAAGTATAGAATTTCCTGATAGTTTAGTTAGCATTGGTAACTATGCCTTTTCACCGTTTTCAAATGGATATGGCGGAAGTTTCGGAATATATGTTGAAAGTAATCTTGAAAGTGTAAAGTTTGGCAGTGAATTAAAGTCAATTGGAGAGCAGGCTTTTTTTAAGAATGAAAAACTTAAAACCGTTCAATTTACAGGTGATAAACTTTCTATAATTGATTATGCTGCTTTTTATTTTTGTACATCCCTTACTGAAGTAACCTTGTCAGGTGATGATTTGATTATTGGTAGTAATGCATTCAAGTTTGATACAGCACTTAAATCTGTGGTGCTTAATTCGGGTGTTAAAACAATCGGTTCAAATGCATTTGATTATTGTACTTCACTTGAAAATGTAAATATTGGAAATGACGTTGAAAGAATTGCTTCAAATTCATTTTATTACAACACCAATCTTAAACAATTAGTGCTTGGTAAGGGATTAAATAGCATTGATTCAACAGCTTTCACAGGTTACAGCAACCTCACCGTATATTGCTACGAAGACACATACAGTCATGAGTATGCTAAGGGTATGAGCAATGTTGACATCAAGTTTATTCATGACAATTATTATGTTGTTGACCTCAAGGCGTCGGCTGTTTCGAGCAACAGCGTTACAATGTCATGGAAAAAGCCGAACGGTTATGACGCTATTGATCACTACATAATCTATAAAAACGGTGCAAAGTATGATGAAACGACAGATCAGACCTACACCGACATCAACCTCAAGAGCGGTGAAGAGTATGTTTACGGTGTTGTTGCTGTTGACAAAGAGGGCGTCATCTCAGAGGAAAAAACTGTCAGCGTAACTCCTGCCTGCACTTCCGTAAAGAGCATTGCCCTCCCAAACAACAAAACAGACATTGGCGGTCTTAACAAAATCAAACTTACCGCAACAATGGAAAGCAGCCTTTCAAAAACAGGCGGTAAGGGCGAATTTCAGTTCAGCCGTGACGGCAAAGAATGGAAAACAGCTTGTACTGCAAATGCTCAGTCGAACGGCGTTGACTATGTAGGCTACTGGTCACTTCAAAATGTTGTAACAGGTGAATATTCGCTTCGCTTTGTGTTTACCGATAAAGACGGCGGTCAGAGCTACAAAGACATCAAGGTTAATGTTGACAGAACTCATCCTGCACCGATTGATGAGGTTACCATAACTCCTATGGAAACCTGCATCTCGCTTTCGTGGCAGATTTCCGTAGAATACGACACAGCAATCTACAGAATTTATAAGCGTGCAGAAGACGAAACAGATTTTGAACTTTTGAGTGAAATCAGAGACCGTGACACAACAAGCTATGATGATAAAAAAGTCAAGGAAAATGTAACTTATTATTACTATATCGTAGGTACGGACGCTTACGGTCAGGAAAGTCTTAGATATGACATCGTTTCGGCAGGATTGATTAATGATACAATCCCTCCGCAGTTTATCAAGATGACTCCTGCATCAAACAACTATATCTACGGCAAACAGCCGTTCTCGGTAGTCAGCAACGATAATGTAGGTGTTGCAAAAACAGCGCTTTACTACTCAACCGATCCCGAAGCTCCTCTTGAAAGCTGGACTCTTATTGACGAGCATAACGGCAGTTCTTACTCGCAGAACATCGACACGACAGTAATGACGAACGGCGTTGTGTATGTTGTTGCAAAAATTTATGACGCTGTCGGAAACTTCACCTATTCTCCAAAACAGAGATATATGTGCGACAATCAAGGTCCTGAACAGGTCAAGAATGTCAAGTGTATTGCCGTTGACGGCACAACGGCAACACTTTCTTGGAGCGATGTTTCGGACGATGATATTTCATACTTCGTTGTTGAATGCAAACAATCTGATGGAGTATGGAAGAGCGTTTCAAGAACAAGCACAAACCTCGGTGTAAACCTCAGCGGTCTTACTCCCGAACACGATTATGTTTACCGTGTAATCGGCTATGACAAGCGTTCAAACCGAGGCACTCCTTCGGAAGAAATCACAGTTACAACTTTGAAAGATACAATTTGTCCAAAGGTAACAAAAATTACTCCCGATCCGGGTTATTTCAAATCCGAAATCAACCTCAGATTCACAGCAGAAGATGATTATAGAGTAAAATCAATCGAAATCCAGACTTCAACAGACAAGGAAAGCTGGAAAACGGTTTCCGAAATAAAGGCAACAGGCGAGTCTGCAAAATGCACATTCGACTGCAAACTTGACCTCAAAAACTATGAGGAAGGTTCTGTTTTTGTAAGGGCAAAGGTTTATGACAGCTACGGCAATGTGACCGAGGATAAAGACCTTACCTGCTACGAATATGTTGTTGACAGAACAGCTCCGATTCAGCCCACAGGTGTTACGGCATCATCGGGTGAAACAGAGGGAGGTTCGTCATTCGTAAACATTTCGTGGAATGCAATTACAGACGACAACAGCTTTGCTTATTACAGAGTGTACAAGAGCAACAGCGCTGACGGTGAATTTACCCTTTTGAAAAACAATGTAAAGACTGTCAATACATATGATGAAAATGTAGATTTCAGTGCTACCTACTACTACAAGGTTGAGGCTGTTGACCTTGCGGGCAATGTCGGCAAACAGTCGGGGGTTGTATCATGCAAAGTCAAGGACGATACCGAAAAGCCTGTTATCTATGATCTCTCACCTGTTGACGGCACAAGAATAGGTAATAACAACAACTCCGTCACGGTTGCCGCATCGGATAATGCAAAACTCAGCAACCTGAAAATTGAGTATAAAACAAACGGACTTTTCAGTTCATATCAGACAATCAAAGAAATTGCAGGTAACTCAAAGAATAACTGTACCGCAACGATTGCTCTCCCTCTTGATGAGCTTAACAGCGGCACAGAGGTTACAATCAAGGTTACGGCAAGCGATTCATCGGGCAATCAGGCTGATGAAAAAATCGCAACCTACACAATTGACAAGGATGCTCCCAAAATCAAGGATGTAAAGCTTGTTGAAAAAGACGATAATATCTTCAGCCTTGTTTGGTCTTGTGATGCAGATGATCTTTCTCACTTCTATATATATAGAAAGCGTGCAAATGACAAGTCATATGTGCTTTACGATTCCGTAATGGCTGAAAGCGGAAAGAATTCATACACCTACAACGATAATGAAATTGCCGTTTCCGACAAGAGCGTAATCTACAAGATTGAGGCTTTTGACAAGGCTAAAAACTCATCAAGTGCCGAAAGCGAACTCGTTAAGGTGTCGGGCATAATTGCTCCCGTTCCCGTACTCGATTGTCAGTCAACCGTTGTAGTGGGCAGTGAGTATATGTTTGATGCAACAGGCTCAACAGATGATACCGAAATTGTAAGCTACAGCTTTGACTTTGGTGACGGCACAGCCGTTGTAAAGAACGAAAAGGGCAAAACACTCCATATTTTCGATAAGACAGGCAAGTGCAAAGTTACTGTCAGCGTAACTGACAGTGACGGCAACACAGCCAAGCTGACAAAGGAAATCACAGTTACAAGCAGAGAGCTTGTCGGCACAGTCAATGTATTGCTTAAAGACGAAAAGGGCAATGTTCTTCCGAACACAGACGCTTATATGGATCTCGGTGAGGAAGAACAGCAGCATGCATTTACCGATTCAAACGGTCTTGCCGTGTTTGAAGCTCCGATTGGAACTCACATTGTATCTTCGTACAAAAAAGATTACCTCCCCGTTAAGCAGAATATTTCTGTTACAGGCAAGGAAACTTGTGTAACACTCGTTCTTGTCAATGAACCGATTGTTACGGCTGAATTTGAAATTCACAAAATGACATTTGATGAAATTGTTGCGGCAGGTATCGATATCAATGCCGCCGAAAACAGAAATGTTGTAAAAATCAATGTAACTCTCCACTATGAGCGTGAACCGATTCATTCGGTAATCTATTGGAACGGTAAAACCGCAAAATCGGACCCGATTTATGTAAAAACATCATCAGGCACAAGAAAGCTTACTCCTTGTGTAATTGGCAGTTCAAATTCAAGCTTGACAAAAGCTGAAGATCCAACAATCGTTTACCTTGATGTTCCTGTTGAGTTCTCATATCTCAAAGAATTCTTCAGCGTATCACTTCATATTATCAACCACGCTTCAAGCGATTTCAGCTTGCTTGATAACACGGTTACACTTAATGTTCCTGACGGCCTCAGCGTTGTAAAGACAAATTCGTTAGAACCAAAGGCTTCTGTCTATATTGATGAAATCAAGGGACAGACTCAGAAAACAATTAAGTGGATTCTCAGAGGCGACAAGGCGGGTACATATGATATTTCTGCCGACTTCCTCGGAATGCTTTCTTACTTCAACGAACCGATTTCCGCAAAATTCGTAGCCGATAATCCGATTGAGGTTCACAATGCGTCAACTATTGATGTTGAAATTGAGGCGGCAGATCATAACTACGGCAGTAAGGTGTTCTACAATATCATTGTTGAAAACAAGGGCGACTTTGCTCTTGAGGGCTTTAAATGGGAAAAACTCAACGAGTCCTACTGTGATGAATATGTTGATGCAAACGGCAATTCTTACGAAATGGACAAACAGCGCACAACACTTAATCCGGGTGAAAAGTATGTTTATCATTGCTTTACAAAGCCAAAAGGCTCACTAAGTTATTTGAAAAGTGTTATAGAAGATGTTGCTTCAACGGGTGCTAATGCAAGTGTATCCGTTCATGAAGTAAAATACTTCCTTGAAAAATACTATGAAAAATTCCCCGAAGAGGGTGGCGCATATGTATTCTATATTCAGGACAAGGACGGCAACCCGATATCGGGTGCAACCGTTGAACTCAATTCTGAATTTACCCGTACTTCTGACAGAGAGGGAAAGGTTGTTATTGATAAGGATGAAAGATTTGATATTGAGTCTTCATATCTCAAGGTAACGGCTTCAAATTACTATACCTATAAAGATGATAGTTTTGCAGGATTACTTTTCGGCAGTAATACAAAGATAAAATTGTACCGTGTCGGTGAATATGCTGTAGCAAGCGTTAAGGTTGATGGTGCAGACGCACTTAAATCAAAAGCCTCAATTCAAACAAATGCTAAGAACAAAGACGGAAGTGCCGCAAGTGTAACATTTATAGCGAAAATCTACGGTGAAATCTCTTCTGTTGATGTTGTACAAAACGATAAAACTTTAACTGCAAAAAGCAAAAACATAAATTCAGATGAATACATTTATACTAATACTTATATAGCATCGGATTTTGAAAAGAGTAAACCTGTTTATCTTTATGTAACATTGAAATCGGGCAAGATTGAAAAAACAGCGCTGAATGTCAGTTCCGTAATGCTGACTTATCAGGATGTAAGTATTGAACTTCCCGAAAGTACTTCTATTACTATAGATAATTCTCCGTTTGAATTTATGAACGGTGCTTCGTTTGAATTTTCGCTTACAAGTGGCAAGAGTATGGGACTTTCCTGGCAGTATGACAAAGACGAAGATGCGTTGGTATGTGCTGTTAATTTTGATGCAAATAAGGGCTTAGGCGGAAAAGATGACGATAAAAAAGACGAAAATGAAAAAGATGATGAGAAAAAGGAGGACGATAAAAAGGAAAATGATAAAAAGGAAAATAATAAAAGCGAAGGCGATAAAGACAGCGATAAAAATGATGAAAAGACCGATGGGGATAATTCCGGTGGCAGCAGTTTAGATGCCAATGACGATTTTGCAACCCTCAAAGACGGACACTTTTCGGATATGGTTGAATTATGCAAGAAACAGTATGAAGATATACTTGCCAAAAAGAGGCCAAGCAATAACGGAGAGCCTAACTTTAATTTCCAAGTTCAAGGTGCACTTGAATTTAAAATTAAGGATGACGGCACTCTTGCATTGTCAAAAAGTAAACTGTATCTTGCTGTGTCTATTTCTAGAGAATGGGGTTCTCAATTCACTTTAGGCTTTGTGCCTATCACGGCGTCAATTACTTTCTCATATGGAATGGGTGCAGAAGCATCATTTGTTTATAACGATGTTAATAAAACATTCAGTATTGACAGTTTTGAACTCGCAATACGGGCAGCTCTTGAAATAAAAGCGGGATTTGGAATAAAATGTTTATCAGCAGGTCTTTACGGAAGTGCTGACTTAGGTTTCGATATCGATATAAAAGATGCTTTTGAATTGAAAAAAGTTGAATTAAGCGGTGAGCTTGGAGTCTACATAAAATTATTCTTCTATACGGATAAATTCAAAATCGTTTCAGGAACCGCAACCTTGTATGAGAGAGATTCCAAGGCTAAGGCAAAAGCCTACTCCGAGCTTGTTGCAGCGGCATATGATGTCGACAAATACAACATAAATGATAAATTGCTGTCCTACAATTCGGGTTGGAATGACGAGATAGAGTCCGGCAACGGCAATACGGCATTGCTTGACAATGCATACTCCGCATCAAAGCCACAGATTGCAGCCTGCGGTGACAAGGCGGTAATGGTTTACCAGAGTGTTGACGAAAATGCAACAAATTCGGCAAATGCACTCGCACTTTACTATAGCGTTTACGATTCAACAACTGGCAAGTGGTCAAAAGCATCAAAGCTTGATGACAACAAAAATGCCGATATATCGTACTCACTTGCAGTAAGCGGAGATCAGATTTATCTTGTTTATGCCCAGAGTAACACAGAGCTTTTGGAAGATTCTTCAATTACCGATACAGTAAAGAACATTGATGTATATTCTGCAAAGTTCAGTTTTTGGTCTAACAAGTTTGAAAACTTTACACGCATTTCAAACAACAGTACATACGATGCAAACCCTGTTTTTAAAGACATCAACGGTGTTCCCACAGCAATTTGGATGAACAGTTCTTCAAACAATCCGTTCTTTAATGACAGCTCCAACTCAATTATGATGAGCAGTCTTGCTAACGGAACATGGTCACAGCCACAGGCTGTTGCACAGAATGTTGACACGGTAATCAACTGTGATATTATCGAAAGCTCAAAGTCAAAATATGTTGTTTACACCTGTGACAAAGACGGCGACCTTTCGACAACAGACGATAAGACAATCTGTGTATGTAACACAGCCACTGGCGAAACAAATGTAATTGCAGAAAATGTAGAAACTGCAATCTCAACAGGCGAAGTCCTTAACAAATCCGTTGTAGTTTGGTACGAAAACGGAACTCTCATGCAGTATGATGTTCAGTCTAAGGCAAAAGCAGAGATTTGCAACATATCAGGTTCGGCTGCAAACGGTGTTGAAATAGTAAACGATGAAAACGGCAACTGTGCAATCGTTTACACAGAGAGCAAGAACAAAATCAATGCCCTCTATCTTGACACGGCAAGCGGTACCTGGTCAAATCCCGTAACACTTGTTTCATCCGACAACTACATTGAAAATGTTGAGCCGGTGTACATTAACGGCAAGCTTACATTCACATATTACGATTCGAAGGTAATTGATGACGATATGAACACAGAGTCAAAGCTTGTTACAACAATTGCCGACTCTGTTTCAAAACCTGTAATTACAGATGCAAGCGTTGACTACAGCGAAATCAACGCAGGCAAGGAAGCCAAAGCAGATGTATCTGTAACAAACAACAGCTTTGAACCGACAGGCAATCTCACCTTTACGGTAAAGAACTATGACGGTACTGTACTCGGTACATATACAACAACAGATAAATCACTCTCTGCAGGTGCAAGCGAGACGTTCAGCGTTCCGTTCACATCACCCGAACAGATTGTAAACCGTTGTATAACAATTACCGTAACAGACAGCAAGGCAAAGTACACTTCATCATATGATATCCCCCTCGGCTATACCGATATGGCGGTCAGTGCAGAACAGTATATTGACGGCGACGAAAACTTCATCAAGGCTGTTGTGTACAACAGATTCAGCTATGACTCTCCTGCAACTCTTGAGGTTTATAACAGAAACACAAACGAGGTTTACTTCACACAGAACATTCCTTTTGTTTCAAAGAATACCCCCGTTACGATAACTGTTCCGCTTGATAAGTCATATGTTGATGACACAGGCTTTGTTTCAGTCAGGGTAATCTCAAAGGCAAACGATTACAACGACTTCAACAATACTTATATGTTCGAGTATTACAACATGGATATACCCGATAATATGATTCTTATGGGTGATACAACCCTTGACAGAAGAATAGATGTCAGCGATGCAACATTCGTTCAAAAGCATATCGTAAAGCTTGAAAATCTTACAAACAATGCCCTCATTGCGGCAGATGTTGACAGGGATAACACAATCTCAATCAAGGACGCAACCCTGATTCAATGCTATGTTGCAAAGTTTGAAAATTGCGGTTACTGCGGTACATATGTTGATCCGAGTCAGTTGCCGACAGTCCCCGCAACCGAACCAACAACGGAAACTCCTGCAACAGAGCCTGTTACGGAACCGTCAACAGAGGTCACAACAGCTCCCGTAACAGAACCGACAGTACCTACAACACAGCCCACAACGGTTGCTCCCACAACCAAACCGACAACAGTCGGCAAGTCATATGTTTATGCAAAGGGCTATACCCATGCATACTTCTGGAACAGCACCGCAACCGATATGGCAGGTAAATGGCCTGGAAAAGCAATGGAAAGTGTCGGTGACGGTGTCTACCGTATAGCCGTGCCGACAGGTGCAACAAATGTTGTGTTCAGTAATAAGGGCGAAAACCAAACTGCTGATCTCACGGTGAATGTCGGCAAGATTTATTCAAACGGTAACTGGACAAATTACAGCGTTGAACCGACAACAGCTCCCACAACTGTTTATGTCTATGCAAAAGGCTACACCTATGCATACTTCTGGAACAGCACCGCAACCGATATGGCAGGTAAATGGCCTGGAAAAGCAATGGAAAGTGTCGGTGACGGTGTCTACCGTATAGCCGTGCCGACAGGTGCAACAAATGTTGTGTTCAGTAATAAGGGCGAAAACCAAACTGCTGATCTCACGGTGAATGTCGGCAAGATTTATTCAAACGGTAACTGGTCAGCCTACAATCCGTAACCGTTATAAAACGACTTTTGCTGATGAATTGACATTTATGGCTCAATGTCAATAGTTATGTGGCAACCCGTAAAAACAGAATAAAGTGTAATAACAAGCGACAAAAATTAAACTGTCGCTTGTTTTGTTGCAGTAACACCCGCCGTGCCTTTAATTGTATTTAATATCTGTGATTCAGACATTTTTATCAACTTAAAATATATACCGAACAATAACATTTTTGACCTTTTAAATTGTCTAAATGTGTTTGTCAATAGGCATAAATTCCTCGACGCCTCCAATTAAAATGCCTTGCATTTCCAAGAGCCTTTTCGTAAAATATCCGCAGAGCGTATTTTGTACCCTGTTTCGGATTTAAACCAATTCTATTTTAACGGATTTTGGTAGAATATGCTCTAATTTCCCACAGTGAAAAAATTGTCAAATTCGGTAATTTTGCCTATAACAAAATTATGCAAAATGTGGTACAATAATATTGTAAGAACTCAGTGTTTATCTGAGATTTAAGATGATGCGATTATACGGATGGTGAGAGTATGTACAGTATTGGCGAGATTGTTCTTTACGGCTCAAACGGAGTTTGTGAGATTACCGAAATTACAACGAAAAAAATCGGAAAGGATTCTATTGAATACTATGTTTTAAAACCTGTTTGCTCGGATTCTTCAACGCTTTTTGTTCCGACTCAGAATGAAATGCTTGTGTCAAGAATGCGTGCTGTCCTTTCTTCGGATGAAATTAAAGATATTTTGTCACAGAAAACCGATAATGAAATATGGATTGACAATAAAGCCGAAAGATGTGAAAAAATCAAGGAGATTATTTCGGGCGGCGATTGTATGAAGCTTGTTGAGCTTATCAGGAGAATGCACTTCCACAGTAAGCTCCAGCTCAAAAAGGGTAGACGACTTCACATTACTGACGAGCGTTTTCTCAAAGAAGCTGAAAAAATGGTTTGTGACGAGGTTTCGGTTGTTCTTCACATTGACCGTAACGATGTTCTTCCGCTTGTGCTTGCAGGCTGATTTTTTAAAAATATATAAAGGATACAGAGGATTAACCGGAGCATTCTTTGAATTGCTTTCAATGTTGTTCCTCTGTTTTTTTATTTTTGGTAATTCTAGGTTGTTTGCCTATTTACAAAATGTTGCATTTTGTAGTAAAATATAGGAATAATGATTTATGGGAGCTATTTAATGAGAAATTTCAAAAAAACTTTATCATTTTTACTTTCAACGGTAATAATAGTTTCATCAGTTGTAGGTGTCGGTACAACCGTTTTTGCCGCAACCGATGAACACACATACAAAAACTTTAAATACAGAATTCTTGACGATAACACAGCCGAAATCTGCGGTTATACGGGCAAGAATGCAGTTGTGACTGTTCCCGACAGCATTGATTCAAAGCCTGTAACCTCAATTGGCAGGACGGCATTTTATTCAGGCAAAATCAAGGAAGTGACAATTCCCAACACAGTAAGAAGCATCAAATGGTGGGCTTTTTACGGTTGTGAAAGCCTTGAAAAAATCAACCTGAATTTTGGTTTAAAAACTGTAGGCTACGGTGCGTTTATGAATTGTAAAAAGCTTAAATCCGTGAGCATTCCAATGTCCGTAACGCAGATTTGCGATGATTCGTTTGCGGTAAGCTGTTCAACCCAAAAGGGCGTTTTTGACACCTACAGTAAGCAGACAATAAGCACTCAGCAGTATTCAACCGATTCATCGTTCACTCTTGAAGGCTATTCGGGGACTGTCGCAGAAAAATATTGCAATGATAATTCGCTAAACTTTGTTTCGTCGGGCAATGTGATTTACGGCGATGTTGATAACAACGGAACTGTTGAGGCAGCTGATGCAAAGCTTGCCAAAAGCCTTATCGACACTGTTCCGACCGAGGAAGAACTGACGGCTGCCGATGTTGACGATGACGGCAAAATCACAGAAAACGATGTTAATCTTATTTTGCAGGCTGTCGGCAACGAATTTTACGCACAGCTTTTTCCGTGTGCAAAGGCTATGTATTCTGCTCCCGACTACCTTTCGGGCAGAACTATGTATTGTGACGGCGACAGCGTTGCCTACGGTTCGGGTACGGACACAATGGGAAATTCAACATATTCTTTCTGCAATTATGTTGCCGAAAAATATAATATGACAATGACCAACAAGGCCACTCCCGGCACAACTCTTGCAATAAGAAAGGATTTTATCGGCACAGACCACAGAAGTATCCTTGAGCGTGTCCGTGAAATGAAAGGCAGTTACGATGTTATTCTGCTTGACGGCGGTTTTAATGACCTGTTCAAAAATGTTGAAATGGGTGCAATGACCGATATAAATAATAAATCGGGAAAATACAATGAATACACCACAGCAGGTGCGTTGGAAAGTATTTGTTATTTTCTTGACAAGAATTATAAAGACTCAATTAAGCTGTTCGTACTCTGTCACAATTGCTCAACAAGAATAAAACAGTCACAGTATTGGTCTTTAATGAAAAATATACTTGATAAGTGGGAAATTCCCTATGTTGACCTTTCGGAAGAAACAGAGCTTACCGGTGATAATGAGGAAATTACAACACAGTATTTTAGATATAATGCAACAACCAAAAAAGGCGATGGGATTCACCCTCTTGCATATGCCAATATGAAGATATACGGTCCCATCGTTGCCGAAAAGCTTAACGAAACAGTACAGAGCAAGTCTGAACTTGTTTTGCCGAAAAGTGACATTTCTATGGGACTTTTTGAAAGTTACACCCTTAACAGCGAAATTACGGAGTTGAGGGGAGATATAGAAGTCAGCTATTCAAGCAGTAACCCGTCAGTTGCCTCTGTTGATGAAAACGGCAATATTGTTGCCACGGGCATAGGCGATACGGTTATCACGATTTCGACCTCTGACGGAAAAACAAAAAATGTGAATGTGAATGTAAAGTTTCTTGCAATGGCGGTTAGCTTTGGCAAAAATAAAATTTCACTTTCAGAGGGTAATTCAAGCTTGCTGAATCTTTCTGTAGCAGACGGTGAGGCGACCTGTTCAACAACCTATTCGTCAACAGATCCGACTGTTGCGTCTGTTGATGAAAACAGCGGAAAAATTACAGCCAACAAAACGGGCAAAACCACAGTATCATGTACCACGGCAAACGGTGTAACGGTAAGGTGCCTTGTATATGTCACAAGCAGTGCGCAGACTAAAATGCAGAAAGCATAAGGCGTTTATGAAAATATTTAACAGAAAATTAAAAATAACTTCATCTGCTTTGCTTACATTATGTATGGTTTTTGTAATGACGGCTTGTGCCGAAAACAGCAGTCAGTCCGAAAAATCACAGCCTGCAGAGCAGACGACTGTTCAGCCGACAACAATGTCAGCCGAAGAAATTAATGACCGAAAGCTTGATAAATTCATATCTGATATGACGCTTGAAGAAAAGGTGGGGCAGATGTTTTTTGTACGCTGTCCCGATGAAGACGCTGTGCAACAGGTCAGCGAGTACAATATCGGCGGTTACATCCTGTTTGGCAGAGATTTTGACGGTAAAACCAAAGATGAAGTTGTTGACGATATTCACAGCTATCAGAACGAGGCGGATATTCCGCTTTTAATCGGCGTTGATGAGGAGGGCGGAACGGTTGTGCGTGTCAGCAGTAACCCAAACCTCCGTGAAACTCCGTTTCTTTCTCCAAAAGATACTTATGCAGACGGCGGTTGGGATGCTGTCAAGCAGGATGCAGAAGAAAAAGCGGATTTGCTCCTTTCACTCGGAATCAATGTGAATCTGGCTCCCGTGTGCGATATGACCTCGGATGAATACGGCTTTATGTATGACCGTTCTTTCAGCTCGGATGTTGATATGGAAAACAGATATGTGCGAACCGTTGTTGAAACAAGCAAATCAAAAAAGCTCGGCACGGTTCTGAAGCATTTTCCCGGTTACGGCAATAACAGCGACACACACACGGGAATTGCATACGATGACCGTGACTATTCGGAATTTGAAAATACGGATTTTAAACCGTTTTATCAGGGAATTGAGTCCGGTGCCGACTGTATTCTTGTTTCACACAACATAGTTAATTGCATGGACAGCGAATATCCTGCGTCACTTTCACAAAAGGTGCATGATATTCTCAGAAATGAATTCAAATTTGACGGTGTAATTATGACCGATGACCTTATCATGGACGCAATCACGGATTTTACGGGAGATGAAGCGGCGGCAGTCACAGCGGCAAAATGCGGTAACGATTTGCTCTGTTGTTCATCTGTCGATACCCAATATCCCGCAGTTCTTGAGGCTGTTCAAAACGGTGAAATTCCCGAAGCTCAGGTTGACGCATCCGTAAAGCGAATCCTGAAATGGAAACAAAATCTCGGCATTTTTAATATTGACACCTATCAGAAAAAAGTCAAATCAACCGAACCAACGGATACCGTTGGAAGTTAGAAGTGAAAAGTTAATAGCTGTTAGATGCGGTCGGGAAGAGAATTTGAATCGTTTATATCATATTTTGCCCGAGTATGCGACTGCAAAAATTCTTACGGTAAAACATAAAACACCCCGAAGATTAGCTTCTTCGGGGTGTTCTGTTTGTAAATGAGTGTCAAAGTATATCGACATATTTCAACAGATGTGATATACTGATTGTGCTGTTGACTCTTTCCGGCAGGAAGGAGGTGACCCAATGGATCTTCTCATTTCATTTTTATTATCTATTGGAGCAAGTGTAGTTGCCTACTACATTTGCAAGTGGTTGGATAGATAATGCTTGAACAGCACAACCTAAGAAGAAACCCTCAAAGCTACCGACTTTGAGGGTTTCGTTTTGCCCAATGGACAACTCATTTCATTTTGCCTACAATTATTGTAGCACACATTTCTGTGCATTTCAAGTATATGCAGAAAAATAATTATTATTCCTGATTAGAATTATTTAACGCTTTCACAAGTAAAGATTCAAAGCTTTTTTCAAAGTTTTCGTCATCTTGTTTTGTACGCTTTTTCGGTCCTTTAATGTGGTGCTTGCCGTTTGACATTCTCGCCTTTTTGGCAAGGTGCCTGTCCATAAGCAGACCGCCTATGTTATCATCCGAGAAAATTTTTCCCGATTGATGAATACAGTACGCACCCTTTCCAAGCACAAGTGCCGCAACTCCGTAATCCTGAGTTACCGCAATGTCGCCCTTTTTACAAAGGTTGACAAGCGCCAAATCAACTGCGTCTGCACCTGCACCGATAATTTTTATCTCGCTGTAATCTGACTTTAGAACATGGTTTGTGTCACACAAAAGCACAACGGGAACATTGTGACTTTTTGCGATCCTTTCAACCGATTTTACAACAGGGCAGGCATCCGCATCAACAAGAACAGTTATACCGTTCATTATTTTTCCTCAATCTTAATTGAGTTGATAACAGGCTGATTTTTCTTTTCAACAGTACCGTTTGAATCTGTAACAGGTGTGTCCTCGCAGATTTTATCAACAATATCCATACCCTTTGTTACCTTGCCGAATGCAGCGTACTGACCGTCAAGATATGTGCTGTCAGCCTGAACAATAAAGAACTGTGAGCTTGCACTGTCGGGTTCATTTGAACGAGCCATTGAGATAACGCCTCTTGTATGTGAAAGGTTATTTTCAACACCGTTCTGAGCAAATTCGCCCTTGATTGTTTTTTCACTGCCGCCTGTGCCGTCACCCTTTGGGTCACCGCCCTGAATCATAAAGCCGGTAATGATTCTGTGGAAAGTAAGACCGTCATAAAAGCCGTCTTTTGCAAGGTCAACAAAGTTCTTGACTGTAATCGGAGCAAGCTCCTCATAAAGCTCAACTTCGATTTTACCGTAGTCTTTAACATCAATAGTAGCTGTGTAGCTTGATTTGTAGTCGGTTGTGTCTGTGCTTGCGGATGTTGTTTCTTCGTTTGAAACTGCAGAAGTTGCTTTTTCAGAAGAACTGCTCTCTGTGTCACCGCCGCAACCGCTCATTAAAAAGCATGTGCAGAGAATAACTGCGGCAACCATAATTGCCGAAATCTTTTTAATTTTTGTCATTTTCAAATTCCTTTCATAAATAAACTTAATTTATTTTATCATTATTATGTCTGCAAATCAACCTGAATTGACACAAAAATATAAATGTGTTAAAATTTTTTGTATGTGAAATACCGACAAAAGGGGAATGTGGCTTGAAAAATAATGAAATAACCGATATTACTTCAAAACGCAGATTGTTTGAGCTTAATCTCGGTGATGTCCGAAAGTACCGTGACCTTGTTATGCTGTTCGTAAAGCGTGATTTTAAAAATTCCTACAAGCAAACCGTACTCGGCCCGTTGTGGATAATAATAAAGCCGTTCCTTTCAACATTTGTTTTTACCGTAATTTTCGGTATGATTGCCAATATCTCAACTGACGGAATGCCTCAATTTCTGTTTTTTATGGCAGGCAACATTTTGTGGTCGTTTTTTTCAAGCTGTCTTAACGGCAGTTCATCAACCTTTATCGGCAACGCAAGGCTGTTCGGCAAGGTGTATTTTCCAAGGCTCGTGATGCCGTGCGCAAACATAATTTACAACACAATCGGTTTTTTGATTAACTTTGTAATGTTCTTTATACTTGTTCTTATATATATGTTTACGGGTTCAAATGTTCACCCGAATTTATGCGCATTGCTTATGCCTTTGATTCTGCTTTCTTCGGCACTTTTAGGCACAGGCTGCGGATTGATTGTTTCGTCTGTAACAACAAAATACCGTGACCTCGGTGTGCTTGTTTCATTCGGAGTAACATTGTGGATGTATATTACTCCTGTTGTTTATCCTGTTTCTCAGGTGTCGGATTCATTCCGTCCGCTTGCACTTTTAAATCCTGTTGCTCCGCTAATTGAAACATTCCGTTACGGATTCTTAGGCAGCGGAACATTTCCGTGGCAATATCTCATATTGAGCTTCGCTGTTACGGCAGTCGTTCTTCTGTTCGGAATAATCGTCTTTAATAGGGTAGAAAAGAATTTTATAGATACGGTATGATGTCATGACTGAAATGAATGAAAATTGCGTAATAAAAATTGAAAATCTTTCAAAAGAATACCGACTCGGTGCAATCGGTTCGGGAACTCTCCGTCATGATTTGCAGAGTTGGTATGCAAAAAAAAGAGGTAAAGAAGATCCGAATCAGAGAATCGGTGCCAAACAATACACAAAAGGCGACACATTTTTAGCACTTGACGGTGTGAACCTTGAGGTGAACCGTGGAGAACGCATAGGAATTATAGGTGCTAACGGTGCAGGCAAGTCAACTCTGTTAAAGGTTTTATGCAGAATTACATCTCCGACAGACGGTAGAGTGCGTTTCAGGGGACGAATTGCCAGTATGCTTGAGGTCGGAACAGGCTTTCATGCTGAGCTTACCGGCAGGGAAAACATCTACCTTAACGGTGCAATCCTCGGAATGACAAAGAAAGAGGTCGCTTCAAAAATAGACAGTATTATTGAATTTTCAGAGTGCGAAAAGTTCATTGACACACCCGTAAAGCGTTATTCATCGGGTATGTTCGTAAAGCTTGCGTTTGCTGTTGCGGCACACCTTGATGCAGAAATCATGATTATGGACGAGGTGCTTGCTGTCGGAGATATGCACTTTCAGAAAAAGTGTATCGGGAAAATGCGTGACCTTGCAACCGAGGAGGACAGAACTGTCCTCTATGTTTCACACAATATGAATACTATTCGTGACCTTTGCGACAGGTGCATAGTTCTTGATCACGGCAAAATTGTTTTTGACGGCGATGTTGAAGACGCTGTAAAAATCTATCTCGGAAGTGCAAACGAAAATTTCCGTGCCATTGAATATGTCGGAAACGAACACAAGCATCATGCCGACAGAAACGACCTATGTCTGCAATTTGCCGGATATAACGGCAAAGAGAATAATATTTTCTATGATGACGAGCAGATTCTGCTTGAACTCACATGGAAAAACAAGGCTGATATTGAAAATCTTTGTCTGCGTGTTGAAGTGAGCGATTACCGAAGATATCCCGTTACCGCATTTGTGGTTGAAAATTTCTATTCGGGAAAAAAGGGCGAAACCCACACGGCAAAATTGAAAATAGACATATCAAAAATTGTTCGTGGCGGATACTATACACGCTATGTTTTTTACAGCCGAAAGAACGATGCCGCCCCCTTTGAAACCTTAGAGGTCGCAGACGGTTTGACTTTCAGAAGAAGAAAACCCGATAAATACCAAAACACCTGGCAAAAAGCCTGGGGCAGTATTGAGATGAATGATATTGAAGTTGTATAAAAACAAATTGAAATTTGCGGTTGGGCAAGCAGTTAATATTAAAAGAAATTTGTGTTCCGAATGTTGTGAACATCTAATTGAAATGTAATGAAAGAAACAATATGAGCGAAAGATCTGATTATTTTTAAACGCATATCTTGATGAATAACAAAAGGTCAGCACATAATCGTGTTGACCTTTATTATTTGTCAAAATTAAATTACGGCTCGACAAACGGCAAATTAAAATACTCGGCAACTGATTTTGCAAGATTTCTGCCGATTGCATTAATGTTGTCCCTAATCCATTGAGCTTCTTCGGGGTTATCGTGATATGCAACCTCAATCAATGCCGACGGTGATTTTGTCCGTCTGACTTCCGCAAGTGAGGTGGTAGGGATTATGTCAACATCGTTCGATTCGGGATAAATATCCTTGTAATTCTTTTGCAGAATTTCAGCGAAACGCTTGCCGTTACTGCTTGTCGGATAGTAATAAATGTCAGCACCCGTGTATCTGCCCGCCGAACCCTCGGGAGCGGCATTGCTGTGAATTGCAAGGTGCAAATCGTGATTGCCCTTGTTTGAATCTGCAATTGCCTGACTCAGCGTCATATCGGGATCGTTTCGCCTGAAATCTATTCCGCTTGCCCTCAAATAAGGCTCCATGGCGTCTGCAATAAGATTCATATAATATTCTTCATTTCCTCCGTCAATATACGGGTTGTACTCCTGCAATGACGGTGAAAGATAAACTGACGGCATAAAATCTCTCCTAAATTTATTCTCTTATCATTTTATTCGCAAAACCCGTGCCGTTGACAAATAATTTTCTTTTCAAAATTCAATTTGTATTGTATAATGATTACATATGATTTTGGTGAAAATGTTGGCAAGTGTATGATATCACAATTATTATGTGTGAGCAGATTGTAACCGTAGGCAGAATGTCAAGCGTAGAGGCGGATATTGTTCTTTTAAAGAACTATTATTTAATGCAAAAACTTGCTTATTACTTTATGAAATTATGAAACGGAGCAATTATTATGACTGATGAAATGAGAGTAAAAGTTGAGAAAGTTATGAAAAATCTTGAACGCAACAAGATGAAACCTTATTTTTGCGAAAACAGGGAAGAGGCTCAGGCACTTGTAAAAACACTCATTAAAAAGGGCGAAACAATTTCATGCGGAGGTTCAAAAACTCTCGACGAAACGGGAATTTATCAGATAATTAATTCACCCGATTACAATTTTCTTGACCGTTCCGCACCCGGAATGACTCGTCCCGAGGTTGAAGAGGTTTACCGTCAGACTTTCAGGGCAGACACATTTTTTATGAGTACAAACGCTCTTACCGAAAACGGAGAGCTTTATAATGTTGACGGCAACTCAAACCGTGTTGCCGCACTTCTTTACGGTCCAAAAAGCGTTATCGTTGTATGCGGTATCAACAAAATTGTAAAGAATATTGACGAGGCAATCAAGAGAGTTAAAACAATTGCCGCTCCGCAGAATACAATCAGACTCGGTATTGAAACCCCTTGCGGAAAAACAGGCGAATGCGTTTCATTGAGAAAAGAAAATCCCGAGCTCTGTGACGGTTGTCACGGTGACACAAGAATCTGCTGTAACTATGTGGTATCTGCTCAGCAAAGACATATTGACAGAATCAAGGTTATTATCATCGGCGAAGAATACGGTTATTAATTCCTATAAAGAAAAAAGCCGCATCAAAAGACACGGCTCGGGAGAACTTCAGAATGTAATCATCTGCAATTGTTCTGACTTTTGTTCTGGCTGTTCTGCTGATTTTTATTCTGATTGTTGTTCTGATTCTTATTCTGGCTGTTCTGCTCGTTCTTGTTCTGATTGTTGTTCCGATTCTGATTGAAATTCATTTCAACACCTCCTTTACAAAACTATTATTAACCCGAAAAGGCTTGTTTATTCATGAATGATTTTTTATTGCGAATGAAATCACTTTTGGGTGATGAATTTGACGAATTTTTAAAATTTTACAACAGTGACGATTTCATAAAGGGACTTCGTGTCAACACCTTAAAATGTTCGCCCGAAAAGCTTTGTTCACTTCTTGATTTTGAACTGAAAAAAACTCCGTTTTGCGATGAGGGCTTCTATATTCCGTCCGATGTTAAGTCAATCGGCAACAATCCTCTGCACCATGCAGGAGCGTTCTATGTTCAGGAACCTTCTGCAACTTCGGCAGTTACAATGCTTGATGTTCATGAGGGCGATTATGTCCTTGATTTGTGTGCCGCTCCGGGCGGAAAAAGTACGCAAATCGGCGCTAAACTTAACGGAACAGGACTTTTGTGGAGCAATGAAATTGTAAGAAGCAGAGCGAATATTCTTTTATCGAATATTGAACGAATGGGTATTTCAAACGCAGTTGTATCAAACTGCCGTCCCGATGAACTTTGCAAAAGGCTTGAAAACCGTTTTGACAGGATTCTTGTTGACGCACCCTGCAGCGGTGAGGGAATGTTCCGCAAGAATGATGCGGAGCGTGAATGGAGCATTGAGCATGTAAAGAGTTGTGCCGCCCGTCAGCTTTTGATTCTTAACAGTGCAAAGGATGCCCTGAAAAACGGCGGATATATGGTTTATTCAACCTGTACTTTTTCAAAGGAAGAAAACGAGGGCGTAATTTCTCGGTTCCTTGCAGAAAATCCCGATTTTGAACTTGTTGATTCGGGCGTAACATTCGGCAGACCTACGCTTGATTATGCGAGAAGAATTTTCCCGATGGACGGCGGAGAAGGACATTTTGCCGCCAAGCTTCACAAAAAGGGCGAGCCGTATTCTAATTATAGTATTTCTAAAAAGAATAATAAAATTGACTCGAAAATTTTTGATTTTTATGACAGTATTTTTATCGACAGACCGTTCGGTGAAAATATTGAGGTTATAAAGGATAAAATTATAGTTCTTCCACAGAATTATAATTTTGATGTAAAAGGCTTGCAGATTCTCCGTGCGGGAGTTATTCTCGGCGAAATTGTCAAGAACAGAATCGAACCGCATCACAGCGCATTTACGGCAGCTAAAAAGGAAAACTGTAAATCCGCAGTTGATTTTGATGTGAACAGTAAAGAAATTGCAGCGTATCTTCACGGTGAGGAAATTGCCGTGTCACAGGATGTCAAAGGCTATACGGCTGTCTGCGTAAACGGAATCACAACAGGCTTTGGCAAAGCGTCAAATTCAAGACTGAAAAATAAATATCCGAAAGGGCTTCGCATATTAAGATGAAAAAATTATCAGATATAGGTACAATCAAAGATATACTTTCAAGACACGGCTTTACTTTTTCAAAGTCACTCGGTCAGAATTTCCTTATAAACCCGTCAGTTTGTCCGAGAATGGCAGAGCTTTCGGGTGCCGGAGAGGGAGTAGGCGTAATTGAAGTCGGTCCCGGAATAGGGGTTCTCACAACAGAGCTTTGCTCACTTGCCGATAAGGTTGTAGCGGTTGAGCTTGACAAGCGACTTCTTCCCGTTCTTGAAGAAACACTCTCCGAACATGACAATGTAAAAATTGTAAACGATGATATTCTTAAAATTGACTTGCACAAGCTGATTGAAGAAGAATTTCAGGGTATGGATGTTGTTGTGTGCGCAAATCTTCCGTACTACATCACATCTCCCGTAATTATGAAATTGCTTGAGGACAGACTGCCGATTTGTGCAATCACGGTTATGGTTCAAAAAGAGGCGGCTCAGCGAATTTGTGCTGAGGTGGGTTCTCGTGCAAGCGGTGCGGTAACGGTATCGGTCAACTATTACGCAGAACCCGAAATGCTGTTTTCGGTTAGTGCCGGCTCGTTTATGCCTGCTCCAAAGGTTGATTCGGCTGTTTTAAGACTTAACATTCTCAAAGAACCGCCCGTGAAGGTTGATGACGAAAAGAAGTTTTTTAAGGTTGTAAAAGCCGCCTTTTCACAGCGAAGAAAAACACTTTCAAATTCTCTTGCATCCGGACTTTCTTTGCCAAAGGCAGAGGTCAACGCAATTCTTGAAAATTCCTCCGTTCCTCTAAATGCAAGGGCGGAACAGCTTAAACTTGAAGATTTTGCAAACATTGCAAACAATCTTGGTGATTGATTATGAAAAGAAAAATGAACGGTCTTTATAAAACCGCTTTTATATTAATGCTTGTTGCCGCAGTGCTTTTCATTGTTGCAACAATTGTTGCATATGCCCTTGAACGCCCGTATTTTTCCGCAGTCTTTTCATGCAGCGGTGCTTTTCTTGCATTTTTGGGCATAATATTTGCAACCTGCAGTAAACCCAAAAAACGCAAAAGACACCTTGTCACAGATGAAATTGTTGCCGAAAATGATGATATCAACAAAATTTCGGAAAATTCTGTTGACAATGAGGAATAAATTTGATAGAATGGTTGCAGATAAAGGGGAGTAGTTCGCAGATAATCTGTGATATTAATCGTCAGTACATACCGTTTTCGGTATCGGTTATATCTTAAAGGACAAGACTTTTATTGTAGGGTGAGTTGCACCTTGCAATAAAAGTCTTTTTTATTTGCCTTTTTCAGTCTGTCTGTATTCTGCAATCCGAACGGAGGAGAAAATTATGAAAAATTGGTATCAGTTGACCGAGAGAGAAACTCTTGACAAGCTCGGTGTCACAAGCGAAGGACTTTCGTCACAACAGGCTGACAGCCTTCTTGAAAAACACGGAAAAAATGTGCTTGAAGAAAGCAAAAAGAAATCTGTTTTTCAGGTGTTTTTAAGTCAGTTTGCCGACCTTATGGTAATAATCCTTATAATTGCGGCAATCGTCTCAATGTTTTCGGGAAGTGTTGAAAGCACAATCGTAATTTTTGCGGTAATCACACTTAACGCTATTCTCGGCACGGTTCAGCATGTCAAGGCAGAAAAGTCACTTGAAAGCCTTAAATCGCTTTCGTCACCCTCGGCAAAGGTAATCCGTGACGGAAGAAAAATTGAAATTGATTCAGAAAACATCGTTCCCGGCGACATTGTTGTGCTTGAGGCAGGCGACCTTGTTGTTGCAGACGGAAGAATAATAAATAACTATTCTTTACAGGTGAATGAGAGCTCGCTTACGGGTGAATCTACAAATATTGACAAAAGTGTGGAGACAATTGAAAAGGAAGTTCCGCTTGCCGACCGCACTGACATGGTCTTTTCGGGCAGCCTTGTAACATACGGCAGAGCAATTGTCGTTGTTACGGAAACAGGCATGAACACAGAAATCGGTAAAATTGCTACACTTATGAATCAGGCAAAGAGCAAGAAAACTCCCCTCCAGCTCAGCCTTGATAAATTTTCGAGCAGACTTGCCGTTATTATTATGGCAATCTGTGTAGTAGTTTTCGGCTTGAGTATGTTCAACGGAATGTCGGTTCTTAACTCTCTTATGTTTGCCGTTGCACTTGCAGTAGCCGCAATCCCTGAGGCACTCGGCTCAATCGTTACAATTGTTCAGGCAATGGGTACGCAAAAAATGGCAAAAGAAAATGCCGTTATCAAGGATTTGAAGGCTGTTGAAAGCCTCGGTTGTGTGTCTGTAATCTGCTCCGATAAGACGGGTACGCTCACACAAAACAAAATGACTGTTCAGAAAATCTATGTGAACGGCGAAAGTATTCTTGAGAATCAGCTTGACCTTAATATTGAAAGCCACCGTCATCTCCTTTACGATATGGTTCTAAATAACGATTCGAGTATCGTTGACGGAAAGGGAATAGGCGACCCGACCGAGTACGCTTTGCTTGAAACATTTCAGCATATCGGACTTGACGAAAATGTGCTTAGGGATGTCCTTACAAGGGTTGAGGAGGTTCCGTTTGATTCCGACAGAAAGATGATGAGCACAAAGTACAAAATGCACGGTGTAAATCATATTCTCACAAAGGGTGCGCTTGATTCAATTCTTGACCGTTGTGTAAGTATCGCAACAAAAGACGGTATTCGTCCGATTACAGATGAAGATAAGGCTGAGATTTCAAGAGTTAACCGTGAATATTCCGAACAGGGACTCCGTGTTCTCACCTTTGCATATAAGGAATCTGATGAGGCTCTCACTGTTGACACAGAGAATGATTATACATTCATCGGACTTGTTTCAATGATAGATCCTCCGAGAGAGGAGTCAAAACAGGCTGTTGCCGATGCAATCCGTGCAGGAATCAAGCCTGTTATGATTACGGGCGACCACAAAATCACAGCAAGTGCAATCGCAAAGCAGATTGGTATTTTCAATGACGGCGACATCGCAGTTACTGGTCTTGAGCTTGACGCAATGAGCGATAAGGAGCTTGACGAAAAAATTGAGAAAATTTCTGTTTATGCACGAGTTTCTCCCGAAAACAAAATCAGAATCGTTGAGGCTTGGCAAAGAAAAGGCAACATTGTTTCCATGACAGGTGACGGTGTAAACGATGCACCCGCTCTCAAAAAAGCGGATATCGGTGTTGCAATGGGTATCACAGGTACCGAAGTTTCAAAAGACGCCGCATCTATGATTCTTCAGGATGATAACTTTGCTACAATTATCAAGGCGGTTGCAAACGGCAGAAATGTTTACCGCAACATTAAAAATGCAATTCTTTTCTTGCTTTCGGGTAATATGGCAGGCATTTTTGCCGTGTTGTTCTGTTCAATCATGGCTCTGCCCGTACCGTTTGAGGCGGTTCACCTTCTGTTTATTAACCTTCTTACAGACTCACTCCCCGCAATTGCAATCGGTATGGAGAAGCCCGAAAAAGATTTGCTCAGGCAAAAACCACGTGATCCGAAACAGGGAATCCTTACAAAAAGCTTTTCTGCTCTTATGCTCGGACAGGGTGCTTTGATTGCCGTTGTAACGCTCATTTCATTCTACATCGGACTTCAGACAAGCCCAGCCGTTGCAAGCACAATGGCATTTGCAACACTCACGCTTGCAAGACTGTTCCACGGCTTTAATTGCAGAAGTACACATTCAATCTTTAAACTCGGACTTTTTTCAAATACGGCAAGCATAGGTGCTTTCTTTATCGGAACATTTCTGCTCGCATTTGTATTGTTTGTTCCGTTTATGCAGCCGCTTTTCAGCGTTACCGCACTCACAGGCGCACAGGCAGGCTTTATAGCCCTCCTTGCATTCATCCCGACATTTATAATTCAGTTTGTAAAAGTTATTGTTGAAAATGTGAGAAAGTAAATTTAATAACATTGAACACGGCAGATTGATTTTGTCGTGTTCTTTTACTTTTATCGAATAAAATTCATTGACAAAGAAATAATAATGTAGTACAATGTACTATACAAGGAGGTCAGTATTATGGCATTCTCAATCAGATTAACAGAACAGGAAAAGAAAATAGTAGACAGCTATGCTCGGTTGCACTCAATATCACTCGGAGAGGCTTTTAAACAGGCTTTGTTTGAAAAAATCGAAGAAGAATATGACCTTGCCGTTTTTGATGACGCTTATGATGAATACAAAAAGAGCGGTGAAGAAAGCAGACCAATCTCTGATTTTTGGAAGGAACTTGACATATGAGTTATGTTGTAAGAACCACTCCGAGATTTGAAAAAGAATTTAAAAAACTTGACAGATATACCATGAAGATGATTAAAGCGTGGATTGAAAAGAATTTGTCGGGTTGTGAAAACCCCAGAGTAAAGGGAAAAGCTCTCACGGCAAATCGCAAAAGTCAATGGCGGTATCGTATCGGAGATTACAGACTGCTCTGCCTTATAGAAGACGAAGAACTTGTTATTCTTGCTTTGTCTATAGGTCACAGGCGAGAGGTTTATGACAACACTTAAAATTTAAAACACTTAAATAATCAAACTCGGTCATAATCTTTGAGTAATTATGACCGAGGATTATTTATTTTGAATTATTTTGATTGAAATTACAAAAATTCCTTGACAAAGTTTGATAGATTTCTTATAATTAAACCATAACATAATGTTTCACAGGGTATTACAGGATATATAAAAAATAAGGTTAAGAAGGGTGGCAGAAATTATGAACATTTGGCACGACATTTCTCCGAAGAGAATTACAAAAGACAAGTTTTATGCAGTAATCGAAATTTCAAAGGGCGGCAAAAACAAATATGAGCTTGACAAAGAAACAGGTATGCTCAAGCTTGACCGTGTGCTTTTTACATCAACTCACTATCCTGCTAACTACGGCTTTATTCCGAGAACCTTTGCAGATGACGGCGATCCGCTTGATGTTCTTGTTTTGTGCAGTGAAACAATTCAGCCGATGACGCTCGTTGAATGCAAGCCTATCGGCGTTCTCAATATGGTTGATAATGACAGCTGTGACGAAAAAATTATTGCAGTTCCCGTTAACGATCCCAACTACAATTGCTACAGCGACATCAGCGAACTTCCAAAACACTATTTTGAAGAAATTCAGCACTTTTTCCAGGTTTACAAAACACTTGAGGCTGACAAGGTTACTTCGGTAACCGAAACTGACGGTGTTGACAAGGCAAAGGAAATCATTGAAAAGGCTATCACAAGCTATATTCGTGATTTTCAGATGGCGTAAATTTATAAAGACTGCAAAACTAAAAGCTTTACCAAAAAACGGTAAAGCTTTTTCTTTTGAATGTGTAATTTAATTCTGAAAAGGAATATTAACAAAATTCATTCCTGTATAATAAAAATACGGCGGATTAAAGTTTAAAATCCTTTGCCGAAAAATCTGTCTTAAAAACCGTGACATTCGGCATACGCAACAACGGGTCATACTTGAACGATCTGCATTTTCCGTCTTTGACCTGCTTTGACTTTTTGCAGAACATAATATCATTTTCAATTCCGTTGTATTCGCAATATGAACAGTTGACAGGAATATTCTTGCCAAACAAACTTTTTTTCATAATCAACACCTCTGAATGAATATAGTATATCATTAACTCAGCCGTGTTTCAAGCATAATATTTTGTCGGAAAATATTGACAAAGCAATTAATCGGTTAAAAATAATCTTATTATAGAATATGGAAGGAACACTTATGAAATTTTTTTCAAAAACAATGAAGCTCAACAACATTGATACGGTTCCGTATCTTACATATAATTCTTTATCAGAAATTAGTTTCATCAATCACGCATTCACAACCCGACTCGGCGGTGTGTCAACGGGTGAATTTACATCAATGAATATGGCATTCAACAGAGGTGACAATCCCGACAGCGTAACCGAAAATTACAAAAGATTCTGCAAAAGTGCAGGCTTTGATTACGAAAGTCTTGTAGCCTCGGCACAGGATCACCACACGGTTGTAAGAGCGGTAACATCTGCCGAAAAGGGCATAGGCATCTACAAGCCCCGTGATATGGAGAGCGTTGACGCTTTGATTACAAATGAAAAGGGAGTAACCCTCGTAACCTACTATGCCGACTGCACACCACTGTTTTTTGTCGATACAAAGAATAAGGCAATCGGACTTGCCCATGCCGGCTGGAGGGGAACTGTCGGCAGAATAGGGGAAAAGGTTGTTGAGAAAATGACTGAGCTTTACGGCACAAATCCCGCCGATATCAAAGCTGCAATCGGTCCCGCAATTTCAGTTTGTTGCTATGAGGTTGACTACCCATGTGCAGAACATTTTCTGAATCTTGCAGACCTTGACAGCTCAAAGTTTGTTTTTGAAAAAGGAAACGGAAAATATATGGTTGACCTTTTAGAAACCAACCGTCAGATTCTTACTGCTTCAGGTGTAAAGAATGAAAACATAACAGTTTCTGATGTCTGCACCAATTGCAACAGCGACCTCTTATGGAGTCACCGTGCCACCAAAGGTCACAGAGGCACAATGAGTGCGTTTATGTGTATTAAAGAAGATTAAAATTTTTGTTTTTGCAAAGCAAAAGACGGTTATTGACCGCCTTTATCTATCTGAATTTATCTTTCCGTTTTTTGCAAACCATACATCGTTTACCTTAAATTCCTTGCCGTTAAGGTAATTAAGAATGTCTGCATCGGTTTCAAAATTGAATTTCAGCTTATAGCTGTAAAGCGCCTGATACTTAATGCTGTCGGGTGCTTTTTTGCCTTTGCCGTATTTTGTATCGCCCACAAGCGGATGTCCGATTGATGCCATATGCGCTCTTATCTGATGAGTTCTGCCCGTCAGCAGTTCAACCTCGGCAAGGCTGAATTTGCCGTTGAAGTCAAGAATTTCATATTTTGTCTTGATTTCTTTTGAACCCTCAACCTCATTTTTGAAAACAGTAACCTTGTTTTTACTTTCATTCTTGGTCATATAGCCGTGAAGTGTGTCGCAGTCCCTTTTTGGCTTTCCGTATAAAAGGCAGAGATAGTATTTTTCAAGCTCTCTTGTTTTCATTTTTGCATTTAAAATTCTCAGGCTGTCGGCATTTTTAGCCGCAATAACAATTCCTCCCGTGTTTCTGTCAATTCTGTTGACAAGTGCAGGCGCAAAGGCTTTTTCTTCATCGGGATTATATTCACCTTTGTCATACAGGTAGTGCTGAACTCTTGCAACAAGTGAATCAAAGTGATAATTCTTGTCGGGGTGTACGATTATGCCCGGCTTTTTATCTATAAGTATAAGGTTTTCATCCTCATAAACAATGTCAAAGGTTTTCGGTGCTTTCATGAACTCATAGCTTTTTTGCTCCGATGCCTCAAAAAATTCGTCCTTAATATAAAAGGTAAGCACATCGCCCTCTTTGAGCATGGTCTGAATATCACACTTTTTGCCGTTTACCTTAATACACTTTTTCCTTATATATTTGTACATAAGCGACTTTGGCAGAGTTTTGAATCTTTTCTGTAAAAATTTATCGAGTCGCTGATTTGCGTCATTCTTTTTAATTTCAAGTGTTCTCATAGTCTGTAAAATTCTCCGTAATTGTTTTCTCAGTTTATCTTATATCAATTTTAAAAATAATTCAACCGCTTTTGCACATAATTTGATTTTGTGTATATTCTGATATAGGGTGATACAGTGAATTGTTACACACAGAGAATAAAATCTGCAGTATGCTTTGGACTGGGACTGCTGTGTGCATCACTTCTGCCGAGTGAATGGGTACTCGTCATTGCGGCAGGCGCACTCGTAGTTGTCAGTATTTGTTGTGTACGGAGGTAATTATGAAAGTTGTACTTATTGAGAAACCAAAATTCATATCGGCAATTTTGAGAAAAATTTACGGAATCAAAAAGGAAACCAAGCCGGAATAATAGTCATATGTTTGGACACTGTTCCAAAATCTTGCCATTGGTAATAGTTTACAATAAATTCGAGCCAAAGATGTGCATAGTTACAAAAAACTTTGCACATCTTATTTTTTAAAATAAAATTATGATTAATCTTACGGGTAATATTTTTCCGCACTCCCTAATATAATTGAACTATAAAACATAAAGGAGAGAAAAATATGGAGTTTAATCAGGAAAACCGCTCGTTTTGCACGCCGTCGGCTGTGCTTGACACGGTTGCCGAACAGCTTGCAGATGTTGACCTCACTCTGCCCGATTATTGTCCGGATATAGAAAAAATTCTGAAATGTACCCTCACACCCAAAATTCAGAGCAGAACCCTTTCGGGAGGTCAGCTCCAGATTGACGGATTTTGTACGGTAAATGTGATGTATGTGGAAAGCATAAAGAAAAGTGTGCGCTGTTGCAAACAAAGCGTGAATTTTTCACAGAACTTTTCGGTAAAAGACGCTCCCGACAATCCGGTTATCATCACAAAAACCAAGCCGGAATACATAAACTGCAGGGCATTAAGTCCCCGCAGACTTGTTATGCACGGAGCGTTTTCATTGTATGCAAAGGTATTTTCAAAAACTCAGACGAGCATTTTCACGCCTTCCGATAATATCGAAACCGACCGAAAGACCGTTACCTGTGCCGACCTTAAATCGTTCTGTCAGGAGCAGTTTTCTGTTTGCGAAGAAATTTCGGTAGGCGAAAAACCGCAGATTGAATCCGTTCTCCGCAGCGATGTAAGCGTCGGAGTGATTGACGCTAAGGCTGTAACGGGAAAGCTTATGCTTAACGGTGAACTTAATCTCAAGCTTTTGTACCTTTCAAACGCAGAGAGCGGAGAAGTTGAAAAGCTTGACTATCTGTTGCCGTTCAACAAAATTTTAGATTGTGACGGAATTGACGAAAACACAATCAACTGTGTTTCCTGCGATGTTATGTCGTATGACATCAGACTGAAAAACGATATGCTTTCCGAAAAGCCGTCGGTGATACTTGAAGTTAAGCTCTGCGTTACGGAGGAGGGCTATATAACCCGTGAGGAGGAAATTGTATGTGACGCCTACTCAACAGAATTTTCCTCGTTGCCGGAGTTTGAACAATTAAAAATTACGGGCGAGGTTGTTCCGATTAATGAACCTCATATGGAAAAAATGTCCGTTAAGATTGATGACGGAAAAATTTCACGAATTCTCGATATTTTCACAGAACAAATAACTGCCGAGGCTTCACACGATGACAGAGGTATGGTTATAAGCGGAAAAATCAACATATGCATATTGGCACTTAACGGGGAAGATATTCCTGTGTTTATTGAGCGTTCAGCCGATTATGAGCATATTATTCCGCAGACAGACTGCACCTGTGCCAAAATTTTCGGTACAAGGACAGCAAGTATAAGCTACAGACTTGCCGAGGATGATGTCATAGAAATTCGTTGTGAGCTGAAAATCTGCGGTGCTGTTTTTTCGGAAAACAGAGTAAACACCGTAAAAAATGTAAATGTTTTTGAAGATAAACCTATACCTCCCGAAAATTGTGCGCTGACATTATACTTTGCCGACAAGGGAGAAAAGCTCTGGGATATTGCTAAATCCCACAACACAAAGCTTGATTTGCTGCTTTCGGAAAATTCGGCTGAAAATCAGGTGCTCGACGCACCTAAAATGCTGTTGATTCCGAGAATATAGGGAGGTATAAAAAATGGAAGAGAGAAATGTTTATCAGGATATTTCCCGAAGAACCGACGGCGATGTTTATATCGGAGTAGTCGGTCCCGTCAGAACGGGAAAATCTACATTTATAAAAAGGTTTATGGATTCGCTTGTCCTGCCCAACATCCGTGACGAGGCAGTTTACAGGCGTACCGTTGACGAGCTTCCTCAATCTGCGGCAGGAAGAACCATAATGACCACAGAACCCAAATTTATTCCCGAGGAATCCGTTGAAATCAATCTCGGCGGCAACACAACCCTCAATGTGAGAATGATTGACTGCGTAGGCTATATTGTAAACAGCGCAATCGGTTACAGCGAAGAGGACGAACCGAGAATGGTAAAAACTCCGTGGTCAAACGAGGCGATTCCTTTTGATGACGCCGCAGAAATAGGCACTAAAAAGGTAATTACCGACCATTCAACAATAGGTCTTGTTATAACTACTGACGGAACAATCAGTGATATTCCGAGAGAAGATTATATTGAAAGTGAAAAAAGAGTAATTAATGAGCTGAAGGCAATCAATAAACCGTTCATTATACTTCTCAATTCAGTTGCACCTACGGCAGATGAAACAATTCGCCTGTCAAACGAAATGACCGCCGAATACAAGGTCCCCGTAATTCCCGTTAGCTGTATGGAGCTTGACGAAACCGAAATCAAAAGAATACTTGCACAGCTTTTGTTTGAATTTCCAATCCGTGAAATCAAGGTTGACATTCCGAAATGGGTTGTAAAGCTCGATAAAGAGCATTGGCTGAAATCGGTTGTATTTGATTCAATAAAGAAAAATGCCGCAAAAATTGAGAAAATCAGGCAAATTCAGCAGATAATCTCTGATATTGAGCAATGCGAGTACATCACTTCTGCAAAGGTTACGAGTCTTGACCTCGGAAAAGGATATGCGGAGATGGCCGTATCTATCGAAAGCGAACTTTTCTACAAGGTTATCTCGGAAGAAACAGGGCTTGATATAACCGAGGAGTACGAACTTCTGAACTGCATAAAGACTCTTTCGCAAAAACAAAAAGAATTCGACAAGATTGCACAGGCTTATGAACAGGTTCAGGAAACAGGCTACGGAATTGTTATGCCGACAATTGACGAACTTACCCTTGACGAACCGCAGATTATTAAGCAGAGCGGAAAATACGGTATCAAGCTGAGAGCAAGCGCACCGTCAATTCATATGATGAAGATTTTTACGCAGACGGAGGTAACTCCGATTGTCGGTTCGGAACAGCAGTCCGAAGAGCTTGTGTCTTATCTTCTCAGAGAATTTGACGAAAATCCGGAAAAAATCTGGGAGAGTAACATATTCGGAAAATCAGTTCACGAACTCGTTAACGAGGGACTTCACAACAAGCTGTACAGAATGCCTGCCGATGCCAGAAGGCGGATAGGGGAGACTGTTGAAAAAATTATCAATGACGGCTGTAACGGATTAATATGTATAATTCTGTAACGACAAATAACGATATAATCGCAAAGCTTTAATTCACAAATAAACAGGCTCACAAATAAATAAATTGGTAATATCGCCAAAAAATTATTCGCCCCATATTTGTTATTGAAAATGTTTCGGGAATAAAGTATAATATTCCTATATGCAAATGACAAATATGGGGGTTGTTTTATGAATCTTTCCGATGTAGCTTTATTGGCTAAAGAGGAGCTTTCCCTTGCCGAAAAAGGTATTGCCTCTGCAAAAGTTGTTCTTACAGGTTTTGTTGTTGTATTCGCAATGCTGATTCTCTTGATTTTCATAATCAAGATTTACGGCGCAATCATTCAGAAAGCTCAAAATGCCGGCAAAAAGAGCAAAGAGAAAAAGGCTGAAACCGTAGCAGAAACTCCTGCTCCCGTTGTTGCCGCTCCTGTTGCTCCTGCTCAGACAGACGGTGTTTCCGATGAGGTTGTTGCCGTAATTTCCGCAGCGGTTGCCACAATGTACGGCTCTTCCGAAAAAGCAAGAATCAAGAGTATTAAAAAGTCATCAGACGGCGGTCGTTCCGCATGGGCAAAAGCCGGTGTACTTGATAATACCCGCCCGTTTTAAGGCAAAGTTTTAAGGGAAAGGATGTTATCTAATGGAAATTTTACAAGGCTTTGTAGATGCCGTTGTCGGTATCTTTGAAGACTCGGGTCTGTTAACTCTTAACTGGCAGAACTATGTAATGATTGGTATTTCAATCGTTTTGCTTTACCTTGCAATCAAAAAGCAGTATGAGCCGCTTTTGCTCCTTCCTATCGCATTCGGTATGCTGCTTGTTAATCTTTATCCGAGCATTATGGCTCCGCCTACAACACAGCTTTTGACAGAGGCTCAATGTACCGCACAGAATATTGCGGTGTCGGGACACGCCAAAACGGTGATTGACGGAGTAACTTATATTGAGAATCCGACATACGGCGGACTTCTTTATTACCTCTATCAGGGTGTTAAGCTCGGCATTTATCCGCCTCTTATCTTCCTCGGCATCGGTTGTATGACCGACTTTGGTCCGCTCATCTCTAACCCGAAGAGCCTTATCCTCGGTGCTGCCGCACAGATTGGTATCTTTTTAACATTTACAGGTGCTATTTTCCTCGGCTTTACAGAGGCAGAGGCAGGTGCTATCGGTATCATCGGCGGTGCCGACGGTCCTACGGCTATTTATGTAACAACAAAACTTGCTCCGCATCTTCTCGGTTCAATCGCAATTGCCGCATATTCATATATGGCTCTTGTGCCGATTATTCAGCCGCCTATTATGAAGGCGCTCACAACCAAAAAAGAGCGTTCGGTAGTTATGGAACAGCTTCGTCCCGTTTCAAAGCTTGAGAAGATTATGTTCCCGGTAATTGTTGTTATTATCATCGCAATCTTCCTTCCCGACGCAGCTCCGCTCGTTGGTATGCTTATGCTCGGTAACCTCTTTAAGGAGTCCGGCGTTGTTGAAAGACTCAGCAAAACAGCTCAGAACGAGCTTATGAATATTATCACAATCTTCCTTGGTACAACTGTAGGTGCAACCGCATCCGGTCAGAACTTCCTTACTTTTGACACAATCAAGATTATCGTTCTCGGTCTTCTTGCGTTCTGTATGGGTACTGCATTCGGTGTACTTTTCGGTAAGATTATGTACAAGGCAACAGGCGGTAAGGTTAACCCGCTCATCGGTTCAGCAGGCGTATCCGCCGTTCCGATGGCTGCCCGTGTATCTCAGAAGGTTGGTCAGGCTGAAAATCCCGGCAACTTCCTCCTCATGCACGCTATGGGCCCGAATGTTGCAGGTGTAATCGGTTCAGCAGTTGCAGCCGGCGTACTTCTTAATGTTGTAGGCTGATAACCGTAACTTAATAAACTATGATAAAGGAAGTCTTTACGGCTTCCTTTATTTTTGCTGTTAAAGAATCCGACAATGAAAAATTTGTATAATATTAAATAAATTATTTCAATCAATATTTTATGATAGAATTATTGCTGAGAATACATAAGATATAATGAAATATGAATATGTAAATCAGTGCCGTAAAAACACCTTTTTTGCTTTACGGTATGTTTTCTTAATACTTAATACGAATTAAAGGGGCTATATAAATGGCAAAGAATGTAACCATTCAGCGTATTGTCGGCGTCCTTTTGCACAGAATCAAGTTTATTATTCTTGCTACTGTTGTAGTGGGACTGTTGTTCTTTATGTATTCACGCTTTGTAATTGCACCGATGTACAGCACATCTACCATGATTTATGTGCAGAACTACAGTTCGTCACAGCGAGCAAATGCCAATGCCAACACCAATAGTACGACACCTTCAAAGGCTGCCGACGATACAACTAAAAAGACAACCAATGAGGAAAACCAGAAGATATATCCTGCTGATATTTCCGCCTCTGCAAATCTTGCTGAAATCTGCGTTACACTCTTTAAAAATTCCGATGAGATGACAGCACTCTATGACGGTTGCACGGTTAATGTTGATGTAACCGACGGTACTTTCTTTATCACAATTACAGTGGACGGTACAGACGCACAGAAGTGTGCCAATGTTGCCAATCAGCTTGCCGAAAAAGCGGCTGAGGTTTATAATTCAAAATTCAGCTACGGTCAGATCGGAACACTTCGTCAGGCGAAGGTTCCTTCGGCTCCGTATGCACCGAGTAACACAAAGAATATGCTTATAGGCGCGGCAATCGGATTAATTGCTTCCTGCCTTATTTCTATTCTTATTGAACTTATCGACACAACAATCAAGTCTGAGGACGATATTCAGGATATCTACGGTATTCCTATATTTGCCGAAATTCCCGACTTTGAGAACCAGGGTTAAGGAGGAACTATGGCTTCTGATTTTAAATTATTTAAAAAGAAAGACGATAAAAAAAATAACGGACAGAATTTTTCTCTTTCCGATAAGAGCAAGTTTGCAATTGTTGAGTCGTATAAGGCTGCAAGAACTAATATTATGTTCTCGCTTTCCGCAAAAGAAAAAAAATGCTTTGCCGTAACCAGTTACTCAAAGGGTGAGGGCAAGAGCACCGTTTCCGCAAATCTTGCAATTTCCTTTTCAAAAATGGAAAAAAGAGTTCTCCTTATCGACTGCGACCTTCGCCGTCCTAATGTTCACAACATTTTTAAGCTTGACAATAAAAAGGGACTTACCAATGTAATCGGTAAAATGATTGAAATTGACGAGGCTGTTAAGCATGATGTTCTTCCGAATCTTGACATTCTTCCGGCAGGTACGGTTGCGCCAAACCCCTCTGAGCTTATGTGCAGTACCAGATTTCAGGAACTTTATGAGCAGTTTGTCAGAGATTATGATTATGTAATTTTTGATACGCCTCCTATCGGTGTGGTTGCCGATGCTCTGCTTCTCAAGGATATGATTGCCGGCTTTATTGTAGTTGTTCGTGAACGCTCAACAACTCATGGTGACCTTCAGCACCTTCTTGACAGCGTAAAGCTTGCCGATTCAACTGTACTCGGTCTGATTGAGGTAGGTTGTACTTATGATTCAAAGAGAAGAAAGAAAGGTTATTACTACTACCAGTATTATTAATCCCAATTTTGTGCTTTGGCACAAAACTACACATTCTCAATAAAAATAACACAAAATCACAGACTTGCAAACTTTCACCAAAAATGACTGTTGCAGGTCTGTTCTTTTTTGTGAAAATAAAAATGCAAGATTGCAAAAAACATCTTGCATTTCTTGGGCGAATAGAGTAAAATATATTAGAAATTTAAATTGCATTTGCAATAATATTTTAAGGAGTTATTCAAAATGGGTTATCTTGAACTGAGTAAGCAGGAACTTGAAAAAGAGTATGGCAATCTCGCAAAGAGATTTGAGGAGATTAAAGGTATGGGACTTAACCTCAATATGGCAAGAGGTAAGCCCAGCAAAGAACAGCTTGATTTTTCCTTACCTATGCTCGATACAATCAACAGCAAATCCGATTTTATCGGTGAGGATAAGATGGATTGCCGCAACTACGGACTTCTCAACGGTATTACAGAGTGCAGAAAGCTTTTTGCGGATATTCTCGGTGTAGATGCAGAGAATGTTATTGTAGGCGGTTCTTCAAGCCTTAATATGATGTTTGATACAATTTCATGCTTTATGACAGCTCCCGCTGTTGAGGGCTGCAAACCATGGTATGAAGTAAAGAACAGAAAATTCCTCTGTCCGGTACCGGGTTATGACCGTCATTTCGGCATTACTCAGTATTACGGCTTTGAGCTTATTCCGATTCCGATGGACGACAACGGTCCCGATATGGATATGGTTGAAAGACTCGTTTCTGAGGATGACTCAATCAAGGGTATTTGGTGCGTTCCGAAATATTCAAACCCTGCCGGCATCACATACAGCGATGAGGTTGTTAAGCGTTTTGCCGCTTTAAAGCCTGCCGCTAAGGATTTCAGAATTATGTGGGATAATGCTTACTGCATCCATGAAATCAGCGACACACCTGATGTTTTGCTCAACATTATGGATGAATGCAAAAAGACAGGTAATGAAGACCTCCCGATTCTTTTCTGCTCAACATCAAAGATTACTTTCCCCGGTGCAGGCGTAGCCGCAATGGCTGCATCTGAGAACAACCTCAAGGTTCTCCGTGAAAAATATAACTACGAAATCATCAGCTATGATAAGCTTAATATGCTCCGTCATGTAAGATTCTTCAAGGACTATGACGGCGTGCTTAAACATATGGAAAAGCACAAGTCTGTCCTTAAACCAAAATTCGAGATTGTTCTTGATACTCTCGACAAAGAACTTGCGCCTTCTGATATCGCATCATGGAAAAAGCCGCACGGCGGTTACTTTGTAAGCGTTGATGTTTTTGAAGGCACGGCAAAGAGAACAGTCGCTCTCTGTAAGGAGGCAGGAGTTGTTCTTACAGGTGCAGGTGCAACATATCCGCTCGGAATTGATCCAAAGGATTCCAACATCAGAATTGCACCGACCTTCCCTCCGAACCACGAGCTTGAAGTTGCTATGGATGTTTTTTGTATCTGTGCAAGGCTTGCGGCTTGCGAAAAGATTCTGAACAAGTAATCATCATTTGAAAATTTGGTTTGTCAGTTGGATTTTGGAAGAATTTTGTATGCAGTTTATGACATTAGAATGTATTTTTTGATAAATTCAATTCTTTTTTTATTAAATATTTCCGTATCCATTGACATTTTCCTAAAAAAATTCTATAATAACTCTGTTACGGTCTGTGATTGGATGTTCGTGACAGAGTTATTTTGACTTTTGAGCAAAATAAAATCACAGCCAATTATTTAACGGAGGTTTCAAAGGCATGAAAAGAGTTCCAAAGCCTGTATTCTTTGTCGTAGCTTTGCTGATACTTGCCTTTTCGTTTACTGCGATTTTTGGTATTTCCTACTACACCGGCGATAACAAAACAACAGTATTAAAGGGCATCAGCGATATACGATGGGGAATTGACATCCGTGGCGGTGTTGAAGCAACATTCAAACCGGCAGGAGATGTTGACGCAACTGACGAGCAGCTTGAGTCTGCAAAGTCAATCATTGAATTAAGAATGGTATCTCAGGGTATCACAGATTATGAGCTTTATGCGGATGCAAAAAGCGACAGAATCATTGTTCGTTTCCCATGGAAGGAAGATTCCGACCAGAACGCAATTGAGGCAATCGAAGAGATTTCTTCAACAGCACAGCTTACATTCCGTCCCGGAGACGGTCATGAAACAACAGATGTTGATTCAAACGGCGAGTATGTTTACAAAACTCCTTCGGGCGACACAGCTAAGACAATCCTTATGGACGGTTCTTATGTTGAAAGTGCAACAGCAGGTATGACAACAGACAAGACCACAGGTAAAAATTCCTATGTAGTTCAGCTTAAGCTGAAGAGCAGCGGTGACAAGAACGGTAAGGAGCGTTTTGCTGACATCACTAAAGAATATCTAAACCAGCAGGTTTCAATCTGGATGGATGATATTATGCTTTCAGCTCCTAAGGTTGAGGCTGAAATTACAGACGGCAACGCTGTTATTTCAGGTGACTTTACAGCTAAAGAGGCTCAGGACCTTGCATCAAAAATTAATGCAGGTGCTCTTCCGTTCCAGCTTGAAACATCAAACTACGGCACAATCAGCGCAACCCTCGGTGAGAACTCACTTGTTGCAATGGCATATGCGGGTGTTATCGCATTTATCATTATTGCAATCATTATGATTCTCTTCTACCGCTTGCCCGGTTTTGTTGCAGTTATCTCACTTCTCGGTCAGATGGGTCTTGCCATTGCGGCTGTATCAGGTTACTTCCCTGTATTCTCATCGTTCACAATGACGCTCCCAGGTATTGCGGGTCTTATCCTTTCAATCGGTATGGGCGTTGACTGTAATGTTATTACTGCCGAGCGTATCAAAGAAGAACTTAAAGCGGGCAGAACTCTTGACGGTGCTCTTGAAAGGGGTACAAAGAATTCACTTTCCGCTATCGTTGACGGTAATATGACCGTTATTATCGTATCAATTATCCTTATGCTTGTATTTGGTCCTGCAAATATTCTCTCAATCATCTTCGGTGAGTCTACAACAGGTACTATCTACTCATTCGGTTACACACTTCTTGTAGGCGTAATCGCTAACTTTATCATGGGTGTATTCTGTACAAGAATTATGCTCAGAAGTGTTGCAGGCTTTAAGTTCCTGCGTAAAAAATGGTTGTTTGGAGGTGCTAAGAATGACTGATAAAACTCAGACAAAGGCAGTTTCAAATGCCCCCCTTACAGATGAGGAATTTGCCGAAAAGTATAACAGAGGCCACAAGATTATTGACTTTGTAGGTCACAAAAAGATTTTCTTCGGAATTTCTCTTGCAATTATTATTATCGGTATCGTATGTAACTTTATTTTCGGTACACAGCTTGACATTCAGTTCTCTGGCGGTGCAACTCTTAAATTCAGCTACAGCGGTGAAATCAATCAGTCTGAACTTACTGATTTTATTCAGGTTGAAACAACAGAGGACAGAATCACTACTACATATGCTCAGGATCTTATGGGTGACAGCGGCACAACGGTAACAGTTCAGTTCTCGGGTAACGATTCAATCAAAACCGATATTCAGAAGAACCTTGAATCAGACCTTCAGAAGAAGTATCCGGACAATAACTTCAAATGTCTTGAATCAAATTCAGTTGATGCTTCAATGGGTTTCAGCTTCCTTCTCAAGTGTCTTACTGCTGTTGCAATTGCAGCCGTGCTTATGGTTCTTTATGTAACAATCAGATTTAAGAAAATCGGCGGTCTTTCGGCAGGTGTTATGGCTCTCGTAGCCCTCTTCCACGATGTTGCAATGATTTACTTTATGTATGTAATCTTCCAGATGCCGATTGACGCAAGCTTCATCGCAGTTGTTCTTATGATTCTCGGTTATTCGCTTAACGATACAATTGTTATCTATGACCGTGTTCGTGAGGAAAAGAAGCTTGTCGGAAGCAAAACAGATGTTGGCAAGATATTCAACCTCAGCTGTACAAAGTGTATTAAGAGAACAATTATGACTTCTGTAACAACACTTTCGGCTATTCTTGTTGTTTATGTTGTTGCCTGTGCGTTCAATATCACATCTGTTCAGGGCTTTGCTCTTCCGATGATTATCGGTATCATATCAGGTTGTTATTCTTCAATCTGTATCGCAGGTCCGCTTTGGGTTATGTGGCAGCGTCATAAAAAGGCAAAGAAGCTTGCCGCTAAAGCTGCATAAAACAACTTTCGGATAAATTTATCCGATTCTGCAAATAATTATAAAGGGGTTGCATAAAGATGTTTTATGCAATCCCTTTTGTGTATTAAGACTTTTTAAGCGTTATTTGGAGTGATATATGAAAAAATTTGTTTCAATTTTTCTTTCTGCCGTGATAATTTGCGGCTTGTTATTAATTTCCGCTTGTGACAGAACTGAAGATGTCAGGAAGTCTGACGGTAAAATCAGCGTTGTAACAACGATTTTTCCTTACTATGATTTTGTAAGACAGCTTGCAGGCGATAAAGTTGATATTCGCCTGTTGCTTTCGCCCGGAAGCGATCCGCACAGTTATGAACCCAAACCGTCAGATATTACAGCAATTGAAAATTGCGATATTTTCATCTGCAACGGTGGTGAAAGCGATGAATGGGTTGACGGAGTTCTTTCGTCAATTGAAAACAAAGATGTAAAAGTGATGAAGATGATGGAGTATGTTCCTCTCAGACATGAACAGTCTATGGATCATGACCATGAACACGACAGTCATGAAGATATGGATGATGACGAAGGTCACGATCACGAAGAAGGGGAGGAGTATGACGAGCATGTCTGGACTTCAATCAGAAATGCGGAGCGTATGTCTGCCTCAATCGCAGATGAGTTGATGTCAGTTGACAGCAAAAATTCTAAATATTACAATGACAGAAAAACAAATTACATTTCACAGCTTGACAGCCTTGATAAGAAATTTACCGAAGTTGCAAATAACAAAAAGCGTGATACGCTTGTTTTTGGCGACAGATTTCCGTTTCTGTATTTTGTAAGCGACTACAACCTTGGATATGAATGTGCATTCCCGGGTTGCAGTCATGAAACCGAGCCGAGTACGGCCGTTGTTTCTCATCTGGTTGATTTTACAAGAGAACACGATATACCCGTTGTATTCTATCTTGAGCTTTCAAGCGGCAAAATTGCTCGGATTATCTCTGAAGATTCTTCTGCAAAGACGATGCAGTTTTCTTCATGTCACAATGTCACAAAGGATGATTTTGAAAACGGCGCAACTTATATTTCTGTTATGGAACAAAATCTTGAAGCATTAAAGGAGGCGTTATACTGATGTCGCTTATTAAAATTGAAAATGCCTCGCTCGGTTATGAAGGCAAAACCGTTGTCAATGATATTTCGGTTGATATAAAAGAAAAGGATTATATCTGCATAGTCGGTGAAAACGGTTCGGGCAAAACTACTCTCATGAAAGCACTTCTCGGACTTTTAAAGCCATTGAGCGGTTCGATTACCTATAGTGACGGACTAAAACAGAATGAAATCGGCTACCTTCCGCAGTCAAGCGATATTCAGCGTGACTTTCCTGCGTCGGTACAAGAGGTGGTGCTTTCGGGCTGCCTGAATAAAAAACACACCTTTTTCTATTCAAAGGAGCAGAAAAAAACTGCCGCCGAGAATATGAAGCTCACGGGCATTTATGATTTACGCAAAAAATGTTTCAGAGAGCTTTCGGGCGGTCAGCGGCAGCGTGTCATGCTCGCCCGTGCATTGTGTGCAACTCACAAACTGATTATTCTTGACGAGCCTGTAACGGGACTTGATCCGATGGCAATGGCTGATATGTACGCTCTCATCAAAAAGTTGAATGAAAGCGGAATCACGATTATTATGGTTTCTCACGATGTGAATTCAGCCGTGAGCAATGCCTCAAAAATTCTGCACCTTGCAAAGAATTGGTATTTCTACGGTACGGCACATCAGTATCTGCATTCGGATGCCGGCAAACGCTTTATTCTCAGCGATTGCCCGTGTGATGAATGTCAGCACAGAGTTCACGGAGGTGCTAAAAATGTTTGATATGATTTTTGAAATGTTTTCATACAATTTTATAGTCAGAGCATTCATTGTCGGCACGCTTGTTTCTTTGTGTGCGGCACTGCTCGGTGTTACGCTCGTTCTCAAACGGTATTCAATGATTGGTGACGGATTATCTCATGTGGGCTTCGGTGCACTTGCAGTTGCGGCGGCACTAAATCTTGCACCGCTTGAAGTTGCTGTTCCTGTAATCATTATTGCGGCATTCCTGCTTTTAAGACTTTCCGAGAACAGTAAGATCAACGGTGATGCGGCAATCGCAATAATTTCAAGTACGGCACTTGCAATAGGTGTTGTATTTGTCAGTGTATCGGGTGTAAATACCGACCTCAACTCATACCTTTTCGGCAGTATTCTTGCCACTACAACAGCCGACGCAGTTATGTGCGGAATCCTTGCACTTGTCGTAATCGTAATATTCATCTTGTTCTACAACAAGATTTTTGCCGTAACCTTTGACGAAACATTTTCAAGGGCAACTGGTCTTAAAACAGGCGTTTATAACACGGTAATTGCACTCCTTACGGCTCTCACAATTGTAATCGGTATGAGAATTATGGGAACTCTGCTTATTTCCGCACTTATAATTTTTCCTGCGCTTTCTTCCATGAGAGTCTGTAAAAAATTCAAGTCGGTAATTCTCTGCTCGGGTGTGCTTTCACTTTGTTGTTTCTTTGTCGGTATGTGCGTGTCATATTCATGTGATACCCCGACAGGTGCAAGCGTTGTAATAGTCAATGCCGCCGTTTTCCTCATATTCCGACTGGTCGAATTTATCAATTCCAAAATTAAAAAGAATAATTTAAAGAGAGATTGAAAAAGCAAAGCGTGAGTTTGCAGATTTGACAGAAAGGGGACTTTCTAATGAGTAATAATGCTATTGGAAAAAGTTGGTCTGATGTAAGAAATCAGCTTTTTACACCGGATGAGATTGCTGAAAGTGACCTACGAGTGGCTTTGATTGGAGAGCTTATTAAAGCCCGTCAGGAAAAGGGAATAAGTCAAAAAAAACTGGAAGAACTTAGCGGTGTGAAACAACCGGTGATTGCAAGAATGGAAAAAGGTGTTACAAGTCCACAACTTGACACTATTTTAAAAGTTCTTGCTCCTCTTGGAAAAACACTTGCAATTGTACCGTTGCAGACTGCTGAGAATAAAAGTTAATTACAAAATATTTTCAACTAACGGAAACTCGCTTTCTTTAATGGAGGCGAGTTCTTTTTTTGCCTGAACGCTTTCGGCAAAGTACATATCACGGTTCTGTTTTTGTGCAAATGCGGTCATTCTCGAAATGCTTAATCCGATATTGTCAACATAATCGTGAATGAGCATGGTGTCAATCAATTTTGCGTTGTCATACCATTCTTTCTCTGTTTCTTCACAAATTTTGAGTGCGTCTTCAAATTCAAGTCTGCTCATCAGTCTGTCGGCACATTCAATTTTTGCAATGAATGAATCCGTTTTACCCGAAATAAATCCTGTTTCAACAGATGCAAAGCATAGTGCCGCCAGAACAAGTGAAAGTGCAATGTAAATTCTTTTCATATTGTTATTCCTTCTTTATAATGTTGTAATTTCCGAGTGCGTCAAGAGTCATCAGAAAAACATTGCTCTGCTTAATATTTTTCTTTTGCAGAATATTTTTAACATAACCCTTTTCTTTTTCACATAGATTAAGCGAATTTTCAAGAATTTTTCCGTTGCTGACAACTACGGTTTCAATTTTATTGTCCTTAATTTTTAACCCAAAATCCTCGGCAGAAGGCTTTCTCTTCTCAGGCTTTTCAAGAACGCTCACCTCACCGTTTGTTTCAACAATGCAGTATTGAACATCCTCGATTGAAAAAATACCCTGTTGTCTTAATCTGACGCTCAAATCTTCTGTAGTAAGCCGCAGCTTTTTCATAGCCGATTGCAGAATCCTTCCGTCTTTAATTACTATAACGGGTTTTCCGCACACAAGACTTCTGAAACCGCTCCACTTCATCATAATAATGCTTGCGGTAATTTCAAGTGCAACGAGAATTGCAACGGGAATAACTCCGCTCAACAGCGGTTGAGATGTGTTCTGCATAGGAATTGATGCGATATCCGACACTATCATTGTGATTACAAGCTCGCTCGGCTGCATATCGCTCATCTGTCGCTTTCCCATTAACCTGACTGCCAGAATGACAAAGGCATAGAGCAAAATTGTTCTGATTATTGAAATTAACATAACATCACCGTTACTAATATTTGCATAATTTGAGCCGATATACCGCAAAATAAAAAGCAGATATATTAAGACGGTGATTAAATGTATAATTCATTAAAAGAAAATATTTCAACTCTGAAGAAAATGTTCAAAAATTCGGCAGACTTTACGGTTCGTGAAATGAATCTAAAGGGACAATGCAGTATAAAATCCGCAATAATCACAATTGAGGGAATGTGCGGAAAGGACACGCTTGCGTTGTCGGTAATCAATCCTCTGCTTGATTATTATTTTGACTGCCAATCTCCCGATAAGGTTTTTGACCTTATAAAAAATACCGTGCTGACATCAAGTGAAATTGTCGAGTTCACGACAATTGACGAGGCAATCAGCTTTTCAACATCAGGTTTTGCCCTGCTTGTTGTTGACGGTTGCAGTCGTATGCTTGCAATCGGAGCACAGGGCTTTTCGTTCAGAAGTGTTTCGGAACCCGAAAGTGAGGTAGTGCAGAGAGGCTGCAGAGAAGGTTTTACAGAACCGCTGAGAATCAATATGACTTTAATAAGACGAAGAATCAAAAGTCCCGACCTTGTTTTTGAAACCATAACAAGCGGATACAGTTCAAACACGCAGATGATGATTTGTTATCTTCAAAACAGCGTGTCAAAGCAAATTCTTAAAGCAATCAGAGAACGGCTTGAAAACTGCAATCTGAAAATGATTCTTGCGTCGGGATATTTAAGCAGTTATCTTGAAGACAACAATTCAAAATCACTTTTTTCGGGTGTCGGGATTTCCGAAAGACCGGATACGGTCTGCGGAAAGCTGTCGGAGGGCAGAGTGGCAATTCTGATTGACGGAACACCGTCGGTGATAATCATTCCGCACCTTTTTGCAGAAGAATTTCAAAGCGTTGATGATTATTCAAACCGCCCGTATTATGCGGCATTCATACGGATTTTAAAATATATTTCGTTCCTTATAGCCGTATTTTTGCCGGGAATATACACGGCTTTTGCACAGTTTCATCCCGAATATTTTCCGACCGGATTGCTCGTGAAAACATCCGATTCTTTGTCACAAACACCCTTACCCGTAACACTTGAAGTTATTCTCATAACCTTTATCTATGAAGTCATGAGAGAGGCCGGACTGCGTATTCCAAAGCCGCTCGGACACGCTGTCAGCATTGTCGGAGCGCTTGTAATCGGTGAAAGTGCCGTCAGCGCAGGCATAATCAGCTCGTCAACTCTTATGGTTGTTGCAACTGCGGCAATTTGCAGTTATGTCACATTCGCACTCTATCCGCCTATTATGGTGTTGAGATTTTTCTGCGTTATCGCAGGCGGAATGTTCGGCTTGTGGGGAATAGTTCTGCTCACCTGCGGAGTGCTTGTCAATATGTGTTCAAAAACATCAGTCGGCGTGCCGTATATGTCATCGCTTGCACCGTTCTCGTGGCGGAGTATGCGTGATGTCTTTGTCAGAGCAGATTGGAAAAGGCTTTCAAAGCACACAATCAAGGTTCAGAAATTCCCCGAAACGGAGGAGATGTAATGCAATCAAATGTAACTTTTCCGTCAAAAAGACTTATGCTTTCGCTGTTTGTATGTTCTGTGCTTCCGATATTGTTAATGGGGCGGAGCTTTTTGCAGAGCGACAATATTTTTTCAAGTCTTGCGTCAATCGGATTCGGAATATTTTTCACGCTGTTGTGCTTTGTTCCTTTTTATTCGATAAAGCACAGAACAAGACTTGATTTCTCAGCCTTTGCAAAAAACACATCGCAAACGGGCTTTTTCTTTGTTTCTTCATATTATTGTATGTATTTCACCGTGATAACCGTTTCTTTTCTGATTAGATTCTGCGATATGTTTGTTTCAGGAGTTAATCCCGATGTCGACACAAAGGTGATTGCCTTTTTGATACTTTGCATTTGTGTTTACGGTGCGTCAAAGGGGATAAATCCGCTTTCAAGAGTCAGCATTTTTGTGTTTGCGTTTCTCATAATTGCTTTTGCCGTGATATTTTTCGGAAATATAAAATCTTTTGAATTTGCACCGAACAGCACCTTTGTTACACCCGATTTTTCAAATATTCGGAGCAATGTTGCAGACTGTTTAATCTTTGCGTTTCTGCCTGTTATTTTTGGATTCAATTCCACAAGCACCAAAAATCTGTCAATAAAACAACCTGTAATTACAACTCTTATTATATTCGGCACATTAATGTTGACTTTGTTTTTTACCGATTTTGTTATCGGTGCATATTCTGCACAGCAACCGTTTTCTGTTCAGCTATTGTCAAAAACCGCATATTTTGGTGATATGAAAGGCTTTGACAGCTTTTACCTTGCCGCAGTAACTGCCTGTATTTTCGTTTTTGTAACGGCTGTCCTCATCAGTGTTTCAAACTGCATTGTAAATACATCTTCAAAAAGAACGCTTGTTTTTGTTTCTATAATTGCGCTTATAATGTTTGTTTTGTTTGTTTGTGCAGATAGCTATAATGCTGTAAAAGAATTATTACTGAACAATATTTTTCTGACTGTACTCAATTTTATTTCCGCACTTCTGATTCCTATAATCTATCTTTTTGTATATCGGAGAAAGCTTTATGAATAAAAAATTATTTTTACTGCCGATTATGGCAATTGTTCTGATTTTAGGCGGCTGCTCAAATTCAAACCGAATTGATACTTCTTCGCTTGTTCAGACGATTACTGCAGAAAACAAATCGGGCAAAGCCGTGTATAATTTCTATCTGCTTGAGAACAGCGAGGATGTGCAAGGTGTTTCGGTTGAGGCTGACAGCCTTGAAAAAGCCGTAATATCGGCAAAGAAAGCCTATATCCCTGCGCTGACGCTTTCAAAGCTTGAATTGTATCTTATCGACTCAAATCTCGGAGAAAAAACTCTCAAAACCGATATTGACTATATTTCAAAAGAAACCGCAATTTCACCTTTGACCTATACTGTCCTTTCGGATACAAAAACTTTGCAACTTTTTTCAAAAGATAAAAACGCACTGAAAAAAGTTAAAGAACACATTGTTCTGTTGAAGAATAATAATAACAACCTTTCCGTAACATCTTTATCCATATTCAATAATTTTAAGGGTAAAAACAACGGCTATTTGAGTATTTGTTATATTAGTTCCGATAAAGAATTAAAAGCAGACATTGTTAAAACAGTAACAGAAAAATGAGAAAATTTTATTAAAAATTGAAAAATAATTCACAAAAAGACTTTATCAAAACTGCGTTATGGTGTATAATAGCAATAAGTATATAGCCTGAGAGCATACATCTGCCCGTTAGGCGGCAGAGCGGTTGCTCTGATTTGTGAAAGGTAATAAATATTTAGGATAGGACGATGATTTATGTCTGTTGAATTTTCTGTTCCGCTGTCGCAAATTGCAGAAGCATTGAACCTCACCGAAGTTTATGTTGCTGAAAATTACAAGGAAACTAACATATCGACTGTTGAAATCAACAGACCGGGACTTGAGCTTACGGGTTATCTTGAATTCTTTGACAACAAGCGAATTCAGGTTCTCGGTAATACAGAGTTCTCATATCTCGGCAGATACGGTCCGGAGGCTCAGAAAATGGTTATTGACTCCATTTTCAGCTTTGGTCCTCCGGCTGTAATAATCTGCCGTGATATTGAACCGTCAAACGCAATTCTCGAAAGTGCAAAGCTGCACAAGGTGTCTATTTTCAGCACCCCGCAGAGTACATCGGATCTTACTGCGTCACTTGTACAATATCTTAACAAAGAGCTTGCTCCGAGAATCACCCGTCACGGCGTTCTTGTTGAAGTGTACGGCGAAGGCTGTCTGCTTACGGGCGACAGCGGTGTCGGTAAGAGCGAAACCGCAATTGAGCTTATTAAGCGTGGTCACCGTCTTGTTGCCGATGATGCCGTAGAAATCAGAAGAACTGCCCAGACTACACTCTATGGCCAGTCGCCCGAAAATATCCGTCACTTCATTGAGCTTCGAGGTATCGGAATTATCAATGCCAGAAAACTTTTCGGTATGGGCGCTATCAAGCTGCAGGAAAAGATTGATATGGTAATCAACCTTGAGCAATGGGACAGCGCAAAGGTTTATGACAGAATGGGACTTGACAACGAATACATGAAGATTCTCGGTGTCGAAGTGCCTACTCTTACAATTCCCGTAAAGCCCGGCCGTAACCTTGCCGTAATCATAGAGGTTGCCGCCATGAATAACAGACAGAAGAAAATGGGCTACAATGCCGCAAGAGAACTTCTCAAAAATCTCGGAATGGCTGTTGAGGATCTTCCGCCGTCACCAAAGGTTATTGTTGATACGTGGGAATAATTCCGCTTTGTAACGGAATACAGGAAACAGAAATTTCATATTCTAAACTAACAACGGAGGGTAATTGAATGGACACTACCGATATTATATATAACTGTGCTCAAAAGCTTGATTGTGACGCAAGACGATTTGAACCGATGAGCAGACACACTTCATTTAAAATCGGCGGAAAAGCAGATGTTTACATAAAGGTGACAAATCTTTCTCAGCTGATGAAAATTTTAAAGGAATGCGATGTCTGCAAGGAGAAGTATATTCTTCTCGGCAATGGCAGTAATGTTCTGGTTCCGGATGAGGGAATCCACGGCACGGTTCTCCGTCTTGACGGTGATTTCAGGAATATTTCATTAATTGACGATACAACAATCTATTGCGGCGCAGGTGCAGCTTTGGGAAGCCTTTGTAAGTTTGCCCAAAAATGCGGACTTTCGGGACTTGAATTTGCATGGGGAATTCCGGGAACAGTCGGCGGTGCTTTGTTTATGAACGCAGGTGCATACGGCGGTGAAATGAAAGATGTTGTATACAGCGTTTCTCACATCACACAGAACGGTGATATCGGCAGAACAGAGGCGGAGAATCTTGAGTTTGGCTACAGAACAAGCGTTTACCGCAAAAACGGTTGTATAATCACAGGTGCGGTATTCAAACTTAAAAAAGATGCTCCCGAAGAAATTCAGAACAGAATGAACGATTATATGAACCGCCGTTCAACAAAACAGCCGCTTGAATATCCGAGCGCAGGCAGTGTGTTCAAAAGACCGGAGGGTGCGTTTGCAGGTGCGCTCATTGAGCAATGCGGACTCAAGGGCAAAACAGTCGGCGGTGCTCAGGTCAGCGAAAAGCACGCAGGATTTATCATCAACAAATCAAAGGCTACGGCTGACGATGTAAAACAGCTTGTGTCGGAAATTCAGAAAACTGTTGAAAATGAAACAGGATACAAGCTTGAATGTGAACTTATTTTTCTATAAAGCAAAAAGGTGTAATTTTATGGAATTTGTAATCATTACGGGAATGTCAGGTGCAGGCAAAACAGGCGCTCTTCATGTGCTTGAAGACATCGGTTATTATTGTGTTGACAATCTTCCGTCAAGTCTGTTGTCAACACTCTATCGGCTTTGCCTCAAATCTGAAGATGATTCAATGAAGAGGGTTGCGGTTGTTGTCGATGTAAGAGGAAATGAAAAATTTGAGGAAATGTGTTCCCAGATTGAACACTTCAAAATGCATTACGAAAATGTAAAGGTATTGTTCTTTGACGCAATGACGGACAGGCTCGTTGTTCGTTATAAGGAAACAAGAAGAAGACATCCTCTTTCGGATAAACTCAAGGACGGTTCGGTACTGTCTGCCGTTGAGCTTGAAAGGGAGCTTCTTTTGCCTATTAAAAGAACAGCCGATTATAACATTGACACTACATATATGTCAAACAAACAGCTCCGAGAGCGAATTATGTCAATGTTCATGGAGGACACTTCACAAAGCATTACGCTGACATTTATGTCGTTCGGTTTCAAATACGGAATTCCGCTTGAGGCAGATCTCATTATGGATGTGCGTTGTCTGCCTAATCCTTTTTACATTCCAGAACTCAAACATCTTACAGGACTTGACAAAGATGTGCGTGACTATGTTCTTGAAAGTGAAGAAACAACCGAATTTTTAAAGCGACTTTTGAGTATGCTCGATTTTTCTGTTCCGCTCTATCTCAAAGAGGGCAAAAGCGAGCTTGTTGTCGGCATAGGTTGTACGGGCGGCAAGCACAGAAGTGTTACAATCGCAATGCAGCTGAACGACCACTTTCGTGAAAAAGGCTATAGGTGTGTTATTCAGCACAGAGATATTGACAGGTAAGGTGCAGAAATGTCATTTTCCTCGGATGTAAAAAAAGAAATTTGTTCGGTTGAACAGTTTGACCGTGAGGCTCTAAAAGCGGAGCTTTACGGAATGCTTTTATTCAGCAGAAATTTTTCTCCGAACAAAATAACCTTCACAACAGAAAGCAATTATGCGGGAAATCGTCTTATATTTCTTTTGCAGAATTTATATATGCCGATAATTGAAAAACAATCGGCTTTGCGAACAAAATCAAGCGACAGCCATCTTTACAAAATAATTGTGGTTGACGGAAACGATTGCAAGCGTATTTTTGAAGATTTCGGTCATACGGACGGTCAGATTACTTTGCGTGTCAACAGGGCAAATCTTTCAAGCGAAGAACTTTCGCAAGCGTTTTTGCGTGGCGTTTTTCTTAGCTGCGGTTCGGTATCCGATCCCATGAAAAGCTATCATCTTGAATTCTGTGTTCCGCACAAAAATCTTTCTCAGGATTTGTGCAAGATTCTTTCCGAAATAACCGAATGTACCCTTATTCCAAAAACGGTTGTCCGCAGCGGCAGTTACATTGTCTATTTTAAGGAGAGTGAGCAGATTTGTGACTTGCTTACCTACATAGGCTCACCGATAAGATCAATGGAAATTATGGGTACAAAGGCAATAAAGCAGGTTCGCAACAATGTGAACCGCAGAATTAACGGCGAGGTTGCGAATATCGGAAAAATCGCAACGGCGTCTGCAAAACAGCTCAGTGCAATCGAACATATAAAAAAGACAGTCGGAATCGATTCTTTGCCCGAGGACTTGCGTGAAATCGCATATTTAAGGCTTGAAAATCCCGATATGTCACTTCGTGATTTGGGACAGAATCTTTCAACCCCAATCAGCCGAAGCGGTGCAAATCACCGTATGCAAAGACTGCTTGAATATGCAGGTACAGAGGTAAAAACCAATGGAAAATAAAAATTTGACTTTTGAGCAGGCAAACGAACTGCTTGAAAAAACGGTTTCAAAAATGGAGAGCGGTGAACTTACTCTCGAACAGACAATGGAGGAGTACGCAAAAGCGTGTGAACTCCTTGCTTATTGTATGAAACAGCTTGAACAATGCAAGGGTAAAATTATTGATATAAACGAGAGAATTTCAAAGCTTTCAAAGGGTGATGACAATGACTAAAGATTATGCAAAAAATATTGAAAACGCTTTAAAGAGCTGTCTGCCGAGTACGGATTGCCGTGAAAAAAAGCTGATTGACGCAATGGCTTACAGCCTTGAGGCAGGCGGAAAGCGTGTCCGTCCGTATCTTGTGTTCTCGTTTAACAGCCTTTGCGGCGGAAGTGAAGAGTCTGCAACGGCATTTGCCTGTGCAATTGAAATGATTCACACATATTCTCTCATTCACGATGATTTGCCGTGTATGGACAACGATGACCTCAGAAGAGGCAAGCCGTCAAACCACAAGGTATTCGGCGAAGATATCGCATTGCTTGCAGGCGACGCCCTTCTGACGCTTGCCTTCGAAACCCTTACAAACGAAAAGACAGTAAAAATCTGCGGAACTTCTGCGTGTTGCAGAGGTGTTTCCGTACTTTCAAAATACGCAGGTGCGACAGGAATGATAGGCGGTCAGGTGATTGACCTTATGAGCGAAAACACAAACGCTCCGATTGAAGTCCTTCGTGAAATGGACTACAAAAAAACAGCCTGTCTTATCAAAGCGGCTTGTGAACTGGGCTGTATAAGCGCAGGTGCAAACGATAAGCAAATTAAAGCCGCCTCTGAATTCGGCGAATGCATCGGTATTGCGTTTCAAATTCAGGACGATATTCTCGATGTAACCTCCTCCGATGAGGAACTCGGCAAGCCTGTAGGCAGTGACGCAGAAAACAGCAAATCAACCTATGTTTCACTTCTCGGAATTGAAAAGTGCCGTGAGCTTGTTGATGAACTTACCGAAAAAGCTGTCAACGCACTTCATGGCTTTGACGGTGATACAAAAGAGCTTGAAGAATTTGCTTACAAGCTTGCAAAGAGAAATAAATAATTTTTTGCAAATATTAATTATACGGATAGGAAATAAATTATGGGTGAGTATGAACTGCTTTCTAAAATTAAATCACCGCATGATGTCAAAAAGCTTAATGACGAACAGCTTGAAAAGCTGTGTACCGAAATAAGGGAAAAGCTCGTTGAAACCGTGTCTGTAAACGGAGGACATCTTTCACCGAACCTAGGTGTTGTTGAACTTACCGTTGCTCTTGAGCGTAGCTTTAATCTGCCGAAAGACAGCATTGTATGGGATGTCGGACATCAGGCATATACCCACAAGCTGTTGACGGGACGCTACGAGCAGTTTGACACAATCCGCAAAAAAGGCGGAATTTCAGGCTTTCCGAAGCGTGCCGAGAGCAAATACGACGATTTTAACACAGGTCACAGCAGTACATCAATATCAGCCGCATACGGAATTGCAAGAGCAAAACACCTTATGGGCGACCAAAGCTACACCGTTGCCGTAATCGGTGACGGTTCATTTACGGGTGGACTTGCTTTTGAGGGAATGAACAACTCAGGCAGATTCAACAAGAACTTTATTGTTGTTCTCAACGATAACAAAATGTCCATTTCACCGAATGTAGGCGCATTGTCACGCTACCTTACAACGGTAAGAATTCAGCCGTGGTATATGCGAGTCAAGAAAATTACGGAAAAAATTCTTTCGCACATTCCGCTTATCGGAAAACCTCTGAAAAGATTTCTTCAGGGAGGAAAGTCTAAACTTAAAAATCTTGTGTACAAAAACACTCTTTTTGACTGCTTCGGTTTTACCTATCTCGGACCTATTGACGGACATAACATTGATGAGCTTGAAAATGCGTTTGAGTGTGCAAAAAAGGTGAACTCTCCCGTTCTTGTTCATGTTGTTACCAAAAAAGGCAAAGGCTATCAGCCTGCCGAGGACAATCCGGGCGGATTTCACGGAATAGGCAGGTTCGATATTGATTCGGGCGAACCGCTTTCAAGTCACAAGGGATTTTCGGCTGAGTTCGGAAAGACTATTTGCGAATTAGCCGAGGACGATAAAAAGATTTGCGCAATTACAGCCGCAATGTCGGGAGGAACGGGACTTACCGAATTTTCAAGGCTTTTTAAGGAAAGATTTTTTGATGTCGGTATTGCTGAAGGACACGCAGTAACTTTTGGATGCGGACTTGCCGCAAAGGGTATGCGACCTGTTTTTGCCGTGTATTCAACATTTCTCCAGAGAGCCTATGACCAGCTTTTGCATGATGCGGCTCTCGGAAAGCTTCACCTCGTAATAGGGGTTGACCGTGCGGGAATTGTTGGTGATGACGGTGAAACTCATCAGGGTGTGTTTGATGTTTCGATACTCAACACCATTCCGAACACAACAATTTTTTCCCCGGCATATTTTGACGGTATGAGAAAATCTCTTTCAACCTCAATTTACATTTGCGACAGCCTCGCTGTTGTGCGTTATCCCCGTGGCGGAGAGCTTTACAGACCCGATGATTTCGGTGAAGAAAATCTTTCATACGATGTTTACGGAAATCCGAATTGTAAAAATCTTCTCATAACCTACGGAAGACTTTTCTCTTATGCCTGCAAAGCCAAGGAAACCCTTGCAAAACAGGGCATTGAGATTTGCATATTAAAACTTTGCAGAATTAAACCGATTGACGAAAATGCCGTTGATTTTGCAGCAGATTTCGATAATGTGTGGTTTTTTGAAGAGGGCATCAAAAACGGCGGTATTGCGAGAAATTTCTCCGATTTACTCTGTTGCACGCAGTTCTGCGGAGATTATCATATAAAGGCTATTGATGACAAATTTGTCAAGCAGATGTCTGTCAGCGAGGCTCTTCATGAACTGAAACTCGATGATGACGGAATGGTGAACACCATTACCAAAAATTTAAAGGAAAAGAATTAGAATGAAAAAAAGACTTGATATTCTTGTATATGAAAAGGGCTTTACCGACAGCCGTGAAAAGGCTAAGGCGATTATAATGTCGGGGCAGGTTTATGTTGATAATCAGAAAGCCGACAAGTGCGGAACCTCTTATGATGAAAATGTTAAAATTGAAGTAAGGGGCAACACACAGAAATATGTCAGCCGTGGCGGTTTAAAGCTTGAAAAGGCCATAGACAATTTTGACTTTGATTTAAAAGATAAGATAACAATGGATATCGGTGCGTCAACGGGCGGCTTTACCGACTGTATGCTCCAAAACGGTGCAAAAAAGGTGTATTCAATTGATGTCGGTTACGGTCAGCTTGCTTGGAAGCTTCGCAACGATCCCCGTGTTGTCAATCTTGAACGCACCAATATGAGAAAGGTTACAAGGGAGCAGGTTCCCGATGAAATTGATTTTTTCTCGGTTGATGTTTCGTTCATTTCATTAAAGCTGATTCTGCCTGTTGCAAGACAGCTTATGAGCGAAAACGCACAGGCTGTCTGCCTAATCAAACCGCAGTTTGAGGCAGGCAGGGAAAAGGTGGGCAAAAAGGGCGTAGTTCGTGATCCTGCCGTCCATGTTGAGGTTGTCAGAAAAATATTTGATTTTTGCCTTGAAAACGGCTTTGATGTGCTTAATCTCGACTATTCGCCAATCAAAGGTCCCGAAGGCAATATAGAATACCTTATCCATCTTCGCAAAAGTGATGATCCAAAGTCATACACAGATGTAACACCCGAGCAGCTTGTTGAAAATTCACATGCCGCTCTTGACAAAAAATGAGCAGGTGCTTTTATGAAATTTGCATTAGTGGTCAATCTTTCAAAAGAACGGGCAATTAAATATGCAAAAAAGATTTCTCTTTTTCTTCTTGATAAAAATGCAGAAATTGCTATGATTGAGGAATGCAGTCAGTATTTTAAGGGAATTCACATTCATTATTCAAAAAATATTACGGAGCTTTTTGAATACTGCGATATGGCAATTACAGTAGGCGGTGACGGAACGATTATCCATGCCGCAAAATATGCCGCAAAAGCCGATAAACAGCTTATCGGTGTGAATGTCGGCAGACTTGGCTTTGCCGCAGATGTTGAACCGCACGAATATGAACAGCTTGAACGGCTTATTACGGGCGATTACACAACAGAGGAGAGAATTTTGCTTGATGTTGAGGTCATAAAAGAGGACGGCTCAAAGCACTATCTTGCAGTGAACGATGCCGTTGTCGCAAGAGGTCAGCTCTCAAAAACAATTGATTTGCACCTGACGCTTGACGGTGACGAAATTTCAAAATACAGAGCGGACGGTCTGCTTTTTGCAACTCCGACAGGCTCAACCGCTTATTCATTGTCGGCAGGCGGACCTATCCTCGCACCTAAAATGGAATGTATTCTTATGACTCCCGTTTGTCCCCATTCATTATTTTCCCGTTCCGTACTTTTCAGCGGAGAATCGGAGCTTTCGGTTCATGTGAAAATCCCCGAAGAATGCTGTTGCGTGCTGACAATTGACGGTGAAAAAAATGTTCCTGTTCTTGCAACCGACAGGGTTGTAATCCGCAAATCCGATTTAAAGCTTAAACTTGCGTTACTCCACAACCGCAATTTTTATAAACTGCTCAATGAAAAACTGAAAGAGAGGGATTTTTGATGAAAACAGGGCGACACGCACGAATTCTTGATATTATAGCCGAACATCCCATTGAAACACAGGATGAGTTGCTTACCCGACTTCGTGAAGAAGGTTTCAAGGCGACGCAGGCTACAATTTCAAGAGATATCAAGGATTTACGCCTTGTTAAAACTCTCGGAAGTGACGGAAAATATCGCTATGTTTCTGCATCTCGCAGTTCGACCGATATCCGTACCAATTTTTCAAATCTTTTCAGCACTTCGGTAAATTCAATAGATGTAGCACAGAATCTTGTTGTAATAAAAACCCTCAGCGGTATGGCACAGGCAGTTTGTGCCGCACTCGATTCTGCCGACTATCCGTCTGTTGTCGGAACAATTGCAGGTGACGATACAATCTTCATTGCCTGCCGAACAGCCGACCTTGCGGTGTCGCTTACCGAAGAACTCAAAAAGCTTATTTGACAGGACTGATTGAAATGCTCAGAACTTTATATATAGAAAACATTGCCGTGATTGAAAAAACTTCAATAGATTTTGAAAACGGTCTTAATGTCCTCACAGGTGAAACAGGTGCAGGTAAAAGTATAATAATTGACGCAATCAATGCAATTATGGGACAGCGGACATCAAAGGAAATTATTCGCACCGAGGCTGATTCAGCCTTTGTAAGCGCCCAATTTGACGATATTAACCAAAGCATTGTTGAAAAGCTTGATGAACTCGGCTTTTCCGATGACGAGGGAACACTCATTTTGCAGAGAACTCTCAACAGAAACGGCAAGAGCAGTTGTAAAATCAACGGCAAGCCTGCAACGGTTTCAATGCTCAAAGAACTTTCAAAGCACCTTATAAACATTCACGGTCAGCACGAAAGCTACGAACTTTTCTCTCCCGAAACTCATATTGATTATATTGACCGTTTCGGCGGTTGCGAAAAGCTTTTGACTGATTATAAAAAATGTTATGATGAATATAAAATTCTCAAAAAGAAATTAAATTCAGCCGATTCGGACGAAAGTGAAAGATTGAAAGAAATTGATTTGCTTTCATATCAGGTGAATGAACTCACAGAATCCGATGTTAAGCAGGGAGAAGAACAGGAGCTTGAGAGCGAAAGAACAGCGCTTATGAGCTTTGAGAAAATCTTTTCTCTGCTCAATGATGCTAAAATGGCTCTTGACGGTGACGAAAACTATGGCGGCGGTCTTGAATCGGTCGATTCTGCATCAACTGCCCTTCAAAAAGCGTCATCATATAATGCTGAATATGAAGAAATTGCAAATACGCTTACAGATGCATATTACAATTTAAAGGATTGTTGCGACAGCATTTCCGACGCCATTGATTCACTTGAATCCGATCCGCAAAGGCTTGAAGAAGTTGAAGAAAGGCTTGACCTTATCAATCGTCTTACAAGAAAATATAATTGTCCGTCAGACGAGCTTTCGGATCTTGCCGAAAAATATCAGGCAAGACTTGACGAACTTATGAACTATGACCGCAACCGTGACGAGCTTGCGGAAAAATGCAGAGAAAGCGAAGAAAAAATGCTTGCGGCTGCCGAAAAACTCGGTACTCTCCGCAGAAAAGCCGCAAAAACCTTTGCAACAAAAGTAAAATCCGAAATGGCATTTTTGAATATGCCGAATGTTGAGCTTGTTCCGTACTTTGAAAAGTGCGAACCAAATTCAAATGGTACGGATAAAATGGAACTGCTCATCTCCGCAAACCCGGGTGAAACACCTCGCCCTGTTGCAAAAATCGCATCGGGCGGTGAGCTTTCAAGAATGATGCTTGCAATCAAAACAGTTCTTGCAAGCACGGATACGGTTGATACCCTCATTTTTGATGAGGTTGACACAGGTATTTCGGGTTCAGCGGCAGAAAAGGTCGGCTTAAAACTGCGTGAAGTCAGCAAAAGCAGTCAGGTTCTCTGCGTGACACATCAGGCACAAATCGCAGCTCTTGCGGATTATCACTATCTTATCCGCAAACAGGTTGAAAAAGGAAGAACATTTACAAATGTAACCCTCCTTGACCATAACGGCAGAGCAGGCGAACTTGCACGAATAATCGGCGGTGTTGATATAACCGACGCCGCACTTAAACACGCAGAATCAATGCTTGAAAAGTATAATAACTAATATAAATCAACTATATAAACGAAAGGGAGCGGCATTTTGAAGCTGTGGTCGGTTGCAAAACTTGATAAAACTAAGGCGGGGGAGATTCAGTCCCGCTATGAGCTGCCTGCAATTGTTGCAATGCTGCTTCAGATACGGAATATTACAACGAAAGATGAAATTGAAGGCTTTCTTTACAACGATTCTTTCATTGCCGATCCGTTTGAAATAAAAGATATGGATAAGGCTGTTGAACGCATTAACAAGGCGCTTGATTGCGGTGAACCGATTTGTGTTTACGGTGATTATGATGCCGATGGTGTCACCTCAACAGCACTTTTATATTCTTACCTTGAAACAATTGACGCAAACGCAATGTACTATATTCCGTCCCGTGAAACCGAGGGCTACGGAATGAACAAAAACGCTGTTGACAAACTCAATGAGCGTGGAATAAAACTCATAATTACGGTTGATAACGGAATTGCGGCAGCACAGGAGGTTGCATACGCAAGCTCACTCGGGATTGATACCGTTGTCACAGACCACCATATGCCCTCAGGCGAGTTGCCAAAGGCTTGTGCCGTAGTTGACTTGCACAGAGAGAATTGTAAAAGCAGATTCAAAAATCTTTCGGGGGTGGGTGTTGCCTTCAAGCTGATTATGGCGCTTGAGGGCGAATATTGCGACACAACCACCTTGCTTGACAACTATTCCGACCTTTTGAGCATCGGCACAATCGGTGATGTTGTTGAGTTGAAGGATGAAAACCGAGTATTTGTCAAACACGGACTTGAAAGCATTACAAATACCGACCGTCCCGGATTGCAGGCGCTTATCAAAAATTCCGGCCTTACGGGAAAAACCGTATCTTCAACAAATGTGTCATTTACAATTGTTCCGAGAATAAATGCAGTAGGACGACTCGGTTTGTCCGAAAAATCAGTATCGCTTCTTCTTACGGAAGATTATGATGAGGCGGCTGAAATTTCATCGCAGCTCTGCGTTGACAACTCCGAAAGGCAGGAGATAGAGCGTGATATTCTTGAAAAAATTGACGGAATAATCCGCAGAAAACCGTCGCTTGTCAATGATAAAATCATAGTAATTGACGGTGAAAACTGGCATCAGGGCGTAATCGGACTTATTGCCGCCAAAGTCAAAGAGGCTTACGGCAAGCCGGCAATCGTCATTTCAAAGCTCGGTGATATTGCAAAGGGCTCGGGCAGAAGTGTAGAGGGATTTCCTCTTTGCGACGCTGTTTTTGCCTGTTCGGATCTTCTCACACACAGAGGCGGTCATCCTATGGCTGTCGGGCTTTCTCTTGATTCTGAGAATATCCCTGCTTTTCGCAGGAAAATAAACGAATTTGCCGATAATTTCGGCAAGATGCCGTATGATAAAATCAACATTGAGTGCAAGCTCAATCCGGCATACATAAACCTTGATTTGATTGATTCTCTGTCGCTTATGCAGCCCTACGGTGCCGGCAATCCGACGCCTGTTTTCGGTTTGTACAATATGACATTGAAGAACATTACTCCGCTTTCGGCGAACAGGCATTTAAGACTCACTCTGTCCCGCAATAACATACAGATTACTGCAATGAAATTCTTTACATCAACCGAAGAATTTCCGTATAAAATCGGTGAAACACTTGATCTTGCAGTAAATCTTGACCGCAATGAGTTCAACGGAAATGTGTCTGTTTCCGTAATTGTCAAAGATATAAAATCATCGGACTGCGACACCGAAAAGCTCCTTGACAGCCGTACAAACTACGAGGATTTTTGCAGAGGGAAACAGCTTGACCGTTCACAGCTTTCGGATTTAATGCCCGACAGAAACGATTTTGCATTGCTTTACAGATATCTGAAAAGCAACGGCGGTTACGCTTTTGAAACCGCAACTTTGGCTCACATGCTTGACAACAGGCTGTCTTTTGGTAAAATTAAAGTGATACTTGAGGCCATGAGAGAACTCAGGCTTATCGAAATTTCAGAGGGAATGAAAACCTCAAAAATTTCAGTCCTGCCCGTAAACGGCAGGGTTGACCTCGAATCAGCCCCGATTATCAAGAAATTAAGGGAGGTATTCTGATGGGTAAATTTTCAAATGTTGCACACTATCAGGATTTTACGGAACTGAAAAAGATTCTTTCCGCATCTGCTGCCAACACTTACGATATGGATAAAATCGAAAAGGCATATAAATTTGCCGAAAAAGCTCACGGTGACCAGCGCAGAGTATCGGGAATTCCGTACATTCTTCATCCCGTTTCAGTAGCCTGTATTGTTGCAGAACTCGGTATGGATACCGATTCCGTTTGCGGTGCATTGCTTCATGACACAGTAGAGGACACAGGAGTCACACTTGAAGAGGTTACAAAGCTTTTCGGTGCGGATGTTGCCAAGCTGATTGACGGTGTTACAAAAATTTCAAAAATTCCGTACTCAACCCGTGAACAGCAACAGGCTGAAAATATAAGAAAAATGCTTATCGCAATGGCTGATGATATCCGTGTAATTATCATCAAGCTTGCCGACAGGCTTCATAATATGCGTACAATGAATTGTATGCCGGAACAAAAAAGGAGAGATAAATCACTTGAAAATATGCAGGTGTTTGCTCCGATTGCTCATCGGCTCGGTATTAAAACCATAAAAGATGAGCTTGAGGATCGTTCTCTTCAGTACCTTGATCCAATCGGCTATAAGGAAATCGAAGACGATCTTCTTATGACCGAAGAGGGTCGTGACAAGTTTATTGAATCTATCAAGAATCAGATTCTCGCAAAAACCGAGGGTACAATCCCCGGTGTGTATATCAGCGGTCGAGTAAAGAGTATTAACAGTATTTACCGCAAAACATATATGCAGGGCAAAACAATGGATCAGATTTTTGATATTTTTGCCGTGCGTGTAATCGTTGACACAGTATCCGATTGCTACAATGTTCTCGGTGTAGTGCATGATATATTCAAGCCTATTCCTAACCGCTTCAAGGACTATATATCAATGCCTAAGCCGAATATGTACCAGTCGCTCCATACAACCGTACTCGACAAAAACGCAATTCCTTTTGAAATTCAGATAAGAACATGGGAAATGCATTACACCGCCGAATACGGAATTGCCGCCCATTGGAAGTATAAGCTTGGAATGGGCGCGGGCGGCAAAAATAATGACAAAATGGAGGAGAACATCAAAAAGGTCAAGGATATGATTCTTGATCAGCTTGAGGCAGAAGATGTTACCGACATCGCAAAGAATATCAGAAACGATTTTACGGAAAACGATGTTTATGTGTTCAGCCCGAGAGGCGATGTGTTCAATCTTCCGCAGGGTTCAACTCCGATTGATATGGCTTATCTTATTCATACACAGGTAGGTCACAGAATGGTCGGTGCTAAAATTAACGGAAAGATCGTTCCGATTGACTATAAGCTTAAAACAGGCGATATCTGCGAAATTATCACCCAAAAAGAGGAACACCCAAACAGGGGATGGGTTGATATCTGTAAAACTGCATCGGCAAAATCAAAAATCCGCTCATGGTATAAGCATGAAAAGCGTGATGAAAATATTGCCGAAGGCAGGCAGATGCTTGACAAGGAGTTCAAGCGCCACGGAATCAATCTTTCCGAAGAAGAATATCCCGATTTTCTCCAGAAACTGATGATTAAAAAGCAGTATAATTCCATGGATGATTTCTATGCTGCAGTAGGCTACGGCGGTATTCAGCTTTGGAAGATAATGCCAAGGCTCAAAGAAGAATATCAGAAAGCATATGCGTCAGATATTGAAGAAATTGATGTTCCGCAAGCACCCGTAAAGCGACCGAAGGCATCCGCAGGCGTTGTAATTGAGGGTGCAGACGATGTTCTTGTAAAATTCTCAAAGTGCTGTAATCCTCTGCCGGGTGACGATATTATCGGCTATATTACAAGGGGCTACGGCGTTTCAATTCACAAAAGACATTGCACAAATGTGCCGAAAGATATCAGTAAAAGTGAAGAACCCGAAAGATGGGTAAGCTGTTACTGGGAGGACGAGGTAGGAGAGGCGTTCAGAAGTACGCTCCAGATCACCGCAACCGACAGAACAGGACTTCTTGCAGATGTTACAATCAAGCTTTCGGATATGCACATTTTTATACATTCGCTTAATTCAAGAGAGGCCGGCAACGGCACTGCCGTAGTTACCGCAACAATTGATGTAATGGGCAGAAATCACCTCCGTGGTGTAATTTCAAAGCTTTCCGACATCAATGGAACAATCGAAGTAAAAAGACTGTAATTGAGGTTATAATTTATGAAAGCAATTTTACAAAGGGTTACCAAGGCCAAGGTTGAAGTTGATTCAAAAACCGTGGGCGAAATCGGTACGGGTTTTCTTATTCTTCTCGGAGTTGAAAACGGTGACACCGAAAAAGAGGCGGACGCACTTGCCGCAAAAATTGCAGGTCTGAGAATCTTTACGGATGAAAATGATAAAATGAATCTTGCTCTTGCCGATGTAAACGGTTCGGTGCTTGTAATTTCAAACTTTACCCTCTGCGCCGACTGCTCACACGGCAGACGCCCTAACTTTATGGCTGCAGCAAGACCTGACACAGCCGATCCGCTCTACGAATATTTCTGCAAAAAAATGCACGATAACGGAATTGAGCGTGTTGAAAAGGGAATTTTCGGTGCCGATATGAAGGTTTCGCTTGTGAATGACGGTCCCGTTACTATTGAAATCAACACAAAGGATTTGAAAATATGATAGATGTAAAAATTTTTAATGTTACGGTTCTTATGACAAACTGTTGTTTGCTTACAGACAGAAAAACAGGCAAAATGGCTGTAACCGATCCGGGTGCGCCGAATGAAGAACTCAATTCTGAAATTGAGAAAAACGGCGGAAAGCTTGAGTATGTAATTCTTACACACGGTCACTACGATCACATAAGCTATGCAAAACAGCTTGCGGAAAAGTTTGACGCAAAAATTGTTACGGGCGAGAAGAATAACGAATTTCTCAGCAATCCTGCACTCAATCTTACCGAAAAGCACAGACTTTCACTCAAACCGTTCTCAGCCGATATTCTGCTTAAAGACGGTGACAATTTCATGCTCGGCAACACTGAAATCAAATATATCACCACGCCGGGACATACAAGCGGTTGCGGTTCATATATTTTTGATGACACGATTATTTCGGGAGATACTCTTTTCTGCGAATCATACGGCAGAACAGACTTTCCCACAGGTGACGATGCCGAAATGGCAAAGTCAATCAGAAAGCTTAAAAATCTTGAGGGTGATTATCGTGTAATTCCCGGTCACGGACCGACAACAACCCTTGACCACGAGAGAAAATACAATCCGCTGATGAGGATTCTTTAATATGAATTTATATGTAAAAAATCACAATTTTCATTTTGAACTTGAAAATCTTACAAGGCTTTTCTTTCCAAATGAAAAAATAACGGTAATAAGAGATTTTTCAGAACCACAGCCTCCGTGTATCTATACGGAGGTTTCGGATAAAATCACAATTTCGGTGAATATCGGCTCTTTTAATAAGTCCGAAACAGCTGTAAAAAGGCTTACGGATGATGACAACGAGCTTGTTTCGGCACAGCTTTTGTACAAACTCCTTTGTGACTTTACGGGACTTACACAGCCGTGGGGAATACTTACGGGAGTTCGCCCCGTAAAGCTTTTAAGACGACTTGCCGAAGAATCAAGTGAAGAACAGGCTGTAAAAAAGTTTGAGAAAGACTTTTTTGTCAGCAACGAAAAAATAGCATTGTCAAGGGAAACCGAGCATAACGAACGAAAAATTCTTGAACTTTCAAAACCCGAATCGTTCAGTCTTTATGTCGGAATCCCTTTTTGTCCGTCAAGGTGCAGTTATTGCTCATTTGTAATGGCGTCAATCGAAAGGGCTGAAAAGCTGATTGAACCGTACACAAAGCTATTATGCGAAGAAATTAAACGGACAGCCGAAATTGCAAACAAGCTTGGCTTAAGACTTGAAACCGTATATTTCGGCGGCGGCACTCCCACTACTCTGAGTGCCGAACAGCTTGATACGGTGCTTGGAACAGTAAACAAAAGCTTTGATATGTCAACCTGTCGTGAATTTACTGTCGAGGCAGGTCGCCCCGATACAATTGATATTGCAAAACTTTTTGCTTTAAAAGAAAATAAAGTTGACCGAATCAGCATAAATCCGCAGACTGTAAACGATGAGGTGCTGAAAACTATCGGAAGAAAGCATACTGCTCAGCAGTTTTTTGACGCTTTTGAGCTTGCAAGAAAATGCGGCTTTGATAATATCAACACAGACCTGATTGCAGGCTTGCCGACAGATACCCCCGAAAGCTTTAAAAATTCACTTGATTCAATCGTCAGGCTGAATGCAGAATGTATTACGGTTCACACGCTGTGCATGAAAAGAGCGTCCCGCCTTACAACCGAGGGAGTAACACTTGATTTGCAACAGTCGAGAGATGCAAGAGAAATGCTTGCATACACGCAGAATATTCTCGGACAAAACGAGTACATTCCGTACTATATGTATCGCCAGAGCAGAATGGTCGGTAATCTTGAAAATGTCGGCTGGTCAAAAAAAGGCTTTGAAAGCCTATACAATGTTTATGTTATGGACGAAACCCATACAATCCTTGCCTGCGGTTCTGGCGGTGTTACAAAACTGAAACGCAACAATCCCGATTATCTTGAAAGAATATTCAATTTTAAATATCCGTACGAATACATTGACCGTTTTGATGAACTTATTCAAAGAAAGTCCGGGATAATGCAGTTTTATGGTCAATAACACAGTTGATTAATGCTGTCAACGGTGTTATAATACGACATATGTGATTGCATACGGAAGTGAAATTGTCATATATTGAACAAAACAGAATTCTTGTTCATAATTTGTTTTTCTGATGAGATAATTTTAAGAAAGGTCGGATTAATATGGGAAAATTTGATGAAATTTTTGACGATGTAGTTGTCAATGCAAAAGCCTGTGCGTCTGCTGTTTCGCAGAAAGCGTCAACAGTTTATGATGTTTCAAAGCACAAGATTACTGCCGCTGAAATCAGAGGCGATATCAACAAAAAGCTTCGTGAACTCGGTGCTCTTACATACAAATCTGAGGTTCACGGAACAGACAATTCACAGCAGATTAAGCTTATCGTTTCGGAAATTTCCGATTTGAAAGATAATCTTGATGTTGTAAACGAACATATTGCCGTGGCAAAAGATCAGAGAAGATGTCCCGGATGCAATGCTGTTATTCCTAAAAATTCTGTATTCTGCAACATCTGCGGTATCAAGATTGACGATACTGATGAGGATTTTGAACTTTGATTTTTTATTAATGGGTGATTATTTTTGTCTAAATTAAAAACTAAAAAATACAATGCCGTTGCAAACGCTGAGAAGGACGCTTCTCAAACCTTTGTCAAAGGTGCGGCAATTCTTACTTTAAGTATGGTAATTGTCAAGGTTTTCGGACTTCTTGACAAGGTTATTCTTACAGGTATTTTCTCCGGTGTTTCTTTTGAACAGGCTGTTGCAGGCGGAACGGAAACCGTCAATTTTGCATCTTTCGGTCTGGGTCTTTACAGTAATGCCTACGAAATTTTTGTCGTAATTTTCACGGTTGCAACGGGCGGTCTGCCGATAGCAATTTCAAGACTTGTATCTGAAAGTACGGCACAAAAACGATTTAACGATGTAAAACAAATTCATAGGGTTTCAATTCCTTTCTTCGTTATTGTCGGCATTCTTTCATTTGCAATTCTTGTCGGTGCAAGTTTTATCTATGTTCAGATTATTGAGTCACCGTATTCATTGCTCGGTATGCTCTGCCTTTCTCCAACGGTATTATTCGGTTGCCTCGTTTCAATTTACAGAGGATACTATGAAGGTCAGCGCAACATGTTCCCGACTGCCGTTTCGGAAATTATAGAGGCAACAATCAAGCTCTTTATCGGTGCATTCCTCGCTTACATCATTGCACACCTCGGTATGAATTCTTATGCTGAGTCAGGCACGGTTTTCGGACTTTACATTGCAAATCAAACCGAGGCTTATCAGACAATCGTTTCATTCTCGGTTGCCGGTGCAATTATGGGTATCACCCTCGGAAGCGCCGCATCATTTGTGTTCTATATTCTCAAATTTAAAATTCAGGGTGACGGAATTCCGGAAGAATACTACCGTAATTCCGTAGACGCTCGTTCAAAAAGAGAAACTTTTAACAAGATTCTCAAAACAGCCATTCCTGTTGCAATGGGTTCACTCATTATGAGCGTAGGTTCGCTTATTGACCAGGTGATTGTTCAGCGTGTACTCCTCAATATGATTGAAACTAATCCGCAGGCTCTGCAGGCACAGTACAGTAAGTATTTTACAGCCGATATGTTCTATGCCGACACAAAGACAATCCACACCAGCCTTTGGGGCTGCTACTCAGCCGCTCTCACTTTTCTTCAGCTTGTAACAGCCGTAACACAGGTGTTCGGTTCAAGTGCTATGCCGAATGTAACAAGTGCGTGGACAAAGGGCAACAAGGACGAACTCAAAAAGTCAATCGAAACTGTTATCCGTCTTACAATGCTTTTTACATTCCCGATGGCTCTCGGTATGATGGCACTTTCGTTCCCGATTATGGGACTTGTGTATAACGATCCGCTTATTACAGATGTCGGCGGAAGAATTCTCCTCATCATGGGCGTAACAACAATATTCGGTGCAGCGTCAACTCCTGTATGCAGTATGCTCCAGGGCATCGGCAGGGTTGACCTCCCGATGAAGCTATACACAGTTTGTATGGCTGTCAAAATCGGCATTACATGGATGTTTGTAAGCGTTCCGGAAATCAATGTTCAGGGTGCAACTGTCGGTTCAATGATTACCTATGCAATTATGACAATCGTAGGTATGTATCTGCTTATCAAGTATTCAAAAATCAAGCCTGATTTATTCGGTACAACAGTAAAACCGCTTATCGGTGCGATTGCAAGTGCCGCTTCGGCATTCGGCGCATATCACCTTATGGAAAGCATTATCGGCTCTGCAAGAATGTCAATCGCAGTTTCGCTTGCAGTTGCAATCTTTGTTGCGGTTATTGTTTATATTGCTGTGTTGTTGATATTGCGTGCTTTTACGGCAACAGAACTGAAATTTTTGCCGAAAGGTGAGAAAATTGCAAAAACACTTGAAAAATTAGGATTAATTAGGTAAAATATATATCTGTTGCGGTTGTTTCCGCTTCTCAGATAAAATTTGCATTGTCTAATAAGATTATCGGAGATGTCACGAATGAACTTTACAGAAAAAGAAAATTATAATTTTAATGACCTTGTTGAGATAGTAAAAATCCTTCGTGCACCCGACGGTTGTCCGTGGGACAGAGAACAGACTCACAAGTCAATCCGCTCAAATTTTATTGAGGAAACCTATGAGGCTGTTGAGGCAATTGATACCGACGACCTCGATTTGCTTAAAGAAGAACTCGGTGATGTTCTTCTGCAGGTTGCTCTGCATGCGGAAATTGAAAGTGAACAGGGAACATTTGATATAAACGATGTTTGTGACGGAATCTGCAAAAAGCTCATTATCCGTCATCCCCATGTTTTCGGTGATGTCAACGCTGACACTACCGAAAAGGTTCTCAAAAACTGGGATGCCATTAAGATGAAAACAAAATCCCAGAAAACTCAGACACAGGCAATTCTCAGCGTGTCAAAGGCACTTCCGTCACTCATGCGCAGTACAAAAATCCAGCAGAAGGCCGCAAAGGTCGGTTTTGACTGGGAGAATGTAAACGGTGCGCTTGATAAGCTTTTTGAAGAATGTGAAGAGCTTAAAGCCGCTGTTAAAAACAATGATGCTGAAAATCAGCGTGAAGAACTCGGTGATGTGCTTTTCTCAGCAGTTAATGTTGCAAGATTTTTGAACATTGACAGCGAACATGCACTCTACGATGCCTGTGACAAATTCACCGACCGTTTTTCGTCTGTTGAAAAGCTTGCAAACGAGCGTGGAATAGATATGAAAACGGCACCGTTATCTGTACTCGATTCCCTTTGGGATGAAGTTAAATTATCTAAGAATTATTAATTGGAGGTTTATTATTATGAACAAAACAGAACTTATTGCTGCAGTTGCCGAGCAGAGCGGACTTTCAAAGAAGGATGCAGAAAAGGCAGTTTCTTCAACAATTGACACAATCATCAATACAGTAGCTGAAGGCGAAAAGATTCAGATTGCAGGTTTCGGCACATTTGAACAGCGTCAGAGAAATGCAAGAACAGGTTGTGACCCAAGAACAGGTAAATCAATCGAAATTCCTGCTTCAAAGGTTCCTGCATTCAAGGCAGGCAAGGGCTTTAAGAATGTAGTAAACAAGTAATCTTGTTTTATATTTCGGGTAATGGTACGCTGTATCATTACCCTTTTTTATTAAAAATCGGAAGGGTTTATAATATGCGACTTGATAAATATTTAAAAGTATCCCGACTCATCAAACGCAGAACAGTTGCAAATGAGGCGTGTGACGCAGGCAAAATCACAGTTAATGACAAGGTTGCCCGTGCGTCCTATGATGTAAAAGTCGGTGATGTAATCGAAATCACACTCGGTTCAAAAAGTGTAAAGGTTAAGGTTACAGAGGTAAAAGAAGTTGTTCGCAAGGAAGATGCGGCAACAATGTATGAGGCGGCAGTCTGATTTTTTACCAAAATTAAAACACAAAATATTACTTTGGATGAAATTAGGTGAGTAGATTATGAATAAGACAATTAATTTAATATTGGCAATATTATCTGTAATTACTTACATTGGGATTATTGTAATGAAGTTTTACACACAGATAAATATACCCAATGGCTCTTTCGTAATAATGACTTTATTGTTCATTATTTCGGTATGCCAATTTTTAAATTCGTTAAAATAATCTACACACGAGGAGAATATGTGTATACCACGACATTCATCAGGTTTACTAGTAGGAATAATTATCAACTTAATAAATATAAATAAATCGTAAGTTGAGGTATTAAACTATGAAATATTGTTGTGTTAAACAATGTGATATAACTGATTGTGGTGCTTGGTTTTACGGCAAAGGGTGTAAAAGGCAATCAGGAGGCGTTCTTCTCTGAATTCCCTCTTCTTGCTATTGCTCATGTTATTGTTGATGGCAATCTGATGCACTATGTTGTTATACATAAAATCTCAAAAAAAGAAGAATAATTTTATTTTTTTCTCCGTATAAATTACTGACAAATAATTTATACGGAGGTTTTTTTATGCAGGAAATGCCAAAGGCTAAGAATCATACGGTTATGCTTGATAACAGGGGGAAGCTTGTTATGACAGGCACGGAGGATGTGTCGGGCTTCAACGAGGAAACGGTGTCGGTAAAAACCTCCTGCGGGTGCCTTGTAATCAAAGGGGAAAATCTGCACATTGATAAGTTAAACCTTGAAACGGGAGATGTTTCAATTGACGGAAAAATTAACGCAATGCAATACCTCGGCAACGGTGCGTCAAAATCCAAACTTTCAAAACTCTTTAAGTAGGTGTAATCTTGGAGCTGACTTTTGCACAGCAGTCAACCGCATTTCTCTGTTCACTTGTATTCGGAGCGGCGGCAGGATTGCTGTATGATATATTTAAAATAATCAGAATGACGCTTTGCAAAGGAAAAGCGTCGGTTTTTGTTACAGACTTTCTTTATGTTTTTATTGTATCACTTAATCTGTTCATTTTTTCCGTTGCATATATGCTGGGATTTTTCAGAGTGTTTGTAACGGTCGGTTCATTTCTCGGTTTTGTTATTTGTCGATTAACCCTCGGCAGACTTTTATCGCTTGTATATTGTCCGATGATTCGTTTTACGGAGAGTGTCTGTGTGAAAATTTCGCAAAAAATTAAAAAAAATCTGAAAAAGCTATTGAAAAACAGCAACAACATATTGTATAATGAGGGTAAGAATAAAGGTATATTTAGAAACGATAATAATAATTCAGCAGAGAAAGCAGATAGTTTTGAAGATGAAAAAAAGCACAAAGAAAGTAAAAGAAAGCACTGCGGCTTCTCGGCAGACGGAAGACGGCGCAATAAAGGAGATAACTCCGAAAAAGCGTAAAAAAGGAAGATATATTCTGATTTATCTCGCAATTATCGGTTTTGTTTTTTATGCCGTAATTACAATTATCAATCAGAATGTTCAGATTGCCGAGAAAAAGGCAGAGCTTACGGATTTGCAACAGCAGATCAGCGTGGTTGAGATTCAGTCGCAGTATCTGAAAAAGGTTCAGAATTACAAGGGTGACGATCTTAAAAAATATATTGAAAAAATAGCTAAGGATGAATTAGGCTATGTCGGTGACGGTGAAAGAATTTTCATTAATGTTGCCGGAGAATAAAGGGTAGAAATAATTTTAAGGGGTAATAAATTTTTATGGCTATTGAAGTCGGAATGATTCTGGAAGGCAAAGTATCAGGTATTACAAAATTCGGCGCATTTGTTGATTTGCCGGATTCAAAAACCGGTATGGTACATATCTCGGAGGTTGCACCTACCTTCATCAATGAAATCAGTGATTATGTAAAAGTCGGACAAGAAGTAAAGGTTAAGGTGCTTGCTCTTAATGACGGAAAAATCAGTCTGTCAATGAAACAGGCTCTCCCGAAAGAACAGCAACAGCAGAGAAAACGCTCTGACAGACCTCAAAGACAGAATCACAGAAGCAGAGAGCCATACAAACCTGCTCCGCCCGTAACTTCACCGGGTGATTACGAGTGGCAGAGTTCACGCAGAAATGCTCCTTCTTCGTTTGAGGATATGATGTCAAAGTTCAAGCAGACAAGCGAGGATAAGATGTCCGATCTTAAGCGTGGCGGAGAAAGCCGTGGCTACAGCCGCAGAGGCAACGGCAGAAAATAAAAAATTATATAAGGGAGGCAGATTTTATGAAAATCACCTACACAGCAAGAAAAGTCAACCTCAGAGATAACTTTAAGGAAAGATGCGAGAAAAAGCTTTCAAAGTTTAATCGTATTTTCTCGGAGGATGCTTCTGTCAATGTAGTTGTCACCCTCGAAAAGAACCGTCAGACTGTTGAAATTACAATCCGTGACAACGGTATGATTTATCGTGCCGAAAGCACAATGCCCGAAATGAATGACGCTCTTGACAAGGTTTGCGACATTCTTATGCGTCAGATTCGTAAGAATAAAACGAGGCTTGAAAAGAAAATTAAATCCGCCGGTATTGAAGATTTAATCACGGAAGCTGCTCAGACTGGTGAACCGGAGGACGATGAATACAGCGTAGTTCGTAAAAAACATGTTCTTGTAAAGCCGATTTCAGTTGATGAGGCTATTCTTGAAATGAATATGGTAAACCATAACTTCTTTATGTTTATCAATTCCGAGACAGATGAAATCAATGTTGTTTACAAGCGTGCAGACGGCAACTATGGTGTGCTCGAGCCGACAACCGATTAATTTTTTAAAAGCAAGGGGTATCGGTTATTCCGATACCCTGTTTTTTTGTCTTTCAGTCTTAATAGAATTTGTGTATCAATAAAACAGGAGATAAATATGAATATGAAATTTTCCGCTCCATGCATTTTCGGTCTTGAAGGTCTTTGTGCAAATGAGCTGAGATATCTCGGTGTTGAAAATGTCAATGCCGAAAACGGCAGAGTTACCTTTACAGGCGATTGGTCAACACTTGCACTTGCAAATATAAATTCCCGTTATGCGGAGCGAATACTCATTCTTCTTGCGGAATTTGAGGTTCACACCTTTGATAATTTGTTTGAGGGCGTAAAGGCTATCCCGTGGGAGGATTATATCGGAATTTCCGAGGCTTTTCCCGTAAAGGGAAGATGTCTTGATTCCGACCTTATGAGCGTTCCCGATTGTCAGAAAATCGTTAAAAAGGCAGTCGCAGACCGCCTTTCACAAAAATATATGCTCCCGTGGTTTGATGAAACAGGTGCTCCGCATCAGATTCAGTTTCTCATTCTTCGCAACAAGGTCAGTATTATGCTTGACACTTCGGGCGCAGGACTTCACAAGCGTGGATATCGTGCCGATTCAAATGATGCTCCTATAAAAGAAACACTTGCCGCCGCTATGGTTGACCTTTCAAGAGTAAGGGCAAACCACTTTGTAACCGATCCTATGTGCGGCAGCGGCACAATTCTCATTGAGGCGGCTATGAAAGCACTTAACATTGCCCCGGGACTTAACCGTTATTTTGCCTGTGAACATTGGAATTGTGTTCCGAAAGATGTTTTTGAAACAGCAAGAGAAAATGCAAGACAGAAAATAAGACACGACGCAACATTCAGGGCAACAGGTTACGATATAGATGATTCAGCCCTTGCAATCGCAAAGAAAAACGCAGAAATTGCAGGAGTTGCCGACAGAATAACATTTGCAAACCGTGATATTAAAGATTTTGAACTTGAGGACGGTTTTCAGACAATCATCACAAATCCGCCATATGGTGAACGATTACTTGATGTAAAATCAGCTGAAAAGCTGTATGCAGTTATGGGTGAACATTTTAAAAGAATGAAGGGTAAAAGCTACACCGTTATAAGCCCCGATGACGATTTTGAAAAAATCTTCGGCAGAAAGGCTGACAAACGCCGCAAACTTTATAACGGAACGCTGAAATGCGAACTTTATATGTATTTTAAATAATTTTCATTACATTTTAACGGCATAAAAAACAGTTGATTTTCTTTCATATTTATAGTATGATAGAAAGCGATGACAAAATTTAAGGAGGTATCACAGTTGGACGAGAATAAAGAAATTCTTACTTCTGAAAATGAGGCAGAGAATACCAACACAGATACAACAGCAGAAACAACAGAAAATACAACATTCGTTGCAGATGAGCCCACAGAAAGCGAAGAAATGTCTTTTGCTGAAACAGAACCTGTAAACGAAAACGGCGTGACTGCTCCGCAGCCAAAGAAAAAGAGTATTATTCAGCTTCCTATCATTATAGGTATCGTAATTGTTGCGGTTGCGGCAGCTACTCTTTTCGTAATCAAAGGATTTTTTGATACAAGCATTGTAGGAACATGGATTGAATCTGTTGATGTAACAGGCAATTCAGCATCATCCGACGAGGCGTCAAAGGTTGATGTTTACTACACATTTAACGGTGACAATACTCTCAATTACAGAATCGGTTCAATGGTTTGGAACGGTACATACACGGTTTCAACAGATGATTCGGGTAATCAGACACTTGCCATGACGCTTAACGGCAATGAAACAAGCTGTAACTATGCTGTTTCGGGTAATATGTTCTCCGGCAGAACTCTTGAGCTTTCAACTTCAACTGCTGCCAACAAGGTGAAACTCAAGTCAGGTTCAGAGGTTAAGCCTGAATTGAAGGTTGATAAGGACTTCAAGGCTGACAAGAAAATCACAGGTTCATGGACTTATGATAACGGTTATGCTAAGATGACATACAAGTTCAATGATGACGGTACTGTTGAAATCAACCAGTCAGACGCACTCAATGTTGACGGTACTTACTTAATCAAGAACGGCACAATCATCATCAAGTACTATTACACAGATGAAGTTGAAATGGATGTTGCTTATTCCGTAGAGAGCAACGGACTCAAGCTCAATGACATTCTCTATACAAAGGATGACGATTCGGCAAAAACTACAGCAGCAGTAACCGAGGCGGCTACGGAAACAGCTACAACTTCAGCAAAGTAAATCTTTTGAACTTTTAATGCAGGGCAACGGCAGATTATCTGCTGTTGCCTTTTTAAAAATACAATTATATGAGGAGGATTAATATGACGCCGCAGGAAGAATTTATTGAAATCTACAACAAATATATCACAAGACAGGGTGCTGACGAGCTTCTTGAATGGCTCAAAAGAACCGATTTTTTTACCGCCCCTGCAAGTTCAAAATATCATTGTGCCTGTGAAAACGGTCTTGTAATGCACTCCGTCAGCGTATTCAATACAATGATGGAAAAGCACTATGATGAAGAAACCGACAATATTGAAAGTTTTGCAATCTGCGGACTTCTTCACGATTTGTGCAAGGCTCAGTTCTACAAGGTTTCAAGCAGAAATGTTAAGAATGAAAAAACAGGTCAGTGGGAAAAAGTTCCGTATTATGCAATTGAAGATCAGTTTCCCTACGGTCACGGTGAAAAGTCTGTTTTTCTCATTGAACGCAAAATGCACCTTAAAATTGATGAGGCTATGGCAATTCGTTGGCATATGGGTGAATTCGGAGACAAAAACAGCAACACAATCAGTCAGGCTTATGACAAGTATCCACTTGCCGTAAAGCTTCACCTTGCAGACCTTGAATCAACCTTCCTCCGTGAAAAAGGAACTTCACAGGTTAATAACAGGTAATATTTTAAACACAGGTGCAGATACTTATTTTACCGATAAATTTATGATATGGGGAAACCAAAATGGATTTTATAACAGCTCAGAATCGTGCCCAAGAGCTTACAAAACAGCTTGAATACCACAACAACCTTTACTACAATCAGGATGATCCGGAAATCTCCGACTACGATTACGATATGCTCATGCGTGAACTTGAGAATATTGAAAAGGAATTTCCGTCACTCAAATCTCCTATGTCACCGACAAACCGTGTCGGAGGTAATGCAGGAGAAAAGTTTTCTCCCGTTACTCATGAGGTTGTAATGGAAAGCCTTCACGATAGTTTTTCACACGAAGAGCTTCGTGAATTTGACGCAAGAGTGCGAGAAACCGTGCCGAATGTACGCTATGTTGTTGAACCTAAATTTGACGGTCTTTCCGTATCATGCGAATATGAAAACGGTGTCTTTGTAAGAGGTTCAACCCGTGGTGACGGCTCTGTCGGTGAAGATGTAACTGAAAATCTTATGACAATTAAGAGTCTGCCAAAGCGTATTCCGAATGCACCCGAATATCTCGAGGTTCGTGGTGAGGTGTATATGTCGTTCAAGTCGTTTGACGCACTCACTCGCAGACAGGAAGAAAACGAGGAAAAAACCTTTAAAAATCCACGAAATGCCGCCGCAGGCTCACTTCGTCAGAAAAATGCAAAAATAACCGCTCAGAGAAGTCTTGATATATTCGTGTTCAATATCCAGCAAATCAGAGGAATGACGATTGAAAGCCATATTCAAGGGCTTGACTATCTTACGGAACTCGGCTTTCCGACTGCATTTTACAGCGTTTACGATAATGTTGACGAGGTGATTGAGGAAATTGAGCGCATAGGAAATATGCGTGGAGAGCTTGATTATGCAATTGACGGCGCTGTTGTCAAGGTTGACAGCTTTGCAAGCCGCCGACTTCTCGGCAGTACCGCAAAATATCCTAAATGGGCGGAGGCATATAAGTATCCGCCCGAGGAGAAGCCTACTAAACTCCTCAATATCGAAATCAATGTCGGCAGAACAGGTGTGCTTACTCCTGTAGGCAACTTTGAACCCGTGCTTCTTGCCGGAACAACAGTAAGCCGTGCAACACTTCACAATAAAGATTTTATAGATGAAAAAGGTATTTGCGTAGGAGATACGGTTATAATCAGAAAAGCAGGTGAGATTATTCCCGAAGTTCTGTCAGTTAAGGAACACGCTGAAAATGCCGTGCCGTTTGAATTTCCGTCCGTATGCCCGTCTTGCGGTAACCCTGTTACACACGATGAGGGAGAGGCGGCAATCCGTTGTACAAATACGGACTGTCCCGCACAGCTGACAAGACATCTTATTCACTTTGTAAGCCGTGACGCAATGGATATTGACGGACTCGGTCCTGCAATTCTTGAACAGCTTTCAGATGAAGGACTTGTAAAATCTCCTGCCGACCTCTACAGACTTAAAGCTGAAGATATTTCAAGCCTTGAACGCAAGGCTGAAAAATCTGCTCAGAATCTTATTTCTTCAATAGAAAAATCAAAAGAAAACGAACTTTTCAGGCTTGTTTTTGCTCTCGGAATCCGTAACATAGGTCTTAAAGCCGCAAAGATAATCTGCGAAAACTTTGCAACAATTGACGATATTATGAGCGCAAAGGCGGAGGACTTTGAAAAAATAGACGGTTTCGGTGCTGTTATGGCAGAAAGCCTTGAAAATTATTTTTCACTTGACGGTACAAAGGAGCTTATTGCAGACCTTAAATCACTCGGTCTGAAAATGAAACCCTCTCAGCCGAAAAACACGGGCGGTCTTTTTGAAGGCAAAACCTTTGTACTCACAGGCACACTTCCCACAATGACAAGAAGTGAAGCCTCAAAACTCATTGAACAAAACGGCGGCAAAACAAGTTCATCAGTTTCAAAAAAGACTTCATATGTCTTGGCAGGCGAAGATGCCGGAAGTAAACTAACCAAAGCCCAAACCTTAGGCGTTGCAATAATTTCCGAAGAAGAATTAAAAGAAATGTTGTCAATGAAATAGTTACAATAAATACTTGACACTGTTTATGTTGTTATATAATTATAACGAAAGGGGTACTTAAAATGAAAAAATATTTGATTTTAGCTGTTGTAACTTTACTTGCTGTTTTGTTATCTGCTTGTAGCGGAAATGTAAAAAGTAATGATACTTCTGCTGAAAATACAACTGTTCAGGTTTCAACCTCGGTTTATGAAACAGTTCAGACAACAAATGCTGAATTGCCGAAAATTTATAATCCGACCAATGTAGAAATCCGTGATAATGAAGATGAAAACAAAGTTATTATTGAGTCATCTCAAATCGAGTATGTGTGTTTGCTTGATGATATTAACGGTATGGTGTTAAATATGAAGCTTACAGCTGACGGAACTGATAAGTTTGCAGACTACACTAAAAATAATATCGGTTCTGCTGTTCGGTTTGTTATTAACGGAAAGACGGTTTCAAACCCGTATATAAATGTTGAAATTACTGACGGCAATATGAATTTTACAGGTGATTACACCGATGAAGAATATAAGGCTATCTTTAGTGAAATTAAAAACAAATAAAACAATTTTCAATCCTCCGATTTATGTCGGGGGATTTTTTTTGCCCTTTTGACATATGACTGTGCTTGTCTGCATAGTATTTATTGTACAAACTCTTTTGGGAGGAATTTAAACTATGCTTGCTGAACAAAACGAAAAGAGATTTACGGCGGTACTCAACTGCCTTTGCAAGAATATTTCACGCAGACTTTTACCGCTTGCACCTAAATTAGCTGATTCTGTTCAGGAAATCAGATTGCGGCTTTCACGACCGCTTGCACTTGTCTGTCCCGACAATACATACTACTTAACGCAAAACGGCGGACTTAGCAACACAATCCTTAACGGTGCAATGCTTGTTGTTTCAAAAGCCGATATTGTCGATACTTTCAACAACATTTGCAACTACTCCGTGTATAACAGACAAAACGAAATTGTAAACGGCTTTGTCACGATGTACGGCGGTCACAGGGCAGGAATCTGCGGAACAGCGGTCGTAAACAACGGAAAAATTGTGAATATCCGTGACATAACCTCAATCAATGTCCGCATAGCAAGGGAGCATAAGGGTTGTGCGGATTCTCTTTATAATAAGATAATTGCCGTTTCGGGAGGTGTTCTCATATGCGGAGCACCTTGCAGCGGAAAAACAACCGTACTTCGTGACCTTGCAAGACTTCTGTCAACCAAGGGCAAGAAGAATGTTGCCCTGATTGATGAAAGAGGAGAGCTTGCAGGCACGGCATCGGGTAAATTTCAGAATGATATCGGAATGTGCGATGTCTATGATTCATACAACAAGAGCGAGGCAATGCTTCACGCAATCCGCAGTATGGCACCCGAAATTGTCATCTGCGATGAAATCGGCTCAAAAGAAGATATCTATGCCGTTGAAAAGTCGGTCAACTGCGGAGTTCGGATAATTTCATCAACGCATTGTGCAAATGAATACGAACTGAAACAGAAAGCAAACATGGTTTCTCTCATGAAAACAGGGGCATTTCAAACGCTTGTGTTTCTGTCAAATCGAACCCACGCAGGTGAAATTGTGAAAATATCGCAGGTAGGTGACAACTTTGCCGTTTAAACTCATAGGATGCTTGCTTGTTGTCTGCACGGGTACAATGATAGGTTTTGTTTTGTCGGGTAGGTTGTACAAACGCAGAGATTTTCTGAAATCATTCACGGAATTTATATCATTGCTTGCAACAAATCTTCGCTACAGCGGTGATGATATCTTCACTCTGGTTAATTCCTGTGCAGAAAATTCAAGCCTTGATTTATTGCTTTTTTCAGAATGTGACAGACCTTTTGACGAATTGTGGCTTGAAAGAGTAAAACGATTATCTTCTGAAATACCGCTTTCAAAATCCGACATTTCAATGCTGAACGATTTTGGAGGTCAGCTCGGAAAAACCGATACGGAGGGGCAGTTAAAACATCTTGAACTCTACGAGGTGTCATTTTCAAAACAGCTTTCATCAGCCCGTGATGCCATAACAAAAAAATCAAAGCTATATAAAACAATGGGATTTTTTGCAGGAAGTGCAATCGCCCTTATGATGATTTAGAGGTAGTAATGGATGTTGAGCTTATTTTCAAAATTGCCGCTGTCGGCATAATTGTTGCGGTTCTTACCCAACTTCTCATACGAAGCGGTCGAGAGGAGCAGGCAATGCTGACCTCGCTTGCCGGACTTATAGTTGTGTTGACGCTGATAATAACGCAAATCAGCACTCTGTTCAACACAATAAAACAGCTTTTCGGTTTTTAATATGAATATTCTGTCAATTTCCGTGCTTGCCGTTGTGACCGTAATAATCTGCGTAATGCTCAAACCAAAAAATGCGGAAATCTCCGTTATGCTCGGTATAAGCTGTTCCGTTATTATTTTAATCGGCGTGCTTACTCAGGTTTCGGCTATCGTTACAACAATCAATCAAATCATAGCGTCATCGGGAATAAGCATTGACTACATAGTAATTCTGCTGAAATCAATCGGAATATGCCTTGTCACCGAGTTCGCCGTGAATACCTGCAAGGATTCGGGCAGTCAGTCGCTTGCATCAAATGTTTCGCTTGCAGGAAAAATTATGGTTACGGTAACGGCACTTCCGCTTTATTCGGATATTTTAAAAACCGTGTTGTCACTTGCAGGCAATTGAGGTGAAGAAGTGAAAAAAAGTGTTGTAATAATTACTGTTGTGTTTGTGCTTATCGCCCTTTCATGTGTCTGTGCAAACGCTGAAGAAGGTGAAATGATTTATGATATGTCAAATGTTTTTGATTCGCTGTCCGACGATATAAAGCAAAGCCTTCAGAATATGGGTGTTGATTTGGGGGATTTTTCAAAGCTTGCCAACCTGTCTTTTGAAAATGTAATGGGCGAAATTCTCTCGCTTGCACTCGGCAACATTTCTTCACCGCTCAAAGGCCTTGTCAATATAACCGCCCTGCTTTTGCTCTGTTCCGTAATCAGCGCCTACAACGGTTCGCTCTCCTGTGATATTTCAAACTCGTTGAATATAACCGCAACGCTCTGTATAACCTGTGCCGCAGTAGTCCCCGCTGTCGGAGTCATCGCATCAACGGGTTCGGTAATCTGCACCGCATCAAATATAATGCTTGCCTATGTTCCTGTTATGGTTGTAATTATGGCAAGCTCGGGTTCTGTGGCAGGTTCGGCATCATACTATGCCGTTATGATAGGGGCAGGGGAGGGTGTGTCACAGCTTTCATCAAAAATAATCGTTCCTCTGCTCAATATGTTCCTCGGTCTGTCAATAACATCATCCGTATCGCCGTCCGTAAATCTCAGCGGTTTTATGTCAATGATTTCAAAGAGCGTAAAGTGGCTTTTGGGCTTTGCTATGACAATATTCACAGCCGTGCTGACATTCAGACAGCTTATAAGCGTTTCGGTTGACAATGTTTCAACCCGTGCTGTAAGGTTTACCCTCAATTCATTTATCCCGATAGTCGGTTCGGCACTTTCGGATGCCTACAAGGTAGTTCAGGGCAGTATCGGACTTTTAAAATCGGGAATAGGAATAATAGTGATTCTGTCTGTTACAATTGTATTTATGCCAGTGATTTTGCAGGGAGTAATGTGGATGTTCACCCTTTGGATCGGCAAATCAACGGCAGAGGTTCTCAATCTAAACGGTCCGGCAAAACTGCTTGAAAACATATCGTCTGTCTTTTCAACTCTCATAGCCGTTTTGCTGTGCATTATGTCAATTTACATTCTTTCAACGGCGGCAGTAATTATGCTTGGCGGAGGTTCATCATGAGCGGACTTTTTACGGTTGTTGTTGTAATGTGTGCGTCTGCGTTAATATGCTCGCTTGTTCAGACCTTTGTTACAGACGGCAGTACAAAGAAAATCATCAGCCTTGTTTTAGGAGCGTTTATTATCTGCTGTATGGTTGTTCCCGTAAAAAATGCCGTATCGTCATTTAATACCGATATTGAGGAAAAGCAAAATTCTGCAAAAGAAATATCAACAAATGATGAGGCATACAGCAATGCTGTTATAAAGCAGACGGAGATAAATCTTGAAACTGCATTAAAAAATCTTCTTTTACAGAATAATATAACAATCAAATCGTGTGACATAATTTTGAGCAGAGTTGAAAACAACGGCATAATCATAGCGTCAATCAGCATATATATAGACAAAGAATTTGTTCGGTACACAAATCTTGTATCGTCAATTGTTTATGACAATTTCGGAATTACACCAAACATTATGACGGAGTGAATTATGGAAGAAAAAACAAGTTCAAAGCTGAAATCAATGCTCGACAGTAAAAAAATAAGAAATATCATAATCGTTGTCGGTCTTATCGGTATTGGTTTAATATTTCTTTCAAACTGGGTTGATTTCGGTTCTTTGACATCAGGAAAAGGAGATGAGGCATTTTCCGTAAAAACATACAGCACCAAAACAGAAACTGATTTGCAGACGGTGATTTCAAAAATTGAGGGAGCAGGCAAGACGGAAGTTTTGCTCACAATGGAAAATTCCGTTGAATATGTTTATCTTGACAACAGCACCACCAAAACAAAGGAAATTGAACCTTTGATAAGAGGAGTGCTTGTAGTGTGTGAAGGCGGTGATGATCCTGTTGTGGTTGAGCGTGTCACCGATGCAGTCACAAAAGCGCTTGATATTTCAACAGCAAAAGTATGTATTACAAAATTATCAGAATAAAGGTCGGGAGTAATATGAAATCTAAGAAAAAATATATCGTTTTTGCATCACTTGTGCTTGCACTTTCAGCGGCTGTGTACATAAACTGGCAGCTTTCGGGGGCAAAAACTCCCAAAAGTGCCAAAGAACTCGGAGCGGCATCATATGTCAGTGCAACCGCTTCGGCGTCGGATGATGAGGTACAGCAGACGGCGGCACTTTCAAACGAGAGCAAAAGCTATTTTTCAGCCGAAAGGACAAAGCGGCAGGCAACTCAGGATAAAATAATTGATGATGCAAAAGAAATTTTCAATCTTGAAAGCTCGTCTGATGCCGACAAAAGCGAGGCTGAAAAGAATGTTGAAGAGTTTCTAAAAACCTTTACAATTCAGGACAGCATTGAAAGTATTGTCAAAGCCAAAGGATTTTCAGAATGCCTTTGCTATATAAGCGATCAAGGTGTGTCGGTAATTGTTCCGAAATCTCAGCTTGACGATACATCTGTTCTGATTATTGACGATGCCGTGGTTACTCATTATGAGGTTGATTATGACGATATATCGGTAATAGGGGCATAAAATTAGCAGAGGGCATAGTGTCCTCTGCTTTTTTGTGCATAAAATCAACCTGATTCGGTTGCGAGAAAAGTTAAAAAAGTAAATGATTTTTAACGGACATCTTTGTTAATTATTGTTTACATTCATTTTCAGTTATGGTATAATCTTGTAAGTAAATTAGGGAGTTACTCTGATTTGAATCTTAATGATATGATTTTAGTGATATTGTAATTTAACGAAAAGTTGGGTTTATTATGAATAACGAAATTAACAATGAATTAAATGGAATTGAAGTCAATGACGCTGAAACAAGTGACATCTTTGAAGAAGAGGTTAATCTCACAAGAAGTGAGTCAAGAGAGCAGGCTTTTATGCTTTTGTTTTCAAAGTCTTTTGACGATGAGCCTCTTGAAGAAACAATAGATGATAATTCGGAAATGTTTGTAGGCGGTGTTTGCACATATGCTCAGGCTGTAGTTTCCGGCATTGAGGACAAGCATGAGGAGATTGACGAAATCATTGCAAGCCACCTGAAAAAGGGCTGGACTCTTTCAAGAATTTCAAAGCCGTCGCTTGCTATTCTTCGCCTTGCAATCTATGAGATGAAGTATCTCGACAATGTTCCGCAGAGCGTTTCAATCAACGAGGCTGTTGAACTTGCCAAGAAATATACAATTGACGAGAGCAAATTTGTAAACGGTATTCTCGGCACATATTCCCGTGAATTTTCGGGAAAGTCGGAGAAGTGATATGAGCCTTTTTCTCGGAATTGACACTTCAAATTACACAACATCAACCGCCCTTTACGACAGCAAAACGGGCGAAATGGTTCAGCAGAAAAAACTTCTTCCCGTAAAAGAAGGTCAGCTCGGACTTCGTCAGAGTGACGCTGTGTTTCACCACACAGCACAGTTGCACACGCTTATTGAAGAACTTTTGAAAGATGTTGATACAAGCAAAATAGCCGCAATTGCGGCGTCAAGCCGTCCAAGACCTGTTGACGGCTCATATATGCCGTGTTTCACCGTTGGAGAGAACACGGCAAAAATTTTATCTTCCGCAATGAAAATCCCTCTTTACACATTTTCGCATCAGGAGGGACATATCTCGGCGGCATTGTTCGGCTCGCAGAGAACAGATTTGTTTGATAAGCAGTTTATCGCTTTCCATGTCAGCGGAGGTACAACCGAGGCAGTATTTGCCAAAGGATTCGGCACGGGCTTTTCCGTTGAACTTGCGGCACACACACTCGACCTTAATGCAGGACAGGCAATTGACCGCACAGGGCTTATGCTCGGTTTAAAATTTCCGTGCGGTCCTCAGCTTGAACAGCTTGCCCTTAAAAATACAGAAAAAATCAAGGTGAAACCAACTCTCAAAGGCTGTGATTGTTGTCTCAGCGGAGTTGAAAATCTTTCCAAAAAGCTGATTGACGAGGGTAAATCTCCCGAATATGTTTCGGCATTCTGTCTTAAATATATTGAACAGACCTTGTCCGAAATGACCAAGCGACTGCTTGAAAAATACGGAGAACTTCCATTGCTCTTTGCAGGCGGAGTAATGTCAAATCAAATAATAAAAAATTCTTTTGAAGAAAAATACAATGCAATATTCGCACCGCCGCAGTTTTCGGCAGATAACTCGGCAGGAATTGCATATTTAGGATACAGGAAGTATAACGATGTACACACCCGAGTTTAGCAAACCACGAGTTTTAAGTGTTTCACAACTGAATTTCTATATAAAGTCAATTATTGAAAATGACGCAAGACTGAATTTTGTCTTTGTTACGGGTGAAATTTCAAACCTTACCGACCACTACAGAAGCGGACACATCTACCTTTCAATCAAAGACGAAAAATCCGTTATAAGAGCTGTAATGTTTGCCGGCAATGCCCGTAATTTAAAGTTCAGACCGACCGACGGAATGAAAGTAATCTGCCGTGGCAGAGTTGCAGTCTATGAACCCACAGGTCAGTATCAGCTTTATATTGAAGATATGCAGCCCGACGGCATAGGTGCGCTTTCGCTTGCATATGAACAACTTAAAAAGTCACTTGCCGAAAAAGGACTTTTTGCTCCCGAACATAAGAAGAAAATTCCGCCGTTTCCGAATTCAATAGGTGTAATTACTTCTCCCACAGGTGCGGCAGTACAGGATATCCGCAACATTCTTTCAAGAAGATTTCCGTCTGCCGACATAATTATGTGTCCCGTACTTGTTCAGGGCGAGAATGCTCCCGCTCAACTTATTGACGCCGTACAGAAACTTGATAAATACAACGCCTGTGATGTTATCATAATCGGCAGAGGCGGCGGTTCAATTGAAGATTTGTGGGCGTTCAATGATGAAAACCTTGCCTATGCAATATACAACTGTAAAATTCCCGTAATTTCCGCTGTCGGTCATGAAACCGATTTTACAATCTGTGACTTTGTATCCGATCTCAGAGCGCCGACTCCGTCTGCGGCGGCAGAGCTTGCAGTTCCCGATACTGCGGAGCTTGTTGATTACTATAAATCGCATAAGCAGTATGTTTCGTCAATGGCAACATTGAAATTAAGGCAGGAATATAATGCTCTTACAGAATTAAAAACAAGACTGTCCGTTGTATCACCACAACAGAGAATTTTTGAATATGAAAAATCTCTTGAACTTTGCAAAACGAAAATACAGCATTTTGTTCAGGAAACAATAAATAAAAAGGCTGCCGACATCACAAAGACAGCCGCTAAACTTGAAGGACTCAACCCCGTTAAAATTCTTTCAAGAGGTTATTCGATTGCCGAAAAAGACGGTAAGACGGTAAATTCCGCAAAAATGCTGAAAGGCGGAGATGAATTTACACTCCGTTTTTCAGACGGTGAAATAAAGGCAAAAGCAACAGGTGAGTAAAATGGCATTTACACATTTACATCTTCATACAGAATACAGTCTGCTTGACGGTGCCTGCCGTCTGAGCAGACTTGCAAAAGCTGCAAAAGAAAAAGGAATGACTGCACTCGCAATCACCGACCACGGTGTAATGTACGGTGCAGTCGATTTTTATAAGGAATGCAAAAAACAGGGTATAAAGCCGATAATCGGCTGTGAAGTGTATGTTGCACCGCAAAGCCGTTTTGACAAGACCTCATCCTACGGAAAATACTATCATATGGTTCTGCTCTGCAAAAATCATACAGGCTATCAGAATCTTATCAAGCTTGTGTCAAAGGGCTTTACGGAGGGATTTTATACAAAGCCGAGGATTGATGATGAACTCCTTACCGAGTATCATGAGGGCTTAGTCTGCCTCTCTGCCTGTCTGGCGGGTGAAATTCCTCAAAAGCTCCTTGACGGTGATTATGCCGGTGCAAAGTCAAAGGCAGAATTTTACCGTGATATATTCGGGAGTGAGAACTTTTTTATAGAGCTTCAAGACCACGGAATTGAGGAACAGAAAAGGATAATTCCAAGCCTTATAAAAATTGCCCGTGAAATCGGTGTTGACATTGTTGCAACAAACGATTGTCATTATATCGAAAAACAGGACAGCACGGTTCACAATATTCTTCTCTGTATTCAGACCAACCGAACAGTCAATGACAGCGACAGAATGGAGTTCAAAACTTCGGAATTTTATCTTAAAACAGAAGATGAAATGCGTGAGGTGTTTGCAAGTTACCCCGAAGCAATCGACAATACACAGAAAATTGCCGATATGTGCAATGTGGATTTTGAATTCGGTGTACGCAAGCTTCCGAGATTTGATGTTCCTAATAATGAAGATCATCTGCATTATTTCAGAAGAAAATGCTATGAGGGGCTTTATAAACACTATGGCGAGAATCCCGACAAAGCTCTGATTGACCGACTTGAATATGAAATCAACACGGTGTCGCAAATGGGTTTTGTAGATTACTACCTCATTGTAAATGACTTTGTAAGCTACGCAAAATCATGTCAAATTCCTGTCGGACCCGGCAGAGGCTCGGGTGCAGGCTCACTTTGTGCCTACTGCATAGGCATAACCGCAATCGATCCGATAAAGTACAATCTTCTTTTTGAAAGATTTCTCAATCCCGAAAGAGTCAGTATGCCCGATTTTGATGTCGATTTTTGTAAGGAACGCAGGGGAGAGGTTATCGACTATGTTGTGCGTAAATACGGCGAAGATCATGTTGCACAGATAATTTCGTTCGGTACAATGGCGGCAAGAGGTGCAATCCGAGATGTCGGAAGGGTGCTTGAAATTCCGTATGCGACAGTAGATTCTGTTGCAAAGCTTGTTCCTATGGAGCATGATATGACAATCGAGGAAGCGCTGAAACTTAGTCCCGATCTGAGAAGTCGCTGCAATAACGATCCGCAGATAAAAAAACTGCTTGATGTTGCAATGAGCATTGAGGGAATGCCACGTCACGCTACAATGCACGCCGCAGGAGTTGTAATCACCGACAAGCCTGTCAGCGACTATGTTCCGCTGTCAAAAAATGACGATAATGTTGTAACACAGTTCACCATGACGGCACTTGAAGAACTCGGTCTTTTAAAAATGGACTTCCTCGGGCTCAGAAACTTAACCGTAATCAATGATGCAGAAAAGCAGATAAAACATAAAAATCCCGACTATAATCCCGATATGGTTGATGAAAACGATAAAAAAGTTTTTGAAATGTTTTCAAAAGGATACACGGAGGGTGTGTTTCAGTTTGAAAGCCAAGGAATGAAAAATGTTCTCACTCAGCTAAAACCGGAGCGAATTGAGGATCTTATAGCCGTTACGGCACTCTATCGTCCCGGACCTATGGACAGCATTCCTGTTTATATTGACTGTCGTCACAATCCGTCGCATATTCGTTACAAACATCCGCTTTTAAAGGAAATTCTCGGAGTTACAAGCGGTTGCATAATTTATCAGGAACAGGTTATGCAGATTTTCAGAACGCTTGCAGGCTACAGTCTCGGCAGAGCAGACATAGTGCGCCGTGCAATGAGCAAGAAAAAACTTGCCGTAATGGAGTCGGAGCGTGAAATATTCATTCACGGTCTTACTGATGATGACGGAAATATCATAGTTGAAGGATGCATTCGCCGTGGGGTTGATGAAAAAACGGCAATTTCCGTTTATGATGAAATGGAAAGCTTTGCACACTACGCATTTAACAAATCCCATGCTGCAGCATATGCCAACATTTCCTACAAAACTGCATGGCTCAAATGCCACTATCCCCGTGAATATATGGCGGCTCTGCTTTCAAGTGTTCTTGATAATCAAAATAAACTTGCGTCATATATCACTGAGTGCAAACGCCTCGGAATCCGTGTATTACCGCCTAATGTCAACGAAAGCAATCTCCATTTTACAGTCAGCGGAAACGATATCCGTTACGGACTTCTTGCCGTTAAAAATCTCGGCAGAAATTTCATAGATGAAATCATCTCGGAGCGCATAAACAATCCTTATGAAGATTTCTTCGATTTCTGCAAAAGGCTCTACGGCAGAAATATGAACAGCAGAGCAATTGAAAGTCTGATAAAATGCGGTGCATTTGACGGACTCGGAGCAAATCGCAGACAATTGCTCGCAATCAGTAAAACCGTTCTTGATGATGTTGAGTATGAAAGCAGAAGAAATGCGGGCGGTCAGATGTCGTTTTTTGATGACGCAGAGGTTGATGCTCAATCATCAAAGCCCAAAATTCCCGATTTGCCCGAATTTCCCGTTTCTGAACTTTTGCATATGGAAAACGAAATTGCGGGAATGTATCTCAGCGGTCATCCGCTCGATGAATACACAGCTTTTTCAAAAGCAATCCATGCCGACAAAACGGGCGATATAATCAATAATGACAGCGGTATGTATTTTGACGGAAAAAAAGTCAGCCTTGTCTGCATAGTTGCAAAGCTGAAAACCCAGCTTACAAAAAATAACAGGATTATGGCTTTTGTCAATGCCGAGGACAGATACGGAATGCTTGAAATCGTGATTTTCCCGAATGTATATGAAAAATATTCCGCCCTTCTCGGTGCAGGCGGTGCGTTGCTGTTCCGTGGAACTGTCAATTTAAAAGAAAATGAAGAGCCGAAAATCATCTGCGATTCCATAGCGTCTGCCCGTACAAACGAGGATTGCAAAAATAACCCTGTTGCAATAAAAAACACAGAACATTTTTCGCAAAATTATCAGATGCAAGCCGTGAAAAATAATACACAAAAGCTTTCTGCGTTGTATTTGCGTATTGATGACCTCAATACCGACAAATACAACCGTGCAAAGCGTGTTCTTGACATTTTTGACGGCAGAACGCCTGTTATTTTCTATCTTACCGACACTAAAAGAAAGGTGAAAGCTCCCTCGTCAATGTGGGTTGATATCAATCCTGTAATGATAAAAGAACTCAAATATCAGCTTGGTGACGAAAATGTGGTGGCAAAATAACCAAAAACAAACTTTTATTTCAGTTATTTACAATAAAAATTGGTGAAAGCTATTGAAAATTTCGTTTTTTTGTATTATAATTTATGTTGTTAAAACACTTTATTGCATAAAAGTGCAGAAGTATATGATGCTTTACAGCGTGAAAGTGCTGAAAGCTTAGGAGGAAATTAAAATGAAAAAAGCTAAAAAAATTGTCGCAGTTGCTCTTGCGGCGGCTTCCATGTCACTCGCATTTGCAGGATGTGGCGGTTCTGCAGAAAGCTCGAAGGCAGATAATTCAGGCACGGACGGTAAGGTTTACAATATCGGTATCTGTCAGCTTGTTCAGCACGAGGCTCTTGATGCCGCAACAAAAGGCTTTAAAGATTATCTTACTGAGAAACTCGGTGCAGACAATGTAAAGTTTGACGAGCAGAACGCTCAGGGCGATTCCGCAACCTGCGCTACAATCTGTAACCAGTTTGTTTCTTCAAACTATGACCTTATTCTCGGCAACGGTACTGCCGCACTTCAGGCAGCATACACAGCAACACCGAATATTCCGATTCTCGGTACTTCAATCACAGACTACGGCACAGCGCTTGACAAGTCTGATTGGAACGGCGTTTCGGGTATGAATGTTTCGGGTACAACAGACCTTGCTCCGCTTGATCAGCAGGCGGCAATGCTCAAGGAGCTTTTCCCCGATGCAAAGAATGTCGGAATCCTCTACTGTTCGGCTGAGGCTAACTCAAAGTATCAGTGCGATACAATCACTCCTTATTTCAAGGATGCAGGCTATACTGTAAAATCATATTCATTTGCAGATTCAAACGATGTTGCTGCAGTTGCAAAGACTGCCTGTGACGAGAGCGATGTTCTTTACATCCCGACAGATAACACAGCGGCATCTAACACAGGTATCATCGACAATGTTGCCACAGCCGCAAAAACTCCTGTTGTTGCCGGCGAAGAAGGCATCTGCAAGGGCTGCGGTGTTGCAACACTTTCAATCAGCTATGATGAACTCGGCAGAAAAACAGGCGAAATGGCTTACAACATTCTTGTAAAGGGCGAGGACATCACAAAGATGAAGGTTGAGGCTGCTCCGAATGTAACAAAAGAATATATCAAAGATCGTTGTGACACATACGGAATCAAAGTTCCCGACGGTTACACAGAAATCAAAGCAGAATAATTCATATTCGGAAAAATAATATTGGCAGGGGTGCCGTGCAAGCGACACCCCGATATTTTATGTATAGGTGGTTTTTATGGATTTTTTAGCAAACTACTTCGGTTCTCTTAATCCAATGAGCTTTTTATCCGCACTTCCGGGTAATATTGCTCAGGGTATAATCTGGGGACTTATGGGACTCGGTGTATTTCTCACCTTTAAGCTTTTGAACTTTGCCGACCTCAGCGTTGACGGTTCATTTGCAACAGGCGGTGCAGTAACCGCAGTTATGCTCATCAACGGCTGTCCCGTTTGGGCAACAATCATCGTAGCAATCCTTGCAGGTCTTGCGGCAGGTCTTGTAACTGGACTTCTTCACACGCTTCTCGGAATCCCCGACATTCTCGCAGGTATCCTCACACAGATTGCTCTTTATTCAATTAACCTGAATATTATGGGAAAATCAAACCTCCCAATCAGCTACAGAAACTATACGCTTGTTGTTTCTGCAAGCAATATAAATATGGCAATTCTCGTAGGACTTGGAATTTGTGCCGTTGTAATTGCCGCAATGTATTGGTATTTCGGCACGGAACAGGGTTCAACAATCCGTTCAACAGGTTCAAACCCTGCAATGAGCAAGGCACAGGGCATTAACATCAATTTTACAAAGGTAATTGCTCTTGCACTTTCAAACGGACTCGTTGCACTTTCGGGTTCACTTTTTGCTCAGTATCAGGGTTTTGCGGATATCAACATGGGCAGAGGCGCAATCGTAATCGGTCTTGCCGCTGTAATCATCGGTGAAGTTCTCGGTGAGGCAATTTTCCGCAAGCACATGAATTTCATCATCAGAATGGTCTTTGTAATTGTCGGCGGTATTCTTTATTATATCGCAATGGGCATCGTCCTCTGGCTCAAGATGCCGACAGACGATACAAAGCTCTTCACGGCAATTATCGTTGCAATCTTCCTTGCAGTTCCGTATCTCCAGAAAAAGAGAAAGACTTCATTCAAGAAAGTTGCAAAAATGAATGCTAAAAACGCACAGAAGGAGGGTTAAGAATGCTTGAAATCAAGAATGTATGGAAAACCTTTAATAAAGGCACAGTAAACGAAAAACAGGCACTCTGCGGAGTTAATCTCACCCTCAATGACGGCGATTTTTGTACGGTAATCGGCGGTAACGGTGCAGGCAAATCAACAACACTCAACGCAATTGCAGGCGTGTGGCCTGTTGACTGCGGTCAGATTCTCATTGACGGCAAGGATATTTCCGCATTGCCCGAGCATAAAAGAGCGCCGTACCTCGGCAGAGTATTTCAGGACCCGATGACAGGCACGGTAGCCGATATGGAAATTATAGAAAACCTCGCAATTGCCGCAAGACGAGGCAAAAAAAGAGGACTTTCGTGGGGTGTAAAGGCTGACGAAAGATTCCGTTACCGTCAGATGCTTGCAGAGTTCGACCTCGGACTTGAGGACAGAATGTCCTCAAAAGTAGGACTTCTCTCTGGCGGTCAGCGTCAGGCAATAACACTCCTTATGGCAACAATCAAAAAGCCAAAGCTTCTCCTGCTTGACGAGCATACAGCAGCCCTTGACCCGAAAACAGCCGCAAAGGTGCTTGAGCTTTCAGACAAAATTATTGCCGAAAACAACCTTACGGCACTTATGGTAACTCATAATATGCATGATGCAATTACTCACGGCAACCGTCTTATTATGATGAGTGACGGCAAAATTATCCTCGATATCTCAGGCGAAGAAAAGAAAAATCTTACGGTTGAACACCTACTCGAGATGTTTGAAAAAGCAAGCGGTTCAAAGCTTGAAAACGACCGTATGCTTTTAAGTAAGGATAAATAATCAAAATCATATAATCTCAAACAAAATGCCCGACACCGCAGTCGGGCATTTTTATTTGTATATTAAACTATGCACGGTTACCCGTAGCTGTGTCCGTCGGACTGCCGTCACGCAAAGGCGGAAAATTTTCCGTCAAACTGATTTTACAATGTTACTGTACAACATTCAAATATTGAACTTTCAGCAAAATAACATTATTAAATTTGTAACACACGGCATAACAATTTCTTAATCGGAATAATTAAAAACACCGATATATAGACGAATTCTACAAAAAACGCACCATAACTTGTGCATAACATAAAAATATCTTGTCAAAACGGCAAAACTGAATGTAAAAACAAACACAAAACTATCACATTAAACAAACACAATAAAATTATTGCAACCTAATTGAAAAAATCAATCTAAAATGGTACAATCTACTATAAAAAATATGGGTTAGTGTTCACATTTTGACTGAAACAAGCTCAAGGACACATTTTTTAGCTAAAGACACGGCACTTTTTGTAAATTAACAACAAAATCCCGTGGCTTTGCCGATTATATTTCACCGTTGGTCAGGCGGTAAAGGTCGACCCCGAACCTAACCAAAACCAAAATATTCGGTTATGGAGGTAATATTTATGAAAACAAAAATTCTCATTTAGGCAGAAGCACTGTTTCCGTCATCCTTGCGGTAATGATGCTTCTGTCAACAATGCTTATCGGCACTGTTTCAACAGTTAATGCTACTGTTAGTGGTCTTTCTGAAATTTATTTTACACCTAGTATAAAATGGCAAGAGGGTGGTGCAAATTTTAGGTTAAATGTTCAGGATAGTAGCAATAATTGGCATAAAATTACGATGACTAAAGTTGATGAAAACAAACCTATATACAAGGGTGAGCTTGATTCTAATACTACTTATAATGTTGTTCAATTTTTGAGATATAATAATGATTACACTAAGGAGTGGGACTATTCTAAAAGTTGTTCAGATATACCTTCTGGTATGAACTATTACACTATGACAACTGAAACTTATAAGGATTGGGCTATAGATAATAGTAATGGTACTTGGTCTTACTATTTTGATTCTGACCCTGTAGCAGATAGCGCTTCACTTACAGCTTCATCTGAAACTGTTAAAGTAGGTGATTCTGTTACTCTCACAGCTGTAGCTGATAACCCCATTTCTACAAATCTCAAATATACATTTACTAAGACTTCCGGCGGTGATGCTACTGTAGTACAGGATAATAACAAACTTACAGTAACCCCGACTGTAGCCGGCACTTACAAGTATACGGTCACAGTTTCAGCGGATGGTTATTCGCCTGTCACAAGCACCGAGGTTAGTTTTACAGTAACTGATTCTGTTAAATATTATCTTGCAGGTCGTGTTAAACAAGACGGTTCAGATACTTGGGTAGATTCAAAAGATGAAACATATAAGTTTACTGAATCAGATACTGAAGGTTTGTACTATTACGAGTCAAAATACACACCTAAGCAGTGGTCAGAAAAAGTTGGTAGTAAAAACTTAGAGCAGTATTTCTACATTATAGATTCATCATCTAATAAGTACGGTAGTAAAGATAATCAAACAGATAATACACCAAAGGTTTTAAATTCTACAGATGATAAATCTACTCTTGAAATAATCGGTAGTACAGATAATACTAAAACCCTTACCTATATTAATAACCAAACTACATCTGTTGCCACTTTTTGGCTTGATACAAGAAATAACGAATATAAACTTTGGTATACAACAGCACTTCCTCATACTGTTACTGTAGCAAACGGTGTATCAGCGTCTGTTGATAAGGAAACAGCTACAGCCGGCGAAACGGTTACTGTTACTGCAACCTCGATTCCGCAAGGACAGATTCTTGACACAGTAACTGTTGTGGGTAAAGACAGTACTCCAATTGAAACCACCGTAAGTGGCAACTCCGCAACATTTAAAATGCCTGATCAGGATGTTACCATAACAAATGTAACATTCCGTACCGCAAACACATACACAGTAACATTCAGTTCAAGTGACAATAAATCCGGTACTGTTTCTGCAACGAACGGAACAACTTCACTCAATTCTCCTGCAACAGTAACCGAGGGCGATGAAGTAACATTCACTGCAAAACCAAACGATGGCTACGCTCTTTCCGGTTGGACTGTAAACGGTATATCAGCTTCTTCAACAGCTAATCCGTATAAAATTACAGTCAGCAACAACACAACCGTAGTAGCTAACTTTAAAGTAGAAGATTCAGGTACAATCGTGAATGATATGTACTTTTTGTATGGTAGCACTAACAACCCAACAAGTTGGGAAGGACAGCAGGGATATAATCAAGCAGGATATGGAAAGTATAATGTTTATAAAAAAGACGGAAAATATATAGTAACTCTTAACAAAGAACATTATAAACAACTGTATTTTGCTTTTTCAACATCTAACTATTATAAGAACATGACACCAAAGGATAAACTTGCCGGTGTAAATCCTGATAATCCTGTTGATTTAAGTCTTGTCACCACCAGTAAAGAAATTTTTAATGCAGATAATACCCAATATGTATTCGGTAGGATGAGCATTGAAAATGAAAATTCTGAATATATCGGAGATATAAAAATCATCTACGACCCGACTGCTAAAACATATACGGTAAAAGCTACCAAAGATAGTGCTTCTGATACAACCGTAAATATTGTTGGTAAAGACGGTACGGTTCGAGAGAAATATTACGGTAAGACAACATCTGCCTTGGGTGATACTAAACTTAAAGTAACTTTACCGGATAACACTACTACTATTACTGCAATTGATTCATGTAAATTTGACGGTCATCCTCAGGGTGTTACTGCTAAGAAAGTTCCTTATGGCTCAAAAGTAACCGTTACAACCACAATTAAGTCTGATGCAATCTTTGCAGGTCACAAGGGCAGTGATTACTATGTTAAGGGATTCAGTATCAACGGTTTTACAGGTGGAGTACTTACACAGCAAGCCGGCAATTCACATACAAGTGATGTGTATGAATACACCTTTACTGTAAAAAAAGATGTTTATGCTGATGTATCAACGATTGAAATTACTCCTATATATTTTCTTAAGGATGATTCGGACTGCGTTACATTCTATGTAGAAAACTTTATGGACGCTAAAGCTAAATGGGGTGACACAATCGCATGTTATGCCTATTACAATTCCGATCATGCTCTTGGCGATTATCCAGGACAGCCGATGGTCAATGCAGAAGGTAGTATATATATGCAGATTCCAAAGCATATAGGTGCTGATGCATCTAATGTTGTTAAAGGTATTACCCTCAATAACTATGTATGGGATTTTGTTCATGTATCAGGTAATGATAAGACCAGAGAATCAAAGAACTGCCAGACATATGACTATGATGACTTTAAATATCTTGCAAATATGTCAAAGGTAAATAGCGGTGATTCTGTCGCTGATATTAAGAATATCGTATATCGTTTTAAGTATCATACTTATAATAATACTTCGGCTGAAGCCGGTAATGTTCCGAAGGATACATTGACAGGAACAAAAGTTGATGATACTAAATATGAAGTGTTTGTCGATTATTACGATAAACCGACAGATATATTTGGTACAATTATTAAGGGTAATGATGCGGTAACTGTTGATACAGTAAAAGCTCAACCAGAATATTTAACAATTGTTTCTGATGGTTATGTTAACTATTACAAAGATACTGCGAATTACCTCGGTCAATATGCTACAAAGTGGTATATTTACAATGAAGCAGATCAAAAAGTCGCAGCACTTCCTCCGTCAGCACTTTTGTATGGTCTTACAAAATCATCCACTCAACTCGAAAACCTTGTTACTCAGGATACAGCTCCGGCAGATTTTATGAGTGATTCCGGTGCAAGCGCAGATGTTATTTCCGGTTATTGGGATTCATTTAAATTGCTGTATACCAAGTATGCAGGTAAGTATGCTATAATCAACTATGAGTCATCTATCCATTCAAGTGGCAGAGATGGAGCTATAAAACAACCGGGTGAGCGTTGCGACGGTCGTTGGTACTATTCAGTTGATAAAGCTAAAATTACAGGTGATATCAAAATTGAATATGCCGATACCCTCGACAGCTTTACTACAATGACAGGTGTTAAGACAGATACATTTATTGAGGGCACAGCTACAGGTAAAAATACAGCTGCAGAAGCTTACTTTACTTCACCAGTTGATCAATCTGATGCTAGGTTGACTCATGTGGAAACAACCTCGGATAACTCTGAAAACTTTAAGTTTACAGTTGGTGCAACAAGTTCAACAACAAGCGGTTACACTTTCGTTGGTTGGTATCGTTTGATTGATGATACTTATAAGGCTGTTAATGACCCATCTGAACTTAACAAGACTACAGGACAGGTAGCTCGAAATGCTAATGTTGTTTTGGTTGCTCGTTATATCAAGACTCCGGGCGGTTCAATGACCTTCCACCATTCATTGTACAACGGTGAAAATGCAGGTGGCGGTAAAGCCGCTACCGAAATTCAGGTTGTTGTAAAATCAAGTGATGGTAGTAAAGAGTACTACAACTCAGGTATAATTGATTCTACTGCTTCAATTGATCAAAAAACTATTAGTGAGATAGTTGCTGATCAGCGAGATGCTAAAATTACTGTTACTCTTTACACAACAACAAAGAACCTTTATAATTTCAATGGCTACTATTCTGCTGAAAACACAACAGATATAACTGCTTTTAAACCTACTTCTACACCAGTTGTTAGCGGAGACAGAAAAAATGGACTTGTAACTAAATTAGAATATACGTTCTCGTTTAATGATTATTATAAAACACATCAGAATACTCTTATTGGTGATAATGCGGGAACAGTATATTATAATTTCTATTCTGACTTTACTTCTATTAAAGTACCGTATAAGGTTCAGTTCTCTTATACTGACAGAATGGGTAATCAAAAGTATTACAACAGGGCTGGTTATGTTGATCCCGAAAATACTTCATCATACACAATTGATGAGGCTACTACTAATGTTGAAGGTGTAGAATCACATTCTGTAAAGGTAACTCTTACAAATAGCTTTATCCTTTCTCTTGCACCGTATGAGTCAAACTTTACAAAGAATCTTACTTGGAAAGAGACTCCTGATAGCAATACCGCTTTTGATTCATCAGTTAGTAAGTCAATAGCTTCAGCTGTTGTTAATTCAACTCAGTCAGGCAGAACAATCTACCTTAATGTTTTCCGTGATAAAGACGGTAGACCTACTCCGCTTATAAATAAAGCTGGTGCTTTTACTCCTTTCGAAAAAGGTGGTTCAATTGCCTTACCTTACGGTTCAGTGTTCTATGAACAAAATTCTGACGGAACTTATAATTATGATATCACTGCTCCGAAAACATATAAAGATAAAGATAGTGGTAAAGAACTTCAGTTTATGTATTGGGCAATCTACTCCGATCCGGACTGTAAAAATCTTGTTATTAATGCATACAACAGTGAAGGAAATTTCAGCTATGTAGCGTATGATAACTGTTGGATAGTTCCTGTTTATGGCGAAAGCTCAACTCCAGTTGCATCTGTTAAGGATGTTTATACTTCAACTCAGTTTATGGAAGTAACAAGAAATCAGTGGACAGCTGATACAAATTCCAATTTTGCCGGATTTGACGCTGATAGTATGAATACACTTGATACAAATGAAGATTTCATTAAGGTTAAAGGTGAAGACAAGCTTTACGCTGACTTTGTACTTAACTTCTTCTATAACGGTAAACAGCTTAGTGTATTTGATCCTAACAGCAATAATGTTAAGGCAGGTGTTCTTATTCAGAGGTTAGAACTTGATGAAAATGAGACAGGTACTGGATGTATAACCGATTTGAATCATTATGCTAATAAGTATGATAAGACTGCTCTTGAAAATGCTAAAAGTGATGCAATCCAAAAAATTACAACTGGCACTTCTAATATTAAATCTGTAAAACAACAGATTAATAATAGTAAACTTGATAACAAGAACAGACTTCAGTATTATACTCTTTTTAACAATGTCAAAGGTAATAACAATTGTGTATTTAGACTCTATACATATATCCAGTATACCGATGCAGATGGTAATTCGGCTGTTAAACTTAGCGATCCGGTTTACTTCACATTTTATGATATTGCAAACAAGTCATAATAAATTTTAATTTGTATGTGCAGCAGTCAACTGTTGCACATACAGAATGAATTAAGGAGTTATTTATGAAAAAAGAATATTTCTCCCCTGAATTTGAGCTTGTTAAGTTTCAATTTGAGGATGTAATTTTAGTAGGAAGCTTAACTGATGTTCCGGAAGTAGGAGACAGTAATGGAGATAAGGTTGATGGCTTTGAAGAGGAATAAACAGTTTTTTGTTTCGATAAAAAAGATTTCTGCTTTTATCTTCGCATTTTTGTTGGTACTGATTTCTACATTTCAAATTTCTGCGGCTTCATATGAAACCGACGGCTTTGTATATTCTGTTTCCGACGGTAATGCGAGCGTAACCGGATATAAAGGTGATAAGACCGATATTGTTCTTCCGCTTAAGCTTCAAAGCTGGTCTGTATCGGAAATTTCTGATTTTGCCTTTGTGGGAAAGACCGCAATAACATCGGTCAGGCTTAACGAAGCAAGATATCTTAGAAGAATCGGTACTGATTCTTTTTACGGTTGTACTTCACTTGAATCAATTTCAATTCCTATTTGGGTGAGAGATTTTGGTTCTGCCGTATTTCAGAATTGCACAAGTTTGAAATCTGTTACCTTTAACTGTGTGCCGAGTAAAATTACCGATCAGATGTTCTACAATTGTACTTCTTTAGACAAGGTATATTTACCTGCCGGTACAAGTGCGATTGGTAAGAGTGCTTTTGCTGAATGTAAATCATTATCTGAGGTGTATATTCCTACATCCGTGACTTCTATTGCTTCTAACGCTTTCAGAAGCTCTCCGAATGTAACAATCAAGGGCAGCTATGGTTCTTATGCCGAGGAATATGCAAAGGCTAACAATATTCCGTTTAACGGCATTTCTGCTTATGATGTCGGTGATGTAAATATGGATGGCGGGATTAATATTTTAGATGCAACTCTTGTGCAGAAGTATGTTGTCGGTATTGTTGAGCTTTCGGTAGAACAAAAACATCTTGCCGATTATAACAACGACGGTGACATCACAGTATTTGACGCAACGGAAATTCAGAAGTTTATCGTTCATTTAAACTAACCAATAAAAAACAGGCTCACTTTTTGTGAGTCTGTTTTATTTCGGAGGACGCTTTGCCAAAATACTTAATAGCTGATTTTATTGTTGAAATTGAGCCGAAATTTGATTACTTAAAAAAATTGTGCGAACCGTTTTTGTATGAAGGGGAGAGAAGTGCAGATTTTTCTGCAATACCGTCAGACTCATACTTAAATTCCCTGTTGAGCCGTATGGTTGAAGGTTCAACCATTGATGAAGCCGAAGAATTTGCAACGGCGTCAATTTTTAACCGCAAAATAATTCACCGTGGCGCTATGCTTGTGCATTCCTCGGCACTCGTTTTTGACGGAAAAGCGTATTTGTTTTCCGCCGATTCGGGCGTCGGCAAATCCACTCATACAAAGATGTGGTTGAAAAGATTCGGCTCAAAAGCTCATATTCTCAATGACGATAAGCCTGTTGTGAAAATTAAAAACGAAGTCCCGCTATGCTGCGGAACTCCGTTTGACGGCGGAAGCGGAATTGCTAACAACGAAACCGTTCCTGTAGGCGCTATAATATTCATAGAACGCTCAGACGATAATTTTGTTACAATTCCCGACACAAATGAGATTGTACAAAGGCTCTACAAATCGACTGTCAAATTTGTGAATAAGTCAGATGGAATGTCTTTGCTCTCAAATCTCGATAATCTTATTCGGCATACAAAATTTTATGTGTTTCATTGCAATACAGATGAATCTGCCGTGGATGTTGCCTACAACAATATAATTAAAAACTGCAAATAAAAGACGGTCTGTTCTCGCAGACCGTCTTGTTATATGTATAAAATTGATTACTTGATTTCCTTAATCCAGCCTTCGGGAGCTTCAATTCTGCCCATCTGAATGCCTGTAAGTGTATCATAAAGCTTCTTTGTAATCGGACCCATTTCATCCATACCGCTCGGGAAACAAATTTCCTTGCCGTGGTCGTTAATTTTGCCGACAGGTGAGATTACGGCAGCTGTACCGCAAAGGCCGCATTCTGCAAAGTCCTTAACTTCATCAAAGTAAACTTCTCTTTCTTCAACCTCAAGACCAAGATAATGCTCAGCAACATACATAAGTGAACGGCGGGTAATTGAGGGGAGAATGCTGTTAGACTTTGGAGTAACAACCTTGTTGTCCTTTGTTACAAAAATAAAGTTAGCACCGCCTGTTTCTTCAACCTTAGTTCTTGTAGCGGCGTCAAGATACATATTTTCGTCAAAACCTTCTGCATGAGCGGTAACAATAGCGTGAAGGCTCATTGCATAGTTAAGTCCTGCCTTGATGTGACCTGTGCCGTGAGGAGCAGCTCTGTCAAAGTCTGAAACCTTAATTGTAATAGGCTTTGCACCGCCCTTGAAGTAAGGACCTACAGGAGTAGTAAATACTCTGAACTGATATTCTGCCGACGGCTTAACACCGATTACAGGACCGCTGCCGAACATATACGGGCGAATATAAAGTGTTGCGCCTGTGCCGTACGGAGGAACATAATCGGCATTTGCCTTAACAACATTGCAAACAGCCTCAACAAACTTTTCTTTTGGAAATACAGGCATCTCAAGACGCTTACAGCTGTCCTCCATTCTCTGTCCGTTAAGGTCAGGTCTGAACACAACAATTCTGCCGTCACAGGTAGTGTACGCTTTCATACCCTCAAAGCAAGTCTGAGCATACTGCAAAACGCCTGCACATTCGCTGATAGTAATTGTGGTGTCGGCTGTCATACTGCCGTTGTCCCACTTACCGTCTTTATAATTAGCTACAAATCTTTCACCGATGGGCATATAACCGAAGCCAATGTTTGCCCAGTCAATATTCTGCTTTTCCATCATAAATACTTCCTTTCAATATAAGAAAAAACCTCATTGGTTATACACATATTTTAGCACTTTAACACGCTACTTGTCAATGTTATAACAGCATATTTCACCGTTTTTATGATAATTTATACGCTTTTTAATGTATAATATGAATTTTACTGCATAAGAAACTTTCATTTTGCCGATATTATCTTTTAAAGGGCAAAAACAAACAACAATGTTCTTCTACAGAATAAAAAAATTGCTGTTGGGATATATACTTAATTTAATAAGTTACATGGGTGATTTTATGGCTGAAGTTGTAAAAATAGTATTGACGGGAGGACCTTGCGGCGGCAAGACTTCCGCATTAAAATATATCAGCGAAGAGCTTAAAAAGCTTAATATTCCTACAATTACAATCGGTGAGGTTGCAAGCAGATTGTTTAGTGAGGGCAAAACCCCCGAAAATGTCGGCTCTTATGAATTTCACAGAGAACTGTTTGAAATTCAGCTTGCTGAGGAGAATGAAAAAACGCAAATTGCCAAAAATATGGATTGTGAAAAGGCGGTTTTGCTTTTTGACAGAGGATTGCTTGACAGCAGAGCATATGTTACGGAAGATGAGTTTGCGAAGTATGCAGGTATTCACAATTTGAATGAAGATGTAATACGAAGCTCTTATGACGCAGTATTTCATCTTGTGACTTCCGCAGACGGTGCAGAAGAGTATTACGGAAAAGAAACTAATATTTTCCGCAGAGAAGAAAGTCTTGAAAAAGCAAGAGAAGTTGACACAGATGTTATGGCTGTGTGGACAGGCACACCGCATCTGAGAATTATTGATAATTCGACCGACTTTGATACTAAGCTGAATAGACTTCTCAAGGAGGTTGTCGCATTTCTCGGAATTCCGAAACCGCTTGAAATTGAAAGAAAATTTTTGATTGAATATCCTGATATTGAATTTTTGAACAGCATAAAAACCTGTCGCAGAATTCCTATTACACAGGCATACCTCACTACTCCCGAGGAAGGATATTTCAGAATCCGCAAAAGGGGAGAGGGTGACAAGGCTGTATATATCAAAACAGTAAAAATCAAAATATCGGATATTAAGCGGATTGAAATTGAAAATTATATTTCAAAAGAACAATACGACTCATACCTTGCTCAAAGGCAGTATGTTACAGGCATCATCAGTAAAGACAGATATTGCATTGTCGATAACAACACATACTACGAACTTGATGTTTATCCGTTCTGGAATGACAGGGCAACAATAGAAATTGAATTGCTTAGTGAAGATCAGCGGTATCAACTTCCTAAGTTTGTAAAGCTTATAAGAGAGGTTTCATCTGAACCCGATTATAGGAATCTTGCACTTGCTCAGAAATACGGAAAGCCGTAATTTGACGGATTTTGTCCGAAAAAAACTTTTTAAAAATTAAATATGAAAAAAATTCAAAAAAGTGTTGACAAATATGCCGTATATGGGTATAATATAAAGGCTGACTGAGGTCAGCAACTGATGCGCCAATAGCTCAGCTGGATAGAGCAACTGCCTTCTAAGCAGTAGGTCAGGGGTTCGAGTCCCTTTTGGCGCGCCACTTATGGTGGGATTAGCGTAGTTGGTTAACGCGCCAGTTTGTGGCACTGGAGACCGCCGGTTCGAATCCGGCATTCCACCCCATTTGACTCATTAGCTCAGTTGGCAGAGCACTTGACTTTTAATCAAGGTGTCCGGAGTTCGAATCTCCGATGGGTCACCAACAGCCGCTGAAGAAATTCTTTGGCGGCTTGTTTTTTTAATAATCAATAAAAGTAGAATATATACTGAGCCGTCGCCAAGCGGTAAGGCAACGGACTTTGACTCCGTCACCCGTGGGTTCGAATCCCGCCGGCTCAGCCAAACAAAAAAGCCAGCAAACAAGCCTTATTCAGTATTTATCGGCTTATTTGCTGGTTTTTGAAAAACATCTTTTTGCGTTAAAACTTGATTTTTTGCGTTAAAACTTGATTTTTTGATTTATAATCCAACACGAAATCCAACACGAAATAAATAAATTACGCTTGCTTTTCTGATTTTGAATTGCAGTCGGATTTATTTTTGGAATTTGAGTAGGCGAAAACATTTAAAATTTTCTTTGTGAGTTCATCTGCGTGGTCTTTGAGAGTGTGCTGGTAAATTCGTTGGAGAGTTTCAACATTCTCCCAGCCGCCTATCTCGGCTATGTATTTGTCTGGGATTCCTTGAGCGTGCAGTTCGGAAGCAAAATAATGGCGCAATGAATGAAATTTGAAATACGGTAATTCGGAATTTTTTCGGCACTTTTTGAAATGGTCGTCAATGATGCCCGGATTGATACCGAAGTGATTCCATTTAAGACATTCTTGTATCAGTTCTCTGTCGAGTGGGACAACACGGTTGCCGGCAAAGCTCTTTGGAGTTTTTTTCAAAATCCAGTTTTTACCCGAATCCTGAACAAGTGACTTGTTGATTATAACACCGAAGTCTGTAAAATCGTCAGGAGATAGGGCAGATATCTCAGAACGGCGTAAAGATCCGTGACTTGCGAGCAACACGGGAACTCTAACATAATCATCGCAGAAGTCAAGCAATGTGTTGATTTGTTCTGTTGTCGGCACGGCAACTTCAACTTTTTGTTTTTGCGGAAGTCTGATTTTGGATAAATCCAATTGACGATAATACACACTCATTACGGAGTGAAACAATCCGTATATATTTCTAACACTCTTAGGAGAATGTGTAACTGCAAGTTCGCTTACGGAAGCTTGAACAAGTTCGGCGGTGATGTTCCTCAGCTTCATCGGCATAAGCAATTGCAAATATTTATTTTGGTATTGCTCATAACCCCTAATTGTTGACGGACTTGACACACCTCGCTTGATACCTATGTATCTTTCGTATGCCTCTTTAAGCGTGAGGTCGTCATAACTTGCCGAACTTCTCTGTCTGTTGTGGCTGAATTCCATTGCCATGTACTCGGCTTCTTTTTTCGTTTTTGCTGTAAATGACTTGTAGTGCCATTTACCGTTTTCGTCTTTGTAGTCAGGTACTAAAACACGATAGTTGCCCGATTTCAGTTTTTTGGCTTTTGCCATAATATCATCTCCTGTAATGTGGTATCGGCTCTTGTTCCACCAAGTAAAAATGCCGACGCCCTTTCAATTTTCCTCGTACTGTTCCAGCAGTACGGGGATTTTTTAATTACCAAACCATTTAAAGGCTCGTCTAAATCCTGCTTCTTCTGCTTCAGCCACCGTCATTGCGTAGAATTCCCCTTTCTTGCTAATTTTAGTAGAATCATATTGTTGGTCGAAAGGCAAATGATATATTTTTGTTTCACCATACATATCACGACCAATATTACATTTTATACATGGGTAATCATCAACTTCAATATTTTCTTTGAATTTTATACCTAAGTATTTTGCCATTTTCTTAGCCATAGGAGATAGTTGAATATTTGTTATTAAAACTCCCTTAACATTTTCTTTAGGGCAATTGTGCTCAATGCAATAGCTTGCCATAGTACCATATAGTTGAGTTATATGTTTTTCATGTATTTCTTTTTTTGAACTCTAATATTTACATTCTCTTGTAGACTTGACCACGGTTGCCGACATCAACAATTGTTATAAGAAGAATATCGTTATTGATTTCATAGATAACACGATAATTGCCGACACGCAGACGGTAAGCGTTGCTGTTTCCTGACAAGGCTTTTACATCACCGTCAGGAAGTTTTGAAACAGCTTTCAAAATCCGTTCTTGTTGATTACGGGGCTGAGATTTAATAAACTTCTGAGCCTTTTTGTTCAGTTCAATTTTATACTTCATCACAGATTTATCCCCAACTCATTGGCAAAATCTTCAAGGCTGACATTTTCGCTTGAGTCAGACGGGTTATTCTTGTATTCGTCATAGAGTTTCTGGCAGTAAGCGTCATCTTCTGCGTCATCTACGATATGTCTTAAACTTTGCAACATAGTGAGCAGTTCTTCAAGCTGTTCTTCTGAAAAGTCGTTTATAAGGTTAATAATTTTTTCTTTTGCTGACATACGGAATCCTCCTTGTTTTATAGTATTCAAAATTCAATATAAATAATATTTCCTACACGCTTGAAATCAGGCGTGTTTTTCTTTTATGTCTGAAAAATCGGGAGTTGTGTATTTTGCGTTGCCGATTAAATCTTCTGAATATTCAAGCAATTTTTCTTTTCCGCTGTCATTCAGAAGGCGATAGTTGGAAATCAGTTTACTTTCAACTTGCGTGTAGCTTTGACTGTTACTCAAGTCATATAAATCATCAAGAGTAAAACCCATACTATGTACTATAGCTTTTGTACTGGTCAGAAAAGGTTCTTTTGTTTGACCGGCAAACAATTTATCAATTGTGCTTTTTGAAATTCCGGTTTCTTCTGAAATCTGTTTTGATGTTTTCCCAGAAATTTTTTTCATTTTTTTTAGCGATTCAAGCCACATTTTTTTCACCTCACAACTGAATAATACCACCTTCAAATCTATAAGTCAATAAAAAATTGCCGACTTCGGAAACAAATTTCAAAAAAGGTATTGACAATTGCGGATATCGGATATATTATAATGACAGAAGTTGCTTATATCGGCAATTTAAGGAGGTGAAAGTAATGAAAAATCTCAAAGCTGAAATGGCAAGAACTGGAGTTAGCAAGGAAGATATCATGAATCTCTTAGGTTGTTCTCTGAGAACTGTTGACAATAAGTTAGATGAGATAACTGATTTTACTATTCCTGAAGCATTTAAAATCAGAGATACTTTCTTCCGTAACATGAGAATGGAATATCTTTTCTGTTCACAGAAAACCGCATAAGAACCGATACCACATTACAGGGAAATAACTGCAAGGGGGTGAGAGAATGGCGGAATCAATATTTATTATAGTGATCGCATTTATGTATATGCTTATATACATAGATAAAAACAGATTAGAAAAACGACTTGATGAGCTTGATGAACTCGATGAGGGGGCTCGCATAAGAAACAACCTTTTCAAGGAATCGTTTGAACTTATCTTCTTTTTTCTCGCCGGCTTTATTATTGTTACCAAGATTTTTGAACTTGTCTACCATTAAAATAAGCAAATTTTCAGCAAGTGCTTTACTGCTTTTGAAATCAATAGGCAGGCATACGGTGACGGAAATGGTGTCGGGAGTGAATGAGGCGGTAATATAATCATCATTCTGTGAAAAATCAAATGTGAAAAATTCAAAGGCTTGTACATTAAGATTTTTAGGAATGTCATTTATATCCGCCGAAACGGTTGTGTTATCGGAACAGTATGTAAAGGTACATTTGCAGAAATCAAAAGGGACACGGCTTTTTACAGTGTCATAAATCTCAGACAATGTCTGAGCATTAAATTTGTTATAGCTGTCTGATGACAGATGTGCAGTAGCTTTATATTTTGTGTTCATAATCAAACCTTCTTTCGGTTTGATTATATCACAACGGTCAAGACAGAACCGATACCACATTACAGGGAAATAACTGCAAGGGGGGTGAGAAGAATGATGAGTGATGATGACAGAGCAAAGGTTGTAAAGTGCCTTGTGAATTTTATTGAAAGAGTTACAAAAAAAGAACGACCTTCAAAGGCAGAAGTGGAAGTTCTGCCCGAGGTCGTAAGAGCTTTAAGAGAATTTATTACCGTTCAGAATTCTTAACATCCAAATAAGAATTACCGAGGGTGTCGGCAATACCGTTGAATAGTGCAGAATAGAATTCAGCTACCTGCTTTCCACCCTTTTCGTCAATTGAAATGCTTAAGTTTGGAGCAATAGCCACTAAAACATCTTTAGCGACTTTATTTGCCAATTCATCAATTGAATAATTACGCATAATAAACTCACCTCCTCTCTGATTATAAATAATATCACGAGTTGAGATGAAATACAAGTTAAGTAAACAGCGTAAAGAACCGATACCACATTACATAAAACAAAAGTAGGGGGGTGAGAGGAATGGGTGACATTATCATATTGATACTTATGATTATTCTCGCAGTTTCCAAAACTATAGAGGCGGTACTAACCTTTAATGAAGTATGTGAAGATCGTTCCAATAATCATTGCAACAATCTCAACGATAGTTCCGATGATTTTCCAGAAAGACGGTTTCTTATACCACGGCTTCTTATTGCGGGAATTTGCATCGGTACGACTGTCGGATACGGAATCATAGTAGTTAAAGAAATCTTTCTGTAAGCGTTTGAGAATGTTTTCAGCAAGTGCTTTACTGCTTTTGAAATCAATAGGCAGGCATACGGTGACGAAAATGCTGTCGGGAGTGAATGAGGCGGTAATATAATCATCATTCTGTGAAAAATCAAATACGAAAAATTCAAAGGCTTGTACATTAAGATTTTTAGGAATGTCATTTATATCCGCCGAAACGGTTGTGTTATCGGAACAGTATGTAAAGGTACATTTGCAGGAATCAAAAGGGACACGGCTTTTTACAGTGTCGTAAATCTCAGACAATGTCTGAGCAGTAAATTTGTTATAGCTGTCTGATGACAGCGGTGCAGTAGCTTTATATTTTGTGTTCATAATCAAACCTTCTTTCGTTCTGATTATAACATAACGGTCAAGACAGAACCGATACCACATTACAGGAAAATAAAAGTAGGGAGAATCATTATGAATGAAATCAGAGTAAGAATTAAAGACCTCATCAAAGAGCTTCAGATGTTGCAAAAAGACGGCTACGAATGTGCCGACCTCATAATTGAAGAGGCCGAACCCGAGGAAGGTATTCCGGCTCGCATTATGCTCAGCGACTACGGCTGCGTATTCAAATGCAAAGACTGACAAGGGGGAGTGAGAGAATGGATAATCGTAACATCACAAGTATTGTTGTTAATTACGATAACGGCGAAATAGAAACCTTAAATAAAGGTGTAGTTGTTGGTTTTGATGAAATCGACAACGAAGAAGAAACTATCAAGGTCAGCTATCGTATGTGCGATATTAAAGGCAACGAGTTAGCAATGGTTGTTGAAGCTATTATTGCATTGGGCGACAAACTCGGAATGTTTGACAACGGGGGTGATAGCAATGAAGATGATTAAAGTGAAAATTGATACTTTAATCAGTAAACTCGAAGAAATCAAGGCAAGCGGACACGAAACGGTGCATTTGTCTATTGTAGAGGGTAACCCAAGGCACAAAATCCCTGCGCATGTTGACCTTGATGCAGACAAGGATTTTCGTTGTGTGCTCGAGGTGAGAAAGTGAGCCGAATTACAGTAAGAATTGATGACCTAATCGGTCAGCTTAACGAATTAAAACGAGATGGTGCTGAAAAAGTTTTGCTTGAAATTGAAGAAGGTGTTGCAGACCCCGATGAGAATTGTCCGAACAGAATAAATCTGATGCCTGCATATAATCCGAGTGAAATTTTTTTGGAAGTTTATGAAAGCGACTAAAGCAAAAGTCGATATCAGATTACAGGAATAAATAATGAAAGGGTGAGAAAAAATGCCAAGAAAATTAGCCAAGCCCGAGGACCAAATGAAAAGACAGCTGATTGCCAATATACAGTATGAGGCAGAAATCAGAAGTATTGACCGTGAAGGACAGGCTCTTGTAGCACATTGTTCTGAGGGCACCTACAGGAAAAGAATTAAAGATCCGGGTACTTTTACGGTGGAAGAGTTGTCAAGGCTTGCCAACAAATTTGGCATACCTATTCAGAACCTTTTCAAGGCTAGGGTGGTGTGTGACGAATGAATGACAAAACACTTGACGAACTCAACGACATGGCAAAAAGGTGGATTGACGGAGAGGTTAATCATCTTGAAGTTGTGTCATTGAAATTGTTTGACCGTTTGTTGGTGCTGGAGCTTGCCAACGCATACAGTATGTGCAAGGTCGGTTTGCTCAGCGAAAAATACACTGCCGCATATAAATTAAAATTCTTTCAGGAGTATCGTGAACTAAAGCTAAAGACAGAACATTTACTGGTACAACAGGAACAGCAGATTGACTCCGTGAGGAGTGCAAGTGTAACGCTTTCGGAAGTCTGCAAGGAATACGGTAAAGATGAGGTTGACCTCGTTAAACTGTGCGAGTTGCAGGCAAAGGCAATTGATGAGCTGACACATGAGAATGTACATATCAAGCTGTGGAACTCGGTCAGAGCATACAAAAAGCCGAAAGAATACGCGAGGCGGCATATGAATAAGATTATCGATGAGCTTATTGACAGGTTCGGCAGTAAAGTACCGTTTGAGCAGGTTGTTATGTCGTATCTCAACACTTGCCTTAAAGACAACCGCAGAGAGATGTGGGAACAATTGACAGGCGATGACTATCCTACGAAGGCAAGACAGCAGTTGCCGGTTAAAGACGGTAACGCAAAGGGCGAGCTTGAATCAATGAAGAAACATTACGGTGTGAGAACAGGGAAAAAAGTTGTAAAGGAGAGTGTCGAAAAATGATTTTTGTATCAAGAAAGAAATACAAGCGTTGCAAGAGACAGCTTGAAGATGTGCAAGTAAGATTAGCTTCAACAAAAATTGAACTTATTGACGCACATAACGATGTCAGATATTTAAGAGACAGAATTGTTAGAGCTTTCAATGGCTTTAATGAACTTTGTGAAAAGAACAATTTGCCTTTGCCGTTTGATTTGAAACTGATTGAAGAAAGTCTCGCAGATAAAGGGCATATCGAAATTGAAGAAACAGCAGAGGATTATATTTGTGCAAGCTATAAGGAGTAAAAAATGATTTTCAGAAATTGGAAGAGCAAGGGAGAGTACAAAGCTAATTGTGCTAAGCAGGAACAAGACATCAACAGACTTAATGAAAGAATTGATGACTCAGAAAATGTTGAAGCTATCCAGCTCGGAATTATTGACCGACTCAAAGCGGAGAACAACGAACTCAGAGCCGAAATTGAGAGGCTCAAAACGGAAAATCTGACACAGGGCTTTGAGTGTGTCGGAGTATCGGCTATTTGATTGTAAGGAGAATGGAAGTAAATGAAAATGAGAGTCTATAAGTGTGATAGCTGTAACAAAGTTATCACAGATCCGTACACAGTTAACATGAGGGAATTCTATTTAGGGTTTGATGCTGATTGCCTTGGCCTTATCGGGATTGCAATTCCTTTTGAATGCAAGAGAAAAATAAAAATACATCTATGTGATGATTGTTTCAAAGGCTTGCATGTTATTGCCGAAAGAAAGAAGCGTGAAAAGTAATGGAAAGAAAACCGACATTGACTACGATTGCAATCGAAAAATTGCATCCGCACCCCGACAACCCTCGTAAAGTTATCGGGGATATTGATGAGCTTGCTGACAGCATTAAGGCGAACGGCATTCTCCAAAACCTCACGGTTGTGCCGATGAATGACGATTGGACGGAGTTTACCGTAATTATCGGACACAGAAGATTAGCAGCGGCAAAGCAGGCAGGATTAACTGAACTTCCGTGCGCTGTTGTCGAGATGACTGAAAAGGAACAGTTATCTACAATGTTGACTGAAAATATGCAGCGGTCAGATTTGACAGTTTATGAGCAGGCAAAAGGATTTCAGATGTTGATTGACCTCGGGGACAGCGTTGCCGAGGTGGTAGAGAAAACAGGCTTTAAAGAAAGCACCGTAAGAAGGAGACTCAAACTTGCAGAACTTGATGAAGAATCCTTCAAGGACAGCCAGCTCAGACAACCCACATTGGCAGACTACGAGCGTCTGAATCAGATTAAGGATATTGATGTAAGGAATGAATTACTTAAATCAATCGGTACTAATAACTTTGATAATCGACTTTATTCAGCCGTGCAAAAGCAGAAAACAGATGAAGAAAAAGAAAAAATTGAAAAGCTCTGTCTTGAACATGGAATGATTAAAGCGCAGAAACATGACGAAATTCCAAGCAATTACGAATATACGGGATTTTTTGCGTTCAAAGATTTGATTGGTAAAGACTTTGCGGACGGCAGGAAAAGATATTTTTATTTTGGTTACGGCTCAAACATCTACATTTACGCAGAAGCATTAGAAAAGCAGGAAAAGAACGATGCCGAAGAAGAAAAGCGAAAGCTTGAAGAGCAGAGATGGGACGAGCTTGTTGAACAGGCGGAAGAAATAGACGAACGCTGTGAGGCTCTCAGAAGAGACTTTATGCTTGATACGAATTTCAATGACAGCAACAAGAAGCAGGAGCTTGTGAAATTTATAGTCGCCCAAGTGGCGGCAGGAGCCAGTAACAAAAAATATCGTTTTGAAGAAATTATCGAACACGACTTTGAAAATGATGAAAACACGGACAGATACATCAACGAACACTGGAGCGATAACAGCGGTAGAATGCTTATGGCGACGGCATACGCTTTGTGCCAAAGAAGTTATGAAAAATTAAGCTTTATTTATGTAGGATATAACAGCAAAACGATCAGCCGAAAAAACAACCCGGATTTAAACAAATTTTATGCTTTACTCTGCAAACTCGGCTATGTGATGAGTGACGAGGAGATACAACTCCGTGACGGCACACATCCGATTTTTACCTCCGGTGAAGTAAAATAAACTAAATAAGTTAATCACGCTCTGCACAGCGAGATTATATATATCTCATTTTATACCTATACCTACTTTTCTGAATATTACCATTTTACAAATATCTCAGACAGGTGCAGCTGTCTGAGCTGACTTTTAAACGAGGAGAATAGTCATGAGAGAATATTTATTCAGAGGTAAGATGATAGCTAACGGTAAGTGGTCAGAGGGCAATTTGCTTGTTACTAAACAAGGTTGCTGTATAACACCCGATGCAACCGTTTTAGGCAGCTATGGTGCAGTAGATCCAGAAACAGTTGGGCAGTACACGGGTATGGTTGATAAGCACGGCACAAAAATTTTTGAAGGAGATATCATTGATTTTTCTGACCGTTCAGACGGTGACGGCTACGGAGTTGTTCGGTACGATGCCGAAGAAACAATTTTCGAGTTTGAGTATGATAACTTCTGCGAGGATTTAGGGCGGCGTTATTGGCCTGAAAACGTTGAAGTTGTAGGCAATATCTACGATAATCCCGAACTTTTAGGAGATGAAAATAATGGCAAAAAATGAGGAAGAGAATACAGGGTACATTACTCAATCTACTCGTCATTCTATGCTTGTATCATTGAGCCGTGAAATCAATGTGATTTCAGACGAAAACGCAGTGTTATACGACACAATAATCGAATTGTGCAAAAAGTTCTTTCCTGAAAAAAACAATCAAAAATTTTGCGCTCAATGTAAGATTATGGAGAAAGGAGCTTATGCACCTAATCCTATTGATGATCCAACCACACCCTACATAGAATCTCACATACTGAGATTAGAAATGCTTGCAACCGGAAATATGGAGCTAAAAGACCAAATTGTTAAAATGTGCCGGCTGTTACTTGAGGAGAAAGACAATGACAAAGGCAATGACAGAAGTAAAACTTTGTTTACAATATTTGACACTCCCGAAAATGCCCCGAAACTGTGGAACAGAAGAACATATTGCTATCAAGCCGAAAGAGCCGTACAGGATATGACTGCCGAAAAAGCAATTGAAGTGTTGAATAAAATCGGCGAAGAAACAAACATTGAAGATACACTAAAAAATTTGAGCAATTCCAATATATTTACCGCTCTTAAACTTGCCGTCCATGCTCTTGAAAAGCAAGTGGCAAAAAAACTTAAAGAAGTGATACGCACAAGTAGCAATAAAAAGAGCAGAGTAAAAGCGTTTGAACATAATTATAACCACCAGAATTGGCAAGATCAGGTGCCGATACCCGAGTACAAAGAATGGCAATGGACTGACTATCAATGCCCCATTTGCAACGCCCTCATCAAAGAGGGCAGACCTGAATTTTGCTGGCGCTGCGGACAGGCTTTTGACTGGTCAGATGAAACGGAGAGTGAAAATAATGAAAAAAGGGACAACAGTTGAAAGTGGATATGATGCCGAGGGACGCTGGCATTTGAAGCTCAGAAAAGCCAAAGGCAAGTTTACGCTCGACGAAATAATTGAAGCGGCGAAAGAATGGGAAGAAGATTACTACGCCGTGATAATTAAAGCAATGAGCGACGAGACAGCACAGTATTACGATGATGACCTTGAGGGGGATTACGTGACGCTATATCGTGCCACGGATTTTATAAGTAAAGAGGTGTAAAAATAATGTATCACGGCATCAAATATAAAGGCTTACGCTATAAGCTTTTTTCTTTCCGTTGGAAACGAAAAAATCGCAATTGGAAGGATTGCCCGAAGAAGCGCAAGGCAATGAAAAAGGATTGGGAAATGAAGGTGAAAAATAATGGTAAAAAATAGGAAGAAGGATAACATTGACCTTATTTGCGAGGAGTTAACGAAATACAATGAACAACACGGAACATCGTACAGCTACGGCGAATATACAGCACTCGTCGGAATGGGAAAAATCAAAAGTAAGCACCGAAACAAAAGAGACATTGACCTGCCGCTCTTGTAAGGAATGCCGAGGGTACAAGTTTTGTGCAAGCAGAAGCAGGGATTATCCTTGCCTGTGTTTTACAGCTAAAAATGAAAGGTGACTACATATGAGAAGAGCAGATAAAGAATTTTTAAAAAGTCAGATAGAAAATTTAAAAGAATCCGCACACGAGCGTTTTGCGACAGTACTTATGCAGATTGATTATCTTAATCTTAAATTATTCAGAGCTGAAAAAGGCTGCAAAAAGCTCAGGGAAGAAAACAGAAGATTAAGAGCAGAAAATCAGATGCTCGAGGACAACATGGGGAATCTTTTGTGTACAAGAGAGGAAGAAATGAAGTACAACAGAGTGCTGAATGAAAACATCACAAAGCTGGCTGAGGTCAACGCACTTATGGCAGGTAAGCTCTCGGTGTATGAGCCTATTAAGAAGGCTGAATCTCAGCCCGATGAGACGGCTGACACAGCGGCAGAAGAATAATTAAGGCAACACCCTTGCTGCGTGCAAAATCCAATTTTAAAATCAAGAAATCAAACAATTTCCATATTCAAAACTAAAATCAAAAAGCAATGACTTCTTTTTTTGATTTTAGCTGTTACAAGAAGAGCCGAGGTAACGGTTCGACATATTGCAATAAAATAAGAACACACAATTGCATAGTGGCAAGGTTTGCAAAAAGCAGTAGCTCAATGGTCAGATGGGCTACTGCTTAGTTATATCTTTCAGTATTAATATTCTAAAGCAGAATAATAATCAGTCATAATTGAGGGAGCTGAAATGCTCCTTTAATATCCTGCTCAAATGATTATTTAAGCAGGGAAAACAGGAAATATATACTATAATAAAAGGTTATGCTATGTACACTTATAAGAGAACAATCAAAAGCGGAGATATGATTGAGGTTGAGTATTACCAGTCAATCAGAAAAATAGGCAAGAACTACGGCGGAAGGAAATCAAATAATTCTTTAAGTCCTGCCAAGATGAGAAAAGCAAACAAGCTCCGTGCAGTCAAGCATATGCAGAGGCTTATAAATGCAAACTTTGGGAGCGGTGATTTTTTCTGTCGCTTTTCTGCGCCGTATGGAACATATGAAACAGAAGAAGAGTTTCGCAAAGAGGTAGGCAAGTGGCTTTACAGAATAAATTACCGCCTGAAAAAGCAGGGCAAGGGCAGACTAAAGTACATAGCGTTTATTGAATGCGGTAAGTCGGGCAAGAATTGGCATATCCACATCATAGTCAGCAAAGAGGACAGGGAACTGCTGTCTGAACAATGGCCCTACGAAAACGGTCAGAACTTTACTCCGCTATATAAGAACGAGAATTTCAAAAAGTTAGCTGAGTACATAACAAAAGATTTGACCGGTAAAGAAGATGTTGATGCCGCACAAAAGCGGATGATGACAAGTCGCAATCTTACAAAGCCTGAATCGGTCACAAGAAAGGCGAAAAGAAAAGAGATTAGAGCCTTAGAGCGTGGAGAAATGATTGAAGCGCCCGAGGGGCATTATCTCATTGAGGACGATTACTCAATGAACTACTCGGATATCGGCGGTGCAAAATGGTATTTTTGTTTTTTGCCGATTACGCAGAGGCGAAAATGGTAAATAATGGTAAATTCAGACCGTGCGATGTACGGTCTTTTGGGGTTGCACAAAAATGAAGTATGCAGCGGAATAGATACAAAATCGAAGGAGAGATAAATTTGAAAGAAAACAAAGCCAAATGTCCGTTCTATTCTTACGACAGCCAAAGTAAAATTTGCTGTTTCGGGGCGGTGTTCAAGAGCAAGAGTACAACGCTGTTTTTTGATTCACCGCAAGACAAGGAAAATCACTTCAACGATTTTTGTGGGAGCTATTGTTGGAGGGGCTGTCCGCTGGCACAGACGATAATAAAAAATGAGTAAATAAAAACCCTCATCCGCCGTGAAAAGTGGATGAGGATTTTTATTATTTGTTATTGTTTTCTGTCGCAATCCTTTATTAATTTTTAAAAAACATAATATGCGAAAATTTTAAATCAATTCAAAAATTTTAGTTTCGTCACGGTTTTGCCTCTTGGTGAAACCGTGTTTTTGCATACCAATATTAGGCCCTGAAAAAAGTATGAAAAATCATTGAAAAAGTTTTAACTTTTATGCGAAGAGAAAAAAACATAAAATTAAAATACAGATTTGGCACGATTTGGCACGAAAAGGGCGGTGAGCTGATGAGCGATAAATTAAAATCACAGGCACAAAAAGCAGAATCAAAAACGAGGAAGAAGAAAACCGATGAACCGGAATTGATTGACTGGGCAACGGTCAAGGCTGAATATGTGAGCGGAACAATGTCAGCCGCCAAGCTCGCCGACAGATACGGTATAAGCGTGTCATCAATCAGCAAGAAGTGCGCGTCTGAGCATTGGCAGGAGCTGAGGAAGCAGAATCAGAGTGAAACCGCAAACAAAATAGCCAAGAAAATCAACACAGAGAAAGTGAAGAAAACCGTCAGAGAGATTGACAGGGTTGTGGCCGTTGCCTCAAAACTCATCACAAAGCTGAACAGAGCCGTTAATGAGCTTGACAAGGACGAGGAACTCATCAAGAAGAAAGTAACGGTTAAAGCCGAAAAAAGCGAAGATAAGAAAGCCGCCACAGTGGAAGAAGAATACAGATACGATTATGCAAAGCGCAAGACACTTGTAAACACAAAGCGTGCAGCGGAAATCTCTAAGAGTCTGCTCAATGTTCGTAACATACTCGCAGATTATACGACGGAACAGGACGAAGAGAACGCTCTCGGCATTATCGAAATCCCGATGCAGGAAGTAATGCGACCACCCGAAGATGACGAGCAGGACGGTGAAAGCCTTGAGTAAGAAAGTCATATGGACTCCTCAGCCGAAACAGAAAATAGCGTTGAGCCGTGGCGAAGATGAAATGTTATACGGCGGTGCGGCAGGCGGAGGCAAGACCGATTATCTTGTAGTTGAGGCGGCTCGACAGGTGAATATCCCCGAATACAGAGGACTAATATTGCGAAGAGCTGTTCCTGACCTTGCACGAATTATTGACCAAACGAGGGCTATTTATCCGTCAATAGATAGGGGCGCAAGGTACAACGCAACAACGAGAGTGTGGACCTTTTCAAGCGACGCACAAATTAAGCTCGGCTCTTTATTTCGCACGAATGAAAAGTACAAGTATCAAGGCCAGCAATACGATTTTATCGGCTTTGACGAATTAACGCAGTTTACATTTGACGAGTACAGTTATTTAAAATCCCGAAATCGTGGTAACTGCAAGGCGACGAAGGTGTATATGCGGTCAACTGCCAACCCCGGCGGAGTAGGCCACGGCTGGGTGAAACAGTATTTTGTGACTGCCGGAACTCCGGGCGAAACTATATGGCTCAGCGACAAAGTAATTATGCCTGACGGCAGTACCAAAAACTATTGGAGTAGCAAAGTCTTTATTACAGCAAGCGTGTTTGACAACAACGCCTTAATGAACAATGACCCCGATTATGTAAAGCGACTTGCACAGTTGCCCGAAGCAGAGCGTAATGCCTTGCTTTACGGCTCGTGGGATAGTTTTGAGGGACAGGTTTTTACTGAGTGGATAGATAACCGAGAGCATTACAAGGACAGACGGTGGACTCATGTTATTGAGCCGTTCAAAATTCCGCAAAGCTGGCGAATTATCAGATCATACGACTGGGGATATACAAGACCGTTTTCAGTCGGTTGGACTGCCGTTGACCAAGACGGCAGATTTTACCGAATCAGAGAATTATACGGCTGCAAGAAGAATCAGCCGAATACAGGTGTACGCTGGCCAATCGAAAAGGTGGCACAAGAAATTCTTGCGATTGAAAATAATGACCCTCAGATTAAGGGCAGACAGATATACGGTGTGGCGGATCCGGCTATCTTTGCAGAACAGGGCAGCGGAAAAAGTCAAGCTGCAACACACGCACAGTTGGGTGTGTTCTGGAATAAGGGCGACAATGCGAGAATTGCCGGAAAAATGCAGTTTCATTCACGGCTCGCGTTTGATGAGGAAGGCTATCCGATGTTTCAGTGTTTCAACACTTGCACTAACTTCATCAGAACAATTCCGAACCTTGTTTACTCGCAGATAGACACCGAAGATATTGACACCGAGGGCGAAGATCATATTTATGATGAAAGCCGTTACGGGATGATGACTTCAATTATTACACCGAAAGAAGTTGTGCTGAGAAATGCAAGGGCATTTGACCCATTGAATATATGTCAGACACGATACTACAGATAGGAGATAAAACCAAAATGAGCAAAGTTAAACGAGATGAAAACGGAATGATTATGCCGGTTAAAAGCACATATCCAGCTCTGACCTCGGAGAAATCAAAGTTGAGCAATGTTTATGGTACAGGCGATAAGACTGATGAAGAACCGAAATCAGCCGAACAGGCAGAAAAAGAGAACGAGAGCAGCGGTAAGCCGATTGGACTTGATGAAATACATGAGGCTATGCAGACTTTCAGGAAGTATCAGAACAGCAAAAAGCTGTATGACGAAAGATTTAAACAGGCATTTAAAGAATATAATCTGCTCTATACAGAGGCGACTGCACCGCAGATTAAAACTGACGATAACGGCAGGCCTCGAAAGGTGCTTGTACCGCACCGCAAAGGAGCTCAGGCACTCAATGTCATAATGAACAAGCATGCTGACGCTATGGATAACTACCCCGAAATCATTTGTCTGCCTCGAGCACAGGACGACGAACAGGCGGCAAAGACACTCAACAGCGTTATTCCGTGCATACATAAACGAAACGGATTTATAAGGACCTACTCTGATGAACAGCTTGATAAGTTCGTAGGCGGTTGCGGTTGTTACGCAGTATTGTGGGACAAGACCGCAGAAAACGGACTGGGTGACATTGCTATCAGCCGTGTTGACATTCTCAATCTCTTTTGGGAGCCGCACATTGAAAACATACAGGACAGTGCAAATGTATTTTTTGCAAGATATTACGATGAAGAAGGAATCAGAAAGGTATATCCTGAACTTGAAAGCGTTTCGACTGCCTCTCTCGGACTTGTGGAACACGAAACCTACGACAACAGTAATAAGTCGAATGATAAAGTAATCTTGCTTGACTGGTATTACAAGAAGAACGGCGAACTGCACCTCTGTAAGTTTGTTGGTGAACACATTCTCTACTCATCTGAAAATGAGGGTAAGCCGATTTACAACCACGGAAAATATCCGTTTGTACTTGAACCGATGTTCAGGCTGCGAGATACTCCCGTGGGTTTCGGCTTTATGGATGTAGTCAGAGCACCACAGAATCAGCTTGACGAACTTAAACACGATATGCTTGTGAATATCAAAGTCAATTCACAGCCGAGAATTTACTCAAATACAGCTGTCGGAGTGAACAATGACGATATGACCGACCTTGACAAGACTGTAATTGAGGTCAACGGACAGTTGCAGGGTAACATTGCTCCCGTCGAATCAAAGGAGCTTGCCTCAGGTGCATGGAGCTTGTACGACAGATTGTCGAATGAAATCAAAGAAACTTCTGCTACGAATGACGCAAGTAATGGAGCGAGTGCGGCAGGTGTTACAAGCGGTTCGGCAATTGCGGCATTGCAGGAAGCAGGCGGAAAGGTAAGCCGTGACTCAAACAAGCTGGCACAGGAAGCAATGACGGAGCTTGCACAACTTGAAATTGAACTGATGAGGCAGTTTTATAATCTGCCGAGAATTTTTAGAATTACAGGCGAAAACAATCAGACAACCTATGAGGAGTTTGACAATACAGACCTTCGGAAACAGCCGTTGACATATACGGACACAGACGGTCAGACGGTAAACTATACAGATGAGGACGGCAACATACTTGAACGACTGCCAATATTTGATATTGACGTGAAGGCGCAAAAGGCAAGTCCGTTTGCAACTGCCGCACAGAACGAAATGATGATGAATCTGTTTCAAATGGGTGCGTTCAATCCGCAGGCGGCAGACGCTACGCTTGTAATGCTTGACGGCATGACCTTTGAGGGCAAAGAAAAACTGATTGAAAAAATCAAGCAGAATCAGACCTTGTCGCAGGCGGTGCAGGAGCTTTCAAATAAAGTGCAGATGCTGGAAGCAATGAACGCAAGCAGAACAGCGGCAGATGTGCAGAATGCTATGCCGAGCGAAAACGCACAGAACGCACAGCAGACACCGCCACAGACAGAAAGCAGGGCGGCAATGTGATTGAAATAACATTGATTGACAGCGGAAATCTGATATATTTTGAAAGCAAAGGACACGGCTCACATGATGTGTGTGTTGCCGTGAGTGCTTTATGTTCTACATTTTTGCAGTACGTGCGTGAAATGCAGGACGAAAACAATGTGACGATAGTCAATGAAACCTATGAAAACGGTCACACGGAATCAGAGTTTTATATTGTCAGCTCAGATGCCGAAGTACGCAATGGCATAAAAGCACTATGGACGGGATTTGAACTTTATGCCAAAAATTTCCCCGATGAAATAGATTTAAACTATGATGACGGCAAACCGAAATAAAGTTTAAAATCAACAAGAGTTTTAACTTTTTTTGAAAAATTAAGGTTGATATAATTAAAATATAAGGTCGCAGTAGTGGGACTGCATTAAGGCCTGACACCTCGGAAAGACGAGAGAGAGACACCTCGGAAAGACGAGAGACGGAGGTTCTTATGAACGACAAATTTTTAAAGCTTATCGTAAATCTGCATGACGGCGACTCAGCAGGCGCAGCTGACGGCGGAGACGGAAACGGTGAGAACGGTGAAGCCACAAGCACCGACAACATAAGCCGTGAAATGAGAGAGAGAGCTGAGAGAATCGGCATAGGTGACGACCTTATCGACGATTACAATAAGGCTTTCGGCAACGGCAATCAGAATCAGAACAACGCAGAAGGCGAAAACAACAGCACAGACACAGACGGCGAAGAAAACTCAGAAGAAGAGTTTGAAAAGCTGATTAAGGGCAAGTACAAGAATGTGTATCAGAACAGGGTGCAGTCTTTGGTGAAGGACAGACTGTCAACCAAAGATAAGCAGATTTCGGACATGCAGAAAAGAGAAAGCACCGGCAATCAGATTTTTGCCCTTATTGCAAACAAGTACAATGTACAGCCCGATGACCTTGACGGTCTTCTCAAAGCCGTAACAGAGGATAAGGATTTGTTTGCAGAAAAGGCTCTTGCCGCCGGAGTAACGACAGAAGAGGCACGCAACGACTTTTTCAATCAGCAGAAAACAAATGCACAGGAAGAAGAGCTTGAAACCCTCCGAAGAGAAAAAGCCGCAAGAGAGCTTGACACGCATTTAAGGTCAATTGCAGCGGAAACGCAGAAGGAATTTCCAAACTTCAACCTTGAAGAGGAATTTCAGAATTCGTCATTCAGAACAGCTCTTGACTTTATTGCTCAACAGAGAAATGAACAGAACGAAAAGACAGGTCGTAATGATGAAATTTACGATTTGACGACTGCGTATAAAATGGCACATTTCGATGAACTTCAGAAAGACCTTGTAAAGCGTTCAAGCTCTGCCGCAATCAGTGCGGCGGCACAGTCAATTCAGAGTGGCGCAAGGAGACCAACCGAAAATGCGGTCAAGAAAAGCGGTACAACCACGCAGAGAAAGAGCGTGGAAGATATGTCTGACGCTGAATTTGATGCCTTTTATGAGAAAGTAAGACGAGGCGAGGCACACCTCTAATGCCTTGCCGAAAGGAAGGTACGACAATGAAAAGCAAGATTATTAAGCTTATTATCAATATCCACGGTAATACGGTTGACGCAGGCGGTGTAAACAAGTCAAACGGCTATGTTTACAATGCTTACGGCAATACGACATCAACATCGGGCAATGACTGGACACCCGAAAAAGCTACATATTATCACAAAGTGTTCCTCAAAAACTTGACAGCAAAATGCGTTCACGGTCAGTTTGGTGAGCATGACACAATTCCGAAACAGTCGGGCAACATCTACAACAAGAGAGGTATTTCACCATACCCGACTGTTACAACACCGTTGCAGGAAGGCATTACTCCTGTTGGTAACAAGATGAGCTTCTACTACGTTGAGATTGCAGTCAATCAGTACGGCGCATATACACCGATTACCGACTGGGCAAGTTTCTGTAGCCGTGATGATGTTATGACCAAGGACAGTGAGGAGCTTGCTTCACAGGCTGGCCGCTCAATTGAAGAGATTGACCGTGAGGCTCTTAATGCCGGAACAAGCGTTATCTATGCACCGGCTGTAGGCTCTGACGGTACGGTTACAGAGGTTGCAAGCCGTGCGGCGATTACGCCCAACAGTAAGCTCACTATTGACACCATTTTCAGAGCGCTGAACTATCTCGAATGTCAGAACGCTGAGCCTATCGGCGAAAACTATGTCGCTGTTGTACACCCGAATGTTAAGTACGACATCATCAGCAACAAGGATTTTATCAGCGTAGTTAAGTATGCTCACGCAGACAAGATTTTCAAAGGGGAAATCGGTACAATCGGTAATGTTAAGTTTGTACAGTCGAACTTTGCGAAAGTGTTCAAGGGTGCGGGCGCAAGCAAGATTGATGTGTATTCAACGCTTGTGTTCGGTAAGGACGCATATGTTACCGTTGAGATTGAGGGCGAAGGCACTCAGACAATCGTTAAGGGCTTTGGCTCAGGCGGTACATCTGACCCACTCGACCAGAGAGCGACTCAGGGTTGGAAAACAACTCACGGCGTCGGCATTATCGGTCAGACCAGAATGGTGAGAATTGAAACAGCTTCTTCACTTAACACCGTAGCACAGACAGCTTCTCCGGCTGTAGCGTGATTGGGAGGTATAACCTATGGCAACAACAAAGAAAGCCGCAGAGACGGCAGAAAATACAGAAGTATCGGCAGCGGAAACTACTGCCGATACCGTAACAATTGAAAAATCTCAGCTTGATAAGCTTCTTGGAATGTATGACGAGCTTCAGGAAATCAAGAAGAGTATGCCGATCGACCGCAAGGCGGAAAAAATCAAGCAGGACAAGGAACTTGCAAAGCTGATTGAAAAGGCAAACAAGGAAAGTGAAGAACTTGTTGAGTACATCGCTCCTACAGGTTCAATGAAGTCAAACAAGAATATTGAGGTCAATATCAACGGTGTGCAGTACACTGTTCCGAGAGGTGTTAAAACGAACATTCCACGCAAGGTTGCGGAGATTATTGACAACTCAATTAAGCAGGCTGAATTCGCGCAGGGCGTGCAGGATAAGGCTGCCGAGATCGCTCAGCAGGCAATTGCCGAGGGCAGAATCTAATTCAATAACAAGGAATAAATTGTACTCCTTACACAAAATTCGCAGAAGGGCGGGGGCGGTAGCTTCCGCCTTTTTGCGTTTTTGCGTACACAGATATTAGAGAGGTGATTATATGACACTTGACAAGGTAATTGAAAGAGTGAGGAATCTTAAAAGCGGATATGATGTGTCCGATGAGGACATTATAAGTTATATTAATGAGGTAGAAATGGAAATCATCAGCAATGTAATAAGTAATCGCGAAGGCGATAATTACATAGTTGGAACATACGGAAACTATCTGATTGACACGGACCGTGACTTTGAACTGCTTGCCCCTGCTCCATACGACAGAATGTATGAGGTTTATTGTGCGGCACAGATTGACAGGGACTACGAAGAGGCTGAAAGATATTCCGTTGATATGAGTGTATATAATCAGCTGAGGCAGGATTTTGGAGTGTTTTGGTTCCGAACACACCCACAAAAGAAAAGGTATAACTTTCACATTGGTTAAGAGGTGACAATATGCTACCCGAATTAAGAATACCGAGGAGAGACACAACGAGTATCAGCGTGTTCAGAGGACTTAACCGAAGTCCGAACACAGGCTTTTCAAGGGTTTCAAGCTCATCAAGCAGTATTTACACAGAGTTCAAAGATTTTAAAAATATGACTTCTGATAAATACCCACAGCTTGCACCGAGAGCAAACCGCTCCCGAATTACTTCCGATAGCCAAATCAAAATCATCTCAAATCTTTTGTCGGCTAACTCAGGTTTGATTTATATTGACTCAGACAAAAATCTGCATATCGGGGCAGAGGTCACAAAGATTGATGAGATTGATGCGGCAAAACAGCACCATATTGTTTTATACGGCAACAAGGTTGTAGTATTCCCCGAGAAATTCTCGGTTAATATGAGCAACAAAAAGGTGACTATGATTGATTGCCGGAACAAAGATTTGAGCACACGAGTAGAAACAAAGAGTAATCTGCAACTTGATGCCTTGACATTTGATTATGCATATTTGTTATGTTCAATTACACGTTCATATTATGACGCAAGTGCGAACAAGAATTATCGACCGAGCGTAACTTTATATACCAACAACGATTTAACCGACGCCAAATATCAGTTGACAAGTAATAAAGACATGGTTGATATATTCAGCTTAAATGATATTAGGATAGGCACGGTAATTGAGAGTTATAACAACTTTTACTCTGTTATCGGAATTGAAAAGAAGGACAGTACATTTAAAAAGAATAGGCTTTTGAATTTCAAAAAGTTATCTCAAAAGTTTAATTATACGACAATAAGAGCCAAAAACATTGGATTGCATATTGAAGTTGGAGATTTTGTTAAAATCAGCGGATTAACTGACTCTCTTGTCAGCACAGATGCCGAAAGCTACGTTGATAAGACTTATATGGAAAACCTTAACGAAAAAACTTTCAAGGTTTATTACGTTTCCAAAAATGAGCTTGTAATCAAGTGCGAATTGGAATCAAGCGTGCCGTACACAGGTACAGTCACAGTTGAAAGAATCTCTCCCAATTTTGATGAGGGAAAAATTGTTGAAATGCAAAACCGCTTGTGGTGTTGCTCCTCAGACAAAAACGAAATTTATTGTTGTAAACAAGGCGATGAGCGCAACTGGCAGGCATACAGTGACGGAATCAGTACAGACAGCTGGGCTATGACCTGCGGTAAAGAAGGAAAGTTTACAGGGATTGCAACACGAGGCGACAGCGTTATTTTCTTCAAAGAAAACTACGCATTAAAAATCTACGGAACAAAGCCGAGCAATTTTACCCTTGCAGAATACAATGTGCCGGGTGTCGCAATCGGAAGCGAAAAGAGCCTTGTCAACATTAACTCAACCTTATTTTATCTTGGCCATAACGGTGTATATGCTTATCAGAGCGGTAGCTTGCCGGCACTCATAAGCGAAGAATCTTTGTGGGGACATACTTATAAGAACGCAGTCGGCGGCAGACACGGAAATAAATACTACATATCTGCCGAAAGAGATGACGGAGAGCAGGAACTTCTTGTGTACGATACCGACAAAGGCTTGTGGCACAAGGAAGACGACGCAAAGATGATTGACTGCACCACATACAACGGTGTTCTGTATTGGCTTGACGATACCAAAGAAAACATTATGTGTCCTGATAAAGCGGACAATCTTCTTGTTGACAATACGAAATATGAGTATCAACAGGAAGAGTGCTTTGAGTGGTCCGCAGAAACAGGCGACCTTTACGACAGCGAATTAAACGTGAAGAATATCGGAAAAATCCGAATCGGCATTAAAGCCGAAAATGGAGCAAAGGTCAGCTTGTTTGTGCAGTATAAGGACAACGGCGAATGGCGAAAAGTATCGGAAATGCTGTACAGCGAGAAAAAGCCGAGAGTATTCGCCGTAGCTTTACGCAGAGCTGAATATCTGCGCCTTAAACTTGTAGGAACAGGACAGGTCGAAATATACGGAATTGACATTGAGCACAGTAGAGGAAGTGATAAGCGTGGCAACATTTAAACTTGACCCACCGCCCTCAACGAATGACATAGGTGAGATGCGGAACTATCTAAACGATATGTACGAACAGTTAGCTTTTGTTTTAAGCAACATTGACAGCGACAACATAACAGATGATTTTCTTTCTGCAATCGGACAGTCACAAAAAGGAAGTGAAAAATAATGGCTTATACATACAAGGTTTACGGCACGGGCGATGTTGACAATGCGGTTAATAACTATAACCGTGTTGCCTCATCAGCTCCGACATATGCTGACAGCTACGACACAAGACAGGCTCGTCAGCAGGCTGACAACTACGCAAACTCATACACCGACAAAATCAATAAGGGATATACGAGCAAGTACAAGGGTACAATTGACGAGCTTGCAAATCAATATCAAAAAAATAAATTTGACTGGACACCCGAAAATTCTACGGAATATCAGCAAGCAAAAGAAAAATATACCCGTGAGGGCAAGGTTACACAGGAGAATGTGCAGGGAAGTTATGCCGGCAACACAGGCGGTTACAGCAATACATATTCACAGGCGGCTGGTCAAAAGGCATTCGGCGAGTATATGGACGAGCTTGCAAGTAAGGTACCAACACTCAAAAACGAAGCCTACAAGAGTTATCAGCAACAGCAGGAAGATACGCTGAACAGAATCGGTGTATTGCAGAACCTTGATAACACGCAATATCAGAGATACAGGGACAGCGTAACGGATGATTACGACTTTATGAACTACTACGAAAATAAGTACGGCACAAGCAAAGGCCTTGATATGAGTAACTTTCAAAACGAACTGGCTCACTGGCAGACACAAATGTCAGCGGCACAGAGTAATCTTTCAGATATCAGAAGTCTTGCCGAGGCACAGTATGAACACAATACATTGAGTGCCGACACAAGGTCAAGCATTGACAGCCAGCGCAGACAGTCGGACGCTTATTACAATTATCTGAACAGTCAGGTAAAAATAAAGTGAGGTGAGAAAATTGAGTGTGAACAGTGAAGAAAAAATTTATAATGACCTGATGAATGAAGTACCAAGTCAGACGGTGAGCGGTGACACTAAGCAGAGTGCCGCCGCTCTTGCGGGTGCAGAATCGACAGCGACAGGACAGGCTGACAACTATAAAAGCACTTACAGCGGTAAGTTAGATGACGCCATAAGTAACTATCTGACAGGCAGAGGATTTGAATATGATCCGACGCAAGACAAGGCATATCAGCAGTACCGCAAGGAATTTGCACAGAATGCCGCTATGGCACGAGATACGAGCCGTAACACAGCTAATCAGCTTTCAGGCGGTTACAATCCTACCTATGCCGATACTGTCGCAGACGAGGTCTACAATGACCGTATGGGGAATATAAGCGATGCGGAAAGCACATTTAAGGGGCTTGCACAACAGGACTATCAGGCAAAGCAGGAGAAAAACGCAAATGTGCTTAACCTTTACAATACGCTTGAGGGTACGGATTACAGCCGTAATCGTGACACGGTAGGAGACTACAAGAACTATCTTAATCTTCTTGCAAGCAGGTACTCAACCGACAGACAGGCAGATGTCAACCTTGACAGTGCTAACAATGATGTTTACTCAGCAAAACTTAACGGAGCAGTAAATAATCTCTCATCAGCAAGAGCAGCAGACAGTCAGCGTTATTTGTATGACACGGTAAGTGCCAATCAGCTTGCACAAAATGCACAGGCTGAAAGAGAAAACGCTCAGAAGATTGAATACGATAAAAATAAATCTGCTTATGACGCTTATGTTAAGGCTCAGACAGAGTTGGCAAAAGAACAGAAAGCTGCACAGGAGAAAGAGGATAACCGCAGATACAGAGCGGCATATGATAAGTTCGTAGATGCATATGACCTTAAAAATGCTAAGTATGAATACAAGGTCGGTCAGCTTGCACAGGGCTATTATAACGGCTACATCACGCTTGACGAAATGGACTATATTGCCGATAAGCTCAATGTCAGCACGGCTGACCTGACAAGCACGCTTGACAGGATGAGCAAAAACGGTGGAACGCTTAATGATGACCACTACGGCGGTCCGAACTCAATGAGTATCGGTAAAAACACTGATTATTTTCAAACGTCAACTTCAAGAGTTACTACGGACGAAAACGGAAAAACAAAATATTTATCGGAAAAAGAGTGGAACGAACTACCGATAAATAAGAAGAAAAAGTGAGGACTGTATATATGGCACAGCAAAGAAAAAGAACCGCAGGCGACGATTTAAGAGATTTTAAAGCAGGCAAAATCAGCGGAAACTTTTATCACAACGGTATTGACCGTTCGGATAATTATATTCAGCATACATCAGCACCGAGGTATATAACCGATGAAAACGGAAAAACGCAGGTGGCTTCATATAACGAATGGATTCAGCAGGAAGTATTTCAGCATCAACACGATTTACCAAACGACACAAGTTCGACATCATCAAATAATAAAACAGCGACAAATGATATTTCTGTAAAAAGCAGTAACAATACTTCTTCAAGTGCAGGCTCGGATATTAAATCCTTTTTTAGTGGAAATTTGAATAATGCGAACAGCTCCGCAGAGGATTTGAAGGACGCAATTAAAAACCCGAACAAGTCTTTGAATGATAGAGTTAAAGGACTTACATACATGTATAATGCTGCGGTTGCAACCGGTGACAACAAAACAGCCGAGAAAATGCAGAAAGAATATGATGAACTTGCCGACAGGGTTAATAAGCAGACGGAAATAAACCGACATAACGCTAAGGAATATGCGCGCAGTCAATCTTTAAAAGGTATGACCGAAGAAAGAAAAGCATTAGTTGATGAACGCAACAAGTATGCACTTGATAACGGACTTGTAACCTCTACAGGTATTGATACAAGAAAAAAGGATAGGTATAAAGTTTATTCAGAGTACAATTCAAAAATTGATGAGCTTGACAAACAGATTGCAGAAAAGCAGAGAAACGGCGAGTATGATTTAAGTGATTCGCAGAAAGCTGTTCTTGCCGATATTGGCAACAAAGCAAACAAACTTACGGAAAGTTTTGAAAACAAATATAAAAACTCAACGCTTGAGCAGAGGCTTAATGCGAGATTGCACGCAACAACAAGTGAGCTTAACTGGCTTAATAAGCATATGTATGACAATGCCACAAGCGAAGAACTTGAAAAATACAACCGGGAACTGAGCAAAGAATACGAAAATCTGTATGACAGAGGAACAACAGGTACAGACGAAAACAAAGAAGCAAGACGCAGGAATATTGAAGATGAACAGGATAAAATTGATACATACATCAATAGAGCTAAACTCTCTGAACAGAAGAAAAAAGAGTATGACGATATAGTTGATAAGAATGTTATACTCAAAACTGTAATGCAGAAGTACTATGCTTTACAACACTATGATGATACCAAGCATATGCTTGCAAGTACAGGACACGATACTGACAGCATAAAAAATCAGGTGACTCTTGATGATTATAACTACATTAACAAGTTGTCCGACAAAGAGCGTACACAGATTGAAAAGAATTTTAAGAATCTGAAAAAGGAAGGTTATGACACCGAATCATTATATAAATGGTATGAAAGAGAAAGAGATGAAGAAAAAGCAGCGGAAACTACAAGAATAAGTACAGAGTATGCTGATGAACATCCTATACTCGGTTCAATTGCAAGCGTAGGAGCAAGGCTCGGTGGTGCTGTTCCCGATGCCGCAAAATATATCTCAACCGACCTTAATAAGAAATATAACGGCGGTGACGGCTACATTAACCCCGAAGCAACCAATACCGCTATATCTGATGCTATGCGTGCAAAGGTATCTGAAAACATTAACAATGATTTCGGTTCATTCCTTTACAACACAGGAATGAGTATGGCTGACTTTGCCTCTTTGTTACCGCTCAATGCCGTTCCGGGCGGACAGGCTTTGTCACTCGGCATTATGGGCACAAGTGCCGGTGTCGGTGCGGCGAACGAAGTTATCAACAACGGCGGTACAATTGACAATGCGGTAAAGACCGGTATTGCATCAGGTATTGCCGAAACTCTTTTTGAAAAGGTTTCTCTTGAACAACTCTCAGCGTTTAAAGCAAGCGGTAAAAGCACATTTCGTGCGGCTGTCGGCAATGTGCTTAAAGGTGCATTTACTGAAGGCTCGGAAGAGGCTTTTACCGACCTTGCAAACAGATTGACTGATGACGCAATAAACAAGGATTTATCTTCATACAACCTTTCAAAGAAAAATTATATGGAACAGGGAATGAGTGAGGCTGAGGCGGAGAATGCCGCAAGCTGGGACTTTTGGAAGAATGTCGGACTTGATTTTGCCGGAGGTGCAATCAGCGGTGGTGTGCTTAACCTTGCTACCGCAGGTGTCAATCTTGCAGGTGCAAAAATTGATATGGCCCAAAATAAAGAGAGCAACGCACAAATCGGTAAAGCTGTTATGGCTGATGAAAACTTTGACCTTGATTCGCTCATTAGGCAAGGTCTGGCAACCGAGAAAAACGATAAGGCATACAACTATGCTAAACATATGCAAAAACTTGTTGAAAACGATAACGAGGGAAAAATCAGTGCCGGAGATGTCGGCAACCTTATGTATCTTATCAACAGAGAGGTTGGCAAAAATCCCGAACTTGTAAACAAAATTGTTCAGGTTAAAAAGCAGAATACGCAAGAGCAGAGTAATCAGGCTGTTAATGCTCAGAACGAACAGAACCCTACACAGCAGAACACAGTTCAGAATGTGCAGAACACGGCTCAGGACGGACAGCAGAATGCAGAACAGGCACAGGCAACTGCAATCAACGCAACAAAAAAAGCCGATACAGAGGATATCGGCAAAATGTACGGTGCATATGCTTTTGGTAAGAAGCACCCAAACGGTATTATTGCAACAGATACTTCAACAGGTAAGGTCGTCAAGGTTGCACTAAAGAGCCTTGAAAGCTCAGCAAAAATCAATCGCAGTGATGAAGAAAATACACTTGTGTTCAACACAAATGACGGTAAACAGGTTAATGCGGACAGCATAACATTCTCTGACAGTCAGTTTGATACGATTGTTCACAGTGCAAACGAATTTGATACATACGGTGCAAGGAACTATATTTCAAACTTTGAAGAATGGAGAGAAAGTCCGCAGGCTCAGAGAATGACTGATGACGAAATGCTTTATAAATATAACAAAGCATATTCAGCCGCATACAGCTTTGGTCGAGAGGGCGTTAAACTTGATTCACTCAGAGAAACTTCTGAATATACGATTCTTAAAAATATTCTCGGTGAACAGATTGTAAGTCAGGCATTGAGCACCGGCAGAAGAGATGTTGACATTAACACTCAACACCATGCCAACAGACTGACCGAGTTAATCAACCGCAACGGCAGAGCCGACACAAGCGGTGTGAGCGTGTATGCAGACAGCGGAACAGATGTTTCACACATTTCGCAGGAGCTTATTAATACACTCGGCAACCTTGCGACAAAGACGGGCAGAAACATTATTATCTCAGATCGTCTTGCTGACGGAGTGAACGGTGTTGCAAGAGACGGCAACATTATTTTAAGCTCAGAAATTTCAAGTCAGAAAATCCTTGCCACAGCTTTACATGAAGCCGGACATATGATTAAGAAAACCAACCCAACCGAATGGCGAACGTTGAGTGACTTTGTGTCAGACTATCTTGTACGCAAGGGTGTTGACCTTAACAAGATGATTGACCGCACAATTGAGAGATACGGCAACCGACTGCAGGCCGATGAACACGAAAACACAAGAGATGCCGCTCTGGAAGAAATAGTATGCGACACACTTATGAGCATTGCCTCAGATGAAAAGGCTCTCAATATTGCCCTCAGCACCAAGCAGAATAAATCAAAAATTGCAGCGGCAATTAAATCTTTGATTGAAAAAGTAAAGAATTGGCTCATCGACAAAAGCACAAACTACGGAGCTAAAGCATTTGCAAAAGACCTTGAAGCACTTGAAAACCTCGCTCAAAGATTTTCTGAGGCGGCAGACACCGCAAGAGAAAATATCACCGAGCAAGCAGAGGTTCAGAACGGTGAGAGGTTGGATGTTGAGAAATATTCAATAGGAAGTACCGACAACATAGTACAAGCGGAATTTGAAAAGAAAGTTGATGAAATTGAAAAAAACACCTACAACAGTGATAATGTTGTAATTATGGGTATTACACCTAAAATCCTTCAAAAAATCGGATTAGCACCATTACCTCTTGCTATGACTAAAAATCATATTTATTCTGTCGCAGTATCAGATACAAGAGCAAAAAGTGAGGGGAGATATCATAAAAATACCAATTATCACAATTTAGGGTTTGATACTGTAAAAGATATTTACAATAAAATTTCTGATCCGCTTATGGTAATAGCTCACCCTGATTTTGCGGTAAAGAAAAATAAGAGCAAAGACAGCACCCATAAAGTAGTTGTTTTAGTTGATTTATCAGTTGGCGGAAAACAGGTAATTGCACCGATAACTGTTGATTATGAGGGAATGTACAATAACACACACATAGATGTTAATCTTGTTGCAACATATTTTGATAAGGATAATATCAACGATTATATAAAAGAAGCCATTGCTTTGGAAACAATGGGCAAAACAGGATTCTTTTATTTAGACAAAAAAAGAACCCAGAATATTTTTAAGAAGTCAGGGTACCAATTACCCAGCCGACTTAAAAATTCGGGTTCCAATATTATTATACGTCCTATTGATGATATTGTCAATAAAAAAATCAATAATATTACTCAAAGCAAACAATTTATCAGATGGTTCGGTGATTGGCAGAATAGCCCTGCAAAAGCGAGTAAAGTGGTAGACAACAACGGTGAACCGCTTGTTTTGTACCACCAAACAGAAAAAGAGTTTACAACCTTTGATACAAAACAAAAAGGCTCGGGAGAATTTGACAGTGAAATGCCTACGGGTATATTTATGAAACCGACAAACAACGATATCGGAGTTGGCGGAAATATTCAAATGCCGTTGTATGCCTCTATTAAAAATCCCCTCATTGTCAACAACAGAAGCGAACTTGTTAAATTTTACGATAAGAATGTACAGGGATATACGAAAGCTAAAAGTGCGATAGACAGCGTTAATAAGGAATACAAGGCTAAATTCAACGAGGAGATGAAAAGAGAAAACGAGGAATATCAAAAGCTGTGGAATGCGAAAAAGAACGGTGAAATATCTGAAGAAGAGTACCAAAAATCCATATCAAGAGATGCACTTGATGAAATTATGGAAGAATGGGAAAATAAGGTTAATGAAGCAAGCCATAACGCTAAAGCCTTGATAGATGATTATTTCAAAAACAGCAATTATGACGGTGTTATCGTTAATAATGATGTCGGCAGTTTTGGAAGAAGCACAAAAACATTCATAGCATTTGAAAATACTCAGGTTAAATCTGCAACAGACAATATCGGAACATTTGACGGCAATAACCCTGATATTCGTTACAGTCTTGATGAAGATTATGATTTTACAGATGAAGATGAAAAAGCCGGTGCAATACACGATACGCTGAATTTTTCAATTGACGATGAATACGATGATTGGCTTGTGAATGACGACGGCAAAAGTGTTTTTGACGCTGTAAAGGACGAAAAGAACCCCGACAGGCGGATCAGCATTTTATATCATTATGCCGGCAAAACCGCCGAACACGGAATGCGCGTGGGCAAGGATATACGAATCGGTCAATCAGGAATGCACCGTCTTGTGTGTAATGTTTTGCAGGAATACGGAGTAAATCTTAACGGTAAGAACAAATCAAGAATTGAAGCGTTTAAGTCAGTTGTAAATGACTTTGAAAATTCCGTCAAAAATGATACGCAGAGTTTTAACGATGCAATTGAGAGCCTTGCGGAAGAATGCAAAGAATATCTGAAAAAATCTTCCTTGATTGACAAAAAGCATTCCGAGTGGGCAAAGGATTTAAGCGACAGTCTGAAAGAGGTTACCCTTGTTATTCCGAAAGGTGACATTGATTTTATTAAAAGCGCCTACGGCAGTATTACAAACTTCCGTAAAGCACTTATGGGTAAAATCAACATCAGAACAGCAAAGGGATATGCTCTCATCGAAAGTGTAAACGAGGGCAGTATTGAAGATGTCGGAAATTCAATTTCAGAGATTATCGGAGATATTGCAGGGATTGATGAAACCTTTAACTGGAGAAGTGAAGAGGGATACAAAACACTTGAAAGGTTTATTAACTATGACCTTGCAGAACATTTTGTTTCAATTGACGGAAAGAGTGTACAGTCAATTGACGAAACGGCAATTGAAATGGCTTTTGATGTTGCTACGGAATATTTGAAACAACAGGCAAAAGAAGTTGTTTCTGACAATAATACCAATAAAGAATTATTGCACAGTATTACCGAAATATATAATCAGGCTAACGAGGAACACGAACTGCTCTTAAAGGAAAAGAATGCAAGATATGCAGAACAGATTTCAGAGCAGAAGAAAAATGCCGAAAAGCAGATTAAATCTTTGGTAAGAAAGAACAATAAGAAAACCGAGCAGTATATCAAAAATGATATTAAGCTGAGGAATAAAATCAAAAGCGATGCAAAGGAATACAGAATTACTCTTCGTGCAACAAAAAAGACGGTTGCAGAAGAATACCGTGCTGAGCGTGATAAAACGAAGTATCGTCAGAAAATCAGTACAACGCTTGAAAGGCTTATTAACAGACACTTAAAGCCTAAGCCGAGCAATAATGTTCCTATTTCGGTTGTGAAACCTTTGTACAGACTTCTCTCCGAATTGACAGGCAATTATTCGGGATTTTCCAAAGGTGTAAACGACATTACGGAAAAGACTGGATATAACAAAACCGACAATCAAGAAGGTGAAAGAGTAAACAAAGTAACATTGTCAGCAGAAACCGAGAAACTTATTTCGGCTTTAAACAGCGAAATTGCAAATACTGATGGAAAAATTACTTTACCACCGGCAATGAGAAACGCTTTGCTGGGATATAATGTGTTTGACAACAAAGGCAATATCAAACAGCATTTTACAGGGCTTCTTGAAGATGTAAGAAATATTTTTGAGAAAGCCGAGAAAAACGGAAAAACCTCGTTAAAGGACTTTTCTATTAGTGAGCTGAAAAGAATAAGCACAGCTTTCAGCGAAGTAAAGAAACTGCTTGACGCTGCAAATAAGATTGTCATTAACGGCAAGGAGTATGACGCTTATCTTGTATCACGAAAAGGTGCTGAGGAACTCAAAAAAGTTACAGGCACACACAAGAAAGGTTCTAATACACAGGCAAGCACTGCCAAGAGGACGCTTTTGGCATACCGCAAATATATGTCAGATCCGATACGCTTTGCACGAATGATTTCGGGTTATCACAATGACAGCGTGATTGTTCAGCTGATGGAAATGCTGAATCAGGGACAGTCGGACGCAGAACAATTAAGCATTGACTGGACGAATAAGTATGAAGAACAAATGTCCCGTTTCTCATATAAAGCCAAAAAGGATTATGTCAGAGAGCAGGCAATGGAATTTGACGGCATAGACCCTAACACCAAAGAGGAACTTGTTGACAAGAAAACAGGCGAACAGGTTAAAGTTGGACTTACTGCCGATATGCTTGTTGAAATGCTCCTTGAATATGAGGATGAATACGGCAGGGCACATATGATGTACAGCGGTTATCAAGTGCCGAATATCAAGTACATAAAACGGAAAAACCAACAGCTTATGTATTCAAAGGACAGCGGTTGTTATATTCTTCCCACAGAGTCGGATATTTCACGAATCAGGGATTATGTCATGAACAATGAGATTGCAAAAACTGTTTATGAAATTTGCCGTGAGATGTACAATGAAGATATGCAGAATGCCGTCAACAAGGTGTCAAACGAAAAATACGGATATGAAATTGCAAAGGTAAAAAACTATTGTCCTATCACGATTGACGAAGATACGGTTTACGGAACATTTGCCGATGTGCTGATTAACAGAAGTATCAACAGCCGAGCATTCCTTCATGAAAGAGAAAATTTCAAGTACAACAGGCTGAAACTTAAAGGTGCAACGGCAAAGCTTACCTCTCAGATTAAAAGCGTGTCAAGCTGGTGCGGTCTTACGATGCCGATTGAAACATTTAACCGTGTGTTCAATATGCCACGCTACGACCACAAAAATGACAGCCTTGTTAAAGCTGTTCAGGAAGAAAACCTTAATTCTGCCGAAAATATCAGACAAAAAAATAACACCCATGCGGATGAAGAAGAAAAATCCAAGCTGAGCATTGACGAACACTTTACCGATAAGTACGATGAATGGGATAAAAAGGGCGGACGATTTTCGTTCAGAGTAGGAACAACATCAGAGGTTCTTCAAAGATTGGGTGTTGACGATAAAAATATTTGGTGGGATACTTCCAAAATACTTAAAATCAAAAACAAACACCCTGAAATGACAGATGATATTCTTAAACAAGTGCCTAATGTTTTGGAATCGCCTATTATTGTTATGGAGTCATATACAGTTAAAGGTAGATTAGTATTATTTGGTGATGTTTACGATGCAAAAAATAATCCCATGTTGGTAGCTTTAGAGTTAAATCCTATAGGAGAGGGTGGAAAAAGCCTTGATATTATAAAAATAGCAAGTGCCTACGGCAAAGACAGTAATTTGCAACATATGATTGATAAAAGTAATATATTGTATGTTGAACCAAATGAAAAGAGAACCCATACTTGGCTAACGGGTAATGGGCTCCAATTGCCTCTGCCTAGTTCCAAGTATGGATTCTCTGACAATATTAAATCACAGAATCAAGGTGATGTCAAGTACAGCGTTGAAAAAGAGGCGCACTCAACGCTCAGCATTGACGAGGTTCTTGATTTCATTGAAAGGGAAGAAAAGCAAAAGAAAAAGAAGAAAAGCACACCAACAACGGAATATTTCCCGAGTATGAAGGAAATAATGAAACAGCAATGGGGCAACGAAAGCGAAGAATACATAAGTAAACTCATGGGCGATTTGCAGGGCTCGACAAAACAGGCTGATCCGGGCAGAATTGATATGCTGACAGGAAAATATATAAGAGCGGTACTGACAGCAAATATCTCTTCGGCTATCAAACAGTTATCTTCTTATCCATTGGCAGCGGCAAGGGTAGGCTGGAAAGCAACCCTTGCAGGACTTAAACACATTCGTCCGGGAAAGCATACTCCGTTTTTAAACAGAGCGTTACCCGACAGCTACAAGCAAAGTATTCCGTATGATGAAATTGCTAAATATACTCCTATACTTGAATACAGAAAACAGGGCAACAACAGCCGTGAAATGGCAGAAATCAGCAGATACAAAGGCTTGATTGACAGTTCGGGTTGGGTAGGACATACTCTTGACCGTTTAAACTGGATCGAAAAAAATGATGTGCTTATGGTAGAAATGAACTACTGGATTGCCTATGAGCATGTAAAGGGCAATATGGGAATATCTCCCGACAGTAAGGAATTTATGCCGAATGTTGCAAAAACGCTTGAGGACATTATTAACAATATGATGCCTAACAGTTCGGTAATGCAACAAGGACAGATTTTGAGAAGTAAAAATCCCGTGAACAGAATATTTACAATTTGCAAAAGTCAGGTTTTCTGTATGGTAAATGCCGCAATGGACGCAAGCGGTGAATACAACGCAAGGCTTAAAGATTACAAACAGGCTGTAAGTGAATTTGAAAAGAAGCAGGCGAGAACGGAAGTTAAGATTGCAAAGAAACAGCTTGCAAGGACCTACTCCGCAATTATTGTCAGTACAGCTATGACCTGCGGAATTTTGATGCCGTTGATAGCCGCATTGTTCGGCAAGTGGGACAGATACCGTGACGAGGACGGCAATATTACTCCGTGGTCTGTCGGTTCAAGGCTGTTGAAGGATTTCGGTTCTGAATTAACGGGCATGTTCCTTTTCGGTGACACGGTGTACAATACCGTATTAGCACTCATTGATAAAAACGAAGAATTTTACGGATTATCTCTTCTGGGTGTTGACACGATTAATGACTTTATAACGGGAATCATAAACATTGCCCGTTCCGATACACCCGAAAAGCTGAGAAAAAATATTTCTTCACTTGTGGGAACACTCGGAATGCTGACAGGACTTCCAACAAAGAATTTGATGAACTTGTTTCAGGGAGCATGCAATCACATTGAAAACTTCACAAAATACGGCGGTACACCGACTGTTAATGACTACGGTGAAGTGTCTATGCAGATGTATGCTAATTACTGCTATGAGGCTCTTATTGACGGCGACAAAAAGAAATTTGCAAAACTTTATTCAGAATGGCTGAAAGGAAAGACTTCCACAGGCAAGCAGGTTGATAAAAGCTATATTAACAGCAAACTGAAAACAGAGCTTGAAGATGATACGGAAATCATTGCCGCAGGAAATGCGTTCTTTAACGGCGATTTGACGGCATATGAAAATACGGTTGAAAAGTATTCTGACTTAGGCTTTGACAAAACAACCGTTGTAAAAGCCATTAATTCGATTGTCAGTGACCTTGAAGATGAACAAAAAAATGCAGAAGGACTTGATAAGTACGACAATGAAGAAGAGAGTGACAGCAAACCCGAATTGTACAAGTATTCGGATGCATTTGACTTTTTGAAGAACGGCGATACTGAAAGCTATGAAAAGGTTGAAAAATACCTTATGGAGCATAAAGGTAAGACAAAGAATCAAATGAAAAAGCTGATGCAGAGTGCAAGCCGAACTGATCCTATATTTAAAAAGTATATTGAGGCAAGCAAAAGCAATGATGCAGATACAACGCACACATTGTACAGACAGTTACTGAATATCTACGGCTCTGAAAGCAAGTTTAAATCAGCTCTCAGAAAATGTCAGGATAAAATCAAAAAGCAAAAAAGTAAATAAACAAATTGAGGGCAGCGGAAACGCTGTCCTTTTTTGTGGGTTTTAACTTTTTTGAGTTCGCAGAAAACTATATAATGTAATTAACGATAGGGGGCGGCATTATGAATACGCTGAAATTTGAAGTATATAAAAATACCCTGAAACGCAGAGACGGATTTAATCCGGTTCTCGGTGAAAAGAAATACACTAAAATCAAATGCTACTTTATGGAATCCGACTGGGACAACTGCGCTCTTGTTACGGCAAATTTTATGAGCGAAAAAGATAATATCGTTAAAAGTACAGTGAGCCTTACAGCTGATGACAAAACCGCAGTGTTTGACATACCGTCAGAGCTTGAGGGGGATAAAGTCTATTTCAGCCTGACCGGAAGTTATGCAGATAGCAATGGCAATACAGTAACACTCAATACCAACCTTGTCGGAATTAACAGGCAGAAAGGTATGTTGCCGAGTGCTTCAACTGGCATAAGCCTTTTCGAGAAAATTATAGTGGCTGTAAACAGTATGGCATCAAGACTGAAAGATACGCTGAATCAATTCATGAACACATATCCAAATGTTGATGCCAGTAATTTGACATGGCTCAATGTCAGATCACTCGGAGTAGATAACACAGGCGCTGACACTACTCTTGGTATGCTTGTATTTTATCCGCTTGACAACAGAACTTTATATTTCCCGAAGGGAACATATAAATGCAACGGATTAGCACTTGAAAATGTTGAAAATCTGACAATTATATGTGATAATGCTGAATTTATTTATTGCAATAAAGCTACGGACAACACAGACTCAGCAGGCACAAGTGTACAAAGTACATTTTTCAAATTTACCGGTTGTAAGAATCTGACCGTTATTGACGGTAACTTTGACGGCAAAAATAAAGTGTCACAGATTATTACTTTGATTAATTGCCCAAACGCAAACATAGACAATGTTAATATATCTAACGCAGGCAATGCTTCATCGGTAACAGCGGCAGGAATTAATTTTTTGAGAAACTGCTCACACTTTAACGTCAGAAATGCCAAAATATCAGGCATTAAAGCCGGAACTGTCGGCCCAGACGGATACATTCATTCATTTGGCATTGGCGTGTCAAGCGCAGGAAACGAGTACAGCCAACACGGTAACATTGTTAATGTGCGAATTAATGATATTGACGGATATAATTCCGGAGATGTTAAGCCGGACGGTGACGGTATCTACTTGATCGAAAGGCCGACCGATGATTTCAGCGGTGACGGCTATATTAATATTTCAAGGTGTGAAATTAAGGGATGTGCCAAAAGAGGAATTAAGGTTTCAACAAGGCATGTCAATATTTCGGATTGCTATGTCGATGTTGACAGCTGGGGCTCGGCAATTGAGGCGCAGTACGGTAAGTTGACATTGAGGGATTCAATTATCAAGAACAGATATGCAAGCTGTCTGACTCTCGACTGGGACAACGGCACTAACTACATTGACAATTGTAAACTCTACGGTGCAGGAAAAGACGAAAGCTCAAAGTACGGCAATTACAAGGGCTACGGTATTGTGCTTAATCAGAGGTTGTCGTCAAGAGACGAACCGTACAGTGATGAGCCGTGCAATATCAGCATTAACAACTGCTTCGTTGACGGTGTATTCTCTCCGATTATTTCGGGATATGACAATAATATTAAGTACAAGTACGGAAACATTGTTGTTGATAACCTTAAAATTGGTCACTACAGAGATGCATCGGCAATCAAGCTCAATTCTACTATGATGACAGATGTCAATCGGCTTGTACTTTCGGATATTATGTATCAGTACGGAACAACAGAAGCAGAAGTGCTGAACGCAAACAATGAGTATTATGCTCTTAGCAACACGGCAGGAACTACAATTAATCTCGGCACACTGTCATCATATGTTAATCCTAAGCGATTGGTATATGACACAAATCTTACCGATGATTACAATGAAATCTTTAAGTTTTATAACCTTAACAATGCAGACTTTGGCGGTGAGACAGCAAAGGTGACAGATGTGCTTGAAGATTCACCGAACAGTGCAGATATTGCCGACGGAACCTATACAAGTGTAACCAATACTAATTTAAGTGTGTCAGTCGCTGACGGTACAATGAATGTAGCTTGTTCAACGGCATACGCTTCTGCATCATATGTCTATATTCCAATTTCAAGCATTACTCTTGACGGAAATGTATTTGACTTTGTTGTTTCTGATATAAGCAAGACAACAGCAGATGTTACTTTAACGCTTGCCAATGCCAAGAAGGCTACAATTGCCGGATTAACTGAATTTGCGCTAAACAAAACAGTAAAATCAACCATTGTAGGTAATGTCAGCGGTACGGCATCGTTTGTCCGCATTAAGCTCAATGCAAACAAAACGGCAAGCCTCTCGTGCAAGGTCAACTTTAAAAATCGCCAAAAGGTTTTAAAAGGACAGGTGGAAGCAAGATTGAAAATTCTTGAAGAGAAAATAAAAACATTGGAAGGTGCAAACGCGTGATAGATTGGATTATACAATATTGGCTACAAGCTCTATTCGGTATAATACTTGCAGCAATTGTTGCGATAGTAAAAACGCAGTGGAGCAAAATTAAGGCTATTGGCAAAGGCACACAGTCATTGCTTAGGGCGGAGCTTATCCGGTCGGGCGAAAAATATATCGAAAGAGGTTGGATTGAGGTCTATGCAAAGGATGCATATGACAAATGCTATCAGTCATATCATCACCTCGGGCAGAACGGCACAATGGACGATATGCATGAGAAGGTCATGGACTTACCGACTAACCCTATTATAAGAAAGGATGAAAATAATGAATAAGCAGAAAATTAAGAAATGGGCGGTTGCGGCACTCATCAGAGCCGCAAAGACAATGGCACAGACTGCAGCGGCAACACTCTCAGTTGCGGTAGTAATGAGCGATGTAAACTGGGTAATGGTTGCAAGTTCAACACTTCTTGCTGGCATTCTCTCAATGCTGACAAGTGTCGGTGGCTTGCCGGAGCTTAAAGAAAGCGAGGAATAACAATGCAAAATACCATTACAAAACGACAGATTGACGAATTACTTGAAAAATCAGAAATTAAGGTCGAAACAGTTTACAGTAAAGTAACCGTTGTAAGTTGCAAACTGCCAAACGGATTTGTCTTAACTGAATCAAGCGGAGCAGTTGACCCAGCAAACTATGATGAAAAAATCGGTACAGAAATCTGTATGGCAAGAATCGAAAACAAATTGTGGGAACTTGAAGGATATGTCCTTGCAAAACAGCTTTACGAAAGAGAGAAACAGTAATGAAAACTTATATCGGAGTTAAAAAAATTGAAGCCGAGCCGATGACAAGAGGCGATTATAATACATACAGAGGCTGGCAGATACCTACGGACGAAAATCCGGATGATGAAGGTTATCATGTTAAGCACGCTGACGGTCACGAGTCGTGGTCGCCCAAAGAAGATTTTGAAAACACATTTTTTGAAAAGGGAAAGAACCTTCTGAACGATACGGCGTTACTTATGAGTAGTGAGGATTACAAGGAAAGATTTATAGCTGAATATCAGCAATTGGTAATCCGTTATAAAAGGTTGAAGAAAATGCTTGATGCTTGGGATAAAGGAGAACTGAAATTTGCTCCGACTTGTCCACGCAACGCATATAATATGCAGATTAAAGCAATGGCAGATTATATTGCTGTACTTGAATCAAGAGCATTTATTGAAGGTATAAAAATATTTGCAGAACAGAAAGCGAGTGATTAAAAATGAAAGTTACTGCTGTTGATGTAAGTTTCTGTCAGACGAATGTTGATTACAACAAAGTCAAGGCTGACGGTATAGACACGGTTATTATTCGTGCCGGCTTTGGTAGAGAAACATATCAGAAAGACGCACAGTTTGAAGAACATTACAAGAACGCAAAAGCCGCAGGACTGAAAGTCGGTGTATATTGGTTTTCGTATGCGTACAGCGTTGCCGAGGCGAAAAAGGAAGCAAGTGCTTGCCTTTATTGCTTGAACGGCCGAAAACTTGATTTACCCGTGTTTTATGACCTTGAGCTTGGCTCTCAGACCAAACTCGGCAAAGACACCTTAACCGCAATGGCTGTAGCATTTTGTGAGTGTGTTAAAGTTCACGGTTATTCAGCCGGCGTTTATGCAAGTGCAAGCTGGTTTGCAAGTTATCTCAATTACGAGAAACTTAAAAAGCAATATGCAATTTGGCTCGCACAATGGAGAACAGACTCTCCGTGTCGTACTTGCGACATCTGGCAGAACTCCGACAGCGGAAAAGTCAACGGCATTAACGGAAATGTTGATACCGACATTATATTTAATGCTGACTATAAGGGCAGTTCAGCAACAACGATTACAACGCCGAAATACTCCGGAATTAAAGCTGTGCAGGCTTGGGTAGGCACAACGGTTGACGGTATCTATGGCCCTGACACGAAAAAACATTTGGTTATGAAGTTGCAGGAAGAACTTAACCGTCAGTTTGGAATGAACCTTATTGTTGACGGAATTTACGGTGTGGGCACTCATAATGCAATTGTTGTACTCTCATACGGTTGTAGAGGTAATCTTACCAAAGTTTTGCAGGGCTTGCTCATCTGTAAAGGGTATGACACAAACGGCTTTGACGGTATTTACGGTGTTGGCACAAATTCGGCAGTTAAATCATATCAGCGGACTCACTGTTTGAATGATGACGGTATCGCAGGCGGTAACACATTCAGAAGTTTGTGCGCTTAATCCAACACAAAATCCAACACGTTGAAAATAAAAGTCAGTATTTATCGGCATAATAAGATTAAAATAGTGGGTTCGAATCCCGCCGGCTCAGCCATGAAACAGGCACTTGCAATTTTATGTAAGTGCCTGTTTCAATTATAGTTACCTGTCGAGGGTTATGCTATTGCGTTGTAACGATATACATAAAAAAGAATGCAAAAGATAAATTTTTTAAAAATACTCTTGACCTAAAGTTAGCTTGAGGTTATATAATATAGCTAAAGAGAGATATCTCTGATTTATATTTAAAATTTATATGATAAGGAGCTCTGATTACGATGTATATTGAAAAAATAAACGGACCGCAGGATGTTAAGAAACTCAGTATTGATGAACTTAACGCTCTTGCATCGGAGATGCGTGACGCTTTACTTCACCGTGCAAGTGTTCACGGCGGTCACTTCGGCCCGAATTTCGGTATTGTAGAGGCAACAATTGCCCTTCATTATGTATTTGATTCACCACAGGACAAGTTTGTGTTTGATGTTTCACACCAGTCATATCCTCATAAAATCCTCACAGGCAGAAAAGAGGCATATATTGCACAGGAGCATTACGATGATGTAACAGGCTATACAAGCCCCATAGAGAGCGAACACGATATTTTTACTGTCGGTCATACATCAACCTCTGTCAGCCTTGCCTGCGGGCTTGCAAGGGGCAGAGATGTAACAAACGGCAATGGTAATGTTATTGCACTCATCGGTGACGGCTCAATCAGCGGCGGTGAGGCTCTTGAAGGTTTTAATGTTGCCGGTGAAATGGATTCAAACCTGATTATTATAGCAAATGATAACCAAATGTCAATTGCAGAAAATCACGGCGGACTTTATAAAAATCTCAAACTTCTTCGTGACACAGACGGCAAGGCTGAATGTAACCTTTTCAAGTCAATGGGGCTTGATTATGTATATGTCAAGGACGGCAACAATATTGAAGAGCTTATCAAGGCTTTTAAGTCTGTAAAAGATATTGATCATCCTGTTGTCGTTCATATTAACACTCTTAAAGGTAAAGGTTATAAGCCTGCTGAAACCGACAAAGAAAGCTGGCATTGGTGTATGCCGTTTGATATTGAAACAGGCAAAACTACTGTTAATTTTCCTGATGAGGAGGACTACAGCTCAATTACAACAGATTATCTTAGAAATAAGATGAAGTCTGACAAGTCAGTTGTGGCGATTACAGCCGGCACTCCCGCACTTTACGGCTTTACTCCTGATGAGAGAAAGGCATTCGGCAGACAGTTCCTTGATGTAGGTATCGCAGAACAGACAGCCGTTGCAATGGCATCTGCTATCGCAAAGAACGGCGGCAAGCCCGTATTCAATGTTTACAGCTCATTCATTCAGAGAACCTACGATCAGCTTTCACAGGACTTGTGCATTGACTCAAACCCTGCAACAATCCTTGTTCAGACTGCGTCGGTAAACGGTATGACAGATGTTACACATCTCGGAATTTTTGATATTCCCATGATTTCAAACATTCCTAACCTTGTTTATATCGCTCCGACAACTAAGGAAGATTACCTTGCAGTCCTCGACTGGAGCATTGAGCAGACAGATTACCCTGTTGTAATTCGTGTTCCCGTTGCAGAACTTGTTTCAACAGGCAAGCCTTGCACAAAGAATTTTGCAGAACTTAATAAATATGAGGTTGCTCAGCAGGGCGGTAAGATTGCCGTAATCGCACTCGGTTCATTCTATGGAATGGGCGAACAGGCTGCAAAGCTTATTGAAGAAAAAACAGGCACAGCGCCTACTCTTATCAATCCTTACTACATTACAGGCGTTGACACAGAACTTCTTGAAAGTCTCAAGAAAGACCATGATGTTGTTGTAACACTTGAAGACGGTGTGCTTGACGGTGGTTTTGGTGAGAAGATTGCCCGTTTCTACGGTCCGTCAGATGTTAAGGTTATCAATTTCGGTCTTAAAAAGGAATTCCTTGACAGATATAATCCTGCCGATGTCCTCAAAGAAAACCGCCTCACACCCGAACAGATTGCAGAAGATGCAGTCGCTTTGATTTAAATAATTTAAAAATAACTATTATAAACGAATTTTAGGAGTGAATATCAATGGTAAAACAGACAGCAGGAAGAGATAAACTCGGTGAGTTTGCACCGAAATTTGCAGAAATTAATGACGATGTGCTTTTCGGTGAGGTGTGGAGTAGGGAAGACAAACTTTCACTTCGTGACCGTTCACTTGTTACAGTTGTTGCACTTATGTCACAGGGACTTGTAGATTCTTCTTTTAAGTATCATCTTATGTCAGCAAAAAACAACGGCATTACAAAGGAAGAAATTGCAGAAATCATCACTCATTCCGCATTCTATGCAGGATGGTCAAAAGCTTGGGCAGCTTTCAATATGGCAAAAGAGGTTTGGACAGAAGAATAAAGAGCAGTTGCATATATATTTCTCTTGTGATACAATTAACTGTAGTTATTTTAAATCTTAATTTTTACAAAGGGAAATATCATGAAAAAGACTAAATTTATAATTACCTTGTTAATGGCTGTTCTGATGACTTTTTCATCAGCCTTTTGTGTAAGTGTATCTGCGGTGTCTTCGCCCGATGAGGCGGTGATTTCGGACAATTATGACGGCATTGAGCCTATTCCCACAGAAAAGCCCGAGGACAAGCCCGTAAAGCACGGCAATGGCTTTTCAAGCGGAGATTACGCCTTGTTCTATACTCAGACAACATTCCTCGCACTTCTTGCAGGATATTTGATTATTTTCAAAGCTAAGGGTACAAAGACAAAAGAGAAAATGCACAGAAGAAAACTTGACAGAATGTGAAGTGGAATATGAAAATAAGTGAAATATTTTTAACTGTTCTTTTTATTTTTTCGGCACTTTCGTCTTTACTGACCCAAATACCTGTTATAAGAAATTCGATTGTATTTTTTATTCTCTTGTTAGCACAGCTTTTGTTTGTATTTATATTTCATCACAACATAAAGAAAATGAAAATATACGGTACTGTTATTACTGCGCTTGCTGTATCCAACATTATCAACGGTATTATCGCATGGTGTTGGGCGTATCAATCAATTAACAGCATAAGCGTACCAATAAAACAGGGAACGGACATACTTGGAATTGTTATGGCAAAGGCATCATTTGGTATGTTTGCCTACCTTATTTCAGGGATTGCAATAGTTGTTTTTGCAGAATGTATTGTTTCGGTATTTATAAAATACCGAACAAAAAAGAAACAACAGCTTATTCACAACATCTAAAACAAAACGGATTGGCTCAATAAAAATGCCAATCCGTTTTATTATGTTGACACATTAAAACAGCCCGACCAATTACGGTCGGGCTGATAATTTATGCGCTTTCAGCACTTAATTCTTTAGCTTTTTTCAAAGCAGCATCTTTTTGCTTTTTCTTCTTGATTACCTTGAGTCGGCTGAATTCCTCACGATCCTTTTCGTCAAGTGCGTCGGAAATGAACTTAACTGTTTCCTCAAAACGGGGAATCATAATGTTCTTGAGAGCGTTTGCTCTCTTCTGAGTTTTCTTGATTGAATCGGCAAGGCGGTAAACGCTGTTCTCAATCTCGGCAAGCTCAACTGTAAGATTTTTAACTTCGGTAAATTTCGTATAAACCTTATCAATTGCCGAATTTGTTGTGCGCAGACCGTAGTGTAGGTAGTTATGGTCCTCTCGTTTCTCAATAGTGAGAATCGGAATTTCAACACCCATAACACTTCTTGAATCAAGCTTTAAGCCGTTCTCATAGGGAATAGCGTTAGAAATATCTTCACAAAAGCCGTTGGTAACATTTGCCGTTTGAAGTGCTGTGTAAGCCTCTGCATAAGCGTCATCAATTTTCTGCTGGATTGCGTTTGCATGGTCGATAAGCGTCATCATTTCTCTGATGAGAATGTTACGCTTTCTGTCCAACAGTTCATAGCCGTTTTTGGCGAGTGCAAGGGATTTCTTAGTATTCATAAGATTACCCTTGGTAGGTACTGTCTGTACTGCCATAAATGCTCACACTCCTTTCTTCAAACGATTATTTGTCACCCTTATAGTACTGATCAAGTAAAGCATCGTCAACACGGTCAAGTTCTGCTCTCGGCAATGTTGAAAGCAATTCCCAACCAAGGTCAAGACTCTGTTCAATACTTCTGTTTTCATTAAAGCCCTGATTAACGAACTTTGATTCAAACAATCTGCCAAACTCAATGTACTTCTTATCAGTAGGAGAAAGTTCCTCTTCACCGATAACAGATGCAAGCGATCTTGCGTCAATTACCTTTGCATAAGAAGCGAAAAGCTGGTTTGCAAGAGGCTGGTGATCGGCTCTTGTATAACCCTCACCGATACCGTCCTTCATAAGACGGGAAAGGGAAGGAAGAACATTAACAGGCGGATACAATCCCTGTCCTTGAAGTGAACGGTCAAGAACAATCTGTCCCTCTGTAATGTAACCTGTAAGGTCTGGGATAGGATGAGTAATATCGTCGTTAGGCATTGTCAAAATCGGAATCTGTGTAACAGAACCGTTGTGACCTTTAATCATACCTGCACGCTCATAAAGTGATGCAAGGTCAGAATAAAGATAGCCGGGGTAACCCTTTCTGCCCGGAATTTCACCTTTTGATGACGAAAACTCACGAAGAGCCTCGGCATAAGATGTCATATCGGTCATAATAACGAGAATGTGCATATCAAGCTCAAATGCAAGATATTCAGCAATTGTAAGAGCACATCTCGGTGTAAGAGTTCTTTCAATGATAGGATCGTTTGAAAGGTTCAAAAGCATTACAACTCTTGAAAGTACGCCGCTTTCTTCAAAGCTCTTCTTAAAGTATTCTGCAACATCTTTTTGAACACCCATTGCGGCAAATACAACACCGAAGTTAGAGCTGTTTGCACCGCTGATTTTAGCCTGTCTTACAATCTGAACGGCAAGGTCATTATGCTTCATACCTGAGCCGGAGAAGATAGGCAGCTTCTGACCTCTGATAAGAGTCATAAGCGTATCAATGGTTGAAATACCAGTGTTGATGTAGTTTTTAGGATAAACACGGGAAACAGGGTTGATAGGAGTACCGTTGATATTAGCCTTTTTAACAGGGAAAATATCTCCGAGTCCGTCAATAGGTTTGCCCGCACCGTCAAGTACACGGCCGATAATTTCAGGGGAAAGAGGCATCTCCATAGGATGACCTGTAAGTCTTGTTCTTGTGTTTTTAAGGCTGATTCTTCTTGTACCCTCAAAAACCTGAACAACTATTCTTTCGCCCTCAATCTGAACGACACGACCCTGACGCATTGTACCGTTATCAAGACGAATGTCAACAATTTCCTCGTTGGAAACGCCCTTAACACCGTCCATAACTATAAGAGAGCCGTTAATTTCTTTAACGCCTACATAATCTATAATCATTATTGCGTTCCCTCCTTATTAAGAAATTGCAGCAAGCTTTTCGTCAATTTCCTTAATGTAATCGTCAAACATTTCAGGCTTGCTGTTAGGAATATCATACTTCATCTTTGTAAGCTTATCAAACAGACCAAGGTTAAGAATCTTGGAAAGCGGAATATTCTGAGCAACTATATCCTTAGCTTTGGCATGAAGATGAAGTATGGTTTTCATCATAAGCTTTTGCTTTTCAAGCGGAACATAAGTATCATCGGCATGGAAAGCGTTCTGTTGTAAGAAACCGACACGAATTACTCTTGCTGTTTCAATTACAAGCTTCTGGTCATCGGGGAGTACATCCGAACCGATAAGCTTTACGATTTCCATAAGTGAACTTTCTTCCTGTAAAAGTGCGCTTATTCTGTTTCTGTATTCAATAAAATCCTCACCGAGATTTTCCCTGAACCACGGATCAAGGTCGTTAAAATACTCGCTGTAGCTGTCCATCCAGTTAATGGCAGGATAATGTCTTGAATAAGCAAGAGCCTTATCAAGAGCCCAGAAACATCTTGTAAAACGCTTTGTGTTCTGTGTTACAGGCTCAGAGAAGTCTGAACCCTGCGGAGAAACCGCACCGATAAGCGTTACAGAACCTTCGCCGCCGCTGAGAACCTCGGCACGACCGCCACGCTCATAGAACTCGGCAAGTCTTGAAGGAAGGTACGCAGGGAAACCTTCTTCGGCAGGCATTTCTTCAAGTCGGCCTGAAATCTCACGGAGAGCCTCAGCCCAACGGGATGTTGAGTCAGCCATCATGGCAACATGATAACCCATATCTCTGTAATATTCGCCAAGAGTAATACCTGTGTAAATTGAAGCCTCACGAGCCGCAACAGGCATATTTGATGTGTTGGCGATAAGTACGGTTCTGTCGGTCATAGGACGCTGTGACTTTGGGTCAATAAGCTCTGAGAATTCCTCAAGAACCTGGCTCATCTCGTTACCACGCTCACCGCAACCGACATAGATGATGATATCGGCATCGCACCATTTTGCAAGCTGGTGCTGAGTCATTGTTTTACCTGTACCGAAACCGCCCGGAATAGCTGCTGTACCGCCCTTTGCAATAGGGAAGAGAGTATCAATAACTCTCTGACCCGTGATAAGCGGAACAGATGATGTAAGTCTTTCCTTAACAGGACGGGAAGTTCTGATTGGCCACTGCTGACAAAGGGTAAGGTTGTGCTCAACGCCTTCGTCATCCTTGATTACAACAACTGTATCAAAGAGCTTGTACTCACCGTTGGGATTAACCTTTACTACTTCACCCGAAAGCTCAGGCGGAACCATAAGTCTGTGTTCAATGATAGGAGTTTCGGGGAGAGTAGCGTAAATCTGACCGCCCTCAAGCTTGTCACCGACTTTAACCTTCATTGTAACATTCCACAGCTTCTTGTCATCAAGAGCAGAAACCGAAGAACCACGGTTAATAAACGCACCTGCTTCTTCTTCAATAGCCTTCAGCGGTCTTTCGATACCGTCAAAGATGTTGTCAATAATACCGGGGCCGAGAAGAACATTCATAGGAGCACCGGTACCCTCAACGGGATCGCCCGGTTTAAGTCCTGTTGTTTCCTCATAAACCTGAATAGTTGTGATGTCGTCTGTAATACCGATGATTTCACCGACAAGCTTTTGCTTGCCTACATGAACCATTTCCATCATCTCAAAGCTGTCGGTATTTTTTACGGTAACAACAGGTCCGTTTATTCCATATATAACATTGTTGTTTTCCATATTATTACCATCTCTTTCAAAAGAAATTAACAGTCAGCAAGATTAAAGCACACTCAGTCCGGAATTTTCAATAAACCATTCTTTCTGTGCATAGAGCTTGCTGTCAAGAGTTTCATCGGCAACAATATTCATTGCCTTGCAAAAGCCTTTGATTCCGCCGATTTTAATTGACTTGTCGGCAACAACCTCGGTGCTTCCTGCAAAAACTGCCTTGATTTTGTCTGAGTTCTTCATATCTCTTTCGTTGACATAAACAACACAGTCATTGTCTGCAAAAAGCTTAGCAACTTCCTTTGCACTTTTTACAAGGCTGTTTGAGTAATCTGATGTTTTTGTGTATTCAACAAGCTTTTCTTCAGCCTTTTTAAATACGCTTTTAGTCATTTCAGCTCTCTCGAGAAACAGTTTTTTCTGACCTTCCTGAATTTTCTTTGCAAGAATACCAGTCTGTCTGTTTCTTGATTCTTCAAGTTTGTCCTTGATATATTTTTCGCTGTCATGTCTGCCTTTTTCGGTTGCCTCTTTCAGCTTTTCTTCTTTAAGCTGAGCAACCTCTGTCTGCATGGCACTTCTTTGTTCATCAGCATATTTTTTAATGGCTTTCAGAAAGTTATCTGTTTTGTTTTTGGAGTTTTCCATTAAAAATAACCTCCCTGAATAAATTCAGATATGTGATAATTACAGCTTTACGCCGATTGCGTCCTGAACATATTTTGTAATACTGTCCTTGGTTCTTCCGTTACCGTGACGGTCGGGAATTTCAACAATAAGCGGCTGTTTGCGGTTAAGCTTGAGGTCATAAATAAGGTCGGGACAGAGCGAAACAAGTGTTTCCGTAATAAGAATAACTGCAATATCATCCCTGTTCACAGCCTTTTCAAGCTCACTGCGTACCTCATCCTCCTGATGAACAACTACGCCTTCAATACCTGCAAATCTCATACCCATTTTGGTATCGACATTATCACTTATAAGAAAAAATTTCATAATAATCAATCCTTAACGAAACTTAAATCGCTTAAATTATCTTGCAAAGATAAGAAGAATTGAAACGAGCATACCGTAAATAGCGATACCTTCACCAAGTACAACGAAGATGATTGCTTTACCGAATGCCTTAGGATCTTCACTTGTAGCACCGATAGCGGCAGGAGCAGCGTTACCAACGGCAATACCGCCGCCGATACATGAAAGACCTGTTGCAAGAGCGGCACCGATATATGCAAGACCGTCAGCCATACCCGATGTAGCTGCAGCGGCGTCACCTGTTGCAGCGCTTGCTACGATAGGGCATACCATGCAGAATGCAAATACAGCAGCGAATGAGCAAATCTGAGTAAGAACTGTTTTCTTTCTGTTCTTTCCATGCTCAAAAGCCTTTACTGCAAGAATTGCAGATGCACAAAGGAATACTACCGGAACAGCTAACATAATTAAATTGAATAACATAATAATACCTCCAAAAAATTATCAATCAATATTTAATTTAACAGGTTCGTAAGGTCTGCCTTCACCGGAATAGAAACGGCTGAACATCTCGTAATATTCAAGTCTTAACACCTGAATTGCAACAAGAAGCGCCTCAAGAACCATTACAAAAACATTACCTAAAACAACTACGGGCCAGTATGCTACTGCGGGAGCTGTTTGGGCAAGTACGAAAACAACCGTCATCATACCTGCGTGTACAAGAACGAATGCACCGACTCTTAAAAAGCTTACCGTGTTTGTAACATACTCAAGCAAAAATTCGATTGACTCGATAGCATGCTCAAGAATATATCCGCCCCAGCTTTCGGGTTGCCAGTCTTTTTCACCGGCAATAAGAAGTCCGAGAGGCTCACCAAAGAAGATGAGCAGATAGGGGAGAACGATAAGGCAAAGAATGTATGCAAGGGAAAATACCTGCAGACCCAATACGAGCTGTCCTGCAACACCGAAAATAATTGAACAGTAGAATACAAGACCTGCACAACCGCTTGATCCGAACAAGGCTCTTCCCACATCTCCCTGCTTGAAGGAACTGTAAATATTAAGTCCCATAGCAACCACAACAAGCGAAATACCTATTGCAACAGCTGCAAGAAGAATCATTACAATTGAGCCTGATGACATTACTTCAATCGGTTTTTCATCAAGTCCGAAGAGTGCTTTGTAAAGAGGATCGAGGACATGCTCAAATCCGAACACACTTCCGAACACACAGCCGAATATCGCAGAAGAAATTCCGCACGGCACAAGAATCTTACCGATTTTCATTTTCCTGAGTTTCCACATAAGCGCACCGACAATTGATACACAAATGCCCTGACCGAGGTCAGCAAACATTATGCCGAATATAATGACATAAGTGATAGCGATAAAGAGTGACGGATCAATTTCGTTATATTTCGGAACACCGTACATCTCTGTGTAAAATTCAAACGGTTTTGCAAGGAAACAGTTTTTGAGTTTGACAGGCGGTGATTTTGCAATCTCCGTCTTGCCGTCTGAAAAATCTACATTGACGCTGGCAATTTTTTTGAGTCTGCGTCTGAGAGGCTTAGCGTCCTCTGTAGGAACCCAACCTACAATGATAAAGCTTTTGCTGTATTGCAATGCTTTTGTGCGGATTTTGGCATAAAGATTAAGCTCTTCAAGCTTAGAAAGATATTTACAGATTCTAACCTCATACTTGTCAACATAATCGTCAACTCGCTTCTGAGCTTCTTTAAGCTTCTCCTCAAGATGGGGAATAAGGCTCTCAAGTTTTTTCAGATGAATTCTCGGTGTGTCATTAACTCCGAGAACATCACATTTTTCAAAGTACAATCCTGAAAAGATTCTGTCAATTTCCTCGGTTTTGTCAATCGGAGCAAAATAAACGCCCCAATAATGTGATTTATCCTCGGAACAGACAATAAAATCCACATAAGGATTATCTTTATAGGCTGAAAGCTTTTCAAAGCTTTCCTTAGGCAATCTGCCAAAGCGTGAACTGATATACTTTAAGGTTAAAACCTTTTCAATTTCAACCCCAAGTCCGACAAAGTGTGTTGTTTCAACAAGATTTTCCTTTGCCTGCATCAACTGCTCTTCAACAAACAGCCTGTCATCTGCAAGAACTTCAATGTCGCTGTTTATTTGATTTGTAAACAGTTCAATTTCTTTAAAGGTCGGATTAAAGTCACTTACATCAACAAGATTAAACTTGCGTTTTGTAAGACTTAATGTTGCCTTAAGAGTGTTAAGAGGTTCAGCATAGATGTTTTTTGATTGCAGATGCGTAAAATCCTTTGTGTTGCTGTAAAAGGATGAAACATCATCGGGATGGAACACACCTGATTCACCAAGTACCGATATTACATTATCAATATCATTTGTAAGCCCGATAATGCTTACGGCCTGCATGGTTGAAACAGCCAAATTTTAATCACCTCTTCTTAACAGTCATCACATTTTTTATTTAATAAGCAATGACTGCGTAAGTTTATTGTCAAGTTCATATCTTGTGCCCTCAATCAGAGTGACAATATTCATCAGCTCTGTTTCGGCAACAAAAACATATGAAATCATTACAACCGAAGGGTTGTTGGAAAAGTGCATATTTTTCCTTGCAAGCCTGTATTTTACTCTCGGTGAAATATCGCTTGCATAAACATATCCGATTTTATCAATCAATCTTCCGTTATGCGTATTCTGCATAATTGAGAATATCTCGCCCGAAGATTCCGCCTTACACATCATGTCAACGGTCTTTTCGCTGAGATTTGTGTAATCAAGCAAGAGGTTTGCTTTGATATCATCGGGAGAAAGCTTATAATACTTTTTCAATCTCAGAATTCTCGAGAAAATATTATAATCGTTAATCGTAAAGAAAAAATTGATAAGCTCGTGCTTTTCCTGTCCTTTTGTTGTAGCTTTAATCAGTTTTGTCAGTTTTCCGAACACCAAGTTATACAGCTTGTTCTCAATGTCCGATATTGGAAGTCGATTTTTCTCATCAGGAGAAAATTGCTTGAGAATATCGTAGAATTGGGAGGACTGTGTGGCGTTCAGAAACTCTTCATAATTTTTTGCGTTGGCAAGCTTGTTAACATCTATTTCCGTATGCTTTGAAATATACGCCGGGAATTGATAGATGAACTTGTCAGTCGAGTTTGAACTGAGCAGGATAAGGAATCTTATAATCTGCTCAACCTCTAATGTCGAGATAATGTACGATGACAAACCCGAGCTTACGCTCGAATCGTATCTGCACAAAGAGTCAAATTCATAGAAAAGGTTTTGCCTCAAAAGAGCCTCAAGCCGTCCTCTGTGAATTTCACGCTCACTGACATCCGTCAGAGCCTTGGAGTAATGCGTATTATTTTTAAGATACGACATAATCTCTCCGACGCTCTGGCATGCAAGCAAACTCTGGTAGTCCTTTTCGGTAAGTCTGTTGCCAAACTTTGACCTTGCTTTTGTCAGAACTGCAAACGAAGTTTTTGACATTATCCGCATACACCTCCTTGTAAACAGTAAATGGAATGTTACTGTGCAACCGTTCTTTTGACGATTTCGTCAACCCACTTGTCACAGTTGAGTTTAAAATCAGAATCAAGCTTGATATGCACTGAATTGTGCTTGCCCTGAATTTCCTCCCATTGCTGTTCGGCTTTCTTTGTTTCCTGAATGTCGTTGCGTTTCACAACCTCTTCAGCTTTTGCCATGAAGTCGTCATAAATCTTCTTCGTTTCGGCTTCAATAGTTTTGGAAAGTTCCTCTTTTTCTTCAAGAGTATCCTTTTCCATGGCTTTGGCTTCGTTGTCGGCATCAACGATTTTTTTAATCATATTCTCCATAAAACCACCCCCGTGAAAAATCAGTTTTTAAGCGCCTGAAGCGGAGCCGGAATTCTTCCGCCACGCTTAATAAATGCCTCCGGTGAACCTTTCCTTACAGGCATAACGGGACCTCTGCCGAGCAGTCCGCCGAAATTAAGTTCTTCGCCTGCACTTTTTCCGATAGCCGGAATAAGTCTTACCGCAGTTGTTTTGGTATTTACCATACCAATTGCAGCCTCATCTGCAATAATTGCAGAGATAACCTCGGGAGTTATGTCACCGGGTACTACAATCATGTCAAGACCAACCGAACATACGGCTGTCATTGATTCAAGTTTTGTAATATCAAGGTAACCTTCAGTAGCGGCATGAATCATACCTGCATCCTCGGAAACGGGGATAAAAGCACCGCTCAGACCGCCGACATGGGAAGAAGCCATAACGCCGCCCTTTTTAACAGCGTCATTAAGAAGTGCAAGTGCAGCGGTTGTACCGTGGCATCCGCACACTTCAAGTCCCATCTCCTCAAGAATATATGCAACACTGTCACCGACAGCAGGTGTCGGGGCAAGTGAAAGGTCAACAATACCAAAGGGAACACAAAGTCGCTTGCTTGCTTCTCTTGCAACAAGCTGTCCCATACGGGTGATTTTGAATGCAGTTTTCTTAACCATATCTGCAATTTCCGTGATGTCTTTTCCGGCACCGTCTTTTGCAAGAGCGGCTCTTACAACGCCGGGACCCGACACACCAACATTGATAACAGTATCGGCTTCACCGACACCGTGGAAAGCACCAGCCATAAACGGGTTGTCTTCGGGAGCGTTACAGAATACAACGAGCTTTGCGGCACCGATGCAGTTTCTGTCGGCTGTAACTTCTGCAGCCTGCTTAACGACCTTACCCATCATCTTAACAGCATCCATATTGATGCCGGCTTTTGTAGAACCGATATTTACGGATGAACAAACGAAATCGGTTTCGCTCAAGGCCTGTGGAATACTCTCGATAAGAGCGTAGTCACCGCTTGCAAAACCCTTCTGAACAAGAGCGGAATAACCGCCGATGAAGTTTACGCCGAGTTCCTTTGCGGCTTTGTCAAGAGTGTGGGCAAACTTGACAACATTCTTGCTCTGGCACGGAGCGGCTACCATACCGATAGGGGTAACTGAAATTCTTTTATGTATGATCGGAATACCAAATTCCTTCTGGATGTCTTCACCTGTTTTAACAAGGTCTTTTGCATTTCGACAGATTTTGTCATAAACCTTTGTGCAAGCCTTATCAATGTCCTCGTCAATGCAGTCAAGCAATGAAATACCCATTGTAATTGTTCTTACATCAAGGTTTTCATTGTCTATCATATTTATGGTTTCAAGTATATCTCTTGTTTCTAACATATTATGTATATCCTTTCAATTCGGTAGCACTGATCAAATTCTGTGCATGCTGTTAAAGATGTCCTCGTGCATAACATGAACCTTTGTATTTGTTGATTCTCCGACTGCTTTGAGGTTTGTACGGAGCTGCTCAAATCCGATGTTGGATTTGTCAATTTCAACAAGCATAATCATAGCAAACATATCCTGAAGAACACTCTGTGTTACTTCCACGATATTAACATCAGCCTTTGAACAGGCCTCTGAAACTTTTGCAAGGATTCCAACGCTGTCTTTACCGATTACTGTGATAACTGCCTTCATTTTTTACCTCCTGTTTATGCAGATTTTCGTTGGAATTCTGCATAAAACTGCTTTTCTTTATTTGTGCATATTATATAACTAATTTTTAATAAAGTAAAGTGCAATATTGAAAAAAATTTTTTCATATGTTATCATCTTTTTTGTGAGGTGTTTTACTAATGAAAATATGTGATATTCATACCCATTCAAGCAACTCTTTTGATGCTGAAAATACAGTTGAAGAAATGTGCAACAGTGCCTGTAATAAGGGACTTTTTGCACTTGCAATCACCGACCACTGCGAAGCTCCCGAGATTTTGCTCGGCTCTGAAAGTGAGTATGGAGATTTCAGCAAATTAATTCCAAAATCGAATTATGAAACTTCGATTATGAAAGATAGATACAAGGGTAAAATCAAAATACTGAGAGGCATTGAACTCGGTGAGCCGATGCACAATGCCGAATGTACAAAAAAAGCACTTTGTTTTGGAGATTTTGACATAATAATCGCATCCGTGCATAACCTGAGAAACAGACCGGATTTTTATTATATGGACTTCAAAAAAGAAGATGCACATATAATTCTCGATATGTACTTTGATGAACTTCTCGAAACCGCCTCTTTTGACAGCTTTTGTACTCTTGCACACCTTACATATCCGTTGAGATATATTAAGCGTGACACGGGCGTTATTCCGAGTCTTTCACCGTACAGAGATAAGATTGACCTTATCTACGAAAAACTTATTAAAAAGGATAAGGCTCTTGAAATTAATGTTTCGGGACTGTTCAAAGGACTCGGTGAAACTCTCCCTGCATTTGATGAAATTAAACGCTATCACGACCTTGGAGGCAAGTACATAACCCTCGGAAGTGACGCACACAATATAAATGATGTCGGCAGAGATATTGAAAAGGGGATAGAGCTTGCTTTTAAAGCCGGATTCAAATCATACTATATATATGAAAACTGTTGCCCTTATGAAATAACAATTGAATAACAAAGAATTAAAATAGTTCTTAAAAGCAAAAAGAGGATTTCGCACTGATATGATGTGAAATCCTCCTTGTTTTTTTGAATCCAATATTTAACTGTAGCACAGTATACTGCACTTTTCTGAAAATTGCAATACCTTTTTACAAAGTTTTTGCAAGATTTTTTATGTAATCCTTCAATAAATCTTTTGTTTCAGGGTGTTCAAGCCCAATTTCTATCTGAGCCTGCAAGATTCCGAATTTATTGCCCATATCGTATCTCTTGCCCTCAAACTCAACGGCTGTCATTCCTTTTGTTATTGCAATCTCTCTCATTGCGTCTGTAAGCTGAATTTCTCCGCCGATTCCGGGTTTTGTATTTTCAAGAATTTCGAAAATTTCAGCCGGGAGCACGCATCTGTCAAGAATCGAATAAAGTGAAAGAACTTCTTCGGGAGTCTGCGGTTTTTCCTTCATGTCCGTACAGGCAAAAATATTGTCGTGCATATGTTCAACTTTGAGCGAACCGTACTTGTGAATGTCTTTGGCGTCAACCTTTTTAACACCTACAACTCCTTCACCGTATTCACCGTAATGATCAATGAGCTGTTTGATTGCAGGAACCTTGCCTGTAATAACGCCGTCACCGTACATAACGGCAAAAGGTTCATTGCCTACAAAAGATTTTGCTTTGAGAACGGCATGTCCAAGACCTTTCATTTCTTTCTGTCTGATAAAAGAAATGTTTGCAAGGTTTGAAATATTTCTGACTGTTTCAAGAAATTCTGTTTTGCCGCTCTTTTCAAGCAGACTTTCAAGTTCGGGAGAAGCGTCAAAATGATCCTCCATAAGTCCTTTGCCACGGTTTGTGATGATGAGAATATCTGTAATTCCTGCCGCAACAGCCTCCTCAACTATGAACTGAATAGTTGGCTTGTCAACGATAGGATACATTTCTTTCGGCATATTTTTTGTTGCGGGAAGAACTCTTGTACCGAGTCCCGCCGCCGGGATAACCGCCTTTGTTATACTCATAATATTCCTTCTTTCTCATTAAACTTTTTACTCATTATGTTTCTATACATTTATTACGGTGTTTCTGTCATTTACATTAAGAACATCGGCAGATAATTGACAACAAGGAAAGCAAAAGCTACAGAAATAGCAATCGGGAGATTTACTCCGCCTTTTGTTTCGAGTGCCTCATTCAAAAGCTCTTTATTTGTTGTACTTTTTATCTTTTTAATTTTCTTAACAGAGTGATTGTAGTAACATTTATTTGCAATTAAACCGCTGATAACCATTACTATAAGTGAAACCGCATTTGCAAGCAGAGGAGAGAGAAACAGTAAAAACTCAGTCGGTGAAAGTCCGAAAGAATTACTAAGCGAAAGCACCTGTCCGGATTGCTGAGCCTGTACTATGCCTGTGTAGATAGATTTCCATGCCGGAAGCGATGAAATATAAGCAGAACCTACCATTGAACCGAGTACGAGAGCTGAGAACAATACGCCTAAGCCGTACATTTTTCGGTACAGAAAATATATTCCCGATAAAATAAATGCGGAAAAATTGAATCTGCTCTTTTTAAACTTATTGATAAAGTTGAAAATCCTAAGATAATAAGGGGTGTTCTTACCAATGAATTTTGCGGCTTCACCTGCAGTGATATCGTCAACAAGCGGTTCGTCGCTCTTCATTCCTGCCATAGGATCAAAAGCGGCAGCCATTTGCGGATTTGCCTGACCAAAAGGAACACCGAACGGCGGCATACCCTGATTCTGATTGAAATTCGGGTTTGGCTGACCGTTATTCTGATTCTGCTGAAAGTTCGGATTGTTTTTGTCATCACCGTAAAGCGGTGCGCCGCAGTTGCAGCAATAGAACATTTCTTTCGGATTTTCCGCTCCGCAGCGCTTGCAAAGAACTACACCGTCTTTAGCGTCCTGCTCTGCCTGTTGTTCGGCCTCTTCAAGCTGTTCTTTTTCAAAAGAAAAATCAGCACCGTGTTTGTCTGCAAAATGACAATGACCTTCTTTTTCATAACATTCTCTGTGATGCGGTGCTCCGCATTCAGGGCAGACTACAACATCGTCACCCTTTTTGAACTGTTTGTCACATACCGGACATTTGTATTCTGTAAATTCCATTATAAACCTCCAAAGGATACACAATATAGTGTACCTATACACTTTAATTATAACAAATAGTATTGACAAATGCAACTTGTTTTTGTGTATAAGTTTACTTATGAATAAAATAGCTGTTTTTCTTTACTTTTGTGGATGTTTTTGCTATAATATTAAATTGTAAAAGGATAAACTATATTCAGAAAGGTACATGTTTATGGTACAGTTTGAGGAATTACTTTTAAAGCTTCAGGCTCTCAAGCCTGAAATAGACGATTTGTCCGATGCACTCGGTATGAAGGGCATGCTCTCGGAGATTCAACAGCTTGAACTCAAGGCAACCGAGCCGGGATTTTGGGACGATGTGGAAAAATCACAAAAGGTTTTACAGCGTACGGGCTCTTTAAAGGGCAAGGTTGAGGCTTACGAAGGTCTTGTTGCCAAATACGAGGATACTCACGCTTTGATTGAACTTGCAAATGAGGAAGAGGATGAATCTCTTCTTGAAGAGGCAGAAAGTGAAGTTGAGGCTGTCAAGGAAAATCTTGAAAAACAGCGTTTGCAGACTTTGCTTACAGGCGAATATGATAAAAATAACGCAATTCTTACATTTCACGCAGGTTCGGGCGGAACAGAGGCTCAGGACTGGGCTGAAATGCTTTACAGAATGTACACCCGTTGGGCAGAGGCTCACGGCTTTAAGGTTAAAGAAGTTGACTACCTTGACGGCGATGAGGCAGGACTTAAAAGTGCCGTGCTTCTTGTTGAAGGTGAAAATGCTTACGGCTACTTAAAGAGCGAGGCAGGCGTTCACCGTCTTGTTCGTGTATCTCCGTTTGACTCGGCAGGCAGAAGACACACAAGCTTCTCATCTCTTGAGGTTATGCCGGAAATTGCAAAAGATACAGAGGTTCACATTCCGCCCGAAGATATCAAAATGGATGTTTACCGTGCCAGCGGTGCAGGCGGTCAGAAGGTCAATAAGACTTCATCTGCTGTTCGTCTTACTCATATTCCTACTGGTATCGTTGTTGCCAGTCAGGTTGAGCGCAGTCAGTATCAGAACCGTGATGTTGCTATGAATATGCTTATTTCAAAGCTCGTTGAAATCAAAGAGCGTGAGCATCTTGAAAAGATTGAGGACATCAAGGGCGTTCAAAAGGAAATTACCTGGGGTTCACAGATCCGAAGCTATGTATTTATGCCATATACAATGGTAAAAGACCACAGAACAGGCTTTGAAACAGGTAACATTCAGGCTGTTATGGACGGCGATCTTGACGGCTTTATCAACGCATATTTAAAGTGTGCAAGTCTTGGCACACTTCAGAAATAAATTTCATATTATACGGAAAGGCTATGAATTAGTATGAAGTATTTAGTAATGCTCTGTGACGGTATGGCTGATGAGCCAAACGCACAGCTTGATAATTCAACTCCTATGGCAAAGGCTGTTAAGCCTTGTATGGATTACCTTGCCTCAAAGGGCGAGGTCGGAATGGTTAAAACCGTTGCCGAAGGACTCAAACCCGGCAGCGATGTTGCGAACCTTTCGGTTCTCGGTTATGAGCCTGCTGTTTATTACAGCGGTCGCTCTCCGCTTGAGGCGGCAAGTATCGGTATTGACCTTAAAGACACCGATGTAACATTAAGATGTAACCTTGTAACTCTGTCCGATGAAGAAAACTACGAGGACAAGTCTATGGTTGACTATTGTGCAGGCGACATTTCAACAGAAGAGGCAAGAGAGCTTATCAATTATGTTGAGGAAAAGCTCGGCAACGATATTTTCAAGTTCTATTCGGGTGTTGCATACCGTCATTGTCTTGTATGGAAAAACGGCAATCCTCATCCGGGCGAACTTACACCTCCTCACGATATCTCAGGTCGTGTGATTAAAGAATACATTCCAAAGGGTGACGATACTGCCGCTCTCTATGATTTGATGAAGAAAAGCTATGATTTGCTCAAAGATCATCCTGTAAACAAGGCGAGAATTGAAAAAGGACTTCGTCCCGCTAACTCAATCTGGCTTTGGGGCGAGGGTACAAAACCCGCTCTTGACAGCTTCTTCGGCAAGTTCGGCAAAAAGGGCAGTATGATTTCTGCTGTTGACCTTCTCAAAGGCATCGCAATTTGTGCCGGTATGAAGAGTGTTGATGTTGAGGGTGCAACAGGCTATATTGACACAAACTTTGACGGAAAGTGTAAAGCCGCCATTGATGAATTTAAAAACGGTGCGGACTTTGTATATATCCATGTTGAAGCTCCCGATGAATGCGGTCACAGAGGAGAGATTGAAAATAAAGTAAAGGCTATTGAACTCATTGATGAGCATATTCTCAAGCCTGTAACCGATTTTCTCAGAACTTTTGATGATTTTGCCGTTCTCGTATGTCCCGATCATCCCACACCTCTTTCTATCCGCACACACACTTCAAATCCTGTTCCTTATCTTATCTATGACAGCAAAAACGAAGTTGACAGCGGCGTAAGCAAATTCTGTGAAGAAGAGGCTAAAAAGACAGGCAACTATATTGAAAAAGGTTTCACAATGATGGATTACTTCCTTTCAAAATAATTTTTTGCTCTGTACTACATAATAAACCAAAAAAATAACATCCTTGCAGATATAATGAAATTAAAAATCTGTAAGGATGTTTTTATGTTGTGTTTGTTCATTATCATAACAATAATGAGTGTGATTACTTTGTTTGTAATTGCGTTTTCTTATGCAGTAAAATTCCTTATCGGAATAATAATTAAACTTATACGCAAAAACGATTTAGATAAGTTTTAATGCTTCAACAAGAGCCTTTGAAAGCTGATCGGGGCAGGATGTGCCTCTGCCACGGCAGTCAATGCCTTTTAATCTGTCAACAGCATCTTTTGCGTCCATACCTTTAACAAGCATACAAATGCCCTGAGTGTTGCCTGAACAACCGCCCACAAACTCACAGCTTGTGATTTTACCGTTGTCATCAAGTTCAAGGTTAATTTGTCTGGAACAAACTCCTGTAGGAAAATATGAATATTTCATTGTAATACCTCTTTTCATAATTTGAAATCATATTATCACAGAAACAGAAAAAAATCCAGATAATTTTATTTTTTTGTTTTTAAAATTGAAAATCTATGTTATAATTTAAATATAGATTGCACTTTGTTACAAACGTTGCTCCCTGTTATGAAAGCAGAGCGTTGTTCTGATTAAAATCCAAGTGCAGATGTTTCATTACTTTAAGAGAATGAAACTATTATGAATATTGTAACAGACATTTACAAAAAGCAAATCACAGAAAGTAGGATATAATGTCAATTAATATAGATTTGGGAGCATGGAACTCAATTTTTGCAGTTCCCTCCAAAGTAGTCGATGAAGGATTAAAATTTTCTGACGGCGTAAAGCTTAAAGTCCTTTTGTTTGTCCTTCGTAATGCCGGTCGTTCCGTTGACGACACAGAAATTTCAAAGGCAACAGGTGTCAATGTAACCGATATTCCCGAGGCGCTTGACTATTGGGTAAGTATGGGTGTGTTTAATAGAATTGAAAATACCTTTACTCCCGTAAAAAATAACGAGGAATTTGTTCCTACACCGCAGACTCCTGCTCAAACGGAACAGACACCGCAACCTGTTCAGACTGTTTTACAGCCACAACAGACAGTGCCACAGCCTGTTCAAGCGGTTCAAGAGCCTGTAAAACAGGAAACAGAACAGTCACCAAAGGAAAACGCAGAAGAACCGCAAAAACATTTTACGGCTACAAGACCGCAAAAGCCTGATTTTGTATTTACGGCACAAAGGCTTGCGGTTGATGAAGAATTAAAAATGCTTGTTGAAGAAACGCAGACAACACTCGGAAAAGTTCTTTCAAATTCCGATATTGCAACTCTGCTTATGCTCAAGGACACCTGCGGACTTCCGCTTGATGTTATCTTTATGCTTATACATTATTGTGCAAGCATTGATAAGGGCAATATCAGAACGATTGAAAATATCGGTATTCAATGGGCAAATGACGGTGTTTATTCGCTCGAGGCGGCTGATAACAAGATTAAGCAGATTCAAAAAACAACGGCAAACTTTTCAATTGTTTCAAAAGCATTCGGACTTAAAAATGTCGGTTCTCCTACAAAAAAACAGCTTGAATACGGTGACAAGTGGGTAAGCGAGTGGAAGTTTTCGCCCGAAATGCTCAGAGAGGCGTATGAAAGATGCGTTGATACAAAGGGAACAATGAATCTTCGTTACATTGACGGAATCTTAAAGCGTTGGAATGCAAGCAATCTGCACACGCTTGACGAACTTCATAAGTATGAAAAATCAGCGTCAAAGCCGTCGCAGAAACAGTCGTCATCTTATGATATTAATGAACTCGACAAATTTAATTCACTTGATAATTTTTAATTAAGAGGTTGGTATGGGATACAGCAATAGTGTTTATAAGGCTGCTTCGGACACATTACATGAACGCAGACTTAACGCCGAAAAGGCAGCGGAAAGAAGAAAAGAAGAGGTTTATAAAAAATTCCCCCGTGTGAAAGAACTTGAAAAACAGATTTCCGTGGGCGGAATCAAAACAGCCCGAGCAGTTCTTGCGGGCGGAGATGTGAAGGACGCCGTTTCAAAGCTTCGTGATCAGAATCTTGCAATGCAGGCAGAGGTCAGGAAAATCCTTACAGATAACGGCTATCCCGAAAATTATTTTGAACCCGATTATTTTTGTAAGAAATGTAATGACAAGGGTTATTGTGACATAAACGGCAAAACTGTCAGATGTTCATGCATGAAGTCTGCTCTCATAGCCTGTGCATGTGCCGAGCTTAACAGAAACGCTCCGCTGTCACTTTCTACATTTGAGAGCTTTAATCTTGAATATTATGACAAGACTGTTGATCCAAAGCTTAAGGTATCTCCTTACGACCATATGAGCAGAGTTTTAAGATATTGTCAGAATTATGCTGATAACTTTAACTCACATTCGGAAAGTATACTTATGAAAGGTGCAACCGGACTCGGCAAAACTCATTTGTCGCTTGCAATTGCAAACGAGGCAATAAAGAGGGGATACGGTGTAATTTATGCGTCTGCTCCGCAACTTGTTTCAAAGCTTGAAAAAATATATTTTTCAAACAAGGAAGATGATTCAACATTCGATATGCTTGTTGAATGCGACTTACTTATTATAGATGACCTCGGAACGGAATTTCATTCTCAATTTTCCGTATCACAGCTTTACAACATTTTTAACTCAAGAATGTTGTCAAACAAGCCCGTAATTATAAATACAAATCTGACAATAAGAGATTTGCAGGAGAATTATACTGACAGATTTGTTTCAAGAATCTGCGGAAATGCCCGTCAGCTTGATTTTTTGGGTAGAGATATAAGGATCAGACGAAAATAATTTTAAAATATTTTCGTCAAAAATCCTGTTGCTGTCGGCTGTTTTGAAGGTCTGAAAACTTTTTTGAAAAAATTTTAAAAAAAGTATTGACTTTTTGAACGATATGTCTTATAATTCATATCGTTGCAAGTTCGGTAGCAATTACATCTTGTGGAATAGTGTAACGGTAGCACGACAGACTCTGACTCTGTTTGTTGGGGTTCGAATCCCTATTCCACAGCCACAGCCCCGAAGTTATTCGGGGCTCTTTTATTTCGAGGTGTAGCGCAGTTTGGTAGCGCACATCGTTCGGGACGATGGGGTCGCAAGTTCGAATCTTGTCACCTCGACCAGTTTGGCGCCGAACTTTTTTAAGTTCGGCGCATTTTCTTTTTTTAAAATTTGGAGGTAATTTTATAAAAAAAGTAATTTCGCTTGCAATTGCTCTTGTTCTTTGCCTTTCGATATTTGCAGGTTGCGGTGCAAAGGAAGTTAATCTTGCTGATCTTATGGATAAGATGAATTCCGAGTACAGCGTAGATGCAACAAAGTATGAAACAAAGGATGATATGTACAAATATTACAATATCAATGCCGACGATATCAAGCAGTTTGCCGCTGAGGTCGGTAAGTCTGATACAGACAGCGAAAATACAGAGGTAGTTCTTGTTGAGGCAACTGATTCAGATGCTGCTTCAAGAGTTGAAACTGCTCTTACAAACCGCTATAATTCAATCTTTCAGCAGAACGCTTCCTATTCGGCAGAAGATCTTGATATGGTGAAAAATTGTAAGGTTACAAAAGACGGTAACTTTGTTACAATGATTATCGGCGAAAAGGCATCTGATATGCTTAAAATGTTTAATGACAGCATTAAATAATTTATTTAAAATTTACTGAGGGCGAACATCGTTCGCCCCTTTCTTTTGCAATATTTTAAGGCAGGTTAAAAATGGTACAGACTGAGATTCAAAAAAACTTTTCACATATGAATGATATGCAGAAACAGGCTGTTTTCTGCACAGAAGGACCTTTGCTCATACTTGCAGGTGCCGGTTCGGGCAAAACAACTGTTCTTGTTAACAGAATAGCCTACATTTTGCAGTGTGAGCTTTGTAAACCATGGCAGATACTTGCCATTACTTTTACCAATAAAGCCGCAGGAGAGCTTAAAGAACGAATCTGTGCGGCTGTTCCCGAGGGCGGTGCCGACATCTGGGCGGCTACCTTTCATTCAACCTGTGCAAGAATCCTTCGCAGATACGGCGACAGAATCGGTTATACAAGTCATTTCACGGTTTACGGGACTGACGATCAGAAAAAACTCGTCAAGGATATTTTAAAGCAACTCAATATTGCCGAAAAAACTTTGCCTGTAAAATCAATCCTCTCCGAAATTTCAAAGGCTAAGGATAAAATGCTTACTCCCGAAGAAATGCGTAAGGAGGCCGAATTTGACAGCAGAAAAGCACAGATTGCAAAGGTTTATGAAATCTATCAGACAAAGCTTAAAACAGCCGACGCAATGGATTTTGACGATATGCTGTGCAATACCGTAAAGCTTTTTGAAACAGCACCCGATATACTTGACTATTACAGAAATCAGTTCAAGTACATCATGGTCGATGAGTATCAGGATACTAACAAGGTGCAGTATAAGTTTGTAAGCCTGCTTGCAAGCAAATACGGAAACATCTGCGTTGTCGGTGATGATGACCAGAGTATCTACAAATTCCGTGGTGCTACAATCGAAAATATTCTTTCTTTTGAAAATACATTTAAGAACGCAAAGATGATTCGCCTTGAACAGAATTACAGAAGTACACAGAATATCCTCAATGCCGCTAACGAGGTCATCTCAAATAATACAATGCGTAAGGGTAAAACTTTGTGGACCGAAAACGGTCAGGGCGAGAAAATTAAGGTACATACAGCCGAGAATGAGCGTGACGAGGCTAATTTCATTGCTCAGACTATTCTTGACGGTGTTGCCGACGGAAGAAAATATTCCGACTATGCAATTCTTTACAGAATGAATGCCCAGTCAAACGCAATTGAGCAGGCTTTGTCACGAAGCGGTGTTCCGCACCGTGTAATCGGCGGTCACAGATTCTATGACCGTGAAGAAATTCGTGATATGGTTGCATACCTTCAGGTTATAAATAATCCTCATGATGATGTCAGACTTTCAAGAATTATCAATGTTCCTAAAAGGGGAATAGGTGCGACAACCGTTTCCCATGCCGCAGATATTGCCGCAGGACTCGGCGAAAGCATTTACGATGTAATCAAGGAGGCAGAAAACTATCCGCAGCTTTCCCGTGCCTCTGCAAAGCTCAAAGCTTTTGTTGCACTTATTGACGGACTTATTGAAGCCGAGCAGAGCGGCGAATATTCCCTTGCAGAATTATATAACCTTGTGATTGAACACACATCATACGAACAGTATCTTAAAACCGAAAAGGACAACCCTGAAGTTCGTATTGAAAACATCGAAGAACTTTCTTCAAATATCGTCAAGTTTGAAGAGGACTACGGCGATGAGTCAGATCTCTCTGCATTTCTTGAAGAAATTTCTCTCCAGACCGATATTGATAACTACGATGCAGATGCAGATACCTGCGTAATGATGACATTACATTCGGCAAAGGGACTTGAATTTCCTGTTGTGTTCATCGCAGGCATGGAAGAAGGAATGTTCCCGTCCGTTGCAACAATGATGAATCCCGATGAACTCAACGAGGAAAGGCGACTTGCCTATGTAGGAATTACAAGAGCAAAGGAGATTCTCTATTTTACGAAAACAAATTCGAGAATGCTGTTCGGATCAACAAGCTATAATAAGGGCTCAAGATTCTTAAACGAGATTCCCGATAATCTTCTTGAATACAGCGGCGGAAGAAAGCAGATGTTCACACAGGCGGCTTCCGGGTTTGCATCGGGAACAGGTGAAAAAGTTTCTGTCGGCAAATCGTCAGGTAGCTCGTATTCACCGAATAAATCGTTCGGATTTACAAAACCTCCTGTTAAGAGCGGTGCTGTATTCAATGTAGGAGATTGTGTTCAGCACAAGGTGTTTGGCAAGGGTATGGTAATGAAAGCCGAGAAAATGGGCAATGATACTATGCTTGAAATTGCCTTTGACAAAGCCGGCACAAAAACTCTTATGGCGAACTATTGCAGTAATATGAAAAAAATCTGAGGTGATTAAAGTGCTTATATCATCAAAAAAGGTTCTGTGTCTTGTAATTTCTGCGTTGACAGCTTTTTCTGTGTGCCTTACAGGTTGCGGAAAAGACACGCAGTCTTCTGTATCTGCTACAGAGAAAACAACTGCCGTGGCTGCTTCACAGCCTGTAACAAAGGCGGCAACCTCCGATGAGCAGACACAAGAACCCACATGGAACTATTCCGAACTTAAAAGAAAATCTTCCGATATTTCCGAAAATCTTGACGCAATAATAACCGATAACAAATTCAGGGGAACGGTTTATGTCAAAATTGGAAATGCTCTTGAGTATATCGGTACTAACGGATTTTCCGATAAGGACAGGCACACAAAGAATTCTACGGACACATGCTTTAGAATTGCTTCGCTCACGAAGCAGTTTACTGCTGTTGCGGTTATGCAGCTTGTTGAGGAGGGAAAGCTTTCACTTGATGATACAATCGACAAATATTTTCCGTCATATAAATACGGCAAAAAAATCACCGTTAAAAACCTGCTTACAATGACAGCGGGCATAAAGGATTACATCAACAAAGACGGCGATACAAATACTTATGCATACAACGAATCTCAGCTTGAATATAAGGTTTCAGCCGAAAATTCCGCAAAGAAAAATAAAAAAGCCGTAATGGACTGGATACTTGATCAGGAACTTAATTTTGAACCCGATGAGAAGTATATGTACTCAAACAGTGCTTATTTTCTTCTCGGTGATATCATTGAACAGGTCAGCGAAACCTCGTACGAAAAATATATTAAAGAGAATATTCTTAAACCGTCGGGAATGATGAACACAGGCTTTGAGGGCACAGATAAGCTCGCTGTAGGATATCAGGATATTTACGATAATGCGTGGACATTGTATCCCGGAGTAGGATATTCTGCAACAAGTTTAATTTCCAATGTTCCCGATTTACTCAAATGGGTTGACGCTCTTTGTACAAACAAGCTCATTTCGGAAAAATCTTTTAAAGAAATGACAACGCCGTACAAGGGTAACTACGGTTACGGCTTTGTTGTGTCAAAAGACAGCAATATGATTTCTCACACAGGAAAAATCGACAAGTATAATGCCGCTCTCGCTTTTACAAAAGACGAAAATCAAATTTATATAGCACTTTCAAACTATTCAAACAGCAGTCCAATTAATCTGTTTAATAACATTCAGAAAACACTTGCCCCGTTTTACGGTTAATTTTCGGCTGTTAATCACCAAAAATCAAAACCTCCATAAAATGTATTGTTACAGTGCATTAATTGAACTGTCAATACTTTTACGGAGGTTATTTTTATGTCAGATGTACCTTTCTGTTCCTCAGAAAATGCATGCACCGAAGGCGGCGAGCAAACTAACGGTTGTGAACCTGTTTGTATCAATGTTTCACGAATCTATGACAGTTGCGGAGCAAAAGATTGCCTTTCAAATCTTCCTGTTATGTTTACCGAAGCAAACCAGAAAATTATTGATGGGGCTTGTTCCGTAAAGATAAGTAATGTGCGCATAATTACATCTACGGTAGAGGTTGAGCCTGTTGCATTCCATCGTGGCTTTTATTCGGTTGATATGATGTACTATTTTGCCGTCACCGTTGAAGCCTATACAGCCGCAGGTGCGATTCCCGAAACTGTCACAGGTCTTGCAATGTACGGCAAAAGAGTTGTGCTTTACGGCGGTGAAGGCTGCGTAAAGTCTTTCTCCAGTGACAAAGATGTTGTTTGCGATACATCAGATTCGGATTGTCCGTGCAAATATCCCTATTGCCTGCCGAGAGCAACGGTTCAAATTTCAAATCCAATGGCATTGTCTGCAAATCTACAGGATTACAATAATGCGAATCCGATAACTGTTTGCAGAACATTTCCGAATTGTGTTATTGATTACCTTGACGGAGAACCTGCACAGCCTGAAACACAGCGAGTGCTTGTTACAATCGGTATTTTTACGATTACAAGGCTTGAAAGAGATGTACAGATTATGATTCCGTCCTATGATTTTTGTGTTCCCCGCAAGGAATGTCCGTCAGCGCCCGATGATCCGTGCGAAGTTTTCAGTAAAATTGATTTTCCAACAGACTCATTCTTCCCGCCGAACGCAATACACCGTGGTGACCGTGACTCTTCTCATACATCTTCTTTTAAATGCGGTTGTGAAAACTGATTATACAGAAAAACGGGGCTGATTTCAGTCCCGTTTTGTTATGCTATTTTGAAATTGTTTCATAAAGTAATTTTATTCCGCTTTCAATTTTTACATCTTTTATTCCCGAAAAGCTTAACACAATCATATTTTCGGCTTTGTTGAACTGCATAGTTTTAATTAAGGCGTCGTCAATTTTCTTTATAACAGAATCGTCAATCGTTTTATCCTTAAAAATCAGCGAAACATAAAGCGAAGTTTCGTTAAACACAATTTTAACGGAGGTTCCGAAATATTTCTTTATGTTTGAAAGCATAAGGTTGCTTTTTTCAAGATAAATTCTTCTTGCTTTTCTCAGATGAACATCAAGCTTACCGTTATTAATATACTTTGCAAGGGCAATTTGTTCTGTTTTTGATGCTGTCTGATTTGTGTATTTTTTGATTTTGTTGTATTCATCGGTGAGTTTTTGCGGAAGAACCATATAACTGATTCTGACAGAGGGAAGAAGTATCTTTGAAAAAGAGCCGAGATAAACCGTGTTTTCGGTATCATAATTCTGTACGCACGGCATGGGGTGCGTACTGTATCGAAGTTCACCGTTGTAATCGTCCTCAATAATCAAAACATTATTTTCTTTTGCCCATTTGATTATCTCAAGTCTGCGTGTAACAGGCATTGTAATGTTGCTGTTTACGGTAAAATTAGGATTTATAAGAATTATATCGGGCTTGATTTCTTCAAGTGAATCAATACAGGCTCCGTATTTATCACATCTGAAATATTTGATGTCATAACCGTGACTGTTGAACACATATTCACTCTGAATGTAGCTGTAATCCGCAAGTGCGATTTTCTTATTATTGCCGAGAAGTGAACAGAGTATGTGCAAAAGCGTCTGAGTGCCTGCTCCGACGATAATATTTTCGTATGAGGTGTTTACACTCCGTGTGCCGAGGCTGTATTTTTGCAGAGCATTTCTCAGAATTTCTTCACCCTGTTCTTCACCGTAGGAAGTGAGCAGATAGTTTTGATTTAAAACTTCTTTAACATATTTTTTCCATTCGTTTATGTTGATTATACCGTCATCAATGCTTTTACTGCTGAAATCATATTCATAGTATCTTTTTGTTTTGTTGATATTTGAAGACATTTTATCGCTTTTTGACGGTGTACCGCTGAACTGTGCCTCAACATAATATCCGCTTCGTGGCCTGTTTGATATATATCCCTCTGCACACAACTGTTCATACGCTCCGTTGACAGTAGTTTTTGAAACATCAAGGTCGGTGCTCAATCGCCTTATTGACGGAAGCTTTGTTCCTTTTTTCAAACTTCCCGTTTCAATTGATTTTCTGACCGACATATAAATCTGCCTGTAAAGCGGAGTTTTATCTTTTTTATTGATAATTATAAAATCGTACAGCATAACATCACCTACCGTATTTTAACATTTTGAAAATATTATTGCAATATCAGTGTATTACGGTTGAAATTATTTCCGTTAAAATGTATAATTGTATGGTATGGCATAAAGTCACTGAAATGGCATAAAATACTAATTGCAGAGGGGATTTTACAATGAATGCTATGGCTGATAAATTTTTTGACAGTATAAAAGGGAAAAAAGTTACTTTTATCGGAATCGGTACAAGCAATCTTCCGCTTATAAAACTTTTTGTTGAAAAGGGTGCAAAAGTTACTGCTTGCGATAAGAAGAATTTTGAAGATTTGGGACAGAACGGTATTAAGGCTAAAGAGTACGGTGCAGAACTTTTACTCGGTGAAAATTATCTTTCCGAGATTGATGCCGATATCGTTTTCAGAAGTCCCAGTACACCTTTTTACAAGGATGAGCTTGTTGCACTTCGTAACAAGGGTGTTGTTCTTACATCCGAAATGGAAGTTTTCTTCGACCTTTGCCCGTGCAGGATTATTGCTGTGACAGGTTCTGACGGCAAAACAACCACAACAACGATTATTTCTGAATTTTTAAAGGCGGCAGGTCTTAATGTACACCTCGGAGGTAATATCGGCAAGCCGCTTCTTCCTGAGATTGAAAGCGTAAATGACGATGACTGTGCAGTAGTTGAGCTTTCAAGTTTTCAGCTTATCTCTATGAGAAAGAGTCCGGATATTGCCGTGGTAACAAACCTTGCTCCCAACCATCTTGATATACACAAGGATATGCAGGAGTACATTGATTCAAAGAAAAATATCATTCTTCATCAGAATGCTTTTTCAAAGGCTGTTCTCAACCTTGATAATGAGATTACAAACGGCTTTTCCGACAGCGTAAGAGGTCAGCTCGTAAAGTTCTCCGTAAAAGAAAATGTTTCAAACGGTGCTTTTCTTGACGGTGATACAATCTGCTATAATGACTACGGAAAAATTACCCGTATTATGAACATTCATGACATCAAAATTCCGGGTATGCATAATGTAGAAAATTATCTTGCCGCTATTTCAGCCGTATGGGGACTTGTTGATGCAGAAACAATGGTAGCCGTTGCAAAGACTTTTGGCGGTGTTGCTCACCGTGCAGAGTTTGTAAGAGAGGTTGACGGTGTTAAGTATTACAACGATTCAATTGCGTCAAGTCCTACAAGAACCGCACTCGGCACACTTTCGCTTTACAGCCGAAAAATCTGCATTATTGCAGGCGGATATGATAAGCATATTCCGTATGAGCCGCTCGGACCCGTAATCAACGATAAAGTAAAACTCCTTATTCTTCTCGGTGATACTGCCCCGAAAATTGAAAAAGCCGTTAAAGAGGCTTCAAACTATGATGCAGATGAAATTGAAATCGTCAATGTAACAAATATGGAAGAGGCTGTAGCTGTTGCCCGTGAGCGTTCAACAAAGGGAGATATTGTTTCGCTTTCACCCGCAAGTGCAAGCTTCGGACTTTACAAGAATTTTGAAGAAAGAGGTAATCACTTCAAGTCAATTGTGAACGCTTTGAAGTAAGATATACAATGAACACAAAAGAACTTATTTTTGAACTCTGTTGTGCAATGGGTGTGTCGGGCAGGGAAGAACCCGCTTTGTCTGTTGCCGAAAAGTTTTTATCTGACTACACGGATGACATAAAGATATCAAACGGCAGCCTTATGGCTGTTTGCGGTAACAAAAATTCAGATAAAACCATATTGATTGACGCTCACATTGACCGCATAGGATTTATGGTTACCGAAATAAATGAAAACGGATTTGTAAAAGCTTCTCCGTGCGGAGGAATTGACGCAAGAACTCTTGCCGATACTCTGCTTTGTCTGCAAAACAATCCTGATGTAACAGGTGTTGTATGCTGTATGCCTCCTCATCTTTCCGACGGAAAAGAGGACAAGGCTATGCCAATCGATAAAATCTGGGTTGATTTCGGTCTGCCGTATGATGAAGTTAATAAACTCATTTCATTCGGTGATATGCTGACATTTGCCTCAAAGCCGGCAAATCTTTTGAACGGCAGAATTGTTGCGCCTTGCCTTGATAACAGATGCGGTGTTGCATCACTTGTTAAGTGTGCAGAGTTATTGAAAGACAATGAAACAGATTATAAAGTAATTATCCTTTTAAGCTCTCAGGAAGAAACATTTGGTACAGGCGCTAAAACAGGTGCTTTTACAGTTGAAGCAGACGAGTCGATTGTTGTTGATGTAAGTTTTGCATCTCAGCCGGATGTTTCAGGGTTCTATTCTTCAGTTGAACTCGACAAAGGACCAATGATTTGCATTTCTTCAATTCTCAACAAAGAAATGAGCAAATCGCTTGAAAGCGTTGCAAAGAATAAAAATATACCGTATCAGCTTGAACCGATAGCAGGCAGAACAGGTACAAATGCCGACCATATTTCAATCAGCGGAAAAGGTGTAAAAACTGCTGTTGTATCAATCCCACAGCGATATATGCATACACAGAATGAAGTTATTTCTGTAGCTGATGTTGACAATACGGCAAAGCTTATTGCCGAATACATTAAATGCGGAGGTGCTTTCAATGATTGACATAAAATTGCTTGAACAGCTTTGCCTTTGCAACGGTATTTCGGGTGATGAGGGGAATGTTCGCAATCTTATAATTAACGAGATTAAAGACTGTGCCGATGATATTAAAACAGATAATCTTGGCAACCTTATTGTGTTTAAAAAGGGAAAAAAGTCTGCAAAAAGCAAACTTATGGTGTCGGCACATATGGATGAAGTTGGTCTTATGGTAACGGATATAACATCTGACGGTTACCTTAAATTTGACGAGGTCGGCGGAATTGACAGAAGAGTTCTTCCCGGTAAGCGTGTATGTGTTGGCAGAAACGGTCTTAACGGTGTAATCGGTGTGAAACCGATTCATCTTACAAACGGTGATGAAAAAACTGCTGTTCCGAAAATGAATGATATGTACATTGATATCGGTGCCGAAAGCAGGGAAGATGCGCTTAAATATGTAAACTACGGTGACGGTATTAATTTTGAGGGCGACTTTAAGATTAACGGCAAAACTGTTGTTACAAAGGCACTTGACGACCGTTTCGGCTGCTATGTGCTTATTAATCTCATAAAATCCGAACCCGAATATGATATGTATTTTACATTTGTTGTTCAGGAAGAAGTGGGACTGCGTGGTGCAAGACCTGCGGCTTTTACAGTTAATCCTGATTTTGCTCTTGTTATCGAAAGCACAACTGCCGCTGATGTTGCAGAGGTTGATGCATCTCATCAGGTATGCAATTTGTCAAAAGGCGCAACGGTTGCCGTAATGGATAGGGCGACAGTTTATGATAAAGAAATGATAAGTGCCGCTTTTGAACTTGCCGAAAAGAATAACATAGCTGTTCAGTATAAGAGAGCAGTTGCAGGTGGTAATGATTCGGGTGCAATTCATCAGAGCAGAGGCGGAGTGAGAACTCTTGCGGTATCACTTCCGTCAAGGTATATTCATGCTCCTTCAACTGCGGCAAATCTTGATGATTGCGAAAGTGTTTTAAAACTTGCAAAAGTATTGTCCGATTATATTGCGGGCGGAAATTTAGCGAAAGGAAAGACGGTCTGAATGATAGTAACCGCCAATGAAAATTATATAAATGTAATTATGAACCTGTCGGCGGAAGATCCGTTTGCGTGCAGAATAATTTCTCAGTACAACAGTTATGATTCATCGCTTGCTTTCGTTGACTACTGGACGATAATTGACGATAAAACAGATGAGTGTACAGGTGCAATTTCCCGATGCGGAACAAACTTCATTTTATTTCTCACAGATAAAACAAATCTTGAAGAAGTTTCGTCATTTATGCGTGTTGCGGGTGCGTCAAGTGCAATATGCAGCGGAGATTTTAACCTTAATTTATACGGAAGTAAATCCGTTTCGGGTGTTATTCTGAAAAAATCAGAACCGTTTGAAAATGTTGACGAAAGTATAAATTTTGATGTTCCCGATATTAAAGAGGTTTATAATCTTATCGTAAGCTGTGCCGATGAAAATTTTGTTCCGCCGCCGTTTGATGATTTTTATGTTGATGTGAATCACAAGCTTCGTCATAATGCAACGAGAATGTACGGTGTTTATGACGGCACAAAACTTGTTGCAATGGCTATGACCGTTGCCGAAAGCAGTAACGGTGCCGTGTTGGGTGCGGTATCGTGTCATCCCGACTACAGAAAGCACGGCTACGGTTCAACTGTTGTAAAGTACATATCCAACAGACTGATTGCCGAGAATAAGACTGTGTATCTTCACAGAGCCAAGAATGCAAATCAGTCGTTTTATAATAATCTCGGTTTTGAACAGTGCGGATCATGGCAGGAATATTATTTTGAAAGGTGATATATTTGAGTTTTTTTGATATAGATGAAAGAGTTATAAAAGCATCCGAAAAGGCAATGGAGCTTTGCAAGGACAAGCTTGCGGAGATTGACGATATTCAGGAATACAACCAGCAGAAGATGATAAAGGCTTTTCAGCTTGCAGATGTTCGTGAAAGCCACCTTTGGGGTTCTACAGGCTACGGATACGACGATGCAGGCAGAGAGGCTCTTGACAAGGTCTATGCCTATGTTTTTGATGCAGAAGACGCACTTGTCCGTCATAATTTCGTAAGCGGTACTCATGCCCTTACAGTTGCACTTTTCGGCGTTTTAAGACCGGGGGACACAATGCTTTCCGTAACAGGAATGCCGTATGATACAATCCGTTCTGCTATAGGCATTGAGGGTGACTATCCCGGTTCACTCAAGGACTTTTCAATCAATTTTGAAATGACCGAGCTTAATCCTGACGGCACACTTGACTATGACAAAATTGCAAGCGACATTGCAGAAAAAAAGCCAAAAATGGTTTACATACAGCGTTCAAGAGGCTACAGCACAAGACCTACGCTCACATGGAGAGAAATCAAAAAGCTTTGTGAAATTTCAAAAGCCAATTCGCACGAAAGTATTATTATGCTTGATAACTGTTACGGTGAATTTATTGACAAGGTTGAACCTTTGTCGGTGGGCGTAGATATGATGGCAGGCTCTCTTATCAAGAATCCGGGTGGCGGTATTGCTCCTACAGGCGGATATATTGCAGGTAAGAAAGAACTTGTAGAGATGTGTGCCTACAGACTTACCACTCCCGGTACAGGCAAAGAAATCGGTGCTACCCTTAACGCAAACAGAGAACTTTTTATGGGTGCGTACCATGCTCCTCATGTTACGGGGGAAGCACTTAAAACTGCAGTATTTGCATCGGCACTTTTTGAAATTCTCGGTTATGAAACCAGTCCTAAGTACAATGATGCAAGAGGAGATATCATTCAGCTTATCATGCTCGGTAATGCAGAAAAGGTATGCCGTTTTTGCGAGGGCGTTCAGAGCGGTTCGGCTGTTGATAGCTTTGTATCTCCGATTCCGTCGGATATGCCGGGCTACGAAAGTCAGGTAGTTATGGCGGCAGGCGCATTTACTCTCGGTTCATCTATTGAACTTTCTGCAGATGCACCGTTGCGTGAACCGTATGCAGTATGGATGCAGGGAAGTCTTAACTTCCACAGCGGTAAGCTCGGTGTAATGCTTGCGGCAAGTAAGATTTTAAGAGATGAAAAATAATATAATCTTGTTGCTTTGATTATAACAGCAAATAAAAAATCCCGCTTTTGTAAGCGGGATTTTTGCTATGATTTTTTATTGCGTAAGTTTTTAAAAAAGTCGGTGAGAAGTTTTGAACACTCCTCCTGCATAATACCGCCGACTGATTCAGGCTTGAAATTGAACGGCATTTGGAACAGATTCGTAATTGTACCGCAAGCGCCGTTTTTTAAGTCGTATGCACCGAAATATACCTTTGGGATATGAGCGTTGATTATTGCACCGGCACACATAGGGCAAGGCTCAAGTGTTACATAAATTTCACAGTTCCACAATCTCCAACCGCCAAGCTTTTGACAGGCATTGTAGATTGCATCTGTTTCGGCATGAAGAAGAGCGTTCTTGCCTTGTTCACGGCGATTTCTTCCTGTGGCAACAATTTCATTATTTCTGACAATTACCGCACCGACGGGAACTTCGTTTTCCGCAGCGGCAATCTCAGCCTGTTCAATAGCCTGTTGCATATAGTATAAAGTTTTATCCATTGTTAATTAATCCTAAATTTGTGATTGTAGTTATCAGAAAAAGTACAAGTGAGAGTATGATACCGGGATTCACAAGAAATGCAGTCATTTTCTCTTTTAAGCTAAGTTCACTTACAATTCCGTCTTTCTTATCAAACATTTTGAAAAAGTTCTTATCATTTTTGGCAAGTACGATATATGAAACAAAGCCTGCAATACAGAAGAAAATAATCAGGCTGTAACTGATTATTGTTGCCGCATAATCGGAAACAATGTTTGCATCTCTTAAAATGCTCATGGAAACAGCATATAGGTTATTAAGAAAATGGATTGCAATTGACGGAAGAATGGAATTGAATTTGCAATCGACATACGCAAAAATAAGTCCGAGAATAAACGCAAACGGAATTTGTGATATATTCTGATGCATTGCACCGAACAAAATTGCAGAGCCTATAACTGCTGTTGTGTCACCGAACTTTCTCAGAGAACCCATAACTATTCCTCTGAAAGCAAATTCTTCGGCAAAAGCAGGGACGATTGCTGTTGAAATTATGTTCAGAACAATACTCAAAACACTTGAATCTCCGATTGTCAATCCCGAAGATGTGTTTTCAATTCCGAAAAGCGAGAAGTTGTCTGCGATAACACTCGTGGCAACATTTGCAATCATCGCACCCCCCATTCCGAGAAACAGAATGGGTATCATACTTTTTTGTTTTACATATTTTGTGCTGATAATATCATTTAAACTGTTTCTTGAAAGCTTTATATAAAAAAATGCAGGAACAACAACGGCAAATACGGAAATAAATATATCCATAAAGTAAGTCAGTATTGAATAATTGTCAGAATAAATATATTTTGCCGAACCAAAAGCCTTGAAAACTTCTACAACTATCATTGCGCTTACTGTCATTGTAAGCGAATACGCAAATACAAAAAAACCTAAACCGCTTGATCTTTGCTTGAGATTATCATACTGGAACTCTTTTTTGAAATTGCGGTTATAATTAAGGTTATTGCCGTAAAACGGCATATTATTACCCGAAAACTGGTTATTTATCAAATTATCACATCCTCAAAGCTATTCTAACATAGAGGCATATTATTTTCAAGGATTAAAACATCCGTATAAAGTATTTGTATGATTAAAATGATGTAACCCGACAAAAAGTAACTTTAAAATACAGTATAATAAATTCACCCAAAATCAACGCCAAAGAAGAAAAACTGTTTGTATTTTCACGCAAATTGATTCACCTCTATTTACAGCGTAGTAATTAAGGCAAAAAATTTAAAAATATAACTTGATTTTTTCTGATTTGTATTGTATAATATGTTTTGCATTTGCCGGTGTGATGGAATTGGCAGACGTAGCGGACTCAAAATCCGCCGGTAGCGATACCGTACCGGTTCAAGTCCGGTCACCGGCACCAAAAGGACATTAACTCATAGAGTTAGTGTCCTTTTTTAGTATATTTCGGAGGGCGATAATTATGGGTGGAATAAGCGTTATGCTTTTAATGGGAATGCTTTCGGCTGTGTATGTGTTTTTTATAGCAGTAATTTCCGTGCTGATTATTTATTTTGCAGTAAGCTATGTTTTTGAGAGCATTGCGGCAATGGGTATGTGCAAGAACTTGTACTATAAGCACAGCGGTACAGCTTGGATTCCGTTTTATAATAAATATCTCCTCGGTAAAATTGCAGGGAATAAGGCTTTAGGCATAATTGAAGGTGTGCTGAACCTTTCAATCGCAACCGTTGCCGTTCTGTTTTTCTGCTTTGAACTGGAAATCGGTATCATCGGCTTGATTGCCCTGTTAGCTTGTGCCATTGCCTCATTTGTGATAGATGTAATTATCGCCGATAAAATATTCAAAAATCTTAACATCAGATATTCGGATGTTCTCACAGTAGTAAATGTTCTTACCTTCGGCTTGTCAAGACCGATAATTCTTTTTATTGTAAAAAATGCTAATAGTAAGAATATGATACATATACACTTTTAATTAATAGATGAAATCGTATGGAGAATTTTTTTAATACATATCAAACAGAGATTGTGGCAGCAATTATTTCCTTTATTGTTGCCTTATTAACCACTTTATTAACTCACTTTTTGGGGAATTTTAAATTACGCTATACGGAGAAATTAAAAATCGCAAGCGAATTATCAAAAATAAAGTATGAAGGTATTACTAAGATTAGAAAGGAAATTACTATACTTTCATCTTACCAAAATCTCAGTATAACAGAAAATCAAAATCTCTCGGTTACAGAACTTATTGGTACTAAAATATGCACACCGTCTTGTTGTTATACTTATGAAGCACTTATAGGAATTTCAAAGACTCTCAATGAACTATACGGGGAATATGGTTCTTGTCTAAATCATACTTCTGCGATATATTTAGTTTACATAAGAAATTTTCTTTTGGATTATACCTTGGTTTGCATTGAAGCTGGGCTCAATAATGAGGATTTACGATTTGTTAGTATTCCACTGTATGAGGGAATATTTAAGTGGTACAAAAGATTTGACAAGAAATTGATATCTTTAATGAATAAACCGAGTATGAAATATTTTGCACACACGGGTTTAAGATATATGCTTCTGTTAAAAGTATATGGGTTTTATTTTAATCACACAAAACCGTATAAACATATGTATCGTATAAATGATAAAAAAGATACATTGAAGTAATTGTTAGCTAATTTTGATGAATTTATTGAAAACTTAAAATAAGCAATGTGCTTGTTACACGTGTTTTTTTAAAAGGAGCAATACACGCCGTGTTGTTCCTTTTCCTTTTGCAAAAATGCCCTGTTTAAGATTATTTTTGTTTCATAATTTTTTGATACAGGCAATTTTTAAAAAAATTCGTCAATTTTTTTATTTTTAATTCTCATACGGTTGCTTATTTTTGATTTATATATTATAATGTATCTTGTATTGTTTTTTAATTACGGCGCAAAGCCGCATCTTTATGGAGGATTTGATTATGGAAAAGAAAGAATTACTTTACGAAGGAAAAGCTAAAAAGGTATTTTCTACAGAAGATCCCGATCTCTGCATCGTTTCCTACAAGGATGACGCAACTGCATTCAACGGCGAGAAAAAGGGTACAATCGTTGGCAAGGGTGTTGTAAACAACCGTATGTCAAACTTTATGTTCAAGCTTCTTGAAAAGCATGGCATTGCAACAGACTTTGTTGAAGAGCTTAACGACAGAGATACAGTCCTCAAGAAGGTTGAAATTGTTCCTCTCGAGGTAATTTTAAGAAATAAAGCTGCCGGCAGTCTTTCAAAGCGTCTCGGTCTTCCCGAAGGCACACCGATGAAGACTCCTGTTCTTGAATTCTGCTATAAGAACGATGAACTCGGCGATCCTATGGTAAATGAATATCACATCCTCGCAGCAGGCTTTGCTACAAAGGAAGAAATCGACACAATCACAGAAATGGCTTTCAAGATTAATGAGATTATGATTGAATTCTTCAAGCAGTGCAAGGTTGATCTTATCGACTTCAAGATTGAGTTCGGCAGATATAAGGGCAAGATTCTCCTTGCTGACGAAATTTCTCCCGATACATGCCGTTTCTGGGATATGGATACTCAGGAGAAACTCGACAAAGACCGTTTCCGTCGTGACATGGGCGGCGTTGAAGAGGCTTATGCCGAAATGATGAAGCGTGTAGGTCTTGCATAATAACTACATTGTGAATTTTTGAATTAAGATATGTGAATTAAACTTTGGATAGTTATTTTGATTAATCGGATGGTGGCACCTTGGAATTTTCTTTCGATAATTTTGCAAAAGAAGGTCTGCACGAAGAGTGCGGAGTATTCGGCATATTCAGCGACGGCACAATTAACCCTGCATACGCTTGTTATAACGGCTTGCTTGCTCTCCAACACAGAGGACAGGAAAGCTGCGGCATCGCTGTATCTGACGAAGGTGTAATTGATTATCACAAAGATATGGGCCTTGTTACCGAGGTCTTTAACAACAAAATTCTTGATTCTCTCAACGGACAAATGGCGGTTTCACATGTCCGTTACTCGACTGCAGGCGGTTCTGTGCTGGAAAATGCACAACCGCTTGTTATGCGTTATGTAAAGGGTACGCTTTCAATTGCCCATAACGGCAACCTTACCAATGCGCTTGAAATCCGCAGAAGTCTTGAACAGCGCGGCGCAATCTTTCAGACAACAATCGACAGCGAGGTTATCTGCTATGTAATTGCCCGTGAAAGACTTAAATGTCATTCTGTTGAAGATGCCGTTGCAAGAACGATGCAGGTAATTGAGGGAGCTTATTCGCTCCTTGTTATGAGCCCGAGAAAGCTTATTGCGGCTCGTGATCCTCACGGATTCAGACCGCTTTGTATGGGCAAGTACAACGATTCCTATGTTTTTGCAAGTGAAAGTGCGGCTCTTGATGCCTGTGGTGCAGAATTTGTCCGTGATGTTGAACCGGGCGAAATCGTAATTGTAGACCAAAACGGTGTCCGCAGTATGAAACCCGACTTTGGTGACAAGAAAAAGGCACTTTGCATTTTTGAGTATATTTATTTTGCCCGTTCAGACTCCTTTATTGACGGAGTAAGCGTTTATGAGGCAAGAAAGCAGGCAGGACGAATTCTTGCAAGAAAATACCCTGTTGAGGCTGATATGGTTGTCGGTGTTCCCGAATCGGGAATTGATGCCGCAATCGGTTACAGCGAAGAATCCGGAATTCCTTATGAAAAGGCTATTGTGAAGAACAGCTACATCGGCAGAACCTTCATAAAGCCAAGTCAGAAGGAACGAATGAAAAGCGTAAAAATTAAACTCAACCCGATTGCCGACAAAATCAAAGGCAAGAGAGTTGTTATTATTGATGACAGCATTGTGCGCGGTACAACTGTTGACCGAATTGTTACAATGCTCAAAGAGGCAGGCGCAAAAGAGGTACATATGCGTATCAGTTCACCTCCGTTTATGTGGCCGTGTTATTACGGTACAGACATTCCGTCAAGAGGAGAACTTATTGCCTGCAACCATACAATCGAAGAAATTACAAAGCTCAGCAAGGCTGATTCCCTCGGATACCTCCCTGTTGAGTCACTTCGTGAGATGATTCACAACGCTCCAGTAGGCTTTTGTGACGGTTGCTTTACGGGTAATTACCCCGCTCCTATCACAAAAGAAACCTTTAAGGGCAAGGAGCGTGGCGGAATGAACTTCGATGAAAACAATAAAAAGGACAACTAATTGAAAGGATGTAAATAATGGTAAAAGATACTTATGAATCACCCTTGTCAGCCCGTTATGCAAGCAAGGAAATGAAATACATTTTCTCGCCGGATAAAAAATTTAGAACATGGAGAAAACTCTGGATTGCTCTTGCAGAATCGGAAAAGGAACTCGGACTCCCAATTACACAGGAGCAGATTGACGAACTCAAGGCTCATGCTGATGACATCAACTATGAAGTTGCACAGGAAAGAGAGAAAATTGTTCGTCACGACGTAATGTCACATGTATATGCTTACGGTGTTCAGTGTCCGAACGCAAAGGGCATTATTCATCTCGGAGCAACCTCCTGCTATGTAGGTGATAACACAGATATCATCATTATGACAGAAGGACTCAAGCTTATCAGAAATAAGCTTATCACCGTTATCCGCAACCTTTCAAAGTTTGCCGATGAATACAAGGCTCTTCCAACCCTTGCATTCACTCATTTTCAGCCTGCACAGCCTACAACAGTAGGTAAGAGAGCGACTCTCTGGCTTCAGGAGCTCCTTATGGATCTTGAAGATGTTGAGTATCAGCTTTCAAAGGCTAAGCTTCTCGGTTCAAAGGGTACAACAGGTACACAGGCAAGTTTCCTTGAACTCTTTGACGGAGATCACGAAAAGTGCAAAATGCTTGACCGTAAGATTGCAGAAAAAATGGGCTACAAGGCTTGTTTCCCTGTATCAGGTCAGACATATTCAAGAAAGCTTGACTCACAGTTCCTCAATGTTCTTGCAGGAATTGCTCAGTCAGCTGCTAAATTCTCAAATGATATCAGACTTCTTCAGCACCTCAAAGAGGTTGAAGAGCCGTTTGAAAAGAATCAGATCGGTTCATCAGCTATGGCTTACAAGCGTAACCCAATGAGAAGTGAGCGTATCGGTTCACTTTCAAGATATGTTATGGTTGATGTTCTCAACGGTTACTTTACAACTGCTACACAGTGGTTTGAAAGAACACTTGATGACTCCGCCAACAAGCGTCTCAGTGTTCCGGAGGCATTCCTCGCAGTTGACGGTATCCTTTCACTTTATGCAAATGTTGCAGACGGTCTTGTCGTTTATCCAAAGGTAATTGAACAAAGACTCAGAAAAGAACTTCCGTTTATGGCAACAGAGAATATTATGATGGATGCAGTTAAAAAGCGCGGTGCTGACAGACAGCAGCTTCACGAGAAAATCCGTGAGCATTCAATGGCTGCGTCAAGAGTAGTCAAGGTTGAAGGCGGCGAGAATGACCTTCTCGAAAGAATTGCCGCAGATGAGGCATTCGGTGTTACTCTTGAAGAGCTTGAAAAAATTCTCAAGCCTGAAAACTACACAGGCAGAGCAAAAGAGCAGACAGAGGACTTCCTCAACGAGTGCATCAAGCCTGTTCTTGAAAAGTACGCAGATGTTGAGTCTGACAAGCCTGAAATCAATGTTTAATTAAACTGATTTAATCGAACCTTTTGTTCAAGTATATATTTTATTTACAGCAGACCGTGAGTCTGCAAAAAGGAGTTTTGTAAAATGGTAAAAGCAATTGTAGGTGCCAACTGGGGCGACGAGGGCAAGGGTAAAATTACCGATGTTCTCGCAAACGACAGCGACATCGTAATTCGTTTTCAAGGCGGTGCAAACGCAGGACATACAATAGTCAACGATTACGGAAAATTTGCTCTTCACCAGCTTCCTTCGGGTGTTTTTCATCAGAATATCACCAATATAATCGGCAACGGTGTTGCTTTCAGCGTTGAAAACTTCGTTAAGGAAATGGCTCACCTCAAAGATCGCGGAGTTCCCGAGCCAAACATTATTATTTCTGACAGAGCACAAATTGTTATGCCTTACCATGTAGCATTTGACTGCTATGAGGAAGAGCGTCTCGGCAAAAATTCTTTCGGTTCAACAAAGAGCGGTATCGCTCCGTTCTATTCTGACAAGTATTCAAAAATCGGTTTCCAGATTAATGAACTTTATGATGATCCCGATTCGCTCAGAGAGAAAATCAGACACGCTCTTGAAATTAAGAATGCAACTCTGAAAAACCTCTACAACAAGCCCGAAATCACAGAACAGGAAGTTTTTGACAAGCTAATGGAATATAAGGAACTTCTTGCTCCGTATGTTGGTGACGCATTCACTTTTGTTCATAATGCGCTCAAAGACGGAAAGAATATTCTTCTTGAAGGACAGCTCGGTTCACTCAAGGATACTGACTTCGGCATTTATCCTATGGTTACTTCATCCAATACAATCGCAGGTTACGGTGCTGTAGGCGCAGGTATTCCTCCGTATGAAATCAAAGAAATCATCACAGTTGTCAAGGCTTATTCAAGTGCGGTAGGCGCAGGTGAATTTGTTTCTGAAATCTTCGGCGATGAGGCTGACGAACTCCGCAGAAGAGGCGGTGACGGCGGAGAATTTGGTGCAACAACAGGCAGACCGAGAAGAATGGGTTGGCTTGACCTCGTTGCAACACGCTACGGTTGTATGGTTCAGGGTGCAACACAGGTTGCTTTCACGGTTCTTGATGTTCTCGGATATCTTGATGAAATCCCTGTTTGTGTAGGTTATGAGCTTGACGGCAAGGAAATTGACTACTTCCCGTCAACAACAAAGCTTAAAAGATGCAAACCTATTCTCAAAAAACTCAAGGGCTGGAAGTGTTCAATTTCAGGTATTACAGAATATGACAAACTTCCTAAGGAATGCCGTGAATACATTGAATTTGCCGAAAAGGCTATCGGTGTGCCGATTACAATGGTTTCAAATGGTCCTTCCAGAAACGATATTATTTACAGATAATTAAAATATTAATTGAATACCGCACAAATTCTGTGCGGTATTCTTTAAATTTGAAAGGAATTTTACTATGAGCAATGCTACAAAAGAAACTGTCATTGTTCTTGATTTCGGCGGTCAGTACAATCAGCTGATTGCAAGAAGAGTTCGTGAGTGCAATGTGTATTGCGAAATTCTTCCTTACACCGTTGATATTCAGAAAATCAAAGACATTAGCCCAAAAGGTATTATCTTCACAGGCGGTCCTAACAGCGTTTATGACGAGTCATCACCGCATTATACTCCTGAAATTTTTGAACTCGGAATCCCGATTCTCGGCATTTGCTACGGTTGTCAGCTTATGGCATACACACTCGGCGGCAATGTTGTTTCGGCTACAGACAATTCATCAAGTGAGTACGGCAAGACAGTTACAAGATATAATAACAATGATATACTCTTTAAATCCGTAAAGAGTGAAGGAATTTCATGGATGAGTCACCGTGACTATATCAATGAAGCTCCCGAAGGATTCAGCATTACAGCTACAACGGATGTATGTCCCGTAGCCGCAATGTCATGTCCTGAAAAAAAGTTTTACGGTGTTCAGTTCCATCCTGAAGTTAACCATACAGATAACGGTAAAGATATGCTCCGTTCATTCCTTTATGATGTTTGCGAATGTAAGGGTGAGTGGAAAATGGAAAGCTTCATCGACACAACTGTTGCACAGCTTAAAGAGCAGATTGGTGATAAGGGTGTAGTTCTCGGACTTTCGGGCGGTGTAGATTCATCCGTTGCCGCAGCACTTCTCAGCAAGGCAGTCGGTAAACAACTTACCTGCGTTTTCGTGGATCAGGGACTTATGAGAAAAGACGAGGGCGACTTTGTAGAGCAGACATTTACAAAGCTTTTTGATATGAACTTTGTTCGCATTAATTGTCAGGAAGAGTTCCTTGCAAAGCTTAAAGGTGTTGAAGAACCCGAAGAAAAGCGCCACATCATTGGCACAGAATTTTATAAGGTGTTCTGGAACAAAATCCGTGAAAGCTACGGCGAGGGTTACTTTGCACAGGGTACAATTTATCCTGACCGTATCGAAAGCGGTAAAGGCGATGCCGCAAAAATCAAAACACATCACAATCAGGTTGGTATTCCGGAAGATATCGACTTTGCTGGTGTAATTGAACCGCTTAAAGACCTCTTCAAGGATGAGGTAAGAGTAGTAGGTGAGAAGCTTGGACTTCCGCACGACCTCGTATGGCGTCAGCCGTTCCCGGGTCCGGGACTCGGTGTGCGTGTAATCGGTGAAGTTACAGCCGAAAAGGTTCGTATTCTTCAGGAAGCCGATGCAATTCTTCGTGATGAAATGGATAAGTGCGGTTACGCAGATAAAATGAGCCAGTTCTTCGCAGTCCTCCCGGGTGTTAAAACCGTAGGCGTTATGGGTGACGCAAGAACATATGACGAACTCATCGCTCTCCGTGCCGTTACAACCGATGATTTTATGACGGCCGACTGGGCAAAAATCCCCTACGAAATCCTAGGCAGAGTCTCCAACCGCATCATCAACGAAGTTGAACATGTCAACAGAGTAGTCTATGATATAACAAGTAAACCCCCCGGAACAGTAGAGTGGGAATAATACCAAGAGTGCTGTAAACCCGCATAAACACAGGGTTTTCAGCTATCAAATTCCCGATTTGATAGCAAAATGATAGCAAACCGTAAAACGCCATTATTTTAAGTGTTCTATCGGTTTGCAGGTACGATTATCTTAATACTATAAAAGGCATTACTGACTTTTGCAGTCGGTAATGCCTTTTTTGCGTTTATTTGCTTATTTGTTTTGACTTAAAAAGTTTTCTAGTGCTTTGATTTTTTCGTCAATACCCTTCATACGGTCACTTATGCCGTTTTGACAGATGATTTGTTGTGTTTTTAGTATTTCTTTTATCAATTCTTTTTCACATTGTTTTCGTTTTTGTTGCTCATCTATTTGACGGTATAATTCGAATTTTAATGTTATTTTTGGATTAACAATGGATTTCTCGTTAAAACCGAAATAAGCGGGATTTTTCTTAAATTCAAATAAATGAGTTGCGCAACGGACTAACACAAAAACAGATTCGCCAATGTATAAAGGTGCGATATCACCATTTGCATTGATAACACTTACTTTATACACACCTGCTCCAATTGCTTCTATGAAATTGCTTGAAAAGAAATCAATTTTAGTTTGTATTTTCATAAGTAACACCTTTATTCAATATTGATTGCAGGATAGTTATAACGCCAACGGTCGTATTCCTCTTTTGTGATTTCTCCGTTCTTAAGTTTTTCGGCTTGCTCCTGCCAAGCGGAAAACATATCGAACAATTTAAGATAGTTTGTTCCCATACCCTTATCAAGGCGTATGCAAAGCTCGTCATCAAGTTTATCAATACGGAAACCGTATAAATCTTCAAGGGTAAACAAGGTATGCATTAAGCCGTTATAGCTGTCAATATCGGGTACGGTTAACGCACTTGTTGATACTCCGAACACTTCTGCAAGGCTGTTAGTCAGATCTGCTTTCGGCGTTCTTGAGCCGGATTCATACTGCGCCATACGAATATCCGCAGTTTTCTCCGGAAAACCAACCTGCATACCAAGATATTTTTGAGTCATACCTCTTAAATTTCTGAAAAAGCGAATTCTTTCACCGATAGCCATAAAAATGCTCCTCTCGTTATTCTAAAATAGAGTATAGCATAATAAGTTAAGCGTTGTCAAGACAACCAAAGCAAAAATAGTAAATATTTTCTCGAAAGCCACTTGACTTTACGAAATTTGTTTAGTATAATAGTTAAGCAAATAGCGTTAAGTCTATTTCTAACAACTGAATAACCGTCATATGTCACGGTAATGGCATATCCGCTCGGGCAAATCGGAATGCGGTCAGAAAGTTCTCCGACACTAAATAAATATGAAAATATAAAAATGAAAGGATGATGTTAATGTCTAACAAAATGTTTATGCGTGTTGAGGATGTGGCAGAAGAAATGGGCGTTTCCGTTTCTTACGCTTACAAACTTATACGCAAATTAAATAAAGAATTGCAGTCAACCGGGTGTATTACAATTCCCGGCAGAATTGACCGTAAATTCTTTCACGAAAAATTTTACTCAACCAAAACAATTGAAAGGAGCGATTAAAATGGGAGCATTTAAAAATGAAAAAAACGGAACTTGGTATGTGCAGTTCCGTTACACAGACTGGCAAGGCTTGCGACAGCAAAAATTAAAGCGTGGCTTTGCCACCAAACGAGAGGCACAGGAGTGGGAACGAGCATTCCTGACCGAAAAGAAAGCCGATGTCACTATGCCATTTAAGACTTTTACGGAATTGTACGAAAAAGATGTTCGACCGAAGTTAAAGGAAAACACTTGGCTTACCAAAGAACATATTATTAAAACTAAAATATTGCCGTATTTTGAGCATAAGCGATTATGTGATATATCGGCAAAAGATGTAATCGCTTGGCAAAATGAGATTAGAAAAATGACTAATTCAAGCGGAGAGCCGCTTTCTCAAGGGTATTTAAAGACGATTCACAATCAATTGAGCGCATTGTTTAATCACGCAATCAAGATTTACGGTTTAAGATTAAATCCTGCCTCTACGGTCGGTAATATGGGTAAGGAAGAACGCAAGGAAATGAGTTATTGGACTGTGGAGGAGTACAGTAAGTTCTCTGATGAAATGATGGACAAGCCTATTTCATATTATGCGTTTCAAATGCTTTATTGGACAGGTATTCGTGTAGGCGAGTTGCTTGCATTAACTGCCGGTGATTTTGACTTTAAAAACAATATGCTTACAATCAACAAATCTTATCAAAGATTGCACGGAGAAGATGTTATCACTACCCCGAAAACGGAGAAAAGCAATCGAACAATAAAAATGCCGCAGTTTTTATGTGATGAAATGCAAGAATACTTGAAAATGTTTTATTCACCGAATAACAGCGACAGGATATTTCCTATTTCAAAAAGCTATCTTCATCACGAAATGGACAGAGGTTCAAAAGCCGCAGGGGTAAAGCGTATTCGTATTCACGATTTAAGACATTCGCATGTTTCGCTTTTAATAAATCAAGGCTATCAAGCCGCTGCTATTGCGGATAGAGTAGGTCACGAAACCGTAGAAATTACCGACAGATATACACATATATATCCGTCAAAACAAAATGAAATGGCAAATACGCTTGATGAATTATGGAAGGAGAGAAAGTAATATGTCACTAAAAAACAGAGATGAACATAACCGTTGGAGAAACAAGACTGTGGCTTTTAGAGTTTCGCCCGAAGAGTGGAAACAGATTGAACGCTATGTTCAGCTTTCGGGTTTAACCAAACAGGACTATATTACAAGGCGACTTATAAACAAAGAGGTTGTAGTTCAAGGCAATCCGAGAGTATATAAGGCTTTGCGTAATAATATTGCAGATGTACTTACGGAATTACAGAGGATTGAAAACGGCGGTGAAGTCAATGACGAATTACTAGACTTAATCAAAATGATTGCCGATATTCTCGGTGGATTAAAGGAGGTATTAGAATGACAGAAAAAGAAAAGACCGCTCCGGTTGTATCTGTTGGCGCAGATACGGAGCAGTCACTAAATGTATGTAATGATAGTATAACCGATTTTAATGAGGATGGCAAGAGCTTAGATGATTATCTTGAGGAAATGCAAAAAGAATTTTTGCAACAGCTCGATCCATCACATTTGAAAACGATTTCTATGCGTGAGTTATATAACACGGTGTATCAAAGCAAACCGCCATTGATTGACGGCTTGCTTTACCCCAGAACATATATTTTTGCAGGAGCTCCGAAACTTGGCAAAAGTTTTCTTATGGCACAGCTTGCTTACCATATCAGCACAGGCACACCGCTTTGGAATTTTGATGTAAAAAAAGGAACTGTCCTATACCTTGCTCTCGAAGACGACTACCACAGATTGCAGGAAAGATTGTACCGAATGTTCGGAACGGAAAGTGCGGATAATTTGTACTTTTCTGTTTCGGCAGGTCAACTTGGAAATGGACTTGACGAACAGCTTACAAGATTTATGACCGAACACATCGATACAAAATTGATTATCATAGACACACTTCAAAAGGTGCGTGAAATGGGCGGGGACAATTACAGCTACGCAAATGATTATGAGATTATCACGAGACTTAAAAAGTTTGCAGACAGTTACGGAATATGTTTGCTACTTGTTCACCATACACGCAAGCAAAACTCCGATGATAAGTTTGATATGATTTCGGGTACAAACGGATTGCTTGGTGCCGCCGACGGTGGCTTTATTTTACGGAAAGAAAAGCGTACAAGTAATTCGGCAACACTTGAAGTTTCAGGCAGAGATCAGCCCGACCAAAAGATTTATCTTAATCGCAATCCCGAAACTCTTGTGTGGGAACTTGAAAAAATCGAAACGGAACTTTGGAAGTTACCACCTGAACCATTGCTTGAAAATATAGCCGGCAAAATTACAAATGAAAACCCCGAATGGTATGGCAGTCCGACAGAGCTTGTTGAATTTCTCGGTGCTGATATGAAAGCAAATGCATTGACTATGAAGTTGAATATCAATGCTGGGCGTTTGTTTAACGAGTATGGAATAAGTTATCAAAACAAACGCTGTCACGATGGGCGTAAAGTCAGTTTGACTTATGAACAGCGTGACGATGTGTGACGGTTGTGTCGCTGTTTTAGGCGGTGGCAAAATTACCGTCACTATCGACGCAGACCGACACAGCGAAAGTTTTTGCAGGGTGCAGGTGGCTTTTTTCAAAAAGCCTCTCCTGCCCCTCGGAGAGCGCAAAACCTGCTTGCAGGTTGCATTTTTGATAGCTCCGCTGTCAAAAGTGCTTTTGCGTTACTCTTGACAAGAGTAACAGAACCGAGAATGAGTAAGTTTATGAGATTGGAGGTGTATATAATGCAAAGAACGATAAGTGCAATGGTAGGTAAAGGCTCGGTCAATCACAACAGCCGCAAGTTCAAGGCTGAAAATGTTGACGGGATCAGAACGCATTTGAACATTGATTACTGTAACGAGCCGATAAAGAAAATCTATCACGAATTGTTTGATGAAGCACTAAAAAGATACAACGAAAAACAGACAAGAGCCGACCGCAGAATAGAAAACTACTATGAGAAAATCAGAAACTCAAAGCAAGAAAAGCCGTTTCACGAACTGATTTTACAGATTGGCGATAAGGAAAATATGAGCGCCGAAAGCGAAAACGGACAGCTTGCACGGCAGGTTTTAGATGAGTATTATCGGGGATTTCAAGAGCGAAATCCCAACCTAAAAGTGTTCTCTGCTCATCTGCATATGGACGAGGCAACGCCCCATTTGCATATTGATTTTGTTCCGTTCACAACCGGCAGCAACCGTGGACTTGACACGAGAGTATCACTTAAACAAGCGTTAGCCGCACAAGGTTTCAAAGGCGGAACTCGTGGAGATACCGAATGGAATCAATGGGTGAGCGCAGAAAAATCCGCACTCGCATTCGTTATGGAACGACACGGAATTGAGTGGGAACACAAAGGAACGCACGAAAAACATTTGTCTGTTCTTGATTATAAAAAGCAAGAAAGAACAGCAGAACTTGAACAATTGGGTGCTAAAATCGAAGAAAAGCAAGACGAATTTAATGTGTTATCCGAGCGAGTGTTAAACTATGATGATGGTTTGGAAAAATTAAGGAATGTGGAAGAAATGCTCGATAATGCCCCCGAATATCAGCTCTCCGAGCCGCAAGGCTTTATGTCCGCAAAAGCGTATAAAACTAAAATTGCAGAGCCGCTTATTCAAAAATTAAAAGCGTTAGTCAAGACGGCATTGGCTCGTTGCTTTGAGGGTTGGGACGGTTATCATAGGTTAAACATCACAAACGGCAACCTCTATCGTGAGAACGAAATGTTGTCGAAAATCAACAGCAAACTAAAAAGCGAAAACGAAAATCTGCGTTCAGAGGTCAAGGATTACAAGCTTTTGCGTAAAGTTTTCGGTCATAAACAGATTGATGAGTTGCTTGAACAGGCAAGAAATATTAAATGTCGTAAGCGTGAAAATCCACGCTCAAGATAAATAAATTTTTGGAGGTAAAACAAATGGCAAAGACAATTTTTGAAAAAGCAGGCGGTACTTACACACAGGTGGGCGACTATATATTGCCCGATTTATTACCGGCGGAAGAAGAAAAGGAAGCGAATATCGGTATTTGGGCAATGCAGCACAAACGATATTTGAAGCAACACCATAAAGTGCTATATTATAATTTGCTGACAAGCGGTAAGCTCAATTCATATCTTGCAGACATTGAACAGCAGGCGCAAAATCTTTTTTCTCGGCTGGTAAAAGACCTTGCCGAAAAAGAAAATGTAACCGATGAACTCAAATCAACCGATATGATGTTGTGGGTGCAAAAGATGAATAATATCCGTAATCGTGCAACGGAAAAAGTAAATACAGAACTGATTTACACGGTATAAACATAGCGACGGCAGGGAGCAATCCCTGCCGATTTTTGTTGCTTAAAAACAGTTGACTTATTTGCGGATTAAACATATAATTAAACTGTATAAAATAAATATAGTCTGCGGTATGTGCAATTTAATATCGAGGGTACATTATGATTACAGATAAAATTGGTAATAGAATACGAGAGTTAAGAAGTCATACCGGATTGAGTCAAGAAAAATTTGCTCAAAAAATAGGTATGGACAGAACTTATTTTGCAAGCGTTGAACTCTCCGAGTTTTTTAAAGATATTTGAATCCAGTCCGATTTAATGGACGATATTTAATTTATAATTAAGTTAGAATAAATCAGCGGAGGAATTACAATGAGTGCAACTGAAACAACATACAAAACCTCATTGATAAACAATTGACGTTACTTAGGCAATAAATGTATGAAAGACAATTTTAGCAAGACATTATATGTTATAAAATGGAACAGTGATCATCAAACTATAATTACCAGCGGCTGGCAAATTAACGCTATAAGGCATAGTGAAAAAAAGTGGTATAATGGTGAATCACAGATGAGGGTTTTACGAAAAGCCACTGACGAAGATTTTGAAAAGATGGAAGTGATACTATAAATGGAAAAAACAACATATCTTTCATCAATTATATCAGCACTTAACAAATTAAACGGTATGGGATCGTTAAATGAAATATATGATGTTATTGAGAAGGAAGGACGATTGAGTTATATTTTTTCCAACCCTAATTGGAAAGATAATGTAAGGGCGACAATACAAAGACATTGTATCCAGACGAAATCTTACAGAGGAAGCGAAGATTTATTTCGCTCAGTATATGGATTGGGTGAGGGTTACTGGAAATTCAAAAATTTTGATTCTTCAGAATATGATAATCCTATAATCAATCGACAACTGAAAATGATTGCAAATTTAGATATTTCAAATACAGAAAAAGAAATGATAATAAAATCTAGAATTGGTCAAGGAATCTTCAGAGATAGGATAATACAAAAATATGAGCATTGTATAATCACCGGAATTAATGATAACCGTTTGTTATTAGCAAGCCATATTAAGCCTTGGCGTTCAGCTTCAAATTACGAACGATTAAGTTCGGAAAACGGACTATTATTATCCCCATTATATGATAAGCTTTTTGATATTGGGTTAATTACTTTTGATGATAATATGAAGATTCTGATATCTAATAAACTAAGTTGTGAAAATGTTTCTAGAATCAATATTGACACAAATAAGATATATGTTAATAACCCTTCAAACGAAATGATGGTTAATATGAGATACCATAGACAAAATATATTTGTAGAATAGTTATATTGAAAATGCGTCTCAACATAAATGTTATTTCTGATTTCCGTAGCAAAAAACAACGCCGTTTTATGATCCACAAGACTATTCAAAGTCTATAGCAGGAATGAAAATAATTCCTTTGGAGACATCTGAATTAAAGAAAATAGTTTCCAACAGAAAAACATATAAGGAACTGTATTCTTTATTTGAAACAGCATTTAATTCGAATTTACCACCACACGAGTGGTATAATATTAAAATAAATAACAGTTTAAAAATACAATAAAAATTATGAGGTATATGAAATGGCCGATAAACAACTTACAAATAGTCAAATATTAATCAAAGAATGTGTTGCTCAAAGTTTTAGAGACTCTGACGAATATGATGACGAAGCTTCTTTTTTTGAGTACTTTTCTTCATCACAGATATTAAAAGATTATGATTTGAGTGATGATGAAATTGAAAATGGAATTGTTGGATCAAGTGGAGATGGAGGATGTGATAGTATTTACATCTTTTTGAACAAAAATCTTGTATTACCAGACCAAATAGATTCTATCATACCATCAAAAGAATCAAAGGTCGAAATGGTAATAATTCAATCAAAAAGAGAAACTTCATTTAAAGAAAGTGCTATACAAAAATGGAAAGATGTTTCAAATAATTTATTGTCTTTATCTAATTCTCTAAGTGATTTTACGACTCGATATAATGATGATGTAAGAGAATCATTTGGCTTTTTTAGAGATTTATACACAAAACTATTAAGGAGTAGAGTTAAACTTGAATTTAAATATATTTATGTATCATATGCGGAAGAATTGCACCCAAATGTTAAGCAACAAGCAGAAGAATTAAAGGGATTAGTATGTAAACTGTTTCCTAATGCTAAAGTGAATATAGAGTTTGTTGGAGCAGCAGAGTTATACGATAAGTATAATACACCAGCAGAAACGATAGTAAATTTACCTTTAGCTGAAGTCCCAATTGCATTAGGTAAAAACAAAAATTATGTTGGACTCGTGTCACTCAAAGATTATTATCGTTTTATTGTTTCAGAAGATAACATTTTAAGAAGAAAATTTTTCGAAGCGAATGTACGTGATTACCAAGGAAGGAATAACGTTAATTCGAGTATAAGAGAAACATTGGAAACTGGTCAATCAGAGGACTTTTGGTGGCTGAATAACGGTATTACAATTCTTACTTCTGAAGCAATGTTAGTAAATAACAGGGAGTTACAACTCACAAATCCTGAAATTGTAAACGGCTTACAAACCTCAAATGAAATATATTTGTATTTTAAAAATAATTTAAATTTGCTTGATTCTGAAACAAGAAATGTATTAGTTAGAATTATAGTTCCCGATAGTGAGGAGTCTCGAGATAATATTATTTTTGCAACTAATAATCAAACAAATATTCCAAAAGCATCGCTTAGAGTCACAGATCCAATTCACCTTCAAATTGAACTGTATTTGAAAGGAAGAGGTTTGTTTTATGATCGTAGGAAAAACTACTACAAAAATCAAGGAAAGAAACCAAGCGAAATTATTGGAGTTTCGTTTTTGGGTCAATGCTTAATCACTTTGTTTTTAAAAAAACCTGATTATGCAAGAGCCCGTCCTTCAACTATACTTACTGATGACGATTCATATAATAAACTGTATATTGAAAATCAAGATTTGGATGTATTTTATCGCTGTGCTGTATTGGGTAAAAAAGTACAAAAAAATTTAAAAAGAACTATTCAATATACTTCAGCAGAAAAAAGTGATATTTTATTTTACTTATTATATGGCGTTGTTGCTAATAGTATAAAGAAAAACAATATTACAATAGCGGATATTAAACACCTTGATATTGACAGCATAACGGATGATGTCATCTCTGAAGTCAAAGATAAAATTTATAATATATATAAAGAAAATGGTGGAAATGGACGTGTAGCAAAGAGTTCAGAATTTGTCAATAAAGTAGATGAAGTATTAGAATTAGCGTAATCATTTTTATCCTTTTATTACCTAAATAGAACGGAGAACTTGATAGCATCCAAGTGATAGCTATTTGATAGCAAAAGCAGGAATACCTCATAGAACTGAGATAATCTGTACCAAATTAAAGCACATCAAGTCAAAACTCCTAAGCAAAAACAGTTAAAGCCTGTTTTATACTTAGGAGTGGGAATAATATCAAGTGTTATTGTGCAACACCCATTATCCTGTAATGTGTAAAATTTAAGCAGTTGCAGGAGGCTTTGCTGTACAAATATTTATATTTTGATACCTAAACCGTAGGTGACTTAAAAAACGCCGCTAATTTCTGCGTCGTTTTTATTATATGCTGAACCTCCAATATGTACAGCGTCTTTTGCAAGACATGCATATCCACGCATAATGACAGATACGCTGTTAAAGGAAAATTCTGTGAATAAATTTTGTCTGTTAATGCTGACAGATTTATGATACAATAGTGCTGTTAGTTTGAAATGAAAAGTGGGCAGAAATATAAAAAATGAGGAAACTGAATTTTACAAAAGCACTTAAAAACGCATTACCGTATGTATTAACGCTTATACTTGTCGGTATAATGACTTTTGTTGCGGAAATATTGGGTGAGGGGGAGATAATCTTTCCTGAAATAACGGCACTTGCAATTGGTTATATGGTTACACAAAAGCAAGGTTGGAAAGTCAATGACAGCCGAATGATTGCGTTAATTGCGATTTGCGCTGTTGCGGGTGTGCTGACAGTCCGATACATAAAAGTCGGGCTTTATCTTGAAATATTGATTGCATTTGTATTTGCACAAATTCTCTTTATGCTTTCGGGAACAACATTTGCACCGATTATTTCGGCAATTGTGTTGCCCGTTATGATGCAGACCGAGAGCTTTATATACCCGATTGCCGCATTTTTGCTGACAATTGCGGTTGTATTATTTCGCAGATTTCTTTTGAAAGTTAAAATAAGAGATAAAGAGGATTTTCAGTCGGTGAACCTGCATGCAAAGAGCGATGTGATTGACACAGCCCTAAGAACAATCTGTGTTGCCGTTGTGGGATTCTTCGCAATTTGGTCGGGCTTTAAATTTGCAATTGCACCGCCGTTGCTTGTGGCGTTTACGGAATTTTCCCGTCCGAAAAATAAGGCTCGCAACAAGCCGGTAAAGACGGTTTTGCTGATAACAGTCTGTGCATTTGTCGGAGCGGTTTCAAGATATGTGCTGAATATGATTCTCGGATTGCCGTTGACAGTTGCCGCATTGACAGCCACGGCGATAATGCTTGTAATTGTTTACTGCACAAAAATGTATATTCCGCCTGCCGGAGCTTTGACAATTTTGAGTATGATTATTCCGAGTGAAAACGTACTTTTGTACCCGTTGCAGATACTTGTCGGAACTGCGGTAATAATGCTGATTTCACGGCTTTTGTTTATGAAACGGCAAAATTAAAATAATCTTAATTTAGTTATATTATTCTATAGAGGAAATTAAATGGATATATTTATTACAATTTTAGTTACATTTTTTGCAGGAATGGGCGCAGGTCTCGGAACAGGTTTTGCAGGAATGAGTGCGGCGGCTGTAATAAGTCCGATGCTCATAACTTTTCTTAATATGGATCCGTATATGGCAGTCGGAATCGCACTTTCGTCCGATGTTTTGGCGAGTGCAGTTTCGGCTTATACATACCATAAAAATAAAAATCTCGATGTCAGAAACGGTTTGATTATGATGGCGAGTGTGCTTGCGTTTACGATTGTCGGCAGTTATGTTGCAAGCATTGTTCCATCAGCTACAATGGGCGGATTTTCCGTGTTTATGACATTTTTGCTCGGCATAAAATTTATCATCCGTCCCGTTATGACAACTAAAGAAGCTATGCTCGGTGTGTCGGCAAAAAAGAGGGCAATCCAGTCTGTAATCTGCGGAATGTTAATCGGCTTTATCTGCGGATTTATAGGTGCGGGCGGAGGAATGATGATGCTTTTGATTTTGACGACCGTGCTGAACTATGAATTGAAAACCGCTGTCGGCACAAGCGTATTCATTATGACATTCACCGCCCTGACAGGCGCAGCTTCGCACTTTATGATTGGTGGCACACCCGATTGGTTCGTGTTCATTCTCTGCATAGCGTTCACCCTTATATGGGCGAGAATTGCCGCCGTCTTTGCCAATAAAGCCAATCCCAAAACCCTGAACCGTGCCACAGGTATCGTCCTCGTGGCGTTAGGTGTTGTTATTATGGGATTTAAGCTTTTAGCAAAATAAAAATTGACAGTTTAAAATTTAAAATTCAGGTCGGACAATAGATTTGTAAAATGCAAAATTTCTATTGCCCGATTTTTCAACGGTTATGTTGGGGCTAATCGAGTAGGGCGAAACAAATGCTCGCTTTGAACAATATTCGGGGGAAGTATGCTTTTTTAAAAATTGCATTATTATTTCGCAAAAAACAAAGGAGCTGCGAAGAACGAAGTCTTAAACTTCATTTCTTCACAGCCCCTTAAATTTTCGTGTCAGATGTGCTGTACTCAGCTTATTCCCATAAGCTCCATAACTTCAATAAGTTGTTTTCCAGCATTATCGGAGGGCACAACCTTGCTATCTGTTATGACACAACCGACCGATTTGCCTTTATGAATTAATCCTGAAACCATTTTGTCCATCCGATAACTGCCGATAAGGAGTCGGCAGGCACATCTTCAAAGAACTTTTCAAAATCCTTCATCGCTCTGCCCTTTCCGACCCATAAGATATCTCCCTGCTCCAAATCCATCACGCAGGTTGCGTAACTCAGTTAGGGGGCAGACTACTTTTAAAACTATAGCTTTTGAGTAGGGGTGCAAAATGAATTTTTAGTTATTATAATTTATTAACGGAATTATAATCTTCCGACTTAATCTATCATTTGTGGAGTTATAATTATAATTTATTATAGCATACAATCGTTTGATAACGATAATAATTATAAACTTTTAGGTTTTGCACATGAGTTGCGAACTTTTATCGGACAAGGCAGATAGACACGCATAGGAGAATAATAATCGGTGCTTTTAGGTTTCATCAGATTCAAAATAAATCTAATGCCGTAAATGCCCATTGCATATACAGGTGCGTTTACCGTAGTGAGCGGAGGGTTTGTATATCCCGAAAGCTCCGTGTTATCAAATCCCATAACAGAAATATCCTCAGGAATTTTGTAACCGTTTTCTTGCAGAGCTCTCATTGCACCGATTGCAATATGATCACTTGCCGCAAAAATAGCTGTGGGGAGATTCCCTTTGCTGATCATTTCTGACATCATTTTATAACCGGATGGTGTTGAAAATTTGTCCTGCATAATAAACCCATCATATTTAATGTTTAGTTCATCGCAAATGTCTGTGAAAGTGTTGAGTCGTTTATCAGGAAATATCGTTCCGTCCTCAAGCTGTTCAATGCCTCCGATAAAGCCAACTGTTCTATGGCCTAAATCATATAGATATTTAATTGCATCGGACACTGCCTGACGAAAGTCGAGTGATACGGATGTAATTTCAATATTCTCAACGGTCATATCAAGAAAAACAATTTTATTATTCAAAGAATGCAGTAATTTTATTTCTTGTTTACTAAATTTTCCAAGGCAGATTATGCCATCAACATCAGAAAGTACATTCTGATAGTCATTGTCTGTTTTAAATGTTCGTACAATACTTATATTATTTTTTGAACAGTAGTCCTCGATACCCTGTCTCATCAAAAAGTAATAATTATCTTCAATTTCCTGTTTGGAAGAGAACCATTGTAGAATTCCAATGCGACATGAAGGTGCTGATGTAACCCTTTTTTTCTTTACATAATTAAGTTCTTTAGCTGCTGCAAATATTTTTTGCTTCGTTTCAAGCGAGGTGCTGAGGGTAGTGTCATTATTAAGCACTCTTGAAACAGTAGCTACTGATACATTTGCCTTTTTGGCAACATCTCTGATTGTAGCCAATTGAATCACCTCACTACCATTATAGTGAAATATTACTAAAAAATCAAGTCGTGTTTAGTGAAAAACAGAGAAAGCAAAAATGTTTACCAAAAACTATTGACAGTTTACGAAACAAAACATATAATTTAGTTAACATAAAAACAAAAGAAACATTATTATTAAATAATAACGAAATCTTTTGTGCAGGTTGTCACGGCGTTTCATTTAAAATTAAAAGGAGGAAAAATTATGAAACAGACATCATCACAACCAAGACTTGATGGTAAAATCCCAGGTAGAATCAAATACACCTTTGCTTTAGGTGCCCTCGGCAAAGATATGATTTATGGTATGATTGCCACATTTTCAATGATTTATTTCACAGACATCATCAAGGTCAACCCGGTATTTATCGGCGTAATGTTCTTTGTTGCAAAGTTATGGGATGCCTTTAATGATTTGTTTATGGGTATGATTGTTGATAACACACGCAGCAGATGGGGTAAATTTATTCCATGGCTTGTAATAGGTACGCTGGTTAATTCAATTGTATTTGTTGTTTTATTCACAGACTTCCACCTCGATGGCGTTGGACTTTGCGTATTTGCAACAGCAGCTTACATACTCTGGGGTATGACTTACACAATTATGGATATTCCTTATTGGTCAATTATTCCTAACCTCACTTCAAATCCTGAGGAGAGAGAAAAAGTTTCGGTACTTCCGAGAATTTTTGCAAGTATCGGTCAGTCACTTGTTATTGCAGGCTTTGGTGTTCAAATTATTGAGGCTCTCAGCGGCGGTACAACAAATCAGGCAGGTTATCACAGATTTGCAATCATAATTGCAATTGTATTTATTCTTACAATCGGTATTACAGTAATCAATCTTCCGAAAAAGAGAGATGATTCTGTTCCGGAAAAGAAAGTTAAGTTTAAAGATATTTTCTCAATCATCGGCAAGAACGATCAACTTCGTTGGGCGGTAACTCTTATCTTCCTTTACAACATCGGCATTCAGTGCATTATGGGTGTTGCTACATATTATTTCAAATATGTTTGCGGCAACGCAGGAATGATGTCATCATTTATGATCAGCGCATCAATCGCAGAGGTTGTAGGTCTTATCGTATTTCCTAAGGTTACAAAATTTCTTTCAAGAAAAACTTCGTTCCTTCTTGCGTGTCTTTTACCTGCATTTGGTCTTGTAATGCTTTTGTTCGTAGGTATTTTTGCTCCGCACAATGTTGTGCTCACATCAATCTCAGGTGTTATTGTAAAACTTGGTACAGGTCTTGAACTTGGTTGTGCAACAGTATTCCTTGCAGATGTTGTTGATTACGGTGAATTTAAGCTTGGAACAAGAAATGAAGGCGTTGTATTCTCACTCCAGACGCTTATCGTAAAATTTACAGCGGCTCTTACAGCACTCGGTATTGGTGCGGCACTTGGAAGCACACAGTATATTCCGGGTCAGGAACAGTCATTCGCAACAGTAGCATCAATCAGTACACTTATGTGCATTGTTCCTGCAGTTTGTATGCTTATTGCTTATGTTGTTTACAGAAAGAAATATAAACTCAATGACGGTATGATGAAGAAGGTTATAAACACAATCAGTGCAAGAAGAGAAGGCAAGATTGATATGACACAACAGCTTGATGAAAGCGGTAACACAGAGCCTTCTATGTTTCTTCCTACAGTTGCGGAAAAGGCAGGTAAATAAAATGATTGATACTAAAACAGCAATTGAAAAAATTACAAACGGCGAATTTGATAATCTTTTCACTGATATATATATAGATTCATCAATGATTGATTATCAGAAAAAAAGATATGTTCATGCAATTGAGCAGTATGAAACAATTTTTTGCCCTGATAAAGTAGCAATATTCAGTGCTCCCGGCAGAAGTGAGGTTTGCGGTAATCATACAGATCACCAGCATGGAATGGTGCTTGCAACATCCATTAATCTTGATACTATTGCTGTGTCGGCCAAGAATAACAATGATGTTGTAAGATTTGTTTCTGACGGTTATGATATGATTACTCTCAATATAAATGACCTTGAAGTTAATGATGATGAGGCAGGCACAACGGTCAGCCTCATCAGAGGTGTTCTTCGTGGACTCAAGGATCATGGATACAAAATTGGTGGATTCAATGCTTATGCAACAAGTGATGTACTTGTTGGTGCAGGACTTTCATCGTCAGCAGCTTTTGAGGTAGTTGTCGGAACTATTATTTCCGGTTTATATAATGATATGAAAATAAATTCAGTTGAGATTGCTCAGATTTCTCAGTATGCTGAAAATGTATTTTTCAAAAAGCCGTGCGGACTTATGGATCAAATGGCTTGTTCAGTGGGAGGAATGGTTAACATTGACTTTAAAGATCCGACAAAGCCAATTGTTAAGAAAGTACCTACCGAATTTGAAAAATACGATTACAGTCTTTGTATTGTTGACACAAAGGGTGATCATGTTGATCTTACAGATGATTATGCTATGATTCCCTCGGAAATGAAAAAGGTTGCAAATTTTCTCGGAGAAGATTATCTGAGAGATTGTGATTCAAACGAATTTTATATTCGCCTTGACGAAATTCGTGAGGCTGTTGGCGACAGACCGGTACTTCGTGCAATTCATTTCTTTAATGAGGAGTATAATGTTAAAAATGCCGTTTCGTCACTTGAAAACGGTAAGTTTGTTGAATTCCTTGACGCAATCAGAAAATCCGGTAATTCATCATTTAAGTATCTTCAGAATGTATATACAACAAGAGATATTCAACATCAGAACATCTCGGTAGCCCTTGCACTCAGCGAAAGCCTTCTTCGCAATTACGGCGTGTGCCGTGTTCACGGCGGTGGATTTGCAGGTACAATTCAGGCGTTTGTCAAAAATGATTTTGTAAGTAATTACAAAGAATTTATAAATAAAATTTTCGGAGAAAACTCATGCCATGTTCTCAAAGTGAGAAAATACGGCGGAATAAAAGTAATGTAATTATGTAGGTTTTGTTTTTATTAAGGAGGACAAAATGAAAATTCTTGTTTTAGGCGGTGCCGGATATATCGGTTCGCATACAGTTTACAGACTTATTGAAAGCGGTAATGAGGTTGTTGTATTCGATAACCTTGAAACAGGTCATATTGAGGCGGTTCATCCCAAAACAAAATTTTATAAAGGTGATCTCAGAAACAGAAGTGAAATTGACAGCGTTTTTGATAAAGAAAAAGGTATTGATGCTGTAATTCATTTTGCAGCCAATTCACTTGTCGGTAAAAGTATGACCAACCCTCTCAAATATTATGATAATAACCTCAACGGCACAAAGGTTTTGCTTCAGTCAATGGTTGCTCACGGAATTGATAAGATTGTATTTTCATCAACAGCGGCAACATACGGTGAGCCTGAGAGAACTCCTATCCTTGAAACCGATCCGACAAATCCGACAAACTGCTACGGAGAAACAAAAAAATCCATGGAGAGAATGTTCTATTGGGTTGAAAAAGCACATGGTTTAAGATATGTTTCTCTCAGATATTTCAATGCATGCGGAGCACATATCAGCGGAAAAATCGGTGAGGCACATAATCCTGAAACCCACCTTATTCCGATTATTCTTCAAGCGGCACAGGGTACCCGTGACCACATAAGTATTTTTGGTACTGATTATCCCACATCTGACGGAACTTGTATTCGTGATTATATCCATGTCACTGACCTTGCACAGGCTCATATTCTTGCAGTTGAATATCTTATGAAGGGCGGTAAAAGTGATATATTCAATCTTGGCAACGGTGTAGGTTTTTCTGTTCGTGAGGTAATTGAAAAAGCAAAAGAGGTTACACAGAAAGATATTAAGGTTGTTGAAGAAAGCAGAAGAGGCGGCGATCCTGCTGTATTGGTTGCATCAAGCGATAAGGCGAAAACTGTACTTGGCTGGAAACCTGAGTATGATGATCTGGGAACAATTATTAAAACAGCGTGGAAATGGCATTCAACACATCCCAACGGCTATAGTAAGTGAGGCGGTATTTATGAAGAACAGCGTTTACGGCTTAATATTAAGACTTGTTTCATACGGAATCAATACAGGGCTTATTGAAAAAGAGGATATAATCTACACGCAAAATAGGCTTTTGTCGTTGTTCCATATGGATGAACCAGATGACAGTTGTACTCGCCTTACAGCAGATAACGAGGATACTCTTGAAGAAATTTTGTCGGGACTTCTTGATTATGCATACGAAAAAGGAATCATTCCCGAAAATACAGTAACATATCGCGACTTATTTGATGTGAAACTTATGGCTTCACTTGTTAAGCGACCGTCAGAAGTAATAAGAGAATTTTGGCAGAATTATAGCTGTTCTCCTAAACTTGCAACCGATAGCTACTATAAATTCAGCTGCGATACCGATTATATAAGAAGATATCGTATTAAGAAAGACTTAAAGTGGAAAACATCAACCGAATACGGTGATATTGATATCACGGTAAATCTTTCAAAGCCTGAAAAGGATCCGAAAGCTATTGCAGCGGCAAAACTTCAAAAACAGTCGGGCTATCCGAAATGTTTGCTTTGTAAGGAAAATGAAGGATATGCCGGAAGAGTAAATCATCCTGCAAGAGATAATCACAGAATTATTCCGCTCACCATTGACGGAGATAACTGGTTTATGCAATATTCTCCGTATGTTTATTACAATGAACATTGTATTGTATTTAACGGTGAGCATACACCAATGGTAATCAATGATTCTACATTCAGAAAACTGTTTGATTTTATTTCACAGTTTCCGCATTATATAATCGGTTCGAATGCTGATTTACCGATTGTAGGCGGTTCAATACTTACACATGAACATTTTCAGGGTGGCAGATACAGCTTTGCACTTAATAGGGCAGAGGTTGAAAGAAAGTTTATTGTTAACGGCTTTGATGATGTGGAGTGCGGAATTGTAAAGTGGCCTATGTCAGTTGTAAGATTGACAGGTAAAAACAAGGATAGCATTATTTCATTATCTTCTCATATTCTAAAGAGTTGGAGAGCGTACACGGACGCAGATGTTGGCATTTTTGCCGAAACAGACGGTGAAATTCACAACACTATCACTCCGATTGCTTTTACAAAGGATGGAAAATTTGTTATTGACCTCGTTCTCAGAAATAATATTACAAGCGAAGAGCATCCTCTGGGAGTATTTCATCCTCATGCGAATTTGCATCATATAAAAAAAGAAAATATCGGCCTTATTGAAGTTATGGGACTTGCAGTATTGCCCTCAAGGCTTAAAGATGAAATGGCTATTTTAAAGGATGCTATTCTTAATCACAAGGATGTAAGTGAAATTCCGAAAATCAGCAAACATTCCGAGTGGGTAAATGAATTTGTTTCTCAGTATGATGAAATCAATGAAAATAATATTGATTCAATAATTCAAAATGAGATAGGGAAGGTGTTCCTTAATGTTCTTTTGGATGCAGGTGTATTCAAAAGAACTTCTGAAGGACAAAAGGCTTTTGATAAATTTATAAAGACGCTGTAGTAAAGGAAGTGCTAAAATGTCAAAGGTAAGGGTAGTGAATTTTGAACCTACATCCAAAGGTGAAAACACTCATCTTTATACAATAGAAAATAACAGCGGAGCAAGCGTGACATTATGTGATTTAGGCGCAAGTGTCGTTTCGATAAAAGTTCCCGACAAAAACGGTAGTATTAGAGATGTAGTTCTCGGCTATGAGCACATTGACGGTTATGAATTTGACGGAACATACTTCGGTGCTACTGTCGGAAGATGTTGCGGAAGAATTGCATACGGCAAGTTTACTCTTAACGGAGAAGATTATCAGCTCCCTGTAAACAATGGGAGTAACCATCTACACGGAGGATTTAACAGCTTTAGCCGCAAAGTGTGGCTTGCGGTAGTTGATGATAAAGTTCCAAATACAGTTCTATTTATGCTTGATAGTCCCGACGGTGATGAGGGCTATCCCGGAAATATGAAAGTCTTTGTACGCTACACCTTTGATGATGAAAATGTACTTACGATAAAATGGTCGGCAGTTTCTGACAAAGACACAATATGTAATCTGACCAATCATTCATATTTTAATCTTAACGGACACAAAAGCGGTAAAGTTACAGAAAATCACAAGCTGAAAATAAATGCAAATTTCTTCATACCGATAAATTCAAACCTCAATCCCACTGGAGAGATAACTTCCGTTAAGAATACACCGTTTGATTTTACCGAACCCAAGTTAATTGGAAATGGTATTGACAGAAAAAACGAGCAGATTTGTTTTGCAAACGGTATTGATCATATGTTTGTGCTGAATCATTCTGATGAGGAATTTGTGCTTGCAGCCGAAGCTGAGGGCATTGATAGCGGAATCACATTAAAATGCTATACTTCTCAAAAAGGTGTTCATGTATATACAGCAAATTATGTCGATGTTTTGTCCAATATGGGAAAGGATTCAGCAACATACGGAGAAAATCCAGCGTTTTGTCTTGAAACCCAAGGCTTTCCCGATGCTGTAAATCACAAGAATTTTCCTACGACAATATTAAAAGCAAACGAAAACTATACACAAACTACAAAATATGTTTTTGGTATAAACAAATAAAATGAGCTGATTTCTAACTCCTTTTAAAAATAAAATCTCTCTAAAATCAAGGACCGCCTATTTTTCTTGGGCGGTCCTTGATTTTTAATCTATGAGGATGTTTCATGTTTTGCAGTATTACACCGTCTTAAACATATTCTGTTTTAGCGGTTATGTACAAGTCTGCCTGAAAATCACCCTGTTCTGTTTGCACCGTAAAACCGGAACATTCCTCTTGCACGGCTGTTCTTACAAACTACATTTTTTATTGCCGTATATTTCTTAGCGCTGTTTTTGCTTTTATATTAAAATACGCTTAGGATGGATTTTTTACCCTCCGCATCAAATTCAAAATTTTCATTACACCAACTTTTGAAAAAAATAATCACTTTTCCCTAGCAAATGTACAGAGATAACGGCGGTAATAACTTGCTGACTTATAAAATTGATAGTTACTTCTTAAATGATTGACTGTTTAAGAGTGTATTGAAAAACATTTTAATATTTGTTAGAATTAAAATGGTGATGAGAATATGTTAAAGATTGCGGTAGTAGATGATGAAATTGTATTTGTTGAAAGTCTGATTAACAAAATAACAGCGGTACGTGAAAAGCTTAATTTGGAATTTAAAATTGACAAATACTCAAACGGATTTGATATACTTGAAAATTACAGCAAGTATCATCTGATTTTTCTTGATATTGAAATGCCGTCAATTGACGGTATTGCTACAGCCAAGCGGATCAACGAATTGAAAGGTTCAGCTGAAATACCTTTTATTGTTTATGTCACAAGTCACGATGAGCTTGTGTTTGATGCTTTAAAAAGTTTTCCTTATTCATTTATAAGAAAAAGTAAAATTGAATCTGATTTGTACGAATGTATTAACCGTATAAATAATTCTTTTGAAGAATTACATAAAACTATAGTATTGCATACCGAAAGAAAAGATATTCCGATTGTTATTGGTGATATTATTTATCTTGAAAAAATTAAAAATTATGTTGTGTATCATACTCGAAATCAAGAATATAAGGTCAGAAGTGATATGAATACAGAATTTAAAAATATCGCAGAATATGGCTTTATAAGACCGCATATTGGTTATGCTGTAAACAATAAGTATGTTGAATATATTTCTGCGGATTGTATTTTATTGCAAAATGATATTAACATTCCTCTTAATAAAAAATACAGAGATGATTTAAAGAAAAAATATTTCAAATGGTTGGGGGATATAAATGTTTAATTATGGTTTTGAGTTATTTGTAAATTTATTTCAAGGTGTAATGTTTACTGTATTTTGTTATAAATTCTTAACCCCATCACGCAATAAGATTTGTGAGGGAATAGCCTTTTGTGTTGCATCATTATTGATGTTTTTGTCAATTACACAGATAAACAGGTTGTATGTATCTTTTGCGTATATTGAAACGGTTGTATTTTTTGCAATTATGATTCCCTATTGCGTTTTGTTTTTTAAAGACAGAATTTTTGTTAAAATTCTCACACCTGTTATTTTGAATGTGATTTATTCAGTATTATCATTTGGAATTAATTATATCTTTTCTGCGATTATCAGTTGTGACTATAATTATCTTATGATAGAGAGTTCCCAATATCGTTATATGTATGTGTTAATGTCAAATCTGATTTTTGCAATTGTTTTATTTATAATTTATAATCTTTTCAAAAATTCGTTAAGCCATATTCACAAACAAGAAATATTGATTACTCTTGTAATTCCTTTGTTGAGTATTGCTGTAGGCTTGCTGACATTTTTGGTATCTTCAAACGCTGATATGTCTGATTTTGACCGTATTGTATTAGGAGCGATTTCAATAATAATCCTTTCATTTACATTTATAAATTTTTATCTTATTAAAAGTCTTTCAAAAAATTATTCTTTGGAAAATGAAAATATTTTGCTTAATAAAGAAAAAGAGCTGTATAATGTTCAAATGACAAGTTCAGAAAAATATATGAAAAATCTTACTGATGTTAAGCATAACATTCAAAATCAATTGTTGTGCATCGAAAATTTGATTGATGGGCAAAGGTATGATGAAGCTAAAAAAATGTGCAATAATGTAAATAATAATATTTCTGCTAATGTCCATTTTTGTAAAACAGGTTATGTTTATTTGGATGCTATATTAAATGTTGTATATGAAAAAGCAATTGAAAATGATATTGATTTCAGCGTAGATTGTAAAGATAATTTAAGTTTTGTGGCAGGTGATGATTTGGCTGTTCTAATAGGTAATCTTGCAGATAATGCTGTTGAGGCACTTGCAAAAGAGCAAAATAAAAAATTAAAGATAAGCATATTTCAAAACGGGTCGTACGGAGTTTTAAATGTGCAGAATTATTGCTCTTCTTCAGTTTTGCAGACTAATCCAACTTTGTACACAAGTAAAGAAGATAAGAAAAATCACGGCAGAGGAATTTCTATAGTAAAAAGTATTGCCGAGAAGTATGGGGGAGATGTAGTTATTTCGGAGAAGAATAATGAATTTATAGTTTCGGTAATTTTAGATGACAGTTATGCTTTAACAAGTGTGAAAGAAACTGCAAAAATACAGTAAGAGCAAATAATTGTGATTGGTTGGTAAAAAGAGTATGCTGGATATTATTATTGAAATAGTGACTGATTTATTTCAGCCGCTGATGTTTTGTGGATTTTTATATCTATTTATGGAGAAACCCGATAACAGAAAAAGAAATGTAATTTGCTTTTTACTGTTCAGTACAGTAATGTTTGGCATTTTGTTGTATTCATCTCTTGTAGAATACTATATGATAATAAATGATTTAATGTTTTTGGCAGTACTGGAAATTTACTCCCTATTATGTTTGCGTGGCAATATTTTTAGCAGAATATTTGTGCCTTTGATTGCCTTTTTGATTAACACAGTGATAAGTTTTGCTTTCAGTTATTTTGTAAGCTTTTTTACAGGATATACACATTATGAATTGGTAACTGAACCTACGATTTACAGATATATTTGTATAGTGGTTATCAATTTTACTGATGTATTAGTTTTTTCAATGCTTGTAAAATTTAGAAATCATAAAGTCAATTTAAGAAAAATAACAGATGTTATAGCTTTTATTATCCTTCCTGTTATAGTTTTGTTAATCGTTTACTGCACTTTTTACATTATGGTAATCACGAAATATGAGGCTAATATAATGGTGTATCTTTCTGTAATATGCCTGTGTATGATTACTGTTACTGCAATAGTATGGTATGCGGTATCAAGAATAAGCAAAGAAAATGAAGCAAGTACAAAACTTTTGCTTATGGAACAGCAAATCAATCTTTATGAACATAACATTTTACAAAGTAATGTGCAAATTGAAAAAATTTCAAGGATAAAACATGATATGAAGAACAATCTCTTGTGTATTGATAATCTTATTTCAAACACTCAATTAGATGAAGCACATAAAATATGCCAAAATTTGACCGATAAATATTCTTCAATCGGTTCTGTAGTAAATACTGAAAATTACTTATTAAATGCCGTTTTGAATGTTGAAATTGAAAAAGCAAGGAGCAATGAAATATCTGTCAAATTAAACATTGCAAATGATTTGAAAATGTTTAGTAACGGTTCAGATATGATTTCGGTAATAGGAAATATTTTTGATAATGCTATTTCGTATTTGTCTGAAAATAAAATTGAGAATAAAGAAATTATTTTCATTACAGAGCATAAAGGCGATTATTCTGTTATTAAATGCAAAAATAAAATTATTGATTCTGTATTGTCTAAAAATCCTTTGTTGCATACTGATAAGGCAGATAAGAAAAATCACGGCAAGGGAATTTCTATAGTAAAAAGTATTGCCGAGAAGTATGGGGGAGATGTAGTTATTTCGGAGAAGAATAATGAATTTATAGTTTCAGTAATTTTAGACAACCGAATTTTTACCTAAAAACTCACTATTTTTACCTGTTTAAAATCAAATATTCTAAAAAATGCTATTCTTCTTTAAGGCGTTATGCCAAGAAAAAGGATAGCATTTTTTGTTTTGTATTGAATTTTATGTTTTAGCCGTATTTGCATTAATTCCGTTATTATACTTTGGCCTTGTGTTGCAGGAATTTGAAACTTCTATTATCAAAAAATTTAAATAAGGTTTAAAGCTAATAAGGCTTAAAGCTACTTCCGTAAATAAGAATTATAGAGTGCAATTTTTGTCGATTTTTTTACAGTTTTTGCACAATTGAAGTTTACAGTGCTGTTTTGAAATATGGTTTAACAAAGTAAAAGGGAAAAGCAAGCCGTAATATTTAATATAAATCAAAAATTAAGGAGAGTTGAATTTTGAAAAAGGGTAGAAATTTGCGTAGCGTTAATACTGACGGAGGGGTGAATTTGCAATTCAAACTTCTGTCGGCAATCGGAATTATCATTATAGTTTCCGGACATTGTTATCATGGCGGAATGGAACTTGCTTATAACTGGTTTCCGCCGTATTCGTATAATTTGGCACTGTTTGTATTTATATCGGGATATTTTTACAAAACCGATTATGAAGAAAATATCGGAAAATACATATGGAAACGAACAAAGCGGCTTCTTATTCCTGCGTATCTGTGGAATATATTTTACGGTGGTATGGTTGCATTTCTCGGTTTGTTCGGATTTACTATAGGTGCAAAGCCTGATTTATACAATCTTTTTGTTATGCCGTTTGTTGACGGTGAGGCTTTTCAATATAACCTCGGTTCATGGTTTGTGTACCCGCTGTTTTTGGTTTGTATAATAAATGTGCTGTTCAGAAAATTTTTGAAACTGATTCATCTTGACAATGAATTTATAGTTTTGATAGTGTATCTCGCAATCGGAATGATAGGAATTAACACTGCAATAGGAAATCCGACTGCAATTAACGGTATAGTGAAACTTCTTGTCAGAACAATGTTTTTCCTGCCGTGTTATGAATTCGGTCGCTTTTATAAAGCTGTGCTTGAAAAGAAAGACACTCTCAATAATGTTGCGTACTTTGCAATTATATTTGCTGTACAGCTGATACTTTTAACTTTTTGCAAAGATTTGGAGTACACGCCGTCATCATTTACTAAATTCAACAACGGTTTTATAATTCCGTATATCTCGTCAATCACAGCAATTGCATTTTGGCTGAGAGTTTCAAGATTGCTTGTACCTGCCATAGGAAACAGCAAACTTGTAAGGCTTATAGCTGACAACACATACGGAATTATGGTAAATCAGCTTGTAGGTTTTATGTGCCTAAAATTTGTATTCTACGGATTAAGCCGCATTACTTCAGGATCATTGTTTGGTGACTTTAATGTTGCATCATTTAAATCAAATATATGGTACTACTATCTTCCAAACGGTTTACAACAGTGGGCTTTTGTATATCTTATATTTGGTCTACTTGTACCGATATTAATTAGCATTATTTTAAATAAAATCTGTCATATTGCACAAAAAATGCATAATAAAATTTGTAACAAATAATATCTAAAAATCATTGTGCTTATATTCTTAATATGTTAAAATATCTTATAAGATAAATAGATGACTAGTAAATATAAAAGTAGATAAGTCCGATGGTTTAATTGTTCTTTTAACTGAAAATTGTATTAATAATATTTGGCATAACAAAGGACGATTTCTTTATGAAACACAAGTGACAAAAAGCCCTAGTACAAGTCTTTTTGATTATTATGCCGGTGCTATAACTTATAGTAAGGTTACTTATCCGAATGAAACATAGTATACTTGGCAGTCGGAAGGAACAGAAAATGAACTTCGTATGGGTTGCTACAAGCACTAAGTAAAACAAAGGTGGTATTCTGATGAAAAAATTTTTATGTTTAATTTTAGCGTTGTCAAGTATATTTGTTTTTACTTTATTTGGATGCACAAACGATAAAAGCAAGCCAATTTCACAAAACGCACTAATTGATTATTCAAACGATATGCAGATAACATATTTGTGCAGCGGTGGTGGCTCTTCGATTCCTGCAACAAAATCAGACACTGGATATTATTATATTGGTGATGACAGAATAATTATTTATATCGATAGCAAAACACAGAAAGCAACTCCGCTTTGCGCAAAACCTGATTGTATGCACAATGATCCTGATACTTGTGATGCATATGTAAATTCATCAGAAAACATATCGCAGGATTCACTATGGGGATCACTTGGAACGGCAATTCAGTATTATCAGGGTTATTTGTATATGGTTTGCGGTGAATATGATAAAAGTATGATTGAATATAATACCTATTTGATGAAAATGGATAAGGACGGAACAAACAGACAAAAAGTCACCGATTATTTTGATAGTCCATTCACAAATTGGTTTATTCATCAAGGCTACTTTTATTACACCTCGGACTCTTCTGTTCTCAGAATACCGCTCACGAACCCAAAATCAAGCCCAGAAGAGGTATACAAAGCTCAGCATTTTATCAAGGATAACGAAAATACATATTCTTCATTCTGTGCATATAAGAATTATATTTATTTTCAGGTTGACGAGCTCGACGAAGAAGGAAACGGTATTGGCAGACAGACTATTTGCCTAAATCTTGATACAATGAAAAAATCTTTTCTTAAGATCGGCAAGAACAACGCATCTTTTTCTGCGTTTGCGGGGGACAGTATGATTATGTATTATTCCGATGGTAATGAAAAAGTGTATGTAAAGGCAGATTTAGAGGGCAATAATTGCAAAAATATATTTTCACAAAAAAGCAACGAAATTCAATCAATAACAGGCGATGGAACATATTACTATTTTGATAATAGTTTTCAAGTCGCAAATGGTTCATCAAAAGAACAGAAGATAACTGTTTGTGATGAAAACTTAAAAGAAATCGACACATTTAAATTGCCAAATATGGATACCAAAACATACAACTTTTTTGCCCCTCAGGACGAAAATTGTTTCCTATTTGAATGTTTTAACGAGAAAGATGAACGTTGCCTTGTTATGGCGGATAAAAGTCAGATTGGAACAATTGGCGGAAATACTATAAAATTCAAAGAACTGTGCAAACTCAAGTGGGCTGATGATAAAAATAACAACGATGCTGTTGCAAGGTAATTATTATGAGAATATTTTTTTGTGAACTATATAAGTTACTGTCAAAAAAGATTTTTATAATATGTCTTGTTGTCGCCTTATGTATAAATGCTTTTACATTGATATATTCATCTGCCGAAAATTATAATGACAGAACTAAGCATAATAACATAGAGTATTATAATTCTTTAATTAAAAACTGTAACTCTTCGAAAAAAGCAAGTGAATATTTAAAAAAAGAGTTGGATATTATCAATGAAAGGTTAACGGAGAATAGTACCGATAAGGATGCACTTGTTGAAAAAATGACTCTTTTGAACGACCTTATCTCACAGCAAAATTACATAAACAGATATGATGATTTCATAAATAATATGCAAATAAGGGCGGATAATCAATTGTCCTTTTCCATATTTGCAGAACCCGATAGTTTTGCTTATAATAATATACAACAAACACCCCTGGATTTTCAGCATCTAAAGGGTGTTGAGTTATATGCAGGCAACAATACATTTGCAGAAAATGCAACGCAGTTTCAAATAACAGATTATCTGATGATTGTACTTGTTGCCTTAACTTGTATATTGCTTTTTTACACAGAAAGGGAAAATGGATTGTATCCCCTAGTTCGTAGTACAAAAAACGGAAGAACATCAACAATAGTTGCAAAACTGTTTGCAGTGATAGCTGTTACTGTCGTTACAACTATCCTTTTCTACTTATCGAATATACTGATAACAGGAATATACTTTGGCTTTGGAGATATGAGCAGGTACATTCAGTCAATAGGGATCTTTATGAATTGTTCCCTAAAGATTAGTATTTTTGAATATTTAATTCTTTGGATATTAGGGAAGACCCTAACTTTGTGTGCATTTTCATTGTTGTTTTCCTTTTGTTTCACAGCTGTGAAAACTTCAGCGAAAATTTACGGAATTATTGTTGTATTTTTAGCCGTTGAAATTACTGCAAACCTTTTTATTGAGGGTGCATCGGCATTTTCATTCTTTAAATATGTAAATATTGTTTATTTCCTGTCAAACAACAACTTGTTCGGTGAGTACCTGAATGTAAATATATTTTCAAATCCTGTCAATATAATCATGGTATGGACGGTGGTTGTAACAACCTTAGCTTTGGTCGGCTTTTTTGGCAGTGTGACCGCATTTACAAAAACATCTCAAATATCGAAAAAATCTTCAATAATTTCCGTCATTGCAGAATTTCTTCAAAAACATTATAGAATTCGAGGAAGTGTAAAAATATACAGCGGAGAGGCATACAAGCATTATAAAATCTCCTTTGCAATGGTTATTCTTATAATTCTTGTGTTGTTTGCAGTATCTAATTTGAATGATGATTTATCAATTCGTTTCAACGATGCAAGCGAAAGTGCTTATTGTGACTATATGGAGGATGTTGAGGGTGTAATTGATTCCGATACAGAGAATTATCTTGCAAAGGAACAACAGTATTTTGATGACCTTGAAACTGAGCGGAATGAGATTTTTAGTGATAAAAACCTGAGTGAAACGGAGAAAAGAAATAAATCAAGTTATATAGACGCATTATTCCGGACTAAGGGTGAAGCATTTAATAGAATATTGGAACAAAAATACTATGTTCAAATTAAAGCAAAGGAAATCGATGAAGAACCTGCTTTTGTTAATGAATTGGTGTGCAAGCGATTAACAGAGGATACATACAGGGAATGGCTTTATTTTACTATTCTTATGGCGGTCATAATCTTTTGTTCATCTAACATATTTGCTTGTGAATACAAAAATTCAATGGTCAATTTAATACGCAGTAATCGTTATGGCAAAGGAAAATTGATAATGATAAAACTACTTACTGTTATGTTTACCTCACTCTTATCTTTTACATTGGTGTACTTACCATACTTCATCAATTTTATTTCTACTTTTGGAACTAAAATTTTTGATATACCTATTGCGTTTATGTCTGATTATAATCTGCTAACTTCCTCGGTAACAGTGGGAGAATATATAGCGATTTTGTGTATAGTCCATCTTGTTGTGACATTAACTGCTACTACTGTTATATTTATGTTGTCAATGTTGCTTAAAAACAATATTATGACGATGATAGTTACCAGCGGAATTATTCTGATACCTTGTCTTGTTGCTATGGAACTTACTGACGTGAGAATGGTAACAGCTTTTCAAAATAATATTTGGCAAACTGTGGTGACAGTTATAGTAATGGTATGTTTGATTTTGACTGTGATATCAATAGTATCAGTCTTTGTTAAATTCAGCAACATAAAGTGGAGGAAGAAGATATGTCAACATTAGAAATTAGAAATATAAGCAAAACCTACAAAAAAGGAGCAGTAAAGGCTCTTGATAATTTTAATGTTGTTCTTACTCCAGGAGTGTACGGTCTCTTAGGACCGAACGGTGCAGGGAAGTCGACGCTTATGAATATTATCACTGACAATCTTAATGCAGACAGCGGAGATGTTCTTTATGACGGCGAGAATATAAAAAAGCTTGGTAAGAACTATCGTTCTGTCCTTGGCTATATGCCGCAGCAACAGGGATTATATGATGATTTTACTCTTAACCGATTTTTGTGGTATATGGCGGCATTAAAGGGATTAAAAAAGAAGGAGGCTAAGGAAAAAATAACCTCACTTCTTAATACGGTAAATCTCACTAATGCGGCACATAAAAAACTCGGCGGATTTTCGGGAGGTATGAAACAAAGAGCCTTGATTGCTCAGGCACTTTTGAATGACCCGAAAATTTTGATTCTTGATGAACCGACTGCGGGCCTTGACCCAAAAGAGAGAATTCGTATCCGCAATTTTATAAGTGAAATTGCAGAAGATAAAATCGTGCTCATTTCTACTCATGTTGTGTCCGATATCGAGTTCATTGCTAAAGAGATTATACTTCTAAAGCAGGGAAAACTTGTGTCACACGATACCTGCCAAAATCTTGTAAATGAAATTGCAAATAAGGTAGTTGAGATGGAAATTGAAAAAGAAGAATTAAAATATTTTCAGGATAATTATCGAGTTTCAAATCTCTGTCATAATGATGATAAAATCGTAGTAAGATTAGTAACAGATAATCCCCCTGAAAATCATAAACTATCCCCACAATCCCCAACCCTCGAAGATTTGTACCTCTATATTTTTGAACAAGGAATGTGATATTAAAATTATTACCGACAAGTAATGGTGTTCTATGCTAATACTTGTCGGTATTTTTATGCCCTTTTTACATGAAATTGTAAGGATAAAGCGGAATACAGATACAAAATAATCAGTTAACGCATAAAATAGCAATATATAATATTGTGTTAAAATTATGCTAAAAGGAGGGTGACAGCCCTATGGAGCAGTATATGCCGATAGTGTGGATAGGCTTTGCAATATTTATGTTGCTTTGCGAAGGCTTTACAACACAGCTTGTGTCAATATGGTTTGTTCTCGGCTCGGTTTGTGCCGCCATAACAACTATATTCACAAGCGACATAACAATCCAGTCGGCGGTGTTCCTTGTTGTGTCACTTGTATCGCTGATTGTGACACGACCGCTTGTAAAACGCTTTAAAAAGCGTAACAAAACAACGGGAACAAACGCAGACCGCCACATCGGTCAAGTCGGTTTTATGCTCACAGATTTAACCGATATTTACGAAACAGCACAGGCAAAGATTGGTGCGGAAACTTGGACTGTAAAGTCTGACAAAGCACCGCTTTCAAAAGGAACAAAAGTTAAGGTTCTTGCAATAGAGGGCGTAAAGCTCATAGTAGAACCCGTAACAGAATGAGAGGTAAATAATGTTAGGACTTATTATTTTAGGAATTATCCTTTTAATCCTGCTTATAGTAATTGTAAGTAATGTAAAAGTAGTACCGCAGGCACACGCATATGTAATTGAAAGACTCGGAACATACCATGTAACATGGTCAACAGGACTTCATGTAAAAATTCCGTTCATCGACAAAATCTCAAAGAAAGTTTCACTAAAAGAGCAAGTGATCGACTTCCCTCCACAGCATGGAGTGAATAAAACGATACCTTCTTATAAATCTTAAAAAGTAAGGAAATATCGCAGAATTAGAAATAATCAATAACAATTACTTATTTAATAATTTTAACATCCGAGCCATTGGGCTCTTTTTTTATGCCTAAAATTCTTGTATACTCATTTTTCGTGTTGCAAGAATGGGTGACAAAAACGGTGGACTTCGCAAGCTTCATGCTCAACCAAGCTCCTTAATATCTCCGACCTTCAGATCAGCTATATCACGAATGGCGGCGCAGGACATGGGCTTCTCAAGGTCGGCAGTTCTCCTGTGCCGTTTGTCAAAAAGTTCCCCGCAATACCGAGCTTTACAAGCTGATGACGACTAAGTTTGGAGAGGGATAAAATGCAAAAATTGCGGTGTTCGTGTCATATCGTGAGAGGTTAAAGAAAATAATCGTGTTAATTAGTGCGGGAAATCAAGGGAATTTCATTGATTTTTACACGAACATCTGCTATACTATGGTCAGTACCTTTAAGGAGGACTGCTTATGTATAGAAAGATTATGGGCTTCTTGGAAGCGTGGAAAGATAGCGTTCACCGCAAGCCCCTTATTTTACAGGGCGCAAGACAGGTCGGAAAGACCTATTCCATTCTGGAGTTCGGGCGCACCCATTACGAAAATGTGGCATACTTCAACTTTGAAACCAATCCAAAGCTGAACAAAACCTTTGAGGAAAACATCAGCCCCGATTATCTCATACCTATTTTATCTCATATCGCAGGTCAGACCATAGTAACGGAAAAAACTCTGATAGTCTTTGATGAGGTGCAGCTCTGCGAAAGGGCGTTGACTTCGCTCAAATATTTTTGCGAGAACGCTCCGGATTATCACATCATCGTCGCAGGTAGCTTGCTCGGTGTTGCGGTCAACAGAGCAAAATTCTCTTTTCCCGTAGGAAAGGTCGATATGAAAACGCTTTATCCTATGGATATGGAGGAATTTATGTTGGCTCTCGGTGAGGACGATTTGGTAGAGCAGATTAAAAAATGCTTCCAAACCGATACGCCGTTGCCGTCTGCTTTGCACGATGCCGCAATGCAGCTTTACCGTCAGTATCTTGTGGTCGGCGGTATGCCGGAGTGCGTGATGCAGTTTGCCGAAACAAAGGATTATATCCTTGTCCGCCATACGCAGGACACGATACTTGCAAGCTATCTCAATGATATGAGCAAGTATAACAACTTGAATGAAATCAAGAAAACCAGACTTGCCTACGATAACATTACCGTTCAGCTCTCCAAGAAGAATACCCGTTTCCAATATAAGCTGATTAAGAAAGGCGGACGGGCTTCCGAATTTGAAAAAGCGATTGAATGGCTTTGCCTGTCCGGTATCGTGTCACAGGTCTACAAGGTGGAGCAAATCAAAAAGCCGCTTGAAAACTACCGTGATATTGATGCGTTCAAGATTTATGTGTCCGACTTAGGGCTGCTTTGCGCAAAGAAGGATTTAGCTGCTAATGACATTCTCTATATGGTCGAGGAAATCAACGACTTCAAGGGCGGTATGGCGGAAAACTATGTCAATGTGCAGCTCTCCATTAACGGCTACCACACCTATTATTGGGAGTCTGAGCGTGGAGCTGAAATTGATTTTATCATTCAGCGTGACGGTCAGCTTATTCCTATTGAGGTCAAGTCTGCCGACAACACCAGAGCAAAGAGCTTGAAGGTCTATATGGACACCTACAAGCCCGCTTATGCAATCAAGCTCTCTGCCAAAAACTTCGGCTTTGAGGATAACAAAAAAATCGTCCCTCTCTATGCCGCATTTTGTATCTGAAAACAATATTGCAACCGTAACGCGCACAGAAAATGTGGGCGTTATTTTTTTCTAGTCTTTTTTATGCCTAAAATCTCTGTGAACTTAGAAAAAGGTGGTAAGAGCAGTTTGTTGTTTAAAATAAAAATGCTATGACTGGTTGTTAGAGGGTAAATTAGAATTTATTCCGATTACGGAGGTAAAGGTTTTTGTATCATTATCAAATTTCATTTCTAAATTTCCATTGTATTTTTCAACTACTCGTTTAATACTTCTAGTGCCAATTCCGTGCATACCGGATGTGCTTTTAGAAGATACGAGAGTTCCATCAATGTATTTAGGTTTTTTATTGCAAGAATTTGAAATTTTAATGATTACAAAATTGGAATTTCTTGTACTAATAGAAAAATCAATAAATTTTTCATTTGTCATTAACGCTGACTCAACTGCATTTTCTAAAAGGTTGTCAAGTAAGGCAGTTATATCATGTTCTTTAATAAAATCAATATTTGCGTTTTTTATACTGATTGTAAAGTTGATGTTATTTTTCTTGCATATCTCATAATACCTATGAGTAATTAAATTGACTGTAGGGTTATTACAGTAGTCAATAGGATTCATAATATTAAAATCATCAACAATTTCAGATATATATTGAGTTATATTTGAATCTTTATTTTCTGATAATTGTTTAATTGTATTTAAGTGTTTAGTTATGTCGTGAATCAACACTTTTGAATTTTCATTCTGTTCGCTTAACAGCTTATAGTAATCTATCGTATCCTTTTCTTGCTGCTTATCTAAAAGTATTTGTGTGTATTTATGATTAACTTTTATTGTTAGTTCGTTTATATAGAAAACAATAATATTTGAAAACAATAGAAGCAAGTTTCCTATAACTAAAGATAATTTAAAATTATCATTTACTGAATAGATAATACAAAGATATACAGTAGTGTGCATTAAAATAATAGAAGCGATTGGCAGAATGCAAAGAATAAGAGCAAATTTAGAATTCGTTTCCATGCTTTCTTTTTGTGATATTTTTATAATTAAATGTATTGATAAGAAATAAAGCAATTTACAAATTGTAGCTTGAATAATTAATACAAAATCATCATTATAGCTCTCAAATAAATCTATCCTGAAAATGATTGAAGAAAAATAAAATACCATTAATTCAGTGACGATCATAAGAAATAAAAGAATTAAGTTATTAAATAAAGCGGATTTTAATTTTGTATTATAACATAATATTGAAATTAGAAAATTACAGAAAAAGAATCCCAAAAGATTTATAATGGGGATTTCACAAAAATGAAGTATGTATAAAATAATAAAATTTCCTAGTGCAAATAAAAATATGAATTTTTTAGCAATTTTTCTTTTGAATTTAAAATCAAAATAATAAAGAGATATTAGAGATTCGATAAAATATACCACAGCATAACATATATTTGAAGTCATATTGTACCTCCCATATATTCATAAAAAGCTTTTTTGAATGATGCATAGAAACTACGGGATATAGGTACTGTTGCTTTTTTAGAATTAAATGATAATGTGATTTCATTTTTATCAAAATTTGTTACATTCTTTAAATTAACTATGTAACTATAGTGTGATTGGGCAAAATACTCGTATTTGGATAACTGCTTTTTCCAATAATCAAACTTTTTATTTGAAATGAACTCTTGCGTTTTTGTAACTAGTTTAGTTTTGCGATTTTCTATAGTTAAATACAAGATGTCAATTGTAAATATATTGTGACATTCATCAAAATAGTCTAAGATAATTTTTTCTGTGCTTTGTTTATACAGATTTAAAGCAATCTCCATACTCCTAAAAAATCTATTTTCGTCAATGGGTTTAGATAAAAATCTAAAAACCTTTAAATCCATTGCATCATCAAGATATCCTTGAAAAGATGTAACTATAAAGACAATAATATTCGGATTTAGTGTTTGAAGATATTTTGTAACAGAAAGTCCATTAACACCGGGCATTTCTATATCAATAAACGCAAAATCAGTTTTAATTTGTTTATCCAATATAGAATCCCCATTTGAAAAGCAGGTAATATCAAAATTATAGGTTGACTGTTTTGATAATTTAAGGAGAAAATTTTTGATTTGCTGAACGATTTTCAAATCATCATCACATATCAGTACATTCATAGAGCTATACCTCCTTAATCAGGATTATAACTCAAAAAAAAGAATTTGTCATCTGTTTTATTCCTGTTCAGTTAAAACTCTATATATTATTTTTGATATCAGGCTCAATGATTTATCATTGCAAAAATTTGTTTGTCAACAATATTTTTAGGAATGTTATTACTTTTTTAAACTACTTAATAAGAGATAGTCAGGTGTGATATTTAATGCATTGCAGATTTTAGCAAATGTTTCAATACCCAGTACAGAGTAACCGTTTTCAATATTTGATATGCGGTAATTTTAGATAACCGAATTTTTACCTAAAAACCCACTATTTTTACCTGTTTAAAATCAAATATTCTAAAAAATGCTATCCTTTCTTTAAGGCGTTATGCCAAGAAAAAGGATAGCATTTTTGATTTGTATTGAATTTTATGTTCTAGCCGTATTTGCGTTAATTCCATTATGATACTTGGCTTTGTGTTGCAGGAATTTGAAACTTTTATTATCGAAAAATTTAAATAAGGTTTAAAGCTACTTCCCTAAATAAGAATTATAGAGTGCAATTTTTGTCGGATTTATTACCATTTTTGCAAAAATCAACATTCGCAAATATTTTTTTGATAAATTTATAATAAGAAGGTTGATTACAACGAAAAACAAAAATTCATTATCAAGTAAAATTAAGGACGGAGTAAAAAAATGCACTAATGCAACAGCACATACAAAAGCTGCACTAAATTATGCAAATACGTACAGTCCAGGTCTAGGATTATATCAGGTAACTGGAAAATCAAGTGTTGTATTTCTTGGATAATAATTAAATAGCAACATCATTTCCTATATACTTTTAACATGTTATCCGTAAATTTTGACATAGTTGTATCAATAAACTTTTGTTTAAAGTAAATTATTATACAGAGGAGTAAGCTGATGAAAAAATTTGTAAGTATTTTATTGGCAGTCGTATTAATATTTTCTGTTTTAACCTGCGTCGGATGTGAAGCAGACAAAAAAGAGAAGAATACAATTACTTATTATCATTATGAGCCGTATGTATCACCAGTTTCTATTTTAATATATCAATATAATGAAAAATGTAAGAATGTTCAAAATAGAATCAATATTGTTGAGTTTGATAATATTGAAAAAATGACAAGTCAACTTACAACTGAGCTTATGGCAGGGAAAGGTCCTGATATTATTACATCTGGTGAATTATCTCTATTATCATCATCAACAGAAAAACTTATTAAACAGGGTGTATTTGCAAATATTGACGATATTATTTCTAATAGCGAAGACAAGGATAAATTGAAATTATCCGATTATAATTCTAATATTCTTGATGCGGGTGTTTACGATGGAAAAAGATATTTTATTCCTGTAACATTTGAGCCTCAGATTTTACTCTCCTCATCAAGCAAATTATCAAAATATTTAGACAACGAACAACCGGATTTAACATACGGTAACATCAAAGAATTGAGCGGAAATATTAATAATGATGATAATAATCAAGCTCTGTTTTCCGGCGTTGAGGATTATAAAAATGTTTTTCTTAATTTAATAGATGAAAATGTTGACTTCTATTCTCAAAAATATGATTTCGATAGCGATGACTTTAGAAAGTCTGTCACCTCACTAAAAGAACTATACAGCAGTAATGAGAAAAATGAAGATAACATAGTGCCAATGTTATCATCGAACGGTCAGATTGAATTATTTGCGTTATATGATGAAATTGCAGACATTGAAAATGATAATGACGAGCCTATAATTTTGAATACACCGAATAAAGACGGTGAGTCCACGGGTGTTATAACCGATGCAATTTTTATTAGCAATAATTCCGACAACAAAGAAAAAGCTCTTGAGTTTATTGAGTATGCGTTATCGGAAAAGGTGCAGAGTGATTTTTGCGGAGCGAATATAGAGGAATATCTACCGACAACCTCTTACGGAAGTGGCTGGGAATATCCCGTCAACAATGAATCTTACAGTAAATTATTTGATAAAGCAAAAGAGGTAAAGTATATTAATAACACTGCAAATATTTCAGAAGCTAATTTTATGTATGCAAAGGATTACGTTGATAACATAAAAAGTTATAGACTTTATGGATTGTATGATTATTATAACACAGAGGTTATAGGTGATATTGTAGATAAATTTTTATCCGATGAAATAGATGAAAATAAATTTATTAAAGAGCTCAAATCAAAAACTGAAATTTATCTTGAAGAGTAAATATTTTTGAAAAGTAAAACGATGTTTATAAGATGTTTTCTCGAAATATAATTTAAGAAAATAAAGGTTTAGCGATGAAAATATTAAGCTGCATATTAATAATATTTCTAATAACAAACAATTTGCATATGAATTTATAAAATTTGTTTTGAGTAACGAACAGCAAATGAAAATTGAAACAGAAGTGAATTTAACTCAGTGCATATTAATTTCGCTACTTATCCGTATGAATTAACAAGTAGAGCGTTATTGTTGATTTAAATAATAAAAATTCAGATAGACTACAGATTAATAATTTAGAATTATGTTAAGATATATAATCACAAGGTGAATCATTATGAAAAATAAAATTGCGATAATTTTAACATTACAATTTATTATTACTGTGTTTGCTTTCAGCGGATGTGGTGAAAGCACAGCTTCAAGCAATTCCTCAAAGCTTACATATTGTGCATACTATGAGGATGCTATTTGCGATATTATTAAAAGGTACAATAAATATTGTACAAAGCATTACGATGAGTCCTATCAAATTGAAATCGTGGAATTTGAATCTCAGGAAGAAATGAAATTAAAAATGTCAACAGAAATTATGGCAGGTGAAGGACCTGATATTTTTTCTTTGAGTCAAAAGCTTCCATTTGAGAAATTAACAGATAGCAAAACTATTGCAGATGTAAACGAGCTTATAAGTGAATTTAGTTATGATATAGGAATAGATAACTGCGATTCAAAAATTATGGATGCAGGAGTGATTGACGGTAAAAGATATTTTATACCTTTGTTCTATTCACCTGATGTTTTTATAACTACAGAGGAAACACTTAATAAGTACAATTTAACATCATCTGAATTTTCTTTTAAAGCATTATCTGAGAAACTTTCAAAAAATAAAAAAGAATATTCTCTTTTTGGAAGTGCCGATGATAATATTGCCTTTTTTTATTCGTTTTTAGATCAATATATAGATTTTAACAGCGGAAATACAGAATTTAACAGCGATAAGTTTTCGGAAGATTTGGATTCTATCTATAGCTTGATTAAGAATGACACTACCGACGAAAATGTTAATTATTTTTTATATGAAAATATAAATAATGGTGCTTCTCTTTTATATAAGGAAATGCCTGCTTTTAGTGGTATAGTAAGGACATATTCGTGTTTAAAATATTTAGGATCAACTCCTGTGTTTGTAAATAATTACAATATGGATGATGATTCAATTTCTGCCTCTACAGATGTTGGTATTGCCGTTAATGATAATTGTAAAAATAAAGAAAAATTACTGCCTTTCATTAAGTACTGTTTGTCCTGTGATGTGCAAAAAAATATGAGTGAAGAATGTATGTATTTGCCTGTAAACAGCGATGCTATGGAAAAATGCATTGATTCAATAGATGAAGCAATAGATTTTGGAGATTTAATTGTTAGTGATAAAGAAAAAGCTATTGTTGAAACTGCTCAAAGTGCGGCGATAAGAGATTATAAATATATTATAAACAACATAACAAAATGTAATTTATATGGGTTTAATTATTTATCGGATACTTATTTTAATTCTTCGGTAATCAGTGATATAGTTGATAAATATTTAAACGGGGATATTTCAAATGAAAAGTTTATTCGTCAACTTACAGCAGCAACTGAGATTTATTTGAAGGAATAGATTATGTTAAAATTTTATTATATGTAATAGAAAACTTACAGAAATTTTCTTGTGTATGAGAGATATAAGAGGGTAGTATGAAAAGAAATAAATGGAGGATGTTCGCGCATTACCATTGGTCGTTGCCTTAAAAATGGTACATATTATGTTGCATCAGTTTCAGGTAAATGTTCAAGTTATTCAAAGCATTTAAGCAAAGCTTACTCATCAGCTAAAAACTCAAAAATGTCAAATGGTCAGTACTATGATTGGCCTGATGGAAGTATACACGGATAAGGATAAAATATAATTATGTTCACACGCTTTTTATTTAAAACACATGAATCTATTAAAGTCATACTAGCTATACTTTTAAGTGTTATAATAATTACTTCATTTTCAAGTTGTGCAATAAAAAATAACAGCGAACAAAATCATCTTGTTTATTACACATTAAATGATAAAGACTCTCTGTCTTGGATTATAGAAAAACACAATAAATACTGCATAAACAGTAATAATCCGTCTTTCCAAGTTGAGATAGTTAAATTTGATTCTGAACAAGAAATGTCAACGCAGATATCAACTGAAATTATGGCAGGAAGTGGACCTGATATTATTTCACTTAGTCAAAAATTGCCTTTTGAAAAATTAATTGAAAGCCGTTCATTAATGAATATTTATGATTTGCTAAAAGATGATAATTCTTCAAATGCAATAAATCTTGATGATTATAACGTTAACATACTCAACGCAGGAGTTTATGATAACGGTTTATATATTGTACCGCTGTTTTATGGAGTTGATGTATTGGTATCTACAGAAGAAAGATTGAAAAATTTCGATATCAAAGAAAATAACGGCTTTTCTTTGACATACAGTAATTTTTCAGATGTATTTGAAAATTATTTTTTAAATGATGAAGGCTATTCATTTGTATCTAATGAGTTGTCGGATTTTTTGTGGTTTGATTATCCAATGCAACTCTTTTGCAGATTTTTAAACAGCTATGTTGATTTTGAAAATAAAGCTGTGTATTTTGATACCGATGAATTTAAAGATAATTTAGATGTAATGATGCAGATGTTGACGATTTCTCAAAAAAACAATACAAATGAATTGTTTGACGGATTGTATATAAATCGGTCATTTCCGTTGATGGCAGGAAGTTATTCTTATTATCAATCTATAAATGAAACACCTGTAGTCTTTCGTGGATTGACAAAAAACAAAGATGTTAATTCCGCACACATACAGGTTGGATATGCAATTAATAATAATACACAACTAAAGGAGCAAGCACTTGCGTTTATAAAATATACTCTTAGTGATGAAATTCAAGAAATTGGTGCAACAGCATCAGGAAGTTTGAGTTTTCCTGTGAATATGTCTGTTTACGATAATGCTAAGCTTGTTGCCGGCTCAAGAACGGATGATAACAATAAAATTATCGGGATTGACAACGATTTTATGAAAGCATACATTGACATTGCCGATAATGTAAACGCTTGCACCTTGTATCGAGATGTGTCACATTCATATTATAATGACAATGTTATCGGTGACATTGTTGACAATTATATAAATAAAGGTATATCAAAGGATAAATTTATTCGTCAGCTCTCGGCTGCTACGGAAATTTATTTAACAGAATGAACTGGTATATTATGATTAGATTTAAATGTATATTACAAAATGACGAAACAGATTGCGACCCAGCTGCACATGGACTAGTAAAGGTAATTGAGCATTTTGGTTTTTAGCAAAAAGTTGTTGAAGCGGATAAAAGTGTGTTAACTAATAAATTGCCTTTGCCTGCAATTGCACACATGATAATTGACGATTCCTTATTGCATTATGTGTTTATAACTAAAGTTAAGGATGATACTGTAGTAGTTTCCGACCCTGCAAAGGGTTCATATGTTACTTTCAATTATTAATGAAGTGAATTTAACTCAGTGCATATTAATTTCGCTACTTATCCGTATGAATTAACTGTTTTTTCTTGATTAAGTTTGAGGTGAAATATCAGTTGTATATTAAATTGACATCAATATTTTTATTGCTGGCAATATTATTATGTTTTGCATCCTGTTCAAAGAATAATGAAGACGGTCAAAAATTAAAATATTATACCATAAACAATGAAGATTCGGTTTGTGTAGAATTGATACAAAAATATAATAATTATTGTCTTAAAAAACTTGATGAGTCATATCAAATTGAAATTGTGGAATTTGATTCGGAAGATACTATGCTTACAAAAATATCAACGGAGATAATGGCGGGGAAAGGACCCGACATAATTTCATTGAATCAAAAATTACCTTTTGAAAAGCTGATTGATAACGGTTCATTTGCGGATATAGATGAGCTTGCGAAATTATACAAATCCGATATAGATTTTGATGACTATAATTCAACAATAATGGATTGCGGAATTTACAATGGAAAGCGATATATTATACCTATAGCTTATTGCCCCAATATACTTATAACAACTCAGGAAATATTAGATAAATATAATCTGGAAAATACTAACTTTTCATTTAAAGAGTTAGAGATACGGTTATCTGACAAAGACCATAATTATGCGCTTTTTGGAAATAAAGATGAAACATATAAGTTCTTCCTTTCCTATGTTAATGAATATGTGGATTTTTATAATAAAACTACAGAATTTTCAAGCGATGAATTTACCGAGAGCTTAGATTATATTGGAAAAATGATTAGGAATGATAATTCAAGAAAAGAAGGAACTACATGGGATATAATAGGTAATTATTTGTTTCGTACTTCACAATTATCTTTCGACGGTTCTATGATGAGTACGCTAAATTCTTATTTTTATATTTATAATAATAACAGCACGCCGGTTATTATTCCAAACTACAATAAAAAGGCGAATGCAGTATCAGCATTTGTTCAATGTGGTATTGCATTGAATAATAATTCAAATAACAAAGAAAAAGCATTGGCTTTTATTCAATATGTTTTAAGTTATGATATTCAAAAATTATGGAGTGAAAGCAGCTCATCATCATCAATAGTGGTAAGGGCACTGCCTGTAAATAAAGCTGCTTTTGAATATGTAATTGACCATACGTCAAAACGTGTATATGATATTAATGATGATGGAGAGTATGAGAAATCTGAGGAAGAATATTCAGATGAAATAAAAACTAAGTTTTTTAATGAATATTTAGATATGATTAACAGTATAAGCAGTTGTACTTTATATGATTATCTGGAATTTGAAAATACTTATTACAACTCCTCGGTTATCGGAGATATTGTGAACGATTACTTAAACGGGGATATTACAAAGGAAAAGTTTATACGTCAACTCACAGCGGCAACTGAAATTTATTTGACTGAGTAGGAATAAATTATGAGAAAATCTAAATTAATAAGAAAACAAAAGGAACATATAGCAGCATACCTGTTTATATTACCGTCTTTTTTAGGCATAGCGGTGT